>Ga0209061_1000013_pt1 | contig 724740 bp, 687 predicted proteins | sample Coa_R1_10_FD_187157 | JGI IMG/M metagenome (GOLD analysis project Ga0209061, IMG submission 187157) | Surface soil microbial communities from Centralia Pennsylvania, which are recovering from an underground coalmine fire - Coalmine... | ecosystem: Environmental > Terrestrial > Soil >... | reverse complement strand
GGACAGCCAACAGAGCCGTCGCTCAAAAGCGCTATCGACTTGGACGCGCCAGCAAACAGCTCTAGCCACAAACCAGCCACCGCCGCCGCCCGCGCATCCCTTCCTCGCCTCACTATGTCAATCAACAAACAGTCGCCCACGGAATCCGCCTTGACCTGGCTTCCGCGGACAACTTGCCGCTTGGCTCGTCCGCCACTTGAGGACTGCCTACCGGCAACGCGACCGCTGATTATAGCGAAATCGACCTTGGGACTCAATCATCCGTGGCACCGAGAGGGCGCCGAGATGTCGTCGCCGGCGCCGTATATAGGGCCGCGGCGCAGGCTTGTCTAGCGCTAATTCTCGAAGCCGTGGAAAAATTGGCGGGCGTCGCGCCGCATCAAATGACCGCGCTTCGTGCGGGCCCGTCGACCGCATCGCCGAGGCCCACCACTGGCCATTGCCTGCGTCATACGATCAAAAGGCCGGGACCATCCTCGGCGTGCGCTGCTCCTCCTCGAAACAGGCGCGATAGCCGTCGTTCCACCCCTTGGCGTAGTCCGCGTCGCCGCGATAGCGCGCCGCATCCCGACGGTAGTCCTGACCATAGCCAGCCCGTCCAGCATCGGAAAAGCCGCTGCCGCACCCGTCGAGATAGGCGTCCTGATAAGTTGACGAGCCGGGCGGCGGAATCTGCGAGTTGACGAGTCTCCCATCGCAAGCGGCAACGGTGGCGCCAAGGCATGCGACGGCGCCGGCAAGGCAGACGAGACGTGGCCGATGGCTCTTTTTCATCTCCTGCACCTTTCGCGGCATTCGCATTGATTCCACGCAATCGAGATGCCGTTGGAATAAGCCTTCGCGAGCGGTATTACCGCTTCAGCCGAAGGGCTGGCAGAGCGCAATTGCGGCTCCTATGATGCATGTCTCAATGCGATCTCGAGAGGAGATAGGTGATATGGCGCATGAATGGCGGGGTGTCCTTCCGGCGGTGACCACCCAATTCCGTGATGACCAGTCGCTCGATCTGGAGGCGACGGCACGGCATATCGAGAGACTCATCCGGGCCGGCGTGCACGGCCTTATCATGCTCGGCACTGTCGGCGAAAACACCGCGCTCGAGCCCGAGGAGAAGCGCGCCGTCGTGAAGCGCGCTGTCGAGGTGGCGAAAGGGCGCGTCCCCGTCCTTTCGGGGGTTGCCGAATGCTCAACGGCGCTTGCGTGCCGTTACGCCGCCGACATGGAGAAGCTCGGCGTCGATGGGCTCATGGTGCTTCCCGCCATGGTCTACAAGTCGGATTCGCGCGAGACGCTCGGCCATTTCCGTGCCGTCGCGCACGCCAGCAAGTTGCCGATCATGATCTACAACAATCCGATCTCCTATGGCGTCGATGTCACTCCGGAGATGTTCGGCGAGCTCGCGAACGAGAAGACCATCGTGGCGCTCAAGGAATCGTCGGATAACGTCCGGCGGATCACCGATATCGTGAACACAGTGCGCGACCGCTTCACTCTCTTCTGCGGCGTCGACGATCTCGTGCTCGAAAGCACGATGCTCGGGGTGAGCGGCTGGGTTGCCGGGCTCGTCAACGCCTTCCCCGAGGAATCCGTCCGGCTGTTCGAGCTCGCCGCGGCGGGGCGCTACAAAGAGGCGCTGCCGCTCTATCGCTGGTTCATGCCGATCCTGCACCTCGACTGCCACGTCAAGCTGGTCCAATACATCAAATACGCCCAGCATCTTGCCGGACTCGGCTCCGAGGTCGTGCGGGCGCCGCGTCTCGTGCTCGAGGGCGAAGAGCGCGCGCGTATCGGTGCGCTGGTCCGTGCCGCGCTCGAAAGCCGCCCCAAGCTCGCCGCTGAATGATCTCCATTCCGCCGCCGCTCGGGAAGCCGGGCGGCGGCGGTCCGCTCCTCGGCGAGCGGCGATCAGGCGACCTGGAAGCCCTTCGCGTAGGGGTCGCGATCTTCGATAAAGATCGTGTTGAGCCCGGTGATGCGCGCCCACCCCTCGATCGAGGGGATGATCGCCTCGTAATTGCCGACCTTGGCCCTGCCTTCGACCCGCCCCCGGAACAGGCTGCCGATGATACTCTCATGGACGAATTCGTCGCCCGGCTTGAGCTCGCCCCGCGCCGCCTTCTGGGCCATGCGCGCCGAAGTGCCCGTGCCGCAGGGGGAGCGGTCGATGGCGTGATCACCATAGAACACAGCGTTCCGCGCATGGGCATCCGGATGACGCGGCTTGCCTGTCCACATGACGTGGCTGAGGCCGCGAATGGTCGGGTTTTCCGGATGCACGAACTCATAGCGCTCGTTGAGCACCTTCCGCAGCAGCGGGCTCAAGCGCAAGACATCGGCAGGCGTCAGCGCCTCAAGATCGCGATAGCCAGGTTGGGCTTCGACGATCGCGTAGAAATTTCCTCCATAGGCGACGTCGACGGTGAGCGGCCCGATGCCGTCGCACGCAACCTCGAGTCCAGGGGAATGGAGAAACGAGGGCACGTTGGTGATGCGCACGGCTTCGATATGGGCGCCGCTCTGGGTGTAAGTCGCGACGACCAGCCCCGCCGGCGTCTCGAGGCGAAGCTCGCCGGGCTTGCGGGGGGTCACCAATCCGCGCTCAAGGGCAACCGTTACCGTGCCGATGGTGCCGTGGCCGCACATCGGCAGGCAGCCACTGGTCTCGATGAAGAGGATGCCGATGTCGCAATCCTCGCGGGTCGGTGGATAGAGGATGCTGCCCGACATCATGTCGTGGCCGCGCGGCTCGAACATGAGCCCGGTGCGGATCCAGTCATACTCCCTCAGGAAATGCTGCCGCCGCTCGCTCATGCTGGCGCCCTTCAAGGGCGGCCCGCCGCCGGCAACCACCCGCACGGGGTTGCCGCAGGTATGCGCGTCGATGCAAAAGAAGGTGTGGTTCGCCATGCCCGCTATGTACGACAGCTTCGCCGCCGGCGCAATCGCCCCCGCTGATTTTCGAGTGGAACGGCACCCCGCATTCGGTTAGAGCACGAGCCATGAGCCCTATTTCTCCTCGCTCCCGCGCAAGGCGCGTCGCCATCGTCGGCGCCGGCATCGTCGGCATGGCCACGGCGCGCTACCTCCAACGCGATGGATGCGACGTTACGGTCATTGACCCCGTCGCACCCGGCCGAAGCACCTCCTTCGGCAACGCCGGCGGCATCGCGGTCTCCGAGGTGGCGCCGATTTCTCTTCCAGGGATCATTCGGCGCGTTCCCGGCTGGCTTATGGATCCGCTGGGGCCGCTGACCATCCGATGGTCCTATCTTCCGCGTCTGGCGCCATGGCTGTGGCGCTTCTGGCGCGCCGGGCGACGCGACCACGTGGAAGCGGCGAGCGCGGCGCTTGCGAGCCTGCTGTCGATTGCTTACGACGATTACGAGCCGCTCCTTGTCGAGGCGGGTATCCGCGATCTGCTCTTCCGTAACGGCTGCCTCTCCCTCTACATGAGTGAAGACGCTTTGGCCCACGACGCCTATGAATGGGAGCTCAAGCGGCGGCACGGCATCCGATTCGAGCGGCTCGGCCCCGAGGAGATCCGCCAGATGGAGCCGGAGCTCTCGCCCGTGTTCAAGGCTGCGATGTTCATCCCCGACTGGGGTCATGTCGCCGACCCCTATCGAATCGTCAAGGGAATCGCCGAGACGTTCGTGCGCAACGGTGGCGCCGTTCGCGAGGCGCGTGTCATGGATTTCGCATTCGGCGTGGAGGGGCCCTGCGCCGTCATCACCGATGCCGGCGAAAAGCTTGCCTGCGACCAGATCGTGATCGCCGCGGGCGCTTGGTCCCATCGGCTTGCGCGCAAGCTCGGCAGTGGCGTGCCCCTCGAGACGGAGCGCGGCTATCACATGACCCTGGCGAATCCGAATGTACGCCTGACGCGCATGCTTCACTCGGCGGAAGGCGGATTCGTCGTCACGCCCATGGCCATGGGGCTTCGCTTGGCGGGCACAGTCGAGCTTGCCGGCCTCGATGCCGCCCCCAATTACGCCCGCGCCCGCGTCCTGGTCGAGCGCGCCAAGCGATTTCTGCCGCAGCTCAACGACGCGGAAGGATCGCCTTGGATGGGGTTTCGCCCCTCGCTCCCGGACTCCTTGCCGGTGATCTCCCGCTCACCCCGTTTCCACAACGTGTTCTACGCCTTCGGTCATGGTCATCTTGGCCTCACCGAAGCGGCCAGCACCGGGCGGCTGGTCGCAGCGCTCGCGGCCGGGCGTCGCCCTGCCATCGACCTCGAACCTTTCAGGATCGACCGCTTCTAGCTTGCCTCAAAAATGCCGTAACGCCTCGCTAGCTTCCAGACCATTCGCCAGTCACCTCGTAGGGGATTCCCATGGCTGCTTCCTCCGGATTGCTTCCGCTCGTCGCGATCACTGCCATGCTCTCCAGCGGCGCCGCAGCAGCGGCGGATGGGGAGGTCACCGTAAGCCCCGACCAGCAGACGGCGCTCTCTCTCACCGTTTATCAGCAAGATCTGGCGCTCGTCCAGGATCGCCGGAATGTGAAGCTGGGCGAAGGTCTCAACTATATCGCTTTCGCAGGCGTGAGCGCACAGCTGAAGCCCGACACGGTGCTCGTCGACAGCCTCGACGGCGATCACCCGCGTCTCATCGAGCAACGTTTCGAAAACGCCCTGCTCACACCGCGAGCGCTGCTCCTTGCCTCGGTCGGCCACGAGATTCGCATTGCCATCCGCAATCCCCAAACCGGCGAGGAGCGCATCGAGACGGCGACGGTATTGGCGGCCAGCCAGGGCCTCGTGCTCAAGATGGGCGATCGCATCGAAACCGTGCCGCCGGGCCGAATTATCTATGACGGCGTCCCCCCCAATCTGCGCGCGACGCCGACCCTGAGCCTCATGCTCACCAGTCTCAGAGGGGGCGAGACGCCCATCGCCATCAGCTATTTGACAGGCGGCGTGACATGGTCGGCCAATTATGTGGCCGAGCTGAACGAGACGGACAACAAGATGACCCTGAGCGGCCGGGCGAGCGTTGCGAATGCAAGCGGGATCGATTACCGCAAAGCGCAACTGACCCTCGTCGCCGGCTCGCTCAATCGCGTCCCGGAAGCACCGCAGCCACCGCGTCCGGAGCCGCGCATGGCGATGATGGCTGCAGCAGCAGCTCCGTCATCGCCCGCGCCTGTACCGCTCGGCGACTATTACCGCTTCGCGCTGGATCGGCAGATCAGCCTCGGCGACCACGAGACCGTGCAGTTGGCGCTACTGCAGGCTGCGGCGGTGACCGTAAAGAAATCCTATTGGCTAACGGATTCGGCGCCGGTAACGGCGAGTGCGACGACCGCAGCGACGCCCGTCAAGGTCGACGTTCGGCTCGACTTCGACAACAAGAAGGCGGCGGGGCTGGGAATGCCGCTCCCAAGCGGCGTGGTTCGGGTCTATCAGCGCGGCTCCGATGATACGACGGCTTTTCTCGGTGAAGATCGCATCGCCTCGACCGCCGTCGACAAGCCTGTCACACTCACGCTTGGCCAGGCCTTCGACGTGACGGCCGAGCGCCGGCAGACGAGCTTCGCCCATCCCAACGACAAGAGCTTTGAGGCGGGAGAGGAGATCACGCTTCACAATGCCTCGGACAAGCCCGTCACGGTCACAGTAGTCGAGACGATCCCCGGCAATTGGACCATCGTCGAGCAAAGCGATCCGCATCAAAAGGTTGGCGCCGCTGAGGCGCAGTGGCACATCGATGTTCCGGCCAAGGCCATCCACAAGCTGAGCTACCGGGTCGTCTCGCGGTTTTAGGCGGAGCCTAGACGCTGAAGCTCTCGCCGCAGCCGCAGCGGCTCTTCTCGTTCGGGTTCGAGAAGACGAAGCCCGATTGGAGCTTGCCTTCGACGTAATCCATGACCGTGCCGAGGAGGAACATGACCGAAGCGGGATCGATGAAGATCTTGACCCCCTTGTCGGTGATGATGTCCTCGAACTTCTTGGGGGCGTCCGCATACTCGACGAAATAGCTCAACCCTGAGCAGCCGCGCGTGCGCACGCCGATGCGCAGCCCCTGTACGGGCTTGTCGCTCTTTGCGATCAGCGCCTTCACGCGCTCGGCCGCGACGTCGGTGAGCGTGATCATCGGAGCAGCCATGGCCAATCCTACCTCTCACCCATGGATTCGATCGCCTTTCATATAAGTCAATCCATTCCCAAAGCCAGCTTCGCGTCGTCGGACATGCGCGCCGTCGACCAGGGCGGATCCCAGACCAGCTTCACCTCGACCTCGCCTGTCCCCTCCACCTGGGAAACGGCATTCGCCACGGCCCCCGGCAGCGAACCGGCCACCGGGCAAGCCGGTGCCGTCAACGTCATCTCGATCGCGACGTCGCCCCGGTCGTCGATCTCGAGCTTATAGATGAGGCCCAAATCGTAGATATTGACCGGTATCTCGGGATCGTAAACGGTCCGCAACGCCGCCACCACCTCATCGAATGAGGCGGGCGCGGCACCGGACGGCAAGGCTTCGCCCACCTTGACCGTGGCTCCCGAAGCCGCCGCCTCCGGGACGTAAGGGGACTCGCGCCAGTCGAACCCGTCATCCATCCTGCGCCGCTCCTGCATCGTATCGCCTGCCTATTCCGTGCTTACGTCGCCCCTGCCGGCGAGTGCCGCGTTCAGGGTATGCCACGCGAGGGTCGCGCACTTCACGCGCATCGGGAATTGCCGCACGCCCGAAAGCACGCGGAGCTTGTCCGCATCCTCCTCCAGCCCCTCGGGAAAGTCGACATCATCGCCTTGCGTGCAGAGGCGGTGAAAGGCATCGAAGAGCGCCTTCGCCTGCGCCTCGGTCTTGCCCTGCAGAAGCTCGGTCATCATCGAGGCCGATGCGGTCGAGATGGCGCAGCCCCGGCCTTGGAACGCGAGATCGCGGATCGTGCCGCCATCATCGAGCTTCAGATATACCGTGAGCTGATCGCCGCAAAGGGGGTTATGGCCGTGGGCTTCGCAATTCGCGTCCGTCGGGCGGCGGAAATTCCGCGGATGCTTGCCGTGATCGAGGATCACTTCCTGATAAAGCTCGCGCAGATCATCGGTCATCAGGCAAAAATCTCCCGAACCGATTCGATCGCCGCGACGAGGGCGTCGACTTCGGCAAACGTATTGTAGAGTCCGAAGGAGGCACGGGCCGTCGCGGCCACGCCATAACGCTCCATCAGCGGTTGCGCGCAATGATGCCCCGTGCGGATCGCGACACCTGCGCGGTCGACGATGGTGCCGACATCGTGCGCATGCGCGTTTTCAAGGGTAAATGAGACGATGGCGGCCTTTTCGGACGCCGTACCGTAGATGCGCAGTCCCGGAATCGCCGAAAGCCGTCGTGTCGCATAATCGAGGAGCTGCTGCTCGTGACCGGCGATCGCCTCCTTGCCGAGCGCCGTCACGTAATCGATCGCCGCTGCGAGGCCGATCGCCTCGACAATGGCTGGCGTGCCGGCCTCGAAGCGCTCCGGCGGATCCTTGAAGGTGGTGCCGGCGAAGGAGACGGAGCGGATCATGTCACCGCCGCCTTGATAGGGTGGCATCTTCTCGAGCACGTCATATTTGCCGTAGAGCACGCCAATCCCGCTCGGTCCATAGAGCTTGTGGCCGGTGAAGACGTAGAAATCCACGTCGAGCGCCTTCACGTCCACCGGCCGGTGCACCACCGCCTGCGAGCCGTCCATCAGCACGGGAATTCCCCGCGCATGGGCGAGGCGCACGATCTCCTCCGCCGGCGTCACCGTGCCGAGCACATTCGAGCAATGGGTGACGGCGACGAGCTTGGTGCGAGGACCGAGCAGCTCCGCATAAGCGTCCAGGCGAAAGGCGCCTGCTTCATCCACGGGCACAATCTTGAGCGAAATGCCTCGCTCCATCTGCAGCAGCTGCCAGGGAACGATGTTGGCATGGTGCTCCATCTCGGAGATCACCACCTCGTCGCCCGTCTCGAAAAAGCGGCGACCATAGCTTGCTGCGACAAGGTTGATGGCTTCCGTGGCGTTGCGCGTGAACACGATCTCCTTGATGCTGGCGCCGAGGAAGCGTGCCACCGTGTCGCGTGCCGCCTCGTAGCGGTCCGTGGCGCGTTGAGAAAGGAAGTGCACGCCGCGATGGACATTGGCGTAATCCGTCTCCATCACCTCGCGCATGGTATCGATGACCACGCGCGGCTTCTGCGCGCTAGCGCCATTGTCGAGATAGACGAGCGGCCGCCCATAGACCGGCCGGGAAAGGATGGGGAAATCCTTTCGTACCCGCTCCACGTCATAATCGGGCGTGTTGGGTCGCCGATCGGGCTTCAGGGCAAGATTGGTGCTGCCGCTTGTCATCCGCTCAATCTCCGGATTCCGCGATCCAATCGGCCGCGATGCGCTGGAAGCAGGGACGTATGGTTTCGCTGCCGATTTCGTCGACCACGTCAAGGAGAAACGCCTCGACCAGCAGGCGTCGCGCCACGGATTCGGGAATGCCGCGGCTCCGCAAATAGAACATGGCGTCCGGGTCGAGCTCGCCCGCTGCGGCGCCATGGCTGCATTTGACGTCGTCGGCATAAATCTCAAGCTCGGGCTTGGTATCGATCTCGGCAGCTTCGGAGAGCAGCAGCGCACGGCTCGTCTGCTGGCCATCCGTTTTCTGCGCGCCGGGGCGAACCAGCACGCGCCCTTGGAACACACCACGCGCATAGCCGTCGAGAACGCCCTTGTAGAGCTGGCGGCTCGTCGTTTCCGGGCAGGCGTGATCGACCGCGGTCGTGTTGTCGATATGCTGGCGGCTGCGCCCCATATAGGCGCCGTTGAGCCGGCAACTGGCCCCGCGGCCGGCAAGCGCGACCGCGACCTCGTTGCGCATCAGCTTCCCATGCGTCGCCACGACGAAGCTCTCGTAATTTGCCAAGGGGCCCAGCTCCGCCTTGAGGCTCCAGAGGTGGAAGGCCCGAGCCGCCGGCTCGACGAGTCGGCAATGGAGGAGGGAGGCGCCCTCCTTCAGCACGATCTCGGTAGCGCCATTGGCGAGATGGGCGACCTCCTCGCCCAGTCCGACATGGCGCTCCACGAGGATTGCGCGACTGCCCGCTTCGGCCAGGACGAGGTTGCGCGGCGAGCTGAGCTTGGGCTCCGCGCTCGCCGTCGTGATGAAGAGAAGCTCGATCGGATCGTCGACGACGACATCCCGTCCGAGTTGAAGAACGAAGCCGTCGCTCAGAAGCGCCGCATTGAGGGCCAGAAGCGGCTGCTCCTCCAATGTGCCAAGCACGCCAAGCCGACCTTCCAAGGACGCGGGGTCGTGCTCGAGAAGTCCCGCTAAATTGGTGATGCTCGCGCCCCCAGGCAGATTGCCGAGGCTACACAGATCCGGCCGCAACCACCCGTCGACGAAGACGAGCCGATGCGCGGCGGCATTGTCGGGCAGCAACCACGGCAGGTTGCGCGCGGCGAGGCCGTTCGTCGTCGGCTCGGCGGGGACCAGCGCCAGTTTCGCAAGCGGATTGAGGTTGGTGTATTTCCAAACCTCCTCCTTGGGCGTGGGCAGCCCATGAGCGGCAAAGCTCGCCATTGCACGCTCGCGCCAGCCGGCGAGCCAGGGAATCCCGGCACCGGGAAGCCGCTCCTTGCGCGCCGCGTATTGCGCGGCGATACGGTCGATCAGATTCGCTTCTCTGCTCACCGCCTGATCCATGCCGGGGCCCCTTCCGTCAAGCCGCCTCGACGAATTCGGCATAGCCCTTCGCCTCGAGCTCCAACGCGAGCTCCTTGCCGCCCGAGCGCATGATGCGTCCATGTGCTAGGACATGCACCTTGTCGGGCACGATGTATTGCAGGAGTCGCTGGTAATGGGTGATCATCAAGGTCGCCCGCGTGGGCGAGCGCAACGCGTTGACGCCTTCGGCGACGACCTTGAGCGCATCGATATCGAGGCCGCTGTCGGTCTCGTCCAGCACCGCGAGAAGCGGCTCAAGCACCGCCATCTGCAGCACCTCGTTGCGCTTCTTCTCGCCGCCGGAAAAGCCGACATTGACCGCGCGCTTGAGCATCGCATCGGTGATGCCGAGCACCTTCGTTTTCTGCCGCATCAGCTTCAGAAATTGCATGGCGTCAAGCTCGGGCTCACCCCGGTATTTGCGTACCGCATTGAGCGCCGTCTTAAGGAAGGTGGTCGTTGGCACGCCGGGTATCTCGAGCGGATACTGGAAGGCGAGAAAGAAGCCCTCACCCGCCCGCTCCTCGGGCGTCATCTCCAGGAGGTCCCGGCCCTTGAAGGTGATGGTCCCCGCCGTCACCTCGTAGCCTTCGCGCCCGGCGAGCACATAAGAGAGCGTGCTCTTGCCCGAACCGTTGGGGCCCATGATCGCATGCACCTCGCCGGCCTCGATCGTGAGGTCGAGGCCCTTGAGGATCGGCTTGCCGTCCACCGAGGCGTGCAGGTTGCTGATCTCGAGCATCGCGTTTCCTTCCCCCGCCTTCAGCCGACGCTGCCTTCGAGACTGATACCGACAAGCTTCTGCGCCTCGACGGCGAACTCCATGGGAAGCTCCTGCAGCACCTCGCGACAAAAGCCGTTGACGATGAGCGCCACCGCGTCCTCCTCCGGAATGCCGCGCTGGCGGCAATAGAAAAGCTGATCGTCGCTGATCTTCGAGGTCGTCGCCTCATGCTCCACTTTGGCGGTGCGGTTGCGGGTCTCGATATAGGGTACCGTGTGTGCGCCGCACTTGTCGCCGATGAGAAGGGAATCGCATTGGGTGTAGTTGCGCGCCTCCTTTGCCGCCGGCGAGATGCGCACGAGCCCGCGATAGGTATTCTGGGCGCGGCCGCAGGAGATGCCCTTCGAGATGATGCGGGAGCGGGTGTTGCGGCCGAGGTGAAGCATCTTGGTGCCGGTGTCGGCCTGCTGGTAGTGATTGGTGATCGCGACGGAATAGAACTCGCCGACGGAATTGTCGCCCTGAAGGATGCAGCTCGGATATTTCCAGGTGATCGCCGAGCCCGTCTCTACCTGGGTCCATGAGATCTTCGCATTGCGGCCGCGGCAGGCACCGCGCTTGGTGACGAAATTATAAATGCCGCCCTTGCCGTTCTCGTCGCCCGGATACCAGTTCTGCACCGTCGAGTACTTGATCTCCGCGTCGTCGAGGGCGACCAGCTCGACGACGGCGGCGTGGAGCTGGTTCTCGTCGCGCATGGGTGCCGTGCAGCCTTCGAGATAGCTCACATAGGCGCCAGCGTCGGCGATAATGAGGGTTCGCTCGAATTGCCCCGTCTTGGCGGCGTTGATACGGAAATAGGTAGAGAGCTCCATTGGGCAGCGCACGCCCTTGGGCACGTAGACGAAGGAGCCGTCGGTGAAGACGGCGGAATTGAGTGTCGCGAAGAAATTGTCGGAATAGGGCACCACCGAGCCGAGATACTGTCGCACGAGATCGGGATGCTTGGCGACCGCCTCGGAGATCGAGCAAAAGATGATGCCCTGCTCCTCGAGCTTGCTCTTGAAGGTCGTCGCCACAGAGACGCTGTCGAACACCGCATCGACCGCGACGCCCGCCAGCATCTCCTGCTCGCGCAGCGGAATGCCGAGCTTCTCATAGGTGCGCAGGAGCTCGGGATCGACCTCGCTAAGGTCCTTCGGCTTCGTCTTCGCCTTCGCCTTGGGCGCCGAGTAGTAATATTGGTCCTGGTAATCGATGGCCGGGTAGCCGAGCTTGGCCCAGCGCGGCTCGCGCATGGTCAACCAATGGCGGAACGACTTGAGCCGCCACTCGAGCAGCCAAGCCGGCTCCTCCTTCTTCGCCGAGATGAAGCGGATCACGTTTTCGTCGAGGCCCTTGGGGGCCGTCTCCGCCTCGATATCGGTGACGAAGCCGTATTTGTACTTCTGCTCCGTCACGGAGCGCAGTTGTTCGGCCGTTTCAACGGCAGCAGTCATCGCGCCTTACTCCCAACTTCGTGCCTCTTGCCCGGACTCCGCTACGACACCGCGTCCAAAGGCGCAGTGCTCTTGTCACCAGCCCTTATCCCCAAGGGAACGGGCGTCATGCCCATCTCCGCGAGCTTCAACTCCTCGAGAGCATGGCGGATGGCGCGGTTCACCTTCTCCCAATTGCCGCGCATCGGGCAGAGGGACTCGACATCGCAATGCCCACCCGAGCCTTCGACGCAGGCGGTGAGCGCGATGGGCCCCTCGAGCGACGCGATGATCTCGGCAACGGAGATCTCGTCGGCTGGTCGGCTCAGAGTGTAGCCGCCCGCTACACCACGGTGGGACGTGACGATCCCGTCCGCGGCGAGCGTCTTGAGCAGCTTTGCGACCGTGGGAAGCGGAACGCCCGTCTCATGCGCCAGTTGCGGCGCCGTGCGCATCACGCTTCCCTCGCGTCCCATCTGAGACAGGACGACGATCGCATAGTCGGTCAGCCTGTTAAGCCGAATCATGATGCCCGTCCTGAAATCCGGACCGCTTTGGTACGAATTACATAGAGCAAGTCGCGGAGAAATCAATAAGGAATCCGTGAGGGCCGCGTGTCACTCTGACGCAATGCCTTGATCGGTTCGGGCAAACTGGACTTGTCTATTTTGCAGAAGTGGAACTTTTCGCAGATCCACCTTGCCCGTAGCGTAGTCGCCGAAACTCGCGAGGTGCCCCATGGATGCCTATGCGCCGACGGCGAAGACCCGGGTCAAGCGGCTGCCCAAGCGCGGTCACTACGACCGCGAAACGGTTTATGCGATCCTTGATGCCGGCATGATCTGTCATGTCGGCTATGTCATCGACGGCGAGCCTTATGTCACGCCGACATCCTATTGGCGGCACGGCAATAAGGTCTATTGGCACGGCTCGTCCGCCAGCCGAATGCTGCGCACCCTCGAGACCGGCGCGCCCGTCTGCCTCACGGTGACCCATCTCGACGGCATCGTCCTGGCGCGCTCGGGCTTTCATCATTCGATCAATTACCGCTCGGTCATGGCCTTCGGCATGGCCATGCTGGTCGAGGACAAGACCGAGAAGCTCGCCTCCCTCGAGGATTTCGTGGAGCGGCTCTTCCCCGGCCGCTGGGCGGAACTCCGCCCGGTGACCGACCAAGAGCTCAAGGCAACCACCGTGGTCGGCATGGAGCTCGACGAGGTCTCGGCCAAGGTGCGCACCGGACCGCCTCTCGACGACGAGCCCGACTATGCCCTCCCCTGCTGGGCCGGCGTGCTGCCGATCCGGCAGATGAGCGAGGCTCTCGTTCCCGACCCCCGATTGACGCCGGGCATCGCCGTTCCCGACTACCTCAAAGGGTGGAAGCTCGGAGTTTGATCGCCGGCGCGCCCTCGCGCATGATGCCGTCTCCCGCGGAGATAGGAACGAGGAGGCGGCGGATGAACCGGATCGATCTCGAGGGCAATACGGCCGTCATAACCGGAGGAGCGCGGGGCATCGGCTATGCTATCGCCAAGCGGTTTCTCGATTCTGGCGCTAGTGTCGCGCTCTGGGACGTTGATGACAAGGCGGCGGATGCCGCCGCCGAGCGCCTCGCCGCCCATGGGCAGGTCATGGCCCTTCACGTGGATGTCACCGAAGCGGCGGCGATCCGGGCCGCCCTCGAGGCCACCATCAAGCGCCTGGGCCGGATCGACATCCTCGTCAATAACGCCGGGGTCACCGGCCCGAACTTGAAGACCTGGGAGTACCCAGCCGACGAATGGCGCCGCGTGATCGAGATCGACCTGATTGGCCCCTTCCTCTGCTGCGCCGCGGTGCTCCCAGCCATGCTTCGGGCCGGCTATGGACGGATCGTCAATATCGCATCCATCGCCGGCAAGGAGGGCAATCCCAACGCCTCCGCCTATAGCAGCGCCAAAGCCGGGGTGATCGCGCTCACCAAATCCATCGCCAAGGAGACGGCGCAAAGTGGCGTCGTCGTGAACTGCGTGACACCGGCTGCCGTCGAGACCGACATCTTTGCCCAGATGACGAAGGAGCATATCGGCTACATGCTGTCGAAGATCCCCATGGGCCGCTTTGGCAAGGTCGAGGAGATCGCCGCGCTCGTGGCCTGGCTTGCCTCCAAGGACTGCTCCTTCTCGACGGGCGCCGCCTTCGACGTCTCGGGCGGCCGCGCCACCTATTGAGACGGCGCCTCCTCCGCCCCCGCTCGCCCGGCTAGAGGGTCAAGCCTCCATCGATGACGACGGCCGTGCCGGTGGTATAGGCGCTCTCGTCGGAGGCCAAATAGACGGCGAGGGCCGCGATCTCCTCGGCCGTGCCGACGCGCCCCATGGGCTGGCGCGCGATGAAGTCCTGTCGCGCCTTGGCAGGGTCAGAAGCCGCCGCGATGCGCTCCTCGAGAGATGGCGTGGCCACGGTACCTGGGCAGATCGCATTGCAGCGCACGCCTTGCCTGACGTAATCGGCGGCAATCGACTTGGTGAGGCCGATCACCGCCGCCTTGCTCGTACCGTAGACGAAGCGGTTGACGATGCCGCGGAGGGACGAGGCGACGGAGGCGATATTGATGATCGAGCCGCCGCCGCGCGCGAGCATGCCGGGAAGGAAGGCCCGCGTCACCACGTACATCGACTTGACGTTGAGGCTCATCGAGAAGTCCCAATCCGCCTCGCCGCAATCGAGAATGGTGCCGTGATGCACGTAGCCCGCCGCGTTCGAGAGCACGTCGACGGCGCCGATCTCGCGCGCCAGCATCTCGACGGCGGCCTTGTCGGTCACATCGAGCCGGCGCGTCACGAGCCCCGGCGTGGCATCCAGGGTCCGCAATGCCTTCTCGTTGATATCCGTCGCCACGACCTTCGCCCCCTCGCGCGCGAAGGCGAGCGCCGACGCGCGTCCGATGCCCTGCCCTGCCGCGGTGACAAAGGCCGTCTTGCCCTCAAGCCGTCCGCCCACGATCATCTCCCCATCTCAATCGAGGGCGCGGATGGTAGGAGGAGCGCCGCTGCCTTGGCAAGCGCAGGCCCGCGTCGCATCCGGGGTGCTGGGCGCCATGCTCGCGATATCACGCGGCTATTGACCCGCTTGGAGGGCGGCACCACACTTGAGGCGTGCGGCCCATGTGGACGCGCCGACAACCCGCTTGACGGGCTTCCCGCTTCGACGGATCCGATTTCATGGCCGATTTTGCTGCGCTTACCATTCGTCTCAACGCCGCCGACAATGTCGTCGTCGCCCGCGCCGACATCCTGCCGCAGACGGCTATCCCCGGCGAAGGCGTTACGGCGCGCACGCTCGTTCCCTCCGGCCACAAGATCGCGACCCGACCGATCGCCAGGGGTGAGCCGGTGCTTCGCTACAACCAGATCATCGGTTTCGCGAGCGCTGATATCGCGGCCGGCGAGCACGTCCATACCCATAACTGCGCTATGGGCGATTTCACCCGCGATTATGCCTTCGGTGCCAATGCCAAGCCGACGCAATATGTAAACCGCCCCGCGACCTTCGAAGGAATCATGCGGCCGGACGGTCGTGTCGCCACGCGCAATTACATCGGCGTCCTCACCTCGGTGAACTGCTCGGCAACGGCTGCGAAATATGTCGCCGACGCTTTCCGCACCAACCCCTTCACCGGAGAAGGGCCGCTCGCGGCATTTCCCAATGTCGACGGCGTGGTCGCGCTGACGCACAAGACGGGCTGCGGCATGGCGAGCGACGGCGAGGGCATGGACGTGCTCCGCCGCACCATCGCCGGCTATGCACGCCATCCGAACTTCTTCGCCGTGCTCATCATCGGCCTTGGCTGCGAAGCCAATCAGATCGGGGGCATTCTCGCGGCCGAGCAGCTCCGCGAGGGCGCTCAGCTCCAGACCATGACGATCCAGGAGACTGGCGGCACGGCGAAAACCGTGCGCGAGGCGGTCGATCGCATCAAGGCGATGCTGCCGGAGGCGAACAAGGTGCGCCGACAGAGCGTGCCCGCCGCCCATGTCACGATCGGCCTTCAATGCGGCGGCTCCGACGGCTATTCCGGGATCTCGGCCAACCCCGCCTTGGGGGCCGCCTCCGATCTTCTCGTGAAGCATGGCGGGACAGTGATCCTCTCGGAAACGCCGGAGACTTATGGGGCCGAGCATCTCTTGACCCGCCGCGCCGTCAGCCGCGAGGTCGGCGAGAAGCTGGTCGGGCTCATGAAGTGGTGGGAAGGCTATACCGCCAAGCATGGCGGCGAGATGAATCACAACCCGTCGCCCGGCAACAAGGCGGGCGGCATCACGACGATTCTCGAGAAGTCCCTCGGCGCCGCGGCCAAGGCGGGGACGACCAATCTCGTCGAGGTCTACCGCTATGCGGAGCCGGTGACCGCGAAGGGCTTCGTCTTCATGGACACGCCCGGCTACGACCCGGTCTCAGCCACGGGCCAGGTCGCCGGCGGCGCCAATCTCATCTGCTTCACCACCGGGCGCGGCTCGGCCTATGGCTGCAAGCCGGTGCCATCGATCAAGCTTGCCACCAATACGCCGCTGTTCAAGCGCATGCCGGACGATATGGACATCAATTGCGGCACCATTGTCGATGGCAGCGAGACGATCGAGCAGTGCGGTCGGCGCATCTTCGAGCTTATTCTCGCGACCGCCTCCGGGAAGAAAACCAAGAGCGAGGAGCTCGGGATCGGCGAGGACGAGTTTGCGCCTTGGCAGCTTGGCGCGGTGATGTAGGTATCCGCCCTCGCCGGATCGATCAGGCGACCTCGGCCTCGATCCAGCGCGCACGCGCGACCAGCTGGTGATCGCCCTTGAAGCGGCCGACGAGCTGCACGCCGACAGGCAGGCCTTGCGGGCCGCGCGCCGCGGGCAAGGTGAGACAGGGCACGTGGAGCAGCGTCCAAATCCGATTGAAAATCGGGTCGCCGGTGGTGGCCGTTCCCATTGGCGCCTCTCCCGGAGCGCTCGGGGTGATGAGGAGATCGACCATGCCAAGGAGGCTTTCGAAGGCGCTCCGCGCCGCCGCAGCGCGGCGCAGCGCGACTTCGTAGCGGCTTTCCGGGCAATTTCGCCCGGATTCCAGAAGCTCCCGCAGGCGCTCGCTGAGCTGCCCGGCATGCTCTCGCCACTCGGCTGCAAGCGCGAGCCGCATCTCGAAGGCCATGATCACTTGTTGCTCCTCGGCGAGGCCATGGAAGGCATCGGGGAGATTGAGGTCGACCACGTCCACCCCGGCACGGCGGAGCCCCACGGCCATGGCATCGAGTGCCGCAACGGCGGCGGGTTCCGCCTGATGCCAATGCTCGGTGCGGCAATAGCCAACCCGCTGCGGGCGGAGAAAGACGAGCTCGGGCGTCGCCGGATCGGCCTTTGCCAGCACGCGGGCGAGGAGATCGATATCCTCGACCGTGTGCGCGAAGACCCCGATCGTGTCGAGCGACGGCGAGAGCGGCTTCACCCCCGCCATCCCAATCTCGCCATGGCTGGGCTTGAAGCCCACCACGCCACAGAAGGCGGCTGGACGGATCACGGAGCCTGCCGTCTGGGTTCCAAAGGCAAGCGGAACCATGAAATCGGCGACGGCCGCGGCGGACCCGCTCGATGAGCCCCCCGGCGTATGCGCGGGATTGTGGGGGTTTCTCGTTTTCCCCGGGAAAAAATATGCGAATTCCGTGGTTACCGTCTTGCCGAGGACAATGGCGCCTTCCTCCTTGATCCGCCGAACCGCCGCGGCATCCGCTTGCGGCCGATGCCCCGTATAAATGGGCGAGCCATAGCAGGTCGGCATCGCAGCGGTGTCGAAGATGTCCTTGACCCCGATAGGCACGCCATGAAGCCGCCCGCGCCGCGACTCCCGATCACGGGCTCGCGCCTCGACGATCGCCGCTCGAGGATCGAGATATTGCCAGGCGCCGACCACTCCCTCGCGCGCCTCGATGCGCTCGAGGCAGGCCGCAACCAGGGCTTCCGAGGTGAGCTCGCCTCGCGCGATCCGACGCGCGGCCTCACTTGCGCTCAGCTCGTTAAGCTTTTCCGTCTCCGCGGCTTGGGACATCGCCGAAGCTCCGCTCTGATAGGCGCCGCTCTACTTTCTCCCATTGCGGACCGCTCGTCGAGACAATCAGCAGCAATTTGGGAGTCCGGCTTGCCAAAACAGCATCGAGCGTGGTTGTCTCGGCCCTCGTTGCGTGCTCGTGCAGAATTTCCGCCCGGGAGATCGATACGATGAGCGACCGACCGCCCTTGTCGCCGAAGGAACCCGGCAAGAGGAACATAAGGCCGATCCTGTGTATCGCAGGTCTCGTGATTGTCTTGCTAACCGCCGCCGCCGCCGCAGTATCGGGGCTCGGGCCCCGAGCCGGACTCTGGCCGTTTCGCTTCGGATTCAAGATTCTCCAAGCCGCGGCCATCGGCGCGGCGGGCGGCGCCCTGCTCTCCTTCATCGGACTCGTCTGGCCGCAGCGCGGCGGCGAGCGGCACTTCTCGATCGCGGCGATCGTCGGGCTCGTGCTGGGCGGCGCCGTCGTCGGATATCCGGTCTATCTCATACATCTCGCGCGCTCGGTTCCCCCCATTCACGATATCACCACGGACACCCGGGATCCGCCCGCGTTCATGGAGATCGCCGAGCTGCGCGCCGACGCCGAAAATTCCATGGTCTACCCTGGCGGCGAGATCGCTGCGATGCAACGGAAGGCTTACCCGGACATCAAGCCGGCGCGCTTCAATGCGCCGCCGGACAAGGTGTTCGACGTTGCGCTTGCGACGGCCAGAGCCATGGGCTGGACGATCGTCGCGGCCGTGCCGGCGGATGGGCGCATCGAGGCGACGGACACCACCTTCTGGTATCATTTCACAGACGACATCGCCATCCGCATCAGGGCGGAGGGCCAAGGGACGCGGGTTGACCTGCGCTCGGAATCCCGCGTGGGACGCAGCGATCTGGGCACGAATGCGCGGCGCATCAGACGCTACCTCGCGGCGCTCGACCAGCAGATGGCCGCAAGCGGCGGCTGAGCCGCGCCCTTCAGGATCCTCGAGAGGGGATGGCTTACTCCGTCGGCGCGCTCAGCGCCGGAGTCGTGCGCAAGGGTATCTCCTTGAGGAATACACAGATCGCGAACCCGGCCAGAGCAATGGCGGCGGCGCAAAGGAAGACGATGGTGAACGAGTGTTGCACGACGCCGACGAGAAGCGCCCGGGTCGTCGCCGCGATGGCGGCGATCCCTCCGGTCTGGCCATGGAGAAGGTCGAGCGATGGATGAGGCCCGAGCTGCTCGTGGCCGGGCACCGCGGCGATGCGGTCCGACAACTGTGCCAGCAGCACGGAGCCGAGCAAGGCCACGCCGAAGGAGCCCCCCATAGAGCGGAAGAAATTGAGGGCGCCCGTGGCCGTGCCGAGGTCGCGCAGCTCGACCGCATTCTGGATCGAGACCACCATGACCGGCAGCACCATGCCGATACCCACGCCGAGAAGAGCCATATAGGCCGCCGACACGGCTTCGGATGTCGCGGCTCCCGTGAAGGCAAGGAGGACGAAGGCGATGGTGGCGAAGACAAGCCCCAGGCAGGGATAAAGCTTGTAGCGCCCCGTGCGGCTCACGAGCTGGCCCGCGATATAGGCGCCGACCACGGTGGTGCCCGTGAAGGGGATGAGAAGAAAGCCCGACTCGGACGCCGTGTCGCCGGCGACGAGCTGGAGGAAAAGCGGAAGATAGACGATCCCGCCGAACATGGCCATCGAGGTCAGGAACGAGACGATGCTGGCCACGGAGAAAACGCGGTTGAGAAAGAGCCGCAGCGGAAGGATCGGGTCGCGCGCGACCCGCTCGCGGAGAAGGAAAGCTGCGGTAAAGGCGAGGCCGAGCAAGGTCAGGCCAAGGATCTGCGGCGAGCTCCAGGGGAGCGTCACGCCGCCCCAGGTGGTGACGAGCAGCAGCAGCGTGACGGCGGTCACGAGAAGAGAGGCGCCCCAATAATCGATCTCGCCGGCGACGCGACGCGCCACGAGCTTCCTCATCGCATGATTCGAGATGAGGATCGCCGCGACCCCGATCGGCGGGTTGATCCAGAACACCCATCGCCAGGTCAGGTGATCGGCGAAGAAGCCGCCGAGCACCGGCCCGCCGACGCTGGTGGCGGCAAAGACCGCGCTGAAGTAGCCCTGATAGCGGCCGCGGTCGCGCGGCGAGATCACATCGGCGATGGTGGCATGAGCCATGGAGATGAGCCCGCCGCCGCCGAGGCCCTGCAAGGCGCGAAAAAGGATGAGCTGGGTCATCGTCCCGGCAAGCGCGCAGAGGATCGAGGCGACGAGAAAGATCCCGAGCGCCACCTGCAGCATTACCTTGCGGCCGTAGAGGTCCGAGAGCTTGCCGTAGATGGGGGTCGATGCGGTCGATGTCAGCAGATAGGCCGACACGACCCAGGACATGTGCTCGATACCCTGGAGCTCGCGGGCGATGGTGGGAAGTGCGGTTGCGACGATCGTCTGGTCGAGGCCGGCCAGGAGCATGCCGAGCATGATTCCGCTGAGGATGACGAGAATTTCGCGGTGGGTGAAGGTGCCGGCGGCCGCATCGCGCGGCCGCGTCTCGCTCGGGCGGGAACCTGGCTCGGACATCGATGTTCTTTGGCGTTGTTGCCCAAGGACATACGCGCCTCGCATCCTGCGTCAACGGGTTTTATGCGAGGCGCATCCTTCCCACTGGATAATGCCGCGATGGAGGACATCCTTTCACCACACCGACCATAATGCCCTCGATGGCGTTGGTCTTCACGTCGAGGAAGGTGAAGGGAACGCCCGACGGGGTCGAGCCAACTTTGTAAACCGGCTCGGCGGCGCGCCCATCCGGCCGAGCGCGCGAGTGCACAAATCGGAGCGCAAGACGCGCGGCGGAACTCTCGTGAACAAAAACCGCTCAAAAAATTATCCCCAACTAGGGAAAGTGTTGACATAGGCACAACCTACAACATATGCTAGCCATGCTCGCACATGGTGTGCGCCCGCGTGTCGGTGTCCGGCGGGCCTTTAACACTCCCGCCCGGTCCGCACCCGCGGCGGGTTCTAATCGCAAAGGGGAACGATATGGCTGCGAAAAAGAAGACTGCTAAGAAGGCCAAGCCGGCCGCGAAGAAGACGGCCGCCAAGCGCAAGAAGCGCTAACGGCGCTGCGTGACATACGGGCCCGCATGCCTCGCAAATACGGGGCATGCGGGCCCGCTGCTTTTTCAGCCCGCCTCGGATGCAGCCATGGTTCCCGCGATATGGATGAGGCGCGCGCCCGGCCAGGCGCGCGGAGAGGCGCGGGCATATTGCGGAGGATAAGGCACCTCGGCGCCGAGCAGGTCCGCCGCCCGCCACACCCAGCGAGGATTGTCGAGAAAGGCCCGCGCCAGCGCCACCATGTCCGCTTGGCCCGAGGCCGCGATCGCCTCGGCCTGAAGCGGGTCAACGATCATCCCCACGGCACAGGTCGGGATACCCGCTCCCACGCGGACGCGATGGGCAAAGGGGGCTTGATAACCGGGTGCGACCGGGATCTTCGCTCGCGGCTCGAGCCCGCCGCTCGAGACACAGACATAATCGATGCCGACGGTGCGGAGCTCACGCGCGAGCACGATGGCATCCTCGATCGTCGCGCCGCCTTCGATCCAGTCGCTACCACTGATGCGCATCCCCAAGGCGCGTCCGCGCGGCAATATCGCCCGTACCGCAGCCGCGACCTCGAGCGGCAGCCGCATGCGCCTTTCGAGATTGCCGCCATATTGATCATCGCGGTGGTTCGATAGGGGCGAGAAGAACGAATGGAGCAGATAGCCGTGCGCGGCGTGCAGCTCGATGACCTCGATCCCCAGGCGCACTGCCCGCCGCGCCGCTTCGATGAAGGCATTCTTGATGCCGCCGATCTCGTCAAGCGATAGCGTCCGGGGCGTCGGCCATTCCTCGCCGAAAGGAATGGCCGAGGGCGCCACTGTCGGCCACGCCCCCTCCTCCGGCATCAAGGCGCGCCCGCCGAGCCAAGGCCGCTGCGCAGAGCCTTTGCGGCCGGCATGTGCAAGCTGGATCCCGATCCGCGCCGCGCCGCCGAAGCCGCGCACGGCGGCAAGCACTCGCCCCAAAGCCGCCTCGTTCGCGTCGGAGTAAAGGCCGAGGCAAGCATGGGTGATGCGACCGACGGCCTCCACATGCGTTGCCTCGATCATCAGCAATCCGGCGCCCGATAGAGAGAGACCACCCAGATGCTGAAGATGCCAGTCGGTGGCATTCCCGTGATCGGCGCTGTATTGGCACATCGGTGAGACCACGATGCGATTCGCGAGGGTCACGCCTCCCAATTCGAGCGGGGTGAAAAGCATTTTGGACATGAAGAGGGCGTCCTTTCGTTCACGCGAACCTGCGCTCGCGCTATCTCAGCCTCAAGCCGGCATCAGACAACTTGGAAGGATATAGAAGCGACCGAATATCTGCCGGAACTTCGGCCGCATCCTTATGCTCGATCCGGCGAAATCACCGCGAAAGACCCTCGAAAGCGATCTCCGCGCGGAGCGCGCGCACGCCGCGGCTGTGATCTCGAGGCTCAGCGCAGGCACGTAAAATAGCCATCGAGCTTGTCGATCCGCTCGGCGATGATCCTCGCGCGCTCGGCGAGATAGCGTGTCGGCCGTGCCGGCGACCAGCGGCGCGGATTGGGCAGCACCGCCGCGAGGAGCGCCGCCTGAGAGCGCGACAAGCGCGCGGCGTTGGTGTGGAAATAGCTGCGCGCGGCCGCTTCGGCGCCGTAGATGCCGTCGCCCCATTCCACGATGTTGAAGTAGATTTCGAGGATGCGCCGCTTCGGCCACAGCGCATCGATGGTGAGCGCGAGGCCCGCCTCGATACCCTTGCGGAGGAAGCCGCCGCCCGGCCAAAGAAAAAGATTCCGCGCCACCTGCATGGTGATCGTGCTCGCGCCGCGCAGCCTCCCCTCCTCCTCGTACTCGCCGACGGCGTCCGAGACGGCGCCCCAATCGATGCCGTGATGAAAGCAGAACCGGTTGTCCTCGGAAGCGATCACGGCGCGCTGGAGCTCCCATGATATCGCCCGCAGCGGCACCGATTGCCGCTCGATGCGATGGACCTCGGGGAGCCGTAGGAGCATGAGCGGCGTGATCGGCGGGTCCACCCAGCGATAGAGAAGGATGAGGGCGAGCCAGAAGCCGAGAAGGGCCAGGACGACGCGAAAGGCAAGCCGTCCGACCCGGCCCACCAGGCTCCGCGACGGAATATTGCCGATCTCCTCCTGCACGATTCATCCCGCCCACACCCTCGCGAAGGCGAACCTACCATCAATCGGCGCAAGAGACAGGCCAATATCGCCGGCCGAGCCCAAGGACGGTCGTTGCCCAGCTCTCATATCCGGGCTCTAATAGCGCACCGAAATCCTGGCGAGCTGGCGCAGCATCGAGCTTGCAGCCATGGCGTTAGGGCTCCGCCGTTTCCGATGCGCGCCGGCCCTCGCCTCGAGGAGATCATCATGGCGAATCCCCGAATCGCATATGAGCTCGCTTCGCAACGGCCGCGGCTCGAGCCCCTCGAAGGCAAGCCGCTCATGGTCCATATCGTCGTCAACGTGGAGCATTGGCCGTTCGAGCAGCCAATGCCGCGCACGGTCATCACCCCGCCCCACGGGCGCGGGCGCGTTCCCGACGTGCCGAACTACGCCTGGGCGGAATACGGGCTTCGTTGCGGCATGCCCCGCATCCTCGCCCTGCTGCAGGATCGGGAGCTTCCGGCGAGCACGAGCTGCAACGCCAGCGTCCTCGACGCCTATCCCGCCTGCGCCCAGGCCATGCTGGATGCCGAATGGGAGTTCATCGGCCATGGCGTGCATCAGCGCGCAGCTCAGGACCAAGATGAGGCCACGATCATCGGGATCGCGCTCGAGAAGATCACCGCTTTTACGGGGCGGCGGCCGCGCGGCTGGCTCGGCCCGGGCCTTGCAGAGACCTTCGAGACACCCGACCTGCTCAAGGCGGCGGGGATCGACTACGTGTTCGACTGGGTGCTCGACGATCTGCCCTGTTGGCTCAGCACCAAGCACGGCCCGCTTCTCTCCCTGCCCTATACGGTCGAGATCAATGACAGCGTCGTCTATGCGGTCGAGCGCCATGCCTCCCCAGAGATCTATCGGCGTCTCGTCGATACGGTCGAGGTCTTCGATTGGGAGCTGCGCGAGCAGCCGCGGGTGCTGACGATCGCCCTGCATCCCCATTTGATTGGGGTTCCCCACCGCATCCTCTATCTCGAGAAGATGCTCGACCTGCTGCTCGATCGCGAGGACGTCATTTTCGTTACAGCCGGCAATATCGCCGATTGGTTCGTCGAGGCGGAGGCGGCCGCGGTCTCGGCAACCCGGAGGTGAGCGAGCCGATCGCACCAAGCCGCTCTGTTGCAGTCCTGTCGCGCTCGTTCTTTTTCTTTCCCGGGAGGCCGATCGCCTAAACATTTCGTATTGCTATCAAAAACTTACGTAGGTATGGTGTTGATCGAGTCGCCGCCGGCGCCGACTCGCTTCCGGTCGATTGCCGCTCGAGCGAGGATGAGCCGGTTTCTTGAGGGGATTGGGACTTCGAGGGGAGGGGTGCATGCAGGCTGGACGTTTCTTCGGTCTGGCGCTGGCGATCACGACCGGCAGCCTCTCGCTGGTCATGCCGGCCTATGCACAGGTGACCGAGATGCCGAGTCCCGGCGCCGTGACCCCGCCCGAAGTCTATTATGGCCAGCCTGTGCCGGAGGGCGTCCTACAGCGCGCCCGGCCCGAGCTGCAGCCGCAAGGGGTGGTGCTCGAGGGACTGCAATGGCTTCCCTCCATCACGCCAAGCGCCACGTATGATACCAATATCTTCGCCACCCAGAGCCACGCGACAGGCGACTTCGTGTTCCGCACGCGCCCGGAAATCGATGTGCGAAGCCTCCCCGAGGCTGGTCCCATCACGATGAATCTGGACGGCTACGTGCAGGATGTGCGTTACGGGAATCACGGCTCCCTCGGCCATGACGATTTCGGCGGCACGCTGGACCTCGGCGGCGATTTCGAGCCGACTGGTCGGCTCGCGTCCCATACGGCCTTCAACTACTACCACCAGGACCCGGCCTCCTTCGCCATCAGCTCGGCAAATGGCGCTTTGCACACGCTCCCCGTCGAGAAGACCTTCATCGAGGATCTGACGGGGACGCATGACGTCGGGCTTCTGGGACTGGCCCTCAACGGCGGCTACGAGCGCGACGAGTTCCAAAACTTCACGATCAACGGCGTCACCTTCAACCAGAAGCAGCTCAACGACAATGCCGTGAAATTCGGACCGAAACTGAGCTACGAGGTCTCGCCGGGGTTGCGGCCCTTCGTTGCCGGGCAGTATATCCGCCGCTTCTATGATCACGGCGTCTTCGACTCGAACAGCTACGCCTTCACCGGGGGTAGCGATTTCGATATCCATGAGCTGATCCGAGGGACCGCTTATGCGGGCTATGACGTCCGCGACTACGATTCCAGCGCGATCGGAACCGTCAACGGGTTCACCTACGGCCTCAACCTGTCATGGTTCCCGACCGAGCTCCTGACGCTCACCTTCTCGGGCGGCCAGAACTTTTCCGACACGGTCATCACCAGCAGCAACGGCACGCCTTCCGTGCTGGATGCGAAGACGGTGCGGGGCGAGGCGGATTACGAGCTGCTGCGGCAAGTCATTCTCAGCGGGGTCGTCGCCTATGAGAACGACAATTACACGCAGGTTTCGCGGACCGACAACATCGTCAGCGCCGGAGCAAGCGTCAAATATCTGATGAACCGGTACGTCTCGCTGGTCGGCGAATATACTTACAGCGACCGGCGCTCTAACCTGAACGGCTTCAACTTCGACCGGCACCAGATCGGGGTGGCGCTGACCCTCGCTTATTAAGCGGTGGCGAAAAGCAGCTTGCAACCCGCTCTCACATTCGCGGCCGCCCTCGACGAGAGCGGCCGCAAATAATGATTGAGATGGTAGCAGCGGAGGGATTCGAACCCCCGACCAAGGGATTATGATTCCCCTGCTCTACCACTGAGCTACGCTGCCACAGACGAGGGCGCCGTCAACTGTCCTGGCCGCCCGGTGAGGCAAGGCCTATAGGGCGAAAGCGAGACCTATGTCAAGCAACTCGCAAGCGACAAGCTAATCACCGAGCCAGCTGCTCAGCTTCATCGCGACTCCCATCTTTCCCTCGACCTTGAGCTTGCCCAGCATGAAGGCCATGGTGGGATCGAGCCCGCCGTTCATCAGCTTCTCAAAATTCTCCGCAGAAAGGCGGATGACCGTATCGGCGTCGGCATCCTCGTTGGTGATTTGCACGATGTTCCCGGTGCCGTCCCAAAAGATGATGCCGTCGTCGCCCAGATCGAATTTCACCTTGTAGCCGAGCTGTGGCGCCTGGGAGACGCGACGGCGCAGATCCTCGGTCAACTCGTGCAGGCCCATGACGATACCTCGTGGTGCGAAGGGGTCATGCCGCGAAGCGGCTGAGCGCGGAAGCGGCAATCCAGCCTCCGCCGAGAAGGCGCGTGCCGTTATAGAATACCGCGGCTTGGCCGGGTGCGACGCCATATTGCGGCTCGTCGAGCCTGATCTCGGCGCGACCGCCCTCGTGCGGCAGAAAGATGCCGGAAACGGGCGGCTGCGCCGAGCGCAGCTTGACGGTGATGCGCCGGCCTTCGTGCTCCGGAGGCGCCGAGGGCAGCCAGTTGAAGCCACGCAGATGGACAATGTCGCGCGCGAGAGCCGCGCGCGGCCCGACCACCACGCGGCGCGCCTTGGCGTCGAGACGGACAACGTAAAGCGGCTCGGTGGTGCCGCCGACCCGGAGGCCGCGGCGCTGCCCAACAGTGAAATGAATAATGCCGCCGTGCCGGCCGAGCACGTGCCCATCGACATCGACGATCTCGCCCGGCTCGGCGGCGCCGGGCCGCAGCCGCTCGACAATATCGGCATATGAGCCATTGGGCACAAAGCAGATGTCCTGGCTGTCCGCCTTGCGGGCGACCGGCAGGCCGAAGCGCTCCGCCAAGGCGCGCGTCTCCGCCTTGGGATAGCCACCGAGGGGAAAGCGGAGATAATCAAGCTGCTCGGGCGTAGTCGCGAAGAGGAAATAGCTTTGATCGCGCGCCTCGTCGTGAGCGCGGTGCAGCTCGGGTTCCTCCGGCCCGACGACGCGGCGAATGTAATGGCCGGTCGCGAGAGCCTCTGCACCCAGGTCCTTCGCAACCTCGAGCAGATCGCCGAACTTGACGCGCTCGTTGCAGCGGACGCATGGGATCGGTGTCTCGCCGGCAAGATAGCTCGTTGCAAAGTCCTCCATCACTTGCGCGCGGAACCGGCTTTCGTAGTCGAGGACGTAATGGGGAATATCGAGCCGCTCGGCCACGCGCCGCGCGTCATGAATGTCCTGCCCGGCACAGCAGGCGCCCTTGCGCCCGATTGCCGCGCCGTGATCGTAGAGCTGCAGCGTGATGCCGACGACGTCGTAGCCCTCGCTTCTCAGAAGCGCGGCGACCGTCGAGCTGTCAACACCGCCCGACATGGCGACGACCACGCGCGTCTCGCCGACAGGCTTGTCGAAGCCGAGGCTATTTGGCGAGGAACCGTCGATCATGCCGCGATGGAACATCGTCGCCTGCACAAGGCTCCTAGCTCTGAAGCATCATGTTACGGCTGCCGGCGGGCAGGCGGACGGTCAGCCCGTCGAGCTCCTCGGTGATAATGATCTGGCAGCCAAGGCGAGAGGTCTTGGTAAGGCCGAAAGCCAGATCGAGCATGTCCTCCTCGTCCTCGGTGGGATCGGCGAGCAGATCAAACCATTCCGGCTCGACGATCACGTGACAAGTCGAGCAGGCGAGCGAGCCTTCGCATGCCCCCTCCAGGTCAATGTTGTTCCGATGCGCGATCTCGAGCACCGACAGCCCGATTGGGGCGTCGACTTCCTTGTGGGTGCCGTTTTGCTCGATGAAAACCATCTTCGGCATCAGGACTCGTCTCCATTTCGCTGCGTCATTGCGCTTCCAAGGTCATGATCGGCGATCCGGCGCAGCGGTCTGCGGCGCCTTGGCTTTCCGGCGCAGCCGCTCGACGGCGGCGGCAATCGCATCGATCGCGTAGTCGACCTCGGCGGCTTCCGTAAACCTTCCCAAGCCAATACGCAAGCTGGCGCGTGCCAAATCGTCGTCGAGGCCGAGCGCCCGCAGCACATAGGACGGCTCGACCGAAGCCGAGGTGCAGGCCGATCCGGTGGAGACCGCGACATCTGCGAGACTTGCCAGGAGCGCCTCCGCATCTACCCCGGCAAAGGCGATGTTGAGGTTGCCCGGGAGGCGGTGCTGGATATCGCCATTGACCACCACATCCGGCAACCGTGCCCGGAGCCCGCCGAGGAGCCGATCGCGCAATCCTCGCAACCGCTTCCCCTCGCCGGTCATTTCGTGCTGTGCGACCACGCAAGCCTCACCGAAGCCGACGCAGAGGGGGGTGGGAAGGGTGCCGGAACGCAAGCCGCGCTCCTGACCGCCCCCGCTCATAAGCGGGTCGAGGCGCACGCGGGGGCGACGCCGGACATAAAGCGCCCCGATCCCCTTAGGGCCGTAGATCTTGTGGCCGGAGATGCTCATGAGGTCGATCGCCATGCTCTCGACGTCGAGCGGTATCTTCCCGACCGCCTGTGCCGCGTCGGTATGGAAGTAGACGCCGCGCTCCCGACAGAGCGCACCGATGGCGGCAAGCGGCTGGATGACGCCGATCTCGTTGTTGACGGCCATGATCGAGACAAGGATGGTCTCCTCGTCAATGGCGTCATTCAGACGATCGAGGGAAACGAGACCGTTGCGCTCGACGGGGAGATAGGTCACCCGGAATCCTTCCGCTTCCAGGGCGCGGCAGCTCTCGAGCACGCATTTGTGCTCGGTTGCGCAGGTCACGATATGGCGACGCTGCGACGCTGCGAAGCGGGCGGCGCCCTTGATGGCGAGATTGTTGGATTCCGTCGCTCCCGAGGTGAAGACGATCTCTCGCGCCTCGGCGCCGATGGTCGCCGCCACTTGCATGCGCGCCCGTTCAACGGCGGTTTCGGCCTCGCGCCCGAAGCCGTGAGTGGAGGACCCCGGATTGCCGAACTTCTCCGTAAAATATGGCAGCATCGCCGCGAGGACGCGCGGATCGACGGGCGTCGTGGCTTGATAATCGAGATAGATCGGCACCCTCGGCCGATTCTCCTGCATTTGGCTCGTTACCGCCGCCATGCCCACCATCCTCGCGGACTACGAGAGTCTAGGCCGCCCTATTGCCCGCTCTGGCGTAGAGCGAAGCCCAGGCATTCAGGAAGCGATCGACATCCCCGGCCTGGCTCTCCCAGCCGAGGCTAACGCGGATCGCGCTTCCCGCCGCAACGTTATCGGCGCCCATCGCCCGGAGCACGTGGGACGGCCGCACCTTGCCCGATGAGCAGGCCGAGCCGGCGCTGACTGCCACACCGGCTAGGTCAAGCGCCATGACTTGAGTCTCGCTCGCAACGCCGGGCATCGTGAAGCAGGCCGTGTTCGGCAGCCGGGGCGCCGACTGGCCAAAGAATTGCGCTCTCGGCGCAATCGCCCTGACGCCTCGCTCGAGGTGGTCGCGCCAGGCGGCCAGCCGCGCATAGTTGGCAAGGGCAGCGCTGGCCACGGCTGCGGCGGCGCCGAATCCGACGATGCCGGGGAGGTTTTCCGTTCCGGACCTGCGCCCCTTCTCCTGCCCGCCACCGCGGATGAGCGGATGCAATGCCAGATTGGGACGGATCGCGAGGGCGCCGATCCCCGGCGGGCCGCCGATCTTGTGGGCCGAAAACGATAGCAGGTCGACACCGAGTGCTGCGAAATCCACCGAGATTTTGCCGACGGCCTGTACCGCATCGCAATGGACGAGGGCGCCTCGCGCATGCGCGAGCGCGGCCAATTCCGCGAGCGGCTGAATGACCCCCGTCTCGTTGTTAGCCAGCATGACCGAGACAAGGGACAGGCGCGGATCGGCGGCGAGCTTTGCTTCAAGGACGTCGAGCCGAACCAGGCCGCGGTCATCCACCGGGATCCGCTCCGCCAGGGGTGCCGCCGCAAGCACGGAATCATGCTCGATGTCGGAGACGAGAAGCCGCGGCCGCGCGCAGCCTGCCAGGGCCAGGTTGTTCGCCTCTGTCCCGCCGCTGGTGAAGATGATCTCGGCCGCTTCCGCGTGGAGGAGTGCTGCGACCTGGGCGCGCGCCTCCTCTACCCGCCGGCGCGCGCCTCGGCCATACCAGTGGACCGACGACGGATTGCCCGTCTCAGCGAGCGCCAGCGCGACCGCCTCCCGCGCTTCCGCTCGCAGTGGTGCGGTGGCGTTGTAATCGAGATAGACGCGGCGGCGGTTCGCCATCACTCTTCCTGCCTCGCGCAAAGGGTCGCGGATGCCGGAGCGCGGCATAATTCGCGGCATGGGCGCAAGCCCGATGGCCGATGTTACACGCTTACGATTTGCCGGACGAGGCCGCGCTGCGCTCTTGCGCGGAAGAGCCCCGGGCGGCAGCAAGCTCGGCTTCGAGCTCGGCGACGCGCTCGTTCAGCAGGCCGATATGGGTACGCAGATCCTCGATGGCCCGTTGGAATGGGTCGATCACTTCACCCGTTGGCGTGCCATAGGCCATGAATTCCCGGTGCGCCCGCCGGTCGCGCGGCAGAATGATGCGAGACGGGTTACCGACCACCGTTACCCCCGCCGGCACATCCTTGGTCACGACGGCATTGGCCCCGACTCGCGCGCCTTCGCCGACCGTGATCGCCCCGAGGATTTGGGCGCCGGAACCCAGGATCGCGCCGTCGCCGATCGTGGGATGGCGCTTCACCCCCACCTGCGCAGCCGAGTCGACCGAGGGTGAAACGCCGCCCAGGGTCACGTCATGGTAAATTGTGACATCGTCGCCGATCTTGGCCGTCTCGCCGATGACCACGCCGAGCCCATGATCGATGAAGAGCCGCTTGCCTATCTCGGCGCCGGGGTGGATTTCAATGCCCGTCAGCAGGCGGCCGACATTGGACAGGAGCCGCCCACAGAGCCGCCATCCGCGTTTCCAGGCCGCGTGAGCCATGCGGTGCCAGAGGATGGCGTGGAACCCCGGATAGGCCAGAACGACTTCGAGCGGCGAGCGCGCCGCCGGATCGCGCGCCATAATCGAGTCGATCTGGTCGTGTAAGCTCTTGAAACTCATGGCCCGACTAGGATATTCCTCGCCATTCCGTAATCGTCGAGGCTTGGCTTACGAAAGTGCTCGAATACGGAAAAGTCACGGCGGGCATATAGTTTGCCCGTTATCAACGGTCAAGCTGAGCGGCTTTGCACGGCAGCCGCGAGCGGAAACGAGCGAGGGGCGGTGCTGAAGGTTGTGCCCTAAGGCTGCGCAGTAAGGACGCATTCTCATGCCGGAAGTCATCTTCAACGGGCCTGAAGGTCGTCTCGAGGGCCGCTACCACCACAGCAAGGTACCGAACGCGCCCATCGCCCTCTTGCTGCACCCCCATCCGCAGCATGGCGGCACGATGAACAACAAGGTGGTCTATAATCTTTACCAGGCGTTCGTCCGCCGCGGCTTTTCATCCTTGCGCTTCAATTTTCGCGGCGTGGGCCGGTCGCAAGGGAGCTTCGATCGCGGGGAGGGAGAGCTTTCGGACGCGGCCGCAGCGCTGGATTGGTTGCAAACCTTCAACCCGAACGCGGGAAGCTGCTGGATTGCCGGGTTCTCGTTCGGCGCCTGGATTGGCATGCAGCTCCTGATGCGCCGGCCGGAGATCGCCGGGTTCATCTCCGTGGCGCCGCCAGCCAATATCTACGACTTCTCGTTCTTGGCCCCCTGCCCTGCCTCCGGAATGATCATCCAGGGCAACCAGGACCAGGTCGTGCCGATCGAGGCCGTCAACAAGCTCGTCGAGAAGCTCAACCACCAGCGCGGGATCAAGATCGATTATCGGCTGATCCCGGGGGCCGATCACTTCTTCAGCGACCATCTGGATACGGTCGTGGGTCATATGGAGAGCTACCTCGACAGCCGCCTCGCCCAGGCAGCCGAGTAGCAACCACGAGAATGGCTATCGTTCCGGGAGCGGATGATAGCGCCCGCCCGTGAGGGGTCGCGGCACCCCCGTCGTCGAAGGCAAGCTGAGGGGCAATCCGCGTTGCGAGCGCACGGCGAGATAGGCGAAGGCCTGGGCCTCGAGCGCATCGCCGTTCCAACCAACCGCCTCCACGGCTCGGGGCGCGGAGTCTAGCCGTTCCGAAAGGGCCGCCATGATCGCGGGATTATGCCGGCCGCCACCGGTCACGAGCCAGTGTTTGACTCTTGCCGGAAAGTGCTCCGCGGCACGAGCGACCGCCGCCGTTATGATGGCGACGAGCGTAGCGGCCCCGTCCTCGCCGTTGAGCCGTTCCACCAGAGTCCAGGTGAAATCGTCCCGATCCAGGGACTTGGGCGGCGCGCGATCGAAATAGGGGTGCCTCAGAAACGTCGCCAGCAGCTCTGCATCGACCCGGCCGGCGGCCGCCAGCCTGCCGCCATCGTCCATGGCCCTCCCGGTGCGACGGCGCACCCAGTCATCGAGTGGGGCATTGCCCGGGCCCGTGTCGAACGCCACGATGCTGTCATCGGCACCGATCCATGTCACATTGGCGACGCCGCCGAGATTGAGCACGGCCAGCGGGCGTTCGAGGTCATGGGCGAGGGCGGCGTGAAATAACGGCACGAGCGGCGCGCCCTGCCCCCCGGCGGCCACGTCGGCGCTGCGGAAATCGTTGATGACGGGAATGGCGACAAGGCGTCCGAGGAGGCCGCCATCGCCGATCTGCCAAGTGCGACCTTCCTCGGGACGATGGAGGATCGTGTGCCCATGGAAGCCGACGAGGTCGATATCCGCACGCGAAAGGTCGCTTTCCGCGAGAAATTTGTCGACCGCCTCGGCGTGAGCCCGCGTCAACAGCTCCTCGACGCTCGAAACGGGGCCGACACCGCCGAGCACGCTGCGGATCGCTTCGCGCATCGTGGCCTCGTACGGGAAGGTCGCCCAAGGTCCCGTTTCAATGACTGTCACGCCATCGGTGCGAAGATAGGCCACGTCGATGCCATCGAGGGACGTGCCGCTCATGAGGCCGAGAGCAGCGAGGGTTTGCGTCATGATGGAGTCATTTCTCCAATGGCGAGGCGCGTTGTCGCCTTCGGGTCGATTGTGCTAAAGCTCCTCAATTCCGGCAACCCCGTGGTTTTACAGCCCCTCCGCCCGAAACTGACCCGATACGATGGCGTCGCTTAGATCCGATTTCCTGCGCACCGTCTCCGAACGCGGATTCGTCCACCAGATCACCGACGCTGCAGCCTTGGATGCCCGCTGCGCGGACGGGCGCATCATTGCCTATATCGGCTTCGATTGCACGGGGCCGAGCCTACATGTGGGTCACCTGATCTCGATCATGTTGCTGCGCCATTTGCAGCAGGCTGGCCACAAGCCGATCGTCCTCATGGGCGGCGGGACGACCAAGGTCGGCGACCCCTCTGGCAAGGACGAGGCGCGAAAACTCCTGACCGAAGCGGAGATCGCTGCGAACATGGCGAGCATCAGACGCGCCTTCGAGCATTATCTCCGCTTCGGCGACGGCTCCTCCGACGCCCTGATGGCGAACAACGCCGAATGGCTGGACAGGCTCGAGTACATCCCGTTCCTGCGCGACATCGGCCGCCACTTCTCGGTCAATCGGATGCTGAGCTTCGACAGCGTCAAGCTGCGGCTCGAGCGCGAGCAGCCCCTCTCCTTTCTCGAGTTCAATTACATGGTGCTGCAAGCCTATGATTTCCTCGAGCTGTCGCGCCGATACGGTTGCGCATTGCAGATGGGCGGCTCGGATCAGTGGGGCAATATCGTTAACGGGGTCGAGCTCGGCCGGCGCGTGGACGGGACTGAGCTCTTCGGTCTCACGACCCCGCTCATCACCACGGCTTCCGGGGCCAAGATGGGCAAGACGGCGTCCGGTGCCGTCTGGCTTAATGCCGACATGCTGTCGCCTTACGAATATTGGCAGTTCTGGCGCAACACCCACGATGCGGATACCGGACGCTTCCTTCGCCTCTTCACCGATCTGCCGTTGGGCGAGATCGGCAGGCTCGAGGTGCTTCAGGGCAGCGAGATCAACGATGCGAAAATCGTGCTCGCCAACGAGGCCACGGCCCTGTGCCACGGTCGCGCCGCCGCGGAGGCCGCGGCGGAGACAGCCCGCCGCACTTTTGTGGAAGGCGCGTCGGGTGCGGCTTTACCGACGGTCGAGCTGCCGCGGGATGCACTGGAGGCAGGCATTCCCCTGACCGATCTCCTCTGTCGCGCCGGACTTGCCGCCAGCAAGGGCGAGGCACGACGCCTTATTCGCGGCGGTGGGGGCAAGCTGAACGACGAAACGGTCAGCGATGAGCTCCGCATGATCAAGGTCGCCGATCTCGGCGCCAACGGCACCATCAAGCTCTCCGCCGGCAAAAAGCGTCATGCGCTGGTACGCGTGCTCTAATTCTTGAGGTCGCTCGGCGGCGGTATCTGCTCGGGCGCCTGTTGCGGTGGATTGCCCGAGCCACTACCGCCGAGGATATCCATGAAAGAGCGCAGAATACCCGGCGCCAAAGCGGCAAGCGGATTCACGGAAACCTGCGGGTCCTCGATCTTGCCCTTCGCGGTATAAGTCGCCGCGAAAACGCCGCTCCCTTTCGGCCCGACCAGAATATTGCCCAGAAGCGGGATGTTTCCCAAGAGGCTGTTGAGAGTGTAGACCGGCACGATGGTGCCGTTGATGTCGAGGGTATCCGTCTCGAAATTCATGGTGCCGTCGAAGGTAATGCCGAGATCGGAGCCGACGGTGCGGGCGTCATGTAGCTCGACGACGTCGCCCTTCTTGACGAAGGGCACTTCGAACACCGAAAAGCTGATGCCCTGGCCGCTCAGCCGATCGACAATGCCGGAAAGCGACGTCAAGGTCAGTAGCTTGGCAAGAAAAGGCGCGTTGATCAGCTTGTAATCGGTAATCCTCGCCAAGCCGGGGATCGGCGCCTCGGGATTGGCGTCATCGAGGGTGGCGGTCACGGCCAGTCGCCCGCCGACCACGTTGTCGCTGATCCCGAGCGTCTGCAGCACGGCGCCAGCGTCATCCGAGCGTATGGCCAGGCTAGTTTTCGCGCCCGCCGGGCTCATCGAAATGCTAATCGTCTTGCCGTCAAAGGTGTTGGCTGCAATCTGGGCCTCGGTCACGTGATCGCCGTTATGCTCGATACGACCCGCGGCATCGCTGAACGGACGGCGATGCTCTTCCGCCAGCCATAGCTTGGCGACGGCCAACGAGATGAAGAGAGGTGGCCCCGGCTTGGCAGCCGCCGCCGGCTTCGCTTCTTCCGCCTTGCTGCTCTTCAGCCAGGGAGCGGCATCGAGGCTATCGCCGCGAACGGCGATGTCATAGCCGCCCCCGGCGTGCCTCGCGACCCTCCCTCTCAATCGGTTCAGGCCGAAATCGAGCCGATCGAAAGTGACAGACCGGAAGTCTCCGGTCCCGGCGGCGAAATCTGCGCTGCCTCGCGCATCCAGATCAGCGGCCTCGATGCTGAAATCGGGGATGGCCGTCGGCTTGTCGCCGGTCATCACCAGGGTAAGCGTTGCCTTCCCGGGAATGCCCGGCTCCTTGCGCCAGCCCATGCGGGGTATGGTGAGCCCTGCCTTGGTAAGATCGAGCGACGCGTTCACGCGCTTCTGGCGGCGATCCGACGCTCTCACATCAAGCTCGAACGGCACGGGCCCGGACACGAGATCGTCGGTTGCGAGATCGAACGTCTTCCGCGCGGCTTCGTCCAGCTCTCCGGAGACCCTGATCCGCTGCTGGGGGCTCTTCCCGAACGTCTCCGCCCAATCGAGCGATACGGGCATGACCCCGATAGCGGCTTTGCCGGCGACGTCCATGCCGTCCTTGTTCACGCGCAAGGTCAAGCGGCCCTGGCTCAGGTCCTGATCGAAGAGGATCGATTTCATCGTGACGTCCTGCACATTGGCCGCCGCCGCCACCTGCACCTGGCGTAGGGAGAGGTCCTTGATCAGGGGGAATTGCAGGGAAAGCCGCACCGCCGTTGCGCCCCGCACATCGTCCGGCGAGAGTCCTATCCCTTTTGCGTAATTGAGTGGATCCTGATCGATTAGGCGGAGCGCGTTCTGCAAGGGCCCGCGAAGGATGAGCTCGATCGCGATCTGCTGATCCTGCTCATCGAGCCCGGTGATCGCGACACTGCCATCGTCGAGCGACAGGCCCTCCACCTTACCGGTCCGCAACGCGATATTGAAGCTCTTGCTGTCGAAGTGCGCCTCGCCGTCCACGCCGACGACGCTTGGCATCCTGCCGAGATAGTGAACGTCGATGCCGGACAGCCGCATCGTTCCCGAAATACCGTCGAGGACCAAGCTCTCCGGATCTAGTCCGCGGCCATGCGCCGCAAGATTGGCATGAAGCTCATCGATTCGCCCGCTAGAAAGATTTTGCGTGATCCAATTGCGCGGGCCGGGCGCGATGCTCACCGGCCAGCGGCGGGGAAGCTCATCGACCGCGAGATCCGTCACGCCAACATTCAGCCCGATTGTGCTGTCGCCGCCCAAGCCGTCCGCGGTGCCGCTTATGCTGATCTTCGGACCGCCGAGATCGATCTGGAACTTCTCGAGATCGAGGCGGTCGCCGCCCTGGCTGAAGGTCCCGCGCGCTTCGATTTGGTCGACCTCGACGTTATTCGGGTAGAGCTCATGAAGATCGAGGTGCCCATGACCGCCGGCGAGATCAAATCTGAGCGTATCGAGCGTATAGCCAGCCGCAAGCCGCGCCGCGACATGGCCATGGATGGTCAAGGCGAGCCGCGCCAGAGGCGTTAGAGAAGGAAGCGCACCGGCGAGATCGGCAGGCGAAAATCCATGGAATGCCACATCAAGGCTCAACATCCGTGTTGAAGCCTCGTAGAGTCCGTCCAAATCGAAATTGCTGACCTTGCCGTCGATGGTGAGCTCGAGGGTGGCGCTTGCATGGACCCCGCCCGGTCCACGAGCGAAGACGAGCCGATCAAGGCGTGTCTTCCAGGACGTGTTCCAGTGGCTGTCCTCGACCGCGAGATCCGTATCGCTGATGATCACCCGACGCAAATAGGTGATGGGATGCCGGGGATCCTGCGGCAACAGGAGGTCCTCGAGGATTGCCGGAAGCAAGGTATTTTCGCTCTGCTGCCCGGTCGAATCCACAAACCCGAGCCCGAAGCCGCCATTGGCTTCCCGGTGGAGGTGCAAGCGGGCGCCGCGCAGCCCGAGGGAGGTGGGTGCGACGACACCGTGGAGGAGACCGGCTGCACTGAGATGGATGGAGACTTCCGGAATGATTGCGAGGAGCTGACCCTGGGCACCCACGGCGCGCAGTCCGCGCGCCCGAATATCGAGCGTGTGATCACGGCGACTCCAGACGAGCACCGTGTGATCAAGCTCAAGGGTGTAAGCCCCGTTTGGAGACGACAACGCCTGCTCGATATAAGGTGTCAGGAAGTCGAGCGTTATGGGACCGGCTGAGAGCCGCCATACGGCGAGTCCGACGAGAAGCGCCAACCCGGCCACGAGGGTGCCGAATATTTCGAGAAGCAGTTTGGAGGTGTGCCGTATCACTTCGAGGCTCGCCGGTTACGGCACTTGACCGGCATCCATGCTTCGCGCAGCTTGTTCCGAACGCCTTCTCCTGTGCGCGAGGAAGGTCGCCGGCCGAGAAAGCCGCGCTTTTTCGTGGAACATGCCGTGCCGGACGGGCGTGTTGCAGAGGCTGGGGCGAGGATCGCCCATGAGGCGAGATGAATCATAAGCCCCTCTTAGCCGATTCCACCACCATTCCCAAGGCCGCTGACTCGACGGCGGCCGAGATCGGTCTGGAACGTTGGGCCGAATTGGCAGCGAGCATCGGTAACCCCGCCCTCGAGGCGGAGGCCGCGCAATTATCCGCCGATCTGACGGTCAGGCGGCTTCTCGCCGCGCTGTTCGGCAACAGCCCCTTCCTAACGCAATGTATACTCGTCGACATCGCCTATACCTGCTCGCTATTGAGGGGCGACCTTGAAGAACGCTACGCGCAGGTTTTGGCCTCCCTCGACAACGTCGATTTTCGGCACGCCGCGATCGAGGACGTGATGGCGGCGCTGCGCACCGCCAAGCGCCGCGCGGCGCTGGCGATCGCGATCGCGGACATCCTGGAGCGCTGGCCGCTCGAGCGAATCACCGGTGCCTTGAGCGATCTCGCCGGCAGGACCCTGCGCGTGGCACTTCGTCATCAGCTTTGCCAGGCGCACGCCAAAGGTTGGCTCGGGATTGCCCACGATGAAGAACCCGAGAAAGGCTGCGGTTATTTCGTCCTCGGACTCGGCAAATTGGGCGCTCAAGAGCTGAACTATTCCAGCGACATTGATCTGGTCGTGCTTTACGACGAGGATCGTGTGAGGACCGGCGATCGCGAAGCGCTCAATCAGAATTTTGTCCGCATGACGCGAAATCTCGTGCGCATGATGCAGGAGCGCACGCCGGAGGGATACGTCTTTCGAACCGATCTCCGCCTGCGGCCGGATCCCGCGGCGACGCCATTGGCGCTCTCCACCACTGCGGCCGAGCTTTATTATGAGAGCCTTGGGCAGAACTGGGAGCGTGCCGCTTTCATCAAGGCGCGCCCGGTCGCCGGCGATCTGGAGGCGGGGGAGGCGTTTTTACGTCGCCTCCAGCCCTTCCTCTGGCGCCGCCATCTTGATTTCGCCGCCATCAGGGATATCCACTCGATCAAGCGCCAGATCCATGCCCATCGCGGCGGCGGCAGCATCGCTATCGCGGGACATAACCTCAAGCTGGGCCGTGGCGGCATACGGGAAATCGAGTTTTTCGCCCAGACGCAGCAGCTGATCTGGGGAGGGCGAGAGCCCACATTGCGCGTTCGCGCCACCTGCGACGCCCTGCGAGCGCTCGCCGCCGAGGGCCACGTGAAGGCCGAAGTGGCCGCAGAGCTGATCGACAGCTATGGCTTTCTTCGCCGGGTCGAGCATCGGCTGCAGATGATCGACGATCAGCAGACGCAGACCCTGCCGGAGCGATCGACGGAGATCGAGGCGCTTGCGATATTCCTGGGCTTCTCTGACGCTGGGTCGTTCGCTCGCACACTGGAATTCCACTTGCGGCGAGTCGAGGAGCATTATGCGCGGCTCTTCGAGAGCTCGCCCAACCTCGGCACCGCCTCCGGGAATCTCGTCTTCACGGGAGCCGACCACGATCCCGAAACCCTCGAGACGATCGCTGGATTGGGATACAAGACGCCCGAAACGGTATCGGCGGTAATTCGCGGCTGGCATCACGGCCGGTATCGCGCGATGCGCAGCACGCGGGCGCGCGAGCTTCTCACCGAGCTGACGCCGCAATTGCTGGCTGCATTTGCGGGCGCGGTCGACGCGGACGCCGCCTTCCTTAGCTTCGATCGTTTCCTCTCGCGCCTGCCATCCGGCGTCCAGCTCTTCTCGCTCTTCCATTCGAATCCCGATCTTCTGACCCTGGTCGCCGAGATCATGGGAAGCGCGCCCCGGCTTGCGGAACAGCTCGCCCAACACCCTCTCCTTCTCGACGCGGTGCTCGACAGCGACTTTTTCAAGCCTCTGCCCGCGCAGCCCGATCTCGCCCGTGATTTGGCGGAGGCGCTGCGGCAGGCGCGGGACTTCCAGGACATCCTCGACATCGCCCGACGCTGGTGCAACGACCGGAAATTCCAGGTCGGCGTTCAGATGCTTCGGGGCACGCTGAACCCCGAGGCGGCCGGCCCCGTTTTCGCAGATATCGCCCAGACCGTCATCACCGCGCTGATCGACCCGGTCACCGCCATGCTGGCGGAGACCCATGGGCGGATTCGCGGCGGCGGCATTGCCGTGGTGGCGCTCGGCAAGCTGGGTGGCCGCGAGATGACCATGACCTCCGATCTCGACCTCCTCTTCATCTATGATGCCCCGAGCGATGTCGAATCCTCCGACGGCCCGCGTCCCTTGGCGCCCAGTCATTATTTTGTCCGGCTTTCCCAACGCCTGCTCGCCGCCATTACCGCCCTGACCGGCGAAGGCCGGCTTTATGAGGTCGATATGCGCCTCCGGCCCTCCGGCGAGAAGGGGCCGCTTGCAACCAGCCTCAAGGGCTTCGTCGACTATCAGACGACGGAGGCTTGGACTTGGGAGCACATGGCTCTGACCCGGGCTCGCGTGATCGCCGGCCCGCCAGAACTCTGCCGGCGCATCGGGGCGGCACTTGCGGAGATTCTTACTGCCCCCCGCAATCCGGACAGCCTGCTTCGAGACGTCGCCGAGATGCGTGAGCGCATCGAGCAAACGCACCACACCGACGACATCTGGGAAGGCAAGCGGGTGCGCGGCGGGCTCGTCGACCTCGAATTCATCGCCCAATACCTCCAGCTTCGCCACGCCCGGACAAAGCCGGACGTTCTGCAGGTCAATACGACAGCGGCGTTTGAAGCCTTGTCTCGCGCTGGTGTGCTCGCAGCCGATGCCGCGGAAGATCTGATCGCGGCCACCCATCTGTGGCGCCAAGTGCTTGGCATCTTGCGGCTGGCCGAGGAGCGCAACTTCGACGAGGGCGCGGCACCCGACGGCTTGCGCCAGGTCGTCGCCCGCGCTACGAAGACGGCCGACTTGATCGCGCTAAAAGCCGAACTCCTCGCCGCGGCAAGGCGCGTGCAAGACCACTACGCGCTCATCATTGGAAACCCGGCGGCGGAGCTTCCCAAGGAATTGAGCCAGCCAACGACGTCCAGGAGATCCTCATGAGTCTGAAGATCGGCGACCCCGCCCCCGATTTCACCAAGCCGGCCGACGGGGGCGGGGCGTTCACGCTGTCCAAGCTGAAGGGCAAGCCCGTGATCTTGTATTTCTATCCCAAGGATGACACCTCGGGTTGCACGAAGGAAGCCTGCGGCTTTCGCGACAGCTTTCCCGATTTCAGCAAAGCCGGTGCCGCCGTGGTCGGCATCTCGCGCGACAATGTCGCCTCCCACGACCGGTTCAAGGCCAAGCACGCCCTTCCTTTCACCCTGGTCTCCGACGAGGACGGCGCCGTTTGCCAGGCCTATGGCACGTGGGTCGAAAAGAGCATGTACGGCCGTAAGTACATGGGCATCGAGCGCGCCACCTTCCTCATCGACAAGGAGGGAAAGCTGCGCGGGATCTGGCGCAAGGTGAAGGTGCCCGGCCACGTCGACGAGGTGCTCGCGGCGGTAAAGGCGCTTTGAGGCATCGCCACGCGCCCGTCACCCTTATCCACTTGAGGCGGACGCCAAGCCGATCGGGCAGCTCACCCCCGTGCCGCCGAGCCCGCAATAGCCGTTTGGATTCTTGGCCAGATATTGCTGGTGATAGCCCTCGGCATAGTAGAACGCCGGCGCCTCCCGGATCTCGGTGGTGATCAAGCCGTATCCGGCGCCCGACAGGACTCGCTGATAGGCATCACGGCTCGCTTCCGCGGCGTGCCGCTGCGCCTCGCCATAGGTGTAGATGGCAGAGCGATACTGCGTGCCGATGTCGTTGCCCTGCCGCATTCCCTGGGTCGGATCATGGCTCTCCCAAAAAAGCTTGAGCAGCGCCTCATAACGCGTCACCCGCGGATCGAACACGACGAGGACCACCTCGGCATGGCCCGTGCCGCCGCTGCACACTTCCTCATAAGTGGGATTGGGTGTATGGCCGCCGGCATAGCCAACCGCCGTTACATAGACCCCCGGCGCCTGCCAGAATTTGCGCTCTGCGCCCCAGAAGCAACCGAGCCCAAAAACCGCGATCTCATGGCCTGAGGGGAACGGCGGCTTGAGGGGCCGACCGCTCACGAAATGCGCCGGCGGCACCGGCATCGGCGCTTGCCGCCCGGGCAACGCTTCCGCCGCGGCGGGCATCTCCAGTTTCCTGCGTGATACGGCCCTCATGACGACCTCCTTCGGAATGCGGGGGAACCGGAACCCTTACACCTCGTCTTTAGATGTCCTGTCCACCGCTCCCGCGCAAGGGGATGCAGATCGACGAAGCAGCCCGAGGCAGAGCGAGAGCGTGGGCGAGGATCAAGCCGTCTCGGCCTTGTTGGCCGTCGGTGATCCTCCACCTTTCACGCGCTGGGCCAGCGAGGCTTCCAGGAAGCGATCGAGATCGCCATCGAGGACGCCGCGAGAATCGCTGGTCTCGACCCCCGTGCGCAAATCCTTGACCATCTGGTAGGGGTGCAGCACGTAGGAGCGGATCTGGTGTCCCCATCCGATTTCGCTCTTGGCGTCGTGCTCGGCCTGGATTTGCGCCTCGCGCTTCTGCAGCTCGGCTTCGTAGAGCCGTGCCTTTAGCATGGCGAAGGCCGTCGCGCGATTGCGATGCTGGGACCGGTCGTTCTGGCACTGCACGACGATCCCGGTCGGCAGATGGGTGATGCGAACGGCGCTGTCCGTTCGATTCACATGCTGGCCGCCCGCCCCGGAGGCACGATAGGTGTCGATGCGGAGGTCTTTCTCCTGGATCTCGATCTCGATCGCCTCGTCGATCACCGGATAGACCCAGACCGAGGCAAAGCTCGTATGGCGGCGCGCGTTGGAATCGAAGGGGGAGATGCGCACCAGGCGATGAACCCCCGACTCGGTCTTGAGCCAGCCATAGGCATTGGCGCCGATCACCTTGATGGAGGCCGACTTGATCCCAGCCTCCTCGCCAGCGCTTTCCTCGATCCACTCGATCTTATAACCGCGCTGCTCGGCCCAGCGCACATACATGCGCAGCAGCATCTCCGCCCAATCCTGGGATTCGGTGCCGCCAGCGCCGGCGTGTATTTCGAGAAAGGCGTCGTTGCCGTCCGCCTCGCCGGAAAGCAGGCTCGCCAGCTCCTGCTTCGCGGCGTGGGCTTGGATCCGTTTGAGCGCAGCCTCGGCATCCGCGGCGACGGCGGCGTCTCCTTCCGCTTCGGCGAGCTCGAGAAGCTCGCGGCTGTCGCGATATTCCTGCTCCAGGCTGCGGTAATCGCCGATCGCCTTGTCAAGCAGGGTGCGCTCGCGCATGAGGCGCTGCGCCGCCTGGGGATCGTCCCAGAGGGCCGGGTCCTCCGCCCGCGCATTCAAGGCCGCGAGCTTCTTCTCGGCATTCTCCAGGTCAAAGATGCCTCCTCAGCAGCGCGAGCGACTGCTCGATTTGGCCGACGATGGCTTCGATCTCGGTGCGCATAGGGCTGTCATAGGAGAGAGCGCCCGCGGACGCAAGGGCGGCGAAAGCAGCACCGGAAGGCATCGTCCCGCCTAATAAATCCCGCCGGTGCCTTCAGCAGCGGGAATCGATGCAGGTGCCGCAGTACCGCCTTCCGCAGTCGCCTGGCTGCCGTCCAGCACCGGACCCGGGGCCTGCGGCACCGTGCCGGGCTTGAACGGTTCCCAAATGACGTTCCGGTCGCCGGGCTGGGCCGGAAGCCCATCCGACTCGCGCACGCGCACCATGGTCAAACCCGGTGGAATGCGGAAGGGTATGGCCGGCTTGTCCTTGAGTGCCGCTTGCATGAAATCGATGAACACCGGGAGAGCGACGGTCGCCCCCTGCTCCGTCGGTCCAAGGGTGCGCGGCTGGTCGAAGCCGACGAAGACGCCGCAGACAAGATCGGGCGTGAAGCCGATGAACCAGGTGTCCTTGGCGTCGTCGGTGGTGCCCGTCTTGCCGGCGAGCGGCTTGCCAATGACGCGAGCGCGCCGACCGGTCCCGCGCTCGATCACGCCCTCCATCATCGAAACGACCTGATAGATGCTGCGTGGGTCATCGAGCTGTGCACGCGTATCCGGGATCTCCGGCACTGCCTGACCCTCCCATCTCACATTCGTGCACCCAGGGCAGGGCCGGTCGTCATGCTTGTAGATCAGCTTGCCGTGCCGGTCTTGGACCCAGTCGATCAGGGTCGGCGTAATCTTCCGACCTCCGTTGACGAGCTCGCCGTAGGCCGTCGTAAGCCTGAGCAACGTCGTCTCGCCGGCACCCAAAGCCATCGAGAGCTCGCGGGGCAGGTGATCGACGACGCCGAAGCGCTCGGCCGTCTCCGCGATCTTCTCCATGCCGATGTTTTGAGCGAGACGGATGGTCATCAGATTGCGGGAATCCTCGAGGCCGACCCTGAGCGGCGACGGGCCGTAGAATTTCTTGGTGAAATTGGAGGGCTTCCACCAGCCGAGGCCCGGCCCCTGGTCGAGGACGAACGGCGCATCGAGCACAAGCGAGGACGGGGTGAAGCCATTGTCCATCGCAGTCAGATAGACGAAGGGCTTGAACGCCGATCCCGGCTGGCGCTTGGCCTGCACCGCGCGATTGAACTCGTCCCTGGCGCGCTCGAACTGGTAGCCGCCGGACATGGCGAGCACGCGCCCGGTATGAGGATCGAGGACGACGACGGCACCGCCGACGTTTGGGATCTGCCGCAGGGCATAGCTCCCAGCGGGATATGGCTTGCCCTCGGCGCTCTTTTCCACGGGCTCAACTAGAACGACATCGCCCTTGGCCAACACGTCGGCGGGCGAGCGGGGCGGTGCACCCACGCGCTGCCCTTCGAGATCGGGGCGAGCCCATTTCATCTCTCCCCACGGGATCCGTCCCTTCTGGCCGGAGCCGAGCCCGATGTCGGCACCCTCGCGATCGACGCTGAGCACCACCGCGAGCTTCCAGTTCCGGATCCCCACGGGCGGCGTGATCTCCGCCAAAGGCTTGACCCAGTCGCTCTCGGAGACCGCCTCTGGGAGCAAAATCTTGGTGAGCGGTCCGCGCCAGCCGTGGCGGCGATCATAGGCGATGAGCCCCTCGCGCAAGGCCTGATCTGCCAGCGTCTGAAGATGGGGGTTGACGGTGGTGCGCACCGAGAGTCCGCCCGTATAAAGCATCTTCTCGCCGAAGCGGTCGACGAGCTCACGCCGAACTTCTTCGCTGAAATAGCCGGCCGAAGCGAACTCCGTCTCGGTATGGCCCCGCACCTTGAGGGGCTCGCGCTTGGCGGCCTCGGCTTGGCTCGGCGTGATGTAGCCATCCTCGGCCATGCGGTCGATGACCCAGTCGCGCCGCGCCTTTGCCGCCTCCGGGAATCGGAAGGGGCTGTAGTTATTCGGCGCCTTGGGCAAGGCCGCCAGCATCGCCGCCTCCGAGATCGTCAGATCGTCGAGGGACTTGTCGAAGTAGTTGAGCGCCGCCGCCGCGACGCCGTAGGAGCCGCCGCCGAGATAGATTTCGTTCAGGTAGAGCTCGAGGATGTGATCCTTCGTGAATGCGTGCTCGATACGCAGGGCGAGGATGGCCTCCTTGATCTTGCGCGCAAGGGAGACTTCGTTCGTGAGAAGAAAATTCTTCGCGACCTGCTGGGTGATGGTCGAGGCGCCCACCGGGCGGCGATTGGTGCCGGCATGGGCAAGATCCTGCAAGCCGGCGCGGATGATGGAGAGCAGGTCGATGCCGGGGTGCGTATAGAAATTCTTGTCCTCGGCGGCGAGGAAGGCGTGGACGACCCGCTTGGGAATGGCCTCGATGGGCACGAATACGCGCTTTTCCGTCGCATATTCGGCCAGCAACCGTCCGTCCCCCGCGTGGACGCGCGTGACCGTAGGCGGCTCGTAGTCGGCGAGCTGTCGATAATCCGGGAGATCGCGCGCGTAGTGATAATAAAGGGCGACGACGCCCGCCCCCCCGATCAGCGCAAGGACCAATAACAGCCAAACCGCGGTGAGCAGCCGTTTAATCATGCGAGACGATTCGCCCAGGGACTCACCAGGAGACTGGCGCGGATTGCGCCGTGTCAGCTTGGCCAGGACCCCTCCTATAGGAACAATGTGGCGGAGTTATGATGGCGTCAATCGATCGCGCGGGCGAAGAATACGCGGGCGCCAATCGACCTCGGCGGCAACTTGGCACGGCGGTCCACGCTAGGCAACTCTCGATACCGGACCGACAGCCACGATATGCGAGTTTTTCGATAAGTATCTCATTTCGCTCAGGTTTCAAATGAGAGCTTGCGGCAGGATTCGACGTGGCCACCAATGAATCGCCCCGATTCCGGAAGAAGCCGGTGCACAACCCTGTGAATATTCGATTGTGAAGCCTATTTGGCCTCGGTTATTCTGATGCTGCGAACCGCCGTAGGTGTTTGGCCGGCCCAGGCAACGGGATGGACAGACGGGCGTCGCGAACGGCCCCTGGTTGGGCGTTGGCAGGAATGCCAGCCTATGCCGGCCGGGCAAGCTCGAGGCGCCGCCGAGCCTGCGGACGAGAGTGGAACATCGGAGCCGGTTTGAGCGTGACCGTGAAAGCGGTCGCCTTCTGCGATCCCCGTCATGGCGCCCAACGGTGCCGCGTTTGGCGGGTCGAGCCCGCAAAAGCCGGTTCCGCCAGCCAAGGCACGTCGCCACCCGCTGTTCGCACGGGTCTGCGTGACGTGCGCGGAGACTCTGCCTTATGGCAAAGCGCATGTTGATCGACGCCGCCCACCCAGAGGAAACCAGGGTGGCGGTGCTGAAGGGCAACCGACTCGAGGATTTCGATTTTGAAACCGCCACCAAGAAGCAACTCAAGGGAAACATCTATCTCGCGAAAGTGACTCGCGTCGAGCCCTCGCTGCAGGCGGCTTTCGTGGATTACGGCGGAAACCGCCACGGCTTTCTCGCCTTCAACGAAATCCATCCGGACTATTACCGCATCCCCGTCGCCGATCGCGAGGCGCTCCTGGCGCAGGAGAAGGCCTTGGCGGAGCATTCTCCGGAAGGCGGCAACGGGACCGAGCGCGGCGACAGCGACGATTTCGAGACCATCGGCGGCGACGATATCGAGGAGGTCCCGTCGCGCCGCTTCCGCCCGCCGCGGTCCTACAAGATCCAAGAGGTGACGAAGCGCCGGCAGATCATGCTGGTGCAAGTCGTCAAGGAGGAGCGCGGCAACAAGGGCGCAGCGCTGACGACTTACCTGTCGCTGGCCGGCCGCTATTGCGTTTTGATGCCGAACACGCCGCGCGGCGGCGGCGTGTCGCGCAAGATCACCAACCTCAAGGACAGGCGCCGCTTGAAAAGCATCCTCGAGGAATTCGAGATCCCCGAGGGCATGTCCGTCATCGTGCGCACCGCCGGCATGGAGCGCAGCAAAGCCGAGATCAAGCGTGACCTCGAATATCTCATGCGGCTCTGGGACGAGATCCGCACCGTCACGCTGCAATCGACGGCACCCGCCTTGATTTACGAGGAGGCGAACCTCATCAAGCGGGCAATCCGGGACCTCTACGATCGAGACATCGACGAGATTCAAGTCGAGGGCGAGGATGGTTATCGCGCCGCCAAGGACTTCATGCGCATGCTCACACCGAGCCATGCCAAGAGGGTCCAGCTCTATAACGACGAGTTCATTCCCCTCTTCCACCGCTACCAGGTGGAAAGCCAGATCGACGCGATCCATAGTCCCGTCATACAGCTGCGGTCGGGCGGCTATATCGTGATCACGCCCACCGAGGCGCTCGTCTCGATCGATGTCAATTCCGGGCGCGCCACCAAGGAGCGCAATATCGAGGAGACGGCGCTGCGGACCAATCTCGAAGCCGCCGAGGAGATTTCCCGGCAGGTTCGCCTGCGCGACCTCGCGGGCCTGATCGTCATCGATTTCATCGACATGGAGGAGAGCCGCAACAATGCCGCCGTCGAGCGGCGCCTGAAGGAGGCGATGCGCTCCGACAGGGCGCGCATCCAGATCGGGCGGATCAGCGCCTTCGGCCTCCTTGAGCTCTCCCGCCAGCGCCTGCGTCCGAGCCTCGTCGAGGCGACGATGGAGATGTGCACCCATTGCGGCGGCACGGGCTGGGTCCGCTCGATCGAGTCGACAGCGCTCCACGTGCTGCGCGGGCTCGAGGAGGAGGGCACGCGCCAACGCAGCGCCGAGCTCAAGCTGACGGTCCCGACGCGTATCGCGCTTTACCTTCTCAATCAAAAGCGAGCGAATCTTGCCGATATCGAGCGGCGCTATCGCTTCTGCGTTGCTATTGACACTGACGATAACCTGATCCCGCCGAGCTTCCGTCTGGAGCGACTGAAGGCGCTCGAAATCGAGGGCGCCCCGCCTGCGGCGGCAGAAGAAATCGCGGAGCCTTCGGCTCAACAGGCGCCCGCGGAAGCGGAAGAGGCCGAAACGGAATCCGTCGGCGAAGGGATGGCCGAGGAAGCCGAAGCTGGCGAGGAGAGGCCAGCGGCCATGCCGACCGGCGACGGCCAGCGCCGCCGTCGGCGTCGGCGCCGCCGTCGGCGGGGGCGCGGCGGCGAGGAAGCCGCCGGCCAGGAGGTTGTGGCTCATGGCGCCACACCACCGGCGCCAGGACAAGCAATGGGAATTGCGGCGGCACCGACCGACGGCAGCTCTCCGCCGTCTGACGAGTTGCCGATGGCGGCGGAGCCGCATGGTGAAGACCGCGCCGTTTTCGGCGAAGAGTCCGAGCAAGGTGAGGGCGAGCAGCCCCACCGTCGCGCTCGCGGCCGCCGAGGGGGACGCCGCCGTCGGCGCGGCGGCGAGCGTCCGGAATTCTCCTTCGGCCAGGAGGATGCCGTTGCTGGGAGCGATTCTCCCCGTGGCGAGGAACCGATCCTCGCCGCCGGAGCTCCCGCCACGACTGAGGTCGCGCCCGAGACAGCGCCGGAATCCCGTGAAGCCGGCGAAAGCGATCGTTCTTCTGCGAGCTCGCCGGAGGACTGGAGCGGCGCAATCTGGTCCGATCGCGCGCATGAGGAGGGAATGCCCTCCGAGGTGGATATTCAGCGGAACGCGGTAACCGAGCCTCAAGCCGTCGAGCCAAGCTGGCCGTCCCGCGCGCCACAGCCAGACTTTTCTCACGAAGCGATCGCGACCGAGGCTCCTCCGCCGCCTTCCGGAGAGTTCGGCGGGCCACATGCCGGCGGTGAAGGAGAGTCGACCGTGCCCTCGGGTGCCGCCTCGGCGTCGCCGGAAACAACGACCCCCAGCGGGACATCTGCCGAGGCTGGCGCAGCCGAATCGCCTCGGGGCGTGCCCGTCATCACGGTTGGCGAGCAGGACGATCAACGCCCGAAGAAACGTGGCTGGTGGCGGCGGCTCAGCGAGTGAAATCGCGGAATGCGCAAATAACAGAGCCCGTTACGTGGCGCGGATCATTGCGCTTCATCGGCGCCATGCCTTGAGGCGATCGGCCGCCTGGATAATATCCTGCTCGGCGCCGGCAAAGGAAAAGCGCAGATAACGATGCCCTTGGGCGGAGTCGAAATCGACCCCCGGCGCCGTCGCGACGCCCGTCTCGTGCAACATGCGCCGGCAGAACTCGCGGCTGTCATTGGTGAGATGCCCGACATCGGCGTAGAGATAGAAGGCGCCATCCGCAGGCGCCAGATGATTGAAACCCGCTTTCGGCAACTCAGCGAGGAGAAGCGACCGGTTACGGGCATATCCGGCAACCACGGCGTCGAGCTCCTTCGTGCACTCGAATGCAGCCTCGGCGGCAATCTGGCTCAGGGTCGGTGGGCTGATATAAAGATTTTGCGCCAAGCATTCCATAGGGCGCACCAAATCGGGCGGAGCCACCAGCCAGCCGATTCGCCAGCCGGTCATGGCGTAATACTTCGAGAAACTGTTCACGACGATGGCGTCCGCGCCGTAGCTCGCGGCGGTTGCGGCCGTGCGGCCATAGGTGATGCCGTGATAGATCTCGTCGGAGACAAGGCGAATGCCCTTTGCCGAGCAGTGCCTGACGAGCGCTTCGAGTTCGGCGGGGGACAGCATGGTGCCGGTGGGGTTCGACGGGCTTGCCACGATGAGGCCGTCGAGCCTGCCCGCGCCTCCAACGGCTTCGATCGTCGGTTGAAAGCGTGTTGCCTCGCTCGTAGGCAGCACGACCGGCTCGATATCGAGGGCGGTGAGGATGTTCCGATAGGCCGGATAGCTCGGGGCCGCCAGGGCCACCCGATCGCCCGGATCGAAGGCGGCAAGGAAAGCCATGACGAAGCCGCCGGATGAGCCGGTCGTCACGAGAATGCGCTCAGGCGGCACCGCAGCGCCATAGCGCTCCCGATAGTGTCGGGCGATGCGCAGACGAAGACTGCTCGTGCCGAGCGCCTCGGTGTAGCCGAGAGGGCGCCCGTCGAGCGCTGCGCGCGCGGCGGCCAATACCTGCTCCGGCGCCGCCGTTCCCGGCTGGCCGACTTCGAGATGAAGCACGTCGGCGCCGGCCGCTTGCCGCTCATTGGCCGCGCGCAGCACATCCATGACGATGAATGGTGGAGTTTGTCCTCGCCGGGCGATCTTGAGTGCCACGCGCCGTTCCCCTTCGATCCGATGAAGCGCCGCCTTCGCTCATAAGGGAGCCTCTCCCTGGGCGCAACATCCATTGACCTCCCTTTGCTGCCCCCCTACCTTCAGCCATGGTCTGGAGAAGCGGCCTATTCCGGCGTCTGACCGCCGTCGTTGCGCTGATGGCCCTTGCGACCGGCGCAAGCCCGATGGCCTTGGCCGATGTGGGGCCGAACGGCCCTGCCATATCGCGCATTCGCGACGCCGAAATCGAGTCCTACTTGCGCGCCTGGGCAACCCCCGTTTGGGAGGCGGCAGGACTCGATCCGCAGCAAGTCTCGATCGTCCTCGTCAACGAGCCCGTCATCAACGCCTTCGTCGCAGGCGGGCTCAACATCTTCATCTATGCCGGACTCCTGATCGATTCGGACAGCGCCAATCAGGTCGTCGGCGTCATGGCGCACGAGACGGGACACATCGCGGGCGGCCATCTGGCGCGCATGGGCGAGGCCATTCAAAAGGCGGAGATCGCGCAGATCCTGGGCATGATCGTGGGCGGCGTCGCGGCGGCGGCGACCGGGAACATCGGCAATGCGGGCATGGTCGCGATGCAGGGCGGCTCGGGCCTGGCGATGCAGAATTTCCTCTCTTTCAGCCGCACCCAGGAGCGTTCGGCCGACCAAGCCGGCGTCAATTTCCTCGAGCGCACCGGGCAATCCTCTCGGGGGCTTCTTGAGTTCATGCAGAAGATCCAGCGCGAGGAGTTCTCGGCGGGCATTCACGAGATGCCCTATCTGCGGACACACCCGCTCACGCAGGACCGCATCGATTTCCTCGAGCATTTCCTCGAGACCTCCAAATACGGCAATGTGAAGGACAGCCCCGAGCGCGTCGAGCAGCACGCGCGCATGCGGGGCAAGCTGATCGGCTATCTTTGGCCGATCGCCCGCGTCTTCCAACGCTACAAGGACGGCGACAACAGCATCGAGGCCCGCTACGCCCGCTCCATCGCCTATCATCGCGAGGCGCGGGAGCAGCAGGCTCTCCAGCAGATCGACAGCCTGCTGGCGGAGCGGCCGAACGATCCGTTCTTCAACGAGCAGAAGGCGCAATTCCTCTTCGAAGCCGGTAAGGTCAACGAGGCCATCGCACCCTATCAGAAGGCAAACCGGCTCTTTCCGCACAATCCCTTGATCGAGACCGAGCTCGCCCAGGCCATGATCGAGACCGGCAATCCCCGCTATCAGAGTGAGGCAGCCGATCTCCTCAATGATGCCGTGGCGAAGGAGCAGGACGACCCATTGACCTGGCACCTGCTCGCGGTGGTGTATGGCCGGCAGGGGGACGAGGGTCGTGCCTCGCTTGCACTTGCGGAAGAGGCCTTCGCCGACGGCAACTATGTGGATGCCAAGGGGCAAGCCAAGCGAGCACAGAAGCTGCTGCCCGTCGGCTCTCCAGGTGCGCTCCGCGCCCAGGACATCGAGCAGCAGGCCCAGGACGCCATTAAGAACGCGAAGGACTGATGGGGGGCGAAGCGGATATAGGAGGCTGTGTTGAAGATCTTATCCTACGTCGCCGCGGCGATCGCTGGCATCGCTGCTGCCGCCTTGGCTTTTACGTTTCTGCCTTCGGCCAGGCAGGCGCTCGCTCCCTACGAGAAGTCGCAGATCGAGGCCGTCGTCCAGAGCTATATCGAGGCTCATCCGGAGATTGTCGCCAAGGCTCTCGACGCCGCTCAGGCGCAACGCAAAGCCGCCGAGTTGCGGGAGCAGCGGGCGTCGCTCAGGGCCAAGGCCGACGCCATCTTCCGGGATCCGAGCGATCCCGTGTTAGGCAATCCCGCGGGCGACGTCACGATCGTCGAGTTCTTCGATTATCGCTGTCCCTATTGCAAGCGCAGCATGCCCGATGTCATGCAAACGGTGAACGGCGATGGGCATATCCGGCTTGTGCTCAAGGAGTTTCCCATCCTCGGACCGAACTCTGTGCTGGCGACGCGCGCCGCCTTGGCCTCAATCCAACAGGGCAAATACGCGCCGTTCCACGAAGCCATGCTGGCCTCGAAGAGCGAGTTGAACGAGGGAGCGATCTTGGCCCTCGCCGAGGCCAATGGGATCGACACCAAGCGGCTCACCGAGGATATGAAGTCACCCGCGATCGACGCCCTCATCAAGAAGAACTATCGGCTCGCCGACGACCTCAAGATCGAGGGCACGCCCGTCTTCATCATCGGCGACCGTCTCATCCCCGGCGCCGTCGACAAATCGGCGCTCGAGCGTCTCGTGCAGGAGGCGCGCAAGAAAGGCTGAGAGCCGCGGCGCCGAGCTCGGCTCACGGAATGAGGTCGGGCTGCCTCTCGGGCTGCGCCTTGTCGAAGGCGTCGAGAGCCATGCAGGCCTCGAAGATGCGCTTGAGGGTCGGCCGGCGCGTCAATGGGTCCTTGTCGTAGCGCATCGCATTGAAGATTTGCGGGATCAGGCAGATATCTGCCATGCTCGGATGCTGCCCATGGCAGAAGCGCCCAGTCTCCGGCTCCCGCGAGAGGCGGACCTCGAGGGAATCGAGGCCGAGATCCACCCAATGCCGATACCAGTCGGCGATCCCGGCGTCGTTCACTTTCAAGACATCCGTGAGATAGCGCAGCACGCGCGCATTGTTGATGGGGTGGATGTCGCAGGCGACGACCTGCGCCAGAGAGCGAACCCGGGCGCGCTCGGCGGGCGTGCTCGGCAGGAAGGGCGGCTTTGGATACGTCTCCTCGAGATATTCCATCATGGCGAGGGACTGGGAGAGCGATAGCCCGTCACTCACCAGAAGCGGCACCAGCCCTTCGGGATTGAGCGTCAGATAATCGGGGGCGCGCTGCTCGCCTTTGCGCAAATTGATGAAGGTCGGCTCATAGGCAAGCCCCTTGAGGTTGAGCGCGATGCGCATCCGGAATGCGGCGGAGGAGCGGAAGAACGTGTAGAGCTTGATCATGTCGGCAGCCCCCTCTGTTGGCTTGAATCCCGCGCGGCGAAGTGCGGACCTTATCAGACGACCAAGTCGCCGCTTGCCTCGAAAAACGGATAGGGGCCGTCATAGCGGCCGAAGAATCCCGTATGGCTCACCAAGCCGAGCCCGGGCTGCCAGCGATGGAGCTGGAAACCGGGCGGCTCCATGACGAATGCCGAAGGCCCGTCGGCACGGAGATCGAGCGCGACCTGATGGGCTGTCGACGGTGCCGTGCTCGCGATCGTGCCGTGCCACCGCGTCTGGATCGCACGGTGGAGATGTCCGCAGAGGATGCGCTCGACCTGCGGATGACGCGCGATCACGTCCCCCAATTCCTTGGCGCCGCGCAACAGGCCGATCTTGTCCATATGCGCGATACCCGTGTCGAAAGGCGGGTGATGCATGATGATGATCGTCGGCCGCTCGGGCTCATCAGAGAGCTGCTTGTCCAGCCAAGCAATCCGCGTATCGCAGAGCTCGCCATGGCCGTGGCCCGGCGCAACCGTATCCATTGCAACGATGCGAACGGGGGAAAGATCGAGGGTGTAATGGAGAAAGTCGCCCCCCTTGGGCAGATAGCCGTCGCCGGCGAAGGCCTCGCGCAGGGGCTCGCGCGCGTCGTGATTGCCCGGGATGATGAAGACGGGCGCCTTGAGCGGGGCCAGCAAATCGCGCAGATGCGCGTATTCGTCGGGGGTGCCGAGATCGACGAGGTCGCCCGTCGCGAGGATGAGGTCGGGCTGGGGGGAGAGGGCGTTGAGATGGGCGACGGCCCGCTCCAGGGCGGCCGAGGTATCGACGCGGCGATAGGCGAGCCGGCCCCCGGCGGTCACGTGGAAATCGGAGATCTGGGCGATGAGCACGGGCGGCATCCTTTCGAATAGCGCAATGGCTTCAGGTATTTAGCAGCAGCAGCCCGGCGGGGTCGACGGCCAGGTGCACTCTTTCGCCCACGGCATAGTCGCGGCCGTGCCCCGTCTCGACGATGAGCGGCCCCTCGGCGGCCTCGGCCAGCACCAGGCGAACCCGGTCGCCGAGGAAGAAGGCGGCGCTGACGACACCGCTGAGCTGGCCCTCCCCGGGCCCTACGACGCGCAGGCGCTCTGGGCGGCAGAGGAGCTCGACGGCGGCCCGCTCTCCTCGGCCGAGGCCGGCCGCCCCGGCGCCCGCCCAGGGCAGCCGCCCGCCCCTGAGCTCGATATGGCCGTCCACGACCTCGCCCTTGAGGCGGTTCATGGTGCCGATGAATTCGGCCACGAAACGATTGGCCGGGGCAAGGTAGATCTCGCGCGGCGTGCCCGCCTGGGCGACGCGGCCGTGATCCATCACCACGATGCGGTCGCCAAGCGCCATGGCCTCGGCCTGGTCATGGGTCACGTAGATGGCGGTGATGTCGAGGCGGCGCAGGAGGGCGTCGATCTCGAGCCGCAGCTCGTCGCGGAGCTTGGCGTCGAGAGCCGTGAGGGGCTCGTCGAGGAGGAGCACCCGCGGCTGGATGGCAAGCGCCCGGGCGAGGGCCACGCGCTGCTTCTGGCCGCCCGAGAGCTGGTCGATGCGCCGCTCGGCCAGGGCCTCGATATGCATCATGGCGAGCATCTCGGCGACCCGCCGCTCCCGCTCGGGGCCGGGCAGCTTCCGCAGCTTGAGGCCATAGGCGATGTTGCCGGCGACGGTCATGTTGGGGAAGAGGGCGTAGGACTGGAACACCATTCCGACCTGGCGCCGCTCGATGGGCACCGCCGTCACGTCCTCGCCGTCGAACAGCACCCGGCCCCCGGGATCGGGCCGCTCGAGCCCGGCGATGAGGCGCAGGGTCGTGGTCTTCCCGCAGCCGGAAGGACCAAGGAAAACAACGGTCTCGCCGCGCCCGACCGCGAGGTCGAGGGGCTCGAGGGCGCGGGTCCCGTCGGCGAAGGTCTTGGCGCAGCCGACGAGGCGGATGGCGACGCCGCCGCTCATGGCCGAGCCGCCTCCACGGCCGGCGGCGGCACCGGGGCCGGCCTGCGCTCGGCGCTCCGGGGCCGCGTCTCGAGGCCGCTCAGTCGCTGCAGAAGCAGGAGCAAGGGCACGATCATGACGAGGAAGATGAGGGTATAGGCGCTGCCGATCTCGATGCGCATGGAGGCGTAGCTGTCGGCGAGGCCGACGGGAAGGGTCTTGGTCAAGGGCGTATGGAGCATCCAGGTCAGGTTGAACTCGCCGATGGAGAGGGTCACGACCATGAGGGCCCCGGCGAGGATGCCCGAGCGGCAATTGGGCAGCACCACGGTGACGAGGCGCTTCCACAGGCCGGCGCCCAGGCTCGCCGCCCCCTCCTCCAGGGATTTCAAGTCGATGGCCCCGAGCACCGCGAGCACGGCGCGAACCATGAAGGGCAGGGTGAAGAGCACGTGCCCGACCAGGATGAAGAGCCAGCTCGCGCGGAAATCGCGGAAGCCGCCATAGCTGATGAGGAGCCCCAGGGCGATGGCGAGGCCGGGGATCGCGATGGGGAGGACGAGGAGCTCCTCGACGAGGCGGGTGAGTCGGTTGCGGCGCTTGGCGAGCACATAGGCGGCGGGCACCCCGATCACGAGGGTGGCGGCAAGGCAGGCCAGCGCGATGTAGAGGGAGCGGTAGACGGTATCGCTATAGAGCATCCACACCTGGGCCACCCAGTGCAGGGTCAAGCCGCTGGAAAGGCCGCGGAAATAGTTGACCGTAAGGCCGGCGAGCACCGAGAGCACCACGGGCACGATGAGGAAGAGTGCCACCACCACGGCCAAGGCGAGCTGGAGATAGAAGAGAAGACCGCGTTTCATGCCAAGCCCTTGAGCGTCAACGTCTACGCCGCGGCGGCGACGGTCGAGCCGGCGGCGCTGCGGGCGAGCGCCAAAGCGAGCCAGGTGATGAGCCCGAGCACGATGCTGAGGCTCGCCGCTACCGCGACATTCGCGTTGAGGGTGAACTCGGTATAGATCGTCATCGGCAGCACGTCGATATTGGTGGCGAGCGTGAAGGCGGTGCCGAAGGCACCCATGGCGGTGGCGAAGCAGATGGCCCCCGAGGAGATGAGCGCCGGCATGAGCCCGGGGATGAGCACGTCGCGTACCACCTGGAGCGGCGAGGCGCCGAGGGAGCGCGCCGCCTCCTCCCGCTCCCGGTCGAGCTTCTCGGCGGCGGCCATCACCGTGAGGATCACCCGCGGGATGGAGAAATAGAGATAGCCGAGGAAGAGCCCGCCCATGGAATAGGCGAAGACGAGGGGGCTGCCGAAGAGCCAGCGGCTCGCCGCCGCGATGAGCCCCTGGCGTCCCGCGAGCATGATGACCATGAAGCCCACCACGACGCCGGGGAAGGAGAGCGGCAGGGTCATCAGGGCGATCAGCAGGCTGCGGCCGGGGAAGCGCTGGCGCACCAGGAACACGCCGACGATTCCGCAGATCACCAGGGTCGCAAGCGTGACTCCGGCGGCGAGGACCACCGTGGCGATCAGGCTCTCGAGATAGCGGGGGTTGGTGGCGATGGCGAGATAGGCGGCCGCGCCCTGGGGCCCCTCCCCCGCCACCGCCACCAGCCGCGCCATGGGCAGGAGAAAGAAGGCGGCGAAGACGGCGAGCGCCGGAATCGCCAGCAGCACCAGCCAGGGCGTCTCGCGGCCGTGCATTCCTCGCTAACCCCGTCCCTGCTTGGCATCAAGCGAGTGAGGGACGAAGCTCGGTTGCCGAGCAAGCCGATCGGACCCGACGCTTATCCGTCGTTCCCGCGAAGGCGGGAACCCAGCGATTTCCAAGCACTTCTGGTTTCCGGCTCTCAGCCCTTGGGCCAGCCAAAGGCTGGATCCGCGGGCTTCGGCCGGAATGACGATTTTCTGGGCCAGTTGCACCTCACCTCCCACCTCGCTAATGCACCTCGGCGAGGTAGCGGTCGCTGAAGCCCTTCTCCGCCGCCGCCATCTTCTCGAAATCCACGGGCTTGGCCCGCGCATATTCCGAGGCGGGGAGGAACTTGGCCTCCGCCTCCTTGGACATGGCCGAGGCCCGGACCGGGCGGAGGAAGGCGTTGGCCCACACCGCCTGGCCCGCGTCGGAGAGCACGAAATCGAGGATTTTCTTGGCGTTGGCCTCATGAGGAGCCCCTTTCACCAGGCTCATCACATAGGGCACGATCACGGTGCCCTCGGCCGGGATGACGAAGGCGACATTGGCCTTGTCCTTGTATTTCGCGCGATAGGCGTCGAAGTCGAAATCCATGAGGATGGGGATCTCGCCCGAGAGCACGCGGGCATAGGCCGTCTGCTTGGGCACGATCGGCTGGTTCTTCTGCAACTCCTTGAAATAATTGATGGCCGGCGTGAAGTTGTCGAGCGTGCCACCGAGGGCGCGGTTGATGGCGACGGCCCCGGCATAGCCGACGAAGGCGCTCGAGGGATCGAGATAGCCGACCATGCCCTTGTAGTCGGGCTTGAGCAGGTCCTTCCACGACTTGGGCACGGGCTTGCCGCCGAGCGCGTCCACATTGACCATGAGGCCGAGGGTGCCCGAGTGGATGGCGAACCAGGCGCCGTCCGGGTCCTTGAGGCCCGCGGGAATCTCGTCCCAATGGGCCGGCTTGTAATCGGCGACGACTCCTTGCTTCTTCGCCTCGATGCCGAAGGTGACGCCGAGATAGACGACGTCGGCGACGGGGTTCGCCTTCTCGGCGATGAGCTGCGACAGGGCCTGGCCGGAGTTCCGGTTGTCGATGGGGACCGAGATGCCGAGCTTGGCCTTGATGGCCTGAAGCTCGGCGGCCCAATCGGCCCATTGGGCCGGGCAGTTGTAGCAGATGGCGGTGCCCTCGGCGGCGGCGGGACGGGCGATGGCCGCGGCGGCGAGGAGGGCCGCGGCGGCGAGGAGGATCAGGTGGCGGCGTGTCGGCATGGCGTCCTTCGTCTTGTCAGGAGAGGTGGTTATGGCAAAGCGGGGCCGATGGCGCAATGGGCCCAGCCGCGCGCGTCCGGTTGTAGTGGGCCATCGGATAGGGGGCGACGTTGGCATCCCCCCTCGAACACCCTAAAGCGGCCAAAAACGCCGTCGCGCCAAGAGGATGCGGAGAAAATGCGCGGGTGGCGCCGAGGGGGGCGACATCGGCATCCCCTCGCCTGCCCTCCGGCCTCGGCGCGCGATCATGGGACGCGGCCTCGCCGCTGCGATCTCTCACCAGCATCTCCTCCCTGCCGGAGCCGTGGCCGATCCTGGTCCGGTCCCGTGTCGGTTTCGTGGCGGAAGTGTAACCCCTCGACGGCGACGCGGATAGGTTTCCGTCGTTGCGTGCGGCAACCACATACGATCCATCCTCATCATGGCGAGGACCGCGGCGCCGAGCGGAAGCGAGGCGGCGTGGGACGACGCCATCCAGCATATTATTGCTAGAGACTGGATCGCTTCGCCCCTCACGGGGCTCACGATGACACCGACTACCTCCTGAGGGCGTTTCATGATGACAGAAAGTATCGTGCTCGAAGGCCGGCACATCCGCCTCGAGCCCCTCGACCACCGCCACATCGACGGCCTCGTCGCGGCCTCGGTGGCCGATCCCTCCCTCTATCGCTGGAGCGCCGTCCCCCAGGGCAAGGACGAGGTTGCGCGCTATGTCGAGACGGCGCTCGCCTGGCGCGATGCCGGCACCGCGCTTCCCTTCGCGACGATCCGCCGCGCCGACGGCGCCGTGATCGGCTCGACGCGCTTCTGGAACCTGGAGCGCTGGGCCTGGCCGCCGCAGCATCCGAGCCACGGCCGCGCGACGCCGGATGCCTGCGAGATCGGCCATACCTGGCTGACCCGTGCGGCGGTTCGCACCGCCGCCAATACCGAGGCCAAGCTCCTCATGCTTGCCCATGCCTTCGAGGCGTGGCGGGTGCTGCGCGTCTGTCTCCACACCGATGCGCGCAACGAGCGCTCGCGCGCTGCGATCGAGCGCATCGGCGGAACGTTCGAGGGGGTGCTGCGCGCCCACCGCATGGCCGCAGACTTCATCCCGCGCGATTCCTTCCGCTTCTCGATCCTGGCGGAAGAGTGGCCGGCGGTGAAGGCGCGGCTCGTCGCGCGCCTCGCGGCGGGCGCGTGATCGCGCGGCGGAACACGCGGCGCGGCGGCGCTCAGAAGGGGATGAGGTTGTCGAAGAAGGAGGTGTGCTTCTCGGCGTCGTAGCAGGCGAAATAGCCCTGGTCCCAGCCGCGCTTGTAGTCGATGTCGCGGGCGTAGCGCCGCTCGTCGGTCTTCTTGTCGACCCCGGCATTCGCCAGGATCGCCGAGCTCGAGCGCGCCGCCGCCGCGGTGCCCGCGTCGCAGCCGGCGAGATAGCCGTCCTTCACAGCCTCGTTGCTGCCGGGCGGCGGCAGGTGCGGATCAAGGGGCTTCGGCTTCTCCGTCGTGGTGTCCTCGGCCTGCTTCGAGCTCTTCGCATTCTTGGCGTCCGTCTCGTCCTTCTTGTCGCCGCAGCCGGCAAGCGCAAGCCCCGCCGCCACGAGCACGATCCATCCCAAACGAACGCGCAGGCTCCCCATCGCAGTCGACTCCGATCTCCTCGACCTCGCCGCGCGACTCCGATTGGCGCGGCGATCGCGGGGGAGCTTAGGGCGTTCATCGCGCCCTGAAAAGCCCGACGGCGGGAAGGGACGTCGCAGGCACGCTTTGCTCCCGTCATCGCGAGGACCGCGAGCGTCGTGCGGGACGACGTTTGCAAGGCGCTGGATCGCTTCGCCGGAGCCTGCCCTTGGGCCGGCCTTCGGCCGGACCCGAGGGGCTCGCGATGACGACTGCACAATAATACAATCGTCATCGCGAGGACCGCGTGCAGCGCGGGACGACGCGATCCAGGAGTCTTCGCAACACTCTGGATTGCTTCGCTCCCTTCGGGAGCTCGCAATGACGCTCATATCAACGCGTCATACAAGTCGTGCCAATCCGGGTTCAGCGCCTCGATCAGCGCCAGCTTCCTCTTCCGCGAGCCGGCCTTGATCTGCTTCTCGCGCATGATGGCGGCGGTCATGTCCTCGTGCAGCTCGTACCAAACGAGCCGCCTGCAGCCGTAGCGCGCGGTGAAGCCCGGCAGCAGGGCCTCGCGATGCTGGTAGACGCGCTGCACCAGGTTGGAGGTGACGCCGGTATAGAGCGTGCCGTTCCGCCTGTTCGCCATGATATAGACGGCCGGCTGCTTCATATTCGCTCCCGTCATTGCGACCCCGAGCTTCGCGAGGGGGAAGCAATCCAGAAACGCTACGAAAAACTGGATCGCTTCGCTGTCGCTCGCGATGACGCCTACAATAACACAGCCGTCATCGCGAGGACCGCGCACCGCGCGGGACGACGCGATCCAGAGTCTTGCAGAAGCTGGATTGCTTCGCCTTCGGCTCGCAATGACGTTGCGCAGCAATATGACCTAACGTCATTGCCGCGGCCGCTATCGCGGCCCTCGCGATGGCCGCGATAGATAGCATCGCATCTTTACCGGGAAGACCTATAATGCGTGCTGCATTGAGCTTGTGAGCTGCACGATGTCGGACCTGGAAGCATTCCGTTTCATCAGCCGCCTGCGGCGCCTCGATCATCCGCGGGATTGCCAGAGGCTCTTTCACGATGCGATCGGCCGCTATGGCTTCGACACCTTCGCCATGGGCGAGCTCGATCTTGTCGATCGCGGCCGCAGCGCCTTTCACATCATCGACTGGCCCGAAGATTGGCGGCGCTTCTACGTGGCCTCCGGGCTGATTCACCACGATCCCATCCTCGACGAGATCTCCGTCCGCCGCGAGCCCTTCACCTGGTCCGACCTTCGCCGCGACCGGAAATTCTCCAAGGCCGGCACGCAAGCGCTGAAAGCGATCGCGGCGGCGGGATGGACGGAGGGCTTTGTCGTGCCCTTGCGCCAGAGCAGCAAGCGCATTGCGCTCGTCAGCCTGGTCGGCCATCGCCTCTGCCGCGACGAGGCCGAGCGCGCATTTCTGACGATCATCAGCCTGTGCCTGCATTCCCACGTGCGAACGCTGCTCAGCCGGCGGGGCTTCGCGCTTGCGCCGGCCGGGCTAACCCGCCGTGAGCTCGCTTGCGTCAAGCTGGTGGCGAGCGGCCTCTCGGATGGCGAGATCGCCGCCGAGCTGGGAATCGCGCGGTCGACGGCCCACGAATACATCGAGAACGCCAAGCGCCGGCTCAACGTGAGGTCGCGGCCACACCTCGCCGCAATCATCACCGCGCTCGGCATGGTCGACGTTTGAGGCCGAGCCCCCTCTAAATGGGGGGTTTTCACGCCTCGGCTTTGCTGGGAACGTCTCCCTCGCCCGATCGAAGCAGTCACTCGGGTTGAGCTTAGGAGGCTTGCCATGTCAATGCGCCCGTTCCTCGCAGTCGCCGTCCTCGGCGCCCTTGGCGGCACGCAAGCCGCCTACGCCACTCCCTTCTCCAATGTCTCGGTGTCCGCCTATAACGGCGGCGGCGCCTGCAATGTCACATCGCGCTACCAGTTCTCCAGCGGCGGCGATGTCCAGTCCTCGGCGGACCCTTGCACAGGCTCGGTAACGCCGGCCGCAGCCGGCGCCACCAGCGTGAGCCTCAGCGCGACGGCGACGGGCGGCAGCTTTGCCTCCGAGACCTATGGCTTCGCCACCGGCCACCTCTCGGCGTATATTACCGGGAGCGCCGGCGTGGCGGGCACGCCGATGCGCGACACCATCAACTTCGTCAACAGCAACGCGGGCGCCGTCGTCGTCGGCCTCCTCGTGCGGCTTTCCGGCACGCTCGCCGTCGAGTCCGGCTTCGGCAACGCTTGGGACGTCGGCGCCAAGATCGTGCTCGGCTCGTCCGACCTGAACTACCAGTACCACTATGATTACAATAACGGCACGCAGGTCAATCAGCTGACCACCGACAGCTATGACCCGGGCAGCGGAAGCACCGTGCACGGCAGCAGCGCACTCGCCACCTCGGCGACAGCCGTCATCAACCCGGGCTTCTCGACCACCCTCGAGGTTCTCTTGGATCCCGGGATGAACCCCCTGGTCTTTCAGGAGGATTTGAATGCGGGTGGCGCCCGAGGCGTGCTCGATCTCTCCCACACGTTCCAAGTCGGACTCGTCATCCCCGACGGCGTTACCTACAGCTCCGACTCCGGCTTCCTGAGCGCGAGCACTCCGCTCGCCACGGTGTCTGAGCCTGGAGCGCTTGCGCTCCTCGGCGGCGGATTTCTCGGCATCATCGGGCTGCGGCGGCGCGCGCCGTCATCGTGAGGACCGCGACGCCGAGCAGAGGCGAGGTGGAGCGGGACGAAGCCATCCAGAATGTTGCAAGACTCTGGATTGCTTCCCCCTCGCGAGGCTCGGGGTCGCAATGACGCTCATATCAACGCGTCATACAAGTCGCGCCAATCGGGGTTCAGCGCCTCGATCAGCGCCAGCTTCTTCCTCCACGAGCCGGCCTTGATCTGCTTCTCGCGCGTGATGGCGGCGGTCATGTCCTCGTGCAGCTCGTACCAGACGGGCCGCATGCAGCCGTAGCGCGCGGTGAAGCCCGGCAGCAGGGCCTCGCGATGCTGGTAGACGCGCTGCACCAGGTTGGAGGTGACGCCGGTATAGAGCGTGCCGTTCCGCCTGTTCGCCATGATATAGACGGCCGGCTGCTTCGTATTCGCTCCCGTCATTGCGACCCCGAGCCTCGCGGGGGGAAGCAATCCAGAGTGTTGCGAAGACTCCTGGATCGCGTCGTCCCGCGCTGCACGCGGTCCTCGCGATGACGATTGTATTATTGCGCAGTCGTCCCGCGCTGCGCACGGTCCTCGCGATGACGACTATATTATTGCGAGTGTCATTGCGAGGCCGCGAAGCGGCCGCGGCAATCCAGAGGTCTTGCAAAAGACTGGATTGCTTCGCTCCCGCCGCACGACGCTCGCGGGAGCTCGCAATGACGCGCTCACATCAGCTCATCATATTCGCTCCCGTCATTGCGACCGACTACAGCACCTTGCTGAGGAAGGCGCGGGTGCGCGGCTGGCTCGGGTTGCCCAGCACCTCGGCGGGTGTGCCGCTCTCGACGACCACGCCGTCATCCATGAAGACGACCTTGTCGGCGACCTCGCGCGCGAAGCCCATCTCGTGGGTCACCACGATCATGGTCATGCCGTCGGCGGCGAGGTCGCGCATCACGTCGAGGACCTCGCCGACGAGCTCGGGATCGAGGGCCGAGGTCGGCTCGTCGAAGAGCATGAGCTTGGGCTCCATGGCGAGCGCGCGGGCGATCGCCACGCGCTGCTGCTGCCCGCCCGAGAGCTGCCGCGGATAGAATCCCGCCTTCTCGCTAAGGCCGATGCGGTCGAGGAGGCGCCGCGCCGTCGCGAGCGCCGCCGGCTTCGCGATACCCTTGGCCCGCATCGGCGCCTCGATGAGGTTCTCCTCGGCGGTCAGGTGCTGGAAGAGGTTGAAGCGCTGGAACACCATGCCGATCGCCATGCGCTTGCGCGCCACCTCGCGCTCGGTCAGCTCGTAGAGCTTGCCGCCCGCCTGGCGGTAGCCGACATGATCGCCGTCGACGAGAAGTCGGCCGCCGTCGATCTTCTCGAGATGGTTGATGCAGCGGAGGAAGGTGCTCTTCCCCGAGCCCGAGGGCCCGATCAGGCAGGCGACCTCGCCCGCCGCGACCGCGAGATCGATCCCCTTCAGCACCAGGTGGGCGCCGAAGCTCTTGCGCACGCGCTGCGCCTCGACCATGAGCGTCATGGCGTCCGCCTCGCCCTCATCCCTGCGCCGCCGCGCGCGGCGCGTGCCCGAAGGCGAGCGCGCGGACGAGCCGGTGCCAGAGCCCCGGCACCCTGCCGGCGCCGCCCCCGTCGCGGCGGCGCTCGAGGTAATGCTGCCCCACGGTCAGCGCCGTCGTTACGATCAGGTACCAGAGGCTCGCCACGATGAGGAGCGGGATGACCTGGAAATTCTTGGAGTAGATGAGCTGGGTCGAGTAGAGGAGCTCGGGGAGCGAGATCACGCTCACGAGCGAGGTGTTCTTGAGCGTCGTGATCACCTCGTTGCCGGTGGGCGGGATGATGACGCGGAGCGCCTGGGGCAGCACGATGCGGCGCATGGTCGTCGATCTCCGCAGGCCGAGGGCGTAGGCGGCCTCGATCTCGCCCTCGTTGACTGAGAGGATTCCCGCCCGCACGATCTCGGCCATATAGGCGCCCTCGTTGAGGCCGAGGCCGAGGATCGCCGCGGCGAAGGGGGTGATGAGGTCGTTGACGCTGCCCGTCACCAAGGTCGGACCGAAGGGAATGCCGAGGGAGAGCGTCGGGTAGAGGGCGGCGAAGTTGAACCAGAAGAGAAGCTGCACCAGAAGCGGCGTGCCGCGGAAGATGCCGATATAGACGGCCGCCGCGAGGGAGAGGAGCGGGTTGCCCGACTGGCGCATCACGGCGATGACGACGCCAAGCGTGATGCCGACGAGCATCGCGACGATGGTGAGCTCCACCGTGCGCGCCAGCCCGATCAGCACCGCCCTGCTGGTGAAATAGTCGCCGACGACGGGCCAGGCGAAGCGCGGATTGGTCGCCATGCTGTGGGCGAGGAGGGCGAGCAGCACGACTACGATGGCGGCGGCGATCCAGCGCCCCGGGCGCCGCAAGGGGACGACGACGATGTCGTCGGCGTCGCCGCCCGAAGCCGGCGGCGTTGCGGATGGATGCCTCGCCCTCACGAGCTCGTGTCGCCGTCGTTGATGGTGGCCTTGGGGATGGCGCCGGCGCCCTGGTTGTAGCTCTCCAGGATGGCCGCGTAGGTGCCGTCGTCGATGAGCTTCTGCAAGGCCCCCTGGAGCGCCTCGCGCAGCGCCGTCTCGCCCTTGGGCACGGCGATGCCCTTGCGCTTGGCCTTGGTCAGGCCGCCCGTCTGCTTGAACTTCCCCTTGGCCTCCTTGGCGAGGTGGTTGCCGACGGCGGAGTCCATCATGATGGCGTCGACGCGGCCGCTCGAGATGGCGAGGATCATCGCCGACTGGTCGGGGAACACATCGACCTCGAGCGTCTTGCCGCCCGCAGACTTGCATTTCGCCGCCTGGGCCTCGGCGTCCTCGACCTGGAAGGTGCCCTTCACGACGCCGACCTTGTACCCGCAGAGATCGTCGAGCGACGCGATAGGCGCGGTGCCCGCGGCAGGCACGAAGAGGGCGCTCCCCGATTGGAAGTAGTCGATGAAGTCGACCTGCTTGCGCCGCGCCGGCGTGTCCGCCATGGCGTCGATCGAGATGTCGTAGCGCCGCGCCTCGAGGCCGGGAATGATGGCGTCGAACTTCGCCGGCACGAAGGTGATCTTGATGCCGAGGACCTGGCCCAGGGCCTTGCCGAGATCGATGTCGAGCCCGACCAGGGTCTCGTTGTCGGCGCCGGCGAATTGGAAGGGCGGATAAAAGGGCTCGGTCGCCGCGGTGATGCTGCCCTTGGCGCGCAGGGCCGCCGGGATCATCGCCGCCAGCTTCGCGTCCTTGGCGGGCGGAGCGGCCGCGGCGAGATCGGCGGCGAGGAAAGCCCCGGCAAGGGCGAAGGCCGCGCCAAGCGCGACGAAGGTCCGGCGGGTCGTGGGCTGGATACGCATGGCGACTCCTCCTGGCAGAGCGCGTGGACGAAAAGCGCCGTCGTCGATCACCTCGTCATCGCGAGACCGCGGCGGCGACGGGTGCTGCCTCCGCCGCGCGCCGGTCGACGAGGGAGCCGTAGCCGCGCTTGGCGCCGTTCACGCCGATCATGTCGAGGCACATCCAGAACGAGGCCTGCACGGCGCTGACGACCGGCTTGCCCAGCTTGTCCTCGAGCGCCGCGATGGCGCCGACGCTGCGCAGATTGGTGCAGCTTATGAACACCGCCGTCGATTCCGGCACGTCGGTCTTGACCGCAAGCTCGTAGAGCCGCGCGAGGGGCACGCGGGCCAGCTCGTGATCGGTGTCGATGTCCATCCCCGCCGAGGCGAGCACGGGATGGCCGTTCTCCGCGAGGAAGCGGGCGCCGCGCTCGACGATGTCGCGGGTATAAGGAGTCACCAAGGTCACGGGCCCGGCCTTGACCGCCTTGAGCGCCGCAAGTGCTGCGCTCGCCGTCGTCGTCGCCGGGATGCCGGGAGCCCATTCCTTGAGGCGCGCGAGATAGGCCTGGTCCCAGCTCGTGCCGTGGAGAAAGGAGGCGCTCGTGCCGCCGAAGCAGAGGGCGTCGAGCGGCGCCTCGGCGAGAAGGCGCACCGAGGCCTCGAGCTCCGGCGAGCGCATCATCTGGTCGATGCCCGAGACGGTGACGCGCGGAAGCTTGACGCGGCTCGTATGGATGGAGACGCCGGGAGCGGCCATCGCATACATCTCCGCCTCCATGACCACGCTCGAGGCGATGTAGACGAGGCCGAGCCGCGCCTTGTAGCCGTCGCCGTCTTCCACAAACCGCATGCGCCGCCCCCGCTCCATAGCGCGGGACCGTTGCGATCCAGCGCCTCCTCGCCGCCCATCCCGGCCCTCGCGGCAAGGCCATCATCGGCTCGTCCTAATGATAGGATGACGATAAAGGACGCGATAAAAGACTTGCAAGCCTCTTGTTGCCAGACATCGCGTTCCGGGAGATGGAACTCGCACGGTGGCGAGGAGCGCAGCGATCGACGCCCCGTCAAGGAGGCGTCGATGCCGTTCAGGGTCCTGCGAAACACTGGATTGCTTCGCCTTCGGCTCGCAATGACGTTGCGCGATAATATGGCCGTCGTCGCGAGGAACGCGCCAACGGCGCGGGACGACGCGATCCAGGAGTCTCTGCAAAAGACTGGATTGCTTCCCCCTCGCGAAGCTCGGGGTCGCAATGACGCGTACAACAATAGCCGGCTAGTAATCGAAGGCGTTCGTCGCCTTGAGAATGCCGTCCCGCCGGTCGCTCGCGGCGGCGCGGATCAGCCTTGCAACCGGCCCCTCGTTTGTGAAGACGCGGCGAAGCTGCGATTATGAGACCACCGGCTCGGACCGGGGGCAACGGCCTTGCGGCGCGGCACGGCGCCGGGACCGAGGCCGTCCGTTGCGGGCCCGACCGGATTGAGGCGCCGGCTTGCCCCGCGCCAGACGCACCGATCGGGAGGGAGCATGGGAAAAGACCGGCTGACCGCGTTCAGCGACGGCGTCATCGCCATCATCATCACCATCATGGTCCTGGAATTGAAGGTGCCGCGCGGCACCGGCTGGACGGCGCTCGCCGGTCTCCTTCCCGTCTTCCTGAGCTATGTCTTGAGCTTCATCTACGTCGCCATCTACTGGAACAACCACCATCACCTGCTTCACACCTTGCGGCGGGTCGACGGCCTCATCCTCTGGGCCAACTCCAACCTGCTGTTCTGGCTCTCGCTCATCCCCTTCGCGACCGGCTGGATGGGCGAGAACCAATTCGCCACCCTGCCCACGGCGACCTATGGCGCGGCGCTGCTGATGCCGGCCATCGCCTATTATCTCCTGCAGAAGGCGATCACGCGAAAGCAGGGTGCCGAGTCGGTCCTGGCGAAGGCGCTCGGCAGCGACATCAAGGGCAAGATCTCGCCGGTCATCTACGCCGCGGCGATCGCGCTGGCATTCGCCAGCCCCTGGGCTTCGGTGGCACTCTACGTCCTGGTCGCCCTCATGTGGCTTGTCCCGGATCGGCGCATCGAGAACGCGCTTCGCGAGATATGAGGCAACGACGCGGCCGGCTGCGCGCCGCTCCCGCCGGAGGACCGCAATGACGCGTGCAACAATAGCCGGCTATTAATCGAAGACGATCGTGGCCTTGAGGATGCCGTCGCGGCGCTCGCGCGCGGCGGCGAAGGCGTCGCCGATGCGCTCGATGGGGAAGCGGTGGGTGAGAAGCGGCGCCACGTCGATCGCACCCGTGGCGACGAGGTCAAGGGCCTCGCGGAAGGAGGCGAGGCCGGGCTCGACCTGGGTGCCGTAGATCGAGCGCAACGTGAGCTTCTTGCGGAAGAGCTGCTCGACCGGGAACGCGTCCATCGTGGCGCTCGTGGGCAGGCCGAAGAAGCCCACCATGCCGCGCATCGCCGCGGCGCGGAGGGCGAGGCGGCGCGAGCGGTCGGCCCCCGCCGCCTCGATGACGAGAGGCGCGCCGCGGCCGCCGGTGAGGTCGCCCACGATCTCGAGCAGCGCCGCCTCGCCGCCGTCGACGACATGGTCGGCGCCGAATTGGCGCGCCAGCGCGCGGCGCACGGGCTCGAGATCGCTCGCCACCACGCGGCCGACCCCAGCGCGCTTCAGGAGCGCCGTGAAGAAGAGGCCGATGCTGCCCTGGCCGAGCACCACCGCCGTCTCGGGCAGCTCGGCGGGCATCAGATGCTTGAGCCCGTAGACGACGGTGCCGAGGGGCTGCGCCAGCATCAGCTTCTCGGGCGCCACGCCGTCGGGAAGCGGCAGGAGGAAGGCCGGGTCCAGCACCTGGGTCTCGGCGAAGCAGGCGGCGTGCCCCACATCGGGCACCGTCAGCACGCGCTGGCCGCTGCGGAAGCCGTTGCCGTCGCTCTCGACCACGACGCCCACGGCCTCGTGGCCGGGTGCGCCCGGCAGCGCCGGGCCGTGCTGGGGCCCGACCGGCGTATAGAGATGATGGAGATCGCTGCCGCAGAGGGAGGCGCAGCTCGTGCGCACCTGGACGAGGCCCGGCCGCAATTCCGGCGCCGGCGCCTCGATGCAATCGATGACGCCCTTGGCGCGCATCAGCGAGGCCTTCATGTCACCCTCCCTTTCGAACTCCCCCGCGCTTTTACGGCGCCGCGCCCGCCCTGTCGAGGGCGCGCGGCGAGCCGGCGGCATCAGCTCGCCGGGAGCATCCTGCGCAGCCGAGAACGTGCGTTCACACAGGCGGTCCTTGCCCCACTCTATGCTATGATCGCGGCGCCACGGCGACCGAGACGGCCATGACCCAGCTTCGCATCACCGCCGGCCCCCATGTCTTCCTCGCCCGCCTCGAGGCGGAGGCGCCGCGGACCTGCGCCAAGTTCCTGAGCCTGCTGCCCTATCGCGAGCGCATCATCCATGTGCGCTGGTCGGGCGAGGCGTGCTGGATTCCCCTGGGCGATCTCGATCTCGGCCTGCCCCACGAGAACCACACGAGCTTCCCCTCGCGCGGCGACGTGCTGCTCTATCCCGGCGGGATCAGCGAGACCGAGATCCTCCTCGCCTATGGCAGCGTGCGCTTCGCGAGCAAGGTGGGCCAGCTCGCCGGCAACCACTTCCTCACCATCACCGAAGGCCTTGACGACCTCCCCGCCCTCGGCCGGCTCACCCTCTGGCACGGGGCGCAGGACATCCTCTTCGAGCGCGCCTGAGCCATGGGCGCGCTCCGCCGCCTCCTCCTGGCCCGCCGCACCGGCGCGCTCATGGCCGGCGGGCTCCTCGCCGTCGTCATCGCCATCGCCGCCGGCTTCGCCGTGACCCGCGGCTTCGCCCCAAGCGCCCCGGCCCCGGGCGCAGCCGCATCGACGGCGCCGCCGGCCGCCCTTCCCGCCGATACCAGCAGCGCGGGCAGCCCGACGGCCGCGGCGAGCCCGGCCGCCCTCGCCGAAGCCGCCGACAAGACCTCGATCCTCGTCCTGCCCTTCACCGCCGCCGGCGACGACCCGGCCCTGGCCCAGCTCGGCGACGCGATCGCCGCCGACGTCACCCTGGCCCTCGCCAAGAACCCGGAGGTCTCGATCACCATGCCGGAGACCGGCGCCCCGAGCTCGGGCAAGTCCCCGCGCGACATCGCCCAAGCGATGGGCGCCGCCTATGTGCTGACGGGGAGCCTGAGCAAGAGCCAGGACGAGGTGCAGATCGCGGCCCGCCTTATCGATGCGCGCTCGGGCCTGCCCGACTGGGCCGGCGTCTTCGCCGGCCCCGCCGACAACAGCGCCGAGGCGCGCGCCCCCGTGGTCAAGCGCATCGTCGCCCTCACCCTCGACCATCTGCGCAAGGCGCCGCCGCCGTGACGCCCTCGCTTGCGCGCCATGGGGCGGCGCAACCGGAGACAGGCGACGGCGTTATAATGCTGCTGCCGGCACAACCATCAGGTCCGCAGGCCATGGACGACCGCAAGGCCCTCAACCTGGACGCCGAAAAATCCTGGCTCGACGCCCCGCCGCTGCGCCGCGGCCTCGCCTGGCGCGGGGCCCTCCTCCTCGATCCCGCCGGCTGGCGCCGCTCCGGCCGGGCGGCGAGCCAGCGCCTCGCCGCTCTCGCCGCGCGCCTCGGCCCCGGTCCCACCGCGAGCCGGCGCCTGCGTGACCTCGCGGCGCGGCTGCGACCGGATGACGCAGTGCGCCGCCGTCTTCGCGCGCTCACCCGCCTCGGCGCGGCGCCGCCGCTGCCGCGTCGGCAGGGCTTTCTCGACTTCGCGGCCCTGCGCCGCGAGCGCGCCAATGACTGGCTGGTGGCTCCCCGCGACTTCGCCGCGGCCAAGCCGGACGCCGCGGCGCCCTATTTCGCCGTGCCCGCGACCCGGCTCTCGGCGATGTGGTGCGCCGTCGTCGAGGAGGAGCCGCGCACGGCGATCACCGCCGTCTCCGACGACCGCCTGCGCATCGAGGCGACCCAGGCGAGCCCCGTCTTCCGCTTCGTCGACGACATCAGCGCCTGGTGCCTCCCCGACGGCGCGCGGGGCAGCTCCCTCGTCGTCTATAGCCGCGCCCGCAGCGGCCATTGGGACGCGGGCGTCAACCGCCGTCGCGTCAAGCGCTGGCTGCACCGGCTCGAGGAATGGGTGAGCGCCACGATCTGAGGGCCGGCGCGGGCTGCCCGCCCGCTTGCTCCCTATTTGCGCGCATAGACCTCGTAATAGTCGTCGGGCCGCGCGCCCGCGGCGAGCGCGCAAAGGCGAGCGGCGACGGTGTCGATGGGCTGCCAGTCCAGCGCCGCATCGCTGTCGCCGGGAACGACGGCGCCGGTCGCGTAATGCTGCGCCGCGAAGCGGGCGAGCGCCTCCGGCTCGCCGCCCATCTCGACGATCTGGCGCGGCGCGTATTCGAAGACAAGCGCCTGCGCCCTGGCGAGCACGCGGCGACCGCCGGCCAGGATGCGCGCCTCGGCTCCTTGGGTGTCGATCTTGACGGCGACCGGGCCGGCCAGCGCGTCGGCATCGAGCACGTCGTCGAGGCGCTCGGCCGCCACCTTGATCACCTCGCGGCCGCGCTCGTCATGAGGATCGGAGAGGGCGCCCAGGCGGATGCGATGGTCGCCGAGATTATAGGGCGAGAGGTCGAAATCGAGGACCGCGCGCCGGTCGAAGAGGGCCAGGTTGAAGAGCTCGACGTTGTCGGCGGCGCAATTGCGCGCCACGTTGCCGGCGAGGTAGTGGAAATTGCGCGGCTCCGGCTCGAAGGCCTTGCACGCCACGCGCGGGTTCTGCGCCACGGGGATGGTGGTCAGCCCGATATTGGCGCCGATATCGATATAGGTGCCGCCGCCGCGCGCGAAGAGGTCGCAGAAGAAGCGGTTGGCGGCGCTGGCCCAGCGCTTGGTGCGGGCATAGGCCTGGAGGATCGAGCCGTCCTCGATGGCGCCCTCGATGAGGCCGTACTCCCCGGCGACGCGGATCGCCGTGACGCCATAGGCGCGCGCCAGGGCCTGGAAGACGCGGTAGCCTTTCGGATGCCGCGCCAGCCCGTCGAGGGCTGCGCGCCGCGTCTCCTTGGGGATGAGCTGGGTGACGGCGAGCAGCGATGCTCCCGAGCGGAATTTCGTTATCATCTTCCCTCACAACGCCATGGGCCTTGCCGCCGTGGCGCCGAAGGGAGCGACAGCATCCGCGCATCGCGCAGGCTGCCGGGTGGCGATGACGGGCGCGCCGCTGCGGCGCGGCTGGCCGCAGGAAAGCGGTGCGCGAGTCAAAGGCGCTCCGACGCTCACGGTGGCGGTTTGCGCCGAGTCTGATGCTCGGCTAAGGAAGAGCATAGCGCAGATCGCGCGGAAAGAATATTGCGATCGCGCGGCAATCTCGCAACAGTGAGGGCGCGTGAGCGAAACCCGGGCCATCCCCCGCCGCATCATCGGCTTCCACCGCGACGAGAGCGGCGACTGGGTGGCCGAGCTCGACTGCGGCCACGGCCAGCATGTGCGCCACGACCCGCCCTTCCGCCTGCGGCCCTGGGTCGAGACGGCCGAGGGGCGGCGCGGCAAGCTCGGCGAGACCCTCCCCTGCCGCAAATGCGCCGAGGGGGCGCCGCCCGACCCGCCATTTCCGGGACCCCAAGCGGCGTAGCCGGTTCCTGCGCTGTCATCCGCCGCGACAGGGTTCTGTAATGGAATCTTTACAGGCCGAAGCCCATCCGGCGCCACAGCCCATTGATTTCGCTCAAGGGATGTCCGTGGCATAAGATTTGCTGAATCATCCGGGGGATTATCGCGGCGGTCCATATTCGAACGATCCGGTCGCGACCCGTGGGATGAAAGGGCGTCATAATGTATAAAGTCACGATCGGTCGCGGCCTCGGCCTCGCTGCCGCAGTGCTCCTGGCTCTCTCCGCGCTTCCGGCGCAGGCCTCGACGATCTTCACCCCGCTGACGGCGGCCCAGTTCACGTCGCTGAATGGAAGCGGCGCCTCCTACGGCCCGCCGCCGCCGGTCAATTTCACCGAGCCGGGGCCGATCACCGTCAATAGCGGCACCACGACCGATCTCTTCGCCGGGCCGAAGCCGGGCCAGAAGAACGTGACCAACCTGGTCTTCGTCTTCTCAGGCGCCAGCAACGCCTTCGCCGGCACCATCGACCTCACCCTCAAGGACCGCAACGGCAATCCGATCGGCACCGCCAGCTTCGACAGCAGCAACTTCTTCTCGACCGCGGCCGCCGGCTTCCCGAGCCTCATGGGCGGCATCGGCAACGGCCAAGTGTACAACATCGCCTTCCCCAGCGCTTACCACGCCGGCATCGAGGTGCCCCTGAGCGATTTCGGCACGCTCACCACCGGCAACGTCGTCGGCCAGATCGACGTGGTGACCATCAACGCCGTCGACCTCCGCGTCGACATCTTCGGCGTCAACAGCAAGGGCCGGATCATCAACAACACGCCCAATAGCGGCGCCCTCGGCATCGCCGACGCGCCCATCCCGGTGCCCGAGCCCGGCATCCTCGCCGTCCTCGGCGGCGCCCTGCTCGGCTTCGTCGCCTTCCGCCGCCGCCGCGCCTGAGGCCGGGGCGCAGGCAGCGCCGCCTGGCATTCTCCCGGCATCGGCTTCAGACCCGTCGTGCCCGGGCTTGCTCCGGGCACCCACGGTTTTTCAGATTTGAGGCGTGGATGCGCGGGACGTGAAGCTTGTCCTCGGGCCGGCCGTTGGCCGGACCCGGGGGCCCGCGCATGACGATTGGGACGAATCCCGTGCCTGTGCTTTGAGGCGCCATGGGATCGCACGCAACGGGATAACCGGGCGAACAGGACGCACTTCCAATGGCTTCGTGACCTGGATATGCTGCGCCCCTCCCGGCAGCGGCCCGGGCGCCGCGAGCGCCTGGCGAGCCGCGCCGCTCGTCGCAGAACGGCCCGGCGGGCGTGGGTGCCGCCGCGGGCCCTTGAGAGGCTCGATGTATTATTCTCGCTGGCAGATCGCCGCGATCGCCTTTGCCTGTTTCCTCGGCGTCCTCTTCGCGCTGCCGAACGTGGTCAGCCAGGACGCCCTCCGCTACCTGCCCTTCGACCGCCAGATCCATCTCGGCCTCGACCTCAAGGGCGGCACCTATCTCCTCCTCCAGGTCGATGTCGCCGCCGCCGAGCATGAGCGCCTCGAGAGCACCGTGGACGCGGTGCGCCGCGCTCTGCGCGGGGCCGAGATCGGCTATGCCGATCTCCGCGTCGCGGGCGGCATGGTGAGCTTCCGCGTCCTCGATCCCAGCAAGGTCGACCAGGCGCGCCAGCTCCTCCGCCCCATCGCCGGCGCGCCGCCCAACGGCGATTACGAGATCGTCGCCGGCGAGAACAGCACCCTCGCCCTCAAGCCGACCGAGGCCGCGGCCCGCGCCCGCGCCGACGACGCCCTCCAGCGCTCGATCGAGATCGTGCGCCGCCGCGTCGACGAGACGGGGGTCAGCGAGCCGAGCATCGCCCGCCAGGGCAGCGACCGCATCGCCATCCAGCTTCCCGGCGTGCAGGATCCGGAGCGCCTGAAGCGCCTGCTCGGCACCACGGCGAAGATGACCTTCCACCTGGTGAGCCTCGCCACCCCGAGTGCGGCGGGCATCGCCCCGCCCGGCACCGAGTATCTTCCGAGCAACGACCCGACCGGGCCCGCGCGCTATCTCGTGCAGCGCGCCGTCGAGGTCGACGGCGCCCATCTCCGCGACGCGCGCGCCGCCGCCAACCAGCAGACCGGGCAATGGGTGGTCAATATCGAGTTCGACGCCGTCGGCTCGCGGCAGTTCGGCGACACCACGCGGCAGAATGTGGGTCGCCAGCTCGCCATCGTGCTCGACAACAAGGTGCTGAGCGCCCCCGTCATCCGCGAGCCCATCCTGGGCGGCCGCGCCGAGATCAGCGGCCATTTCACCGCGGCCTCCGCCAACGAGCTCGCCATCCTCCTGCGCGGCGGCGCGCTCCCCGCCCCCCTCAAGATCCTCGAGGAGCGCACCGTCGGGCCCAATCTCGGCGCCGACGCCATCCGCACCGGCATCTATGCCTGCGCCATCGGCGGCGTCCTCGTCATCGCCTTCATGCTGTTCTACTACCGCCTCTTCGGCATCTTCGCCTCGGTCGGGCTGGTGGTGAACCTCATCCTGCTGCTCGGCGCGCTCTCGCTGCTCCAGGCGAGCCTGACGCTCCCGGGCATCGTCGGCATCCTGCTCACCGTCGGCATGTCGGTCGACGCCAACGTGCTCATCAACGAGCGCATCCGCGAGGAGGCGCGCAAGGGCCGCGGCCCCGTCTCGGCGATCCAGACCGGCTTCTCCAAGGCCATGTCGACGATCATCGACGCGAACCTCACGACGCTGCTCAAGATGATGATCCTCTATCTCCTCGGGACGGGGCCGGTGAAGGGCTTCGCCATCACCATCAGCATCGGCATCCTGACCTCGATGTTCACCGCCGTCGTGCTGGTGCGGCTCCTCGTCTCGCTGTGGCTGCGCCGGGCGCGGCCCAAGACTCTGCTGGCCTAGAGAGGCATATGCTCGGATCGAATTGGCAGCGTTGCATCGTCATTCCCGCGGAAGCGGGAATCCATGGCCCGCTGGGCCCCCGCCTGCGCGGGGGCGACGATCGCAGCACTTCAACGTAAGCGGACACGCTTCAAGGAAGACCCTATGTTCGGACCCCGCCTCATCCGCGACGACACGACGATCCCGTTCATGAACGGGCGCTTCGCCGGGCTCATCGTCTCGGCCGTGCTCAGCATCGGCTCGATCCTTCTCGCCGCGGCCTATCCCGGCCTCAATTACGGCATCGATTTCCGCGGCGGCATCGCCATCCAGGCGCATATGCCGAAAGCCGTGAACTTCGAGGATCTGCGCGGCCAGCTCGCCAAGCTCAATCTCGGCCCCGTCGAGCTTCAGCAGTTCGGCTCGCCCCAGGACGTCGAGATCCGCTTCGAGCGGCAGCCGGGGGACGATTCGGCGCAGCAGCAGGCGGCGAGCGCCGTGCGCAAGTCGCTCGAGCAGAACGAGCCCGGCACCTCGCTGCAGAGTGTCGAGGCCGTGGGCGCCACCGTGAGCAGCGAGCTCTTCCGCGACGGCCTCACCGCCCTCGGCATCGCCCTCATCGCCATGCTCGGCTATATCTGGTTCCGCTTCGAGTGGCAGTTCGGCGTGGCGGCGACGGCGACCCTCATCCTCGACGTGACCAAGATCGTCGGCTTCTACGGCCTGACCCAGTTCCAGTTCAACACCACGGCGATCGTCGCGATCCTCACCATCATGGGCTACTCGATCAACGACAAGGTCGTCGTCTATGACCGCGTGCGCGAGAATCTGCGCCTCTACCGCCGCATGACCCTGCGCGCCCTCATCGACCGCAGCATCAACGAGACGCTCGGCCGCACCATCGCCACCTCGGGCACGGTGTTCCTCGCCATCCTGCCGCTCGCCTTGATGAGCAGCGGCGATCTGCGCCAATTCGCCATCGTGCTCCTGGCGGGCATCGTGATCGGCACCTCGTCCTCGATCTTCATCGCCGCCCCCATCCTCCTCCTCCTCGGCGAGGGGCGCATCCGCCGCCCGGTGCCCCAGGCGGGACCCGAGAAGTCGGGACCTGAGAAGGCAGGCCCCGAGCCGGCGAGCGGCCCGGCGCGGTAAAGGCCTCAGCCTCCCGCCAGCTCCTTGCGCGCCAGGGCGGCGCCGGCCGTGAGCGCGCGCAGCTTGCCCCGCGCCACCTCGCGCGGCAGCGGCGCCATGCCGCAATTGGTGCAGGGGATGATGCGCGCGAGGGGAACGTGACTTGAGGCGCGCCGGATCACCTCGCAGACCGCCTCGGGCGTCTCCACCTCGTGGCTCGCCACGTCGATGACGCCGACCATGACCTCCTTGCCCTCGAGCAGGCCGAGAAGCGAAATCGGCACCCGGGAGGCCGCGCATTCGAGAGAGACCTGGTCGATGCGGCTCCTGGCGAGGGCGGGGAAGAAATGCTCGTATTGGCGCCACTCGCCGCCGAGCGACTTCTTCCAGTCGATATTCGCCTTGATGCCGTAGCCGTAGCAGATATGGACGGCCGTCTTGATCCGCAATCCCTCGACGGCGCGGTTGAGCGCCTCGACACCCCATTCCACCGTCGCCTCCGGATAAGCGTTGAAGGCGGGCTCGTCGAGCTGCAGCACGTCGACGCCGAGGTCCTCGAGCTCCCGCGCCTCCTCGTTGATGACGCGGGCGAACGCCATCGCGAGCTTGGGGCGGTCGTTGTAATAGGCGTCGGCCAGGGTGTCGACGATGGTCATCGGGCCGGGAATGGTGAATTTGAGCTTGTGCCGCGTATAGGCGCGGGCGAAGCGCGCCTCCTCGCCATGCACCGAGCGGCGCCGCGCGATGGCGCCGACGACCGTCGGGCAATTCGCCTCGTAGCGATTGTCGCGGATGCCGATGCGCTTCTTGTGCTGGAAGTCGATGCCCTCGATGCGCTCGAGGAATCCGTGCACGAAATGCTGGCGCGACTGCTCGCCGTCGGTGACGATGTCGATGCCGGCGGCCTCCTCCTCCTTGAGCCAGAGGAGGGTGGCGTCCCGCTTGGCCTGGGCGAGCGCCTCGCCCCCGTGGCGCCAGGCCGGCCACAGCTTCTCCGTCTCGGCGAGCCAGAAGGGCTTGGGCAGGCTGCCGGCGATGGTCGTCTCGAGCATGGGTCGCCTCCCTCGGCAAGGGCGCGGCTTGGGGCCGCTTTTCGATCGCGCGCCCGAGTACTCTCCATCAAAGACGATGGGGTCACAAGGAGCATCGTTGCGAGGTCGCCCGCGATTATCGCGAGGGGAGCAAGCCAGATTTTGTAATGAGTCTGGACCGCTTCGTCGCTATGCTCCTCGCGGTGACGTCGACGGTGTTACGGCGTCATTGCGCGCCCCCGAAAAGGGCGAGGCAATCCAAGCCTCAGGAGGCGGGATGATCGACGAGCTCCTGGCGACGCGGGACTGGCTTCTCGCCGATGGCGCGACCGGCACCAATCTCTTCGCCATGGGCCTCGTCTCCGGCGAGGCGCCCGAGCTGTGGAACGAGACCCATCCGGAGCGCGTGCAGGATCTCCATCGGCGCTTCGTCGCTGCGGGCGCCGACATCATCCTGACCAACTCCTTCGGCTGCAACCGCCGCCGCCTCGCCCTCCACAAGCTCGAGGCGCGCACCGGCGCTCTTGCCCGCCGCGCCGCCGAGAATGCGCGCGCCGTCGCCGATCGCGCCGGCCGCCGCGTCGTCGTTGCCGGCTCGGTCGGGCCCACGGGCGATCTCTTCGCACCCCTCGGCGCGCTCACCGAGGCGCTCGCGATCGAGGTCTTCGCCGAGGAGATCGAGGGATTGCGCGCGGGCGGTGCGGAGGTGATCTGGATCGAGACCATGTCCGCCCTCGAGGAGATGCGCGCCGCCGCGCTCGCCGCCGCGCGGCACGGCATGCCCTATGCCGTGACCGCGAGCTTCGACACCGCGGGGAACACCATGATGGGCGTCACGCCCGCGCGTTTCGTCGAGACCGTCGCCGGCTTCGCGCCCGCGCCCTGCGCCGCCGGCGCCAATTGCGGCGTTGGCGCCTCGGACCTCCTCGTCTCGATGCTTGCCATGAGCGAGACGGCCCCGCCGCTTCCCCTCATCGCCAAGGCCAATTGCGGCATCCCCGAGGTCCATGGCAGCCATGTCCATTACAGCGGCACGCCGGCGCTGATGGCGGACTATGCGCGCCTCGCCCGCGACGCCGGGGCCCGCATCATCGGCGGCTGCTGCGGCACCAGCCCCGAGCATCTCGCGGCGATGCGCCTCGCCCTCGAGGGCCATCGCCGCGGACGGCACCCCGATCGCGACCGCATCACGGCCGCGATCGGCCCCCTCGCCTCGCCGCCATCCCGGGCCGACGCCGCCCCTCGTCGTCGCGGCCGGCGCCCGCGATAGCACGGCGCACGCGCGGCGCCGCCGTCATTACTCTGCCGCCTCGCCGCCGAGGAAATGGCCGAGCGCCATGAGCGGCCCGATGCGGTCGCAGACGATCTTGACGATGGCGAGCAGCGGGACGGCGAGGAAGGCTCCCGCGATGCCCCACATCCAGAACCAGAACACCAGCGAGAGGATCACCAGCACCGGGTTCAGGGTGAAGCGCCGGGCGAGCAGCATCGGCGTCACCGCCTCGCCTTCGGCGATATGGGTGACGAGGTAGATTCCCGCGGGGATCACCGCGTGCCAGAGATTGTCGAAGGCGAGGAGGCCGACGATGAAGACGATCACGATACCCGTCAGCGGACCGATGATGACGATATAGTTGAGGAGAAAGGCGAGCCCGCCCCAGAGCAGGGGATCGGGCAGGCCGGTGAAATAGGCGGTGACCCCCGTCACCGTCCCCACCGCGGCGTTCATGCAGGTGATCGTCACCAGATAGCCGGAGATGTTGCGTTCGATCTCGTGGGAGATCTCCACCACCTGCTTCTTGTCGCTGAGCGCCGGCAGGATCTCGACGGAGCGGCGCAGGAAGAGATCGCCGGCGACCAGGAGATAGAAGAGCAGGACGATGGTGATGCCGATGCTCGTCAAGGTGGCCGTCGTGCCGCCGAGGACCAGGCTGCTGAGCCGCGGGCCGGGCGCGACGGCGGCGCCGCCGAAGGAGCCGAGCCGGTCGAGCTCCTGGGCCAGGTTGCGCACGCCCTCGATGGCGTCGCGAAAGCCGGCGAGATGCGCCTCGAGGCGCGGCAGGCTCTCCGGCATCTTCGAGATCCATTCCTGCGCCGGCCCCGACAGGGTGTAGCCGAAGGCCACGAGGGCCCCGAAGAAGCCGATGATGATGAGAAGAGCGGCAATGACGCGGGGAATCCGCAGCTTCGCCGATACGCGCATCGCCGGCTGCAGCAGGAGATTGAGGATGAAGGCGAAGACGATCGGCACCGCGATCTCCCGGGCGACGTAGAGGACCGCCATCACCAGGATGACCAGGATGCCGCCGAGGATGACCGTGCGCCGGTTCTGCGGAAGGCGCAGCTCGCCCTCCCGTCCGGTCTCCTCGGGCGGCAGGCGAGCCGGCGGCGTGCTGTCGTTCATCATCCCCTTGTGCGCCGCCGGCGGGGCAGGCAGGCGCCGCCGGCGGCTCGTCAGATGATGTGGAAGAAACAGGGCGGGATCAAGTCCGGGATCGGAAGGCCCGGAAGCCGCAGCAAGACGTACCGCATCTCGTTCCTCCGCTTGGTGCCGTACCCTTCGCCCGGGGCTGGAACGACTGAACAACAGCGTGATGGTTTCGTTCCCACGGGCCCCTCACGCTCCTCTTGAGGAAACCCATCGAGGCGCTTGACGCGGCTGCGCGGTCTGCCCGTGCCGAGAGCCTCTCGACCCGCCTCACTCACGTGCTGCGCACGCCTCCCTCTCCGCCCCGATCGGGGCGGAGAGGGTTGGGGAGAGGTGGGGTGAGGAACGAAACGAGCTAAGGCGCGCGCCGAGAAGCGCTTTAACGGAACCGCGATGGCGGCGGCGTGTTGAGTCGTCGAGGCGCTGATCACTTCTCGAGTTCCGCGATCCTGCTTCTGCTCTCCGGGGGATTTGCCGACGCGATCACGCCACAGGTCCGCCCGCCGCCGCTTGACGCTCGGGATATGCATCCGTCGCGCCGAGCCGGCGATGATCTGCTCCTATTGCGATTGCTAGAGTGGAGGTTCCCATGGCTATAGCTCAGACCCGGCACGGCACGAGAGCCAGCGAGACGATGCGCGCGGGCGAGCGCGCCGCAGACGACGCCGCCCGCACGGCGGAGAGGATGGCCGAGGAATCCGCGCGCACCGCGGAGAAGCTCGGCGGCGAGACGGCGCGCCTGGCGGAAGAGGCGGCGCGCCACGCCGCCGCCTGGGCGACCCTCGACTGGCGCGGCCGCATGTGCGCCTTCCTCAAGTCGAACGAGGTGATGCTGCGCAGCCTTGCCGCCTGGCACGAGGAGATGGCGCGCTTCGCCCAGACGCGCCTCCGGCACAGCATCGAGATGGGCGAGAGCCTGAGCCGCTGCCGCAGCGCCGCCGAGGCCTTCGAGAGGCAGAGCGACTACGCGCGCACGGCGACCGAGCAATACGCCGAGGAGGCGGCGAGCCTCCTCAACCTCATGGCGCAGACCGCGCGGGACGGCCTCGACTCCATGCAGGGCCTCATGATCCGCAATCAGGAGGAGATGGCGGCGACCGGCCGAGGCCGGCGCGGCTGACGGCGGCCTGACGGCCCGGCATCGCGCGGCGACGAAATCGTGATGACGCCGCGGGCGGTTTGACTCGACTCGGCGAGCAGGCTCCCGTAAGGTCTCAACAAGTCCAAAAAATATAACGAGGAGTCAGCAATGTCGGTGGGCAATTCCGCCCAGCGCGCCGCGGACGCGTCGCCGTCGAAGGCATCGCGTTTCAGACCGAAGGCGCTGTCGCCCACACAGGCCTTGGCGCTGCTCGAAGGCTTCGGCGACGGGCTTTGCGTGCTCAACCGCGACTGGCGCTTCATCTTCGTCAACCGCGCCGCGGCGGCCTATTGGCATACCACCCACCAGGACCTGCTCGGCCGCCGCATCTGGGACGCCTTACCGCAGGCTGTCGGAAGCCATTGCCATCACATGATGCAGCGCGCCCTGGCCGAGCAGCGCAGCATGGAGAGCGAGACCGTCTCGCCCTATACGGGCGCTTGGATCAGGATCACCGTGCAGCCCTTCGAGGGCGGCCTCGCCGCGATATTCCGCCCCATCGGCGCGCGCAAGGAGGCGGAGCATCGTCTCCGCCGCGCCCTGGAGGAGCTCACCGAGGCCGACGCGGCCAAGAGCCGCAAGATGACCGTGGCCGCCCACGATCTGCGCCAGCCGCTCCACGTGATCCTGTCGGCGGCGGAGCTCATCCGCAAGCGCGCGGGCGACCCGCAGATCCAGCGCTTCCTCGCCAATGTCGATCTCGCCGTCGGCCAGCTGACCAAGGGGCTGGACGAGCTCCTGCACGCGGCGAAGCTGGAAGGACGCGAGCTGCAGCCGCGCCGGCAGGTCCTCCGCCTCGCCGAGATCCTCGAGGCGGTGGGGCGGCAATGGCGTCCCGAAGCCGAGCGCAAGGGGCTTCGCCTCGCGACCGTCGCCACCTCGGCCGAGGCCGAGAGCGATCCGGACATGCTCCGCACCATCCTCGACAATCTCGTCGGCAATGCGATCAAATACACGACGGCCGGCGGCGTCCTGATCGGCTGCCGGCCCCGCGGCCGCAGCATCCATGTCCAGGTGGTGGATTCCGGGAGCGGCATCCCGGCGGATTCCCTCGAGGCCATCTTCGACGAGTTCTACCGCCTCGACGCCGCCCACGGCCAAGGCCTCGGGCTCGGCCTCGCCATCGTGCGCCAGACCGCCGCCCTCCTGGACCATCCGGTGATCGTGAAGTCCCAGCCGGGCAAGGGCTCGAACTTCACCGTCGTCCTCCCCCTCCCCCGGTCGCGATAGCCGGCCCGGCGCTCGCGGCAGCCCTCTTGACTCGATCGCGGTTTCACCGCCGATAGTGCGGCCGGGACCGGCCTTTCCCGCCGCCAGCCGTGCTGCGGCGAATGCAGCATGAGGAGCCTCGATGTCGCCGCAGGCGCGCGTCTTCCTGATCTTCTCGCTCGGCTACTTCGCCTCCTATGCGTTCCGCGGCGTCAATCTGGTGCTGGCGCCGCTGCTCAGCCGCGACATCGGCGTCGACCCCGCCGGGCTCGGCATGCTGACGAGCGTCTATTTCCTCGCCTTCGCCGGGTTCCAGCTCCCGGCCGGCATGCTGCTCGACCGCTTCGGCCCGCGGCGGGTGGAAGCGGGCCTCCTCCTCGTCGCCGCGGCGGGGGCCGCCGTCTTCGCCGTCGGCCGCGACCTCGGCGCGCTCATGATCGGCCGCGCCCTCATCGGCATCGGCGTCTCCGCCTGCCTCACCGCCGCGATCAAGGCGATCACCCTGTGGTACCCGCCCGACCGCCTCACGGTGCTGAGCGGCGCGGTCTTCGCCCTCGGCGGGCTGGGCGGGGCCGCGACCGGCACCCCCGTCGAGCTCGCCCTGCGCGTGACCGGCTGGCGGACGATCTTCGCCGTCCTCACAATCTTCACTGCCGCAGTCGCCGTCCTCCTTCTCCTCGTCGTGCCGGAGCATCGCAGCTCGCGCGAGGGGTCGAGCTTCGCCGAGCAATGGCGGGGCATTCGCCGCATCCTGAGCAGCCGCCTGTTCTGGGCCGTGGGCATGTTCACCGGCCTCAGCAACGCCGTCTTCCTCGCCGAGCAGGGCCTCTGGGCCGGCCCCTTCATGCGCGAGGTCGAGGGGCTCGACGCGCGCAGCGCCGCCCGCCTCGTCGTGGTGCTCGCGCTGGCCATGGTGTCCGGCGGCTTCGTCCTCGGCTGGCTCGCGCGCCAGCTCGACCGCCGCGGCCTCTCGACCTATGCCAGCGCCGGGGCCAATGCCGGCATCTTCATGCTCGTCCAGGCGGTGATGCTGCTCGACACGCCGCTGCCGCCGACGGCGCTCTGGGCTCTCTACGGCTTCTTCGGCAGCGCCGGGCTGCTCGGCTATGCGGTGCTGAGCGGGCTCTTCCCGCTTAATCTCGCCGGCCGCGTCGGCACCGCCTATACCCTCATCGTCTTCGCCCTCGCCTTCCTCTTCCAGGTCGGCTTCGGCGCGCTGATCGACGCCTGGCATCGCGCGACGGGCAGCCCCATCGCCGCGGCCCACATCGCCACCTGGGTCCTCGGCCTCGCGCTCCAGGCGATCGCCGCCATCCCCTATCTCCTGGCGCGCGACGCGGTGCGACAGTCCTCGCGATGACGAAGTTCATAAATCGCGAAGCCGCAGTGATGGCGCTCAATAATCCAGCTTCCAGTTGAGGCCGATATCGTTGCCGCCGCGGACGCCGACCGAGCTGCTGACGGTGACATCGGGCAGCACCTCGACGCTCACGCTGCTCTTGCTCTCGCCGGAGGCGCTTTGCTGGACGCCGACATAGACGCCGTTCGCGAGATATTTCCCCGCCGTGACGCTGGCGGCGCCGACCCCGCCCGCGGTTCCGGCCGTGCCGGCACTGCCGGCCGAGCTCCCACTGCCGGCCTGCGCGGTCGAGCTGTTCGGGTTGCTCGAGCCGAAGCTGAGCACGTCGAGCCCGAGCGAGCTGCGCACGCGGTCGAGGACGCCGGGGCCGCCGCTGGCGAGGGCGGCGACGGCCTGGGCGAGCTGCAGCCCCTGGGCCGGCGTCATCTGCGCGACGCCGCGCCCGAAGAGGACGCGCGCCAGGATCTCGTCCTGGGGTAGCGGCGGCTGGGAGGTGAGCGTGATCTTGAGGTCCTCGGGCGTGCCGCTCACCACGATCTGCGCGGTGATGCCCGAGGCCGTGGTCTCGGCGAGGAAATCGAGCTGGGGCGCGATCTTGTGGCCGCCGGTGAAGGTGATGGTGCCGCGCGTCAGGGCGAGGTCCTTGCCGAAGAAGGCGAGAGTGCCGTGCACCACCTGGAGCTGCCCCACGATCTCCGGCGCCGCGCTCGTGCCGCCGATATGGAGCTGGCCCTTCCATTCGCTATCGAGACCGCGGCCGCGCACGAAGGTGCGGCCGGGTATGTCGATCCGGATGTCGAGGGCGATGGCCGCCGTCGCCGGCTGCGCCGGCGGCGGATTGGCGCCCGCGATGACCCGCCCCGTGCGGCTGTCGATGACGACGACGTCGAGCTTCTGGGCGCGCGGCGGCAGACGATCGGGAATATAGAGATTGGCCTCGTCCACGCGCAGTTGCGCCGTGACCCGCGGCTGGACGAGGCTGCCCGCGATCCGCGCGTCCCCGCTCAGCTTGGCGGTGGCATCATCCCGGTGGACGGCGCGGAACTGTCGGAACGTCGCATTGAGATCGAGCGCCTGCGCCGGCCCGGCGAGGGTCACGGCGCCGCTGCCGGCGAGGGTTCCGCCGACGCCGTCGCCGGCGGCGAGGCGGCGCAGCAGGATGCGGCCATTTGCGCCGACGACCTCGATCGTCGCGTTGTCGAGCACGAGGCCGGTCGAGAGGTCCTCGTAATGGCCCTGGTCGAGGGTGAAGCTGCCCGTGGGATCGGGGGCCGCAAGCGTGCCGCCGATGCGGGCGTCGAGGTGGAAGCGCCCGGCAAGCCGGCTGCCGCCCAGGGGCAGGAGATCGGCGAAGCGCTCGAGCCGGCCATCGCCTTGCAGGCGCAGATCGAGCGGGCGATCCGTCGGCACGGCGATCGCAACGGGGCGCAGCGCGAGCCGCAGGGGCGCCGTGCCGGTGATGCTCACCACCTTGGCCTCGGCGAGCAGCACGGCACCGTCGAGGCTGACCTGGCCGGGACCGAGCGTTGCGGTGAGACGCGCGCCCAGCGGCGGCGGCGATGCCGCCTGGCCGGGAGGCGCGAAGCGAAGCTGCCGAAGCTCGGCCTCGAGCCGGCCGCGCGGCTCCCGCACGCTGCCGTCGAGGGAGAGGCGGAGATCGAGGGCGCCCTGGAGGTCGGGATGCCCCGCGAGCTTGCCCGCCAGACCGATGGGCAATTGCCGCGCCGCGAGATTGGCGGCGACCCGCTCGCCCGTGAGCCGTGCCTCGCCGTCGAGCCGGCCCGCGCCGAGGACGAGGGCGAGATTCGAGACGGCGAGGTCGCGGCCCCGCGCGACGACCGTCAAGGGACGCGTGAGTCGGAGCGGATCATCGGCGAGCTTGCCCGTGAGCTGGGACAGCGTGACCTCGAGAGTGTCGCGCCCCATGGCGACCTCGCCGCTCGCCGCAAGGGTCACGGGCACGCGGACGCGGCCCGCGAGCCTGGTGCTGAAGACGAGGCGGTCGGGCCGCACGGATTGCACGGTGACGTGCAATTGCTCGATGCGGCTCGCCCCGGCCTCGCCGCCGGCGAGATCGAGGGTGAGCTTGCCCGAGGGGCGTCGCAGGAGATCGGCGAGCGTTCCCGCGGCCGTCACTCGCGCGACGCCGAGCGCGGCGCCCGATGCCGGGGTCAGGCGCAGCTTGTCGGCGCTGAGGGAGAGCGTCGCCCCCTGGCTCTCGTCGCGCGCCGCCAAGGCGAGCCGGGCATTGAGGCGGCCCGCGAGCGCCGCGCCGACGAGCGGCGACCAGGGCGAGAGGTCGGGGCTGCGCAGGGTGATCGTGCCGCTGGTGAGCCTGGTGTCGAGGGTCGTGCGCAGCGCGGCGTCGAGCGTGCTGCCGGCGCCGGCGAGGCGCAGCCTGCGGAGCGTCAGCACCTTGCCGCCGTCGCTCACGGCACCCTCGCCGCTCAAGGTCCCCTTCAGCTTGCCCGATTGGAAATCGGCCGTGAGCGTGGCGGCGGGCGACGGCCCCGCCTGTGCTGCAATCTGCGCGGCGATGCGATCGAAGCGGATCGCACGCCAGGCGAGATCCGTGGCGTCGAGGCGCGCATCCACGGTCGGGCTCGCGAGGGTGCCACCGAGCTTGCCGTCGAGGCGCAGCCGGCCGCGCAGCGGCAGCCCGGCGCTCTCAAGGGAGGCCAGGCTCGGCGCTGCGACGGCGAAGCTGCCGACGATCGTTCGGCCCTCCGGCGCGAGCTCGCCTCGCGCGCGGATTTGGAGATTCGCGCCGCCGAGCGTTGCGGCATCGAGCCGAATGGGCCCGCCAGCTTCGTCGCGATGGGCGGCGAGATCGAGCGTCACGCGCCGGCCGAGGAGCGCATCGGCGATGGGCATGCCGGTCGCGAGATCGTCGAGATCGCCCTTCACGGTGAGCTTCGCCGCACCCGGGCCCTCGCTGTCGAGGGCCGCCTCGACCTCGCCACGGCCCGCGAGACCGTTGCCGGCGCCCGTAGCGAAGCGCGCCAGCCGGTCGACGGCGAGGCGGAGCCTGGCGGTCGCGGCCTGCCGCGCCCGGTCGAGGCTCGCCTGCCCTGTCAGCGTCACGCCGGAATCCGCGGCGTCGAGCGCCGCGATATCGAACTGCTGTCCGCTGCGGTCGATGGTCCCGGCGAGACGCCAGTCGAGAGCCTCGCCGAGATCGCCCGGAAGAGCCGCCGCTCCCAGCCGAATGCCTTCGAGCCGGCCCGAGGCTGCGACGGCGTAGCGCAGCGCCGGATCATCGAGAGGCGCCTGGGGTGTGACCGCGAGCATCGCCGCGATGTGATCCAGATGATCATCGCCGAAGCCGATGCCATCGCCGCGCAAGGTCACGGCGAGGGCCGGCTTGTCACCCGGTCCCGCGGCGGTCACGGTGATCTCGGCCGGCCCGGCGAGGGGGGCTCCGAGAAGCGGTGTCAAGGCGTCGAGGGCGGGAACCTCGACGCGCAGCGCCAGGCCCAGGGACTGGCTCTCGCTGCGATAGGCTCCCGAGCCGGCCAGGCGCAGCGCGGCCGCGTCGACCGTGAGCCCGTCGAGCACGAGGCTGTTATCGGCAAGGGCGACGAGCCGTACCGCGAAGCCGAGGTGCTGCCCGATCACGGACGCCAGCTTCGGCGGAAGGAGCGCCGCCGCCGCGAGGCTTCCCGTCATCGCGACATGGAGCCCGTCCCGGCTGCCATCGATAGCAAGCTCCGTATCGAGCCGCGCCTCGGCACCCGCGGCGGCGGTGAGGCGCCCGCGCCAATTCGCGAGGGGGCCGTCCCCTGCGAGGCTGACCGTGAGCGGCAGGGGCTCACCCCGCGCCAGCAGGCCCTGGAGCAGATGGCCGTTCGGCTCCGCGACGTGGAGCGACGCCGTGAGCCGCGCCGGCGCCCCTGCGAGCTTGATGTCGATATCCGCATGCCCCGCCTGGCCGTCGATCCGCGCGAGCGACAGGGCGAGCGCCGTATTCCCCTTGGCGAGGGTGGCGCTGCCATGGAGCGTGAGATCGAGCGGCTCCCCGAGCACCGGCGCGTCCAGATGGATCGTCTCGATCGCGAGCCGGTCGAGATCGACCCGGAGCGGCACACGGGGAATCTCGAAGAGCCGCGCCAGCTCCTGGGACGGCGGCTCGGCGGGTGTGGTCGATTGGGGCGAGCGGGCGACGTCGAGCCGTCTCGCGGTGAGCCGGGCGATGGCGGCACGACCGCGCAGCAGGTCCCACGGGTCGAGGTCGAGAGCGGCATCCGCCAGACGCGCCCATTCTCCCGCCGGATCGAGGAGATCGATCTCGGCGATGCGCGGGTGGAAGGGGAGCGCGCCCGCGAGCCCGGCGACGCGCGCCTCGCCCGCGAAGCGGCGGTTAATCTCGGCGGCGAGCCAGGCCTTGCCCGCCGGCGTCTGCAAGCCGACGAGCGCGAGCGCGGCCGCGATCACGATCAGGGCGATCAGGCCGCCGAGGATTCCGAGACTCCACCTCACCCAGCGCATCGTCGCAGCTCGGTACTCGCTATTGCGGGGAGGTGGGGACCCGTCATTGCGACGCCGACACCGAGCGCAGCGAGGTGGAGGAGGAAGCAATCCAGACCTTGCTCATAAGCCTGGATGGCTTCGTCACTCCGCTCCTCGCCATGACCGCTGTCGCGGTTTTGCGGCCTCGCGATGGTGCGTGTCCACATATGAGCCATTCGTCATTCCAGAGGCTAAAACGCCTGGCCGATGCTGATATAGACCTGGAAGCTGCCGTCGCTCGGGCGCTTGTGGAGCGGAAAGGCCACGTCGAGCCGCACGGGGCCGATCGGCGTGTAGTAGCGCGCGCCGATGCCGGGCCCGTAGAACAGGCCCTTTCCCGGATCGGGCAGGCTCGTCCGGTAGACATTGCCGGCGTCGAAGAACGGCACCACGCCGATCGTCTCCGTCACCTTGATGCGCAGCTCGGCGCCGAGCACCAGGCTCGAGACGCCGCCGATGGGCAGGTTGTTCGAGGCGAGCGGCCCCGCGCGCTGATAGCCGTAGCCGCGCACCGAGCCACCGCCCCCGGCATAAAGCCGCTTGTCGGCCGGCAGGTCCTCGACGCTCTCGCCGAGGATGGAGCCGAGCGTCACGAAGCCGGCGGCGACGAGGCGATCGTCCGCGGCGAGCTTCTGGTACCCGCTCGCCTTGCCCTGCAAGGCGACGAAATTGAGATCGGGCCCGGAGAGGTGCGTATAGGGCGTCACGGTGACGCTCTCCCGGTTCCCCCGCGTCGGATTGAGGAGGTCGTCGGTGGTGTCGCGGCGGGCGAAGATCGGGACGCCGAGGAGCGCGTATTGCACATGGGCCGGAACCGCGTCGAACAGCGCGTTCTGGGTGACGTTGGCCTTCTCCCCCTGGAGCCCCACACCGCCGCTGAGCTCCGGGGTGAAATGGCGATCGAGCCCGGTGAAGAGCCGGATCCGGCGCGCCTCGTAGGGATCGGGCATCTCGTCGGCGAGCTCCGCCTCGATGACGAGATCCTGATCCGTCGCCAGGAAATCGGGCTTGCGGAACCTGGCGAGCCCGGCGAGGCGCTGCTGCGCCAGCTCCGTCGACAGGCCGAGGCTCTCGCCCGCGCCGAAGATGTTGCGGTATTCCCACATGGCGTTGGCGCCGAAGCCCTCGCTCGTGTCGTAGTCGAGCCCCGCACCCACCGAGTGCCGCACCCGCTCGGTGAGGGTGATCGTCATCGGCACCTCGCCCGCGGCGTTGGGTGCCGTGGCCGGATCGATGCGCACGGTCGAGAAGAGACCGGTATCGAGCAGGGCCTTGTTCGTCTTCGCCACCTCGCGCGCGTCATAGACGGCGCCCCGCCGCCATTTGATGCGGCGCTCGGCGTAGGCCGGATCGGTGCGGCTCAGCCCCTCGATCCTCGCGGGTCCGAAGCGGACCTTCGGCCCGGCGTCGATGACATAGGTGACGTCCATGGTGTCGGTGGCGCGGTCAATGACGACCTTGCGACTGACCACCTTCGCATAGAGCCGCCCCTCATTCGCATAGGCGGCGGCGATCGCTCCTTCCGCCGCCAAGACCGGCGCCGTTCTCGCCGGCCCGCCGATCTCGAGCCCGAAGGCCTTGGGCGCGTTGTCGGCAAGAGGCGGCGGCTTGCCGCCCTTGGGCGTGGTGAAGGACACGCTTTTGAGATGATAGAGCGGGCCGGGCGTGACGGTGATCGTGACCACGACAGGTGTCTTCGTCGCATCGACGGTATAGGCAAGGCCGGCTGCCCAATAGCCGGCACCCTGCACCGCAGGAAGCAGCCGCGTGAGGTCGTCCTCGGCCCGCTGCCGGAGCCCGGCCAGCGTATCCGGCGGCTTGTCGCGCAAGGTAAAGAGCCGCGACAGCGCCTCAAGATCGCCGATAAGCGCCTTGTCGGCGAGGCCGGTGATCCTCGGCTCATACAATACAGCCGCCCGCGCCGGCGCCGTGATGAGCAAGCCGGGAGCGAGACAGCAGATCAGGAGCCAGAGCGCCGATCGCAAAGGGCGCCGCCGACTGCCCGTCATCGCGGCCGGCGATCGCCGCGCAACGCATCGTCCCGATGCAAGGGGCGGAGAGGCAGCCGCTCCCCGTAGCGAGCGGAAGCGATGCGTGTGCTGGCGTGCATCACCCCTCCCCGGCCGCCATCGGATCTCGCGACATCGGCAGGCCGCAACCTCAGACCGCGCCGATAGCGCCCGATGCCGGCTTTCTCGATATGACGCCGCGGCGGCGGATTTATTCCGGCTTCGCCATGATAGGCGGCGGCACGCGATCAAGCAAAGCGCGGCAGCACCGCGGCAAGCGATGTCTGCACCAGGGCGAAGAGCGGCCCGGGCGCCGTGAGCGCGTCGAGGAGCGCCGGCACCTCCGCCTCGCGCGTCGCCCGGCGAACGGGGAAGCCATAGGCGGCGCCCATCGCGGCGAGATCGGGGTTGGCGAGATCGGTGCCGCTGACGCGCCCCGGATAGGCGTGCTCCTGGCGGATGCGGATGGAGCCGTAGCTGCCGTTCTCGGCGAGGATGATCTTGAGGGGCAGGCGCCGCGCCGCCGCGACGGCGAGCTCGGCCCCCGTCATCAAGAAGCCGCCATCGCCGACGGCGCAGAGGACCGGCCGCCCGGGCGCGCGCAGCCCGGCGGCGACGGCGGCGGGAACGCCGAAGCCCATGGCGCCGGCGAGGGGGGCCAAGAGGCGCTGGGGCGGGCGCCACAGCACCTGGCGATAAAAGGGTGCCGCGAAGGTTCCCGAGTCCAGCGCGACGATCGCCGCGGCGGAGAGCCGCCGGCCGAGGGCCGCCACGAGGCCCGCGAAGACAATGCCGTCCTCGGCCGGGCGCGGCAGCGTCGTCGCCTCCGCGGTCTGGAGCGCGCGCAGCCGCTCGCACCACGCCGCACGGCCGATGGGCGCGCCGCTGTCATGTCCGGCGAGCGCTGCCAATGTCGGCAGCGCATGGGCGCAGATCGCGGGATCGGCGGCGAAGCGCCAGCCGAGGAAATGGGGATCGGCGCAGACATGGGCCAGGCGCTGCCGCGGTGAGGGCGTGGGCCAGGTATAGCCCTGGGTGGTGATGTCGCCGAGGCGCGTGCCGAGGGCGAGCACCAGATCGGCCTCGGCGAAGGCGGCGCGCTGCGCCGCCGGGTTCGCGAGGCCCATATCGCCGATATAGAGAGGATGGTGGTTGGGGAAGAGATCCTGGCGGCGGAAGCTCACCGCCACGGGTATCTCCCAGCGCTCCGCGAATTCGAGCAGAGCCTCGCGTCCGCCGGGGCGGTCGAGATCGCCGCCGGCGAGAAGGATCGGCCGCTCGGCCGCTCGCAGAATTTCCGCGAGCCGCGCCGCCGCAGCCGGCGACGGCGCCGCGTCGTCGGCCGACACCGGACGGGGCACGAGCGCGCGGCAAGCCTGCTGCAGCACATCCTCGGGCAGCGACAGCACGGCGGGTCCGGGGACGCCGGTGAGCATCGCCGCCCAGGCCCGCGCCGCGAGCTCGGGCACCTGCTCCGGGTGCTGCGCCTCGCCCACGAATTTGGCGATGCCGCCGAACATCCGCCCGTAATCGATCTCCTGGAAGGCCTCGGCGCGCAGGTCGCGCAGCTCCACCTGGCCGATGAGGAGGAGAAGCGGCACCGCGTCCTGCTGCGCCGTGTGCACGGCGATCGCGGCATTGCAGGCGCCGGGGCCGCGGCTCACCATCGCGACCCCCGGCCGCCCCGTCAGCCGCGCATCGGCGAGCGCCATGAAGCCCGCACCCGCCTCGTGGCGGCACGTCACGAGATCGATGGTCGGGTGAGCGTGGAGCGCATCGAGGAGCGCGAGATAGCTCTCGCCGGGCACGCAGAAGCAGCGGTCGGTGCCTTGGGCCGCGAGGAAGGCGACCAGCGCCGCCGCGGCGCTGGCCGCCGCCGGCTCGCCTCGCATCAGCCCCAGACCTCGCGCGCCGTCTCGACGATGAGGCGGAGCTTCGCCACCTGCTCGTCGAAGCTCAGCGCGTTGCCCTCCACGGTCGAGGAGAAGCCGCATTGCGGGCTCAAGCAGAGCTGCTCGATCGGCACGTATTTCGCGGCCTGGTCGATGCGGCGCTTGAGCTCGTCCTTCTTCTCGAGCGCACCCCGCTTGGTGGTGACGAGGCCGAGCACGACCGTCTTCCCCTTGGGCACGAAGCGCAGCGGCTCAAAGCCGCCCGAGCGCGCATCGTCGTACTCGAGGAAGAAGCCGTCGACCTTGAGCTGGCCGAAGAGGGCCTCGGCGACGTGGTCGTAGCCGCCCGAGGCGACCCAGGAGGAGCGGTAATTGCCGCGGCACATATGGGTGCAGACGGTGAGACCCGCGGGCTTATTGGCAAGGGCGGCGTTGATGAGGCGAATATAGGTGAGATGCTGGCTGGCGCCCTCGCCGCCGAGCTTGGTGATGTAGTCCTGCTGGGCGGGATCGTTCAAATAGGCGAGGCTGGTGTCGTCGAGCTGGAGATAGGTGCAGCCGAGCCTGCTCAGCGCCGCGATCTCCTCGGCATAGACGCGGGCGAGATCGTCCCAGAACGCCTCCAGATCGGGATAGACGGCGGCGTCGATGGCGGCCCGGCCGCCACGATAATGCATCATGCTCGGCGACGGGATGGTGAGCTTCGGCGTGCCCTTCGTCACCGATTTGAGGAACTTGAAGTCCTCGCCGAAGATGCAGGTCTCGAATCTGAGCTTGCCGGTGATGCGCAGGGCCGCAGGCGTGAATTCGAGCACGCCCTTCTCGTTGCGGAAGCGGACCGTGAGGTTGTCCTGGACCTTAGTGACGCCGCCGACCTGGTAGAGGAAATCCATGTGCCAGGAGCCGCGGCGGTACTCGCCGTCGGTGATCCCCTGGAGCCCGACCTCCTCCTGCATCCGCACGACCTTGCGGATGGCCTCGTCCTCGATCCGGCGCAGCGTTGCGGCGTCGATGCGGCCCTGCTTGCGCTCCTCGCGCGCCCTCAGCACCTCGGGAGGGCGCAGCAGGCTGCCGACGTGATCGGCGCGAAACGGCGGCGTCGTTCTCGTGCTCATCGCTCTTCCCCGCATGGCGCGGGCCCGACCCGGCCCTTGGGCGCCAGCATCGCCGCAACGCCGCCGCCAGTCAAATGCTGTGGAGGAGGAAGGCGATGGTCCCGATGGCGCCTGCTATCGCGGCGGCGACGCCCGCACCACCTCCTGCTCGATGGCGCCGAAGAGCGAGCGCCCGCTTGCGTCCCGCATCTCGATGCGCACCTTGTCGCCGAAGCGCATGAAGGGGGTGGTGGGCTTGCCTTGCGACAGCACCTCGAGGGTGCGGATTTCGGCGAGGCAGGACGAGCCGACGGCGCGGTCGCGATTGGAGACGGTGCCGGAGCCGATGATGGTGCCGGCGCCGAGGGGGCGCGTCTTTGCCGCATGGGCGATGAGCTCGGGAAAGCCGAACTGCATGTCGACACCGGCATTGGCGCGGCCGACGGCCTTGCCGTTGAGGGTCACGAGGAGGGGCAAATGCAGCTTGCCGTCGCGCCACGCCTCGCCCAGCTCGTCCGGCGTGAGCGCGAGCGGGGAGAAGGCCGTGGGTGGCTTGCCGTGAAAGAAGCCGAAGCCCTTGGCCAGCTCCTTGGGGATGAGATTGCGCAGCGAGACGTCGTTCACCAGCATGACGAGCTTGATATGCGCGGCCGCCTGTTGGGGCGAGACGCCCATCGGCACGTCGTCGGTGATGACGGCGACCTCGCCCTCGAAATCGATGCCCCAGGCCTCGTCGAAGGCGGGAATGGGATCGGTGGGCGCGAGGAAGATGTCCGAGCCGCCCTGATACATGAGGGGGTCGACGAGGAGCTCGGGCGGCAGCTCGGCGCCGCGCGCCTTGCGCACCAGCTCCACATGGAAGAGATAGGCGCTGCCGTCGGCCCATTGATAGGCGCGCGGCAGCGGCGAGTGGAAGAGCTTGACGTCGACGGCAAAGCTCCCCGGCATCTCGCGCGCCTCGAGCCGCCGCGCCGCCTCGCGCAGCGCCGGCTCCGCCCGCGCCCAGTCGTCGAGAGCCGCCTGCAAGGTGGGCGCGATGTCCGGGACTTTCGCCGCGCGCGCGAAGTCGCGGCTGACCACGACGAGCGTGCCGTCGCGGCCGCCCTCGCGCAGGGAGGCGAGCCGCATTACTCGGCCGCCTCGCGCCGCGGCTTCCAGGACTCCACATAGCCCGTCCACTCGACGCCCTCGGGCAGCTTGCCGATGGCGAGCGCGTCGCGGGCGTCGATCATCACCGCCACCTCGTCGGTCTCCTTCTTCGCGGCGCGGGCGCCGGCGGCGAAGGCCTTGGGATGGGGGCCGTGGGGGAAGCCGCAGGGATGCAGGGTCACCATGCCGGGGTGGATGTTGTCGCGGCTGAAGAACTCGCCGCGATGATAGAAGATCACCTCGTCGAAATCGTTGTTCGAGTGATAGAACGGCACCTTGAGGGCGCCGGGATCGCTCTCGAGGGGGCGCGGCACGAAGGTGCAGACGACGAAGCGCGCGGCGAGGAAGGTCGTGTGCGCCGAGGGCGGGATGTGGAAGCGGTGGCTCATCACCGGCCGGATGTCGCGCCAATTGAGCTTGACCGGGACGAGATCGCCCTGCCAGCCGACGGTGTCGAGGGGATTATAAGGAAAGGTCACGGTGCTGACGGCGCCGCTGCGCTTGATCGCCACGCGCCACGGCTCCTCGGTCTGCTGGGCGCGGAAGGCCTCGTCCATCACCGGCGTCTCCAGCACGCCGGGATCATAGACGGCCTGGGCCCCGACGATGCCCTTCTCGGGCAGCACGTAGCTGTCGTTGGTCGCCTCGATGAGAAGTGCCGTGAACGGCCCGCGCGCCTCGATGCGCCACATGGTGCCGCGCGGGAGCATGACGTAGTCGCCCTCGCGGAATGTCATGCGGCCGAAATCGCAGAAGAGATCGCCCTCGCCCTCGTGGAAGAAGACGATCTCGTCGCCGTCGCCGTTGCGCACGAGATGATCCATCCGCCCCGCGCCGCGCCAGAAGCGGAGCTTCACATGGGCGTTGTGAAGCACCTCCGTCGCCTCCCAGGGCGAGGCGGCGACATGATTCAGCTTGACGAGATCGAAGGCTCGCGGGCGCAGCGGGCCCTCCCACTCGCTCCATCCCGTGGGGGGATGCCTGTGATAGAGCTGGGTGACGGGGCCGAAGAAGCCCTCCTTGCCGAACTCCCGCTCATAGGTGCCCGCGGGCAGATCGCAATGGGCCTGTCGCGACGCCAGGCCCTCGCGGCGGGGAAACGCGATCCATTTCCGCATGACGCTTCTCCTTCCTCACTGCCCAGAGACGGCGCGCGCCCGCGTCTTGACCGGCATCGCGCCGATCTGCCAAATTTAGTTTCATTTGAAACCGATGTGAAGGCCGAAATGGCGGCGCGCAAGCGCAGGCAAAATCCGTCCGCGGCGGCGCCAGAGGCGGAGGCGCGAGGGCGCTTGGCGCTCGAGCGCTTCCTGCCCTATCGCATCTCCGTGCTCGCCAACACGATCAGCCGCGACGTGGCGGCGATGTACGACGCGCGCTTCGGCCTCAGCGTGCCCGAATGGCGGGTGATGGCGGTGCTCGGCCGCTTCGAGCCGCTCTCCGCCGGCGAGGTCGCGGCGCGCACGGCGATGGACAAGGTGCGGGTCAGCCGTGCGGTGGCGCGGCTGCTACGCGCAGGGCTGATCGTGCGCGCCATGGACGCGCGCGACCGCCGCCGCTCGCGCCTTCGCCTCGCCGCGCGCGGGCTCCGCATCTACGAGGCAATCGTTCCCCTCGCGCTCAGGGTCGAGACCGAGCTGCTCGCCTCCCTCACCAGCGGCGAGCGCCGCCGGCTCGATCGCCTGCTCGCGAAGCTCCAGGCGCGTGCCGAGGCCATCGCCCGACGCGACTGACGGCGCGAGCGCTTGACGCGCCCCGCACGCGCGGCGAAGCTCTCTCCATGGCAAGCGATTTCTGGGCGTTCCTCGGCATCTCCCTCGTCGTCATCGTCACCCCCGGGCCGGACACGGCGCTCACGATCCGCAATACCCTGCTCGGCGGGCGCAAGGGCGGCGTCGTCTCGGCTCTCGGTGTCGCCACCGGACAGGCCATCTGGGCGCTTGCCACCAGCGCGGGGCTCGCCGCCCTTCTCGTCGCCTCGGCGCCCGTCTTCACCGCGGTCAAGCTGCTGGGTGCCACCTATCTCGTCTATCTCGGCGCCCAGTCACTGCGCTGCGCCTTCGGACGCAGCGCATCCCCGACGCCCGCCGCCATGGTCGGAAGCCCGCGGCGCTTGGCGCCGCGCATCGCCTTCCGCCAGGGACTCGTCAGCAATCTCGGCAATCCGAAGATGGCCGTGTTCTTCACCAGCCTGCTGCCGCAATTCGCACCCCGGCACGACGCGACCTTCGCCGCCCTGGTCTCCCTGGGAGTCGTGTTCTGTGCGCTGACCTTCGCTTGGCTCGCCGGCTATGCCGTCGTCGTGGCGCGCGCCGGCGATTATCTGCGCCGCCCCAGGATTCGCCGCGCCATCGAGAGTGTCACGGGCGCGGTGCTGATCGCGCTGGGTCTCCGCCTCGCCGCGGAGCATCGCTGACGCCGACGCCGCGCAAGCGGCGCTCTTTTTCGCGCACGCCTTTACGTCTTCTCGTCCTCGCGCGGGTGCTCCCGCGCCGCCGCCAATCGCTCATAGGCTGCGGCAAGCTTGAGGAGCTCGGCCCGGACCCACTCGTCCGCCGTCGCGTCCGCAAGGCTGCGGAATTCCGCGGCCAGTCTGCGGCAGCTCTCCGCCGTGCGTACCACCAAGCCCCCCGGAAGCCCAAAGGGGCATGGTCTCAGCCTTCGGCGGCAGCCGCGTTGATCTAGATCAGTCCCCGCGCGGACGAGCCGGCGCCCGACGGCGCCAGTGCCATGATTTCAACTACTTGGCAGCGACGCTCGAGACCGCCTGTGCGCGTCCGGCGGCGGCCTGCGCGGCATCCGCCTCGCGCCGGGCCTTGTCGGCGCCCTTCTCGCCCTTGTCCTTGGCGCTCAGGCTCCGCACGTCGCCGTTGATCTCCCCGCCCTGCTCGATCTGGAGGCGGCCATAGCGGATGGTGCCGCTGACGCGGCCGGTGCCGCGAATCAGCAGGCTCTCCCGCACCGTGAGCGAACCCTCATAGCGGCCCGATACTTCCGCGCTCTCGATCTCGGCAGCACCCTTGAAGGTGCCGCTCTCGGCGATCTCGATGGTATGGCAGTTGTGGAGCTCCGCCTCAACCTCGCCCTCGACGACCAGCCGGTCGCAGGAGGAGATCTTGCCGTTCAGGGAAATGTCGCGGCCGACGATAAGCTTCTTCGTCTCGGTGGTCTTGGTCTCCGGGGGCATGGACGCTTGTCCTCCTTTACGCGCGGGATGGGAAAGCTCTGCAGCGCGCCGGGCAAAGTCCGGCACGGGCCGCCCGAGCGGCCTTACGGGCGCGGCAAGCGGGCGGCCCGGCGATTCCGCCGGGGCCGATGCCTCCTCGGGAGGCCGCGCCTGCGGCCGACTCGCCGGCGACGCGCTCTCGTTGAACAGCGTCCCGCCGGGGGCTACCGCCCCGCCGCCATCCTCGTCGCGTGCCTTGCGCTTGAACATCAATGATCCTCCTCTCCTTTGCTCCTGTTGGGAAGGAACCCGATCCCCGCCGGCCTATCCATCGATAGGACCTAGAGATTTTCCGCCTCTGACGAGCGAAGGTACCGGCACAAGCGGGGCGCGAGCCGAGACGAGATGAGGACAAGATTGTGGTTATTTTGAGACCTCGCCGATTCCGCTGCGGCTTGGCACGAACCATGCGTCTCGCGCGGGGCTGTATCGCGCAACCTCCATCGCGCTTGACATTGCACCCGCGAAAGCGCATCTACGCGCCGTTCGATCTCTCGCGAATGCGCGACGTGCGTCGCGGCGACGGTGCCGCAGACGCCCCTTCCCGAGACAAATCCAATTCCATCACGGCCTCCCCGTCGCGCGGGACGGCTCCTGCCGATCCGCGACGCGGGAGAGCCGCGCCTTCGCGACGGCCAACCTGAAAGACCCTCAATCGTGACTATCTCGTTCAGCGACCTTCGCCTCGGCGAGCCCCTTCTGCGCGCCTTGAGCGCCGAGAACTATGCCACGCCGACGCCGATCCAGGCCCAGGCCATTCCCCATCTTCTCGCCGGCCGCGATCTTCTCGGTATCGCCCAGACGGGCACCGGCAAGACGGCGGCCTTCGCGCTCCCCATTCTGCAGCGCCTCGCCGAGACGCGCACGCCGTCAGCACCCAAGGCGGCGCGCGCGCTCATCCTCACGCCCACCCGCGAGCTCGCCATCCAGATCGGCGAGAGCCTGCGCAGCTACGGCCGCCATCTCGGCCTGCGCCAGGCCGTCGTCTTCGGCGGCGTCGGCGCGCGGTCGCAGCAGGCGGCGCTTGCGCGCGGCGTCGATATCCTGGTGGCGACGCCCGGCCGCCTCCTCGACCATATGAGCCAGGGCAATCTGCGCCTCGATCGCCTCGCCGTCTTCGTGCTGGACGAGGCCGACCGGATGCTCGACATGGGCTTCTTCCGCGACGTGAAGCGGATCGTCGCCGCCCTGCCGCCGCAGCGGCAGACCCTGCTCTTCTCCGCCACCATGCCGCGGGACATCGCGGAGCTCGCGCGCGGCATCATGCGCGATCCGGTCAGGGTCGAGGTGACCCCCGCCGCCACCACGGCGGAGCGCATCGAGCAGCGCGTCCTCTTCGTCCCGACGGCAAGCAAGCGCGCCGCCCTCGCCGGCATCCTGCGCGCTCCCGAGATCGGCCGCGCCCTCGTCTTCACCCGCACCAAGCACGGCGCCAACCGCGTCGCCGAGCAGCTCGCCCGCGGCGGTATTCCCGCCGAGGCCATCCACGGCAACAAGTCCCAGTCGGCCCGCCAGCGCGCGCTCGAGAGCTTCCGCGCCGGCGGCGTCCGCGTCCTAGTCGCGACCGACATCGCGGCGCGCGGCATCGACGTCGACGGCATCACCCATGTCGTCAACTTCGACATGCCTGACACGCCGGAGAGCTATGTCCATCGCATCGGCCGCACCGCGCGCGCGGGGGCGGCGGGCGTCGCCCTCTCCTTCTGCGACGCCGGCGAGCGCGGCCTGCTGCGCGACATCGAGCGTGCGACGCGCCGGCCCCTCGCGGTCGTCGCCGATCATCCCTACGCGGCGCAAGGCGCCGAGACGCAGGACGTGGCGGCGCGCGGGGCTGCGCACCATCGCGGCCCCGGCGGCCGGCCGCACGCACGCCATCATGATGGGCATCATCACCATCATGGCCATGGCAAGGGCCGCGCCCCCGGCCACGCCCGCAGCCACGCCAAGACCCGCAACGCCCATCGCGATCACGGCGAGGCGCAGGGCGAGCGTCCGCGGCACGGCCATTCCCAGTCGCACGGGCGGACGCCGCGGCCAGCCTCGGCACGGCGGCCTGACGACCGGGCGCGCGGGCATAGCTAAGCGCCCGCCGCGCCGTGCCGGACGACCGCGCAAGTTCGTGCGGGCGCGGTCGGCGTTGCTATAAAGGTCCGTCATTCCCGCGCAAGCGGGAACCCAGTCGCTTCTGGACCTCCGCTTCCGCGCTAGGGCATGCACACAAGTCTGGATGGGCGCCGCTTCCAAAGGAATAGCCGTCATTCCGGCCGGAGCGCGGCGGAGAGCCGGAATCCAGGTTTTCCGCGGAAATACTGGATTCCCGCTTTCGCGGGAATGACGAGGGGGAGAGTGCAGACTGAGATGTGTGCATGCCGTAGCGCGCAGGCGGGGGCGACGGCTGAGATGCTCCCGCCTGGGCGCATCATAGGAATGGCCTCTGTCTGCGACCGCGAGCGGGCAAGCCGCTATGCGCCCGGCGAATGCCGCCCGGCTGACGCCTCCACCTTAACCCCCCCTTAACTTCGTTTTTCCAGAATGTCCTCAGCCTGCGCGAGCGGCGGGAGGCAAGGCGCGCCCGCCGTTCCCCTCAAGCCCTCGCGGGGAGGAGTCCTGCCGTGAATTCCGTCAAAGACCTGGACGTGGTGCTCCTGTGCGGCGGCCTCGGCACGCGGCTCCGCGAGGAGACCGAGTTCAAGCCCAAGCCGATGGTCGAGATCGGCGGCCGGCCCATCCTCTGGCACATCATGAAGCATTACGGCCATTTCGGCAGCCGGCGCTTCATCCTCTGCCTCGGCTATCGCGGCGACGTCATTCGCGACTATTTCGTTAACTTCCACTTAAGGAACCGCGACCTCGAGCTCGACCTCGCCGCCGGCACCGCCTCGGCCCTCAGCAACGGCGCCATCGACGACTGGCAGGTGGTGCTCGCCGAGACGGGCGCCGAGAGCCTGACCGGCGCGCGCGTGCGCCGCGTCCTCAAATATCTGCGCGGTCCGCGCTTCTTCGCGACCTATGGCGACGGCGTCTCCAATGTCGATCTCGACAAGCTCCTCGCCTTCCACAAGAGCGCGGGGCGCCTCGCCACCGTGACGGCGGTGCACCCCTCCTCGCGCTTCGGCGAGCTCGCCATCGCCGACGGCCTCGTCAAGAACTTCCGCGAGAAGCCGCAGGTCGCCGAGGGCTGGATCAATGGCGGCTTCTTCGTCTTCGAGAAGGCCGCCTTCGACCGAGTGCGTCCGAGCGACAACGTGCCTCTCGAGACGGCGGTGCTCGAGACTCTCGCTGCGGAAGGGCAGCTCGCCGTCTACCAGCATCACGGCTTTTGGCAGTGCATGGACACCGTGCGCGAGATGCAGCTTCTCAACGACATGTGGCAGCAGGGACGGGCGCCCTGGCATTTCTGGGCGCCGCAGCGGATGTCGGCGTGAGCGGATTCTGGCACAAGCGGCGGGTCTTCCTGACCGGCCATACCGGCTTCATCGGCGGCTGGCTCGCGCTTGCGCTTGCCCATCGCGGCGCGCGGGTGACCGGCTTCGCGCTCCCGCCGCCGACCGATCCCGCCTTCTATCGCGCGACCGCCCTCGACCGCATGGTCGAGGGGATCGAGGGCGATATCCGCGACGCGGCGCATCTCGCCCGCGCGCTTGCCGCGGCGAAGCCCGAGATCGTCCTCCATCTCGCGGCGCAGCCCCTGGTGCGCCCCGCCTATGCCGATCCCCTCGGCACCTTCTCGACCAATGTGATGGGGACCGCCAATCTGATGCAGGCGATGCGCGGCCTCGACTCCTTGCGCGCCGCCGTCATCGTGACGACGGACAAGGTCTACGACAATCGCGAATGGCTGTGGGGATACCGCGAGAACGACGCGCTCGGCGGGCGCGAGCCCTATGGCGCCTCCAAGGCCTGCGCCGAGATGGTCGTCGACGCCTTCCGCGACTCCTATTTCGCCCCGCGCGAGCACACCGTGGGGATCGCCACCCTGCGCGCCGGCAACGTCATCGGCGGCGGCGACTTCGCGACGGATCGCCTGGTCCCCGACGCCGTGCGCGCCTTCGCCCAACAGGCGCCGCTCAGGCTGCGCAATCCCAAGGCCGTGCGGCCCTGGCAGCATGTGATGGAGCCGGTCGCCGGCCTGCTCACGCTCGCGGAGAGGCTCGCCGAATCGCCGCGCGCCTATGCCGGCCCCTGGAACCTCGGCCCCGCCGAAGGCGAGGCGAAGCCCGTCGCCTGGGTCGCCGACCGGCTCGCCGAGCTGTGGGGCGAGGGTGCCACCTGGACGCATGCTTTGGGCGACGAGCCCTATGAGGCGCGGCTCCTCGCCCTCAACAGCGCCAAGGCCGCGGCGGCCCTCGGCTGGTCGACCCGCTGGCCCCTCGACGAGGCGCTCGCCCACACCGTCGCCTGGTACAAGGCCCACCGCGCCGGCCGCAACGACATGCGCGGCTTCTCTCTCGAGCAGATCGATGCCCATGCCGCACGCCACTAGCCAAGCCCTCAGCCGCGAGCCTCGTCACGCGCCGCGCCACGACCGGCGCTGCCGCTTCTGCGGCGCCGCCCTCACCGAGAGCTTCTGCGATCTCGGCGCCGCCCCGCTCTCCAATCGCTATCTCAAGGCCGAGCAGCTCGGGCGCATGGAGCCAACCTATCCGCTCCACGCCTATCTCTGCGCCGCCTGCCACCTCGTGCAGCTCGAGGAATTCGAGAGCCCCGAGGCGATCTTCGGCGACTACGCCTATTTCTCCTCCTATTCCGAGAGCTGGCTCGACCACGCGCGGCGCTTCGCCGAAGGCGCAGCGAGGCGGCTTGGCCTCAACGCCGGGAGCCTCGTCGTCGAGATCGCCAGCAATGACGGCTATCTCCTGCAATATTTCCAGAGGCTCGGGATCCCGGTCCTCGGCATCGAGCCCGCCGCCAATGTGGCCAAGGTCGCCGAGGCGAAGGGGGTTCCCACTCTGGCGCGCTTCTTCGGCACGGCCTTGGCGGAGGAGCTCGCGGCACAGGGGCGCGCGGCCGATCTCGTCGTCGCCAACAACGTCCTCGCCCATGTGCCGAACCTCAACGACTTCGTCGCCGGGCTCGCCCGCGCCCTCAAGCCCGAGGGCGCTCTCAGCGTCGAGTTCCCCCATCTTCTGCGGCTCATCGAGCTCAACCAGTTCGACACCATCTATCACGAGCATTTCTCCTATTTCTCCTTCATGACCGTCGAGCAGGTCTTCGCCGCCCACGACCTGCGCATCTTCGATGTCGAGGAGCTGCCGACCCATGGCGGGTCCTTGCGCATCTGGGCCTGCCGCCACGACGCCGGCCACGCCACCCATGCCGCCGTGCGCCGGGTCAAGACCCTCGAGCAGGCCGCCGGGCTCGATCGCGTCGAGACCTATCGCGGCTTCGGCCGGCGGGTCCGGGAGGTGAAGCGCGCGCTCCTCACCTTCCTCGTCGAGGCGAAGGGGCGTGGGCATCAGGTCGTCGCCTATGGCGCCGCGGCCAAGGGCAATACCCTCCTCAACTACTGCGGCATCCGCACCGACTTCATCGACTATGTCGTGGATCGCAGCCCCCACAAGCAGGGGCTCTATCTTCCCGGCACGCGCATCCCGATCCTCGCCCCCGAGCACGTCGCGCAGACGCGCCCCGACTACCTCCTGATCCTGCCCTGGAACCTCAAGAGCGAGATCACCGCCCAGATGGCTCATATCCGCGACTGGGGCGGCCGCTTCGTCGTCCCCATCCCGCAGCTCGAGATTCTGCCATGAAGTTCATTGCAACGCCTCTCGACGGCGCCTTCGTGATCGAGCCCGAGCTTCGCGAGGACGAGCGAGGCTTTTTCGCGCGAAGCTGGTGCCGCGACGAGTTCGCCGCTCACGGCATCGAGACCGCGCTCGCCCAATGCAATATCTCGTTCAACCGCCGGCGCGGAACCTTGCGCGGGCTCCATTTCCAGCTCGAGCCGCACGGCGAGGCGAAGCTCGTGCGCTGCACCCAGGGCGGGGCCTTCGACGTCATCGTCGATCTGCGCCCGGGCTCGAACAGCTTCGGCCGCTGGTTCTCGGCCCATCTCACTGCCGGAAACCGGCGCATGGTCTACGCGCCCGCGGGCTTCGCCCACGGCTTCCAGGCCCTCGCCGACGAGACCGAGCTCTTCTACCAGATGTCCGCTCCCTATCATGCGGCGAGTGCCAGGGGCATCCGCTGGAACGATCCCGAGCTCGGCATCCCCTGGCCCCTGCGGGAGACCATCATCTCGCCGCGCGACCGCACCTTGCCGACGCTCGCCGAGCTCGAGCTTCTCGAGAAGGCCGGTGTCGGCGCCCGCTCCCGCGCGCCCATGGCTGCGGAGACGGCCCCATGTCCCTGAGCGCGGTCCGGCCCGTCGCGGCGGAATCAGCCGCCGTCGCCGCGACGCGGGCCCAGCTCGAAGGGCTCTATCGCCGGATGGCGCTCATCCGCGCCGTCGAGGAGACGCTGCTCCGGCTCTTCGCCGAAGGCAAGCTGCGCGGCACCGTCCACACCTGCCTGGGCCAGGAGGCGATTGCCGTCGGCGTCGTCTCGGCGCTTGACCCGGCGCGCGACACGATCTGCTCGAATCATCGCGGCCACGGCCACTATCTCGCCTATTGCGGCGACGTCGAGGGCCTGATCGCCGAGATCATGGGCAAGCCCGCCGGCATCTGCGGCGGTATCGGCGGCAGCCAGCATCTCCACCGCGGCAATTTCTACGCGAACGGCATTCTCGGCGGCATGTCGCCGGTCGCGACGGGGATCGCCTTGGCCGAGAGGCTCAAGGGGAGCGGCGCCGTGAGCGTCGTCTTCCACGGCGACGGCGCCCTCGGCGAGGGTGCGATCTATGAGAGCTTCAATATCGCCGCCCTCTGGAAGCTGCCGGTCTTGTGGGCGATCGAGCAGAACCGCTATGCCCAGAGCACGCCTTTCGAGCGCGAGCATGCGGGCGAGCTGGCGCGGCGCGCCGAGCCCTTCGGTATCACGATCCTCGAAGTGGACGGCAACGACGTGCTCGCGGTCCACGACGCCGCGAGCCGCGCGGTCCATGCGATGCGCGCCGGCGCCGGCCCCCATCTCCTCTTCTGCCACACCTATCGCCTCGGCCCGCACAGCAAGGGCGACGATCTGCGCGATCCGGCGGAGATCGCCCGCCATCGCCGCAGCGAGCCCCTGGCCCGGCTGCGCGCCCGGCTCGACGGCGACTGGTGCGAGGCGGCCGAGCGGGAGATCGCGGCGGAGGTCGCCGCCGTCGCGGCGCGATTGGGCTGAGCGGAGCGGGGATCGGCGAATGACCAGCTATCTCGAAAGCCTGCAAGGCGCGCTCCGCGACGCGTTCGCGGCGGATGAGCGCGTCGTCCTCCTCGGCGAGGACGTGCTCGATCCCTATGGCGGCGCCTTCAAGGTTACCAAGGGATTATCGACGGCCTTCCCCGACCGCGTCCTCACCACGCCGATCAGCGAAGGGGCGATTACCGGCGTCGCCGCCGGGCTCGCGCTGCGCGGCATGCGCCCCGTCGTCGAGATCATGTTCGGCGATTTCCTCACCCTCTGTGCCGATCAGATCGTCAACCACATCGCCAAGTTTCGCGGCATGTATAACGACCGGGTGCGCACGCCCCTCGTCATCCGCACGCCCATGGGCGGCGGGCGCGGCTACGGCGCGACGCACAGCCAGAGCCTCGAGAAGCTCTTCCTCGGCGTGCCCGGCATCAAGGTGGTGGCGCCGAGCCATGCCCATGATCCCGGCCGCCTGCTGCGCCATGCCGTCCTCGCCGACGAGGACCCGGTCCTCTTCATCGAGCACAAGCTGCTCTATCCCCTGCCGCTCGGCGGCGGCGAGCGCCTCTCCATCACGCTCGTCGAGGAGATTCCCGGCTATCCGACGGCCCTCGTCGCCAATTTCGCGCATGGTGAGCCGGACGTTACCGTGATCGCCTATGGCGGGGCCGCGCGTCACCTGCTCGCCGTCATGGCGGCGCTCCGGGACGAGGAGGTGAATGTGCTGGCCGCTCTTCCCGCCAGCCTCAAGCCGACGCCGCTCGCCACCCTCGCGGACGCCGCGGCGCGGAGCGGCCGCGTCGTCATCGCCGAGGAAGGCAGCGAGGGCTTCAATTGGGGCAGCGAGATCGCGGCCCTGCTCTATGAGCGCCTGTGGAACAGGCTCGCGCGGCCGATCGCCCGGCTCGCCTCCGCCGCTTCGGTGATTCCTTGCGCCAAGCAAGAGGAGGATCGACTGCTCCTCAATGGGGAGACGATCGAGGCGGCCATCCTGGAGGCCATCGAATGAGCGCGATCATCAAGACCCCGACGATTTCCGCCAACGAGGACGCCGTCACCCTGACCGAGTGGCTGAAGCCCGCGGGCTCGGCGGTGCGCAGGGGCGAGCCCGTCTGCACCGTCGAGACGACCAAGGCGAATATCGAGATCGAGGCCGAGGTCGACGGCTTTCTCCATCCCGTGGCGCAGATCGGCGCGCGCGTCGCGGTCGGCGCGCCGCTTGCCGTGCTGACGGACCGCGCCGAGGACGATCCCGCCGCCCTGCTCGCCATGGCGGGCGGTGGAGTGGCCCCGGAGCGGCGCTGGACCAAGAAGGCCGCGATCACCGCGCGCAGGCTCGGCATCGATCTCGCCGCCCTCGCCGCGCGCAGCCCGGGCAAGGTTCTCGGCGAGGAGGACGTGCTGGCCGCCCAGGCGGCGCACGTGACTCCATCCACCGCCGCGCCGCCGCCCGTCGCGGTTGCGAGCGCGCCGGCCGGCCGGCCCGAGGACCTCCTCGAGGACCGCTACGGCGAAGACCGGCCCGAGCGCATCCTCCTCCTCGGCGGCGGCGCCGGCGCCGGCGTTATCACGCTCGACGCGCTCGCCCGCCTGCCGCGCCAGCGCGCCGTCGGCATCCTCGACCGCAACCCCAACACTCACGGCAAGACCGTGGCCGGCGTGCCCGTCCTCGGCCCGGTCGAGCGCGCGGCCGAGCTGTGGAAGGCGGGTCTCTGCGATTCCGTGATCATCCTCTTCACCGACAGCAACGAGGAGCGCGCCGCCCTCTTCGAGCGCCTGCGCGCCGAGGGCGTTCCCTTCGCCAATGTCATCGACCCCTCGGTCGAGCGCCGCAGCCATGTGCGCCTCGGCCAGGGCAATCTCATCATGGCGAATTGCTTCCTCGCCGCCTGCGCCACGCTCGGCGACAACAACTTTCTCGCCAGCCACACCTGCATCGAGCATCACGCGGTGGTGGGCAGCCATTGCACCTTCGGGCCGCGCACGACCACGGCGGGAGCCGTCAAGATCGGCGACCGGGTGAAGACGGGCATGGCCGTCGCCATCGAGCCCTATGTCTCGATTGGCAGCGACAGCCTCATCGCCTCGGGCTGCGTCATCACCCGCGACGTGCCCGCAGGCTCCGCCGTCAAGGCGCAGCAGGGCTATACCGTGCGGCCGCGCCAGAGCCAGGCGGCGGAATGACGATCGGGCGGCGGGGCGACATGTTCACCATTCTCGGCGCCTCGGGCTTCATCGGCTCGCGCCTCGCATCGGCGCTGCGGGCCGCGGGGGCCGAGGTTGCGACGCCGGCGCGCGGCGACGATCTTACTGCGGCGCGCGATCTCGGCCATGTCATCGACTGCGTCGGCGTGACCTCGGATTTCCGCACGCGGCCCCTCGACGCCGTCGAGGCCCATGTCGCGCGCCTGCTGCCGCTCTTGCGCGACGGCCGCTTCCGGTCGCTCCTCTATCTCTCCTCGACGCGCGTCTATCGCGGCCAAGGCCCGGCCCGCGAGAGCGACGTCCTCGAGGTGAGCCCGGAGCGCGCCGACGACCTCTACAATCTCACCAAGCTCGCGGGCGAGGCCGCCTGCCTCGCCGCCGGCCGCGAGACCGTGCGCGTGGTGCGGCTCTCGAACGTCTACGGCGCCGGCATGGCGCGCGACAACTTCCTCGCCGCGGTGATCGGCGAGGCCGTCGGGCGCGGACACATCGTGCTGCAGACGGCGAGCCACTCCACCAAGGATTACGTTTGCATCGACGACGTCGTGGCGCTGCTGCCGCGGATCGCCATGAGCGGGCGCCACCGGATCTACAACCTCGCTGCGGGGCGGAACGTCAGCCATGGCGAGATCGCCGCAATGCTGGCCAAGCTCACATCCTGCCGGGTCATGATCGCCGAGGACGCGCCCCGCATCGCCTATCCCGCGATCTCGATCGAGCGCATCGCGAGCGAGTTCGGCTTCGTCGCCGCCACGCTCGAAGATCGCCTGCCCGAGCTGGTCAGGAGCTTCCACGAAAGGACGGTTGCCGCGTGATTACCATCGATCTCGAAGGCGGGGAGGTGCGCCTCAGCGAAGATGGGCGCGAGGTCGTCCATCCCCTCGCCTCGCCCGAGGCCTTCGCCATCGTCTCCAAGGCCTGGCTGCGCTGCGGCTGGGACACGAAATACGTCTACGGCTTCTCCTGGATGGGGCGGCCGGTGATCCAGCTCCCCGAGGACATGATCCGCATCCAGGAGGTCATCTTCAGCCTGAAGCCGGACGTGATCCTCGAGACCGGCGTCGCTCATGGCGGCTCGCTCATCTTCTACGCCAGCCTGTGCAAGGCGATGGAGCACGGCCGCATCATCGGCATCGACATCGAGATTCGCCCTCACAACCGCGCGGCGATCGAGGCTCATCCGCTCAAGCCCTTCATCACCCTCATCGAGGGAAGCTCGACGGCGCCCGCGACGGTGGCGCGTGCCAAGTCTCTCGTGAAGCCCGGCGAGCGCTGCCTCGTCATCCTCGATTCGAACCACAGCAAGCAGCATGTCCTCGACGAGCTCGATGCCTATCACGATCTCGTCGCCGTCGGCTCCTATATCGTCGCCTGCGACGGCATCATGGGCGAGGTGGTCGGCGCGCCGCGCAGCAGCGCCGACTGGGGCTGGAACAACCCGACCGAGGCCGCCAAGGACTTCCTCGCCCGGCACGACGAGTTCCGCCTCGAGCCGCCGGCCTTCCCCTTCAACGAGGGCATGGTGCGGGAGATGGTCACCTATTGGCCGGGCGCCTGGCTCAAGCGGGTGCGCTGAGCCGCTCGCGTCAGCACAGGCCGCGCTCGCGCGCCTTCGCCTCGATCACGTCCTGGAAGCCCGCCGCGAAGAGATCGCCGCGGTAGAGCGGCGAGACCTTCACCGCCTCGCGCAAGGTGCGGCGCAGCAGCGTCAGCGCATCGGGGGAGTTGGCGAGCTCGACGGCGATCCGCACGAACTCGTCGACGCTCTCGGCGCTGAGCTCGCCCAGATTCACGTGGTTGAGCAGGCTATGGCTCAGGCGCTGATGCATGGCGGGGCCGCGCAGGGTGACCGTCGGCACGCCCATCCACAATCCGTCGCAGGTCGTCGTGCCGCCCGTGAGCGGGAAGGTGTCGAGCGCCACGTCGATCGCGTTGTAGCACTGCCAGTGCTCGCGCGGCTTGTTGGCGAGGATGAAGAGCCGCTCCGGCGCGATGCCGTTGGCGCCGAAGGCCTTGATCAGGTTCTCGGCGAGGATGCGCGACTGGCCTTGGGGCCGCACCACGAGAAAGCGCGAGTCCGGCACCGCGTGCATGACGCGCGACCAGGCGGCGATGCACTCGCGGTTGAACTTGTACGGGTTGTTGAGGGTACCGAAGGTGACATAGCCGTTGCGCAGACAGGGCGGGCTCGGCGTCACGGCCTCGTCCTCGGGATAGCCCTCGAAGCAGACCCAGGAATGGGGCATCTCGAGGGGCTCCTCGATGAAGAGATCGCGGACCGTCGGCTTCACGAAGCGGTCGACGAGTACGTAATCGATGTCCTTGAAGCCCGTCGTATAGGGATAGCCGAGCCAGCAGAGCTGGATCGGCGCCAGGCGAAGGGTGAGGGCGCCGATGCGCGAGCCGGCGGTGAAGCCGTTGAGCTCGACCAGCACATCGATCTCGTCGCCGCGCGCCAGCTCGGCAAGCGCGCGGTTGGTCTCGACCTCGACATCGACGAAGCGATCGACGAGGCCGCGGATTTCCGCCTGAACCGCGTCGCCGGGGGCGCGCTGGGTCGAGTAGGCGATGATCTCGAGCCGGTCGCGATCGTAATTGCGCAGAAGGGGTGCGACGAACTTGGCGACCGAGTGGCTGCGCAGATCGGAGGAGAGGAGCGCCACGCGCAGCCTGCCCTGCCGTCGGCGCTGCGCGAGCGGCGGCATCTCCTCGACGAGGGCGTTCCTCTCCGTCTGCTCCGCATAGGCGCGGTGCAGCCGCGTGAGCTCGCGCGCGCTCTCGACTGTCGACGTCTCGACGAGGAGGTAGAGAAAGGCGATCGGAAGATTGCCGCGGCTGAGGGCGGCATTCGCCGATTTCCAGATGTCGCCCATCTGGTCGATCGACTCGAAATCGCAGCTGCCGCGGAACGACTTGTAGGGGAAGACCATCACCTCCGGGCCGAAGCCGGGGAGATGGAGTGCGATGCGACCGCGCAGGGTCGCCTCGTCGCGGCGGTTCTGCAGCTCGAGGATCTCGCACAGATTGAGATGGGCGTCGATATAGCCGGGCTTGAGCTCGAGCGATCGGCGGAAGGCGGCTTCGGCCTGCCACTGGTCCTTCAGGCCGAGGAAGGCGGCGCCCAGGAGGCAGACGAGCTCCGCATTGTCGGGATCGAGCTCGAGGGCCTTCACGAGCCAGCGATAGGCCTCGCTGCAGCGGCCCGAGCGGCAGAGCACCGAGCCGAGATAAGCGAGGGCCTTAACGTCATCGCCATGCGTCTCGACATAGGGGAGGAGGATTTTCGCAGCCCCGTGAAGATCGCCCATATTGGCGAGCCAGCCGGCGTGATGGAGCTCGCTCTCCCAGGCGCCGGCCCCCGCCGCCATCGCCCGCTCGAGGATCGGCTTGGCCTCGTCGAGCCGCCCCTGGCGGCGCAGGAGGACACCGAGATTGTTGAGGAATTCCGGGGCGTCGGGCTTGAGCGCGATGGCCTGCCGATAGGCCTCTTCCGCCTTCGCGTCCGCCCCGATCTGGTCGTAGCAGAAGCCAAGATTGCTGAGGGCGGCCGCGTCGTCGGGCCAGCGCGCGAGCAGCGCCTCGAGCCATTCGGCCGCCTCCTCGTAGCGCGTCGCCGCGAGCAGCAGATCGACCGCCTTGCGATAGGCCTTCATGAGATCCGGACGCACCGCGACGGCCTTGCGGCAGCAGGCGACGGCCTCGGCGGTCCGGCCCTCCTTCTCATGGATAAGCGCGAGATTGGTCAGGGTCTCGGTCTGGCTCGGGTTGAGCGCGAGGGTCTTCTCATAGGCCGCCTCCGCCTCCGCGAGGCGCTCCAGCTTCTGCAGCGCCGCACCCAGATTGGCGAAGTAGTCGGCGCTGTCCGCCTTCCGCTCGATGGCACGCTGGATGAGCGGAATGGCGGCCGCAGCGTCGCCCTTCTGCAGCTGGATTACGCCGAGGAGATGGAGCGCGTCCGGGTGATCGGGCGCCACCGCGAGGATCTGGCGATAGAGGGGCTCGGCCGCCGCGAAATCGCCTCGCCGCTGGTGCTGTAAGCCGGCATCCAGAAGAGCCGGTATCCCTTGCGCACCCGCCGGCGGCGCCGGCCGGGCTCCCAGGTGCCCGTGTTTACGTTGACGGCGGCGCTCGGCCCTGTTCGCGGCTTGTGCGGTCATGCTTGCGCTTCGCTCTTGGTAAACGAGAGCGCAGTGTGACCGTTACAGGTTTAGACTTTCTTAAATCGAATGCCGCAGAGAAGCGGGAAAATTTTACCCGCGGCAGGAATGGACCGGCAGAATTAACCCGTTGGTAACCCGGCATCGTGTCTGATGCGCGGGTGTGACGGGGTCCACGTCCGGCGGATCCCGTGGAGGCAGGTAGTCTCCGTAGCATGATGCTCAACCACGAATCCATGTAGGAGTTCGCAATGACCCTTAGTGTCGTTTCCAACTACGCGGCCAACGTCGCCCACAACAACCTGATGCAGTCCCAGTCGGCGGCCGCTGAGTTCATCGCTCAGCTCTCCTCCGGCTCGCGCATTGTGCAGGCCTCGGACGACGCGGCCTCGCTCGCCATCGGTGACAAGCTGAATGCCGAGGTCTCGGCCCTCAACCAGGCCAGCGTGAATGCCGGCCAGGCCACCTCGGTGCTGCAGATCGCCGACGGCGCCTATTCGCAGATCAACAACATCCTGACCCGCATGCAGACCCTTGCGGTGCAGGCCTCGTCCGGCCAGCTTTCCGGCACCCAGCGCGCTCAGCTCAATACGGAGTACACCTCGCTGACCGCGGAAATTGACCGTATCTCGAACGTGACGGACTTCAACGGCACCCAGCTCATCAACGGCGCCTTTACGATCACCGGCGCGCCGGCGGCGAGCGCCGGCGTCAGCGGCATCGCCTTCCGCGGCACCTTCAGCAGCGGGACGAGCAACGTCGGCACCCTGTCCTACAGCACCACGGGCGATGTCTTCAGCCTCGCCCAGGGGGGGACCACCTACACCGGCGCGATTGCTGCGAGCGCGCTGACCAACGGCACGCTGAACTCCGGCACGGTGGTGACTCTGACCAGCAGCGCCTCCTCGAACACGATCGACATCTCGCTGAACCAGGCCTTCGCCGCGAACGCCACGCAGGCCTCGAGCTCGATCACGCTGACCGGCACCAACACCACCAGCTTCTCGTTCCAGATCGGCGCCGGCACCACCACCAACGACCAGATCACGGTCTCGGTGAACGGCTCGACCTCGACGGCTCTCGGCATCAACGGCACCGACATCAGCACGGAGTCGGATGCGCAGTCGGCCAATACCCTGGTGGGCAACGCGATCAACCAGCTCCAGAACTTCCGCGCCAATATCGGTGCGAACGAGAGCCGGTTGAACTTCGCGACGTCGAACCTCGCGACCGCGACCCAGAACCTCGAGTCTGCGAAGAGCAGCCTGATGGACGTGGACGTGGCCCAGGCGACGACCAACCTGACCAGCAAGCAGATCCTCGTCCAGTTGGGCGTGGCCGAGCTTGCCCAGGCCAACCAGCTCCCGCAGTTCCTGCTGAAGCTCGTCGGCTAATCCACCGACCGCTCAGGGAGGGGAGGCTTGCCTCCCCTCCCGCCTTTTTCAGTTTTCGGAAATCGGCAGGGAATGCGAGCGACCGCGGCTCTAACCAAGCGTTAATGGAATCCATGCCATGAATGGGGCTCGGCAACGGCGCGCGGAGCCCATGAACGATCGGGAAGGGATGGCGCCGCCCCACGGTCCGGCGACATGCACGCCGCGACCCGCACTCGGCGCCGGAAGCTGAGAGGTTCGCATGGCTTCGATCAATTTCAACAATTTCAACGTCAACAGCACGACCGGCCAGGTGACCTTCTCCGGCGTGGGGTCGGGCATCAATTTTCAGGCGATCGAGAACAGCATCATCCAGGCCAAGCAGATCCCGATCGACAATCTGCAGACGACGATCACCAACAACCAGAAGAAGATCACCGACCTCCAGAAGTTCCAGACGCTGCTGCAGAACTTCCAGAGCGCTTTGCAGAATATGTACGGCGCCGTCTCGGCGGACAACTCCACCAATGATTTCGACATCACCGGGGTGACGACCAGCAGCTCGCGCACCGACGGCAAGACGCCCTCCCCCGCCTCGAGCCTCCTCGCCGTCACCACGACGAACCTCGCGAGCCCGGGAACCCACCAGATCCAGGTCCTTCAGGTCGCTTTGGCGGAGAAGATCGGCAGCGGCACCTTCAACAGCCAGTCGACCGACCTCGGCACCGCGAGCGGCGGCCCCGCAGGCTCGATCTCCGGCGATTTCACCATCAACGGCACCGACATCGCCGTGCTCTCGACCGACAACCTGCCCGACCTCGTGAGCCGCATCAACGCGGCAGATACGGGAAGCAACCCGACGGGCGTCACGGCGAGCATCGTCGCGATCAGCCCGACCCAGAACATGCTGGTTCTGACCGCCGACAAGACGGGAACGCCCATCACCCTCGGCGACCCCAACAACACCGGCGTGTTGGCGAAACTCGGCATCTCGAACAACGGCGGCTCGACCCTCCTCAACCAGCTCCAGGCGGCGCAATCGGCGGAACTCACGGCCGACGGCATCACCGATCCCTCCAAGCTGCAATCCGCCGTCGAGGCGAGCGCCACGGCGCAGCTCAGCACCTACACCTCGATCAACAGCGCCCAGTCCTTCCAGATCCTGGACAAGAACGGCAACGTGCTGGGGACGGTCAATTACAGCGGCACCGATACGCTCAACAGCCTCGCCACCAAGATCAGCGCCATCAGCGGCGTGACCGCGACCGTGACCCAGAGCGGCAGCGGCTTCCAGCTCAACATCAGCTCGAACGCCGGCACCAAGATCAGCATCGGCAGCGACACCGGCGGGATCGTCGGCGCGCTCGGGATCACCAATCCGCAGATGGTCATCACCCGCACGAGCAATACGATCAACGACCTCTTTGCCGGGATGACCATCAACCTGTTCAATGCGGAGCCGGGCACCACGGTCAACGTCTCGCTGACGCCGAACGTCACCCAGATCCAGAGCGACATCACCGGCTTCGTGCAGGCCTACAACGCGGTTCGCCAGTTCATCAACACCGAGGACCAGACCAACTCCTCGACGGGCCAGGCCTCCTCGAATTCGGGTCCGCTGTTCCAGGATCCGCTGATGGAGACGATCAGCGCCGAGCTGTCGGGAATCATCGGTAACGGCACGACGGGCGTCAGCTCGGCCTTCTCCTCCCTGGCCCAGATCGGCATCACCTTCGTCGACAATTCGACGCTGACCGACCCGACGCTCAACGACACGCTTCAGATCGACACCAGCACGCTCAACCAGGCCCTCCTCAACAATCTGAGCGACGTACAGAAGCTGTTCGCCTTCAACTTCTCGAGCTCGAACCCGCAGGTCTCCCTGCTCGGCTTCACCGGCAGCACGACGCCCAGCCAGTCGGGCTATACCCTCAACCTCGCCTATGGCAGCGGCTCGCTGACCTCCGCCAATTTCAACGGCGCGTCGAGCGGCGCCGATAACGGCTCGGCGACGGTGAGCGGGCAGACCATCACCGCGACGAGCGCCACCGGGGCCAATGGCCTCCAGCTCTTCTATAGCGGCAACACGAATCTGAGCAACGTCCAGGTCAACTTCACTGTCGGCGTCGCGGCGCAGCTCTTCTTCGTGCTGCAATCCGCGACCGATCCGGCGACCGGCTCGATCCAGAACGAGATCAACGGCATCCAAACGCAGGACACCCAGCTCCAGAACAACATCTCCCAGCAGCAGCAGCTCCTGAGCGTCTACCAGCAGAGCCTGACCCAGGAGTTCAACAACGCCGAGACCACCATCAGCAATCTGAAGGACGTGCAGGCGACGGTCCTGCAATTGCTCAACAGCACCTCGAACAACAATAACAGCGGCAGCGGCAGCAGCGGCGGATGACGAATTCGAGAGGCATCACGGGTGACCGCCGTGCATCCGGAGGAGAGAGGCATTGAACAATCGAGGCGCTGCGGCGTATCAAGTGCAGCAAGTCATGACGGCGTCCCCCCTGAAGCTCGTCGCCATGCTCTACGACAAGGCCATCCACTCGCTCAAGGAGGCGATCCGCGCCATCGAGGCGGGTGATATCCAGGGCCGCTGGAACGGCTATCACCGGGCCTTCGAGATCATCACCCATCTGCGGATGACCCTCGATCGCAAGCGCGGCGGCGAGGTCGCGGCCAATCTCGACCAGCTCTACGGCTTCATGCTGGTGCGCCTGCACCAGATCAACACGCGCAACGACCCGGCCCCGGCGCGCGAGGTGATCGCGCTTCTCGAGCCGCTCCGCGACTCCTGGCACCAGGCGGCGGCGCAGCGCGCGACCGCAGCACCGGCTCCGGCGGCGCCATCGGCCGATCCGCGTGCGGCGCTGCGGACGATCGTCTCCGCCTGAGGCCGCCGCCGCGGCGCGATAGTCCACACTCCACACCCCGCGGGATCGCCATGGCCGCGCCGAGGCGCTGCCTCGCGGCGACTGTGCCTGATAGCGGCGCGCCCGCGCCGCCGTTAGACGGCGATATCGAGAGGGCTCCGGGCGAGCCTGCTGCGGCCGCTCGTCGCCGTCGGTGAATCGAGCGCGCCGTCGGCGCTCGTCTCCGGCGACGCGTCGAGGAGCGTATCGAAGCCGCCGATTTGCCGGCCGCCCGAGACGGCGCGAGCGTCGCCGCGATGATGATGGGCGCCGGCCCCCTCGGGTCTCATCTGTCGCGGCAGGGATTGCGGCGCCGGCGCCGCGGCTCCCGACACGTTACTCACGGACATAGCGATCTCCTCCGAAGCGATGGAAGCGCGAGAGCGTCTCGTCTCGCCCATAAGCCCCGCAATCGCCGTGCCACGCGCGGCAGCGCGCCTCGCCTGAGACGGCGGCGGCGCATAAGCCCGCGCGATCGCTCGGAAACCGCAGCAATCGCTTGGGATCGTGGCGGCGTCCGCAGGGGTGCAGGCACCGCCACCGGCGGTGACTCGCCCTGCAGGGCTGGCACAATCTGCCGCCTCCGCGGGGCAATTTTTTCCGCCGCAGTCAGGCCGGCGCCGCGCGTCGCGGCCAACGCCTCGGAAATTTCCAATCATTCTCAACAAATTACGAGGCAGGCCGCAATTGGCCCGCCTTTTGCTCCTCTCCCTCCGCAGATCGCCATCGGTCGCCCCCTTGGCGAGCGGCTTCAGAATCCCGGACGGACCCGGCGACGGGCCGGGGCGGGCAGATGAGGAGACCTGGATCGGCCGGTCGGCGGCCCCCTCCTCGCGGGAAAGGAGATTGGATATGACGCTGAATGTCATCTCGAACTTCGCCGCCAACGTGGCGCATCAGAACCTTCTACAATCGCAGCAGGCGGCGACCGAATCGCTGGCGAAGCTGTCCTCCGGGCAGCGCATCGTGAATGCGTCGGACGATCCGGCCTCGCTCGCCATCGGTGACCAGCTCCAGGCCGAGGTCTCGGCCCTCAACCAGGCCAGCGTGAACGCAAGCCAGGCGACCTCGGTGCTGCAGATCGCCGACGGCGCCTACTCCAACATCAACTCCATCCTGGTGCGCTTGAAGACGCTCGCCGTCCAGGCCTCGTCGGGCCAGCTCTCCGGAACCCAGCGCAGCGAGATCAACAACGAGTACACCTCGCTGGTGGCGGAAATCGACCGCATCTCCGGCGTCACCGATTTCGGCGGCACGCAGCTCATCAACGGCGGGAACTCCATCGCCGGCGGCCCCACCCCCGCGCAGGGCACCGACAATATCGTCTTCCGCGGCGCCTGGCCCACCTCGACCGCCGCCGGCTACACGCTCTCCTACAGCACGACGGGCGACACCTTCACCCTCACGGACGGCACGAACAGCTATACGGGCGCCATCTCGTCGAGCGCCCTCAACAGCGGCAGCACCGCCCTCACCTCGGGCACCGTCGTCACCCTGACCGGCACATCGAGCACCAACTCCGTCGACATCGTGCTCAACGAGGCCTTCACGCCGAACGCCACCCACGCCAGCAATTCGATCACCTTGGGCGGCACGGCGAGCACGAGCTTCTCGTTCCAAATCGGCGCGGGCACCACCGCCGACGACCAGATCACGGTGTCGCTGAGCAGTGCCACCTCGACCCAGCTCGGTATCAACGGCACCAGCATCACCAGTGTGGGCAATGCCCAGGTCGCCTCGACCCTGATCGACAACGCGATCAACTCCCTTCAGAATTTCCGGGCGCTGCTGGGCGCTTCCGAGAGCCGGCTGCAATTCGCCACCACCAATATCGGCACCTCGCTGGAGAACGTTGAATCGGCGCGAAGCAACCTGCTCGACCTCGACGTGGCGCAGGAATCCTCGAACTTCACCAGCAAGCAGATCCTGACCCAGCTGGGCGTCTCCGAGCTTGCTCAGGCGAACCAGCTCCCGCAGCTGCTGCTGAAGCTGTTCCAATAGGCGCGGGACCGAACTCTAGCGCGGAGTGAAAATCATGGGCTTCAAGGACTTTCTCAACGAGCACCGGGACGAGATCGCGTCGAGCACCGGCACGCACGTCACGGTGATGCTCTACGACGAGGCGATCCGGCAGCTCAACCTCGCCATCAAGGCCGTCAAGGCGCGGGACATCACCGCGCGCTGCAATGCCGTGACGATGGTGTGCGAGATCGTCGAGGCCCTTCACAACACGCTCGATCGGGAGAACGGCAAGGACATCGCCGAGCAGCTCGGCATGGTCTACCGCTTCATCCTGCGCCAGTTGCCGCGCGTGAATTTCTACAACGACAGCGAGACCGCGGCGCAGATGATCGGGCTGCTCGAGCCGCTGCGCGACTCCTGGCACGCGATCGATCAGAAGCGGGCCGCCGAGCGGAGCTTCCCCGCGGAAGCGCCGATGGCCGCCGTCGCCTGAGCCCCGTCCAGGCGGCGGGAACGCCTCCGGCGTCTCTTGCGCCGCGCCGTTATCGATATCGCGAGATCAGGGATCGAATCGCGTCATGGACGTTAAGTCGGTGAACGTGGCGGACCTCATGGACATCGCCGTGCCCACCCCAAAGTCGACCAGGGACGCGAGCCCCTTCCAAGGCTTGCTCGACGCGGCGGCCCAGCCGGCGCCGATGGCGTCCGGGAGCCCCGCGACCGGCGGGCCCGCGACTCATCCCACCGCGACGCCGCCCTCGCCCGACCGAGCGCCACCGGCGCCGTCGGCGGGACCGGGCGCGCCGGACAACGCACAGCCGACCGCGGACGGCCAGCAAGCCGGCTCGGCCGCGCAGGCCTCGGCCTCGGATCACCCGAATTCCCAGGCCAAGGCGACGGGCGACGACAAGGCGGACGGCAAGGACAAGAAATCGGCGAAACCCGCCGAGGCCGTTGACGGCGCTGGCGCCGCTCTGGCCGCAGCCGCGGCCATCGCACCCACGGCGATCCTGTCCAGCGCGCCGCCGGATGGCGATGAGGTGGGTGATGCGGCCGATGCCCGCGCGGTCGGCGCCGCCAAATCCGCCACCGACAATACGGCCGCCGTCGCGAATGGCGCGGCGACTACGAATGCCGCGACGCTCGGCGGCCCGGCCGTTGACGACGCCGCGGATGGCGCGTTGCCCGCGCCGAATGCCCCGCTTTCGCCAACCTCCTCGTCCTCCGCCGCGGCAGCCGCGGCGGAGGCGCCGGCGGTGACCGTCTCGGTGACGGCAGCGGCGGGATTGCGGCGGCCGGTGAGCCTCTCGACCCAGGCGGCGCTCCTCGAATCCGACAAGTCCGAGCTCGGCACGGCGCCGGACGCGAAGGCGGAGACGGTCGCTAATCCCACGCCGTCGCCGAGCAAGCTGGCGGCGCCGGCGCAGCCGCCCCATGGCGGCGAGACCGCCACGCAGGCCGCCGCAAGCAGCTCGCCTCAGCCGCAATCCGCGGCCCCCGGCCCCGCCACAGCCGCAACGCCAGCCCCATCGGGCGGATCCGCGGATGCGAGCGGTGGTTCCGCCGCGCCCCTCAACGGCAATGTCTCGGCGCCGAGCAGCGGCATGGGACATGGCGCGAACGCCGCCGCGACGGGAATGGCGATGGCGAACCTGGCGCCCCCCGCGCCTCCGCCTGCTGCGGCGGTCGCGAGCGCAGCCGCACCGCTCTCCGCGGCGACGACGCAGAATGCGGCCGGGCTCGCCGGGGCGGCCGGCGTGCCGGCGACGATGCAGGTCGCCGTGCAGATCGCCAAGGCCGTCCAGGATGGCGTCAACCGCATCGAGATCCAGCTCACCCCGCCGAGCCTCGGCCGCATCGACGTGAAGCTCGATGTCGGCCATGACGGGCACGTGCTCGCCGTCGTCGCCGCCGATCGGCCCGACACCCTCAACCTGCTGCAGCGCGACGCGCATGGGCTGCAGCGCGCGCTCCAGGACGCCGGGCTGCGCAGCAATTCGGGCGGCCTCAGCTTCAGCCTGCGCGATCAGGGCGGGACGAGCTACCAGACGCCGAATTTCGCACCGCGCTCCGCCGCGCCGGCGCCGGTCAAGGCCGCCCCGGCTCCCGCCGTTCCGGCTGCCGCCGCCATCGTGTCGTCGTCCTCGCGCCGCCCCGGCGGCGTCGACATCCATATCTAGGAGAACGGGTCCATGACGGTCACCAGCGCCACCTCGCAGCCGCCGAACGCCAACGGCACCCCCAGCACGAGCGGTAACTCGAGCGTGAGCAACGGCATCACGGCGGCTAACTTCTCGAGCAACCTCAACGATTTTCTGACGCTGCTCACGACCCAGCTCACCCACCAGGATCCGCTGGCGCCCATGGACTCGACCCAGTTCACCCAGCAGCTCGTCGGGTTCTCACAAGTCGAGCAGCAGATCCAGACCAACTCCAACCTCTCCACCCTGATCTCGCTGCAGCAGAGCGGCCAGGGCACGAACGCCGTCTCCTATCTCGGCACCGTGGTCGAAGCCAATGGGAACTCCCTTCCCCTGGTCAACGGCCAGGCGAAATTCTCGTACACCCTGCCGTCGACGGCGCAATCGGTGAAGGTCACGATCTCCGACCAGAACGGCAATGTCATCAACACGGTGAGCGGCTCCGCCAATTCCGGCAAGAACGTCGTCACCTGGGACGGCACCGACAGCAACGGCAACACGGTGCCGGACGGCGTGTACTCGTTCCAGGTGAGCGCGACCGACGGCACCGGCAAGGCGGTGACGCCGACCTCGACGACCTTCTTCGGCCTGGTCACCGGCGTCAACGGAATCAATGGCGGCGGCGGCTCCGGCAGCAGCGGCTCCGGCGGCACGACGCCCGTGACCCTGAACGTCGACGGGCTGAGTATCGCCTTGAGCAACGTCGTATCGATCCAGGCGCCGAGTGCTTCGAGCGCGGCGAAATAGGGTTAACACGCGGCAACTAAGTCTTAGGAAACCGCCCTTAGAGTATTGATGGCGCAACTGCGCCCGAACGAGGAGAAGAGACATGAGCTTATTCGGCGCGATGTTCTCGAGCGTATCCGGCCTCACGGCCCAGTCGCAGGCCCTCGGCACCGTCTCGGACAATATCGCCAATGCGGAGACGGTCGGCTACAAGTCGGTCGGCAACTCCTTCTCCACCCTCGTCGCCGATCCGATGAGCGCGACGAACTACACGCCGGGTGGCGTGATCTCGCATCCCTTCCAAACGGTCACCGCGCAGGGCCTGATTCAGGGCTCGAGCACGCCCACCAATCTGGCCATCTCGGGCAGCGGCTTCTTCGTCGTCAGCGCCACCGCGACGCCGAGCACGACGGCACCGGACCTCTTCACCCGCGCCGGCGACTTCGCCCCAGATGCCAAGGGCAACCTCGTCAACTCCGCCGGGTTCTTCCTCCAGGGCTATCCGACGGACGCCAACGGCAATGTCACCAATCCCAGCTTCACCACCACCGCCGGCCTGCAGACCATCAACATCAACGGCCTGAGCGGCACCGCGGCGGCGACCCAGAATCTCTCCCTGAATGCCAACCTGCCCGCGACGGCGGCGACTGGAACGAACGAGACCGTGACGGCGCAGGTCTACGACTCCCTCGGCGTGGCCCATAACCTGGTGATCGAGTTCACCAAGACGGCGACGGCCAATCAGTGGACCATGTCGATCCCGTCGATGACGGTGGCGGCGACGGGCGCCAGCTCCGCCGCGAGCGTGTCGATCGTCCCGGCGGCCGATGCGACCGTGACCTTCAACACCGACGGCACCTTCGCCTCCCCGACCGGGGCCACGATCCAGGTCACCGGCTTCACCACGGGTGCTGCGAACGACACCATCAACCTCAATCTCGGCACCGCGGGCCAAGCGAACGGGCTGACCCAGTATGCGAGCTCGTTCCAGCTCGGTGCCGGCGGCATCCAGCAGGACGGCCGCACCTTCGGCTCGCTCACCAGCGTCAGCATCGGCAAGGACGGCCTCGTGACCGCGACCTTCAGCAACGGGCAGACCCGCCCCTTCGCCAAGGTACCGCTCGCGACCTTCACCAATCCCGACGGGCTCCTGGCGCAGACGGGGAACGTCTATTCGGCGACGGCCAATTCGGGGCCTCTCCTCCTGCAATACGCGCAGACAGGCAATGCCGGCCTCATCGATTCGGGCTCACTCGAGCAATCGACCGTCGATCTCGCGGCGCAATTCTCCACCATGATCGTGACGCAGCAGGCCTACTCCGCGAGCGCCAAGGTCTTCAACACGGCCGATCAGATGATGCAGGTCCTGAACAATATCGGCGGACAGGCCTGATTCGCGAAAGGTTAAACGTGCAGGCCCCGGTTTTCCGAAGGCTTAACCGTGATCCTTAGGCGTTTTTTAAACGCGCAAGCGTAGGTTCCAGCTCACGCGAACGCAAACGTGGATCGCAGGCGGAGAAACGGATGACGATCGATTACAAGCAGCGGCCGATGTCCATTCAAGGACCCGACGGCCGCCCGATGAGCATCAACGATCTCCCGCCGCCGGGAACCAAGCGGTGGGTGGTGCGTCGCAAGGCCGAGGTCGTTGCCGCCGTGCGCGGCGGCCTGATCACGCTGGAAGAGGCCTGCACGCGCTACACGCTGTCGGTCGAGGAGTTTCTCTCCTGGCAGCGGCTCATCGAGCGCCATGGATTGGCCGGCCTGAGGACCACGCGCATCCAGGATTACCGGGAGACCAATCGCGGCGCCGACCTCTGATCGGCGCCCCCATCGGCGGCAGCGCCGCGCCCGCCCCATATCCGATGCCGCGCGCGTGGCGCGCCCGCACAGATCAGCCGCGCGGCGACGACCCCACCAATAGCTTCGACATGATCGTGATCGCCGCCTGGCGATGCGCCCGCCGCGCGATGGCCTCCCAGCCCGCGCGCCGATAGAACCGCTCCCTGTCGGTGGTGAAGAGATAGAGCCGACCGACGCCCAGTCGGGCGGCCTCGCCTTCCGCCGCGGCGACGAGCCGCGACCCGAGCCCCCGCCCCCGCGCCGCCGGCGTCACGAAGACCGAGGCGAGCCACGGCGTCCATGGATCGCCCTGGCCGAGATCGTCGACGACGAGACTGGCCGTGCCGAGCGCTTGGCTGTCGCCGGCGAGCGCGATGAGCGTCATCGGGATCGTGTCGGTCGCGAGCGTCTCGCGGATGAGCGCCATCGTGCGCGCCAGGCTCGCGCCCTCCGCCGGCAGTCCCCATTCGGCGAAGAGCCAATGCGCGACGGTCGCAACGTGCTGCGGGTGATGCGCGAGCGGTGCAATCCGCTCCCCGCGCGCTGGCGGAGATTTGTCCTCGATCATGCCCGTCGACATCGCAGCGGAACAGTCGCTTCGTTCTATCGTCTTCTTTCCTTAACGTAAACATCCGTCGCCGTCGTCGCGGCGTTCCCCGGCCGCGGGCGAAACACCGCCTTCGGATCGGCAGATTCTTCCCTCTCGCCGGGCAAATTTTGCCGATGCATTAACGTCTTCTTCACCGAGCCGGCCCTAGTGTCGCGGCAGTAGCGCAAGCCAAGGGAATGCGGGCGCGCCAGGCGCGCCTGCGCTTAAGGTGACGGGTGAGGGTGTGAAGGGACTTCTCGATCTGCTGCGGAATCTGGGCGCCCGGCGCTCCGCCGCCCTGGGCGCCATCGGCGTGGGGGCGATTGGGTTCTTCATCTATCTCATGATGCGGATGAGCACGCCGGAGATGGCGCTGCTCTATAGCGACGTGGCGCCGGACGACGCCGCCCATATCGTCACCCAGCTCGAGCAGCGCAATATCCCCTACGAGCTCCACGATAACGGGAGCCAGATCTTCATCCCGGCGACCCAGGTGCCGCAGATCCGCATGGCGCTGGCCGAGGCCGGCCTGCCGCGTGGCGGCGTGGTCGGCTACGAGATCTTCGACAAGCCCGAATCCCTCGGCACCTCCAACTTCGTGCGCGACATCAACCGCCTTCGCGCCCTCGAGGGCGAGCTGTCGCGCACCATCACCTCGATCGACGGCATCAAGACGGCGCGGGTGCATCTGGTGCTGCCGCGCCGGGAGCTGTTCAGCCGCGAGCAGCAGGAGCCGAGCGCCTCGATCGCCCTTTCGCTCAGGGGGTCGACGCGGCTCACGCCGGGCCAGGTCTCGGCGATCGAGCATCTGGTCGCCTCCGCGGTTCCCGGCCTGAGGACCTCGCGCATCTCGATCGTCGACGATCGCGGGACCCTGCTCGCCCGCGGCGCCGGCGACGGCGATGATGCCGCCGCTGCGGCGGCCACGGCGGACGAGCGCCGCCGCGCCTTCGAGGACCAGCTCCGGCGCAAGATCATCGCGATCCTCGAGCCCATCGTCGGCGCCGATCACGTGCGCGCCGAGGTCACCGCCGATATGGACTTCGACCGCGTGTCCACCAGCTCGGAGGAATACGATCCCAACAGCCAGGTCGCCCGCTCCACCCAGACGGTCACGGAGAACAACAACAGCAACGACAGCCAGGGCCAGCAGCCGGTCACGGTGCAGTCGAACATCCCCGGCACGCCCTCGCCGAGCAACCAGCAGAACGAGCGCAGCAGCACCAATTCCGCGCGCAACGAGGAGACGACCAATTACGAGATCTCGAAGACGGTGAAGAGCCTCGTTCGCGAGGGAGGCCAAATCCGCCGCCTCTCCGTCGCGGTCATGGTGGACGGCAGCTACCCCGTCGACGCCTCGGGCAAGCACGTCTACCAGCCCCGCACCAAGGCGGAGCTCGACCAGCTGACGTCTCTCGTCGATTCCGCGATCGGCTACGACCAGAAGCGCGGCGACCGCGTCGAGCTCATCAATATGCGCTTCGCCAATCCCGACGACCTCGAGCAGCCGGCGCCGACGGGCCTGCTCTTCGGGCTGTTCTCGCCGAGCGAGCTCTACCGCATCGCCCAGGTGCTGGTGCTGGCCCTGGTCTCGGTCCTGCTGCTCCTCTTCGTCATCCGCCCGCTCCTCTCGCGGCTGCTGGAGGCGACCAAATCGATCGCCGCGACGCCGCTCGCCCAGCGCGCGCTCAGCGACCAGAGTGGCGGCCCCGCGCCGGCCCTCGCGCCTCCAACGCCCGGCGCAGCACCGCAGCCGACCCCGGAAGAGCTCGAGTCGATGATCGATATCGGCCAGGTGGAGGGGCGCGTCCGCCAGTCCTCGATCAAGAAAGTGGGGCAGATCGTGGAGAAGCATCCCGAAGAGGCCATCGCCATCCTGAGAAGCTGGATGGTGCAGGAAAGCTAGGGCACGACGCAGGAGAACGCCGACATGCCCGCACCGACACGCGTCCGCGACGACTACAAGGCCTTGAGCGGCCCCGAGAAGGCCGCGGTGATGATGCTCGCCATGGGCGAGGACAACGCCGCTAAGCTCTTCGCCCTCATGGACGAGGAGGAGATCCGCGAGATCTCCACCTGCATGGCCAATCTCGGCACCGTGAGCTCCAACGTCGTCGAGCGGCTCTTCGTCGAGTTCGCCGACATGATCTCGTCGACCGGCACCCTGATGGGCACTCTCGAAAGCACGGAGCGCCTTCTCATGAAGGTGCTCGATAAGGAGCGGGTCAGCTCGATCATGGAGGAGATCCGCGGCCCCGCCGGCCGCACCATGTGGGACAAGCTCGCCAACGTGAACGAGATGGTGCTCGCCTCCTACCTGAAGAACGAGTATCCGCAGACGGTCGCGGTCATTCTCTCGAAAATCCGTCCCGAGCACGCCGCGCGCGTGCTCTCCAATCTGCCCGACAACTTCACCATGGAAGTCATCATGCGCATGCTGCGCATGGAGGCGGTGCAGAAGGATGTGCTCGACGACGTCGAGCGCACGCTCAGGACCGAGTTCATGAGCAACCTCGCGCGCACCAACCGCCGCGATGCTCACGAGGTCATGGCGGAGATCTTCAACAACCTGGACCGCAACACCGAGAACCGCTTTCTCTCGGCCCTCGAGGAGCGCAACAAGGACGCCGCCGAGCGCATCCGCGCCCTCATGTTCACCTTCGAGGATCTCGGCGACCTCGATCCGGCCAGCGTGCAGACGCTGCTTCGCAACGTGGAGAAGGAGAAGCTCGCGCTGGCGCTCAAGGGCGCTTCCCAGGCGATGCGCGATCTCTTCCTCGGCAACATGTCGGAGCGCGCCGGGAAGCTCCTCAGGGAGGACATGGAAGCGATGGGGCCGGTGCGCCTCAGGGACGTGGACGAAGCGCAGCTCGCCATGGTCAACCTCGCCAAGGAGCTGGCGGCCAAGGGCGAGATCGTGATCTCGGACAACAAGGAGGACGACGAGCTCGTCTACTGACGGGAGCGGGAAACGATGGCCGCCGTCACCAAATTCCTTTTCGATACCGCCTTCGACCGCCCCTCGGCGGCGGACGACGCCGCCTGCGATCCCCGCGACGCCGAGCGGCGGCGCATCGAGGGCGAGCTCGCGGCGGCGCGCGCCATGGCCCATGCCGACGGGCTCGAGGAGGGGCGCCGCGCCGGGCGCGCCGAGGCGCTGGCCGAGATCGAAGCCCAGGCGGCGCGCGCCCTCGAAGCCGCGGCGCAGGCGCTCACGGCGCTCGGCCGAAGCGAGGCGCAACGGGCGGAGGCAACGATCGCCGCAGGCCTCGAGCTCGCGGCGGCAGTCATGCGCAAGGCGCTCCCCGAGCTGGCGCGCCGCCACGGCCTCGCCGAAATCGAGGCGGTGGTCGCCGATTGCCTAACCCAGCTCACCGACGAGCCGCGCATCGTCATTCGCGTGCGGGATTCGCTCCTGGATGCGTTGCAGCAGAAGGCGCAGGCCTTGGCGCGCAGCACCGGATTCGCCGGCCGCCTGGTGATGGTGGCCGACCCCGCCCTCGGCGACAGCGACTGCCGCGTCGAATGGGCGGACGGCGGCGTCGTGCGCAATCTCGCGCGCCTGACCGCCGAGCTCGACGAGGCCCTGGCCCGCGCCCTCGGCAAGTCCGAGCCGGAACCACCGGCGACGTCGCCCCCGGCCCCTTCCGGCCATCCCTAGGAGAACGCCATGTCCGAAGACAACCTCAATCTCAAGGAACTGGACGCCGCCGCGGCGCCGAAAGCGGAGGAGCAGGGCGGCGCCGACAACCGCCAGCCGCATACGGCGAAGGAGCTCGAAGCCGTCTACGACATTCCCGTCCAGGTCTCGGCCGTCCTCGGCCGCTCGACGATGCAGGTCAGCCAACTCCTCAAGCTCGGGCGCGGCGCCGTGGTCGAGCTCGACCGCAAGGTCGGCGAGGCCATCGACATCTACGTCAACAACCGGCTGATCGCGCGCGGCGAGGTGGTGGTCGTCGACGAGCGCCTCGGGGTCACCATGACCGAGATCATCAAGATGGACCGCTCGGCCTGAGGATCGCGGCGTCATGGCGAAAACCCTCCCGCATGTGCAGCGCTTTCCGGCCCGCCCGGTCCCGGCGGGCGGGATGCCGGCTGTCGCGCGGCGCCGCCTCGACCTCGGCAGTCTGGCCGGGCTCGTTCTCGGCTTCGGCCTGCTGGCTGCGGCGATCGCCACGGGGAGCTCGCTTGCGGCCTTCCTCAACCTGCCGGGCCTGCTGATCGTGCTCGGCGGCACGCTCTCCATCGTCACCATGTCCTTCTCGCTCGGCGAGACAATGCGAGCGCTGCGCCTCGTCCCGAGCGCCATCGCCCATGCGCAGCAGGATGCCGGAGATGCGGCCGCGCATATGCTGAGGCTCGCGCAGGTGGCGCGCCAGTCGAACCTGATCGGGCTCGAGAAGGAGCTTCGGCGGCTGCGCCCCGAGCCCTTCCTGCACAAGGCCATCACCATGGCCTGCGAGGGAGCGCCCGGCGACACCATCGAGGCCGTCATGCGCCGCGAGCTCGATGCGACGCGGGCGCGGCTGATGCGCTCGGTCGCCGTGCTCCGCCGCGCCGCCGAGGTGGCACCCGCCATGGGCCTGATCGGCACGCTGATCGGGCTGGTGCAGATGCTCGGCCGGCTGCACGAGCCGAACGCCATCGGCCCGGCCATGGCGATCGCGCTTCTCGGAACGCTCTACGGCGCCGTGCTCGCCCACATGGTCTTCAATCCGCTGGCGACCAAGCTCGAGCGCAACTCGAACGAGGACTGCCTCGTCAAGACGATCTACGTCCTCGGCGCGGGCGCGATCGGCCGCTACGAGCATCCCCGCCGCCTGGAGCGGACCCTCAATGCCTTGCTGCCGCCTTCCAAGCGCGTGCGGCATTTCGACGAAATCTGACGGGAATGGAGTAACCCATGCGGCTTCTGATCATCGGCTCTCTCGACGGCTATATCGGCGCCGCCGGCAAGATCGCGCTCGCGCGGGGCGCGAAGGTCGCGCATGCGAACGACGTCGAGATGGGGCTCGCCGCCATCCGCGCGGGGCAAGGCGCCGAGCTGGTGATGGTCGACGTGAAGCAGGACCTTCGCCGCTTCATCGACAATCTGCGGATGGAGCGCATCAACGTCCCGGTGGTGGCCTGCGGCATCGGCACCGACGCTGGCGCCGCCGTCGCGGCGATCAAGGCCGGCGCCAAGGAATACATCCCGCTGCCGCCGGACGAGGAGCTCATCGCCGCGGTGCTCGAAGCGGTCACCGAGGAGAGCCATGCCATCATCCATCGCGACCCCGCCACCGCCGCCGTCCTCGAGCTCGCCGACCGCATCGCCGATTCGGATGCGACCGTGCTGATTACCGGCGAGTCCGGCACGGGCAAGGAGCTGATGGCGCGCTACCTGCACCGCCGCAGCCGGCGTGCCAATCAGCGCTTCGTATCGGTGAATTGCGCGGCGATCCCCGAGAATCTCCTTGAATCCGAGCTGTTCGGCCACGAGAAGGGCGCCTTCACCGGGGCCGTGGCGCGGCGCGTCGGCAAGTTCGAGGAAGCCAATGGCGGCACGCTCCTCCTCGACGAGATCAGCGAGATGGATCCGCGCCTCCAGGCCAAGCTGCTGCGCGCCATACAGGAGCGCGAGATCGATCGCGTCGGCGGCACGCAGCCGGTCAAGGTCGACATCCGGCTGATCGCGACGACGAACCGCGACCTGCTCCAGGAGGTGCGCAAGGGCGCCTTCCGCGAGGACCTCTATTACCGGCTGAACGTCGTCACCCTCAAGCTCCCGGCCCTGCGCGACCGGCCCCTCGACATCGAGCCGATCGCCGAGCATTTCGTCCGCAAATACGCGGAAGCGAACGGCCTGCCCGTCCACCCCCTCTCTCGCGAGGCGCGCGAGCTTCTCTTCCGGCACCGCTGGCCCGGCAACGTGCGCGAGCTCGAGAACACCATGCACCGTGCCGTGCTCTTCGCGAGAGGCGGGACGATCGGCGCCGAAGCCATCACGATCCTCGCCGAGCTTTCCACCGCCAAGGGCGCGCCGGGCGACTCTCCCCCTGCGAGCTCCTCGACGGCGAGCGCCACCGGGCCGGGCGTCTCGACCCTGGTGGGGCGCACCGTCGCGGATGTCGAGCGCGACCTCATCATCGAGACGCTCAGCCACTGCCTTGGCAATCGCACCCATGCCGCGAACATCCTCGGCATCTCGATCCGCACGCTGCGCAACAAGCTGAAGCAATATAGCGAGGAAGGTGTCGCCGTGCCGATGCCCGGCGAAGCCGATCGGGCGATCGCCTGAGTCCCGGCGGCTCGCGAACCCAGCGCGTCATGGCAGACACCGCCTCCACGGCCCCAGGCCCCGCCTCGCCCGCCGGCGCCGCTCAGCCCGGAAGCGGGACGGCGCTCGCAGCCGGGCTCGACCGCCTCGCCGGCCCCTTGCGCCAAGCGCTCGGCCAGACCGACATGGCGCTGGCGCTCGGCCTCGTCGCCATCCTCGTCGTCCTCATCCTACCGATGCCCCGCTGGCTGCTGGACATCAGCCTCGCCATCTCGATCACCTTCTCGGTGCTGATCCTGATGACGTCGATCCTGATTAGTCGCCCCCTCGACTTCAGCTCGTTCCCGACCGTTCTCCTCATCGCCACTATGCTGCGATTGGCGCTCAACCTGGCGTCGACGCGCCTCATTCTCTCTCATGGGCACGAGGGCACGGACGCCGCCGGCCACGTCATCCAGGCCTTCGGCAATTTCGTGATGGGCGGGAACTTCCTCATCGGCATCATCGTCTTCTCCATCCTGGTGATCGTGAACTTCGTGGTGATCACCAAGGGCTCGGGGCGCATCGCCGAGGTGTCGGCGCGCTTCAGCCTGGATTCGATGCCCGGCAAGCAGATGGCGATCGACGCCGATCTCTCGGCGGGCCTGATCGACGAGGCGGGCGCGCGCAAGCGGCGCAAGATGCTCGAGGACGAGAGCACCTTCTTCGGCTCGATGGACGGCGCCGCGAAATTCGTGCGCGGCGACGCGGTGGCCGGCCTCTTGATCACCTTCATCAACATCGTCGGCGGCATCATCATCGGCGTGGCGCAGAACGGGCTCAGCTTCGCCCAGGCGACCCACACCTACACGCTGCTCACCGTCGGCGACGGCCTCGTCTCCCAGATCCCGGCGCTCATCGTCTCGACCGCGGCGGGCCTCATCGTCTCCAAGTCCGGCGCCGTGGGCTCGGCGGACAAGGAGCTCTTCGGCCAGCTCGGCGGCTACCCCAAGGCCCTCGGCATGAGCTCCTTCCTCACCGGCTGCCTGGCGCTCCTGCCCGGCGTGCCGATGGTGCCGTTCCTTCTCCTCGCGGGCACCACCGGTGGCGCCGCCTGGCTGCTCGTCCGCCGCCGCGCGGAGGAGGCGCAACGGAAGAGCAAGGAGGAGGCCGGCAAGGCGGCGAGTGCCGCCGAGGAGCCGATCTCGACGGCTCTCAAGCTCGATCACATCCGCATCGAGCTCGGCTACGGCCTCATCCCGCTCATCAACAACGCGAGCGGCCATCGCCTCACCGATCAGATCAAGGCGCTCCGTCGCCAGCTCGCGAGCGAGATGGGTTTCGTCCTCCCGGCGGTGCGCATCCAGGACAACATGCAGCTCGGCGCCAACGGCTATGTCGTGCGGATCAAGGAGGTCGAGGTCGGGCGCGGCGAGCTCAAGCCGGGCATGCTCCTCGTCATGGACCCGCGCGGCGACAAGATCGCGCTGCCCGGCGACGAGACGACCGAGCCGACCTTCGGCCTGCCCGCCATGTGGGTGGCGGAAGGCTATCGCGAAGAGGCCATGTTCAAGGGCTATACGGTCGTCGATCCGCCGACGGTGCTGACGACCCACCTCACCGAGGCCGTGAAGAGCTATATGGCCGAGCTGCTCTCCTATGCCGAGACCCAGAAGCTCCTCGACGAGCTGGACAAGGAGCAGCACAAGCTCGTCTCCGACATCATCCCGAGCCAGATCAGCGTCGGCGCCGTGCAGCGCGTCCTGCAGAACCTGCTGCACGAGCGCGTCTCGATCCGTGACCTGCCGACCATTCTCGAAGGCATCGCCGAGGTCAGCGCCCATACCCGCAACGTCTCGGTGCTCACCGAGCATGTCCGCTCGCGCCTGGCGCGCCAGATCAGCGAGCAGGCGACCTCGGAGAATGGCTATATCCCGCTCGTCACCCTCTCGCCGGAATGGGAGCAGAGCTTCGCCGAGGCCATCACCGGCCAGGGCGAGGAGCGCCAGCTCGCCATGGCGCCGAGCCGGCTCCAGCAGTTCATCGCCGGCGTTCGGCAGACCCTCGAGCGCTTCGCGATGCTCGGCGAGACGGCGGTCCTCCTGACGAGCCCGCCGATCCGCCCCTTCGTGCGATCGATCATGGATCGCGTGCGCCCCCTGACGATGGTCATGTCTCAGAACGAGATCCATCCGAAGGCGCGCATCAAGACCCTGGGCCAGGTCTAGGAGGCGAAGGTCAGCCATGCGCCTGCGCTCCTTCACCGCCCCGACCGTCGCCCAGGCGATGCGGCTGGTCCGCGCGGAGCTGGGTCCGGACGCCATCATCGTCTCGACCCAGGCGGAGGGCGGGGGTCCCGCCCGCGTCACCGCCGCCATCGAGCCCGCCGCACCTGCGGGCGACCCCGCCCCGGCGGGCATCGCCGCCGGCAAGGCGGCGACCGAGGGCTCCGCGGAGCAGGCCCTGCGCGCGATCCGCAACGGCTTCGAGTTCCATGGCGTCCCCGCCGTGCTGTCCCAGCGGCTCTGTGGGCTCGCCGGCGATGCCCTCGACGAGGGAAGCGCCAAGGGCGAGCCGCTCTGGGCCCTCGCCGCCTCGCTCGACCGGCGCTTCCGCTTCGCGCCGCTCGCCAATCCCGGGGACCGCGCCCGCGCCATCGCGCTCATCGGCCCGCCGGGTGCGGGCAAGACGACGAGCGTCGCCAAGCTCGCCGCGCGCGCCGTGCTGGCGGGTCGGCGCCTCACGGTGATCAGCACCGACACGGTTCGCGCCGGCGGCGTCGAGCAGCTCGCGAGCGTAACCCGCATCCTCAAGCTCGAGGTTCAGGTGGCCGAGGACCCCGGCGCCCTCGCCGACGCCGTGCGCGCCGCCGCCGAGACGGGCGGCGTGCTGATCGATACGGCCGGCGCCAATCCTTATGACGAGGGCGAGATGCAGCGGCTCAAGACGCTCGTCACCGCCGCCAAGATCGAGGGCGTTCTGGTGCTCCCCGCCGGGGGCGATCCCCTCGAGGCGGCCGAAGCCGCCGCCGCCTTCGCCGACGCCGGCGCCAGCCGCCTGCTCGTCGCCCGGCTCGATGCGGCGCGCCGCCTCGGAAGCGTGCTCACCGCCGTCGAAGCCGGCAAGCTCGCCTTCTCCGAGGTGGGCACGACCCCGCATATCGCCGACGGCCTCAAGCCTCTCAACCCGATCTCCCTCGCCCGCCTTCTCCTCGGCGAGCTCATCAGCGACTCCCAGTCCCAGGAACCCCTCAAGGCCGTGTCATGACCGCCGCAGCATCCCTCACGCGCCCCGCTATCCGGCCCCTCGCGGGCGGCCGCAACCTGGTCGCCATCGCCTCGGGCAAGGGCGGCGTGGGCAAGACCTGGTTCGCCATCACCCTCGCCCACGCCTTGGCGCGCGCTGGCGATCGCGTGCTCCTCTTCGACGGCGATCTCGGCCTCGCCAATGTCGACATCCAGCTCGGCCTTACCCCGGAGCGCGACCTGGGCAGCGTGATCGCCGGTCGCGCGAGCCTCGCCGCCGCCGCCATTCCCGTCCCGGATGTCGGCTTTGACGTCATCGCCGGCCAATCAGGCTCCACCTCCCTCGCCGCTTTGCCGCGGGAGCAGCTCCGCGCCCTCAGCGAAGACCTGGCGGCCCTCGGCGAGCGCTATGACCGCGTCATTCTCGACCTCGGAGCCGGCATCGAGGAAACGGTCCGCACCCTCGCGACCCGGGCGCGGCTCTGCCTCGTCGTGACCACCGACGAGCCGACGGCGCTCACCGACGCCTATGCCTTCATCAAGCTCATGACGCGGGACCACACCGCCGCCGACCTGCGCATCGTCGTCAACCAAGTGGCCTCGCCCGCCGCCGGCGAGCGGACCTATGCGACCTTGCGCAAGGCCTGCGAGGGCTTCCTCAAGCTTTCGCCGCCGCTCGCCGGCGTGGTGCGGCACGACCGCCGCGTCGGCGACAGCATCCGCTTGCAGACCTCGCTGCTGACGCGTTTCCCGGGGAGCGAGGCCGCCGCGGATGTGGAGGCCGTGGCCCGCCGCCTGTTTTCCCCCGGCTAAGTCCATAGAGGAGGCTGGCCGTGACCAATGTTGCCGCCGCGCCCCCGCCCACCACCCTGCTTGGAACGACGACCGGAACCCAGATCGTCGCCGTGCTCGATGCCAATCCGGCCCTCGCCCATCTCGACCCGGGCGGCATCGTCGAGGGCGTGGTCGTCGGGCGCGATGCGCGCGGCCAGACCGTCATCGAGACCGCCTTCGGCCAGATCTCGTTCAGCTCGCGCCTCAATCTCGCGATCGGCAGCAAGGTGGTGCTGGAGATCCAGAGCACCGGCGCACGCCTCGCCGCCATCGTGCTCTCGGTCGACGGTCAACCCGTGGCGCTGCTCGCGCGCGCTTCGGCAGCACCTCTGCCTCCTTTGCCCGACTTGGCGAGTCCGCCGGGACGCGCCGCGGCATCCCTATCGCCCTCGACGCCGTTAGAATCGGCGCCGGTCACCGAGGTCACGCTGTCCACGGGCGTCGTGGCGACGGCGACCCTGCTGCAGCCCGCCTCGCCTGCACGGGTGCCTTCTGTCAAAGCCGAGAGCGCCCCCGCCGCCGTCGCGAATTCGACCTCGCGGCCGCCATCCTCTGCGCCCGCCTCATCACCGTCCCGCCCGGCCGCGGCAATCTTCGCCGGTGGCGGGGCGCACCCGGCACTGCCGCCCGCCTTCACCGCAGCACCGCTTCCCGCCGGAAGCCGGTTCTCGGTGCGGATCGCGGCCATCGAGCCGCCCGCCTCGCAGCCCGGCGATACGGCCGCGCCGCCGCCGCCCATGGCTGCGGGCCCGATCGCATTCCCCGCGATCGGGGAACGCGCAGACCCTCCGGGCGATCACCCGCCCGAGCCACAGCCTCCGGGCGCGTCTTTGCCCGCGGTCACCGGCGCTCGGACACCGCCTGCGTTACGCGGCAACGCTGCCGCGCTGGAGGGCGTTGTGATCGGCCGCGACGGCAATGGCCAGACGGCGATTCAGACGCCACTCGGCATCGTCGAGCTGCCCCTTCCATCGGAGCCGCTGGCGGGCTCCCGGATCGTCCTCGAGCTGCTCGGCCCACCCCAGCTTCCGCAGCCCGCCCCCGAAAGCCGGGATGGGGGTGAGGTGATCGGCCTCAGTCGGGCCTGGCCGGCGCTCCGCGAAGCCGTAGCGGCGCTGGCGGATGGCGCCGCCGATCCGGCGCACCCGCCCTTCTCCGGCCTGCCTCGGCCCGGTGACGGGCTTGCGCTCGGCATTCTGCGCTTCGCCGCCGCACTCGAAAACGGGGAGAGCGCGATCTGGCTCGACGATGCGACCGCGCGCCAGCTTGCCGCGCGCGACAGCGGCGCCTTGGCGAGCCGTATCGCGGACGACTTTGCGCATCTCGCGGCACTCGCCTCGGAGGGCGGCAGCGGCGAGTGGCGCGCCTTCTTCATCCCCGTCTGGAGCGAAAGCCAGCTGTTCCAGCTCCGGCTCTTCCTGCGCCGCGAGCAGGCGCGGCCGGATGCCGGCGCGGCGAAGGCGGCCTCGACGGGTCGGCGCTTCATCATCGAGCTCGACCTCGACAGGCTCGGCGCCATGCAGCTCGACGCCTTCGTCAAGGGGCGGCGGCTGAGTCTTATTCTGCGCAGTCATCGACCGCTCCCGCGCGCGCTGCGGGAGGAGCTTGCGGATATTTTCGCTAGCGCCAATGCGGCGGCCGGGCTCGACGGCACCCTCGGCTTCGAGGAAGGGCTGGCCCGCTTCCCGCTGGCGCCGATCGATTCGCTGCGCAGGCTCGGGGCGAGCGAGAGCGTCGTCGTCTAGGTCCCCTCGGCCTCCCGACGTCGATACATCGTCAATGCGATCTCGTCCTGGATCGCCTGATGGCGCCGCTCCGCCTCGCCGCGCAGCCGCTTGCGGTGGTTGTCGAGGGCGACGTCATAGCGCTTGAGCTCCTGATAGGCGGCCGCGACGGCTGCCGTGGCCTGGGCGATCAGCTCGTCCAGCTCGGCGAGCCGGGCGGCGAAGCCGGCGCGGCGCTCGAGAACGCGGCGTGCGTAGCGGGCATAGGCCCAGCCGCCCTCCAGGGAGCCGCGGGCGGCGCGCTGCTCCTCCAGGAGCTCGCGCTCCATGCGCTCTCGCTCCGCCTCGACGACGGCGCGCTGCGATTCCAGGGCCACGAGCTCCCGCCGCCGCTCGTCGAGCCGGGCGCGATGCAGCCGGATCAGGCTCCGAAGGGCTTTCATCGCCGGCTAGCTATCGGGTCCCGCCTCACGGCGCTTCCATCCCCAGGATCTCGGCGAGCCGGCGATAGCCGCCAGCGAGATCGGCGCGCTCCTCCTTTTTCTGGGCGAGGAACTGCTCGAGCGCCGGATAATACTGAATCGCCTCGTCGACCTTGGCGTCGCTCCCCTTGCGATAGGCCCCGAGGCGGATCATCTCGGCCATGTCCTCGTAGACGGCGATGAGCTGGCGCGCCCGATCGACGAGGGCGTTCTCTACGGCGCTGTTGCAGCCGGGCATGGTGCGCGAGATGCTGCGCAGGAGATTGACGGAGGGATAGCGGCCGCGCTCCGCGATCGCGCGCTCGAGCACGATATGGCCGTCGAGGATCGAGCGCACCGCGTCCGCCACGGGCTCGTTGTGATCGTCGCCCTCGACGAGCACGGTGAAGAGGCCGGTGATGCTGCCCTGTCCCGCCAGCCCCGGACCCGCCCGCTCCAGGAGGCGCGGCAGCTCGGTGAAGACCGTCGGGGTGAAGCCCTTGCTGGTGGGCGGTTCGCCGGCCGCAAGCCCCAGCTCGCGCTGGGCGGTGGCGAAGCGCGTCAGGCTGTCCATCAGGCACAGGACTTCGAGCCCGCTGTCGCGGAAATACTCGGCGACGGTCATGGTGAGATAGGCGGCCTGGCGCCGCATCAGCGCGGACTCATCCGAGGTCGCAACCACCACCACGCTGCGCTTGAGCCCTTCGGGGCCGAGATCGTCCTCGAGGAATTCCTGCACCTCGCGCCCGCGCTCGCCGATCAGGCCGATCACGGCGATGTCCGAGGCGGTGTAGCGCGCCAGCATCGAGAGCAGCACGGACTTGCCCACGCCCGAGCCGGCGAAGATGCCCATGCGCTGGCCCTTGCAGCAGGAGAGGAAGGTATTCAGGGCCCGCACGCCGAGGTCGAGCTTGCCGCCGACCCTCTGGCGCTGATGCGCCGGCGGCGGCGGATTGCGCAGGGCGTAGGCCGCGGTCCCGGATGGCAGCGGTCCCTTGCCGTCGATCGGCTCGCCGAGCGCATTGACCACGCGGCCGAGCCAGTGCCGCGACGGCCGCATCACCGGATCGGCGCTGACGATCTCCGCCTTGCAGCCGAGCCCGATCCCCTCGAGGGGGCCGAAGGGCATGAGCAGGGCCTGGCCCTGGCGAAAGCCAATCACCTCGCAAAGGACGCGGCGGCCGCCGCGACCCTCGATCTCGCAGCGGCTTCCGATCGAGAGGCGGCGCTCGACGCCGCCCAGCTCGACGAGCATGCCGAGGACCGCCGTGACGCGGCCGTAAAAGCGCTGCTCGGGCACTTGGCCGAGCTCGGCGAGAACCCTGTCCTTCAGCAAGAGCGAGGCCTTGCGGGAAGCGGCGGCGGCCCGCTTCGGCCGCCCTTCCGCGACGGGGCGCGGTGACCTAAAATCATGCCGCGGATCATGCTCCGGGCCCGCTTAAGGCTTGGTAAATTGGTGCCAAGCGTTAAAGAGTTTGTTAACCTTTCTGAAGGATCATGCTTAAGGTTAACATCGCGGCGCGCGTGGGGGATAGCAATGCGTGTTCTGCTCATCGAAGACGATTCATCGACCGCTCGCAGCATCGAATTGATGCTCAAGTCGGAAGGCTATATTTGCGACACCACCGATCTCGGCGAGGACGGGCTCGAGATCGGCAAGCTCTATGATTACGACATCATCATTCTCGATCTGATGCTCCCGGACATCGACGGCTATGAGGTGCTGCGCCGGCTGCGCGCCGCGCGGGTCGGCACGCCGATCCTCATCCTTTCCGGCCTGGCCGAGCTCGACAACAAGCTCAAGGGACTCGGCTTCGGGGCCGACGACTATTTGACGAAGCCCTTCGACAAGCGCGAGCTGATCGCCCGTATCCAGGCGATCGTGCGCCGCTCCAAGGGCCATTCCGACTCGGTGATCAAGACCGGCCGCCTCGTCGTCAACTTGGACACCCGCACGGTCGAGGTGGACAACCAGCCGCTCCATCTCACCGGCAAGGAATACGGCATCCTCGAGCTGCTTTCGCTGCGGAAGGGAACGACGCTGACCAAGGAGATGTTCCTCAACCATCTCTATGGCGGCATGGACGAGCCGGAGCTCAAGATCATCGACGTCTTCGTCTGCAAGCTACGCAAGAAGCTTGCCGCCGCCACGGGCGGGGAGAACTACATCGAGACCGTGTGGGGGCGCGGCTACGTGTTGCGCGATCCTCAGGCCGCGGAGCTCGAGAGCGAGCAGCGCGTCGCCGCACATTGAACCGGCGGAGCCGCGGCATCGGCTGCGGCTCCGTCGGCGCTCCTTCCCTCGACATCGAGACGACAGATTCGCCGCGGCGCCCGCGTCAGACGGCGGCGCGCGCCTGCGCCGCCGCGGCGCTGACCGCATAGATCCCCCGCTCGGCGGGAAAAGGCTGGAAGCGGTCGGTGATGCCGAGCACCGTCTCGGCGCCGCCGAGATAGAGGAAGCCGTCATCGGGCATGACCTGACGGATGCGCTCGAGCACCCGGGCCTTGGTCTGCTGGTCGAAGTAAATAAGGACGTTGCGGCAGAAGACGACGTCGAAGCTGCCGAGGATGCGCGGGTCGTCGAGCAGGTTGAATTCCCGGAACTGCACCATCGCCCGGATCGCCGGGTCGATCTGCCAGCGCTCGCCGTCCTGCTTGAAGTACTTCACGAGGAGGCTGATCGGGAGACCGCGCTGCACCTCGAACTGCGAATAGATTCCGGCTTTCGCCTTGGCCAGGATGTCCCGCGAGATGTCCGTGGCGACGATCTCGTAGCGCCAGCCGCTCAGCTTGGCCGCGTGCTCGCGCAGCAGCATGGCGACGGAATAGGGCTCCTGCCCGCTCGAGGCGGCCGCGCTCCAGATGCGGAAGCTGCGGCTCGCCGCGCGCGTCTTGATCAGGTGCGGCAAGACCAGCGAGACGAATTGGTCGAAGGGCTTCTTGTCGCGAAAGAAGAACGACTCGTTCGTCGTCATCGCATCGACGACATCGCCGACGAGAGCCTCGCGCCCGCCCGCGCGCAAGGCGCCAACGAGCTCGTCGAGATCCTTGAGGCCGTGATTGCGCGCCACCGGGACCAGCCGGTTCTCGAGCAGGTAGCCCTTGTCCTCGCCGATGACGAGGCCCGAGCGCTCGCGCAGGAGGCGGCTGAGATATTGGAAATCGTCCGGCTTCATATCCGCCCCTCGAGCACGAATTTCTGCACGAAGGCGGGAATCTCGCCGACCGGCAGAATGGCCGCGCAAATGCCGGCCTGGGCCGCCGCACCCGGCATGCCCCAGACCACGCTCGTCGCCTCGTCCTGGGCCACCACGGTCCCGCCGGAATCGGCAAGGGTGCGCGCGCCGCTCAGGCCGTCCTGCCCCATCCCCGTCAGGACGAGGACGAGGACCTTGCCGCCGCAGGCTTCCGCCAGGCTGCGCAGCATCGGATCGGCGGCCGGCCGGCAGAAATTCTCGGGCGGCCCCTTGTCGAGCTTGGCGATGAGGCGTCCGCCCTTGTTCTCGCCGAGCAAATGGAAGTCGCCCGGCGCGATATAGATATGGCCGGGCAGGATTGGCTCGCCATCCGCCGCCTCGCGGCAAGGGCGCTTGCTCTGGCGGGCAAGATGCTCGGCGAGGATGGTGGTGAAGGTGGGCGGCATATGCTGGGTCACGACGATGGGGAGCGTCATGCGCGGATCGAGCCCGCCCAGCACGGTCATGAGCGCCTGGGGGCCGCCCGTCGAGCTGGCGATGGCCAGAAGCTCGGGACGCGCCGCACCCGGGCGCCTTAGCGGCATCGGACGGCGTGTCGGCGCCTGCGCCGGCCCCGGTGCCGTGGCCTCGCCGGGGCGCAGCGCGCGCGCCGAGACGCGGCCGGCGCCGCCGCGCCGGACGGCGCCGAGCCCCTTGACCTTGCCGAGCAGCTCGCGCTGGAAATCGGCGGCGCCGACCAGCTCGCGGGTGGCGGTCGGCTTGGCGAGATAGTCGGCAGCACCGGCGGCCAGCGCCTTGATGCTGATCTCCGCGTTCCGCTTGGTAAGCGTGGAGGCCATGATCACCTTGATCGTGGGATCCAGCTCGAGCAGCTTGCCGAGCGCGGTCATGCCGTCCATGACCGGCATCTCGATATCGAGGACCACGACCTCGATCTTGTTCCGCTGGGCGGCGTTCAGCGCCTGAAGGCCGTTTCCAACCGACGCCACCACCTCGATCTCGGGATCGGCCTCGAGAGCGCGCGTGATGAGCCCGCGGACCACGACGGAGTCGTCGACGATCATGACCCGGTAAGGCCCCGGCCGCTCCTCGGGCGCGGCGGCGCTCGCCTCGACGATCGCGGGGGCCATCAGATCAATCCCACCTGCTCGAATTTCGCTTGAATGATCTCGCTGTCGAACGGCTTCATGATGTATTCGTCGGCGCCCGCCGCGAGCGCTTCCTGGATGTGGGTGAGATCGTTCTCGGTCGTGCAGAACACCACCACCGGCTGATCGCCGCCGCTCGTCCCCCGCAGCGTCTTGAGAAACTCGAGGCCGTTCATCACGGGCATGTTCCAATCGAGGAGGATGGCATCCGGCATGCGTTCGCGGCAGGCGTCCATCGCCATCTTGCCGTCGGCCGCTTCCGTGATCTCGAAATTCAGCCCTTCGAGAATGCGACGCGCGACCAGTCGGACGACCTTGGAATCATCGACGACAAGGCAGGTCTTCATGAACTCGCTCCGCAGCTTGCGGCCGTCATCAGAGACGCATGCTCATGCTCCGGGTCACGCCGCCTCGGCGCGCCGGAACTGGAGAAGGCGCTCGACATCGAGCACGATCATGAGCTGGTCCTTGAGGCGGTAGATGCCGGCCGAAACCTCGCGCCAACGCACGCTCAAGGTCGCTGGATTGCGCTCGAAATCCTCGGGCGGCAGGCTCAAGACCTCGCCCACCTGGTCGATCACCAGGCTATAGAGCTCGCCGCCATACTCCACCACGACATTCATGCTCCCTGCCTCGGCCTCGCGCGGCGGGAGCCCCAGCCTGCGGCGGACATCGATGACGGTGACGATGCGGCCGCGCAGGTTGAGGGCGCCGGCGACCTCGGGCGGGGCCAGCGGAATGCGGGTGATGCGCTGGGGGCCCAGCACGTCCTGGACGGTAAGCACGGGAATCCCGAACAGCTGATCCGCGATGACGATTGTCACGAACTCGCTCTGGCCGCCCGCGGATGCGGCGCGCCCGGCTCCCGCCTCGCGCTTCTTTCTCGCCTGCTTCTTCGTCGTCTTGGTCATGCGGCCCTCGCATTTTGAGCGAGCGTTTCGGAAATGGTGTGGAGCAGCGCGTCGCGATCGAACTTGGCGACATAATCGGTGAAGCCGACCTCGCGACCGCGGTCGAGGTCGCTCGGCGAGGTATGGGACGAGAGGGCCACGAGCGGCACGTCCTGCCACCGCGCCGAGCTCTTCACGGCCTCGGCAAACTCGAACCCGTCCATGCCGGGCATCTCGATGTCGCTGATGATGATGTCGAAGTTCTCGCCGGCCTCGTAGAGGTTCAAGGCGCGATCGGCGCTCTCCACCGAGGTGACGTCGTAGCCGGCGACCGAGAGCAGCGGGGTCAGAAGATTGCGGAAGAAGGGGCTGTCGTCGACGAGCAGGATACGGCGGGATGGGCACTCGCCGTCGGTTTGCTCGATATTCTTGAACCAGTCGGCATAGGCTCTCGTCAGGTAATGGCCGGTGTCGATGATCTCGGTGGCCTGGCCACCCACGACGGCGCTGCCGAGGAGCCCCGGCCGGCTGCCGGTGAGCTCGACGTTGAGGCGGTCCTCGACGATGTCGACGATCTCATCGACGATCAAGCCCATGGAGCGGTGACGATCGGAGAAGACGATCACGGGCTGGCGGCCCTTCTCCCTGAGCGATTGCGATTCGCCGACGGCGATGAGCGGCATGAGCTGGCCGCGATACTGGACCACGGGCTGCCCGTCGGAGATCTCGACGGTGGTGACGTCGATCTCCTCGAGCCGTGCCACGAGCGAGAGGGGTACCGCCTTCGGCGTCTTGTCCCCGGCACGGAAGACGAGGAGCGCGATGCGATCGTTACGAACGCCCTCGCGCCGCTCGGCCTCGAGCATGTCCTCCTCCGTCGCGATGAGGTCGCTCGCGGCGCTGGCGATCCCGTTGGGGTCGAGGATCATGACGACGCTGCCGTCGCCGAGGATCGTGTTCCCGGAATAGATCTGGATGTCGCGCAAAATCGGGGCCACCGGCTTGACCACGATTTCCTCGGTATCGAACACCTTGTCGACGATGATGCCGAGGCTCGCGGCGCCGAGCTGCGCCACCACGATGAAGGCCTCCTGGTGGCTCTTGGCTGCCACCTCCTCCGGCGTCTCGAGCTGGAGCAGGCCGCCCAGCGAGACGAGCGGAAGCAGCCGGTTGCGCAGCCGCAGGACCGGCGCGCCGTTGATGAACTCGATCTTGTACTCGGATTTGGCCGAGGCGCGGACCAGTTCGCTCACGCTGATCTGCGGGATGGCGAAGCGCTCGCCGGCCGCTTCGACGATGAGCGCCGAGACGATCGCGAGCGTGAGCGGGATCTTGACCGTGAAGGTGGACCCCTTGCCCAAGGTCGACTTGATGTCGATGACGCCGCCGATCTTCTCGATGTTGGTCTTGACGACATCCATGCCGACGCCGCGGCCGGACACGCTCGTCACCTTGTCGGCGGTCGAGAAGCCGGGCCGGAAGATGAGCTGCATCACCTGCTGGTCCGACATGCCTTCGAGTTCGGCCTCGGTGTGCAGGCCGTTGGCGACGGCCTTGGCCTTGATCTTGTCGATGGCGAGCCCGCGACCGTCGTCCCCGATCGCGATGACGATGTGCCCGCCCTCGTGATAGGCCTCGAGGCGGATCGTGCCGGTCTCCGGCTTGCCCGATTTCTCGCGCTCCTTCGGCGTCTCCAGGCCGTGATCGGCCGAGTTGCGCACCATGTGGGTCAGCGGATCCTTGATGATCTCGAGGACCTGGCGGTCGAGCTCGGTCTCGGCGCCGACCATGGTGAGGTCGATCTTCTTGCCGAGCTCCCGGCTGAGATCGCGCACGAGGCGCGGCAGCTTGGCCCAGGCGTTGCCGATGGGCTGCATGCGAGTGCGCATCACGCCCTCTTGGAGCTCGGAGGTGACGTGATTGAGGCGTTGCAGCGGCGCCGCGAAATCCGATTCCTTCTGCACCCGGAGGATCTGCAAGAGCTGATTGCGGGTGAGAACCAGTTCGCTGACCATCGTCATCAGGTTCTCGAGGAGGTCCACATTCACCCGGATGCTGTTGGCCGCGACGTTGGATTCGCCGCGGGCCTTCTCCGCGGGGCCGCCGGCGACCTCGGCCGCGGCAGCGCTCTTCTCCGCGGCGGGCGCCAGCGCGGCGGCGGTGTCCTCGCCCTCCGCATCCGAGCCGCCCGATTGCACGTCGGCGGCAACCAGCGTGAGAATGCGGCTCGCGACGCGCTGATGAACATCAAGCGTCTCGAGCGCCTCGCGGAGATGCTCGGCAACAACGTCGTGATTGCTCTCGCCAAGCCCGCGCGAGGCAAGGTGATGAAAGATGTTGCGGGGCTCATCGCCACCTGTGGGGCCGCCGAGGAGGCGCGCCAGGTGGGCGCGCTCGCCGCCGCGCAGGCGATCGAGATCGGTATTCTTGAAGAAGTTCTTCAGGAACTCGTCCTTGGACATATGGTCGAAGAAGACCTCGACGACGGCGTCGAGCACGCCGAGGCCGCCCATCTGCTCGTAGAGCGTGCCGCCGGCCGGCATCGGCGCCTCCGCCGCAGGCGCCTCGACCGCCGGCGCAGGCTCGGACGCCGATGCCTCCTCGCCAGCCGGCGCGACGGCCGCCGCCACCGGCTTGCCCGAGGCAAACGCATTGAGGCGGCCGATCAGCGCCGAGTCATCGCCCTCGGGCTCCGCCTCGGTCGCCTCGAGAGCGCCGAGAAGGCCCTTGATGCAGTCGAGCGCCTCGAGAATGAGGCTGACCGCATCGGGCGTCACCAGGAGCTCGCCATCACGAAACTTGCCGAGGATGTTCTCGCCGGCATGCGCGACCGCCTCGAGCCGGGGCAGCCCGAGGAATCCGCAGGTGCCCTTGATCGTGTGCACGAGGCGAAAGATGTTGCCGAGGAGCTCGGGATCGTTCGGGTCCTGCTCGAGCTTCACCAGCTCACCGTCCAGGACTTCGAGGCTTTCCGCGGTTTCGGTGAGAAATTCCTTGAGGAGGTCGTCCATTGTTCTTGTCCACTCGCACGCTGCGGGCCACCCCTTCCGGCGTCGCGGCGACGCCGGCTGCAGGTTCACGCAGGCTGACAAAAACGGGTTAAGAAGTCGTGAAGTGAGAGGGCCTTGCCGCGCCCTCAGGAGCGGGCGGGAAGAGCGAGACGGAAGGCAATGGACTCAGCGGATTCCGCGATCGCGACGGACAGCTCGCCGCGCGCCGACAAGCGCCCCGTGAAATAGGCGTGGGCCGTGCGCGCCGTCAGCTCCTCGATGCGCGCCTCGCCGCGAAAGGCGCGCGACGCTTCATCGCCGAGACCCGCCTGTTCGCCGGCGGCTTTCACGATGATTTCCATCTGCTCCGCCCGCTGGACCGCCATCACCTCGACGCGTCCGCCGCGCGGCAACGCCTCGCTCGCCAGCACGATGAGATTGAGGAGCAGCTTCAGCCCATCGCGGCTGGGCCGCCATTCCGCCTCGCGCCCCTCGCGCGGCCATTCGAGCCGAAGGCGCGCGCCTTCGAGGACACCTTCGGCAAGGCCGCCGATCTCGGCAAGAGTCAGATTGGTATTCACGCCGGCGGCGAGGCCATAGGCGACCCGGTAGAATTGAAGCCGCCGCGCCGCGCTTCGCGCGCTCTGCGCGATCAGCGCCAGCGCCTCGCGATCGGGCTCGTCCTCGAACTCGGCGATCAGCTCGACGCCGTTGCTGACAGCACCCACCGGGTTGATCAGCTCGTGGCAGAGCCGCGAGCAGAGCAGCTCGGCGACCTTGAGATCGATCAAGACATCCATCGGCTCTCCCCTCGAGGCATCCCGGTCCCTGGCCGAAGGTCGACCGCTCAGGCCGCACCAACTCCGCGTCGTGACAGCCCTTTATAGGGCTATCGCCGATCTTGTAAACTGGGCGCGTCAATTCGCGGCGCACGACAATCGAGAGGAATCCGCGCCTGAGCCAGCGTCTTGCTCCCGGGACCTTCGTCCGCCATCCGCTCGAGCCCGAATGGGGCTTGGGACAGGTCCAGTCATCGATCGGCAACCGCATCACCGTGAATTTCGAGCATGCCGGCAAGCGCCTCATCAATGGCGACATCGTTGCGCTGGAGATCGTCGACGAACCTCGGCCTTCGCCCTGAGGCGCAACCCCCTCGGCCACGGTAGCGGCGCCATGCCCGAATCCCCCGCCCCACTCGATCACCGCGCCAGCGCGCCGCCGCCCCTCCCGGGTGTGGTGCTCTATGCGCCCGGAAGCTCGAAGAGCCAGGTCCTGCGCGCCTTTGCCGACGAGCTCAAGGCGCGGCGCTGGCGCGTCGGCGGCGTCATTCTGGACACTCTCTATGACGCGCAAGGCCAGAAGGTCGGCCTCGATCTCGTAAGCCTCGCCGATGAGCGGCGGATCCCCCTGGCGCGGCCCGAGACGGTGGGCATCGCCATGGGGCGCTGGATGCTCGATCCCACCGCCCTCGCCGCCGGCAAGCAGGCGATCCGCGCGGCGGTCGGAGCAGCCGAGCTCATCATCGTGGACAAGTTCGGCGCCCTCGAAGGACGCGGCGACGGCTTCAACGCCGCCCTCCGCCAGGCCCTCGCCGCCGCACCGGCGCTGCTGGTGGCCCTGCGGAGCGAGTTCCTCGATGCCTGGGACGCCGTAGCCGGCCGCCCGACTGTGGCCCTGCGCCCGGATATCGGCGCCCTGTGGCGGTGGTGGGGTCCCTATCGCCTCTACGAGGAGCTGGCGCGAGGCGTCGACGACCTCCCCGTGCGCCGCGTCGTCATCGGCATGAACTGGACGCTGGTGGAGTCGCCGCATGGCTGCGGCCTTGCCCATACGCCGGCGCGGGACGCGCCGGGATGTCGGCCGCTTGGGGAGGCCGGCGGCCTCGCCGCGCGCAGCCTCAAATCCCTGGCCGCCCTCGCGACGGCGTGGAACCCCTTCGAGGCCGCGATCGGGCTGGCCGCGATCAACGCCCATTACAACCGGCCCGAGCTTGCCGGCGCGGGCGCGAACGGGCTCGATCTCTTTGCCGCCCTGCCGGGGCGCAAGCTCGTCATCGGCCGGTTTCCCGAGCTGAGCCGCCGCGTGCCCGATGCCTGGGTCATCGAGCGCGCGCCGGCTCAAGGCGAGCTGCCCGCCCACGCTGCCGATTGGGTCCTGCCATCGGCCGATGCCGTCGCCGTGACAGCCTCATCCCTCGGCAATCTCACCTTGCCCCGCCTGCTGGAGCTCGCGCGGGGCGCGAGGGTGGCTCTTATCGGCCCGGGCACGCCGCTGACCCCCGCCCTTCATGCCTATGGCATCGACGTGCTGTCCGGCTTCGTCGTGACCGATCCCGAGCGCGCCGCCCGGGCGGTCGCCGAAGGCGGCGCCGTCAAGGCGCTGAAGACCTGCGGGCGGCTCGTGACCCTGGTGCGACACGAGGGCGCCGCGACGCCAGGGATGGTCGCCGGGCGTCCCGCCGGGATCGCGCAAAGAGCGGCTAAGGAGTTCCAGTAGCGAAACAATTCGAAACAATGCGAGATGCCGCGATCCTCGCCTTTCGCGCGCGACCATGGTATGGATGCCCGCCTTCGCGCTTCCGCCGAGGTCCATACCCTGTCACGGTCCATTTTCGCCCCATGAAGCTGAGCGAAATCGCCACCGCCCTCAACGCCCGACTGATTGGCGACGGCAATCTCGAAATTCGGCGCCCCGTCCACCCCGCAGAGGCCGAAACGGCCGCCGATCTGGCCCTTGCGATGGAGCCGGGTGCCTTGGCAATGCTCAAGGATTCGCGGGCGCGAGCCGCCGTGGTGCGCGAGGAGAGCAAGATTCCGGACGGCGCGCTGGCCGGCTATATCGTGGTCGGGCGCTCGCGCTACGCCATGGCCCAGCTCCTGGCGCTCTTTCCTCGCCCGCCCCAGGCCGAGCCCGGCATTCATCCGAGCGCCGTCATCGCCAAGGACGCAACACTCGGTCGCGACGTCCGCATCGGCCCCTTCTGCTCGGTCGGCGCGCGGGCGCAAATCGGCGACGGCACCATCCTTCTTTCCCATGTGAGCATCGGGGCCGAGGCGCGGCTCGGCGCCGCGTGCCTGCTCCATCCGGGCGCGCGCATCGGCGAGCGGGTGATGATCGGCGACCGCGCCATCATCCACCACAACGCCAGCATTGGCGCCGACGGCTTCAGCTTCGTCACGCCGCAGCCGGGCAGCGTGGAGACGGCCAAGGCCAGCCATGCGGTCGAGGCGACGAATCAGGAGATCGTGCGGGTCAATTCCATCGGCACCGTCATTCTCGCCGAGGACGTCGAGGTGGGGGCCTGCACCTGCATCGACCGGGGCACGGTGAGCGCCACCCGCATTGGGCGCAACACCAAGATCGACGATCAGGTGATGATCGGACATAACTGTGTCATTGGTGAGAATTGTATGCTATGCGGACAAGTCGGGATCGCCGGCAGCACGGTGATCGGCGACCGGGTCGTGCTTGGGGGTCAGGTGGGCGTTGGCGACCATCTCCAAATCGGCAGCGATTCGGTGATCGCCGCGGGCGCGCTGATCGGGACGAGCGTGCCGCCGCGCTCGCTTCTTGTCGGCAACCCGGCACTTCCGCCCCAGGAAGCCTATGAATTGTATCGCGGCTTGCGACAGCTCGGGCGCCTCGTCGCCGATGTCGCGGAGCTCAAGCGCCGCGGCGGCGGCAAATCAGGGAGCTGATGCCGCCGAGCGACGACGCCGCGCCCCCATTCGGGGCCGGCGAGGTAAAGATGAGGAACGGCTAGCGAGGGGAATTTGCATGGCGAATGTGGAGAACGACATTCTCGACATCATCGCGAAGCAGGCCAATATCGAGCGGGCCAAGCTTACGCGCGACGCGAATCTGGCGGATCTCAACATCCAGTCTCTCGACGTGGTGGAGATCGTCTTCGCGCTCGAGGAGAAGTTCGATATCACCGTGCCCTATAACGCCAATGATCCGAGCGGTGCTGCGGCCGGGGTCGCCTTCAAGACGATCGGCGACGTGGTCGCCGCCGTCGAGAAGCTCATCGCCGAGCGCGACGCCGCCAAGACCGCATGAGCGCAATGGCGCCCTTCGACCAGCCTTTAGACGAGCAGCATGAATAGAGTGGTTGTGACCGGGCTCGGCGTGTTCTCCTCGCTGGGCAGGAACGCCGAGGGGTTCCAGGCGGCGCTTAAGAGCGGCCGCAGCGCGATCGCGCCCCTCACGATCATCCGGACCGAGGGACTCCTGGTCAAGATCGGCGCCGAAATCCCCGATTTCGATCCTAACGCCCATTTCGACGACGCCAAGATGGCGCTGATGGACCGCTTCACCCAGCTCGCCATGATCGCGACGCGCGAGGCGGTCGCCGATAGCGGCTTGAGCTTCCGCGACGGCATCGGCATGCGCACCGCCGCCGTCGTCGGCTCCGGCGTGGGCGGCCAGAGCACCCTCGACGACAATTACTACAAGATCTACGCCCAGGGTCAGAAGCGGCTGCACCCCTTCACGATCCCGAAGCTGATGATCAACGCCCCCGTCAGCCACATCACCATGGAGCACGGCATTACCGGCCCGTCCTTCACGGTCGCGAGCGCCTGCTCCTCGGCCAATCACGCCATCGGCGTCGCCTATCACATGGTGCGAAGCGGCATGGTCGACGTCGCCGTGACCGGCGGCACCGAGGCAACGATTACCTATGGCACGATGAAGGGCTGGGAGGCGCTGCGGGTCATGGCGCCGGATACCTGCCGCCCCTTCTGCCGCGACCGCAAGGGCATGGTTCTCGGCGAGGGCGCGGCGATCATGGTGATCGAGAATCTCGACCACGCCAAGGCGCGCGGCGCCCGGATCCACGCCGAGATCGCCGGCTTCGGCATGAGCTCGGATGCCGGCGACATCGTGCTGCCCTCGGCGACGGGAGCCGCCCAGGCGATGCGCGCCTGCCTGGAGGACGGCCGCATCGATCCCGAGGCGGTCGGCTATATCAACGCCCATGGCACGGGGACGACCGCCAACGACGTCACCGAGACCAAGGCCATCCATCTCGCTTTCGGCGCCCACGCGAAGAGGCTGGCCGTCTCCTCGACGAAGTCGCTCCACGGCCACGCCTTGGGCGGCGCCGGCGCCATTGAGCTTGCCGCGACGATCGTTGCCCTGCGGGACGGCTTCATCCCGCCGACGGCGAACTTCACCGAGGCCGACCCCCAATGCGATCTCGATTACGTGCCCAACGAGGCGCGCGCGGCCAAGGTCGACTATGCCATCTCCAACTCCTTTGCCTTCGGCGGCCATAACGCCGTCGTCGCGGTGCGGCGCTTTTCGGGCTAGACTCCCGACGGGGGAGGTCGCATCCCAGTGATTGGGCTCCCTCCTCGGGCGGCGGAAGAGAGGTCGTCGGTTGCGGGAAAAGGAGCTCCGTCTCGCGCTGGTGTTCTTCGGCGGCGTCTCGCTTGCCGTCTATATGCACGGAATCAGCAAGGAGATCCTGAAGCTCGTCCGCGCCTCCGCAGCGCTGCACGGCATCGTCAATCGCACCGCGCGGAGCACGGCGTCGTTCTATGACAAGGTCGACCGCGACGACCCGGAATACGACACCGAGGCCGTCTATTTCGACCTCTTGCGCGAGATCGGGCGCAAGATCGACCTGCGGGTGATCGTCGACATCGTGGCCGGAGCGTCGGCCGGCGGCATCAACGGCGTGATGCTGGCCCGCGCCATCGCCCACGACCTGCCCATGGGGAAGCTGCGGGACCTCTGGCTTCGGGAAGCAGATATCTCCGGTCTCCTCGCCCCGGATCGTCGGGCGAAGGCGTGGAGCAAGTGGTTTCTCCAGCCCTTTCTCTGGCTGGTCCTCCGCACCCGATTCTTCCGGGAGGTGCGGGATGCGGAGATGCGCAGCAACCTTTCTCTCTTCGTGCGCTCGCGTTGGTTCAGGCCGCCCCTCGACGGCCTGCGCATGGCTGCCCTCATGCTCGATGCGGTCCGCAGCATGGGAGAGCCGCGCACGCCGGCGTCGTCGCTGCTGCCGTCCGGCCATCAGCTCGAGCTTCTGGTGACCGTCACCGATTTCTTCGGCTATCAGCAGCTCATCCAGATCCATGACCCGCCCTTCATCCGCGAGCGCGAGCATCGGCATATCCTGCGCTTCAGCTATCGCCGCTGGCCCGGCGGCGAGATCGAGACCGATTTCGACCTCGCCGATTCGCCGGCACTCGCCTTCGCCGCACGCGCGACCTCGGCCTTCCCGGGCGCCTTTCCGCCGGCGCAGCTCTCCGAGATCGACCGCCTCCTCGCCGCGAGAGGAGTCGCGTGGCCCAACCGGGCGCGCTTCATCGCGCGAAATTTCCAGCGCTATCACCAGACCGGGATGGACCCGGAGGCGACCTCGTTCATCGACGGCAGCGTGCTCGCCAACAAGCCTTTCAACGAGGCGATCCGCTCGATCGGAACGCGTGCCGCCTATCGCCAGGTCGATCGCCGCCTCGTCTATGTGGAGCCGGACCCGGCCCGCCCTTCCCCACCGGCGAGCGGGCGCATCCCCGGCTTCTTCTCGACGCTCAAGGGCGCCTTGTCCGATATTCCCCGCAACGAGCCGATCGCCGACGAGCTCGGCTGGATCGACGACTTCAACGAGCGCGTGCGGCGCCGCAAGGCGATCATCGAGGCGGCGCGTCCGCAAATCGCGCATCTCGTCGCCGACGTGATCGGCGAGGGCGGCGACGACAGCTTCACCATCGAGCAGATTCGCGTCTGGCGCGAGGCCGTCAACGTCCGGGTCGCCCAGGACGCCGGTTTCGCCTATGAAGGCTATGTCCGCCTCAAGCTCTCGACGGCGCGCGCCTTCGTCGCCCAGCTCACGAGCGAGCTCTGCAACGTGGCGGCGCGGTCGCCCGCCGCGCGAGCCATCGAGCAGATCATCGAGGCGTGGGCGCGCGCGAGCGGCATCATCTATGCGGCCGGCGACGTCCAGGCCTTGCGCCAGGAGGTCGCGCACGCCGAGTCCTCGCTGCCGCGATGGGTGAAGTTCCTGCTTGCCTTCGATGTGGACTACCGCAAGCGCCGCCTCGGCTTTCTCATTCAAGGGCAGAATCGCCTTTACGAGATGCTGGATGACGACGAGGCCAATCATCGGGTCGCCGCCGCCGTGGACCGCCTGAAGCGGGATTTCTACGACTGCCTCGAGAATTTGCGCCGGTGCGAGCAGGCCACATCCTTCAGCGCCGGAACGCGCGAAGCGGCGCGCGCGCTCTTTGCCGATCTATCGGCGATGGAGCATGCCAGGCACATGACCGCCGCGGCGCAAAGCTTCGCCGCGGCCCATCTGACCGAGATCGAAGCCCTCGTCCGACAGCTCGCCTTCGAGGTCAACCTCAACGCCGCGACGCATGACGTGGATGTGCTTCTCGCGAAGATGGATCCGGACGCGTGGAGCCGGGCGGCGCGGCGCGAGGTCCTCGTCAACTATCTCGGCTTTCCCTTCTGGGACGTCTTGACCTTCTCGGTGACGAGTTGGCGCGACGCGGGGGAATTCGACGAGATCCGCGTGGACCGCATCAGCCCGGAAGAGGCGCGGACGCTCCACGACAAGGGGCTCGGCGAGCTCAAGGGCATCAGCCTCGATCATTTCGGCGCGCTCTTCTCCCGCGCCTACCGGGAGAACGACTATCTCCTGGGCAGACTGCAGGCGGCGGACCGGCTGATCGACATCGTCTGCGACGCGGCGGGAATCGATTGCAGCAGTGCCGGCATCGATCTCGCACGCGTCAAGGAGCGCATCTTCAAGATCATCCTCGACGCCGAGGAGCCTCATCTCGGGCAATGCAAGGCCCTGATTGCGGTCCTCCGGGAGAGGCTCATCTCCGGAGCCGGCGTCCAGGCCGCCGTCAATGGAGATGCGGCTTCTTAAGGAAGTCGTTGCGGTCCGCCGAGCGGATGCGGACCTCGAAGGTGTCGCCTTCCCGTGCCAGGGTGAGGGGAATATCCGTCCCCGCGGGCCCAAGGGACCAAATCCGGCGAAAGAGACTGGCCAGGCCCTCGACAGGCTCGCCGGCCACCTCGACGACGCGGTCGCCGGCCTTGACCTGCGCGCGCGAAGCGGGGCCGCCGCGCGCGAGATTGGCGACGACCAAGCCTTCTTGCGATTCCATCGTGTACATACCGAGCCAGGGCCGCGGCGGCAGATCGGCGCGGCCATATTTGAGGAGCTTGTCGAGGATCGGCTCGAGGAGATCGATGGGAACGATCATGTTGCCTTGACCATCGGCCTCGCCCTCCCCTTCTTGAACGAGAAGCGAGCCGATCCCGAGGAGCTTGCCGTCCATGCCGATCAGTGCCGCACCGCCCCAATGGGGATGGGCAGGCGCCGTGAAGATCGCCTCGTCCAGCAGGTATTCCCAATATCCCGCGAATTCCCGCTTCGCGACGACTTGAGCCTTGACCGCATGCCGGCGGCCGCCATGCCCGGCGAAGATGACGGGGTCGCCCGGCGACAACCCGCGCGACGAGCCGCGGACGAGCGGCGGCACGTCGAGCTGTCCGAGCGCCTGCACAAGCCCAAAGCCTGTGGGCTGGTCGTAGCCGACGACGTGCCCCGGCACGGCGGTGCCGGAATTGGTGGTGAGCCAGATGGCCTCGGCCTCGGTCACGAGATAGCCGATCGTCAGCACCAGTCCACCCGTGCCGATTACCACACCGTTTCCATCCCGTTCGGTGCCGAGCGTATCCGCGGTGAAGGCGTCCTCCGGCACCTCGGCGCGCAGGCCGACGACGGCGGAAAGGGCCTTCTTCAAGTCGAACGCAACGTCCTCGGATTTGGGCTGTACCGTCGCGGGGAATTCCCAATCCTGCTTTTTGGGCATCGTGCGCCAGCTCCTGTCAGCCGCCCGGAGACTTCTAGCTACGACATAGGAGCAAAACCGGGGAAAATCCACGGCGCGCGATGACGCGGCGCAACATCACCCCGAGCGCCGCGGCGGCGAGACTCAGGCCGTGGTCGAGCGCAGCCGCTCGGTCTCGGGCGAGATGCTGCCAATCCCGAGCGTGAAGGAGGCCATTGCGGCAATGAAGACGGGGATCGCGCCCGCCATGAAAAGGGTCGGGGTCGGCCAGTGGAAGGACAGCATCATGCCGCCCAGCACCGGCCCGATGATCGAGCCGACTCGCCCGATGCCGAGGGCCCATCCCACCCCCGTCGCGCGGATATAGGTGGGATAGCACTGGGCGGTGAAGGCATTGGCGGCGATCTGCGCGCCGACCACGCAGAATCCGGCGCCGAAGACCGCGACCATGATCATCGCGATGGCGGAGCCGGCGGCGCCGATGGCCGCAACGAACAGCCCGGCACCGAAATACGTCAGCGCCAGCACTCTGGTCGCGCGGAAGCGGTCCATGACCCAGCCCAAGGTCAAGGTCCCGGCGATCCCACCGACCTGCAGCATCGCGGTGGCGATCACCGCAAGCTCCAAGGAGGCGCCGCTCCCGTGAATCACCGTCGGCAGCCAATTGGCGAGGAAATAGAGATCGAGGAGATTCATGAAGAACATGACCCAGAGCAACAGGGTCACGGCGGTCCGTCCCTCGCGGAAGAGATGGCGGACGGGCATGCCACCGGCAGCCTCCTCGACGACCGCAAAGCGCTGCCCCTCGGCGAAGACGAGTGTCGCGTTGATCCGCCGCAGCAGTGCCGCGATGCGCGTCGACTCGCTCCCCTTCAGCACGAGCAGGCGAATCGATTCGGGCAACGCCGCGATGAGAACGGGTGCGAAGGCGAGCGGCAGGATGCCGCCCGCATAGAAGACTGCCTGCCAGCCGAATTGCGGGATCAGCCGCGCGGCCAGCAGGCCGCCCAAGGCCGAGCCGAGGGAGAAGCCGCAGAACATCACCATGATCATCGTCGCCCGGCTGCGCCTCGGGCCGTATTCGGAGGTGAGCGCGATGGCATTCGGCATCGCGCCCCCGAGCCCGAGCCCGGTCACGAAGCGGATCGCGAGCAGCGAGGAGAGGGAGTCGCAGAATGGCGTCACCAGCGAGCAGAGCCCGAAAAAGCCGAGGCAGAAGACGATCACCGCCTTGCGGCCGATCCGGTCGGCGAGCGGGCCGAACAGCAGCGCGCCGATCATCAGGCCGAACAGCCCCGCTGCGAAGACGGGCGCAAGCGATGGCGGCGGAATGCGCCACGCCTTAATGATGGCCGGGGCGACGTAGCCGATCGCCTGGGTATCGAAGCCGTCAAAGAAAATGACCGCGGCGCACAGCGCCGCGACCCTGATCTGAAAACCGCTCAGGCGCTGGCGGTCGATCAGCTCCGGCACATTGACGACGTCCGAGATGCTCACGGCGTCCTCCCCGAAGGCTTGCCGCCCGCCGGCTCGCCGCCGCGACATCCGGCTGGCTCACTGATTGCGCAAAGCCCCGATTATCGTTATGGCTCGCTGCACTCTAGGCAGTTCATCAGACGTCTGTCAATTATCGCGGCACTCGAGATGATCGCCCGACGACCCCAAGGCGAGCCGGGTCTGGTCAGGCTGGAGCAGATGTGGTGCATTACGCCCGCCGCGGATTTGATCGCGACGGCAGGGAGGAGAGAAAATGGATTACCGATTGCTGGGCAAGAGCGGCCTCCGGGTCTCATCCCTCTGTCTCGGCACGATGATGTTCGGCGGCCCCACCGACGCCCCGACGAGCGAGCGCATCATCGCCAAGGCGCGCGATGCCGGAATCAATTTCCTCGATACCGCCGACCAATACGCGAGCGGCCGATCCGAGGAGATCGTCGGCCGCGCGATCAAGGGGAGCCGCGACCGCTGGATCGTCGCGACCAAGCTGGGCAATGCCATGGGCGACGACCCCAACGACCGCGGCCTCTCCCGCCGCTGGATGAATACGGCCGTCGAGCAGAGCCTGCGCCGGCTCGGCGTCGACTGCCTCGACATCTATTACTTCCACCGCGAGGATCCCGATACGCCCCTCGAGACCTCCGTCGCCGCCATGGGCGATCTCATGCGCGCGGGCAAGGTCCGCTATTTCGGCCTCTCGAATTTCCGCGCCTGGCGCATTGCGGAGATTTGTCGGCTCTGCGACGCGATGGGCATCGACCGCCCGGTGGTGAGCCAGCCCTATTACAACGCGATGAATCGCATGCCGGAGGTGGAGCAGCTTCCCGTCTGCCGCCATTACGGCCTCGGCGTGGTGCCCTATAGCCCTCTCGCGCGGGGTGTACTCACCGGGAAGTACAGGCCCGACGAGGCGCCCTCCTCAGAGACGCGGGCCGGCCGCAACGACAAGCGCATGATGGAAACGGAATGGCGGCGCGAATCCCTCGAGATCGCCCAGACGATCAAGGCCCATGCCGAGGCGCGCGGCATCACTGCGGGGCAATTTGCCGTCAATTGGGTCCTGAACAACGCGCTGGTCACCGCGGTCATCGCCGGGCCGCGCACGGAGGCGCAGCTCGACGACTACCTGGGAGCGCTCGCCTACCGCTTCACGGCCGAGGACGAGGCCCTGATCGATCGGCTCGTGGTCACGGGCCATGCCTCGACACCCGGCTACAACGACCCGAGCTATCCCATCGAAGGACGCATCCCGCGGACGGCGTAGAACGCCAAGGCGAGATCAGGCCGTCAGCACGGTGCGCCCCACGACCTTGCCGGCGCGTAGCTCCTCGAGCGCGGCGTTGGCGTGCTCCAGCGGACGCTCATGGATCGGGATCGGCGGAATGCGCTGCCGCCTCACGAGATCGAGCAGCTCCCTGAGCTCACTCAGGCTGCCGACATAGGAGCCTTGCAGGGTAAGTGCCCGCTGCGGCAGAAGAGGAAGCGGCAGGGTGATGTCGCCGCCGAAGAGGCCCACGAGGATATATTTTCCGCCCTTGGTCAGGCAGTCAATGCCGAGCCGCGCCGTCGCTTGCGAGCCCACGAGATCGATCACCGCCCAAACCTGCCCGCCGGCCGCCGCCTTGATCTGCTTGACGGCGTCGGGCGCAGCGCCGTCGATGGCGGCGGCAGCACCGGCCCGCAAGGCCGCGTCCCGCTTCGCCGGGTCGATGTCGACGGCGATGGCGCGATGGCCTCCCATGGCCTTGTGGAGGCCGAGACACATGAGCCCGAGCCCGCCCGCGCCGATGATCACCGTGGCCTCGCGCGCGAGCACGGGCCCGACCTTGCGCAAGGCGCTGTAGGTGGTGAGCCCCGAGCAGGCATAGGGTGCCGCGGCACTCGCCGGCATGTCCGCGACGTCGAGGAGATAGCGCGGATGGGGCACGACGATATGGTCGGCATAACCCCCGGCGCGCTGGATGCCGAGGAAGCGCGGCGCGAGGCAATACTGCTCGACGCCGTCCGCGCAGACCCCGCAGTCGCCGCAGCCGATCCAGGGATAGACGAGATAGCGCCCGCCGACCGTGACCCCCGAGGCCTCGGGGCCGAGGGCCAGCACCTCGCCGACGGTCTCGTGGCCGAGCGTGTGGGGCAGCTTCATGCCCCGCTCGGCCATCATGAGCTTCTTGCCGCCGCCCAGGTCGAAATAGCCTTCCCAGATATGGACGTCGCTGTGGCAGACCCCGGCGGCCCTCACCCGCAGCAGCACCTCCGCCCCGCTCGGCGCCGGGGTCGGGCGGTCGAAAAGCTGCAAGGGCGAGCCGAAGGCGGCGATGTCGTAGCTCCTCATGAATCCTCCCTTTCCTCCGCGCCGCGGAAACAGAATCCATGAAAGAGCTATGGACCCGCCCTTGTCCATAAGCTTTGTCGAGCGACCGCCATGTTCGGGCGGCCGCCCGATCGGTCCTGCCCGCGCGCGCCGCCCTTAGATGTCGGTGCGCTCCTCGGCAATCTCGCGCCGCTCCGCCATGTTGAAGCGATCCTCGTAGATCGGCCGCCCTGCGGTCGTGGGCCCCGGATATTGGACCGCCACCATCAGGCACCCCGTCTCGGTCACAAGCTCGTCCTCGTAATGGGGATCGGGATAGAACAGCATGGTCCCCGGCCCGTAATGCTTGCCGGCCATGCGGAACCCGCCCTCGATGATGTACCAGACCTGGGCGAAATCGTGCCGATGCAGCGGATGATGGGCGCCAGGCTCGAAGCGCAACAGCCCGGCATTGGGCTCTGTCGGCCGCTCCGGGCGCGGATGGAACAGCATCTTGCCCATCTCGCCGGGCCAGCGGATTTTCTCCCACTCCATCTCGTCGATATGCCGGGCGATCGCGGGCTCGTGCTTTGGCTTGCCGACACGCTTACTCATCTCGTCCTCCTGTTCATGCTCACAGCGTCCCTTGTGACATGAGATCAGAAGATTTGCTTTAAAGTCAATTATTTTTGCCTTATATGCAAATTCCGCGATCGCGGCTTGCCCGCCCGCGCCTCCTTTCCCTTGAGCGGCGGGTGCCACCACCGCGGCGGCGCGGCATTGCCAGGCGCTGTCGTCACCACCATCAGCATGCGGGCCGGCTTGGTCCCGATATTGCGGCCCATATGCGGCTGTCGACAGTCGAAATGCAGGCAATCGCCCTCGTCCATGACGAAGCGATCCGCGCCGATCTGGAATTCGAGCCTGCCCGACAGCAGGAACAGCACCTCCTCGCCGTCATGGGCCACCAGCAGGATGCGCTGCGGCGCGCCCACGGGAAATTCGAGCTCGAAGGCTTCCAGCCGCTGATCGGCGAGGTCGTCACCCAGCTTCTCGTAGGTATATCCGGCGGCGGCGACCATCGGGCTCGTCAGGCGCGCCTGTCGCTTCACATGAACATAGCTTGGCGGTCGCCGCGCGCCGCCATCGTCGCGGAAGAGATCGTGAAGAGGAATCCCCAGCGCCTCGGCGATGCGAATGAGGCTGGCGATCGAGGTGGACGCCGCGCCGCGCTCCAGCCGGGAGAGAAACGGCGTCGACAAGCCCGTGGCCTGCGTCAGGACACGGAGCGTTAGCCCCTTTCCCCGCCGCGCCTCTCGAATTTGCTCGCCGATCCGGCGACTGATCTCCCACGCCTTCATCAAGGCACTCCCGCTCAAGGTGTTCCGCGTTGCACGTAAGGCAAAGTCTCGGCGGGCGCAAGCAGAACCGCGCGCAGCCGCATCCTCATTGCGCGAGAAGCAACCGTTCCGCTTCGGCGAGATCGTCAGGTCGATTGGTATTGAAGAAAGGATCGACGGGCGTGGCGGGAAAATCGGCCATCGCGACCTTATAGCGCGCCGTCCAGTCCTCGACCTTCCGGATGCCCTCGTCGAGGATCGCGCGGCGCAGCTCGTCATGGAGGCGGAGCGGCCAAAGCCCGAAGACGGGATGCCGGCGTCCGCCGCTTGCGGCACAGGCAAGATCGGCGCCGACAGCCTCGGCCTCCGCTCGCAGGCGGGCGACGAGATCGCCGGGGAGAAACGGCGCATCGCAGGCGAAGCTGGCCAGCCAGCGGCAGTCCGGCGCCGCTTCCTTCGCCCAGGCCATGCCGGTAAGCACGCCGGCAAGGGGACCGGCATAGCCCTCGACGACATCGGCGCGGACCGGCAACCCGTAGTCCGCGAAGCGCGCCCCGTCGCCATTCGCGTTCAAGACGAGCGCGCCGACCTGGGGACGGACGCGTCGGATGATGCGCGCGAGGATGGTCTCGCCGCCCAACACACGCAGACACTTGTCGCCGCCGCCCATGCGGCGCGACAGCCCTCCCGCAAGGAGGATGCCGGCGATGTCGCTCATCGGCGCCGCTCAGTCGTCATCGGGACGGCTCGCCTTGCGCTGGACATGCCCCGGCTCCTCGCCCACGGCGCGGGCATCGGCGTCATAGACGATCCGGTGCTCGCCGGCGAGAGCGAGGAAGCGCCGGCCCTTGGCGCGGCCGATCAGCGTGAGATCCGCCTTGCGCGCAAGCTCGACTCCCCAGGCGGTGAAGCCGGAGCGCGAGACGAGGATGGGAATGCGCATCTGCACGCATTTGATCACCATCTCGCTGGTGAGCCGCCCCGTCGTATAGAAGATCTTGCCCGCCGGCGAGACGCCGTTGAGGAACATATAGCCGGCGATCTTGTCGATCGCGTTGTGGCGGCCGACATCCTCCATGTAGACGAGGGGCCTATCCTCCTCGCAGAGGACGCAGCCATGGATGGCGCCCGCCTCGAGATAGAGGCTCGGCGAAGTGTTGATCTTCTTGGCAAGGGCGTAGAGCCAGGAGGTCTTGAGCACCGCATCCGGGGACAGCGCGACCTCGTCGAATTTCTCCATGAGATCGCCGAAGACGGTACCCTGGGCGCAGCCCGAGGTCCGGATCTTCTTTTTGAGCTTCTCCTCGTAGTCGGTTGCGCGCTTCGTGCGCACGACGACCAATTCGAGCTCGTCGTCGTGCTCGATCCCCGTGATCTCGTCGTCGGAGCGCAGCATGTTCTGGTTGAGGAGATAGCCGACCGCGAGATAATCGGGATGATCGCCGATCGTCATCATGGTGACGATCTCCTGGCCGTTGAGAAAGAGCGTCAGCGGCCGCTCAACCACGACCGCGGTCTCGACCCGTCGGCCTTCCTGATCGACGCCGGTGACGCGTCGCGTGAGTCGCGGATCAGCCGGATCGGGGCGCACGGCGAACTCGCCGAGCGGCGCCGCATCGCGTTTCACGCGCTCCTTCGCCGATGCGCCGGCCATCATGTCCTCCACATCTTCGCCGCCAATATGAACCCCGCCCACGGATGAGACAAGTTGCGGGCGATCACGCGTCGGACACGAGATGGATCGCCGCGGGATCGATCTCCGCGACGATCGGAATGCCCGGCCGCAGGCCGAGATCTCGAACGCTGCGGCTCATGACGTAGGAGACGAGGGGAAAGCCGCAATCCTGCATCACCCGTGTGAGGGCCCCGATCCGCGTCAAGGCGACGATCGGGCCAGCCAGGCGATTGTCGGCTCCCGTGTCCCATCCGACATCCGCGGCGCTCGCATCGATGGGGCGGAGCCGAATGTCCTCGGCGCGAATGCAGAACGCGATGTTGCCGGCCTCTCGCGTCGGCGGGTCATCGCATTCGACGCACAGCGTTCTTCCCGCGATCTCGACGATACAGCGGCCGCGCTGGGGCTTCGCTACGATTCGCCCGCGAAGAATATTCTCCATGCCGAGAAACTCGGCGACGAAGCGGTTCGCCGGCCTGCCGAACACCTCCGCCGGCGTGCCGACCTGCACGAGGCGTCCGTCGCGAATGACGGCGATTCGATCGGCCAGCATCGCGGCGTCGCCTTGATCGTGGGAGACGAAGATGGCGGGAATCCCCGCTTCCCGCAGGAAACGGCCGAGCTCCTCGCGCAAGGTCTCGCTGGTACGCGCATCCAGCGCCGAAAACGGCTCGTCGAGGAGGAAGAGATCGGGATAGGCGACAAGGCTGCGGGCAAGGGCGACCCGCTGCTTCTCGCCGGGGCTAAGGTCCGCCGGCGTGCGATGGATCAGGCTGCCGAGCGCAAAGCGCTCGATCAGCGCCTGAACCTGATCGCTGGCTGAGGGAAACGGCGGCAGCCGCTCGGAATTCCGGCCGCGACGGCGGCCGAAGGCGATGTTCTCGGCGACGGTGAGATGGGGAAACAGGCCGAAGCTCTGGAAGATGAATCCGGTGTGCCGCTCCTCCGGAGGCAGTGTCGTGACATCCCGCCCGCGGATCAGAATCCGCCCGGCGGACGGCCGATGGAAACCGGCGATGGTCTCCAGGATCACGGACTTGCCGGCACCGTTCGGCCCCAGGATCACGAGGATTTCGCCGGGCGCCAAGGCGATATTTATATCGCGCAGGGCGAATGCCCCCAACGTCAACGAGACGTTCTCGATCGAGGTGACGGCGTCGCGCATTCAGGTGCCTACCGGCCGCCGCCCAGCGCATGGCCGCGGCCATAGGCGAGGTAGCGCAGCAGGATGAAGATCAGCAAGGAAACCGCGAGCAGCAACAGCGACATGCCCGTCGCATCCTCGATCCCGAAGCGGAGGAAGAGCTCGTAAATCTTCACGGGTGCCGTCATCGGGTAATAGACGAGGATGACGACGGCGCCGAATTCGCCGATGGCGCGCGCGAAGGTCAGCGTGATGCCCGTCATGATGCCGCGCCAGGCGAGCGGCAGCGTCACGCGCAAAAATACCGCCCATTGCCCATGGCCGAGCGTCCGCGCGACCTTCTCCAGGCGCGGATCGATGGCCTCGAAGCCGATCCGCGCCGCGTTCACCGTGTAGGGGACCGAGACGAAGAGCATCGCCACGACGATGCCCGCGAGGGTGCCCCAGAACTGGATGCCGACGCGTGAAGCCGGCCCGCCGACGAATCCTTGCCGGCCGAAGACGAAGAGGAGGGCGATTCCCGCGACGGTGTGAGGCACCGCCAGCGGCACGTCGACGATCGCTGAGATCAGGCGCTTGCCGCGAAACTCGCTGCGCGCCAGGAGGTAGGCGAGCGGCACCCCGAAAAACGCCGCGAGCAGGGCGGCGAGGACGGCGCCTTCAAGGCTCAGCCAGATCGCCCGGAGGACATCCATCGAGCCCGCCACGCGCAGCAGATCGCCGCGGGTCTGGTTGGCGGCGAGGGCGAGGAGCGGCAGCAGGATGAAGGCGAGCAGGATGCTCGCGAGGAACCAGCCGACGAGGACGAGGCCGCGCGACCATGCGGGCGAGCGCGGGCTCGAGGCTGCGACGGAGCGGGCGGTCGCCGGCGGCGCCTGGGCTTCAGGCTCGTGGCGGCTCACGACCCCGGCCATGGCGTGACGAAGGGGCGAAGCGATGCCGGCATTCTGTCGGCCCCGACAGCATAAGCCGGGCTGAAGGCGCCGAACCCCGCTTGCTTGAGAATGGCCTGCCCTTCCGGCCCCAGCAGAAACGCGATATACCGCTCCGCCCAGGCCGCGTGCTCGGCATTGTCCGGTATGGTGAGCGCATAGACGATCGGCTTTCCGGTAAGATCGCCATTCTTGGTATGCGCGACCCCCGTCGCATAGGCCGTGGCATCCCTCGGGTCGCTGAGATTGATCGCCGCCGGCAGATCGAGAAATTTCAAATGATGTTGCAGGGCGTCCGAGCGGTAGATGGCGAGGTAGTCGATCTGGCCGACCTGGAGGGCCGCGATGAGCGAGGTCTCGGTATCGCGCATATTCGCCCGCGGCGCATTCGCCAGCACTTTCGTCGCCAGATCGGGAGCATGGTAATAGGCCGAGGCAAGGGCGAGCATCTGCACGGTCTGGTAGCCCGAGGGGTCCGTATCGGGATCGGAGCGCCCGATCTCGACGCCCGGCCGTGACAGGATTTGATACCAGTTGCTCGGCGTGATCTCCGCTGCGTATTTGCTCTTCTCGGTGTAGACGAAGGTGATCGCGTTGCGCGCAAAGCCGATATACCAATCGGCGCGCCCCTTCCCGCTCGGAGCGTCGAAGAGATATTTCGGGATAACGTTGTAATCGGCGACGGCGAGGAGATCGGCTGGCCGGTGGAGCTCGGTGATCTGTTTCGCCATCTTCACGCTGCCGCCGAACTGGGGCTCGACAACAACCTCCGGGTATTTCTGCCGAAACGCGTCATCCACGGCCTTGAAAGGCACCGCCAGGGTCCCTGCGGCGAAGATCGTGAACTTTGGAGACTCCGCCGCGCCTGCGGCATACGGCGCCACCGCGAAAGCGCCGATCACGGCGACGGCCGCAACGGAAAGCCTGACGACCCGCTTCATCGATCTCTCCCACCTGGTTTTTAGCTTGGTCGACTGCATTTTCTACTGCATCGGCGGAATTCCGTAAACATCGCCCAAAAACGCGCAAAAACACTCATCCTTGAGAAACAGTTCTGAATTCGTTGCAGTTTCCCGCAACGTCAATGGCTTATCGGCTTCGACGGATCAGGGGTCGTTATAGGTCACGGCGCCGAGGGTGCCGATGTCGTAGCCCTGCAATTCCACCGCCCTGGTCCGGAACCGCTCGGTGCGGGCGAAGGCGAGCAGGCTCTGTATCGGCGGCTCGAAATAGTCGCGCCGCCGCATCACCAGGTCGAAGCGCTCGCGGGCAAGCGGTAGAAAATCGAGCCCGTATTGACGCGCTGCGGCACGGATCGCCGGCCCGGCATCCGCCCTGCCCTCGGCGACGAGAAGTGCCAGATCGCTTTCCGTAAGGGCCGGATGCTCGAGGCGAGCGAGGGCGTCATAGGCGATCCCGGCCTTCTCGAGAAGGTGCCGGAACAGGATCTGGCTTCCCGATTCCGGCTGGCGTTCTACGACCGTCACGGGCTTCTCGGCAAGGTCGCGGAGCCCCCGGATGCCGTGCGGGTTTCCCGCCGCGAGGACGAGGCCCTGCTCGCGCCAAGCCCATTCGAGCGCGACGAGGCCAAGCCGCGAATAGCTTGCCTTGAGGAGGGGCAGGTTGTAGGAGCCGCCCTCGCCGTCCAGAACGTGCATCCCACAGAGCTGCGCCTCTCCCGCCGCAAGACGCCTGAGGCCGTCGAGGCTGCCCCCCGCCATCCAAGCGAGGCCACATCCGGATTCGCGGATGGCCCATTCGAGCAGCGGATCGTGGCTTCCGGCGACGACCGGCGGCGAGGTGACACGTTCAGCCGCCATCGACCTTGCCCCCTCGGGCAGCTCTGTGCTTTGCGCCAGCCAGTTATCGATGAGCTGCTTGGGAAAGAGATACTTTCCGGTGACCTTGGTGCAGGGAATGAGTCCGTCGCGGACGAGCTCGTAGACCTTGCGCTCCTTGATCCGCAGATACTCCGCGACCTCCTTGGTGCTCAGAAGCTCGGGCACGGCCTTCTCCCTGCTGGTCTTTTCAGGCAAATATAGCGATATTTCTCGTTGCCGCCGCAATCGCAGCACCTGATTTTCCCGGATTTCACCGGGAAAGGCGTTTTGACACGATCCCGGGACGTGCTTAAATGAAAAGCGCCGAGCAGGCCTGTTTTTTCGAGATATGGTCGAGGACGAGGACCAGAGAATTCAGCCGATGCAGATAATGGCGACCACCGATGCGCCGCTGATCGACCCCTATCAGCGCCGGATCACCTATCTGCGGGTGTCGGTCACCGACCGCTGCGATTTCCGCTGCGTCTATTGCATGGCGGAGGACATGACCTTCCTGCCGAAGGCGGAGATCCTGAGCCTCGAGGAGCTGGAGCGCATCTGCACGGCCTTCGTTCGCCTCGGCGTGCGGAAGCTGCGCCTGACCGGCGGCGAGCCGCTCGTCCGCCGCAACATCATGCATCTCATCCGCGGCCTCGGCCGGCTGCGCAGCGAGGGGTCCCTCGACGAGCTGACCCTGACGACCAACGGCAGCCAGCTCGCCAAATATGCGGCGGAGCTGCGCGATTGCGGCGTGCGCCGCGTCAATGTCTCCCTCGACACCCTCGATCCCCACAAGTTCGCGGCGATCACCCGCTGGGGCCGGCTCGACAAGGTGCAGGAGGGAATCGCCGCCGCCAAAGCCGCCGGCCTCCATGTCAAGATCAACACGGTGGCGCTCAAGGGCGTCAACGACGACGAAGCGGAAAAGCTCGTGGCCTGGGCCGGGAGCGAGGGATTCGACATCACGTTCATCGAGGTCATGCCGATGGGCGAGATCGGCGGCGAAGTGCGGCTGGAGCAATATCTCCCGCTCTCGCTGCTTCGCGCCAAGCTCTCCCGTCGCTTCACCCTCGAGGACAGCGACTATCGCACCGGCGGCCCCGCGCGCTATTTCCAGTGCAAGGAGACGGGTGGACGCATCGGCTTCATCACGCCGATGACGCATAATTTCTGCGAATCCTGCAACCGCGTGCGGCTCACCTGCACGGGCACCCTCTATATGTGCCTGGGGCAGGAGGACGCCGCCGATCTGCGGGCGCCGCTCCGGCGTAGCGACGATGACCGGGAGCTCGTCGCCGCCATCCGCGAGGCGATCTCGCGCAAGCCCAAGGGCCACGACTTCGTGATCGACCGGCGCCACGCCGCCGCCGCGGTCCCCCGCCATATGAGCGTCACCGGCGGCTGAGCCTCAGCGCTCGTTCTGCCTCACGATGCAGGTGCCGTTTCCTCCCGGCTGAATCAGAATCTCGGGCCCGGGGTGCTGGGGGTCGCCGCTCCAGCGGCGTCCTTGCCACTGGCCGTCCTTCCAGATCGGCCGGGCGGCGAGATCCTCCGTCACGACGAGGTCCCGGTCCTGGAAGCATTTGATGGTGTAGGGCGGCTTCGGAAGCGCGATCGGCCCCGTCTGATCGCCGGGGCTCGCAGCCAGGGCCGCGCACAGGGGTACGACGCCCAGGGTGGCAAATCGGATCGCCCGTCCTATCACCCGCATGCCCGATGGCCCCATTTTCCTGCCCCTGCGCCTATTTTATGACGATCTGATGCGCGAGGGTCTTGCCGTCGCTCCAGGTGATCTGGGTGAAGCCGAGCAGCTTGCATAGGTCGAAGAAGGTGAACACGTCCTCGACGGCATGCTGCTGGAAGAAGGGCGTGAGCCTCGCCGTCGCCGTGAGGATGGCGAAGAGCGCGCGCGCCCGATAGAGCGTGTTGTAGCCGTCGTCGCTCAGCGAGACGATGATAAGCTTCTCGGCGCCGTCGCCCTTTGCGAAGATGGCATAGGTCGGCGGATAGGGGTTGTTCAGCATCTGCTGGGTCATGGCGGTAACGAAGCCGAGCCGGCGATCGCGATCGGAATCGGGAAGGGTTACCGCCCGCGAATGATAGACCTCGTGGGTCTGGGGAGGCGGATAATAGTAGCCGACTTGGTTCTGATCCGACGCCTGCGCGGGCGCTCGGCCGAACGGCCCGACGACCATGACAAGGGCGAGAAGCGCGCTCAGGAAAGCGGCGCGGATGCTCTTCGACATGCGATCCCCCGTTAGCCTGCCCCGAGGCACGATGCCGATTGGCGCGAGGCTTGGCAAGCCTTCGATGCCGCGGCTGGCATGATCCAGCACCTGGGCTATACTCGCGGCGCAACGAAGAGGAGCCGCGATGGCCGCCAAGCCGAGCCTTGCCTTTCTATCCTCGGAATCCGAGAAGGCGCGGCTTGCGAGAGAGCGGCTCGTCGACCGCTATGGCTCGGTGCCCGTCGAAGATGCGGATGTCATCGTGCCGCTCGGCGGCGACGGGTTCATGCTGGAGACCCTCCATCGCTACAAAGCGCTGGCGAAGCCCATCTACGGCATGCAGCGGGGCTCGGTCGGCTTCCTGATGAACGAATACCAGGAAGACGATCTGCCGCTGCGCGTCGCCAAAGCGCAGAGCTACAAGCTTCATCCCTTGCGCATGCGCGCCAAGACCCTCTCCGGCGAGCAGACGGAGGGCCTCGCCATCAACGAAGTGGCGCTCCTCCGCGAAACCCGGCAGACTGCCAAGATCCGCATCCAGGTCGACGGCATTGTCCGTCTCGAGGAGCTCATCGGCGACGGCGTGATGGTGTCCACCCCCGCGGGAAGCACGGCCTATAATCTCTCCGCCCATGGCCCCATCATCCCGCTCGGCGCCGGGGCCTTGGCGCTCACCCCGATCTGTCCCTTCCGGCCGCGCCGCTGGCGTGGAGCCGTATTGCCCTATGCCGCCCGCGTCCTCTTTCAGATTCTCGAGCCGGAGAAACGGCCGGTCAGCGCCGTCGCCGATTTCACCGAGGTGCGCGACGTCGTCGAGGTCGAGGTGATCGAGGATCGCAGCGTCGGCTTGACACTCCTCTTCGATCCCGAGCACAACCTGGAGGAACGGATCCTCAAGGAGCAATTCACCCCCTGAGCGCGGACCCGCGGTCGACGCGCTCCGCCGCATCTGCAACCCCCGTAGCACCGGCTAAGGACATGACCAAGACATCGCCCCAGAGCCGAGAATGGATCGAGCGCCTCATCGCCTTCCCCACCGTGAGCCGGGATTCCAATCTCGATCTCATCCACTGCATTCGCGACTATCTCGCCGAGCTCGGCATCGATTCGCGGCTCGTCCACGACGAAAGCGGCCGGAAGGCCAATCTCTACGCGACCATCGGCCCTCAGGATCGCCCCGGGGTGATGCTCTCCGGCCATACGGACGTGGTGCCGGTCGACGGCCAGGACTGGACGAGCGATCCCTTCAAGGTCGTGGAGCGCGAGGGCAAGCTGTTCGGCCGCGGCACGAGCGACATGAAGAGCTTCATCGCGATCGTGCTCGCCGCGCTCCCGCGCTTTGCCGGACGCAAGCTCAAGACGCCGATCCATCTCGCCTTCTCCTATGACGAGGAGGTCGGCTGCCTCGGGGTGCGCCGCCTCATCGCCCAGTTCGACGCGATGCCGATACGCCCCGCCTTCTGCATCGTCGGCGAGCCGACGAGCATGCAGGTCGTGCGCGGGCACAAGGGCAAGCTGAGCTGCCGCTGCCATGTGCGCGGGCTCGAATCCCATTCGGCGCTCAACCATCTCGGCGTCAACGCGGTCGAGATCGCCGCCGAGATGATCGCATATTTGCGCCGCATGGGCCGCCGCATCCGCGCCGAAGGCCCGTTCGACGACGGCTTCGATCCGCCCTATACGACCGTTCATACGGGCGTCGTTCACGGCGGCACCCAGCTCAACATCGTTCCGCGGGACTGCCGTTTCGATTTCGAGTTCCGCCCGCTACCGTCGCATGATCCACGGCCGCTGCTCGCAGAGCTCAAGGCCTTCGCCGAGCGTGAGCTTCTTCCCGAGATGAAGGCGGTGACGGCGCAAGCGGATATCCGCTGGGAGCCCCTCTCCGAATTCTCTGCGCTCGACACCGACGAGGACGCCGAGGTGACCCGCTTCGTCAAGTCGCTGACGGGAAGCAACAGCACGGGAAAGGTCGCCTTCGGCACGGAGGCCGGGCTCTTCTCCCAGGCGCATATCCCGACCGTGGTCTGCGGCCCCGGCTCGATCGAGCAGGCCCACAAGCCCGACGAATGGATCACCCTCGAGCAGATCGCGCGCTGCGAGGCCTTCATGGGCCGCCTGCTCGAGCGCGTCAGCCAGGACGGGATCTGAGACCGTGACGGACGACGAAGTCCTCCGCCCTCCCGACATCTCGCGCTGGCGCGACGGGAATACCGGCGTCGACTATGTCCATCGGCGCGGCGCGCGCGCGCCGGGACCGCATCTAATGATCACAGCGCTCATGCACGGCAACGAGTCCTGCGGCGCGGTCGCTCTCGACCGCCTCCTCGCGGAGGACGTCACGCCGCCGCGCGGCACCGTCACCCTGGCCTTCCTCAATATTGCCGCCTACGCCCATATCGACCCCGACAAGCCCGAGCGCGGGCGTTATGTCGACGAGGACATGAACCGGCTGTGGTCAGCGCCCCGCCTCGAGGGAACGGAAGCGAGCTCGGAGCTGGCCCGGGCCAGGGCGATCCGGCCCTTCGTCGACCAGGCCGACCATCTCCTCGATCTCCATTCGATGACGGAGGGCGACACTCCGCTCCTCCTCTGCGGCATGACGGCCAAAGGCCGCAAGCTGGCGCGCCGGGTCGGCTATCCGGCAACCGTGGTCGCCGATCCGGGCCATGCCGGCGGCACGCGCCTGCGCGATTACGGCCCATTCGGCGTGGAGAGCAGCGAGAAATCCGCCCTCCTCGTGGAATGCGGCGCGCATTTCGCGGCGGCGAGCGCCGTCGTCGCGCTGGAGACCGTATGCCGCTTCCTCGCCGCCTTCGACATGCTGCCCCGTAATTTCGTAGGACGGCAGCAAAGCGATCGCTCCGCCGGGCCGCAGCGGTTGATCGAAGTCACCGACGTGATCACGATCACGACCGACGCTTTCGCGTTCACCTATCCGTGCCGGCCCCTCGAGGCCATTCCCCAGGCGGGAACCTTGCTCGCGCGCGACGGGGTCCGGGAAATCCGCACGCCTTACGACAATTGCGTCCCGATCATGCCGGCCCGTCGTCTGACGCGAGGCCTTACCGCCGTCCGGCTCGGCCGTGTCGTGGAGTCGCCGGCAGCTTCGTGACGCAACTTACACGCATTTGACGGTGAGCCCGCCATCGACAACCAGCTCGGTGCCGGTGATGTAGCGGGCTTCGTCGGAAGCCAGAAAGAGCGCGGCATAGGCGACGTCCCACGCGTCCCCCATGCGCCCCATCGGACATTGCGCATCCCGGCGCTCGACCATGGCATCGACGCTGTCGCCATAGGCCGCGACGAGGGAGGCATGCACCATGGGCGTGTTCATGAGTCCCGGCAGGATGCTGTTGGCGCGGATACCCTTCCGCGCATATTGCAAGGCCACCACCCGCGTGAACTGGATCACCGCGGCCTTGGTCGCCGAATAGGAGACGTAGGGAACGCCGGTCCAGCGGATGCCGGCGATGGAGGCGATATTGACGATGGCGCCGCCACCCTGCCGCTCCATGTGCGGCAGCGCGTACTTGCAAGCAAGAAACATGCTCTTGAGGTTGACGTCGGTCACGCGATCCCAGCTTGCCTCGCTCGTCTCGACGGGACCGCCGACCTCGACGATGCCGACATTGTTGTGCAGCACGTCGATGCGGCCGAAAGCTGAAATGCAGCGCGACACCAGCGCCTCGACCTGATCCGCGTGCGCCACGTCGCAGGCGGCGACCTCGCATATGCCGCCTTCGTCGGCGATGATGCGCTTCGTCTCCGTCGCCGCCTCGAGATTGATGTCGGCGGCGAGCACCTTGGCGCCCTCGCGCGCAAATAGAACGGCGGCGGCCTTGCCGTTGCCCCAGCCCGGTCCGATCGAGCCCGCGCCGATGACCAAGGCAACCTTTCCCTCGAGCCGTCTCCCCATTTCCGTCCCTCCCCTCATGCGCTCTCGCGTTCCGTCAATATGCGCCTCAGCTCGGTCTTCAGCACCTTGCCGTAGTTGTTCTTCGGAAGGGCCTCGACGAAGCAATAGGATTTCGGGCGCTTGAAGCGCGCAATGTTGTCGAGGCAGAGCCGGTCGAGCGTCGCGGCGTCAACGGCGGCACCTGTGCGGCACACAACGAAGGCGACAACCTCCTCGCCCCAATCCGCATGGGGACGACCGACCACGGCGACCTCGCTCACCGCGGCATGCGTGAGGAGCACCTCCTCGACCTCGCGGGGATAGATATTGGAGCCGCCGCTGATGATGAGGTCCTTGGAGCGGTCCTTGAGGGTGAGAAAGCCGTCTTCGTCGAGGGTGCCGACATCGCCCGTATGCAGCCAGCCGCCGCGGAGGGTCTCGGCCGTGACCTCTGGGTTGTTCCAATAGCCCTTCATCACCGCATCGCCCCGGGCCAGGACCTCGCCCACCTCTCCGGCCGGCAATGTGCGGTCGCTCTCGTCGGCGATGCGCACCGCCATGCCCGTGAACGGCGTTCCCGCCGAGCCGAGGCGATGCTCGTAGCGCGGATGCTCCCGCTCGCGATGCCGGGCCCGCGACAGGCAGGTGATGGTCATCGGGCTCTCGCCCTGGCCGTAGATCTGCACCAGCTTGCCGCCCAGCACGTCGAGCGCCTTCTTGAGATCAGCGACATACATCGGCCCGCCGCCATAGACGATGGTCTTGAGGTTCTGCAGCGCCGCCTCTCGGACCCGCGGATAATCGATCAGGCGGCGCACCATGGTCGGCGCTTGGAACATGGTCACGCCGCGACAGCGGCCCAGCAAGTCGCAGATCTCGGCAGGATCGTAGCCGCCGCTCTCGGGCACGCTGTTGCATGCGCCCTTCGCGACATGGGGCATGATGTAGAGTCCGGAGCCGTGGGACATGGGTGCGGCGTGGATGATGCAGTCCTGCTCGCCGATCGCGTCGACATCTGCCAGATAGCAAAGCGTCTCCGCCGTGAGGTTGCGGTGGGTCAGCATGACGCCTTTGGGCCGGCCGGTCGTGCCGCTCGTGTAGAAGAGCCAGGCGACGTCCTCGGGCAGGCGCGAGGCCATGGCGATCGGCTCATTCTCGAGAAGACGCGCGTAGTCCCGGCTCGGCACTTCGACGAGATGCCGCATGGCCTCCGGTTGCGGCGCGACTCCGGCCAGCCCGGAGGCGAGATCGGCGCTGGCGAAACAAACGCGGCTGCCGCTGTTTTCGAGAATAAAGGCGATCTCGCGGGGGTGAAGCTTCGCATTTACCGGCACCGCCACGAGGCCGGCATGCCACACGGCATAGAGGATTTCGGGATACTCGGCGATATTCCGCATGACGAGAGCCACGCGGTCGCCGGGCTCGAGCCTGAAGCGGGTCAGCAGCCCTCCGGCGAGCCTGGCCACGCGCGCGCCGAGAGTGCGATAATCGAAGAGGGTCTTTTCGCCGATCGATACCGCCGGGTGAGTCGGGAAATGCCGCGCCGTATTGACCAGCATCTGTGCGATGTTCATCCGTCCTCCGAGGCTGCCTCGACGCACCCCTCGGCCGTAGCGCGCACCTCGCGCGGCGGCCCGCCCAGCACCATATCGAAGGGGCGGGAGGGGCGGCAATGATGGAGGATTGCATATCATGAAAAGGCTCGCCGCCGCCGCGGCCGTGATCTTCATGGGCCTCTTTGCCTCGACCGCCCATGCCGATCTTGCGCGAGGACGCGCCGCATTCGAGCAAGGCAATTACACGCTGGCTTATCAGGAGCTCATCCCCGATGCGCAAACCGGCAATGGGGAGGCGGAATACCTGATTGGCGAAATGGCCGCGGACGGATTGGGCATGTCGCGAAGCTACGCGCTGGCCGCGCGCTGGTATGCCATGGCCGCGCGGGCAGGCTACGAGCCCGCGAATCTTACCCTCGGCCTCCTCTACCTGCATGGCGCCGGGGATGAGGACGATCCGACGGCCGTCGCCGCCGACCCGAGCAAGGCCGTCCCCTATATCCAGGCGGCCGCCCATAGCGGCGACAGGAATGCGGAATACCTCCTCGGGCAACTTTACTTCCAAGGGACCGGCGTGCCCCAGGACTTCGCGCGCGCCTACGAATACACGCTCAAGGCGGCGAATGCCGCCCTCCCCGAAGCGGAATACAATGCGGGGATCATGGCGCTGAAAGGCGCCGGCACGACGGCGAATCCCGTCGAAGCGTATAAGTGGTTCGCCTTGGCGGCCGCCGCCCATTATCCCGGCGCTGAGCAAAACCGCCAGGCCGTGCTCGGGCAATTGTCGCCCGAGGATGCGGTCAAGGCCAAGGCCCTGGTCGACGCCTTTCGGCCGACGCCGTGAGCCCAGCCCGCCGGCCTCTCGATCGCGGGCTGACTCATCCTTCCCTTGCGGCTCACCAAGCCGCGTCGTTTACTAATGACAAAACGGCCCATAGGGCGAGAAACGCAGGGAGGTTCCATGGAAGGCACGATGATGCGCTTCCCCTTGACGCTGCCGGCCATTCTGGAGCACGCCGGCAAGCTCCACGGGGAAGCCGAGATCGTTTCCCGCCTGCCCGACAAATCGCTGCACCGATATCGCTTCGCCGATTTCTACCGGCGGGCGCGGCGTCTCGCCGGGGCGCTGCAGAAGGCGGGGCTCGCGCGCGGCGACCGCGTCGCGACCCTGATGTGGAATCATTACGCGCATGTCGAGGCCTATTTCGGCATCCCCGCCGCCGGCGGGGTCTTCCATACCCTCAATTTGCGCCTCTTCCCCGACGACATCGCCTATATCGTGAACCACGCCGGCGACCGCTTCCTGATTGTCGACGATGTCCTCCTCCCGCTCTACGAGAAATTCCGCGACAAGGTGAAGTTCGAGCGCGTCTTCGTCGTGTCTTTGACCGGCAAGCCCGTCCCCGCAGACTACGAGGACTATGAAGCCCTGCTCCAGAGCGCCGCTGGCGAATTCGCGCCGCCCGCACTCGACGAATACGACGCCTGCGGCATGTGCTACACCTCCGGGACCACAGGCCGCCCCAAGGGGGTCGTCTACAGCCATCGCGCCCTGGTGCTGCATTCCTTCTGCATCTGCTTGCCCGACTGCTTCGCCCTTTCGATGCGGCAGACGGTGATGCCAGTCGTCCCCATGTTCCATGTCAATGCCTGGGGACTCCCCTTCGCCTGCATCATGGCCGGGGCCAAGCTGGTGATGCCGGGGCCGCATCTCGATGCGCAGAATCTGGTCGAGCTCTTCTCGCAGGAGCAAGTGACCCTCTCAGCCGGCGTGCCGTCGCTGTGGTTCGGCGTGCTCGAGATCCTGCAGCGAGAGCGCGGCAAATATCGGCTGGCGCCCGGCATGCGCCTGCTCGTCGGCGGTTCCGCCTGCCCCGAATCGATGATTCGCGCTTTCGACGCGCTCGGGGTTCAGGTTCTGCATGCCTGGGGCATGACCGAGATGTCGCCGGTGGGCACTGGTGGCGTGCTGAAGCCGCGCCTCGATCAATGCGATGCCGATACGCGCTACGCCTATCGCGCCAAGCAGGGCCTGCCGCTGCCCTTCGTCGAGACGCGCGTCGTCAACGACGATGGCGTCGCCGCCTGGGATGGCGAGTCCGTGGGCGAGCTCCAAGTGCGCGGTCCCTGGGTCGCCGCCAGCTATTACAAGCCCGAGGATAAGGTCGCGAGCTGGACCGAGGATGGCTGGTTCCGCACCGGCGACGTGGCCAAGATCGACCCCGAAGGCTACGTCAAGCTCACCGACCGCACCAAGGACCTCATCAAATCCGGCGGCGAATGGATCAGCTCCCAGGATCTCGAGAGCGCGCTGATGGGCCACCCCGCCGTGCTCGAAGCGGCGGTCATCGCGGTGCCGCACCCCAAATGGCAGGAGCGTCCCCTCGCCTGCGTTGTGCTGAGGAAGGGCTCCCACGCGACGGCCGAGGAGCTCAGATCCTATCTCGCCGACAAATTTGCGCGCTGGTGGCTGCCCGATGCCGTCGAGTTCCTCGACGAGATCCCGAAGACGTCGACCGGCAAGTTCCAGAAGCTCAAGCTCCGCGAGCGCTTCAAGGACTACAAGCTGGCGAGTTGATCAGCTCCGCCAGCGCAGCGTGCGCTCCTTCACCGGGTTTTGGAAGGACCGTCCCTGCTCGTGCGCCGCGGCATATTCCTTCTTGAGGCGATAATACCATTTCGCCTGGGTATCGGCGTCGTCGATGAGCATGAGCGGCGGCTCATGCCTGAGCCCCGCCTGCTGCAATGCCACGATCCTGCGATCTTGATCGAGAAAGGCGCGGGCGAAGGGCCGCAAGAAGGGCTTGAGAGGCAGGAGCCATGGCATGGTCCAATAAATTGCATGGCTCACCAAGGTCTCGGCCTCGCTGATCGGCGTTACCGCCGTCAAGCCGCAGAGAACGTGCCGCCCCGACCGGACATGCTCGATGCGGACACCCGGCAGCCGGAAGCTGATCTCGGTCGATATGTCGCCGCCCAGCAAGCGATAGGCGGCCGAGTTGCGGCTTGGGCGATGCCGGACCATGCGCCAGCCGAGCTCCGCAGGCTCGAATTTCCGCACCTTCTCGTGGATCGAGCGGCGTGAGCGCCACCACCAGGCGCGGTGGACGAACGGGCCGTGAGCGGGATCCATGAGCCCCACGACCGCATGATCGATGTTGCAGGGGAAGATCATGTCCTCGAAGAGTTGCGGGGGCCGCTCGCCGATCTCCGGCACCATCGGCACGTCGGGGAACGCGCCGTTCTCCCGGCCGAAATAGATCCAAAGGTTCCCTTGCGCCTCGCGGCAGGGATAACGCTTCACCTTGACGCGCGAGACGTCGATCCTGCTGCCGTCCGTAAGCGAGGGAATGGCGGTGCAGCGTCCTTCGGTATTGAAGCGCCACCCGTGATAGCAGCACTCGACCTCAGCGCCGTCGAACGTGCCGTCCGACAAGGGAATGCCGCGATGCGGACAGATGTCGCGAAGCGCGAAGGGCTTGCCGTCCCGCGCCCGCCCCACGAGGATCGGCTCGCCCAGAAGCGTAACCCCGATGGTGCGCCCCGGCTTGAGCCGGCTCCCGGGCATCGCGAAATACCACAGGCTTTCCAGGAACATGGCCGAGAGCAGTAGCGGATCGGCCGAGCGCTTACAAGCGGGATCGAATGCGGCCCTTTGACACGTGGGCGCCGCCGGCCGAGCGGCTCAGTCGCGGTAGCCCGGGTCCTTCGCGTCGAGCAGACGGAGCAGCGCCGGCCAGGCCAGCTGCGCCGGCCGTTCCCGGGTCATTCCCGCGCGCGTCTGCTGCGCCACGACCTCCTGAACCTCTTTGGACGGCATTACGAGATCGCGCCCGCCCGCGAGCGCCGCGACCTGGATGGCGCAGGCGCGCTCGATCGTGAAGATGCGAAGGAACGCATCCTCCACAGTCGGCCCGCAGGCCAGTGTGCCATGATTGCGCAGGATCATCAGGTTCTTGTTGCCGAGATCGCGAACGAGCCGCTCTCGCTCGCCGAGATCGAGGGCAATCCCCTCGTAATCGTGATAGGCGAGCGACGCCAGCGCGACCATGGCCGTCTGGGACAGCGGCAGCAGCCCATCCTTCTGCGCCGAGACGGCGGCGCCGTCGCGCGTGTGCAGATGGATGACGCAGGCGACGTCCGCGCGCGCCATATGAATGGCGCTGTGAATCGTGAAGCCGGCCGGATTGATGGCGTATTCCGAAGGCGTGACGATATTTCCGTCGAGATCGATCTTCACCAGCGATGAGGCAGTGATCTCATGGAACATCATCCCGTAGGGGTTGATGAGGAAATGATGCGCGGGGCCCGGGACGCGCGCGGAGATATGGGTGAAGATCAGGTCGTCCCAGCCGTAATGGGCGACGAGCCGATAGCACGCGGCGAGATCGACGCGCACGCGCCATTCGTCGGGCGTGACTTGCTCTCGCATCGAGTTGCGGATTTCCCTGGCCACGGTGGTGCGCATATTCATCGCGGCATTCTCCCGGTAGAACGTCTTGCTCAACCCTTGCCAGCTTAGCATGGCGGCGGAGGAACGCCATCCCGTGCGGGCGAGGATTCGTGCTGTCGATGTCGGGCCAATCGTCGCTCCACGGTGGCGACCACCGCCGCGAGCGGAATCGCCTCCATCGTCGTGCCGCCGAAATCCTGGGCACGCAGCACCGTGAGGTCCCCGATCAGGGGCGCGAACTTGGCCGGGTCCGTCGGACCAAAGAGACTGATGAGCGGGCAATCGGCGGCGGCGAGCATATGAGCGGTGCCGCAGTCGTTCGACACGGCGAAGGCCAAATGCCGGCCGAGGGCGACGGTGAATATTGGAGACGCGGCAAGCGGGTCCGGCGCCTGCAGGGGAAAGCAAGCGTCGGGAACCTCCGAGCTCAACCGCGCAAGCCAAGGGCGCTCATCGGGGCCGAGGAGAAAAACCGGCCGCAACGCCAGCGCGCGGCAGCGCCGCGCCAATTCGATATAGCGATCGAGCGGCCAGCATTTGTGCCGTCCGCCGGCGCCGGGGACAAGGCCGACGCAAGTCTCGCCCTCCGGCAGGGCGGCGCGGGCCGCCGCCTCGAAGGCCGCAGGCAGCTTGGACGCCGGCGTGAAGGTCAGCGGCGCGCCCGAGGCAGCGCGAATGAGATCGAGCATTTGGGCGATCATCGCCGGCGGCTTGCGATAGGGGCGCGCGGGCACGCGGTCGGAAAGCCGGAAATCCGCGGCACCGGAGACGAAAACCTCGTGGCGAATGCGCCGGAGCACGAGTGTCGTCGGCACGCGCCGCTGGGTGTCGATGACCAGATCGAAGCGGCGTCCAGCGAGGGGGCGATGGAGAAGCTCCGCCAATCGCAGGCCGATCCCGGCGTCCTCGATGATCTCGTCGAGATAAGCGGCGACGAGCGGTCGGAGCGCCCCCGCATAAACCGTCTTGCCGATGCCGGCGAGCCAGGTGATGTGAGCCTGCGCCCAGGCGCCGCGCAAGGCGCGGAGGAACGGGATTTTCATGAACCCGTCCCCCATCAGCTCCAGCCCGGAATAGACGAGAATGGTCCTGGGCGCGAAAGGACTCTTCGGCGTCATCGCGGCGTCGCCTCGCATCAGCGATTCTCGCGCGCGACGGCGCTTTCATGCCAGCGCCGCAGCACAAGATATTGCACCAACGTCAGCAGCAGGAATATGGCGACGCCGGCAACCGAGATGAGAAACAGCGCGGCAAACATGCGCGGAATGTTGAGCCGATAGCCGGACTCGAGGATGCGATAGGCAAGGCCCGATTCCGACCCGGCCGTGCCCGCGACGAACTCGGCGACCACCGCGCCGATGAGCGCTAAGCCGCCGCTGATCCGGAGCCCGGCAAGGAAATAGGGCATGGCATTGGGCAGGCGCAGCAGCCACAGCATCTGTCGCCGCGAGGCGCCGTAGAGCTGGAAGAGATCGAGAAGATTGTGATCGGCGCTGTTGAGCCCGAGGGTGGTGTTCGACACCACGGGGAAGAAGGCGACGATCCACGCGCAGATGAGAAGGGCCGCCTCCGTGTCCTTAACCCAGATGATGATGAGCGGCGCGATCGCGACGATGGGCGTCACCTGGAGTATCACCGCATAGGGGAACAGGCTCAGCTCGATCAGCCGCGACTGGGCGAAGAAGATTGCAAGGCCCAGCCCGCCGAGTGCGGCGCAGATGAAGGCGAGGATCGTCGTCTGCATCGTCACCCAGAGAGAGCCCGAAAGCGTTCCCCAATCCTTGATCAGCGTGTCGAGGATGAGGAGCGGACCAGGCAGGATGTAGGGGGGGATGCTCTCCAGCCGCACGAACGCCTCCCAAGCGGCGAGAAACAACAAGCCGAGCAGGAGCGGCGCGACGAGCCTCAGCAGGAACGAAGTCCGGGTGCCCTCCCGCGCCACAGGGATCGCGGCTTCCGCCAGCGAATTTTGCCGAACCGCCATCGTCACTCTCCTCAGGCGCCGCCCACGCTGCGCGCAAGCGCCGCGCTCACCCTCCGGCAGAACTCCCCGTAGCGCGGCGTGAGGCGAAACGCCTCCTCGCGCGGATAAGGCTCATCGATGCGAATCTCCTCCGTCACGCGGCCGGGCCGCGCCGAAATCACCACGATGCGCTCGGAAAGATAAACGGATTCGTAGACGCTGTGGGTGACGAAAACGACCGTCAGGCGCTGCGACGACCACAGAGCGAGCAGGTCGCGGTTGAGCTTAAAGCGCGTCAATTCGTCGAGGGCGGCGAAGGGCTCGTCGAGCAAGAGGATTTCGGGGCGCGTGACGAGCGCGCGGGCGATGGAGGCGCGCATCTTCATGCCGCCCGAAAGCTCGCGCGGATAGGCGCGCTCGAAGCCTTCGAGCCCTACCAACGCGATGGCTTCGCCAATCCGCACGGCGGCGGCGCGTCGGGATTCCCCACGGAGCCGCAAGGGCAGATAGACATTGTCGAACACCGTGGCCCAGGGCATGAGCGTCGGCTCCTGAAAAACGAAGCCGATATTGCGACGAGCGGCGTGGCGGCTCTCGTCGCCCGTCCATTCGATGCGCCCACCTGTGGCGCTGCCAAGCCCGGCGATCAGGCGAAGGATCGTGCTTTTCCCGCAGCCCGAAGGCCCGAGCAAAGTGAGAAATTCGCGCGCCTCGACGGCGAGGCTGATATCGCGCACCGCGACAACACCGTTCGCATAGGTCTTCGCGACGTTGGTAAGCGTGACGATCGGCGCTTCCGCCGGCATGCCATACCTCGTTCGAACGACAGGCTTCCGAGAACCGACGCGCGAATGGGATAGATCGCTGGAAGACCGGCGGCAACTGCATCTGAGCGCAGATCGGGCCCGACGGCGCTTATTTCCCGGTCCTCATACCGAGCTTCTTGTTGACGAATCCGAAGTCGAACCCTTTCCGCCAATCCATGTCCTTCGGATAGATGCCGGCATCCGCCATGATCTTGAAGAAGGCGGCGATGCGCGCCGGATTGAGCGCGCCGATCCCGTCCTTGCGGGCATCGCCGGAATCGACGATCCCATATTGCTTCATCTTGGCGATGCCGTTCGCGATGAGATCGTCGGTCATCTCCGGGTTCTCTTTCTTGATGAGCGCATTGGCCGGGCTCGGATCGCCGTAGAGATAGCTGTACCAGCCCTCGATGGTGGCGTCGACGAAGCGCTGCACCAGATCCGGGTTCTGCTTGATCAGCCTGGCCGAGGTGGTGACGAGATTGCCGTAGCTCGGCCAGCCGGCATCGGCGATGAGATGCACATCGACCTTGGCGCCGGCTTTCTCGAGAGTATAGGGCTCGCTCGTGACGTAGCCCTGCTGGATCGCGCTCTTGTCGGCGAGGAAGGGCGCCATCTGGAACGTATAGGGGCGGATCTGGCTGTCCTTGAGCCCGAACTTCGCCTTGAGGAAAAGCCACCATCCTTCACGGGTGTCGCTGGAGATGAGGATGGGCTTGCCTTTCATGTCGGCGAAGCCCTTGATGTGCGCCTCCGCATGGGAAATCAGAACCGCCGGGTCCTTCTGGAAGAAGGCCGCCACCGTTACCATCGGGATGTCGTGCGCGACGAAGTTGAGGGCGACGGAGGTGTTCGACGAGATCGCGAAATCGAGCACACCTGCGGCGAGGAGCTGGGGATGGTTCACCTGCGGGCCGCCCTGGCGAATCTCGACGTCGAGCCCGTGCTTCGCATAGAGGCCGGTCGCCTTGGCCTGGTAGTAGCCGCCGTATTCGGCCTCGGCTTTCCAGTCGATGCCGAAGCGGATCTTGTCGAGCGCCGATGCGGGTCCGCTTGCGGCCATGGCGATGAGAAGCGTCACGGCCACCGTGACCGCGATCCGCGCCGCGGCTCCGCGCACCCGGCTCCTTGATGATTTCAGCAGCACGCAACCCCCTTTTTGTTTTGCGTGAAGCACCAAATGCCGCCCATTGCTTCAGGCCCTGTCCTTGAGAACATCCAACGGCATCCGGCTTGCTTCCTCGAGAATGGCGCGAAAGCTCTGCGCCGCCTGCTCGATCAGCTCGCGGCCGCGCGCGGCGCTCGCCTGGGTGGCGTCGCCGCAGGCGCCGGCGGCGTTCAGGTCCTGGGTCAGCCAGCTGAAGGGCACGCGCCCATGCGCTTGCACATGCGCATAGTCCTTGGCCAGCCTGAGCGAGGCTGGCATGAAATTTCCGATTTTCTCCACGCGCACGAGATCGGGGCGCAAATGGAGCATCATCGAGGTCTCGATGGCGCCGCCATGGATGCCGTGCTTGATCTCGCTCTCCTCGAACATCCCGCTCGCGTCGACCAGCCGGTAGGCGTTGACTTGCACCACGAGCATCTTGTGCCGGATGCGCAATTGCCGCCCCACGATATCGAGGAGCTGCGGCTGCCCGCCATGGCTGTTGAAGAGAACGAGCTTCCGGAGCCCCGCTTTTGCAACCCCGTCGCCCACTTCGCTCCATAGCCGAATGACAGTCTCCGGCGAGAGGGAGAGCGTGCCGGCGAAGTCGCCGTGCTCGTCGCTGCGCCCGATGGGAAGCGCCGGCAGAACGGTGACGGGAAATGACGGCGGCAAAAGCTCCAGCGTGCGCTTCAGGATGCCGTCGTTGAGGATCGCGTCGACGGCGAGGGGAAGATGCGGGCCGTGCTGCTCGATCGCCGCGACCGGCAGCACGGCGACGACGCGCGCCGCGTCCAGCCCGGCGAAATCCTCGGTGGTCATGTCCTGCCAGAAACGTCGCAGCATCGGCGTTTCCGTTCCTAATCGAAGCGCTCGACCTTGATCGGATCGCCGTCGCGGACGGCGGCGAGAATGCGAACGTCCTCCACCGCGCGACCCCAGATATTGGTGGGGGCGGCCAGGCGGATCTCGTCGCCGCGGGAGATCGGCGTGCGGCCGAAGCCGATCGCGATCGAATCGCCCTCGACCCAGAAGGCGAGCTCGCCGGGCTTGACGACGGCGCGGGCGTCCTTCTCGCGGCTGACCGATACCGGGGTCGAGAAATACACCTCCTCGCCCCAGCGCTGGGCGCGCGAGGCGAACGGCGCCTTGGCATAGATCGCCGCCGCGGTCGGCGTGTCGAGAAGCTCAGCCGTCACCGCGAACTTGCCGATCGTGAGCTTGAGCTTGCGCACCGTCTCCCTCCCTTTCGCTGGCGCGAAGTGTAGCTGTGCGCCAAGCAGGCCTCAACTAATGGTGTTCGATGGTGTTCGATGGTCAAGCGAAGGCTTTCCCTCGTGTTTTCGCGAGTCCGGGACAATTCCGTGCGGCCGCGGATGGCGCCATTCCGACTTTAAGATATTTGACCGGGCTCGGGGGAACACGCAAAATCCCAGTTAATATCATGTGCTGTCCGCAGCTTCATCGACGGGGGAAATGCGATGCGGCTTCTCCTTGCAGAAGACAATCACCAGCTCGCCGACTTCCTCAAGGCCAGCCTTGGCGAGGCGGGCTTCGCCGTGGACATCGCGGAGACGGCCGCGGGCGCGCGGTCTGCGCTGTCGGGGAGCCATTACGACGTCCTGGTCGTCGACCTCGGCCTCCCCGACGCCGACGGCATCACCATCATCGAATCCCTGCGCGCGCGGGGTGATGCGACGCCGGCGATGATCCTGACGGCGCGGGACGGGCTGCGGGACCGCGTCGACGGCCTCAATTCGGGAGCCGATGACTACCTCGCCAAGCCCTTCGCCACCGAGGAGCTGGTGGCGCGGCTGCGGGCGCTGCTGCGGCGGCCGGGAAGCGCGCTCGGCCAGGAGCTCTCGGCGAGCAACCTGACGCTCGACACCCGGACGGGCGAGGTGCAGGTCGACGGCACCTCGGTCTCGCTCTCCCGCCGCGAGATCGGGCTGCTCGAGCTTCTGCTGCGCCGCGCCGGCCGCGTCGTCCCCAAGCAGGCGATCGAGTCGAGCCTCTACGGCATGGACGAGGAGGTTGCCTCCAACACCGTGGAGGTCCTGGTCCATCGCCTGCGCAAGCGTCTCGCCCATCTGGGCGCCAAGGTCAATGTCGTCACCTTGCGCGGTATTGGATACGTGCTCACGGATCAGACGGATTGAAGGCGCAGCACCCCTCGATCCTTCGCGTCCTCGGCTGGCGTCTCTCGCTGGTCAGCCTGCTCTTCGCCGCGCTCATCGTCGGCCTGCTCCAGTCGAAGCTCCAGACGGCCGCGCGCGGGCTCTTCCACCAGGCGCTCGTGGCCGAGGGGCGGAGTGTCTTGACGCGCCTGCGCGTGACGGACGGCAAGCTCAGCTTCCCCGAGCCCGACATCGCCGAGGAGATCGTCAATATCATGCATTACCGGGTCTTCGACGGCACCGGGAAGCTGCTCTACGCCTCACCGAACCTGCTCGCCGACGTGCCCGGCCGCACGGAGCTGCCGGCCGCGCTCCTGACCGCCGCGAGCGGCTATTCCGGCGACGTGAGGTTCTTCGCCCTCGACCCGCCTTTCTCCAAGGACCGCTTTATCGGGGTCAGCCTCAAGGCGACGGTGGGTGGCCGGCCCGCCGTCGTGGAAGTGTTCATGGATCTCGACCAGCGCGGCGTGCTGCTCGACGACCTCGTCCAGGAGTTCTTCCTGCATGTCGGCTGGCTGATCATTCCCTTCGTCGCCCTTCTGCTCCTCGTCAATCTCTTAACCATATGGATGGGGTTGCGGCCTTTGACCGAGGTGTCGCGAATGGCCTCGGAGATCGGCCCCGAGACCACCGGGCGGCGCCTTCCCGAGAAGGGGCAGCCGCGGGAGATCCTTCCCCTCATCCGCAGCGTCAACCGCGCACTCGAGCGCCTCGACAAGGGCTTCCAGGTGCAGCGGCAATTCACCGCCGATGCGGCCCATGAGCTGCGCACGCCCCTTGCCGTCCTGAGCGCCCATCTCGAGACCCTCGGCGAGGGCACGGCCGTGGCGGCACTCCGGCGCGAGGTCGCGGGGATGACCCGCCTCGTCGGGCAGCTCCTGCGCATCGCCCAGCTCGACGCCCTGGCGACGCCGCCGGCCGAGCAGGTCGACCTCCACGCCATCGCCGTCGACGCCGCCTCGGCGCTGGCGCCGCTTGCCCTCAAGCAGGGCAAGTCGATTGCGGTGAGCGGCGTCGAGCATCCTCTCTGGGTTCGTGGCGACATCGAGGCTCTCACCCAGGCCATCCGCAATCTCATCGAGAACGCCCTGATCCATACGCCGAGAGGGACGACGGTCGAGCTCGAGCTCGGCGAGGATCGCACCCTGCGCGTCTCCGACGCCGGGCCCGGCGTGCCGCCGGAAAACCGCGACAAGATCTTTCAACGCTTCTGGCGCGCCGATCGCCGCGAGGGAGGTGCCGGGCTGGGCCTCGCGATCGTGGCCAAGGTCGCCGAGACCCATGGCGGCAGCGTCCATGTGGAGGAGTCGCATTTCGGCGGCGCCTCCTTCGTCCTGACCCTGCCGGCGCCCGAAGAGGCGGCGGAATCCACCGCTGCGGAGGGCCATCGCGACACCCCGCGCCGGCCGGGGGCCAAGAACGGCACGAAGGAGAAGGCGGCCTGATGACGCCCCGCCCGCCGGCCGAGATCGGCATGCCCCTCGCGGATGTCGAGACGCCGGCCCTTCTCATCGACCTCGACGCTTTCGAGCGCAATCTGCGCAAGCTCGCCGAGCGGGCCCGCACCATGGGGGTGCGCCTGCGCCCCCATGCCAAGACCCATAAATCGGCGCCGGTGGCGCGTCGGCAGATGGCCTTGGGCGCGGTGGGGGTGTGTTGCCAGAAGGCGAGCGAGGCCGAGGCCCTGGTCCAGGGCGGGATCGGCGACGTCCTCGTCAGCAACGAGATCGTCGACCGGCGCAAGCTGGCCCGCCTCGCCGCCCTCGCGCGGGAGGCGAGGATCGGGCTCTGCGTCGATGACGAGGCGAATGTCGGCCTGCTCAGCGAGGCGGCGCAGAGCTTCGGCATCACCTTCGACGTGCTGGTCGAGATCAATGTCGGTGCCAATCGCTGCGGCGTCGAGCCCGGCGCGCCGGCCCTCGCCCTTGCCCAAAAGATCGCCCGCTCCCATGGCCTGCGCTTCCGCGGCCTTCAGGCCTATCACGGCTCGGCGCAGCACATCCGCGCCTTCGAGGCGCGGCGGGAGGCCATTGCCGGCGCCGTCGAGAAGGCGCAGGCCACCGCCGAGCTTCTGGCGCGCCACGGCCTGCCCTGCGAGGATGTGACGGGTGCTGGGACCGGAAGCTATGCTTTCGAGGGGCGGAGCGGGGTCTATACCGAGCTCCAGGCCGGCTCCTATGCCTTCATGGATGCGGATTACGCGCGCAATCTCGACGAAGCCGGCCGGCCCGTGCAGGAGTTCGAGCACAGCCTCTTCGTCTATGCGACGGTGATGAGCAAGCCCGCCGCCGACCGCGCGGTCCTTGATGCCGGCCTCAAGGCCTTCAGCCTCGATTCCGGACTGCCGCGCCTCGCCGACCGGGCGGATGTCGAATATGTCGGCGCCGCCGACGAGCACGGAAAATTGCGATTATTGGAAACCAATCGGTCCCTTGCAATCGGCGACAAGCTGCGGCTGATCCCCGGCCATTGCGATCCGACGGTCAATCTGTATGACTGGTATGTCGGCTATCGCGACGATCGGGTCGAAGCCCTGTGGCCGATTCATCGCGGCCCGGGCTATTGAGCGTTGCCGGCTGCGCGCGCAGCACCCGCGCCCGCATCGAAAAGCCGCCGAAGCTCCTCCCGGACCGCGCGTCCCGCCGCGAGGCCCCAGCAATTGACGATGGCGAGACGGAACCCGCCCGGCGGCATAGCATGGTGCTCGGGAGCGACGTCGTCCTCGAAGGTGATCTGAATCGAGGAGATCTCCGGATCGTCCAGATAACGCCGGACCGCGCGGCGATCGATGCGCCAGCGCACCTCATGCTCGCCGAAGAGGACGACGCTGAAGCCTTCCCGCCGCTCTCGCTCGGCGAAGCGCCAGCCCTCCCCGGCATAGAGCCCGACCACCGCGGCGAGCCACCCGGGGCCGTTGAGGTCGAGCCACTGCTCGGCCATCCGGAGGTGGCATTCGACGATGCGGCCGCCGATCGTCTCGAAATTGACGATGCCGCTGAACCCGGCCAGATGGCGCGCGACCCAGGCGCCGAGATAGTCCTCGAGCATCGGATCAGGATCGGCATGCACGGTCCAATAGTCGAACGTCCCGCCGGGTCGCGGCTCCCCCGTGGTATGGCGCCACCAGCGCGGGCGGCCGGCCACGAGGGCGACGTCCGTCGAGACGTGGCGGCCGGTGAAGAGGGGCATCCACAGATGCCCCGGCTGCAGCGCCGCGAGATAGTCGGCCTCGGTGGCGATGACCCCGCCGCCCGTCCCCATCCCGCGCATGTTGTAGATGGGCTTCGAGAATACGGGGTAGTGCCGGGGCATGGTGCCGTGGGGCCCGTGGGGAAGCCCCTGGGTCTCGCAGATGAGGAGCTTGTTGTAGACCCAGCGATGGGCGGGATAGAGCTCCCAGGCCGTCGCGTCGTCGATGGGAATGACGATCCCGTCCGGAACCGCTTGTCCCTCGAAATACTGCCAACGCCAAGGATCGACGCCGAGAAAGGGCATGGGCCATCCTGCCAAATTGCTCGGGCGACGGAAAGGCGACGCCTGGGGCCTCAGCGCCGCAGGATGAACGCGGCGGGCGGGCGGCGCCGCTCCCAACCGTCGCGCTCGAGGCGGGGGACCGAGTCCTCCCCCTGGGGATAGCCGAGGCAGAGATAGGCGACGAAGATCCAGCCCGCGGGGACGGCCAGGATCTCGGCGATCCGTGCCGGCGCCAGGATGGAGACCCAGCCGAGCCCCAGCCCCTCGGCGCGCGCCGCGAGCCACAGGGTGTGGATGGCGGTCACCGCCGAATAGGCGACCGTCTCCGGCATGGTCCGGCGCCCGAGGCCGTGGCCCTGGGCCGGTTCCGGATCGGCGAAGACGGCGAGATGGACCGGCGCCTCGTCGAGCCCTGCCAGCTTGAGGGTGGCGTAGAGCTTCGCCCGCTCCCCCTCATAGGAGGCGAGCGCATCGGCGTTGCAGCGGGCGAACTCGTCGCGGATGGCCGCCCGGCGCGCCTCATCCTCGACGATCACGAAGCGCCACGGCTGGCTCAGCCCGACCGATGGCGCGCGGCAGGCGAGCGCCAGGAGCCGCTCGAGCAGGCCCTCGGGGAGCGGCTCGGTGCGGAAGCGGCGCACATCGCGCCGCCATTCGAGAAGTGCCGCGAAGCGGCGGCGGAACTCCTCGTCGAATTGCGGCGCATCCATCGTCGGCCCCACCATCCCCCGGAATCGACGGCCGCGCGACGGAGGGCCCGCCGCGCGGCCGCGCTTGCCGCCTTGCTTGCCTCAGTCGCCGCCGCCGAGGGCGCGGTTGGATTCACGGCTCAAGGCGTCGAGGGCCTCCTTGCTCTGGTAGATCTCCGCCCCCGACTTGCGGAAGGCCTCGGCCATCTGCGCCATGCCGGATTCCGCATAGTCGCGGACCTCCTGGGTGATCTTCATGGAGCAGAATTTCGGCCCGCACATGGAGCAGAAATGCGCCACCTTGTGCGCCTCCTTGGGCAGGGTCTCGTCATGGAACTGCTTCGCCGTCTCCGGATCGAGGGAGAGGTGGAACTGGTCCTGCCAGCGGAACTCGAAGCGTGCGCGGCTGAGCGCGTCGTCGCGGGCCTGGGCGCCCGGATGGCCCTTGGCGAGATCGGCCGCGTGGGCCGCGATCTTGTAGGTGACGACCCCGACCTTGACGTCGTCGCGATTGGGCAGGCCGAGATGCTCCTTGGGCGTCACATAGCAGAGCATGGCGCAGCCGAACCAGCCGATCATGGCGGCGCCGATGCTGCTCGTAATGTGGTCGTAGCCGGGGGCGATGTCGGTCGTAAGCGGCCCCAGGGTGTAGAAGGGCGCCTCGCCGCATTCCCGGAGCTGCTTGTCCATGTTGACCTTGATCTTGTGCATCGGCACATGGCCGGGACCCTCGATCATGACCTGGCAGCCCTTCTTCCAGGCGATCTGGGTGAGCTCGCCCAGGGTCTCGAGCTCGGCGAACTGGGCCTCGTCATTGGCGTCCGCGATCGAGCCCGGGCGCAGGCCGTCGCCGAGCGAGAAGCTCACGTCATAGGCCCGCATGATGTCGCAAATGTCCGCGAAATGGGTGTAGAGGAAGCTCTCCTTGTGGTGGGCCAAGCACCACTTCGCCATGATCGAGCCGCCGCGGCTGACGATGCCGGTGACGCGCTTCGCGGTGAGCGGGACATAGGCGAGGCGGACGCCGGCATGGATGGTGAAATAATCCACCCCCTGCTCGCATTGCTCGATGAGCGTGTCGCGATAGACCTCCCAGGTGAGCTCCTCGGCGACGCCGCCGACCTTCTCGAGGGCCTGATAGATGGGCACGGTCCCGATCGGCACCGGCGAGTTGCGGATGATCCACTCGCGGATGTTGTGGATGTTGCGCCCGGTCGAGAGGTCCATGACCGTATCGGCGCCCCAGCGCGTCGCCCAGACCATCTTGTCGACCTCCTCGGCGACCGAGGAGGTGACGGCGGAATTGCCGATATTGGCGTTGATCTTCACCAGGAAGTTCCGGCCGATGATCATCGGCTCGGTCTCCGGGTGGTTGATATTGGCGGGAATGATGGCGCGGCCGCGCGCCACCTCGTCGCGCACGAACTCGGGGGTGACGTAGTCGGGGATGGCGGCCCCGAAGGCCTCGCCGTCGCGCGCCGCCCCGTTCTTGAGCCGCGCGCGCCCGAGATTCTCGCGGATGGCGATGAACTCCATCTCGGGTGTCACGATGCCGCGGCGCGCGTAGTCGAGCTGCGTCACCGCCTGCCCGCCCTTGGCGCGCAAGGGCTTGTTGTGGATGGGGAACTCGGCCACGAGGTGCTTCTGATCGACATGGCCGTTATCCTCGGGCTTGACCACCCGTCCCTCGTATTCCTCGACATCGCCGCGGGCGCGGATCCAGCTCTCGCGCAGGCGCGGCAGGCCCTTGTGGATGTCGATCTTGGCCGCAGGGTCCGTATAGGGGCCGGAGGTGTCGTAGACGAGGACCGGCGGCTCCTTGGCCGAGGGGTCGAGGGCGATCTCGCGCATCGGCACGCGGATATCGTCGTGGCGCTCGCCTGAGAGATAGACCTTGCGCGAGGCCGGCAAGGCCCCCGTGGTGACGGTAATCTTGGGCGGCTTGTTGATGGCGTTCATGTGGATCTCCTGTGCAAGACGCGTGCAGGGAGACCCGGGAATGAGCGGGTGGGGCGATCACAGCGAGGCCGTGTGGTACGGCGTTTCCTTCCCTCCGCCGGCATGACCCGGATCAGGTTCTAAGGGTTTCCACGTTGGCGGCGCGCGGCCATCCCGGTGGTGTCTCAGCCCCCTAGCGGGGCTCCCCTCGGAATGAGCTTAGGGTGCACCCCGCCCAGGCGAAAATCAAGGCGGGCAGCACCCGCGCATGGCCGGCATTACCCGAGGGAAAGGGCCAGCCCGGCCAGGGCGAGGAGCCACAGGGCCCCGCAGGCGGCCCTGTAGAGGCGCAGGGCCGCGCGGATATCCGCGGGCGTCGCCGCGGCGCGGCCGTCCCCCATCCAGGCGTCCGCGACCGCCGCCCCGCCATAGATGCGCGGCCCAGCGAGACGGAGTCCGAGCGCCCCCGCCATCGCCGCCTCCGGAAAGCCCGCATTGGGGGAGCGGTGGCGCCGGGCGTCGCGGCGGACGGCGCGCCAGGCCTCCGCAGCGCGCGCCGCCGGTGTGAGCGAGGCCGCCAGCATGATTAGCACAGCGGCGAGGCGCGAGGCGGGAAGGTTCACCAGGTCGTCGAGCCGCGCCGCCGCCCAGCCATAGGCGCGGTGGCGCGGGCTCATGTGGCCGATCATGCTGTCGGCGGTGTTGATGGCCTTGTAGAGCACGATCCCCGGGAAGCCGCCGAGCGCGAGCCAGAGGGCCGGGGCGACGACCCCGTCGGAGAAATTCTCGGCCAGGCTCTCGATGGCGGCGCGGCATACCCCGGCCTCGTCCAGGCTCTCGGGATCACGCCCGACGATGGCGGAGACGGCCCGCCGCGCCGCTTCGAGCCCGCCCGCGCCGAAGGCGTCGGCGACCGCCGCCACGTGGCTTGCGAGGCTGCGCTGGGCGAGGAGGCTCGCCGCCAACACCGCCTCAATCAGCCAGCCATAGGGGATGGCCCGGCAAAGCAGGACGATGGCGGTCGCGGCTCCTCCCGCGACCGTCAGCAGGACCGCGAGGCCCAGCGCCCCCAGGCCGCGCCGCGCACCCTCGCCGAGGGTCGGGCGGTTGAGCAAGCGGTCGAGGCCGTCGATGAGCGCCCCCAGCCACACCACCGGATGGCGCAGCCGGGAATAGAGCCCGTCCGGATAGCCGATGAGGGCCTCGAGCACCAGGGCGAAGGCCAGGACGCGGAAGTCGAGGGGATCGAAGGCCGTCATTTCCTCCTGCCGGTGCCGATCGCCATGGTACTATCGCCTTTTCGCGAGCACGACCTCTCCATGCCCGACACCCACAATCCCGCCGCCGCCGCGACCGCGTCTCTCCTTCCCCACGGCGGCGACCTCGCCCAGGTGGCGGGCCGGCCGGGCGCCTTCACCGGGGGCTGGCTCGACCTCAGCACCGGCATCAATCCCTGGCCCTATCCGGCCGGCCAGGTGCCCGCGGCGGTCTGGGCCCGGCTACCGGGACGTGCCTTGGACGAGCGGCTTCGCGCCGCCGCCTCTGCCTATTACGGGGCGCCGGGGCCCGATTGCGTGGTGCCAGCTCCCGGCTCCCAGGCGCTGATCCAATGGCTGCCCCGCCTGCGCCCGCCCGGGGCCGTCGCGGTGCTGGGGCCCACCTATGGCGAGCACGCCGCCGCCTGGGCCGCCGCCGGGCATCGGGTCGTCGAGCTGGCGACACTCCCCGAGGATCTGGTCGAGTGGGACGTCGTGGTGGTGACCAATCCCAACAATCCCGATGGCGCGCGCCAGCCCCCCGACCGCCTCCTCGCGCTGGCCGAGGCTTTGGCGGCGCAAGGCGGCTGGCTGGTCGTCGACGAGGCCTTCGCCGACGTGGCCCCCGAGCTGAGCCTCGCCGCCGCTGCGTCCCGCCCGGGCCTCGTGCTGCTGCGCTCCTTCGGCAAGTTCTTCGGACTCGCCGGCCTCCGCCTGGGCTTCGCCCTCGCCGCCCCGGCCTTCGCGGCTCGCCTCGCCGCCGCCCTGGGGCCTTGGGCGGTGAGCGGGCCCGCCGCCTGGATCGCCGGCGACGCCTTCGCCGATGCGACCTGGATCACCGCGACCCGGGCGCGGCTCGCCGCCGCGGCGGCGAAGTTCGATCAGCTCCTCGCGGCGGCGGGCCTCGACATCCTCGGCAGCACCAGCCTTTACCGGCTCGCGGCGACGCCCGAGGCGGGCGCCCTGGCCGCGACACTGCGGCGCCACGGCATTCATGTGCGCGACTTCCCCGCCCGGCCCCACTGGCTGCGCTTCGGCCTGCCTCCAGACGAGGCCGGCTTCGCCCGGCTCAGGCGCGCCCTGGCGAACCACAACGCCACCCCTCCGGAGGCTTCCCGATGAGCGACGAGACGAGACTGGAGGCGGCGATCGCCTCCCTCGAGGATTTCCGCGCGCGGCTGCGCCGGCTCCCTGGCCCCGACGCGGCCGCGGCAGCGGCGGCCCAGGCGCGCGAGGCCGAGCTGACTAAGCCCGCCGGATCCCTCGGCCGCCTCGAGGAGCTGGCGATCTGGCTCGCCGCCTGGCAGCGGCGCCACCCCCCGAGCCTCGACAACCCCCTCTGTCTCGTCTTCGCCGGCAATCACGGCGTCGTCGCGCGCGGCGTCTCGGCCTTCCCCGGCGAGGTGACGCGCCAGATGGTGGCGAACTTCACCGCCGGGGGTGCCGCCATCAACCAGCTCTGCAAGGCCTATGGCGCCACCCTGGAGGTGATCCCCCTTGCCCTCGACCGCCCCACCGGGGACTTCACCGCGGGGCCGGCGATGAGCGAGGCGGACTGCGCCGCCGCCCTTGATACCGGCTGGCAGGCGGTCACACCCGCCTGCGATCTGCTGCTGGTGGGCGAGATGGGGATCGGCAACACCACGGCGGCGGCGGCGATCGCCGCGGCCCTTTTCGGCGGCAGCGGGGCCGATTGGGCCGGGCCCGGCACCGGCCTCGACGCCGGCGGGGTCGAGCGCAAGGCCCTCGTGATCGACGAGGCCCTCGCCCATCACGGCGCCGCCTTGGCCGATCCCCTCGAGGTGCTGCGCCGGCTCGGCGGGCGCGAGCTCGCCGCCATTGCCGGGGCCATCGCAGCCGCCCGCGTCCGCAACATTCCCGTGATCCTCGACGGCTTCGTGGCGACCGCCGCCGCGGCCCCCCTCTTCAAGCTCGCGGCGGACACCCTCGACCATTGCCTGGCCGGGCATGTCTCGGCCGAGCCCGGCCATCGCCGCCTCCTCCTCGCCCTCGGCAAGACGCCGCTCCTCGCCCTCGGCATGCGCTTGGGCGAGGCTTCGGGCGCAGCACTCGCCCTCGGCATCCTGCGCGGCGCCGTCGCCACCCATCGCGGCATGGCCACCTTCGCCGAGGCCGGGGTGAGCGGGAAGGCGTGAGCTACACACGATCCACCAGGTGGACGAAGGAGCCCATGACGCGGCCGCGACGGGCGCCGAGGGGACCGAGGGCACGGCCCGCCGAATCCGTCCCGGTGAAGAGCGGCGCCTCGGCGTCCTCGCGCGCGATCGTCGCATAATGGAACTCGTGGCCGCGGAAGGCGGCGCCCGCCGCACCCAGGGGGCCTGATTCCGCCAGCGTCACCCGGCGATAGCCGAGATGAAGGCGCGGCTTGGTGAAGGCGGTCTCCACGGGCAGCAGCCCGGCCATGGCGTGGCGCCGCCCGTCGACGTCGGTGAGCCCCGCGCCCAGCGCCATATAGCCACCGCACTCGCCATAGAGCACGGCCCCACGCGCCGCGGCGTCGCGCAAGCCCTTGAGGAAGCGAGCATTCGCCGCCAGCCGACCGGCCTGGAGCTCGGGATACCCGCCGGGAAGATAGACGGCGTCGGCGGCCGTGTCGGGGGCCTCATCGGCGAGGGGCGAGAAGGGCAGAAGCTCGGCGCCCTGCCCGCGCCAGGCCTCGATCACATGGGGATAGGCGAAGGCGAAGGCGTCGTCGCCGGCAAGGGCGATGCGCTGGCCGAGGGGTGGCAGCGGCGGCGCCGGCCCTTGAGCGGCCCCGGCGACCCGGCTCGGGCGGGCCAGCGCCTGCAAGGCGTCGAGATCGAGAACCGCCGCCCAGGCCGCCGCGCGGTCGATGAGCCCGTCGAGATCGGCATGCTCCCGCGCCTGGACCAGGCCGAGATGGCGCGAGGGCAGCGCCAGCGCCGGGGCGCGCGGCAGGCAGCCGAGCACCGGTAGGCCAAGGGGCTCGACGGCGCGGCGCAGGATCGCAGCATGGGCCTCGCCGGCCACCCGGTTGAAGATGATGCCGGCGACGGCCACATCGGCGCGGAAGTCGCGGAAGCCCTGGGCCAGGGCCGCGGCCGAGGCGCCCTGCCCCGCGGCATCGACGATAAGCACCACGGGCCAGCCGGCGAAGGCGGCGAGATCCGCGGTCGAGCCGCGCCCATCCCCGGCCCCGTCGAAGAGCCCCATCACCCCCTCGACCAGCAGCAGCTCGGCCTCCCGCCCGGCCTCGCCGATGAGCAAGGCAAGGGTCGCGGAGCGCATGGCCCAGGGATCGAGGTTGCGGCAGGGCGCACCACTGGCGGCGGCGTGGAAGGCGGGGTCGATGTAATCGGGCCCGACCTTGGCGGCGGCGACGCGCACGCCCCGGTCGCGCAGGCGGCGCAGCAAGGCCAAGGTGATCAAGGTCTTGCCGCTGCCCGAGGCGGGCGCGGCGAGGATCAGGCCGGGCGCCGTCACGGTGCCGCCCGCTCAGCCGGCCTCGCGGGCGCCGAGGGGATCGGCGACGAGCCGCCGCCCGGCGAGGGCGCCCAGCCAGTCGAGGCTCTGGCGCAGGCGCACCACCTCGCCGATCACGACGATGGCCGGGGGCTCGATTTCCGCGGCGGCGGCATCCGCGGCGCAGCGCGCGAGGGTCGATTCGATGACACGCTGCTGGGGCAGCGTGGCGTGGCTGACGATGGCGACGGGCTCGCTCGGGGCCCGCCCGCCCGCCAAGAGGCGCGCGGCGATGATGGGAAGGTGCTTGAGCGCCATGTAGATGACGAGGACCGGCGAGCCGCGGGCGAGCGCGGGCCAGTCGATCTGGTCCGGCACCACGCCGGCGGAATTATGCCCGGTCAGGAAGGTGACGACGGAGTTGGTGTCGCGATGGGTGGCGGGAATCCCGGCATAGGCGAGCCCGCCGATTCCGGCCGAGATGCCCGGCACGATGCGGAAGGGAATCCCCGCGGCGACCAGGCTGAGCGCCTCCTCCCCGCCCCGGCCGAAGACCAGGGGGTCGCCGCCCTTGAGGCGCAAAACCCGTTTCTTCTCATTGGCATAGCGGATGAGGCGGAGGCAGATGTCGGCCTGGCTCGGCGACGGCTTGCCGCCGCGCTTGCCGGCGAATTCGAGGCGCGCATCGGGCCCGGCCAAGGCGAGAATGGCCTCGCTCACCAGGGCGTCGTAGACGACGATCTCCGCCTCGCGCAGGGCGTGAAGCGCATGGAGGGTGAGGAGCCCGGGATCGCCGGGCCCCGCACCCACCAGCCAGACCCAGCCGGGCTCGAATCTCGGAAGGGTGAAGGGGAGCGGCTCCATCGCCGCCACCTTACACGGGCGCCGCCGCCCCCGCCACCGGGCGCGCGCCGGCACCACAACATCTGGTGGATGCAACGGCACGGAAAGGGGGGCGACGTCGGCATCCCCTCTCTCACCCGGTTGCCGTGCCGGCTCGGCTGCCCGGCCCCCCGTTATCCGTCGTTCCCGCGCAAGCGGGAACCCAGTGATTCCAATACCTTCCTGGGTCCCGGCTCTCCGCTTCGCTGCGGCCGGGACGACGGCTTTGAGGGCAAGAATTCGGAGGGGGCGACACAGGGGGGCGACGTTGGCATCCTTTTGCGCCCTCTCGTCACCCGGCGAGGGGCGACGTATAACCCCCCCATGACGCGGAAGACGGGGACGGCGCTCAGGCGCGGCTGGACGACGGGGGCCTGCGCCACGGCGGCCGCGCGCGCCGCCTTCGAGGCCCTGGTGACCGGGCGCTTCCCCGATCCCGTGACCATCACCCTGCCCCGCGGCGAGCGCCCGTCCTTCACCTTGGCGCGGGAGGAGCTCGGTCCCGATTTCGCCCGCGCCGGCGTGATCAAGGATGCGGGCGACGATCCCGACGTGACCCACGGCGCCCTCGTCCTCGCGACGGTCCGCAAGGGGGCGCCCGGCAGCGGCGTAAGCTTCCGCGCCGGCGAGGGGGTCGGCACCGTGACCAAGCCGGGCCTGCCGCTCGCCCCCGGCGAGCCCGCGATCAACCCGGTGCCGCGGGCGATGATGCGCGCGGCGATCGCCGCGGCGGCGCGCGAGCTCGGCGCTGCCGGCGACGTCGCGATCGAGATCGCCATTCCCGGCGGTGACGAGCTGGCTAAGCAAACCTGGAATCCGCGCCTCGGCATCCTGGGCGGCCTCTCCATCCTCGGCACCACGGGGATCGTGGTGCCCTTCTCCTGCGCCGCCTGGATCCACTCGATCCATCGCGGCATCGACGTGGCCCGCGCCGAGGGGCTGCGCCACGTAGCCGGCTGCACCGGCTCGACCTCGGAGCGCGCGGTCAAGCAGCGCTACGGCCTGCCGGACTCGGCCCTCCTCGACATGGGGGATTTCGCGGGCGGGCTCCTCAAATATCTGCGCGGCCATCCGCTGCCGCGCCTCACCTTGGGCGGCGGCTTCGGCAAGCTCGCCAAGCTCGCCCAGGGCCATCTCGACCTCCATTCCGGGCGCAGCCAGGTGGACAGGGCCTGGCTCGCCGCACGCCTGGCCGAGCTCGGCGCCGGCGGCGATCTCCTTGCCAAGGCAAGCAACGCCAACAGCGCCCTCGAGGCCTGGGAGCTCGCGCGCGCCGCCGGCCTGCCGCTCGCGGACGTGATCGCCGCGGGGGCGCGAAGGACGGCGCTCGATGTGCTCGCGGGCGCCCCCGTCGTGGTCGAGGTGCTCGTCTTCGACCGCGCCGGCGCGCTCATCGGCCGCAGCGATGGCTGAGCCCCGCCGCCTCCTCATCCTCGGCGGCACCGGCGAGGCCCTGGCTCTCGCCGCGCGCGTGGCCGCACTGCCCGGGCTCCAGGTGATCACCGCGCTTGCCGGGCGCACCCGGGCACCCGCTCGGCCCGTGGGCGAGGTCCGCACCGGCGGCTTCGGCGGCGCCGACGGCCTTGCGCAGTATATTAGCGAGACAAACATCTCCGTGGTCGTCGACGCCGCCCACCCCTTCGCGGCGCAGATCTCGCAGAACGCGGCCGAGGCCTGCGCGCGCGCGGGGGTGAGGCGGCTGATGCTGAAGCGGCCGCCCTGGCGGAAGGTGGAGGGCGACGACTGGATCGAGGTCGACGATATCCCGGCGGCGGCGCGGGCCCTGCCCGCGGCAGCGCGGCGCGTCTTCCTCGCCATCGGGCGCCAGGAGCTCGCCCCCTTCGCCGTCCTTGCCGAGCGCTGGTTCCTCCTCCGCCTCGTCGAGGCGCCGGCGGAGCCGCTTCCCCTCGCGCAGCATCAGCTCGTGATCGGCCGCGGCCCCTTCATCGCGGCGGCGGAGCGGCAGCTCCTCGCGGGCTACGGCATCGAGGCGGTAGTGAGCAAGAACAGCGGCGGCGCGGCCACCTATGCCAAGCTCGCCGCCGCCCGCGCGCTCGGCCTTCCCGTCGTCATGGTGCGCCGCCCGCCCCTCCCCGACGGCCCGCGCGTCGAGACGGTGGACGAGGCGGTGGAGTGGGTGGAGGAGCAGCTATAGTGTTGCTCTGTAAAAGACTCCGCTTGCCATTCGCTCTGTCGCTCGCAAGGCAAGCCGTGGATACCCGGGACTCGGCCTGCGGCCGGCCCGGGTATGACGGTCGAGGGCTGAATGCGGCACTGTCGAAACTCCATTCCGCCTGCGCCGCTCCGCGCCCACCTCACCCCGCTCCCCCGATGGGCGGAGAGGGAGAAGCATAGTGCGCTAATCACTCACTCTTGCCCCACACACCCGTCATCGCGAGCCCCGCGAGGGCGACGCGATCCAGCTCTTCGCAACATCCGGATGGGTGGACGGCGCGCCGGCAGCTCAAGCGCAAAGCGGCTCCGCCGGTTTTGCGAGCCTGGCCGACAGTGGCAAGCGCAAATGAGGCTACGGACACATGCCGCATCACGCGACCTTCTCGGGAAACAACCCCGGCATCCAGCGCGAGGCCAGGGTTGCGGGGAAGGCGAGGCGCAGCGGCGTGCGCGTGCTCTCGGACGCGACCACGCCGCGCTCGATGAGCGTGGAGACGATGCGACGGGCCTGGCGCTCGCCGGTGCCGACGATTGTTGCGGCGTCGCCGCGCGGTAGTGCGCCACGGTAGAGCAGTGCTTCGAGGATCTTATTTGCCTTGGGCGGCAGCTTGCTCAGGCGCATTTCCTCGTCGGCCCATGCGAGAATGCGCGTGCGGAGCCGCTCGGGCTGCATCAGCCGGTCCATGAATTTCACCTGATCGAGGCATACGGTCAGGAAGAACTTCGTGAATTCGGCGAGGCTCTCTTCGCTGAGGTTGCCGCGTCCGTCGAGATCGTTGCGGCGCGGCAGGTCGCAGGCGGCGAGGTGGCCCTTGTATTCGTTGACGTTGCGCGCGAGGCCGCGCGCGATGGACCAGACCGCGCCGGTGTCGAGCGCATCGAGGAGGGTTGCGTGCGAGACGAGACGCGCGACGCGCCCGTTGCCATCGAGGAACGGGTGAATCCACGCAAGACGGTGATGCGCCGCCGCCGTGGCGATGATGGTCTCGGCCCTGCCGAGCTTTGCATAGACGTCCTCGTAGCGCTTCAGGAAGCGCGGCACCGCCGGCGCGCTGATGGGGATATGACGGCCCACTTGCACGTCGCGGCGCCGGAGTTCGCCGGGTACGACCTTGATCTTATCCTTGGTCGCCGGGTCCTCGACCCACAGCAAGTCTTCGGGCAGTTGTTCGCAAAAGCGTCGGTGGATTTGCGTGATGGAGTCGATGGTCGTGGCGGGGCTCTTGAGCCCGCCCGTGTCGATCCAGTGCTGTACGGCGATATGGGCCTTGGCTTCGAGCTGGAGGTCGCGCTTCCTGGCGTCCTGGCTGTAGTCGCCCTTGAGCGCGCGCTCGATATCGATCGGGTGCGTGTCATGGCCTTCGATCAGGTTGCTGTAGTAGCAGTTCATCGCCCGCACGAGGCCGGCGAGTGAGCCGAGCAGGCTGTCGGGCAAAGAACGCCGCAAGCCGGCGCTCCTTTGCGCAAGCTCGATGGCAAGGTCGGTCAATTCGGACCGGTGCCTGGAGCCGCCGCCGATCAGCAGCGGCTCCATCAGGGCGGTGTCCTCTCCCTGATCCTTGGTCGCTTTCCAGTCCGCTTCGATGTCGGGTTTCTTGTTGGCCATAACATATTATATATCAACATAAATTCTTCGATTCAACCCACGAAATGGACCGCTTGAAAGTCCGCTTCTAAGTCCGGTTCGGATGGGACATTTGAGGCCGAACCAAGGGTTCGCGGGGTCTCTTTGGGTCGACCGGACAGAATAGCCAGCTAATTACGCTTTCCTGCACCCGTCATCGCGAGCCCGAGCTTCGCGAGGGGCGACGCGATCCAGTCGTTGCCATAAGCCTGGATGGCTTCCCCCTCGCGAAGCTCGGGGTCGCCATGACGATGAAAGGTCGCTTCGCTCGCCATGACGGCGGCAAAGTGAGGCGCTTAGGGCGCAGCCCCCACGCGCGTCGCGTCGACGAAGCGCTCGGTCGACTCGCCGACGGCGCTGCCGCCGAAGCCGGTCACAATCGCGTCGCGAGGGGCTTGCGGAGCACCGCGGTCCCCCAGCGATCGCCCAGCTCGATCGGGAGCACGCCGATAGCGCCGCAGAACTCATCGACCGCAAGCCGGGCGCGAAAACCGTAGCAGCCGTAATCATGCACCATCACGATGCCGCCGGGAAGGACGGCATCCCAAACCGTCTCAAGGGCGGTCTTGACCGGCTGGTACAGGTCGAAGTCGATATGCACAAAGCGCCAACGGCGGTCTTCGAGGCCGCGGAAACTGTCGGGGAACCATCCCTTGACGATATGGAGGTTTGCCGGCCGCTCGCCGTGGCCGACAAAGCGACCGACGAGCTCCTCCGTCGTCGGGCTGAAGTTGCCTGCATGCCAATCGTTCTGATAGAGCCGATGCTCGACGGTGATGTCGCGCTCGTCAAAGCCTTCGAATGTATCGAGGGCGAAGAGCGATCGGCTCTGATCCATGAAGCGATGGATGGCACGAAGAGTGAAGCCCTTGTGCACGCCGAGCTCGATGTAGTCGCCTGGCGGCAGCTTGTTGGCGGCCTCGATCTGATGAAAGAGGTGAACGACGCGGACCGGGTCTTGCGGGTCACCGTGGACGGCGCAATATTCGCGGATCGCCGCTCGAAGGGCGTCGCCCTTCTCCGCGACGGATTCGGCAATGTGCGGGATCGATTGCGGAAACGTCGTTACCTCCGGAGAAGGCGCTTCCGCACGCGCGCCCAGGAAGGCACGCATGCGCCGGGCCGCCCGACGCGCGAGGGGAATGCGCCCGATGAGCCGATGCATCGACGTGCCGCCGAAGGTATCCGTCATGCCGCCTCGCATTGTGGGGTAGGCATCTCGAGGCCCCAGCCCCACGCGCCCGCCGCGATTATGTGGTTTCTCCGCGAGCGAAATAATCTCGGAAGATGGACCGGACATAGAGGGCGCTTCTCAATCGTGCATAGTGTCCGCGAAGACCCAGCCGTTCCGCGCCGGTGATGATCATCTCGTGACGCAGGTAATCGAGATTGCGCCGGGCATGGCGGCGATAGAACTCGACGACCGCCTTCTGATTGCCGCGCGTCGTGATGGTGCCGACATAGTGCTCCTCGGGGCTGAGCTCGCAGGCGAAGAGCTCGCGGCTGTCGGTGGCAAACACCATCTCGCTGTCGGCGCAGCCGAGATTGCCCGCGAGATCGTCGTCGATCGTGCCGGCGAATTTGACCGCCGCCCTGGGGCGCACGACAATCGGATAGAGATGGAAGCAGCGCGCGATGACGGCCTCGTCGCCGGCACGCCAGTAGAGGTGCGACGGGTGGAATGCCTCCCCTTCGCCGTCGACGAAATGCATCCTGAGCAGAGGGTGGATATTCCGGAGCCATAGGCGCGAGAGATCGGCGGGGCCGATGCGGATGGAGCGCCCATCGCGGAATTGCTCCAAGGCATCGCACATCGGACGCAAGAGCGCCCGCGGGCCGGCGATCAGGAGCACGCGGGCGCCGCCCGCAAGCATGCGCTCGACGGACTGCACGAAGCCGTCCGCGAGGATAATGTCGGCGTTGAGCAGGAAGAGGGCGGCGCCGGCAGCGACGGCGCGCTGCAGCGCATCCCGGTAGCAGCTGCTCTTGAGGTCGTACTTGTTATCGGACGGCGCGATGAGCTCGAGCCGGACATCGGCGAAGGACGAGAGCGCTTCGATGGCCGGCGAGAGCGGCGCGGCGTCCTGCTCGGTGGTGTAGATCGTATAGGCGGCTGTCGAGCTCACCGAGCCGAGGTTCCCCGCAGAGATCTGGGACGGGACGCTGTAGTCGCAGAACGTCTTGACATAGGACGGTCCCCAGACCGGAACGGCGAAATGCAAGGGAATTCGCGCCGGCTCGGTCATGGCGTCTGCCCTATCGATCCTCTAATGCCCTGTCGACCCCAAGATGCATCGGTGCCGCGGCGGCCCGCCGGGCAACGCCCTTTAGGCCGCCGACCCTACCACCCTCCGCCCGCCCGTTCTAGGCGCTGTCCGAGGCGGCCGAAGATCGCCAACCCTGCAATCGAGCACTGATGGCAGACTTAAGTCTGACCATGGGAGAAACAGGCGGCGGTTCAGCTACGGGAGCGCTGGGCACGGGTGGTGTTTCAGGAGCGCTGGGCACGGATGGCGGTTGAGGCTCGATCAATGGCAAGTTCTTCCTCGACGACTCCTTCTCGGCTGCCTTGCGATAGATCTCCTTGAACCGCTCGCTCGCATAGTGCCGCTGTTCCGGCATGACGTCCCATGTGGAGTTTTTACCCTTTTCGGCGAAGACGAAGATGCCGCTCACCTTCTCGGTCGGATGGGCATGGCCGATTTCGGCCGCGGGATCGGCGATGCGGGTTTCGAGGGTGCCGTCCGGATGATGGACAATCTGGATAATCTGACAGTCCGCGAAAGCGTTGACCGTGAAGTAATCGAGGAACCAGTACGGAGTGAACACAGAATAGGGCGCGTAATGTGCGCTCCCCATGTTAATGCCGATAAGCCTACCGCCCGGCTTCAGCATGCGGGCGATGTTCATCAGTCCCGCGGCGGGGCTGAACATATTGTCGAGCGTCGATCCGTCGAGAATGAAATCGGCAAACCCTTCCAGCTGATCCGGGATCGGCCGGTTGAGGTCGTGGATGATATCGGCGCCTTCATAGGCACTGTAATCGAGGGCGCGGATCTTCGGCACGCCCAGGAGCTTGAAGAACGCCTCGTCGAGGATGAACGGGCCCTCTCCCGACTGGAGGGTTTGACGGTCGATCTCGATGTCCTCGGGCCGGACGTCCGGCACGGCAATACCATGGGTGCGCAGGAGCGCCAGGGCCTTCTCGGGCGAGAAGAACATGGTCTGCCGTCCCAAAAGCAGAACGGTCCCCGTGATCGGCTTGAATTTGTGCTCGCGGATAATGGCTTCAGCAATGTATGACGCGATGCCCATGGTGCTCCTCTTGTCGTCGCAGTGGCGAAGGGATCGTTACGGCAGGCAGTTCAGGAATCTCTGGTCACAGCCTAAGGTTGCCGACCCTACCACCCTCCGCCCGCCCGTTCCAGTCGCCTGGGAGCCACCACTCCGCCTGTGCCGCTCTTTGCCCCCGCCCGCTCCCCCGGATCGCAGTCCGGGGTCGCACCCTCTCCGCCCCAACGGAGCGGAGAGGGAGAAACATAGTGCGCTAATCACATATCTCCGCCCTGCACCCGTCATCGCGAGCCCCGCGAGGGGCGACCGATCCAGTCGTTGCCATAAGTCTGGATGGCTTCCCCCTCGCGATGCTCGGGGTCGCCGTGACGATGAAAGGTCGCTTCGCTCGCTACGACGATGAAAGGGCGCTTTGCTCGCCATGACGGCGGCGAGGTGGGCGCTTAAGGCGCAGCCCCCATGCGCGTCGCGTCGACGAAGCGCTCGGTCGACTCGTCGACGGCGCGGTCGGCGCGGCCGCGCGTCTTGTGGAGATAGAGGGCGCGGCGGTCGCGCGGCGGACCGGCGGAGTCGGGGAGGTCGATCGCATAGTCGACCGGCCGCGCATGGTCGGCCAGGAGCAGGGCCGGGTCGTAGACGCTGTTGAACTTCCACAGGCTCTTGACGAAATTGGTCTGCCCCTTGAGCAGCAGCTTGCCCGCGAGCGCCGTCGTGCTGCGCAGGGCCTGCCAGCCGAGATGCTTGCGGTTCAGCACCTGCTGGGTCTCGACCAGCTCCTGATAGAACTCGGCGAGCGGCAGCTTCGTCGGCAGCACGCAATGCTGAATGTCGAAGAGGCGGTAGTCCCGCGTCTGCAGGCGGCGCGTCTCGGTCAGCCAGCTCTCGGTGCCGGGATAAGGGGTGTTGACGCTGATGTTCACCACCTCGGGCACCTCGAGGCACCAGCGGCGCACCGCGGCGAAGCGCTCGCGGTCCCAGTCGGGATCGGCGATCAGGTTGATGGCGACGTGGATGCCGAGGGAGCGCGCGAACTCGAGGGCCTCGAAATTGCGCCCGAGCGGCAGGCGCTTGCGATATTTGCGCAACCCCTCCTCGTCGAGGGCCTCGAGCCCGAGGAAGATATAGGCGAGGCCGAGGCGCTTCCAGAAGCGGAACACCTCCTTGTTGCGCAGGAGCACGTCGCCGCGCGTCTCGAGGTAGTAGCGCTTGGCGATGCCGGCCTGGGCGATCGCCTCGCCCACCGCGAAGCCGTGCTGGTCCTGGATGAAGGCGACGTCGTCGACGATGAAGACCCCGGGCGCGGCGATGCTGCGCAGATCCTCGACGATGCGCGCCGGGCTGCGCAGGCGATAGCTGCGGCCGTAGAAGGTCCAGGCGCTGCAGAAGGTGCAGTCCCAGGGGCAGCCGCGCGAGAGCTCGATCGAGGCGCAGGGATCGAGGATGCCGAGGAAGTATTTGCGGCGATGGCGCAGGAGGTCGCGCGCGGGGTTGAGGTCGTCGAGGCTCAAGGCGAGGCGCGGCGGCGGCCCCTCGCCCGCCGCGGTGACGGCGCCCGGCACGGCGGCGACGGCGTCCTTACCGGCGGCGAGCGCGTCGAGCAGAAGGGGCAGGCCCGCCTCGCCCTCGCCCTTGAGCACGCAATCGATGGCGCCGCCGCCATGGGTGAGGAAGGCGGGGGCGATGAAGGAGGCGCTGTGCCCGCCGATCAGCACATAGCAGGACGGCAGCAGGCGCTTCGTCAGCTTGGCCAGCTCGACGATCTCGGGAACGTTGGCGAGGTAATTGCACGAGACGGCGACGAGATCGGGGCGCCAATCGACAAGCTGGCGCTCGAAGGCGCGCGGGCTCTCCACCTGGAGATCGATCAGGCGCACGGCGTGGCCGCGCGCGCGCGCCGCCGCCGCCGCCAGCTCGAGGCCGAGGGGCTCGAGGCGGAGGAACACCTTGGAATACATCAAGGGGCCGGGATGGACGGCGAAGACTTTCATCCGTCTTTCAACTCTCGCCCCCGCCCGCGGGTTCCGGCGCAAGGTGCTGCGCCGCGGGCTGCGCCGAAAGGGGCCCCGCCGGCGCGAGCCGGCGGGGCGGAGGTGGGAGGGGCGCGTCACGTCAACGAGACATCCGTGATACGCCACTCGCCCCCCGACCCGGCGCTGGGACGTTGGGGGGACGCGCCGGGTAAACTTTCAGCGTGCCGTCGCGCGGGCCGGTAGCGAGGTGGCGCGAGGTGAGAGCGGAGCGCGGCGAAATGTCTGGGTTCAATCACCAACAGGAACCGTCATTCCCGCGAAAGCGGGAATCCAGCAAGCCTGGGCCCCCGCTTCCGCGGGGGTGACGAGAAAGTGCGCCAACCCTAAAACATACTGCGCCCGCTAATACCCGCCGCCGCCACCGCCTCCACCACCACCTCCGCCGCCGCGCATGGCGTCGTCGCTGTGGCTGCTCTGGCCGCTCTGCATCGGAGCGTGCTGCATGGACATGTCGCAGCCCATGAGCGCTGCGAGCATGACGATAAGCGCCGCAATTGTCCTGATCGGCATGGCGAAACCTCCGGCCCCCTCGCTCCCGACGCCATGCTAGTGCGCGGCGCAGGGCGCGGCGCTCAAACTGCCGTGAGAGCCCCGTGACCCGCGGTCAAACTCCCGTGAGATGAGCGTGAGGAACGGCGGCGCTACATGCCGCCACCGCCTCCACCGCCACCGCCCTCGCCGCGGAGCGGGCTCTCGGTGCCGGCGGGTTGCGGCGAAGTCTGGGAAGCGGGGCCGCAGCCCGCGAGAAGGACGAGCAAGGCGGCAAGAGCAAGCGCGATCCGCAGTGTCATGGCACGATCCTCCGCCCCCTCAGGCTCCCATGGACGAGTCTAGCGCGGGCGCGCGTGGCGGAAGGGTCAAACCCCCGTGAGGCCGCCGTGAGCGGCCGAACAAAGAAAAGAAAGAGGATGAGGCCGCCGTGAGCGGCGGCCGGACAAGAAAGACAGCGAGGCCGCCGTGAGCGCGCTCAGACCGCGCGGCGGCGGAAGAGCGCGTGATAGACGACGAGCACGATGATCGCGCCGATGATCGCGACGAGGAAGCTGTAGAGATTGAAGCCGGTGACGCCTTCGGCGCCGAAGGCCGAGAAGACGAAGCCGCCGACCAGCGCGCCGACGATGCCGAGGACGATATCGAGGATGAACCCCTCGCCCTGGCGATTGACGATCTTGCTGGCGATGAAGCCCGAGATGAGGCCGAGAACGAGCCAGCCGATGATCGACATATCCCCCTCCTTCGTTGCGCGGGCCCGAATCGCCGTATCACTTATCGCCGCAGGAGACGCGATGGCGGGGCCCACGGGTCTCGACTGACCGGATAAGTGGAGCGCGGCGGCCGCGAGGGCAAGAGCGCGGCGGCCGCGAGGGCAAGAGCGGGGCCGCGCCGCGAGGGCGCCAGCGCGGGCCATTAACAGAATATTCAACCGCCGCGCATAGCCTGCCAAGGACGACAACCCAGGCCGAGCCATGCCCTCGCCCGCACCCCTGCTGCGCATCCGCTGCTACCGCGTCGCCGTTCGCCGCGATCCGGGTGCCGCCTGGCTGAGCTACGGCTTTGCGAGCAGCGACGAGGCGTGGCTCTTCGCCTATCGCCGCCAGCTCGAAGGCCACATGGTGATCGGCCCCGCTCCCGTCCACGACTGGAGCGCGCTTCACCCCCTGCTCGCTCCCGCTCCCGCCGCGTCGCCTTAGATCACGCCGTCGTCATCGCGAGCCCCGCGAAGCGGTCGCGGTCGTCATGGCGAGGACCGCGACACCGAGCGCAAGCGAGGCGCGGGACGACGCCATCCAGGATGTTTGCGGAAGGCTGAATCGCTTCCCCCTCGCGAAGCTCGGGGTCGCGATGACATCCAATGACGTCTCCCCGCCTCGCCGCGCCCGTGGTCCTCGTGACGCGCGAGGGAGGTTGCCCCTACACCTTGAGTGCGGCGCGCGTCTTCTGGTCCAGCTTGCCCGTCGCCGGGATGTGATGGACCTCCTGGAAGTTCTTCAGGCTCTCGCGCGTCTTCGGCCCCATCTTGCCGTCGACGTTGAGATGGGCACCCTGCTCGTTGAGGGCCTGCTGCGCGCGCTTCACGAGATCGCTCTGGCTGCCGCTCTCGCTCTGGCTCTGCTTGTGCATCATCTTGTGATGGGCGGCGTGGCCCGTCTGGCCCTGCTCCTGGGTCCCCATGTTGCCGCCGCCTTGCGGCGCGGCGGTGCCGTGGGTGGCCGAGCCCGCGCTGTTATTGGGCTGCATCGCGGGCGCATTGCCGCCCGGCTGGCCTTGGGTCTGCGCCATCGCCGTGCCGGCGAAGGCGAGCGCCGCGGCGAGCGCTGCGGGTGCTGCGAAATCGAGACGTCTCTTCCTCATGGGATCCTCCAGGTCTTGCAGGTGGTGGGGAGACGGGCGCGCCAGCTCTGCGCCCCGCGCGGCGCCCGCGGAGATCCGCCGTGGCGTCCGCCGCTATTGCATCCGCTATTGCATCACCCCGGCGGTGCCGTAGGCCTGCTGGAGCTGGGCCATCTGGTAGTGCGGCATCGCCTGCCAGGTCGCGAGCGGCGCGTTGAGCACGACGCGGCCGTTGATGTAGCTGGCGCTCGTCGCCGGCACCGCGATGTAATAGCCGGCGCCGAGGCTGGGCCCGGAGACGATGGCGTAGCGCACGGCGCCGGTCGCGGGATCGACGGCGTTGCCAGCGAGCGTGCCCACATAGGTCCCGGTCGAATCATAGACCGGCGCGCCGGTGGCGCCGCCGCGCCAGGCGAGCATCATCGGCCCGCTCCCGAGCGGCGCCGTCGCCGGCGTCACCGCGACGGGGGGCAGGCCCGTCGACGGCGCCACGGCGGGGACGGCGAGCACGGTCTGGCGCATATTGGTGGGCGGGTAATGCTCCTCGAGCTCGGCCAGGCTGTAATGGCGATAGGCGAGAAGCTCGGCACGGCGCTGATCGACCCAGGCGGCGTTGTTGGTGATGCGCAGCCCGGAGACCGGGATCAGCAGATAGCCGTAATAGGAGCGGTCGGAGACGGCAACGTAGCGCGTGGTGTCGCCCGAGGGATGATAGAGCACGTAGCTCACCACCCCGACATAGTCGTTGTCGCGATCCTCGACGGTGCGCCCGACGAGGGGATCCTGATCCGTCATCACATAGCCTTGCGGCGGCACGCTCGTGGTGTACCAGGCCGTATTGCTCGCGCTGGAGGGCGGCGGGTTGTTGGGGCTCGCGTAACGCGGCGTGGAGCAGGCCGCGAGGGCAAGGCAGGCGCCGAGCAGCGCCAAGCTCCGAGAGGCGATCACGGCATCACCCATTCGCAAAATGCCATAAAAGCATGCTTGGTAACGCCTGGGGGATGCTGCGAGTTCCCGCCGAGGACCGCGCTCGGCGCGGGCGCTCAGCCGCCGGCCGCCGCCGCGGGCCAGGGCATCACCGGGACCGCCGAGACCGAGTTCTTGGGCGAGCCGTTCACCAGCTTGTCGGAATAGGCGAGATAGACGAGGGTGCGGCGCTTGGCGTCCCAGAAGCGCACGACGCGGAGATGCTTGAACATGACCGAGCGGCGCTCGGTGAATACCTCCGCCTTGGCCGGGAGCTTGGCGGGAAGTGCGATGGGCCCGGTCTGACGGCAGGCGATCGCCGCATCGGAAGTGTCCTCGGCGACCCCCACCATCCCCTTCACCCCGCCGGTCCGCGCGCGGCTCAGGAAGCAGGCGACGCCGGGGATCTCCGGATCGTCGAAGGCGGAGACGACGATCTTGTTGTCGGGGCCGAGGAGCTTGAACTCGGTGTTGACCGAGCCGAGCTCGTCCGAGGCGGCACGGGCGGCGGCGGGGATGGCGATGAGCACGGCGGCGATCGCGGCGACGAGGATGGAGCGTTGGGTCATGAGAACCTCGGAGATGGAACGGGAGCGGCAGCACCATCTTTATCCGTCATCCCGGACAAGCGGAATTCCGGCGATGCTGGAATTCCGCGCGATCCGGGATCCAGGCGGTGCGTATTCATGTGGGTTTCGGATCGCGCGGCTCGCAAGACCGGGAAGCAAGCTTTTCCGGGCTCGCCTGCGCTTCCGGAATGACGGAGATAGTCGCCGCGGTCCCTAGCGCACCGCGAGGATCGCCTCGATCTCGACGGGAATGCCGCCGGGAAGCGAGCTCATCCCCACCGCCGAGCGGGCGTGCCGCCCGCGCTCGCCGAAGACCTCGACGAAGAGGTCGGAGCAGCCGTTGATCACCTTGGGATGGTCCGTGAAATCGGGGGCGGCGTTGACCATGCCGAGGACCTTCACCACCTCCTCGACGCGGTCGAGATCGCCATCGAGCGCGTCCCTCGTCGCGGCGATGAGCACGAGCCCGACCTGGCGCGCATGCTTGTAGCCCTCCTCGACCGTCATCCCGGCCCCGAGCTTGCCCTTGGGCATGGCGCCGCCGGGATAGCTCGGCCCCTTGCCCGAGAGATAGAGAAGATGGCCCGCGCGCTTGGCATGGACATAGGTGCCGAGGGGGCTGCCGACCACGGGCAAAGTGATGCCCAGGGCCTTGAGGCGCTGCTCGATCTGCATGGGGTCCTCGTGGATGGCGATTGCTTGCCGAGCTTAGCGTGCCGCACGCCGCGGCGAAAGCCCGCTCGCCGCCGGCGCATGCCGCCGACGGCCGCGGTCACGGCTGCGCCTCATTCACCCGCAGCCAGAAGGAATAGCCGAGCAGGCCATAGGCGCGCGTCTCGGCATGGGCGCGGGCGCGGGCGAGCGCAGGATCGGCCCAGAGCGGGGCCGTCGCCTCGCGCAGCGCCGCGTCGAAGCCGATGAAGGCGTTGGGAAGAAGGATCGTGAACTTGCGCGGATTGGCGAGCAACCAAGCGGCCAGCAGATATTGCTCGGAGTAATGGCGGTCGGCCCATTCGGGCTGGTAGTCGTAGGGCAGCAGGATGTCGTGGACGTGCACGACCACGCCGCGCTTGAGCCGCGGCAGCACCTCGAGGAACAGCATCGCGACGTCGGAGTTCTGGAAGACGCGGTGCGAGCTGTCGATGAAGAGGAGATCGCCGGGCTCGAGGCGCTCGAAGGTCTCGGGCGGCAGCGTCTCCGCCGGGGCGCGGATGATCTCGTCGGCGACGGCGGCGATCTCGGCGCGCGGCTGCGGGTCGCAGGAGACGATGCGCGTCGGCAGGCCGTATTCGCGGATGGCGCGGCGGGCGAAGCGCGTCGAGTTGCCCGAGCCGATCTCGAGCATGAGGGGCGGGCGCAGGCTGCGCAGGAAGCCGAGGAGCGCGATCGCGTCGAGCCCATGAAAATAAGTGTTGAAGAAATCGGGCTCGATGGCATCGCTTCCGGCCGCGTTGCCACCCGCCTGCCGCTGCGCGATGGCGCGGGCAAGCGGCTCGACGGCGGTGAATTCGCGCAGCCGCGCCGCGTAATCCGCGCGGCCGGCCTCGATGAGAGCGTGAAGCTCCGGATGGGGCGGCTTGCCATAGCCATAGCGCGGCTGCGGCGTGATGGGATATTCGAGGATGACTGGATAGGCGGGGGCCACCAGCGCCGGCAAGCGCCACTCGAAATATCGCTGGTAAATGGCGCGGGCCAGGCGGTCGACGAGCTTCGGCATACGGCATCCCCCTCGTTGCGGCGCGCGGAGAATAGCGGAAACGTCGCGGTCGGCCAACTTGACTTGCTAGCGACCACTCGGCTTACACGCGCATAAGGAGGCGTCCGCGCCATTTATTCGCCGTCGTTCCCGCGGAAGCGGGAACCCAGCCGCTCCAATGCTTTCTGGGTCCCGGCTCTGCGCGGAGCCTGTCCTCGGGCCCGCCTTCGGCGGGACCCGGGGGCTCCGGCCGGGACGACGATCTTCGCGGGTTAGCAGCGCTCCGTCCGAAATCCTCTCACGACAGCGCCACGAGATCGGCGCGGAGGCGATCCGCACCCTTGGCGGCGGCGGAGAGGCGGCGCTCGACGGCCCCGTGGGTGCGCCGCCAGACCGGCACAGCCTCGGCGAGGAGCGCGCGCCCCGCCGGGGTGAGCGCCAGGCGACGGCCGCGCTTGTCGGCGGGATCGACCGTCACCGTGACGAGGCCGCGCCGCTCAAGCGGCTTGAGATTGGCGGTCAAGGTCGTGCGGTCCATAGCGAGGAAGGCCGCGACGGCGCCGATGCTCGGCGGCTCCGGCCGGTTCAAGGACATCATCAGGGAGAACTGGCCGTTGGTGAGATCGAGCGGGCGCAGCGCCGCGTCGAACCACCGCGCCACCGCCCGCGCCGCGCGCCGCAGATGGAGGCAGAGGCAGGCGTCGCGGACCTCGATGGTGACGGCGAAGGGGACCGATTTGGCGTTTGACATGGGAGTATTATGTTGATATCAACCTATCTGGTCAACGGGAAACGCCGCGTGGGCGCGGCATCTCGTGGCGTCGCCGGAAGCGAAAACGGAGGTTGCGATGACGATGAGGCTCTATTACGCCGAGACGCTCAATCCGCGGAAGGCCTGCGCGGTCGCGCGCCATCTGGGCTCGCCCGTTGAGTTCGTGCGCGTCGATCTCGCCAAGGGCGAGCAGCGCACCCCCGCCTTCACGGCGATGAATCCGAACCAGAAGGTCCCGGTGCTCGAAGTCGGCGGACGGACGATCTGGGAATCGACGGCGATCATGGTCTTCCTCGCCCGCGAGGCGGGCTCCGATCTCTGGCCCCGAGACGAGCGCCAGGTCGAGGTCATGCGCTGGCTCGCCTGGGACCTGCAGCACTTCTCCCGCCACGGCGCCTCGCTCTATTTCCAGAACATCATCAAGCCGCGCTTCTTCAAGGCGCCGCCCGACGCCGCGGCGGTCGAGGAGGCCACGGGATTCTTCCGCACCTATGCCCGCGTGCTGGACGATCATTTGCGCGGCCGCGACTGGCTGGTGGGCGGCGGCTTGACCCTTGCGGATTTCGCCGTCGCCGTTACCCTGCCCTATGCCGAGGAGGGCCGGATCCCCGTGGCCGAGTTCCCCGAGATCCGGCGCTGGCACGCGCGGCTCGAGGCGCTGCCGGCCTGGCGCGAGCCCTTCCCCGCGGCCAAGGCGGCCGCCTGAGCGCCTGCGACGTCGAGCGAAGCCAACCGAGTGATGAGCATGCCAACGGTCTCGTTCACGCCGGCGCTGCGGCGCTTCCTGCCGGCCCCCACCATGGAGGTGGAGGGGGCCACGGCGGGTGCGGCGCTCGCGGCCGTCTTCGCCCAGCGCCCGGCCCTGCGCGGCTATGTGCTCGACGACCAGGGCGCGCTGCGCCGCCACGTCGCCGTCTACGTCAATGGCGAGCCGCTGCGCGACCGCCTCAAGCTGAGCGACCCCGTCGGCGCGCGCGACGAGATCTATGTGTTCCAGGCGCTCTCCGGCGGCTGAGGCGCTTGCGGTTATCTGAGGTGATGCGTCGAGATTGTCGCACCACGATCGTCGCCCCCGCGGAAGCGGGGGCCCAGGCGTCCTGGATTCCCGCTTGCGCGGGAATGACGAGGTGAAGATCACGATTCGATTTGAGCGCCACGCGCGTTAAGGGAGGTCAGGATGTCCGATCGCTTCCATGTCGGCACCCGCAAGGGGCTGTTCGAGATCGCCCGCCGCCGCGGCGCCTGGGAGATTGTCGACGCGCAGTTCCTCGGCGATCCCGTCTCCGCCGTGCTGGCGGATGGCGAGGACACGCTTTACGCGGCCCTCGATCTCGGCCATTTCGGCGCCAAGCTGTGGCGGCGCGAGCGCGGCGGCGCCTGGCGCGAGCTGCCGGTCCCGGCCTTCCCCCCCAAGCCCGAGGACGCCGCGGACGATCCGCACCCCTGGTCCCTCGGCAAGATCTGGGCCCTCGAGCCGGGCGGCGTCTCCGGGCGCCTCTGGGCCGGCACCATGCCCGGGGGGCTCTTCCGCTCCGACGATGGCGGCGAATCCTGGTCGCTCAACGAGGCCCTCTGGCGCATGCCCGAGCGGCGGCAATGGATGGGGGTGGCCGGCGGCGAGCAGCCGGGCATCAGCGCGGTCCTCGTCGATCCGCGCGATCCCGCCGACATCCGCCTCGGCGTCTCGACGGCGGGCGTGTGGGCGAGCCGCGACGCCGGCGCCTCGTGGCGCCTCATCAACCGCGGCATGTACAACGAGTACATGCCCCCCGAGCGGCGCGAGGACCCGATCACCCAGGACATCCACCAGCTCGCGCGCTGCAAGGCGCGGCCCGAGGTCGTGTGGTGCCAGCACCACAACGGCGTGTTCCGCTCCGAGGACGCGGGCGAGAGCTGGCGCGAGGTCACGGCGATCCGCCCCTCGAAATTCGGCTTCGCCGTGGCGGCCCATCCCCGCGACCCGAACACCGCCTGGTTCGTCCCCGCCGTCAAGGACGAGCGGCGCATCCCCGTCGACGGCAAGGTCGTGGTGGCGCGCACCCGCGACGGCGGCGCGAGCTTCGAGGTGCTGGCCGAGGGCCTGCCCCAGCGCCACGCCTATGATCTCGTCTGGCGCCACGCGCTGGCGGTCGATGAGAGCGGCGAGCGCCTCGCCTTCGGCTCGACCAGCGGCGGGCTCTGGGTCTCGGAGGATGGCGGCGAGTCCTGGGCCATGGTCGAGGCGCGGCTGCCGCCGGTCGCCGCCGTGCGCTTCGCCGCAGCCTGAGGCGCCGTCAAAAAAATTTCATCGGACCTGTCGGCGGCGCGGCGCCGCGTTCGTCGTATCGTCGGTTTTCCCTGACCAACCCCAGCCCAAGGAGGCTCACATGCAGATCCAGCCCTATCTGTTCTTCGACGGCCGCTGCGAGGAGGCCCTCGAGTTCTACCGCAAGGCCGTCGGCGCCGAGGTCGAGATGCTGCTGCGCTTCAAGGACAATCCCGAGCCGCCGCGGGAGGGCTGCACGCCCCCTGCGGGATCGGAGAACAAGGTGATGCATGCCTGCTTCCGCATCGGCGAGGCGCGGGTAATGGCCTCCGACGGGCGCTGCGAGGGCAAGCCGAGCTTCCAGGGCTTCTCCCTCTCCCTCACCGTGCCCAACGAGCGCGAGGCGGCGCGGCTCTTCAACGCGCTGGCCGCGGGCGGCCAGGTGCAGATGCCCCTCGGCAAGACCTTCTTCTCGCCGAGCTTCGGCATGCTCGCGGACCGCTTCGGCGTCTCGTGGATGGTCTATGTGGCGCCGCAGGGAACGGCGTGAGGCGAGATCGATCCCATCCTCTCTATGCTCAACCTCTAAGCCCCACCTCACCCGCTCCCCCGGATCGCAGTCCGGGGTCGCACCCTCTCCGCCCCAATGGGGCGGAGAGGGTAGGGAGAGGTGGGGGACTCCCGAAGTAGGCGCACCCGCAACGACGACGCAGCAAGGACATCACCATGACCATCGACGGCAAGCGGCGCTGGTGGGCGCTCTACGTTCTCTGCCTGGGCGATCTGATGATCGTCCTCGACACGACGATCGTGAACGTGGCGCTGCCCTCGATCCGCACCGCCCTCGGCTTCTCCGAGGCGTCGCTCGCCTGGGTCGTGAACGCCTATCTCCTCACCTTCGGCGGCTTCCTCCTCCTGGGCGGGCGGCTCGGCGACCTCTTCGGCCACCGGCGCCTCTTCCTCGCCGGCATCGCCCTCTTCACCCTCGCCTCCCTCGCCTGCGGCCTCGCGGAGAGCCAATGGTTCCTCGTCGCGGCGCGGGGCGTGCAGGGGCTCGGCGGCGCCGTCGTCTCGGCAGTCGCACTCTCGCTGATGATGAGCCTCTTCACCGAGGCGGCCGAGCGCGCCAAGGCGATGGGCGTCTTCGGCTTCGTCGCGGCGGGCGGCGGCAGCATCGGCGTGCTGCTCGGCGGGCTTCTCACCAACGCCCTCGACTGGCACTGGATCTTCCTCGTCAACCTCCCCGTGGGCGTCGCCGTCTGCGCGCTCACGCTGGCGCTGCTGCCGCCCGCCCGCGGCCAGGGCTCGCGCAAGCACCTCGACGTCGCCGGCGCCGTCACGGTGACGGCCGCCCTCATGCTCGCCGTCTACGCCATCGTCGGGGGCAACGAGGCCGGCTGGCTCGCCGGCCGGACCCTCGGCCTGCTCGGCGCCGCCGTCACCCTGCTTGTGATCTTCCTCGCCATCGAGGCGCGCATCGCCGCTCCGCTGATGCCGCTCGGCCTCTTCCGCCTGCGCAACCTCGCGATCGCCAATCTCGTCGGCGTGCTGTGGGCCGCGGCGATGTTCGCCTGGTTCTTCCTCTCGGCGCTCTATCTCCAGCTCGTGCTCGGCTACAGCCCCCTCGAGGTCGGCCTCGCCTTCCTGCCGGCCAACCTGATCATGGCGGTCTTCTCCCTCGGCCTCTCGGCCAAGCTCGTCCTGCGCTTCGGCACCCGGGCGCCCCTTGCGGCGGGGCTCCTCCTCGCCGCCCTCGGGCTGGTGCTCTTCGCGCGCGCGCCCCTCGGGGGAAGCTTCGCCCTCGACGTGCTGCCGGGCATGGTCCTGCTTGGCCTCGGCGCGGGGATCGCCTTCAACCCGGTGCTGCTCGCCGCCATGAGCGACGTGGCGCCCGACCAGTCCGGCCTCGCCTCGGGCCTCGTCAATACCGCCTTCATGATGGGCGGCGCCCTCGGCCTCGCCATCCTCGCGAGCCTCGCCGCCGCGCGCACGGACGACCTCCTCGTTGCAGGCGAGACCCAGGACGCCGCCCTTGCCGGCGGCTATCACGCGGCCTTCCTCGCCGGTGCGCTCTTCGCCGCCCTCGCCGCGCTGATCGCAGCCCTCCTCCGCCGCGGCGCCGCGGCGGCGGCGGACGCCGCGCCGGCGCGCCAAGGGGCCGACGATTAAGCGGCCGCCCGGCGGCTAAAATCGATAACCGAGATTGATGTCGGCGACGAGCTGGTTCTTGGTCTCGATGATCGGGCTCGCGGCGGCGTCGGCGAGGAGACGCTCATAGGCGGCGTCGCCTTCGATGAGCCAGTGCTTGTCGAGGAGATAGACGCCCGTGGCCCCGAAGCCGGTGCTCTTGAGCCCGCCGCCGGCATCGAAGCGGCGCAGGCCCGAGGCCGCCGATTCCGCGGCGGTGACGCCAAAATAGGATTGCATGTACTGGCCGTCGGCCATGGTGAGCGTCGGCCCCACGAAGAGGATGAGCTTGTCCTTCACGACCGGCACCGGCACATAGGCGCCCACATCGCCGATGATGCCGTCATGGCCGCCGATGGCCTTGCGCAGATCGAGGGTGAGGACGACGGGCTTGACGAAGTACTGCGCGAAGAGCTTGGGCTCCGGCGCCGGATCGATGTTGTCGAGCCCGCGCAGATGGTGATCGTCGTGATGATCGCGGCCGGCGTCGTAGGACATGGCGATGCCGGCGCGATAGCCGGGGCCGTGGAGCAGGTTCGCCCCGACGCCCTCGCCGTCCGAGGCGAAGAGAAGGTCGCGATAGCGGACGTCGATGATGACGCTCGGCTCGGGGATGTAGCGCTTGCTGCCCTCGAAGGAGGGCTGACCGAGCACGCCGCCGCCGATGGTGACGCGCCAGTCGGGCAGCGGGCCGGCGAGCGACTCCAGCACCTCGCCCGCGGAATATTGCCAATTGGCGAGGGGGAGCGGCGTCTGCGCCGCGGCGGGTGCCGAGAGCACCGCCCATGAGAGCGCGCCGAGGATAGCGCCGAGTGCTGGACTGCCGAGCCGCATGGTTCGTCCCCTCCAGTCGCCGCGAGCCGGGCGACGCTCTATCACGAATACCCCGGATCTCATCCCTTGCCGCGCAAGGCCCGATGGAAAACGAACAATCGCGACCGCTCCCGGGTTTCAGCAGGGCGGCACGATGCCCGTCGTCGCGCTTGCCGCCGCGCGCCGTTAACCGGATATTAACGGTTTATTAGCCATACTCGGCGCCTCCGTCTTGCTCCGCCGGGTCCCCGTCCCATGAGGTATGACTTAAGCGGCGTGCGCGTGCTCGTCGTGGAAGATGACGTCTTGGTTTCCGCCGCCCTCGGGGACATGCTCTCGGATTTCGGCTGCATCGTCGCCGCCACCGTCGACCGCCTCGACGAGGCCGTGACGCTGGCCGAGCGGCTCGAGATCGACGCCGCCATCCTCGACGTGAATATCGCCGGCGAGCTCGTCTTCCCCGTCGCCGAGCGTCTCGCCCGCCGCGACATCCCCTTCATCTTCGCGAGCGCCTACCCGCGCAAGCGCATTGCCCTCGAATATCCCAAGGCCATCGTGCTGGCGAAGCCCTACCCGCCCGCCCTGCTGCGGCAGGCCCTCAGCGCCGTCATCGCCTCGGCGCGGTCGCGGCGGCTCGCGACGCGCGGCCCGGCCGGCGGGAAGACCTCCTCCGACGTGGCGTGAGGCGCGCTCAGCCCGGCGGCTTGCCCGCCGCGGCTTCGAGATCCGCCGCGAGGGCCTCGCATCGCTCGGCGAGGAGCAGGAGCTGCTGCGCGATCGCCGGCACCTCGACGGTCTTGGCCAGGCCGCGCATGATGGCGGCCTGCTCGCGCAGCGTCTCGGCCCTGAGGGACTCCCCCAACGATAGAACTTCCTTTCCTTCCTTGCCCCTGGCGTTGGCACACGGATTCGGCAGTCCGTTCCCGGCGAGACTAGCACGCGGGGGGGGGGGGGGTGACGAGGCTTCACCGCCAAGGCGACGATTCGCGGGGGCCCGGTGTAGAGTAGCGATGCGCATGAGACGACGATCCTTCCTCACCCGGGCGGCCGCGGGCGCCGCGGCGGCGGTGCCCCTGGCGCGGCTCGCCGGCGCCGCGCCGACACAGACCATGGAGCCCACAAGCGGCGGCGATGCCGTCGCCCGCATCGGCGCCTTCGTCGAGACGGTGCGCTATCACTGGCGGGTCCCCGGGATCGCCGTCGCGGTGATGGCCGCGGGCAAGCCCCTCATGGCTGCGGGCTTCGGCCGGCGCAGCCTCGCCGACGACAGCCCCGCCGACGCCCATACCGCCTTCAATATCGGCTCCTGCGCCAAGGCCTTCACCGCCGCGGCGGCGGCGCTCCTCGTGGATGCGGGACGCATCGGCTGGGACGATCCGATCAAGCCGGTCATGCCCGAGCTCGTCCTCGACGATCCCGCGGTCACGGCGGAGGTGAGCCTGCGCGACTTCCTCGCCTGCCGCGTCGGCCTCTCCCGCGCCTCGATCGCCGAATACGGCTCGGATCTGAGCCGCGCCCAGGTGATCGCGCGGGCCCGCGACGTGCCCCGCGCAGCCCCCTTCCGCAGCCGCTTCTGCTATAGCGATGTCGGCTTCATCCTCGCCGCCGCGGCGATCGGCCACCTCGCCGGCATGCCCTTCGAGGACTTCCTCGCCCGGCATCTCCTAGCACCTCTCGGCATGGCGGACAGCAGCGCCGCACCACGGCCCTGGCTAACCTTGCGCAACCTCGCCGCCCCCCACGATTTCCTCGACTACCGCCCGCGGGCGCTCCCGCCCCGCGACGGCGACAATCTCATGGGGGCCGGCACCCTCGCCCTGAGCGCTGCCGACGCGCTCGCCTGGCTCGGGCTCCAGCTCGGGCAGAGCAGGCTCATCAGCGCCCGCAGCCTCGCCGCGATGCAGAGCGTGCAGATCGCCACCCCCCAGCGCTACGGGCTCGGCTGGCATATCGGCGAGAGCCACGGGCGCAGGCTCGTCGCCCATGGCGGCGAGACGCGCGGCTTCACCGCCCTCGTCCGCATTCTCCCCGAGATCGGCTTCGCGAGCTTCGTCGCCGCCAATTCCGAGAGCCACGCCCCGGCGGCAATCTCGAGCTTCATCGACCGCAGCTTGAACGGCCTGCCGCCCCGCGACGAGCTCGATGACTACGACACCGCGATCGCCGAGCGCGTCGCCGCGGCGGCGCAGCGCTATGAGCTGGACCTGAAAGCCGACCCGCTGACGCCTGCTGCGCTCCCCCTCGAGGCCTTCGCCGGCACCTATCGCAATCGCGGCTTCGGCACCCTCACCCTCGCGCTGCATCCGGAGGCGGGCGCGCTGCGCTTCGCCATCGCCGACCTCTCGCTCTATGACGGCTGGCTCCTGCGCTACGGCGCAGTGAGCTTCGCCCATCAGGAGGACGCCGTGCCGGGACAGATTCGGCCGCCGCGGCCGCGCCGCACCCTCGATCCGCGCGTGCATTTCCGCGCCGAGGCCGGGCGCGTCAGCGGCCTCGACTGGCTCGACAAGTGGTTCGGACCGGTCAGCTTCGCGCGCGCGTAACGCGGCGGGCTGCGCTGCGTTTCTTGACGACGCGCCGCTGCGCGCGCGTCGCGCGCGGTGGCTCGTAGAGAAAATCCCCGGTGCGCATCTTGCCGCAGAGAAAATCGACGAAGACGCGGATGCGGCTCGGCAGGTGGTGGCGGTCGAGATAGCAGACATAGTGGCCGCGCCGGCGCGCGATGTAGTCGGTCAGCACCGGCACCAGGCGGCCCGCCGCGATATGGGGAAGCGCCTGATAGCTGCCGATCTGGGCGAGGCCCATGCCGGCGAGGGCCGCGCGGCAGGTCGCCTCGGCGTCGTTGACCGTGAGGCTGCCGGTGACGCTGCGATTGAAGCGATTGCCGTCCTTCTCGAACTCCCAGTTGAAGATGCGGCCGTTGCTGGCGAGGCGAAAATTGATGCAGCGATGCTGCGCCAGATCGTCGGGGGTCTTGGGCGGCGCATGATGAGCGAAATATTCCGGCGCGCCGCAGACGATGAGCTGCATCGGCGCCAGGCGGCGCGCCACGATGTTGCGATCGTCGAGCCGCCCGTTGCGGATGGCGACGTCGATGCGATCCTCGACGAGATCCGCGAAGCGGTCGTCGAGATAGAGATCGAGGGCGATACCGGGATAGCGGCGCGTGAATTCCGGCAGCAGGGGCAACAGGCATTGCCGCCCGAAGCCAACCGTGGAGCTCACGCGCAAGGTCCCGCGCGGCTCGCGGCGCGCGTCACGCAGCAAGGCCGCGGCACTCTGGAGGCCTTCGATGGCGGGGCGGCAGCGCTCGTAGTAGAGAGCACCCTCGTCGGTGAGGGCGAGGCGGCGGGTCGTGCGGTTGAGAAGGCGGACACCGAGAGCGCGCTCGAGATGCTGCACGTTCTTGCTCACCGCCGGGGCGGAGACGCCCAGCGCCGCGGCCGCCTTCGCGAAGCTGCCGGTCGCGACGACCTTCACGAAGGCGGCGATGCCGGCGAGATTCTCCATGGGCGCACTCGTAACTTGCGGTTAATGGTCTTCTAACCGATTGAGCCGTAACCGGAAGCGATATTCTCGCCTAGACTTGCCCCCGACGCCAGCGCCGAGGTCGCGCAACGCCAGCATGGAGGCGGGATGGACAATGTCTTCTCGGTCGGTCTCGGCGAGATGCTGATCCTTGCTATCTATGATCCGCCGCGCCGGCGAGTCTGGCGAGGTGCGGAGCCGTGCTGATCGCTCCGAAAGCCGTCGTTCCGGCCGGAGCGGAGCGTAGAGCCGGAACCCACGAGGTGTTGAAAATTGCTGGCCTGCCGCTTTACGCGGGGGCGACGACTGAAGCGTTTCGATCCCAGTGGATCACGCTCTAAAGGCGACGCTACGAAGGAGGAGATCATGTCCCTCGCGATGCCGAGCCGCGCCTCCGGCCTCTCCGGATTGAGGGCGCGCCTTCCGACCTTGGCCCCACCGCTCGCCGCCCTCGTCTACCCCTTCCTCCTGCAAGGCTTCAACGCCAGCGCCACCACCATCGCCAAATCGGGTGGCGGTGCGGGGACGCTGCCCTGGATCATGGCGGCGGTGTGGCTCCTCCTCGCTTTCGCCGTTCCGGCCATCGCCCTCCTCGTGGCCATGTCCCTGGCCGAACTCCGGGCACCCAGCGCTGCGCAGCTTCGGGCCAAGCGAATGGCGCTTGCCGCCGTCGCGGCGCCGACGCTCTTCACCTTCATCGGCGTCGTCCTCTATATGCTGCACGACCCGGTGCCGGACACCTGGTTCTGGGTCGCCTGCTGGGCGATTGCGATCGTCATGCTCCTCCGCGCCGACAACGAGGCGCCGGCCGCAGCGCCGGCGCGCCCTGTCCCGGCGCCGTTGCGCGTCGCCCACGGCTTCTCGGCGCTCGCCATCATCGCCATCTTCCTCGCCCTCCACATCGCCAATCATCTCACCGGCCTGGTCGGCCCGACGACCTATGACGCCGTGATGAAGGTCTTCCGCCACGTCTACCGCACCAACCTGCTGCAGCCGATCCTCGTGGCCCTCTTCTTCTTCCAGATCGGCAGCGGACTCTATTTCGTGTGGCGGCATACGGCGGCGCCCAGCGACCGCTTCCGCACCTTCCAGATCGCCTCGGGCGTTTATCTCGCCTTCTACGTGCTGGGCCACATGGACTCCGTCTTCATCTTCGCCCGCACCTATCTCGGCATCGACACCGGCTGGAACTTTGCGACGGGGGCGCCCACGGGCCTCGTCAAGGACCCCTGGAATATCCGGCTCGTGCCCCATTATTGGCTCGGCGTGTTCTTCGTGCTTTCCCATCTCGCCGCCGGGGCCCGCGCGGTGATGATCTCCCACCGCGTCAGCCGCGTGCTTGCCGACCGCTTCATGATCGGCGGCGCCGTGGCGGCGGGGCTGATCGCCACCGCGATCATGCTCGGCATGTGCGGGCTGCGCCTGCATTTCGCGTAGCGGTCTCCTTGTGCATCCATTCGCGGGACGTGCCCGCGCCGGCTGTGCTAGGCTCCGGCGCTCGGCACGAATTGCGGGCGGGGGGCGAATCGCAGGCCATGAACAGCACCGAGACCGGCGACTATTACGACGCGATGTTCCGCAAGGGCGGGTTCGAGGGCGTCTTCGACCTGCCCTATTGGCACTCGACCTACTATCCGCTGCTGCGCTCTGTGCTGCGCGAGCTCAAGCGCGCCGGCGCGCGGCAAGTGCTCGAGGTCGGCTGCGGCACCGGCGCCTTCGCCCACCTGCTGACGCGGCGCAGCGACATCGCCTATCGCGGCTTCGACTTCAGCCCCGTGGCGGTCGAGAAGGCGCGCGCCCGGCTCGGCCGCAGCGATCTCTTCGCCGTCGGCGACGCGCTCGCGCCCGCGAGCTATGCCGCACCCCATGACAGCATCGTCTGCACCGAGGTGCTCGAGCATATCGAGCGGGACCGCGAGGTGATCGCGCAATGGAAGCCGGGGACTTTCTGTGTTTGCAGCGTGCCCGACTACGAGTCCGAGAGCCATGTGCGCGTCTTTCGCGCGGAGGCGGAGGTGCGCGAGCGCTATGGCGGGCTGATCGCGATCGAGCGCGTGCAGCGCATTCGCAAGCCGTTCCTCTCCGACATCTCCTGGCGGAGCCGCCTCAGGGCGCTGCGCTGGAACCGCCATCGTCCGCGCCGCCTGCTGCAGATCCTCAACCTCGCTTATCTCGGCGAGCTCGGGACCTGGCTCGTCTTCTCGGGCCGCCGGCGCCCGTGATCAACGTCTCTCATTTCGATTCCCCCATGTCACCCCGGCCGAGCGGGACGCGGGAAGCCGGGGCCCATGGCGCAATGGTATCATATGGGCCCCGAATCGCGCCGTGCTCCCGCACGGCGTGTCCGGGGTGACGAGTAAAACGATGCAACTGCCGGATTCGCTCCACGAGGGTTGCGACTCCGACGGCTCGTTCTGTTTGATCGTCATGTCCGTGGAAGCGGCGGCCCTGGAGTCCGGCTCTGCGCCGTCCCTGGACGTTTTTTAATCCGCAAGACATCTCGCGGCCACTTGGCGTGCTCACATCTCTGCTGCGGCGCCGCCTTGCCAGCGCGACGCCCGAATTCGTCCGTGGAGGTTGTGTCATGACCAGCAAGCAAACGGTTCCCCTGCTCGCGGCGGCCCTGCTCGTCGCGGCGCCGATGGCCTATGCGGCGGGCGCCGGCACGGGCACGCCGACGACCACATCGTCCCAATCCGCGCAATCCGCGCATGAGATGAGGAGCGCGCACGAGACCAAGGCGATGCACGAGGCCAAGTCGGAGCGCCCCCATCTGTGGCGCGCCGAGCTGCGCGCCGAGCATCTCGCCCCGGCCCAGATCAAGGCCTTTGACGACGCCCTCGTGCCCCTCGACAAGGCCGTCGCGACGGCGCAGAAGGCCGTGGGCGGACAGGCCGTCGATGCCGATTTCCGCCACCAGGACGAGCGGCTCGTCTACCGCATGCATGTCCTCAAGGGCAACGACGTCACCCCGGTCACCGTCGACGCCATGAGCGGCAAGATCGTGGAGAAGGGACGCGCCATCCCGATCCGCGACTTCGATCAACAGGACCGCGCCGTACTGGCGGCCATCAAGAGCGCGAGCATACCGCTTGCCAAGGCCGCCGATACCGCGACGAGGCATGGCGGCGGCAAGGCGATGGCCGCAGCCCCGGCGAGCGCCAAGGGTGCCCTCAATTATCAGGTCACGGTGGTGAGGAACGGCAAGGCCCAGACCCTCGAGGTCAATGCCGGAAACGGCCATGTCGCCTGAGCCCGTGCTGAGGGCGCGCCGCATTTCTTGACGTTTGCTCGCGCGGCGGCCGCGATTTCTCGCGAAGCCGCGCGCGCGATGTCAAGCGCGGGAGGCGGCATATTTTCGCCTCATTCGCTCCGTAGAACTCGAGGCTTCGAGCATCGGCGAGGGAGCGGGCCGCACCGGGCATGATCTCCGCGGGCGCGGAGCAACGAGAACACGTCAACAATGGTGGGCAGTTCTTCTCTAGGGAGGAAGCGATGTCGAAGACCGAGACACGAGAAACGCCCTTATCCGCATCCCGCGAGCACGACACCGGCCCGCGCCTTAAGCGCCGCCAGTTCCTGACCGCGGCGGGCGCCGGTGCTGCCCTTCTCCTCGCCCCCGGCGCGCTGCGCGCCCAGAGTGCGAACGGCAGGGTCGCGATCGGCGTGATGGGCCCCTTCACCGGGCCGGCCAGCCGCACCGGCGACGCCTTCAAGAAGGGCGTCCAGATGGCCCTCGAGGATGCGCGCAAGGACAAGGACCTGCCGCTCACCATCGGCGGGCAGAAATTCGACGTGGATATCGTCTGGGTCGACAGCCAGTCCGATCCCGAGAAGGCGGTCAAGGCGGTGCTCGACGCCCTCAACCGCCAGCACGTGAAGTTCCTCATCACCGGCTGGCACTCCTCGGTGGCGATGGCGGTGATGGATACGGAAGTGCCTTTCCACGTCGTCCATCTCGGCCATATGGGCGAGGCGCAGACGATCTCGGAGAAGCTGCTCAAGGATCCGAAGAAATATGCCGGCTGGTTCAAGGGCTGGCCGGCCCCGCCGATCTTCGCCGGGCTCTACGGCCCGCCCCTCGAATACTTCATGAAACAGGGCCTGTGGAAGCCGGCGACGCGCAAGGCGGCGGTGCTCGTCGAGGACACCGATTACGGCCGCGGCTGGGGCCAGGCGCTGACCGACAGCCTCAAGAAGGCCGGCTTCACGCCGCTGCCCTACGACGTGACCCCGCTCGACCAGACGGAGTTCGCCCCGCTCCTCACCAAGTACCGCGCCGAGAAGGTGTCGGTCGTCGCCATGACCTCGACGGGCAGCGTCTCCGCCTCGAACTTCGTGAAGCAATACGCCAATTCGCATATCAAGGCGCTCATGATCGGCCACGGCCTCACCTGGTTCAGCGAGTGGTACAAGCTCACCGGCACCGCCTCGAACTACATCATCACCGCGGATTCACCCCACGCCATCGCGCCCTGGCAGAAGGACTGGGTGAAGACCTACAAGGCGAAATACAACGAGGAGCCGAGCCTCGCGCCCTCGGGCATGCCCTACGACTACACGCGCATGGCCTTCAAGATCATCAACAAGGCCGGCACCTGGGATTTCGCCACCCTCACCAAGACCGTCCACGAGACTCCCTATAAGGGCGTGTGGCAATACTACAAGTTCTCCGACAAGGCGGGCCCCCACGCGCTGGCACCCAACGAGGTGGAGACGGGCCCCTTCATGGAGGGCTTCTTCTTCCCGCTCGTCCAGCTCATGAACGGCGACTACAAGATCATCTGGCCGACGAAATATGCGGATGCGAAGTTCACCCAGCCGCCCTGGGTGTGACGGCATTCCGCCGCACGGCCGGGGCGGGCGGCGCGGGCCCGCCCCGGTCTCTCCACTCCCTTCTCTCGTCATTGCTCGGGCGCGCCGCTTGTCCGGGGTGACGATGACAGGGGGGCGACCGCTCGGCTCACGCACCAGCCAGGGATGCGCCCGGAATGACGCCGCTCCTCAGCATCGAGAGCCTCGTCAAGCGCTTCGGCGGCCTCGTCGTGCTCGACGGCGTGTCGCTCGCGGTCGAGAAGGGGCGCATCCAGGGCATCATCGGCCCCAACGGCGCCGGCAAGACCACGCTCTTCAACGTCATCAACGGCATCTATCGCGCCGATGGCGGGCGCGTCGCCTATGGCGGCGTCGACATCACCCGCAAGCCGCTCAACGCCATCGCATCCCTCGGGATCGGCCGCACCTTCCAGGTGGCGCGCGTCTTCAACGAGATGACGCTGCTCGAGAACATGCTCGTGCCCGCCATCCGCCTCGGTCTCTCGGCTGCGGCCGCCGAGGACCGGGCGATGGAGCTCCTGGCGCTCGCGCGGCTCGACGGGCTCGCGCGCCAGCCGGCCGTCGAGATCTCGGGCGGGCAGAAGAAGCTCCTCGAATTCATGCGCACGCTGATGGCCGACCCGCCCCTCGTCCTTCTCGACGAGCCGTTCAACGGCATCAACCCGGCGCTCATCGAGCTCCTCGTCGACATCGTGCTGCGGCTCAACCGCGAGCAGGGCAAGACCTTCCTCCTCATCAGCCACGAGATGCCCCATGTGACGCAGCTCTGCGAGCGCGTCTTCGTGCTGAACGCGGGGAAGACCATCGCCGAGGGCGCGCCCGCGGCGCTGCGCGAGAACCCCCTCGTCATCGAGGCCTATCTGGGACATTAGTGTTGTGACTCCAACGATTCGTTCTGTTTGGTCGTCATGCCCGCGAAGCTTGTCCCCGCGCAGGCGGGGAGCGGGCATCCAGGCATGCGGCCCTGGATTCCGGCTCTGCGCGGAGCCTGTCCTCGGGCCCGCCTTCGGCGGGACCCGGGGGCTCCGGCCGGAATGACGACCTTTGAATGCGAATCGAATGTCAAAATCACAACATTAGCGAGGTGACGACATGATCCTCCCGGCGCGGGCATGGCGGCCCGCAATCCCCTAGGCGGGCGCCATGGCCCTCGAGGTCAAAGGCGTTGTCGCCGGCTATAGCCGCGAGGTCGCGATCCTCAACGGCGTCGATCTCCACGCCGCGGACGGCCTCGTCACCCTCATCCTCGGCCCGAACGGCGCCGGGAAATCCACGCTCCTCAAGACCATCTACGGCTATCTGCGGCCGCGCGCCGGCGAGATCCGCTTCGACGGGCAGGACCTCACCACCCTCGCCCCCAAGGACATGCTGCGCCACGGCGTCGCCTATCTGCTGCAGGGCGGCAGCGTCTTCCCCGCCATGAGCGTCGAGGAGAACCTCGCCCTCGGCGGCTGGATCCTCGGCGGCGGGCGCGGCAGCCGCGAGGCGGCCTTCGCCGCGGTCTATGCGCGCTTCCCCCGCCTCAAGGAGCGGCGGCGCATGGCCGCGGGCCTGCTCTCCGGCGGCGAGCAGCGCATGCTCGAGATCGCGCGCCTGACCATGACCGGCCCGCGCATCCTTCTCCTCGACGAGCCCTCGGTCGGGCTCATGCCCAAGCTCGTCGACGAGGTCTATGCCGAGATCGCCAAGCTCAAGGCGGAGAAGTTCACCATCGTCATCGTCGACCAGAATGTGAAGAAGGCGATCGAGATCGCCGATTACGTCTATGCCCTCCGGCTGGGGCGCAACAGCCATCAGGGCCCGCAGCGGGAGTTCAAGGGGCGGCTGCCCGAGATCGTCAAGGAGTGGCTGTGATGGACTGGAGCATGTTCGCCGATCCCGGCGTCCTCAGCGACCTCACCCTCCAGGGGCTCGTGCGCGGCTCGATGTACGCGCTCATGGGCCTCGGGCTCTCGATCATCTTCGGCATCCTCGACATCGTGAATTTCGCCCATGGCGAGCTCTTCATGATCGGCAGCTATGTCATGTACTACGCCATCGCGGTGCTCGGACTGCCCTTCCCCGTGGGCGTCGCCGCCGCGGCCGTGGTGGTGTTCGTCGTCGGCGTCCTCATCGAGCGCGGCCTCGTCGAGCCGCTGCGCAAGCGCGCCGGCCGCGAATGGCTGATGGACGCCTTCGTGCTCACCATCGGCCTCATGGTGATCCTGCAGAACGCAGCCCAGATCCTCTTCAGCGCCGAGCGCCTCGGCGTGGCGCAGCTCATCCCCGGCGACCTCTCCTTCGGCGAGATCGACGTCAGCTTCGAGCGCCTCGCCATCCTGGCCATCGCCGTCCTCGTCGTCGCCCTGCTCTGGGCCTTCGTCAAGTTCACGCGCATCGGCAAGGCGATCCGCGCCACCGCCCAGAACGCCGAGGCGGCGCAGACCCTCGGCATCGACGTCAACCGCATTTACACTGTCGCCTTCGGCATCGGCGCGGCCCTCGCCGGCATGTCGGGGGCGCTCCTCATCTCGATCTATCCCGCCTATCCCACCGTCGGCGCCGATCCCGTGCTCAAGAGCTTCGCCGTCGTCATCATCGGTGGGCTCGGCAACGTCTCTGGCGCCATCGCCGCGGGACTCCTTCTCGGCGTGATCGAGGCCTATACCTTCTTCCTGATGTCGGCGGGATGGCAGAACGTGCTCACCGCCGCCCTCGTCGTCGCCATCATGATCGTGAAGCCGAGCGGGCTCTTCGCCCCCAAGGGAGCGCGGCCATGAGGCGCCCTGCGGCACCCGCGGAAGGGCTCACCCCCTTGCGCCTGGCGAAGCTCGCCCTCCTCGCCTTCTTCCTCCTCGGCCTTCCCGCCCTCCTCGACATTCCCTATGTGACGAGCATCTACATCTCGGCGCTGATGTTCGGCATCTTCGGCGCCATCTACGACCTCATGATCGGCTATGCCGGCCTCAGCAATTTCGGCTTCGCCGGCTTCCTCGCGGTGGGCGCCTATACCTCGGCCTTGGGCGCCGTGCATGACGGCATCAGCCCGTGGCTCGGCCTGCTCCTCGGCGGCCTCGCCGCGGCCTTGGTGGGCCTCGTCACCGGGGTGATCACGCTGCGCCTGCGCGGCCTCTATCTCGGCCTCATCACCTGGTTCGTCGGCGAGGGCATCCGCTTCTCGATCTCGAACACGCCCGGCTATACCCGCGGCGTCCTCGGCCTCTCGGTGCCGCCCTTTCCCGACATCCTCGGCATCGACTTCTCCCGCGGCGGCGACGCGCTCGCCTATTACTACCTGCTGATCGTGCTGGGGGCGGCCATCATGGCGGCCATGCACCTGCTCGTGCGCTCCCGCATCGGGCTCGCCTTCAAGGCGATCCGGGAGGACCAGCTCGCCACCGAGAGCCTCGGCCTCAGCGCCACCAAGTACAAGCTGATCAACTTCGTGGTGGCGATGTTCTTCACCGGCGTGATGGGCGCCTTCTACGCCCATTACCTTGGCATCCTCACGCCGACGCCGGAGGAGTTCGGGGTGCCGCGCACCGTCGAGATCCTGACCCTCGCCTATGTCGGCGGACGCGGCACCCTGTGGGGCTCGCTCTTCGCCGCCTTCCTCCTCATCGGCTTCCAGGAATATTTCCGCGGCCTCGGCGCCTATCGGCTGGTGCTCTTCGGCGTGCTCCTGATCCTGGTCATGCTCTTCGCGCGCAAGGGGCTTGCCGGCTTGAAGAAATTCGTATGGTAACGAAATTAAGGACGTGGGTTGAACCCGCCCGCTCGCCGCGGAGGCTGAGCGGGCCGAGCACGGAGGATGGGAGATGACGTTTCGTTCCCGTTTCGTCAGCATTCTCGTCGCCTGCGCCGCGGTCCTCGCGACCGCCTCGCTCTTCGGCTGCGGCGGCCAGGCGCCGTCCGAGACCACGGCCGCGGCCGGCACCCCCGCAGCCGAGGCCAAGGCGGAGATCGCCGGCTACAAGGTCGGCTCGGGCGACAAGCTGCACATCGCCGTGTTCGGCCAGGAGCAGCTCACCGGCGATTTCGACGTCGACGGGAAGGGCGACATCTCCTATCCCCTCATCGGCACCGTCCCGGTCGGCGGCATGACCGCATCCCAGATCGCCGATGCCCTGACCAACCGCCTCTCCCCCAACTACCTCAAGAACCCGAAGGTCACCGTCGAGGTGATCAAGTACCGGCCCTTCTACGTCCTCGGCCAGGTGCGGAAGCCCGGCAGCTATCCCTATGTCGACGGCATGTCGGTGCTCCAGGCGGTGGCGATCGCCGGCGGCTTCACCCTGCGCGGCGACCAGAGCGGCGTCCTCATCGCCCGCGCCAGCGACCCGCAGCACAAGGAGCAGCACGTCTCCGTGGACGCGCCCGTCTATCCCGGCGACGTCATCCGCGTGCCGGTGATCTTCTTCTAGTGTTGTGATTTCGACATTCGATTCGCATTCAAAGGTCGTCATTCCGGCCGGAGCCCCCGGGTCCCGCCGAAGGCGGGCCCGAGGACAGGCTCCGCGCAGAGCCGGAATCCAGGGCCGCCTGCCTGGATGCCCGCTTTCGCGGGCATGACGGCCAAACAGAACGAACCGTTGGAGTCACAACACTAGTGGAGCCTCGGGCCGGCAACATTCGAGCCTGCCGCGCTCCCCGCGCCGATATGGTAGAAGAGGCGGACGGCGCATCGTCGCCCGGGGGAGCCCATATGAAAGTCTCGGCCTTCAAGATCGGCTTGCTGCTTGCCGTCCTTGGCATCACGGGCACGGCGGTGCACGCCTTCGTCCACGGCGCCGTCATCGATCCCGATGCGCTCCTGATCGGGATCATCCCGGCGCTCATCGGGCTCGCCCTGATGCTGGCGGCCCTCATCCACTACACCGGGCGCTGAGCGCTCCGCGGAGGCGCCGGTGGAGAGCTACGACTACATCATCGTCGGCGCCGGCTCGGCGGGCTGCGTGCTCGCCAACCGCCTGAGTGCTGGCGGCCGCCACCGCGTGCTGCTGCTCGAGGCCGGCCCGCGCGACCGCAACCCCTGGATCCATATCCCCCTCGGCTACGGCAAGCTCTTCACCGATCTGCGCACCAACTGGGCCTATTACTCCGAGCCCGAGCCCCATCTCGGCGGCCGCCGCATCTACAATCCGCGCGGCAAGGTGCTCGGCGGCTCGAGCTCGATCAATGGCCTCGTCTATATCCGCGGCCAGGCCGAGGATTTCGACGCCTGGCGCGACGCCGGCAATCCCGGCTGGGGCTGGTCCGACGTGCTGCCCTATTTCAAGCGCGCCGAGGACCAGGCGCGCGGCGCCGACGACTGGCACGGCGCGGGCGGGCCGCTCTGCGTCTCCGATACCGCTCCCCATCCCCTCTGCGACGCCTTCATCGACGCGGCGGCGGAGATGCAGATCCCGCGCAACCGCGACTTCAACGGCGCGCGCCAGGAGGGTGCCGGCTATTTCCAGCTCACGGCGCGGCGGGGGCGGCGCTGCAGCGCCGCCGTCGGCTATCTGCGCCCGGCGCTCAAGCGGCCGAACCTGCGCGTCGTCACCGAGGCGCTTGCTGCGCGCGTGCTCTTCGAGGGGAGGCGCGCGATTGGCGTCGAGTGTCGCCGCGGCGGCGCCGTCGCGACGGCGATGGCCGGGCGCGAGGTGATCCTCGCCGCGGGCGCCCTCGCCACCCCGCCTCTCCTCCAGCGCTCCGGCGTCGGGCCGCTCGATCTCCTCAAGCGCCTCGGCATCGCCCCCGTGCTGCCCCATGAGGGCGTCGGACGCTCCTATCAGGATCACTACCAGGTGCGGCTCGTGCTCAGATGCGCGCGTGCCATCACCCTCAACGACGACATGCTGAGCCTGCGGCGCAAGCTCGCCATGGGCCTGCGCTATCTCCTCTTCCGCACGGGGCCGCTCACCATCGGCGCCGGCTATGCCGGCGGCTTCTTCCGCACGCCTCTCGCCGCGGATGGCCGGCCCGACGTGCAGTGCCACTTCATCAATTTCAGCGTCGACAAGATGGGCGACGCGCTCCATCCCTTCTCGGGCTTCACCGCCTCGAGCTGCCAGCTCCGCCCCGAGAGCCGCGGCGAGGTGATGGCGAGCGCGCCCGACCCCGCGGCGCCGCCCGCGATCCGCGCCAATTTCCTTGCCGCCGACCGCGATCGGCGCGTGCAGGTCGAGGGCCTCAAGCTGCTGCGGCGGATCATGGCGGCGCCGGCCATGCGCCCCTTCATCGCCGAGGAGCGCGATCCCGGCCCGCGCGTGCAGTCGGACGACGAGCTCCTCGCCTTCTGCCGCGAGCGCGGCTCGACCATCTATCATCCGAGCTGCAGCTGCCGCATGGGCACCGACGCCCTCGCTGTCGTCGACCATCGCTTGCGGGTCCGCGGGCTCGAGGGCTTGCGCATCGCCGATGCCTCGATCATGCCCGCCGTCGTCTCCGGGAACACCAACGCCGCGGTGATCATGATCGCCGAGAAGGCGAGCGACATGATCCTCGAGGCCGCTTGAGGTCCCGAGCCAACGAGCCATGCCGCGCGGATGCGGCCACCATCATTCGCCACGTGCTCCGGCGCTCGCGCGGGTTACGGCAGGCCGTCGTGGCCGGACTTGTTCCGGCCACCCACGTCTTTCATTAAGAATTGAAGGCATGGACGCGCGGGACGAGCCCGCGCGTGACGATCGTGAGTGTTTTGAGGCCGCGTATGGAATCGATAGACCCGACCGAGCAGAAACATTTCTCGATTTAGCCACAGGCCCACGCGAAAATGACGATGTAAAATCCGCTGCTCACCGCCTTATCCTTAGCAAGGCATTCGCAGCATCCGCCGGCCATCACGCAGCGATGCGGCGCATCCCATTTTTGTCACGGCGCGGCGAAAATTTCGCACCGGGAAGGCCGCGCCGCCGCGTAGTATGTAGGACGCAAATGCGGAGCGAAGGTGGCGATTTGACAGCGATGAGCCGGCGTTAACCGTGCCGGCGGACGTGCTTCAGGTGCAGAGCCTCGTCTGTGGCTGAACATCCATTCAGGACGACCGCGCCCCCAACCCCTTCCATCAGGTGATGCCATGTCGATCGGCTTTCCCAGGATAGCCGTGCCTTCCGCCCGGGCGGAGGCCGCCAGCCGGCGCGCCCGGCCCCATTCCCGCCGCGGCGCGTGGCGCGCGCTGCTGTGCCGCGCCGCCCTCGGCACCGCCCTGCTGCTCGGCGCAGGCGGGGCCGCCGCCCTCGCCGATCCGCCGGGCCGCGTCGGGCGCCTCAGCTATATGGAAGGCACCGTCTCGTTCCATACGGCGGACCAGGACCAGTGGTCGGCGGCCGTGCTCAATTACCCGGTGACGACCGGCACTTCGTTCTGGACCGAGCCCAATTCCCGCGCCGAGATCGAGGTGGGTGCGGCCGAGGTGCGCATGGATCAGAGCACCGAGCTCGACGTCGTGCGCCTCGATGATGCGGCGACGCAGCTCCAGGTCGACCAGGGCGTCGTCAACGTCCATCTGCGCAGCCTGCCGCCGGGCGGCGTGCAGGTGCGCACGCCCCAGGCCACGGTCGAGCTGGTCAAGCCGGGCAGCTACCACATCGATGCCGGCCAGCCGAATGGCGACACCCCGGCGAGCCAGGCCCAGGTGGTGGTGCTGGAGGGCGAGGCGCGCATCGACGGGCCGCGCGCGGCGCTCGACGTGCAGCCGGGCGAGGCGGCCACCGTCAGCGGCAATCCCGTGACCTTCAGCCTGGCGGAGGGCGAGGCGACCCCCTTCGACGACTGGGCGCTCGCGCGCGAGCGCCGCGAGGCCGCCGCCAATACGGTGCGCTACGTCTCGCCCCAGGTGACCGGCTATCAGGACCTCGACGATTACGGGCAGTGGAGCAGCGCGCCGAGCTACGGCGCCGTGTGGTACCCGACCGCGGTGCCCGTGGGCTGGGCGCCTTACCGCTACGGCCACTGGGCCTATGTGCCGCCCTGGGGCTGGACCTGGATCGACGACGCGCCCTGGGGCTTCGCGCCCTTCCATTACGGGCGCTGGGTCCTCATCGACGGGCGCTGGGCGTGGTGGCCCGGCGTGGGCGTGGTCGCCGCGCGGCCCGTCTATGCGCCGGCCCTCGTCGCCTTCATCGGCGGCAATGGCTGGGGGGTGTCGCTCTCGATCGGCTCGGCGTTCCCGGCGGTGGGGTGGGTCCCGTTGGCACCCTATGAGGTCTTCCATCCCTATTACCGCACGAGCCCGACCTATATCCGCAACGTGAACATCACGACGGTCAACAAGACCGTCATCAACAACATCACCGTCGTCAAGAACGTGACGGTGAACAAATACGTGAACCAGCAGGCGGCGACCGTGGTCCCCTCCGCCGCCTTTGCCGGCGCAGCACCCGTGCAGCGTGCCGCCCTCGCGGTACCGCGCGGGGAGCTCGCCCAGGCCCATGTCACGCGCACGCTTGCCCATCTGCAGCCGACTCCCGCCGCGCGCGCAGGCCGCGCCGTGCCCGCCGCGGCCGAGATAGTGCCGCGCGCCGACATGCCGGCCAATGTGGCGAAGGGCCCGGTGAAGGCGCCGGCGAGCCGGCCCGTGGCCAATATCGAGCCGCAGCGGGGAGAGGCCGCCGCACCGCACGAGACTCGCGAGACCCATGCGCCGCGCGCGCCCGAGGCGCAGGCGCCCCATGCTCCCGCGATCACGGCACCCCACGCGCCCGCGGCGAACGGGCCGACGGCGCCGGCGACGCCCAAGGCCCCCGGGCCGGCAATCGCGCCGAAGCCCGAAGCGCAGCATCTCGCCCATGCGCCCACGCCGCCCTCGCCTCATGCCGAGGCGCAGGACGCGCATGGCGCGCCCAAGCAGCCCGCCACCCATGCCGAGGCCCAGCACGCCCCGGGGCCGCCCATCCATCGCGCCGCGGTCGCCCATGCGCCGACGGGCCATGCCACGCCCAGCCATGAAATCCGCGCTCCCGCGCGGGAGCCCATGATGAAGGTCCAGCGCCCGGTGCAGCAGACCCATCTCGCGCCGACGGCCCAGGGCTGGAAGCGCGAGGCGTCGCAACCCCACGCCGCGCCGGCGAGGAGCGCGCCGCCGGCCGCCCACAATGCGGCGCCGAAGCCGAGCGCGCCGGCGAACGAGCGCAACGAGCACAAGCAGCAATAAGAAGGATCGTGAGCGGCGACGCGTCGCCGCTCACGTCCCCGGATTGAGGAGCGTGGAGAGATAGCGCTCGACGGCAGCGGCATCCCCGGCGCGGGCGACGAGCCCGACATAGCCGTCGGGGCGGATGAGCGCGAGCGCCGGCCGCTGCGCGGCGCCCCCGCCTTCAGGTCGTGCCGCTGTGACGAGGACATCGCCATGGCGGCTGGCCATGTCGCGGATGGCGTGATCGCCGGCCCCGCAAATCAGAACGAAGCGGCCCCTTCGCAGCAGGCGATGGAGGCTCGTCGCCTGGCCCGCATCATCGACGAGGGGCACATCCCGCGCGCGATCCCCGGGAGCGCCGATGCCACCGGCCACGCCGGCGCCTTGGCTGAGCGGGCTCTTTGGATAGGCGATCTCGGTCTCCGACAAAATCACGGCAAAGCGGCGCCTGACGGCGGGCAGGCGCATGGCGAGGGCGACGATCCCGTTGCGCAGGAGCTGGCCCAGGGGATTGCGCATGAGGGCGAGGCGCGTGGCCCGGCGGGCATTGCGCAGCACCATCGCACCCACGGCGCTGCGCTCGGCGCTGTAGCTGTCGAGCAGCACGCCGTCGCGGCCGCGGCCGCGGCAGACGAGGGCGAGGCGCCAGGCCAGGCCGCAGGCGTCCTGGATGCCGGTATTCATGCCTTGCCCGCCCACCGGGCTGTGGATATGCGCGGCGTCGCCGGCGAGGAAGACGCGGCCGGCGCGATAGTCGCGCAGCATGCGCTCGTTGATGCGGAAATGGGAGAGCCAGACGGGATCGCGCGCCTCGAGCCCGCCGGGTCCGCGCCGGTCGAGCGCCGCCTGCACGTCGGCGAGGGTCGGCTCGGCGTGCGGCGCGGCCGTGGCCGCAACGCCGAGATCGGCGACGATGCGAAAGCGCCCGGCGCCGATCGGGAAGATCGCGAGCGCCCCCTCGGGATGCCAGAAGATCGAGAGCTCGTCACCCGCAAGGGTGCCGCCGGCGAGGCGCACATCCGCGAGGATGAAGCCGCTCGCGGTCGTCTCGCCGACGAAGGGCAGCCCCAGCAGATGCCGCACCGCGCTGTGGGCGCCGTCGCAGGCGATGAGCCATTCGGCGCGCAGGCTCTCCTGCTCGCCGTCGCCGTGGACGAGGGTGGCGAGGACGCCGCTCTCGTCCTGCGCGAGATCGACGAGCTCGACGCCACGCTCGACGGCGCCGCCGAGCGATGCGAGATGCTCGTCGAGCAGGCGCTCCGTCTCGCTCTGGGGCAGGAACACCGCGCCCGGATAGGGGCTGTCGATCCCGTCGAGGGCGATGCGGGCGAGGCGGCGCCGTCGCGCATAGATATTGGCGTAGGCCACGCGCGTGCCCGCGGCGATCACGCGCTCGGCGCAGCCCATCGCCGCCATCATCTCGAGGGTGCGGCTCCAGACGACGAGGGCCTTGGACTTGCTGCTGCGCGTGGGCGCCTTGTCGACGATGCGCAGGGCGACGCCGTGGCGCCGCAGCTCCGCGGCCATGGCGAGGCCGACCGGCCCTGCGCCGACCACCAGCACATCCGTGTGCCGCGAGACCATTCGCCCCCTCCGCGTCGCGCCCGGCATCATGGCATGGGCTCCGCCGCGGCGGAAGCGGCGCGCCGCCACCTCCACATCGGCGCCGCTTGACGCGATGGGATCGGCCGGGCACTCTTGCCCGCATTCCGAGGGGAGCCCCGTCAGGGGGCTGAGACACCGCCGGCGCATCTTCCGAGCGAGCAGGCGCAGCGCGGGAACCCTGAGAACCTGATCCGGGTCATGCCGGCGTAGGGACTGGGACCAATGATTGCCTCGCTAAGGGCCGAGGCGCGAAACCCGCCCTCCCCGGATCGGCCGCAACGCGCTTAGCCGGGGAGAGCCGCCATGTTGAGAATCTGCGTCTTCGGGGCCGGGGCCATCGGCAGCTATCTCGCCGTCGAGCTGGCGCTCAAGGGCCATGCCGTCTCGGTGATCGCCCGCGGCGCCCATCTCGAGGCGATCCGCCGCCGCGGGCTCACCCTCCGCATCGAGGGCGGCGAGAAGAATGCGGCAATCCCGGCGAGCGACGATCCTGCAGCCTTCGGCCCCCAGGATTTCGTGATCTGCGCGCTCAAGGCCCATCAGGCTTATGAGAGCGCCGAAGCCTTTGCGCCCCTCCTCGGCCCGCGCACCGCCGTCGTCACCGCCATGAACGGCATCCCGTGGTGGTACTTCTATAAGACGGGCGGTCGCTTCGAGGGCCGCCATCTCGCCGCCGTCGATCCCGGCGGCCGGCAGTGGCGGCATATCGGCCCCGAGCGCGCGATCGGCTGCGTCGTCGATCCCGCCTGCGAGATCGTGGCCCCCGGCATCGTCGCCCACCATGCGCTCAAGCGCTTCACCCTGGGCGAGCCCGATCGCAGCCGCTCGGCGCGCATCGTCCTGCTGAGCGAGGCCCTCGCCGATGCCGGCTTCGAGGCACCGATTCGCGACGACGTGCGCTGGAACGTCTGGCTCAAGCTGTGGGGGAACGTCTGCTTCAATCCGATCAGCGTCCTGACCCACGCCACGCTCGACCGCATCGTGGCCGAGCCGCCGCTGCGCAGCCTCTGCGAGGCGATGATGCGCGAGGCCAAGGCGGTGACCGAGGCCCTCGACATCCGCATTCCCGAGGCGATGATCGCGCGCCGCTTGGATGCCGCGGGTGCCGTCGCCGGACACAAGATGTCCATGCTCCAGGACCTGGAGCGCGAGCGCTCCCTCGAGATCGACGCCCTCGTGACGGCGGTGCAGGAGCTCGGCCGCTTGACCGGCGTGCCGACGCCGACCATCGACGTCATCCTCGCCTTGGCCGCGGCGCGCGGGCGCGAGGCCGGGCTTTACGCGCCTCTCGCTCCGGCGGCGGTAACCAGTTCGTGATTGCGGGAGCGGCCCGATCGGGAGAAAGATAGCGCCCTCGTCTTTCTCGATCTCCTCAACAAAGGACCCCCATGGAACTGCGCAATCTCGGACGATCCGGCCTGCGGGTCTCCCTCGTCGGTCTCGGTTGCAACAATTTCGGCGGCCGCATCGATCTCGGGGCGTCGCGCAAGGTGGTGCACAAGGCCCTCGATCTCGGCATCACGCTTTTCGACACCGCGGACATCTATGGCGAGCGCGGAGGCTCGGAGGACTGCCTGGGCCAAATCCTCGGCAAGCGGCGCAAGGACATCGTGCTCGCAACCAAATTCGCCATGCCGATGGACGAGGCGGAGACGCTCAAGGGCGCCTCGCGCCGCTACATCATGAGCGCCGTCGAGGCCAGCCTGAAGCGCCTCCGCACCGATTGGATCGATCTCTACCAGCAGCATCGCCCCGACCCGCTCACGCCCATCGAGGAGACCTTGCGCGCGCTCGAGGACCTGATCCGCCAGGGCAAGGTGCGCTATATCGGCTGCTCCAACCTGCCGGCCTGGCAGGTCGTCGAGGCGCAATGGACGGCGCGCGAGATCGGCAGCAACGCCTTCGTCTCGTGCCAGGACGAGTACAGCCTCCTCGTGCGCGACATCGAGCGCGAGCTCGTTCCGGCGATCGAGGCCTACGGGCTCGGCCTCCTGCCCTTCTTTCCCCTGGCGAGCGGGCTCCTCACCGGAAAATACAAGCGCGGGGCGCCGCTCCCCGCGGGCACGCGCCTCGCCAATACCCAGCGCCTGGCCGATCGCTTCGCCACCGAAGCCAACTGGCCCATCGTCGAGGCGCTCCAGGCGTTCTGCGCGCAGCGCGGCCACAGCCTACTTGAGCTCGCCTTCAGCTGGCTCGCGGCGCGCCCCGGCGTGGCGAGCGTCATCGCCGGCGCCACCAAGCCCGAGCAGCTCGCGCAGAACGTCAAGGCTGTCGGCTGGGCGCTCACCGCCGAGGAGATGGCCGAGGTCGACCGCATCACGAAGAAGGGGTGAAGGCTGCTGATCTTATTGCCGCCACGCTTCCAGCTCGTTCTCCGACAAAGGCTCGAAGAAAGCCGGGCCGATGGCGATCTTGCCGCGCATGGCACCGAACTTTCGCTTGCCCTTGGTCGTGACCGGAACCAGACGCGCCACGGGCTTGCCGTCACGCGCGATGGTCAGCACCTCCCCCGCCTCGACACGCGCAAGAAGCTGAGGAAGCTGTGTTGCGGCATCACATACTTCGAAAGTACCGCCCATGAGCAACCTCATTAGCTAGTGGAGCGAATCCGACAGTTGCATCCGTTTTATTCGTCACCCCGGGCAAGCCGTGCGGGAGCACGGCGCGATCCGGGGCCCATATGATACCATTGCGCGATGGCCCCCGGCTCTTGCGTCCCGCTCGGCCGGGGTGACATGGGGGAATCGAAATGAGAGACGTTAGTCACTAGAACCGAGCTACTGAGGTAGCTAATGCTTAGCTTCTCGGCCATCGCCCTAAGGCCCCGGGCCTACTCGATTCCAGCTTGCGCGCAGGGCTACCTGGAGGGCGGCGTCGCGTGCAGGTGCGACAGAAGGACTCACTTGCGTCACGGCTGGCCTCCGTGCCGGCCGTCCACGTCTTGCAATCCGAGGAAGGACGGCGTGGGTGCCCGGAACAAGTCCGGGCACGACGATGCGACAGCGGCGACTCAAAAACAAGAGGCGCGCGAGCTCGCAATTCCTATGATCTCCTCCGCCGCGGGCGCAGGAGATGAGCATGGCGGGGATCGTAGAGGGCGCTCGCGCGGAAATCGCCCGGCGCCAGCACCCGTCCCACCAGCACGAGGGCCGTGCGCGTCAGCTTGGCGGCGCGCACCTTGCCGGCGATGTCGGCAAGGGTCCCGCGGATGATCGCCTCGTCGGGCCAGCTCGCGCGGTAGACGACGGCGACGGGGCAATCGGCGCCGTAATGGGGCCCGAGCGCCGCGACGATGGCGCGCAGATTGCGGATCGAGAGGTGGATCGCGAGGGTGGCGCGAGCGCGGCCGAGGGATTCGAGCTCCTCGCCCTCGGGCATGGGCGACGCCTTCATCGCCGTGCGCGTAAGCACCACGGTCTGGCTGACCTCGGGCAGGGTCAGCTCGCATTTGAGCGCCGCGGCGGCGGCGGCGAAAGCGGGGACGCCGGGGGTCACGTCATAGGCGATGCCGAGCGCGTCGAGGTGCCGCATCTGCTCGGCGACGGCGCCGTAGAGGGAAGGGTCCCCCGAATGCACGCGCGCCACCTCGAGCCCGGCCTCGTGGGCCGCGAGCATCTCGGCCACGATCTCGTCGAGGGTGAGAGGCGCCGTATCGACGACGCGCGCCCCCGGCGGCGCATGGGCGATCACCGCCTCCGGAACCAGCGAGCCCGCATAGAGGCAGACCGGCGAGCGCGCGATGAGATCGCGGCCCCGCACGGTGATGAGGTCGGCGGCACCGGGACCCGCGCCGATGAAATGCACGGTCATTCCGAGCTCGTCGCCGTCGCCGCGGCGGGCCGATAGCCGCGGGGCGTATAGACCCTGGAGCCATGGCCGTCGCGGCGCGGCAGCAGCCGCGTCGCCGAGCTGCCGACCAGCACGAGGGTGAGCATGTCGATCCCGTCCGGCGTCAGCTCGCCGAGGGCGCTCACGCTCACGCTCTCCTTCTCGCGGCCCAGATTGCGTGCGAGCACCACGGGCGTCTCGGGCGCACGATGGCGAAGGAGAATATCGCGCGCCGCCACGATCTGCTGCGTGCGCCGCCGGGAGACCGGATTGTAGAGGGCCACGACGAAATCGCCTTGGGCGGCCGCGGCGAGGCGCCGCTCGATCACGGGCCAGGGCGTCAGCAGGTCGGAGAGCGAGATCGCGCAGAAATCATGGCCGAGGGGGGCGCCGATCCGCGCGGCGGCGGCCTGCATCGCCGAGATGCCGGGGGCGACGCGCAGGGCGACCCGCTGCCATTCCGGCGGACCCGCCTCGACCAGCTCGAAGGCGAGGGACGCCATGGCGTAGATGCCCGGATCCCCCGAGGAGACGAGAGCTACCTCGCGGCCCTGGGCCGCCAGCGTCAGGGCATGGCGCACCCGCGCCTCCTCCTCGCCGAGGGCGAAGCCATGCTGCGCCTTGCCGCGAGCGAGCGGCCCGAGGAGGTCGAGATAGAGGCGATAGCCGACGAGGTCATCCGCCGCGGCAAGGAGGCCGCGCGCCTCGGGCGTCAGCCACTCATCGGCACCCGGCCCGATGCCGATGACGGAAAGCCGGCCTCGCGCGCGGCCGAGCCGGATCGGATCGATGGGCCGCGGCGCGCGCGCAATGGCGCAGGTGACGCCCTCGCCGATCTGCTTGGGCAGCACCAAAGCGCCCCCCGGCCCGACCGCAGCAAGGGCGGCGCCCTCCGCGACCCCGTGGCAGCCGGTCTCGCGGAACACAATTTCGGAGGGTGTGGCAAGGCGAGGAGCTTGCGCCTCCAGCTCCGCGGCGGTGAAGAAGCGCGCGGGCACGCCGAACCACTCGGCGGCGCACAGGACCGCCCGCTCGTCGGCCTTGAGGTCGATGGAGAAGAGGCCGGCAACGGCTTCCGAGGCAAGCTCGCAATCGTCGAGCCAGCTCTGCACGAGATTGATCAGCTCCGCCGGATCGGCCTCGCGCTCGCAGCCGACGCCGACGGCGAGCGTCGTCGGGCGATAGAGCAGCCGGTCGGGAGCACCCTCCCCCATCGCCTCGCTCACGCGGATGGTGAGCGCGCCGTTGTCGTCGATGGGCAATGCGCTTGCGGCGAGCCAGGGTGCCTCGCCCTCGACGCGGACCTTGGCACCGGCGAGGAGTGCCGCGGTGAAGGGCCTGACGTGCCGGTGATTGGCGAGGCGGTAGCCGGGGGGCGGCTCATCGAGGGCGACGCCGAAGCGGAGATCGCCCGCGGTGGTGATGGCCGGCGCCACGCCCAGCAACGCCGCGATGCGCCGCGCCAGCTCGTTGGCGCCGTGATGGCCGCCGAGCAGCGGCACGACGGCGCTGCCGTCCTCGGCGACGGCGAGCACCGGCGGCTCGCGCCGCTTATCGTGGAGGAGCGGCGCCAGGACGCGGATCAGCAGCCCGGCGGCGCAGAGCCCGACGATCGCCGTGCCTTCGGCGAAGAGGCCGCGGAGATGTGCGGTCGTGCTCGAGAAGCGCAGCGCGGCGTCGCTCACGCGCCCCGCGCGGCCGTGTATCTGCGCATCGGGAATTTCGGCGGCGAGGCGTTGCGCCAAGGGCAAAGCGCTCTCGCTCAGCGCGACGATGGCGATGGGCCTGCTCATCGCCAGGCCTCGCCGCGCTTATGCACGAGGATCATCGAGAAATAGGGCACCGAGGCGGGATCGACGGCGTCGAGGGGCAGGATGCGCTGGCTCGCGAGGCTGGCATGCTCGATATAGCGGGCGCGGTCCGCAAGCCCCAATCGCGCGATCACGCCGCGCACCTTGGCGAAATGGCGGCCGAGCTTGATGATCGCCGCGGCATCGATCGCCGCGAGACGCGTCGCCAGCACGCCCTCGTCGAGGGGTGCGGGGATCACCGTCAGCACGTCGTCGCGCGCGGCGAGCGGCGCGCCGAGGGCGCCCGCGCAGGCCATCAGCGAGGAGACGCCCGGCACCACCACGACGGGATAGCGCGCGGCGAGGCGGGCGAAAAGATAGAGGAACGAGCCGTAGAAGAAGGGATCGCCCTCGCACAAGGCCGCCACGTCGTCGCCGCGCGCAAGCGCGGCGCCGATCGCCGCGGCGGCCTCGTCATAGACCGCCTGCGCCGGCGCGCGCTCGACGCGCATGGGCACGCGAATGACGATCTCCCGCTTTATCGGCGAGAGGTGGCGCGCGACGATGGCGCGCGCGAAGCTGGCGCCCTCCTCGGGCGCGGGATAGGCGATCACCGGCGCCGTGCGCAGAAGGCGCAGCGCCTTCACGGTAATGAGCTCGGGATCGCCGGGGCCGACGCCGAGGCCGTAGAGGGTGCCGATGCCGGCGGCGCTCATCGCTTCACCGCGGCGAATTGGGTGACGGGCAGGAGCGGCCGCCAGCCGCTCAGCGGGCCGAGGGGCTCGGCGCGCGCAATCGCGATGCGCGTGAGCGCGCCGCCCACCGCCGTGCGCCAGGCCGCGAGGCGCTGCTCGCCCTCGACGGTGACGACATTGGCGACGAGGCGTCCGCCCGGCCGCAGCGCCGTCCAGCAGGTCTCGAAAAGGTCCGGCGTCGTGGCCCCGCCGCCGATGAAGACGGCGTCGGGAGGCGGGAGGCTCGCGAGCGCCTCGGGGGCACTGCCGGCGACGATCTCGAGCCGGGGCACGCCGAGCGCCGCGGCGTTGTCGGCGATCAGCGCCCGCCTTGCGGCGTCCCGCTCGACGGCGGCGGCGCGGCAGGTCGGATGGCAGCGCAGCCATTCGATCGCGACCGAGCCGCAGCCGGCGCCCACGTCCCACAGAAGCTGCCCGGGCACCGGCGCCAGCGCCGCAAGGGTCATCGCGCGCAGCTCGCGCTTGGTGAGCTGGCCGTCATGGCGGAAGGCCTCGTCGGGGAGGCCGGGGATGCGCGGCAGGAGCGGCGCGTCCTCATCAGCGACGCAGGCGATGGCGACGGTGTTGAGATCGGCGATGCCGTCGACACGCCAATCCTTTGCCGTCCCTGCCGTGATCCGCTCGCGCGGCCCGCCCATATGCTCGAGCACGGTGAGGTGGCTGCGGCCATAGCCGCGCGCGCAAAGATGCGCCGCGACGGCGGCGGGGGTCGCGCAGTTCTGGCTCAGCGCAAGGAGCCGGGCGCCGGGGGCGAGAAAGCCGTTGAGGAGCGCGAGCGGCCGGCCATGCAGCGTGAGCGCCTCGACCTCGGCGAGGGGCCAGCCCAGACGCGCGCAGGCGAGGCTGAAGGCGGAGACGCTCGGCACGATTGCCATCTCCGCGACGGGAACGCGCTTCGCCAAGGTGACGCCGATGCCGAAATGCATGGGATCGCCCGTCGCCAGCACGCAGACGGGCGCCGGGCGGCGGCGCAGGATGTCGTCGACGAGGCGGCTCAAGGGCGTCGTCCAGGTCAGCCGTTCGCGGCCGTCATCGGGCAACATGGCGAGATGGCGCGCGCCGCCGACGAGGATCTTCGCATCGGCGACGAAAGCGCGCGCCGAGGCGCTGAGCCCGGCAAGCCCGTCCTCGCCGATGCCGACGATGGAGAGCCAGCGGCACGCTTGCTCGCTTGCGCTTGTGCTCATGCCTCCTCCGCGGCGGCGATGGCATTGACGGCGGCGGCGGCAAGAGCGCTGCCGCCGCGCCGTCCATGCAGGGTGACGAAGGGCACGCCGCGGCTGTCGGCGGCGAGGGCCGCCTTGGATTCCGCGGCACCCACGAAGCCCACGGGGAAGGCGAGGATCGCTGCCGGGGGCGCCGCCCCTTCGTCGAGGAGCTCGAGGAGGCGGAAGAGCGCCGTGGGCGCATTGCCGATGACGACGACGGCGCCGGCGAGGCGCGGCCGCCACAGCTCGATTGCCGCGGCGAGGCGGGTGGTTCCGGCCGCCGCCGCGCGGGCGCGAAGGCCGGGGGCGTCGAGCAGGCAGAGGATTTCCGCCTGCGCCGCCAGGCCGCGGCGGATGATGCCGTCCATGACCATGCGGCTGTCGCAGAGGATCGGCGCACCGCCCGCGAGCGCCGCCCGCGCCGCCGTCACGATATCGGGCGAATAGGCGAGATCGGCGGCGATGTCGGTCATGCCGCAGGCATGGATGAGGCGCACCGCCAAGGGCTCGAGTGCCGCGGGCAGGCCCGCGAGATCGGCCTCGGCGCGGATCGCCGCGAAGGAGCGCCGATAGATTTCCGCCGGATCGCGCAGATAGTCGATCATCGCCTCAATCATCGCCGCCGCCGCGCTGCCGCGCGGCGTCCAGCGCCTTCAAGGTCGTCGGTCCGAGAGGGTGATCGGCATGGGGATAGGGATGATGATGACCGGGGTCGTGCGCGTGAGAATGCCCGTGATCGTGACCGTGGCCGTGATGATGATGGTGCTCGTCACCGTGCCCATGATCGTGATGATGCGTGTGATGATGGTCCGCGGCGGTGCCGATGCCTTCGACGTGATGATGGTGGCTCTCCTGGGGCAGCGCCACCTCGTCCTCGAAGCCGAGGAGCTGCACGCGGTACTTGCACATCTGGCAGTTCATGTTGCCGGTGCCGGCGAGGATTTCCTCGATGCGCGCGGCGAAGGTGTCGAGCACCAGGGGATTGTCGTTGAGATAGGCCGCCTTGACGAACTCGATCCCGGGATGGCGCGCGGCGACGAGGTCCGTGTGCTCATAGATGCGGCTCACGAGAATCCCCGAGAAGAGGAAATAGGGGAAGACGACGATGCGCCGATAGCCGAGGCGCGCCGCGTGCTCGAGGGCCGGGGCCACCAGCGGGAAGGTGACGCCGGAATAGGCCGTCTCGCCCCAGCCGAAGCCGAAGCCCTCCCAGAGGAGACGCATCACCTTGGCGATGTTGGAATTGGCGTCGGGATCGGAGGTGCCGCGCCCGACCACCATCAGCATCGTGTCGTGCCGCGCGATGCGATCGCCCGCCTGCGCCAGCGCGGCGGCGATCGAGGCGCCCGCCGCCTCGATCATGCGCGGATCGATGCCGAGATCGCGACCGAGGCGGATTGCCACCTCCGGATGCTCCGCCTGGTAGCGATTGAGCACCGAGGGCACGTCGTTCTTCACATGCCCGGCAGCGAAGAGCATCCCGGGTACCGCGAGGATCTCGCGGCAGCCGCGCGCGCGCAGCTTGTCGAGCCCCTCGCGGATGATCGGCCGCGCGAATTCGAGGAAGCCCCATTCGAGATCGTATTGGGTGAGCCGCGCGCGCAGCTTGCGCGCGACGGCGCCGAACTCCTCGATGGCGGAGGGATCGCGGCTGCCATGGCCGCACAACATCACGCCGGTCTTCCCGCTCATCCGCTCCTCCGCTGCCGTGGCGCTGTGGCGGCCATGCGGCCCCGCGCCAAATTGAACAGTTCATCGATGTCGAGATGCGCCGCGAGGTGATCGGCCAGCCGGTCGAGCACCGCCTCGATGCCGGCCTCGAAGGCGAGCCCGCTCCTTGCGCGCGGCTTGAGGCGGTCGAGGAAGGCGTGACGGAAGCCGTCGGCGGCGAAGAGGCCGTGAAGATAGCAGCCCATCACGCGGCCGTCCCGCGAGACGGCGCCATCGGGCTTGCCGGCCAGCCGCAGCATGGGTCTCGCCGTGTCTGCGCCCACGGTGCGGCCGACATGCATCTCGTAGCCGCGCAAGGCCGCCCCGCTCGCGACCTCCCGGCCCTCGACCTCGACGAGGCGTTTGTCACCCGCGAGCACCGTCTCGATTGCGAGGAGCCCGAGCCCCGGCGCCTGCGCCGGCGGGCCCTCGATGCCGTCCGGATCGGCAACGCGCGCGCCGAGCATCTGATAGCCGCCGCAGATGCCGAGGACGGCGCCGCCGCGGCGATGATGGGCGCAAAGATCGATGTCCCAGCCCTGGGCGCGCAAGAAGGCGAGGTCGGCGAGCGTCGCCTTCGAGCCCGGGAGGATGACGAGATCGAGATCGCCGGGCAGCGCCTCGCCGCCGCGCAGGAAGATGAGCTGCACGTCGGGCTCGGCGCGGAGGGGGTCGAGATCGTCGAAATTGGCGATGCGCGGATAGCACAGCACGCCGATGCGGAGCGGCCGCGCTTCGCTCTCCTCCACGCGCGCGAGCGCGAGCGAATCCTCGGCGGGGAGCCGCACGGCCTCCGCAAACCAGGGCACGACGCCGAGGCTCGCGAGCCCGGTGCGGCGCGTGATCTCGGCGAGGCCGCCGTCGAAGAGGCGCGCATCGCCGCGGAACTTGTTGACGATGTAGCCGCCGAGCGATGCCCGCTCGGCCTCGCTCAGCAGAAGATGGGTGCCGACGAGCTGGGCAATGACGCCGCCGCGCTCGATGTCGCCGACGAGAACGACGGGAAGCCCGGCGGCGAGAGCGAAGCCCATATTGGCGATGTCGCCCTCGCGCAGATTGACCTCGGCAGCGCTGCCCGCGCCCTCAACGAGGACGAGATCGGCTTCATCCGCGAGGCGGCGATAGCTCTCGAGCACGCGCGGCAGCAAGCTCGGCCGCAGGCGCTGATAGTCGCGCGCGCTCGCGCTTCCCATCATCCTGCCCTGCACGACGATCTGCGCCCCCGCCTCGCCCTGGGGCTTGAGCAGCACCGGGTTCATGTCGGTGATGGGAGCGGTGCCGCAGGCGCGCGCCTGGAGGGCCTGGGCGCGGCCGATCTCGCCGCCGTCGGCCGTGACCGCGGCGTTGTTCGACATGTTCTGGGGCTTGAAGGGGCGCACCACGAGGCCGCGCCGCGTGAAGGCGCGGCAGAGCCCCGCCGTGAGCAGCGACTTGCCCACATCCGAGGCCGTCCCCTGGAGCATGAGCGCTGCAGCCGCCATCAGAACTCGATCCCCTTCTGCGCCTTCACACCCGCCTGGAAGGGATGCTTCACCAGGGTCATCTCGGTCACGAGATCGGCGATCTCGATAAGCTCGGGCTTGGCGTTGCGCCCGGTCACCACGAGATGCAGCTTCTCCGGCTTGGCGGCGAGGACCGGCACCACCTCGTCGAGCGGCAGATGCTCATAGCGCAGCGGGATGTTGAGCTCATCGAGGACGATCAGGTCGTAGCGCGGGGCCGGGCCGCGACAAGCCTCGATCATCGCCTTGGATGCCTCCCACGCCGCACGCGCGGCGCGGATGTCGCGGGCGCGGTCCTGGGTGTCCCAGCTGAAGCCTTCGCCCATGGCGCGGATCTCGACGAGGTCGGGAAAGCGCTCGAGCACGCTGCGCTCGCCCGTCGCCCATTTGCCCTTGACGAATTGCACGATGCCGATGCGCATGCCGTGGCCGAGGGCGCGCAGCACGAGGCCGAAGGCCGCCGTCGACTTGCCCTTGCCTTTGCCCGTGTGGACGATGAGGAGCCCCTTCTCCCGCGTCTTGGTCGCAAGCATGCGGTCGCGCGCCGCCTTGCGCTTTCGCGCCTTCTCGTTGGCGCGCGCGTTGATCTCGTCCTCGCTCAGGCTCTCGCTTGCCGGCTCGCTCATGTCCTCATCTCCGGATGGCCCGCCGCGGCGAGCGCGGCGAGCTGGGGGTAGGCGGAGTTGGAGCGCGGCCGCCACAGCCCGCGCTCCTGCGCCTCGATCAGCCGCGCCGCGATCTCGCGCGCAGCGGCGGGATTGTTGTCGCGAAGGAATTCGTACACCGCCGCGTCGCCGAGATAGGCGTCGTAGACCGCATCGAAGTGGTGATCGGCGACCGCATGGGTCGTTGCGGCGAAGGCGAAGAGATAGTCCACCGTCGCCGCCATCTCGAACGCGCCCTTATAGCCGTGGCGCATCGCGCCGGCGATCCATTTCGGATTGACGACGCGGGCGCGCACCACGCGCGCGATCTCCTCGGCCAGGCTGCGGATGCGCGGGCGCTCGGGGCGCGAATGGTCGTTGTGATAGACGGCCGGCTGCCGCCCGGCGAGATGGCGCACCGCCGCCGTCATCCCGCCCTCGAACTGGTAGTAGTCGTCGGAATCGAGGAGGTCGTGCTCGCGATTGTCCTGGTTGTGGAGGACGGCCTCGACCTTGGCGAGGCGGCGCTCGAAGAGGCGATGCTCGGGCCTGCCCTCGCTGCCGCCGCCATAGGCGTAGCCGCCCCAGGCGAGATAGGCGCGCGCGAGGTCCCCTTCGTCCCGCCAGCAGCGCTCGTCGATGAGCGCCTGAAGCCCGGCGCCATAGGCTCCGGGCTTCGATCCGAAGACGCGATGCCCGGCGCGCCGCCGCGCGGTCGCCTCATCCACGCCCGCGGCGATGAGCGCCTGGGCATCCTCGGCGACGCGCGCGGCGAGGGGGTTCATCTCGGGAGGCTCGTCCAGCGCCGCGACCGCGCGCGCCGCAGAATCGACGAGATCGATCTGCGCCGGAAAGGCGTCGCGGAAGAAGCCCGAGACACGCAGGGTCACATCGACGCGCGGCCGGTCGAGGACGGCGAGCGGCAGGATCTCGAAGCCTGTCACGCGGCGCGAGGCGGCGTCCCAAGTGGGACGCACACCCATCAGCGCCAGGGCCTGGGCGATGTCGTCGCCCCCGGTACGCATATTCGCCGTACCCCAGGCGGAGAGGGCGAGAGCCTTGGGCCAGGCGCCGTGCTCCTGGCGGTGGCGCTCGAGGAGAAGACAGGCCGATTGCCAGCCGAGCTGCCACGCCGCCGGCGTCGGCACGATGCGGCTGTCGAGGGAGTAGAAGTTGCGCCCCGTCGGCAGCACGTCGAGGCGCCCGCGTGTCGGGGCTCCCGAAGGACCCGGGGCCACGAAGCGGCCGTCGAGCCCGGCGAGGACGCCGGCGATCTCGCGCGCCCCGCTCGCGGCGACGGCGGGGCGGATCGTCGTCTCGATGGCGTCGAGCACGGCGCGGCTGCGTTGCCATTCCAGCGCCGCGTCGCACTCGCCGGCGACGAGGTCGCGCGCCAGACGCTCCAGCCGCTCGACGGTATCGCCCGTCGTGCGCCAGACGCCGGACGCCTCGAGGATAGCCGGGCGCGAGCCTTGCCACGGCGCGCCCATGACGCAATCGAGAGGATCGAAGCCGCCGCGATCGAGGCCGAGATCGGCCGCGAGCGCGCGGAGGAGCGAGGCATCCCCGTCGCGACCCGATCCGCGCGGCAGGCGGGTGAGCGCCACCAGGAGATCGGCGAGCGGGCCGCCTTGCGGCGATTGGCCGAAGACGTGCAGCCCGTCGCGGATCTGCATCTCCTTGAGCTCGCAAAGATAATTGTCGAGCTTAGCGAGGGCCGCCGCCTCGCCGTCCACCGCAACGATGCCGCAATCGCGATCGAGGCCGATACGGCGGCTGAGCTCGAGGATGCGCTCGGCGAGAAGGCGCAACCGGCGCGGATCGACGCCCGCCGCCTCGTAATACTCGTCCACGAGCTGCTCCAGCTCGGCGAGGGGACCGTAGGATTCGGCGCGCGTGAGGGGTGGGGTCAGGTGATCGACGATGACCGCCTGGGCGCGGCGCTTGGCCTGGCTGCCCTCCCCGGGATCGTTGACGATGAAGGGATAGAGATGGGGGAGCGCGCCGAAGGCGGCCTCGGGGAAGCAGTCGCGCGACAGCGCGAGGGCCTTGCCCGGCAGCCATTCGAGATTGCCGTGCTTGCCCATATGGATGACGGCATGGGCGCCGAAGCCCTCGCGGAGCCAGGCGTAGAAGGCGAGATAGCCATGGGGCGGCACCAGGGCGGCGTCGTGATAGCTGCGCACGGGATCGATGTTGTAGCCGCGCGCCGGCTGCACCCCGATCACGGCATTGCCGAGCGCGAGCACGCCGAGCCGGAAGGCGTCGCCCTCGACGAAGGGATCGGATTCGGGAGCACCCCAGCGCTCACTCACGGCGGCCCGCACGGATTCGGGGAGCCGTGCGAACCAGGCGCGGTAATCCGCGAGCGCGTAGCGGATGCCACCCGCGCGCGCGGCGCGCCCGGCAAGATCATTGGTGGGTCCCGCCGTGAGTTGCGCCATGAGGGCGTTGCCGCTTTCGGGAATCGCCGCGAGGCCATAGCCCGACGCCGCCAGGGCGCGCAGCAGATTGACGGTGCCGGCGGGCGTGTCGAGGCCGACGCCATTGCCGAGCCGGCCGTCGCGGTTGGGGTAATTGGCGAGCACGATGGCAATGCGCCGCTCAGCGGCCGAGGTCGCGCGCAGCCGCGCCCAATTCGCGGCGAGATCGGCCGTGAAATCGACGCGATCGGTGACGGGGGCGTGAACGATGATGGCGCATTGGGTGGCCGCGTCGAAGCGCGCCTCGCTCTTGAACGAGATCGCGCGCGCGAGGATGCGGCCGTCGATCTCGGGCAGCGCCACGTTCATCGCGAGATCGCGCGCCGAGAGACCGCGCATGCCGGCGCGCCACGCCGTCTCGCTGCCGCCCGCGAGCACTACTTGCAGCACCGGGCAATCGGCGGCGGCGAAGGGCGTCTCTCCCCCCTCGCCGCCCGGAGTGGCGGCGGCGAAGCCGGTGGCGTTGAGGATGACGGCGGGCGGTGCTGCGCGAAAGAGCTCGTCGATCAGGCCGGCCGAGACGGGATCCTTGAGGCTCGCGACATAGATGGGAAGCGGATTGAGCCCGCGCGCGGCGAGCGCCGTGACGAGGGCGTCGATAGGCGCGAGATCGGCCGCCTGCACCAGGGCGCGGTAGAAGACGATGGCCGCGACGCCGGCGCCGTCGCGCCATTCCGCACGCAGCTCCGCGAGGCTCGGACGCTCGAGCCCCGGCCAGTAGAGCCCGGCGCGCAACAGCGGCAGCGGCTCGAGCCAATCGCCGTCCCGCCCGATCAGGGTTGCCGCATAGGCGAGGAGATGCCGCGCATTCTCCGCTCCGCCCTCGACGGCATAGCGCCACAGGCGATGGCAAGCCGCGGCCGGCAAAGTTGAGAGGCTAGCAAGCTCCGGATCAGGGCGGTCGTCGCCGGGCAGAAGAGCCAAGGGGATGCTCTCCTCGCGGCAGACGGCGACGAGGCGCTCGACGCCATAGGGCCAGTAGCCGACGCCGCCCAAGAGCCGCAGGATGACGAGCCGCGCGCGGCGCACCACGCGCTCGACATAGAGATCGACGGAGAGGTTGTGCGCGAGGTGCTTGAGATTGGCGAGGCGCAGCGCGGGACGCGCGCCCTCGAGCCGCGCATGGGCCGCGGCGAGGGCCGCGAGCTCGCTGTCGGCAAGAGAGAGCAGCACGATCTCGCCGGGCGTCTGGCCGAGATCGACGGCCTCGGTGCCGTCGTCGATTCCGCCGGGTGTCGCGGCGAGGAGATGCATGGGCCCGATCCGCTTCTATCCCGCGAGGGCGGCGCGGATGGCGCCGCGGTCGAGGCCCTTCTGCCCGATGACGACGAGCCGCCCCTCCCGCGCCTCTCCATGCGCCCAGTCGCGGTCGTAATAATGCTGCACGCGGGCGCCGACCCCTTGCACGACGAGGCGCATCGGCTTGCCGGCGACGGCGGCGAAGCCCTTCACGCGCAGGATGTCGTGGGCGGCGATCACCGGCGCGAGCCGGGCGATCAGCGCCGCCGGGGAGGCGAGCTCGGCAAGCGGCAGCGCGAAGCTCTCGAACTCGTCGTGGTCGTGATCCGTCTCGCCGTCGTGGTGGGAGCGGCGCGCCTCGATGTCGGCCTCGGCGCCGACACCGAGGCCGAGCAGCACCGCGGCATCGATCGCGCCGTGGCGCGCGCGCAGCAGCTTGGCCGATGGCCGCAGATGCGCCGCGACCGTTCGCTCGACCGCCGCCAGCCCGGCCTCGTCGAGGAGGTCCGTCTTGTTGAGGATGACGAGGTCGGCGCATTGGAGCTGGTCCTCAAAGAGCTCCTCGATAGGGCTGTCGTGATCGAGATTGGGATCGGCGGCGCGCTGCGCGGACAGGGCCGTGAGATCCGCGGCGAAGCGCCCCTCGGCGACGGCAGCACCATCCACCACCGCGACCACGCCGTCGACGGTGACGCGGGTGCGGATGTCGGGCCAGTTGAACGCCTGAACCAGGGGCTTGGGCAGCGCCAGTCCCGATGTCTCGATGACGATGTGGTCGGGGCGCTCGGGGCGCGCGAGCAACGCCTGCATGGTGGGAAGGAACTCGTCGGCCACGGTGCAGCAGATGCAGCCATTGGCGAGCTCGATGAGATTCTCGGCCGCACAGGCCTCCTCGCCGCAGCTCTTGAGGATCTCCCCGTCGACGCCGACTTCGCCGAACTCGTTGATGATGAGGGCCAGGCGCCGGCCGTTCGCAGTGCCGAGGAGATGGCGGACGAGGGTTGTCTTGCCGGCGCCGAGGAAGCCGGTGACGATGGTGGCGGGCAGCTTGCTGTTGATGAGCATGCTCAGGTCTCCGGATTTGGCGCCGTCTTCACGGGAACGGGGAGGCCGGCGACGACGAGGTCGACCGCTTGCGCCGCCGCGGCCACGGCCTGATGCAGCCGCCCGGCATGGTCGCGGAAGCGCCGCGCGAGCGCGTTCTCGGGCACGATGCCGAGCCCGACCTCGTTCGAGACGAGGACGACGGGGCCGGCGAGCGCCGGAAGGGTCGCGACAAGCCCTTCGATCTCGGCCTCGGCGTCGCGCCTCGCCGCGAGCAGATTGGCAAGCCACAGGGTCAGGCAATCCACGAGCACGCCGCCCGCGGGACTGGCGCTCCGCTTGAGCGCCGCGGCGAGCTCGAGGGGCTCCTCGACAGTCACCCAGCGCGGGCCGCGGCGCGCCTGGTGGCGGCGGATGCGCTCGGCCATCTCCGCGTCGCCCGCCTCGGCCGTCGCCAGATAGATGCAGAAGCCCGGCTGCCGCTCGACCAGCCCCTCGGCATGGCGGCTCTTGCCCGAGCGCGCACCGCCCAGGACGAGGGTCACCGGCGGCAGGGGACCAGCGCCGGTCATCGGCGACGGCTTCTCTTCCGCTCGCCGCGAGCGGGCTCCGCTTGATGCGGAGAGATCAGGCAACGCATCGGTCTCACCCCGGGCCGGAAGGTCGGGTCGCGCCGCGGCGTCGATACCGGCTGGAAGGGCGGCGATGAAGGAGAAGGCGGAAGCCGAGAATCCCGCTCTCCGGCTCACCCCGGCCGGCTCGCTCGTCGTGGCGCGCGATGGCAGGTCTCCTGGCTCACGGCCCCTTGCCCTATGCACCGGCCTTCCCGGTTTCCCAGTGGCGGTGTGGTGCGGGCGGGCCGCCTACAGTTGCGGGGGCAGCCGCGGCATGGGCCGGGAGCATTCCGGCCGCACCGCGTTCCCTATTCTCCCCACGGTCTGGGGACCATCGCGGCGGGCATACTGGGCGCGCGGCGGGCGCGCCGTCAAGCCGAATGACGATTCCCCACGCGGCACTGCGGCGCCGTCGTCCTCGCTCAATCGCCGGCGAGATAGCGGCGCGCGGCGGCAAGCTCGGGGCGCGGACCACCGGAGCCCGACATCTCCACCAGCGCAGCGTAGTAATGCCGCGCCTTGCCATCGTCACCGGCGCGTGCCGCTGCCTGTGCCGCGCCCCAGAAGCTGCGGAACCGCCGCGGATCCCGGCTCAGCGAGGCCTCATATTCGGGCAAGGCCTCAGCAAATCGGCCGCTCTCCAGCAGCATGTCGCCAAGAAGCTCGCGCGCCGGCACCAGGCGGCCCGGGCTGACGGCGGATTTCTCGCTCCGATCCTCCTCGTCCGCCGCTCGGCGCATCACGATCAGCGCCTCTTCGCCATTGCCTTTGGCGTAAGCGATCCAGGCCTCGGCACCCAGCCGCTGCACCTCGACCTCGGCGGCCCAGTAGGAATCCTTCGCCGCCTTGAGAGTCGCGACGACCTCGCGCAGTCGGCGCAGATCCTGCTCGGCGGCGACGGGATCGCCGCTACGGGCGGCGCCGAGCGCGCGGGCGAAATAGCGGATCGCGCCGGTGTAGGGGAACTTGCTGTTGTCCGGATCGGCGAGTCGCGCCGCCTCCTGCCACATCCCCCGCTCGACCACATAGCGCGCCGGAATCGCCGCCCGCGCATAGTCAGCCGTGCGGCTCGGCGCCGCCAGCTCGTGGATTCCGTCGACGATTTGCCGAGCATCCTCGTCGCGGGCGAGCTGAAGATCGGCATAGACCATATAGTCGTAGGCATGCAGCTCCTCGGTGACGGCGCCCGCCGCTTTCGCGGCCTCGACCGCGCGCCGATTGGTCGCGGCCGATTGCTCCCACAGCCCGACGCGCGTGAAGATGTGCGACGGCATGTGCAGCGCGTGGGGCGCGGCCGGCGCGATATCGGCGTAGCACATCGCCGCCGACAGGCCCTGATCGGCGAGCGGCGGATAATCGTTGGCGTGGATCAGGTAATGGGCAACGCCCGGATGATCGGGATGCTTGGCGAATTGCGGCTTCAGGATCGCTGCCGCCCGCAACGCACGGGCGAAGCTCTTATCCGTCGGCGACTGGGTCGCCGCCAGATAGAGTGCGAAGAAGATCTGCGTCTCGTCGTCGTCGGGGTATTGCCTTGCCAAGGCTTCGAACGCATCCGCCAAGGAGCGCAGCCTCGCCGGATGGGGCCGCTCGGCGAAGCGATCGTAATAGGCGGCGATCGCCTCGATATAGCCTCGCTCGCGCGCGGTCTTGGCGCCGATGGCGCGGCCTTGCGCGATCGCCTGCAGCGCCGCCTTCGCACCGGCCGGAGTGGCGCCGGTGGCGAAGGGATTGCCGATGGCGATCGTGGCGATGCCCCAGGTCGCGACCGCGCAGGCGGGGTCGCGCTGCAAGACATCGCGAAACGCCCTGTCCCCTTCATCCCACCAGAAGGAATGCAGCAGGGCCACCGCGCGCTGGAGCTGCGGCTGCACGGCCTCGGCGCAGGAATTGGCGAAGGATACGGTGCCGAGCTTCCCGTCGGGTGCCGCGACGGCGGCAACGGCCGCCATCGTGGTCAGAACCAGCGCCAAAGCGATGCGGGTGGCGGCGAGCATGGGACCCCCTGACCGGCAACGCCGGCGCTCCAGGCGGTTACGGGGCGAGAGCGCTCTTGGACCCTTATAGCTGAATCGTCCCGGCGTTGGAATGGCTCGAATGCGCCGGGACGCGCCGCCCAGGCAGGCGTCAGCCGACGGCGCGCTCGCGGCCGAGGAGGGCGGCGCGGAAGCGCTGGACGAGATGGCGGCCGTCGCGCGGGGGCAGCACCATGGGCTCGCCATCGAGGGCCACCTTCGCCGCCGCGAAGACTGGGCCCTTGGCCTGGAAAAGAAGCCGGGCAAGCATCTCGACATCCGCCGGGCCCGTTGCGCGCAAGGCCTCGGCGAAGCCGGCCGCCGCCGCGACGGCAGAGAGATCGACGCCTTTTCCCGTGAGCCCCGCCTGCGCCCCCGTCTCGCCGAAGGCCTCGTTGTCGAGCACCAGGATGGCGAGATTGGCCGGGCGCTGCGCGGCGATGGCGGCGAGGCTGCCGAGGCCCATCAGCATCTCGCCATCGCCGGTGACCACGAGCACGCGTTGCTTCGGCTGGGCAAGTGCAAGGCCGAGTCCCAGCATGGCGGCGCTGCCCATCGCGCCCCAGAGATAGAAGTTGCGGTCGTCGTCGCCCGCTGCGGCGACGTCGTAGGTCGGCGAGCCGAGGCCGGTGACGACGAGGGCGTCGCCGCGCGCCTTCAGGAGATCGGCCACGAGGTGACGGCGCTTCAGCATGGCATCCCCCTTTCTCATCGCCCAAAGCGCTTGGCGCCCAGCACGCGCTGGGTGATCAGCACGGCCGCCTGCAGCCCGCCATGGAAGGCGAGACCCGCCGCCGCGGCGACGGTCTCGCCCGCTTCCGCGGCGCGCTCCACGGCATAGGTCTTGACGCCCATGGCCTCGAGCACCGGGCGCACCGCACGCCCCATCGGCACCTGCCACGGGTTGAACTCGCCCCATTCGCCGCGCATGGTCACGATCATCAGGAGCGGCACGCCGCAGAGGGTCGGGAGCGACAGCATGTTGACGCAGTTGCCGACGCCGCTGCTCTGCATCAGGAGGGCGCCGCGATTCCCGCCGAGCCAGGCGCCAGCGATGAGGCCGATGCCCTCCTCCTCGCTGGTGAGCGTGACGAGGCGCATGGCGGGGTCGGTGGCACAGAGCTCGATGAGGCGCGTGAGTCCGGCATCAGGCACGGTCGCCACCTGGCGAACCCCGTGCTCGCGCAGCACGCCATGGACCTCGCGTGACCAGTCGGCGTCGCGGGAGCGGGAAGCCATGAGGGGAATCCCTGTGTGGGGCGGGGCCGTCGCGCGGCGCATGATGCCGAGGCGCGGGAGCGCCGTAAAGGGCTTTCCCCGACATATATCCCCGGCACTTGCTTTCCGCCGCCGACCGTCCCAATTTGCGCGTGTCGCCGCGGTCGCGCGCCGGCCGGCGGCGACGGGGGACCCATGGACGCTCCGCTTCTACCCAGCCTCGAGGCGCTGGCCGCGCGCGTGCCCGACGGCGCCACGCTCGCCATCCCCGCCGATTACACCGGCGTCGCGATGGCCGCAACCTTCGCCCTCATCCGCCGTGCCGCCAAGCGGCTCCGCCTCGTCTGCGTGCCGACGAGCGGCCTCCAGGCCGATCTCCTCATCGGCGCCGGCTGTGTGGAGGCGATCGAGACGTCGGCGATAACCCTCGGCGAGTTCGGAGCGGCGCCGCGCTTCGTCGATGCGGTCAAGCGCGGCGCCATCGAGCTGCGCGACGCCACCTGCCCCGCGATCCATGCCGGGCTCCAAGCCGCGGAGAAGGGGATTCCCTTCATGCCCTTGCGCGGCCTTATCGGCAGCGACCTCATGGCGAGGCGCGAGACGTGGAAGGTGATCGACAATCCCTTCGCTCCCGGCGATCCCATCGCCCTCGTCCCGGCGATACGGCCCGACATCGCCCTCTTCCACGCGCCGCTCGCGGATCGCGAAGGCAATGTCTGGGTCGGGCGGCGGCGCGAGCTCGTCACCATGGCCCATGCGGCGCGCGAGACGCTCGTCACCGTCGAGGCGCTGCGCGAGGCCAGCCTGTTCGAGGACGAGACCCTGACGGCGGGGACCATTCCCGCGCTCTATGTGAGCGCGATCGCCGAGGCGAAGCGCGGCGCCTGGCCGCTCGGGCTCTGGGATCGCTACGGCGCCGACGAGACGGCGCTGCAGCTTTACGCCGGTGCCGCGCGCGATCCCCAAGGCTTCGCGCGTCTGCTCGAGGCCTGGCTGGCTCGCCCCGCCGCCGCCGCGGAATGAGCGGCGCGACGCCCACCGAGCTTCTGATCGCGACGATCGGGCGCCTTCTCGCCGGCTGCCGTCACGTCGCCGTCGGCGCCGCCTCGCCGATCCCCGCCGCGGCGGCCCTCCTCGCCCGCGCGCAAGGCGGCGATACGCTCAAGGTGAACCTGCTGGGCTCGCGCCGCCACAACCTCTTCACCAATGGCGGCGTCGAGCTCTTCGATTGCGCCGCGGAAGGGCGCATCGACGCCTTCTTCCTCGGTGGCGGCCAGATCGACGGCGAAGCCAATATCAATCTCGTCGGCACCGGCCCCTATCCGGCGAGCCGGGTGCGCTGGCCGGGAAGCTTCGGCTCCGCCTATCTCTATTTCCTCGTGCCGCGGGTCATCCTCTTCCGCGAGGAGCACAGCCGGCGCGTCCTCGTCGACAAGGTGGATTTCGTGAGCGCCCCGGGAACGAGCGCGCCCGGCATCCACCGCCCCGGCGGCCCCGTCGCCCTCGTCACGGGCCTCGCCCATTTCGCCTTCGACAGGAGCCGCCGGCGCTTTCGCCTGGTGAGCGTGCATCCCGGCCACACCGCCGAGGAGGTGCGCGACAATACCGGCTTCGCCTTCGACGCGGACGATCCCGTGCCGGCGACGCCTGCGCCCGACGCGGCCACGCTCGCGCTCCTGCGCGGGCGCGTGCGCGAGGAGCTCGCCGAGACCTATCCGCGCTTCGCCGCGGCGAGCCTCTCCGCGCAGGCGCCGTGAGCGCGATGCGCGGCGGCCGCGGGCAGCGCGCCCGCCCTTCACTTCCGTCCGATCACCGTCCACAAGGAGCAAGAGAGAGGAGCGCGCGTTGCTTGCCCAGCTAACCATAACAAAGATCGCGGCGATCGCGGGAATCCTGCTGATCTCGGGCCTCATCAAGGGGACCATGGGCGTGGGCCTGCCGCTCATCGCCGTGCCCCTCATCTCCCAGATCGAATCCGTGCCGATCGCCATCACCATGCTGGCGACGGCCTCGGTGCTCAGCAACGGCTACCAGGCGATCCGGAACGGCGAGATCCTGCCGGTGGCGCGGCGCTTCTGGCCGCTCTTCATCCCCCTCGTTACGGCGCTCTTCGCGGGCGCGCGGCTCCTCGTCTCCCTCGACGAGAAGATGCTGGGGCTCATTCTCGGGGCCTCGCTCCTCGTCTTCGCGGTCGTCACGCCGTTCCAGCGCCGCTTCGAGATCGGCGCGCGCCACGAGCGGGTGCTGAGCCCGCTGGTCGGGCTCGTCGCGGGCTTCCTGGGCGGCGTGTCGTCCTTCTATGGGCCGCCGCTCATCATGTATATCGTGGCATTGCGCCTGCCGCGGGACTTCTTCGTGAGCGCCGTCTCGGCGGCCCTTCTCCTCGGCGGGCTGCCGCTCCTCGTCTCGCTCTTCGTCTACGGCATCATGGGGCGCGACGAGTTCATCCTCTCCTGCCTCGGCGTCATCCCGGTCTTCGCCGGCCTTCTCATCGGCCAGCGCGTGCAGCGGCGCATCCCGCAGGAGACCTTCCGCAAATGGCTCTTCGTCATCCTCGGGCTGATCGGAGTCAGCACGATCCTCCACGCGCTCTTTCTGTGATCGCGCTGCACATGCCCGACAGCAGCCGAGCGGCTTTAATTCAAAGATGTCAAGCTAATGAAGCTGCGCCTTGGGCGGTGGCGCAGTGGCAGCGCTCTCGGCGCTGCCCCACAGCTGATCGCTCGCCCAATCCATCGCCTCGGTCAAGGTCTCGCGCCCGACCTGATCGGCGACGATGGCGGCGACCTCGTCGAGCGCCGCCGCGAAGCTTTGCGCATGGCCCTCGCGGCCATGGGCGCGCAGCAGCTTCACACAGGTGCCGCCGTGGAGGATCCAGAGCGCCGCCACGCGCGCATCGTGCTGCCGGTCCCTCACAGCCGCCTCGCGGAAAGACGGAAATCGGCGCGCTCAGCGACTGCGTTCATATCGGCCCCCTCGATCCGGTGGCGGGAGTGCTGGTCACTCGACTCTAGGCCGCGATGGTTAACGAAAGCTTGACCGCCGCTGTCGAATGATCGTCCCGAGACCGTCAATATATTGACACGAACCAGTGGCAAAATACAACAGCTGGTAAGCAATGGACATCGTCATTCGACGCACGAGAATTTTGCGGGATGCGGCGGGCTTGCAGTCGTCACGCCGCCGCCCTATGCTGCGATGGCAGCAAAAACACGCCAAAAGTAGTGGGCACGTGTCGGGTTCCGGCATGGTTTTTCCCGTCGAGGGGCGATGACCCGTCCTTCGGCGCGCCCTTCAATTCGTGCCCAGAGGAGGCAGACTATGGCTAGAGAGACGAAGCAGGCGACAGGCAATGGCATGCCGGCGGCCGTCGATTATCGTCGGCTGATGAGCTTGAGCAGTGCCAATGTCGATGCGCTGATGAAGGCGAGCGAGGCGATGATGAAGGGCATCGCCAAGTTGAACGAGGAGATCGTCAGCTTCACCAACTCGCGCTTCAAGGAGCAGATCGAGGGCAGCCGCGCCATCGCCCAATGCGACAATTGGAGCGATGCCGTCGAGCAGCACATGACGATGGCGCGCTCGGCGACCGAGCAGTATCTCGCCGAGGCGAGCCGGCTCGCCAATCTCGCCGCCGAGGTGACGATGGCGAGCTGGGCGCCGTTCCAGAGCTATCTGCACGAGCGTCTGAGCGAGACCCCGCGGGCGGAGCGGCGCGCCGAGAAGTAAGGCGCGGCGCGGCCCAAGCGCGACAGCGAAACGGAACCGGCCGCGACGGGTCGAGAAGATCCTCGCGGCCGTGCCGTCTCTCAGCGCGTCTCGTCGCCGGCGCGGGTGGCGGCGCGGGTCTGCCGCGCGAGGCGGCGGAACTCCAGCAGGCTCAGGGGAATGCTCGCCACATAGACGAGCGCGATGAAGGGCAGCGTCGACCATGGTGCCGCGACGAGGAAGGCGGCGAAGAGGCCGACCAGCAGGAGGAGCGGCAGCACGTAGCGCTGGGGGATGCGGATGCTCTTGCCCGAATAGGTGGGGATCTGGCTCACCATGAGCATCGACACGGCGACGATGATGATGCCGTTGACAAAGGCCGTGCCGAAAATGCCGCCCGGTCCGAGATCGAAGGTGATCATCATCGGCGTCAGCACCAGCCCCGCCCCGGCGGGCGCCGGGACGCCGGTGAAGAACCTGTAGGCCCAGGGCGGCAGGTCGCCGGCGCCAAGCTTGGTGTTGAAGCGCGCCAGCCTGAGCGCGCAGCAGACGGAGAAGATCAGCACCAGCGCCCAGCCGATGCTTCCCGCCGAGCGCATCGTCCACTGATAGAGCACCATCGACGGCGCCACGCCGAAGCTCACCACGTCGGAGAGCGAATCCATCTCGGCGCCGAATTTCGTGCTGCCGCCGAGCATGCGCGCGATGCGGCCGTCGAGCGCGTCGAAGATGCCGGCGAGCATGATGGCGATGACCGCCGGCTCGAAGCGCTGCTGCAGGCCGAAGCGGATCGCGGTCAGGCCGGCGCAGAGCGCCAGCACCGTGAGGATGTTCGGGATCAGCTTGTTGAGCGAGAAGTCCTTGAGGCGATGACGGGGGCTCGGCGCCAGCATCAGCGCACCTCCCCGCGGCGCGGCGGCTCGATGCCGTCGAGATCCGCGATCACCGTCTCGCCCGCGATCATGCGCTGCCCGGCGGCGACAAGAGGTGCCACACCGGGCGGGAGATAGACGTCGACGCGGCTGCCGAAGCGGATCAGCCCGAAGCGCGCGCCGGCGCGAAGCTGCTGCCCCTCGACGACCTCGCAGACGATGCGGCGCGCGACGAGCCCGGCGATCTGCACCACCGCGATCTCGCGCTCCGTCTCGCCCTGGCGGATCGCGAGCTTGAGCGCCAGGCGCTCATTATGCTCGCTCGCCTTGTCGAGGGAGGCGTTGAGGAAGCGCCCCGGATGATAGGCGCGCTGCATCACGCGCGCATCGCAGGGCACCCGGTTCACGTGCACGTCGAATACGTTCATGAAGATGCTCACCCGCGTCAGCGGCTCGGCCCCCATGCCGAGCTCGGGGGGCGGGGGCGCCTCGACGATGGGGAGGACGACCCCGTCGGCGGGGCTGATGATGAGCCCGGGGCGCAGCGGCGTCACCCGCTCGGGATCGCGGAAGAAATAGGCGCACCACGCGGTCAGCGCCAGGCCCACCCAGCCGAGCGGCCAGACGAGCCAGAAGAGCAAGACGGTGGCCAGCGCGAAGAGGGCGAGGAAGCGCCAGCCGTCGCGATGGATCGGGGCAAGAAAGCTTGTCGGCAAAGGTTCTATCCCTGGTCGCCAGCGCGGCGCATCATAACGGCCTATTCGTCCCGCGGTAAGCCCCGGAAAACAGCGAAGTTTACCGCCCATTAAGGAGCCCTCGCCTAACGTGCCCCACCGATCAGGAGCGGCCCCGCGAGCGGCCGGAGAGCATGACGACTGGCGCGCAGCGGCCCATCATCATCGACAGCCTTCCGACCGAGACCATCCCCTACGAGGTGGGCTCGCTTTGCGTGACCGAGGCGGGCACCGTCACCATCCGCGAGAACACGGGCGCGCTCCGCTTCCATTTCACCTTCGCGGACATCCGCTTCTCGGCGCTCGCCCGCCGCGGCGAGAGCGCCGCCAGCCTGCGGCTCTGCGGCTGCCTCGGCGTGCTGCCCTACTCCGCCGAGTCGGCGAGCTTGCGCCGGCACATCCTTGCGGTCCTCCATGAGGCAAATCGGGCCGCCCATGGCCGGCTCATCGCGGCCGACAACCAGAACATCCTCTTTCTCGACGAGCTGGCGGTGCCGCTGCCCTTCACGCCGATGCGCCTCGTCACGCAATTGGTGCTTGGCCTGCTCGATCTCAAGCCCCATCTCGACCGCCTGCGCGCCACCCTCGGCGAGGCATCCGCAGCCTCAGCCGCCTAAGTCGCACCGCGGGGCGCGGGGGCGATCCCCTCGAATTCACCGCGCCGGCTAATTCACCACGCTGGACTTCTTCGGCACGACGAAGACCTGGCCGGGATAGATCAGGTTGGGGTCGCGGATCTGATCCTTGTTGGCCTCGTAGATCACCGTGTAGCGCAGCCCCTCGCCGTAGGTGCGCCGCGCCAGGCGCCACAGGCTGTTGCCGGGCTGCACGACGATATTGTCGCCGGCTGCCGGCATCATGTCGCCCGGCTTGGCGCGCTGGAACGGCATGGCCACGCGCTCGGTGACACGGCCTGACGCATCGAGCTGGTCGAGACGCAGCGTGTAGAGGCCGGGATCGACCTTGTTCTCCGGCTCGAGCCGCCACGCTCCGCTCGCGTCGACAAGGGCGCGGCCGAGCAGCTGATTGTCGAGATAGACCTGGACCGTCGTGTTCGGCGCGCCGCGGCCGGAGAGGATGAGACGGCCGGCCTGGTCGTAATCCACCACACCGAGCGCGAGCGCTGTCGAGGGGCCGGGTGCGGAACCCGGCGCCTGGAGCACCTTGCTCGCGGCGCCGCCCTGACGCGGCACCGAGAGGGCAAGGACGCCGGCGTTCTTTCCGGCGGCGCGCCCGGCGATGTCCTTCTCGGGCTCGGGCACCACGAGCAGCACTTCGCGCTCCGAATCGAGGGTGCGGCCGTCGCCGAGCTGGGCCGATAGCGCCAGGCGATGATCGCCGGGCGCGAAGCTCCCTTTCGGCATCAGCACCCATTCGCCGCGCGCATCCGCCGTCACCTCGCCGATCACCTTGTCGCCGTCCTTGACGGTGACCCTGGCGTTCGGCGCCGCGCGACCTGCGATCACCGCACTTCCCTGCTCGATCCGCACCACGTCGAAGGATGGCGGCGCGCCTTCGGCTGCGGGCAGCTCGCCGCGAGAGGGGGCCGCCGGGCCGCTCGCCGCGTTCGAGACCGTCGTCGTCGGCGCCGCGGGCGAGGGCGCGGGCGGAGCAGTGGCGGCGGCCGATTCCGGTGCGGCGGGCGACTCGTGATGGCCGCGATAGACGACATAGGCCTCGGCGGCCAGCAGCCCCACGCCAGCAATCACGAAGAAAGTAACGGTCTTCCTCACGCCAGCCTCGCTGCCGCCGCGCATCGATCGGCCCTTTGGGAGCGCTCCGCCACTCATACCCCCCTTTGCCTCCTCAACTCAAGCACGGCAACGTGGCAAAAAGATGGCCCAACGCCTTGCGCGGGCTCAGGACTTCGCCTTCGGCTTGGCAACGGCATGGCGGATGGGCGGCAGGGATTTGAGATAGGCAGCAATCGCCTTGCGATCGGCGTCGGTGAGCTTGCTGGTGCTCGCCTCGACGACCTCCCCCATGCCGTCGCCGACGCTGTCGCCGTCGGGCTTCAGCCCGGTCTCGAGCAGATAAGCGATGTCGGCGGCACTCCACTTGCCGATACCGGTCGCCTGGTCGGGGGTGATGTTGGGAACGGGATCGCCCTCGGGCCCCTGGGCCGTGCCGGAAAGCGCCTCGTCGAGATCGAGATTCCCCAGCCGGTTGCGCGGCGTGTGGCATTCGCCGCAATGGCCGAGGGCGTTCACGAGGTAGGCGCCGCGGTTGAGCTCGGCGGATTTCGCCGGATCGGGCTTGAACGGCCCCCTCTTGAGGAAGAGCCGGTTCCACACCGCCATGAGGGGGCGAAAGCCGAAGGGAAAGCGCACCGCATGGGGCTTGTTCGGCTGAGCCACCGGCGGCACGGTCTTGATATAGGCCCAGAGGGCGGCGATGTCCTCGTCGGTCATGCCCGTGAAGGAGGGATAGGGGAAGACCGGGAAGTAATGGGTGCCGTCCGGCCCGCGGCCCTCGCGCAGGGCGCGGCGGAAGTCCGCCGCGCTCCAGCGCCCGATGCCGTTGACGGAATCGGGGGTGATATTGGGCGAGTAGAAGGTGCCGAAGGGTGTCTTGAGAGCTCGCCCGCCCGCGAGGAGCTTGCCGCCCTTGGCCGTATGGCACTCGGCGCAGCCCGCCGCGGCGAAGATGTAGGCCCCGCGCGCGAGCACGGACGCCTCCCCATCACCGGCGCCGGTGGCGAGCCCGCGATTCGCGCCGCCGAGACCGACGAGCACCGCAAGCAGGAGGGCGATCGGGCGCCAGCCGCCCGGCCTCGGGTCCGAACCTCGCCGTCCGACCGCAGCGGCGCCTTTCCGCCCCACCGGCACCCCGCTTCGCTTCACCTATTGCTTCAACGGCTTGCGGAACTCCTTGTGGCAGGCGCCGCAGGCCTCCTTGCCCAGCACCGCGACCTGGGCGCCGATCGCCTTCATGTCGCCGCTCTTGGCGACCTCGACGAGCTTGGCGCTCTCGGTCTGGAGGCGCTCGGCATCGGCCTTGAACTTGTCCATGTTCTGCCAGATCTCCGGCTTGGCATTGGTGTCGCCGGCCTCCGGACCGGAGCCCGGAGGCACCAGCGCCGGGACCAGCTTGGACATCGCGTTGATCGCCTCGGCATGGGCGAGGATGTCCGACGCCCCGAACGGCACCTCCCCTTTCAGGATGAGCACGATATCCGCCGCATGGGCGCCGATCGCCTTCATGACGTTGCGCCGATACTCGATCACCTTGCCCATATCGGCGGCCAGAACCGCGGTCGCCCATGCCGTCACGACGCCGACCGCCCCCAGGATCACCACCCTCTTCACCAGCCGTTTCATATTGTCGTCCTCCCTTGCAACTGTCGTACCCCCGCGTCACTCCCCTGACATTCCTCGCCGCGGCCAAGCCCGTCGGCAAAAAGGACAATCCCATATCCGCCCGCCGCGGCAAAGCTCGCGGCGACATTGCCGGAGGGCCCGTGGCCAGGCAAGCGGCACCCGTTCACAAGGGGGTGAGGGTCGGGTCCGCGCGGGGCCTTCCGCGGCGACCCGAAGGGGGCCATATTGCCGGGTCGAACCCCGGCGCATCGGTTCGCCCCTTTGCTCCCAATCCCGCCCAGGATTCCCTCGCGATGGTGAAGCTCTCCTCCGTTTGCGTCTATTGCGGCTCCGCCTTGGGACAGGCGCCCGCCTACCGCGCGGCGGCCGCTCGGCTCGGCGCCCTGCTCGCAGCACGTCGCATCACCCTCGTCTATGGCGGCGGCGGCGTCGGGCTCATGGGCGTGCTCGCCCAGGCCGTCCTCCAAGACGGCGGCCAGGTGGTGGGCGTCATCCCCCGCTTCCTGCTGCGCGTGGAGAAGGGCGTGCGCGAGCTCACCCGGCTCGAGGCCGTCGACAGCATGCATGAGCGCAAGGAGAGGATGTTCGCCCTCGCCGACGGCTTCATCGTGCTGCCCGGCGGCTTCGGCACCCTCGATGAGACCTTCGAGATCATCACCTGGAAGCAGCTCGGCCTCCACGACAAGCCGATCGCCGTCATCGACGTGGACGGCTATTGGGAGCCGCTGCGCCGGCTCTCCGAGCATATCATCGCCGCCGGCTTCGCGCCCGAGCGCGCGCGGCACCTCTTCCGCCTGGTGCCCGATGCCGAGGCGGCCTTGGCAGCCCTTGCCGAGGCGCCGACGCCCGCGGTTCCGTCCGCAGCCCCCGAGCGGCTCTAACCGAAGCAAGCCGAGAGACGAGAGAGACCATTATGCCTGACAAGCCAAGCGCGGCTCCGGACAGCACGGCGGTGCGGGTCGCCTTGTGGCGGGCCCTCCATGTCGAGATCGATTCCCCGCCCCATGTGCTCGACGACGAGGTCGGCCTCAAGCTGGCGGCCCCGGATGAGGACTGGCGCCGCCGCGGGGACATGGACCCGCAGTTCACGCGACCGTTCCGCGCCGCCATCGTGGCTCGCGCGCGCTTCATCGAGGATCTGGTCGCGGAGCAGGCCGGCCGCGGGCTGACGCAGTATGTCATTCTCGGCGCCGGCCTTGACAGCTTCGCCCAGCGAAGGCGGGAGATCGCATCTCGCCTCAGGGTCTTCGAGGTCGACCGGCCCGGCCCCCAGGCCTGGAAGCAGCAGCGCCTGATCGCGCTCGGCTTCGGCATTCCGGACTGGCTGCGCTTCGTGCCGGTCGACTTCGAGACGGGCGAGTCCTGGCGGGATGGGCTCGTGTCGGCCGGCTTCGACGACCGTAAGCCGGCAATCGTGGTCTCGACGGGCGTCAGCATGTACCTCACCAAGGCCGCGAACGCGGCCGCGCTGCGCGAGGTCGCGGCACTCGCGCCGGGCTCGACGCTCGCCATGACCTTCCTGCTCCCCCTGGAGCTCGCGGATCCCGAGATACGCCCCGCGCTCGAGATGGCGGAGAAGGGCGCGCGTGCAAGCGGCACACCTTTCCTCAGCTTCTTCACGCCGTCCGAGATCATGGCGCTGGCCCGCGACGCCGGCTTTAAAGAGGCACGGCACGTCTCGGCGGCCGATCTTACCCGGCGCTACTTCGCCGGCCGGTCGGATGGCCTTCGCCCGCCCAACAACGCCGAGGAGCTCCTGATCGCGACGACCTGACGTCGAGACTCTTGCGCCCGATGGGGAGGGTGATATTGTCCGCCGCGATCCGGCGCCTGTCGCCCGCGGCGCCGCCCACGCCTCCCATCCTCCCAATCCAGGGACCATGCGATGAAGAAGATCAAGGTTGCGAACCCGATCGTCGAGCTCGACGGCGACGAGATGACGCGCATCATCTGGCAGCTCATCCGCGAGCGCCTGATTCTCCCCTATCTCGACGTGGAGCTGAAATACTTCGATCTCGGCATCGAGAATCGCGACAGGACCGACGACCAGATCACGATCGACGCCGCCAACGCCATCAAGAAATACGGCGTCGGTGTGAAATGCGCGACGATCACGCCCGACGAGGCGCGGGTCAAGGAGTTCGGCCTCAAGAAGATGTGGCGCTCGCCCAACGGCACCATCCGCAACATCCTCGACGGCACCATCTTCCGCGAGCCCATCGTGTGCCAGAACGTGCCGCGCCTCGTGCCCAACTGGACCAAGCCCATCGTCATCGGCCGTCATGCCTTCGGCGACCAGTACCGCGCCACCGACTTCAAGGTGCCGGGGCCGGGAAAGCTCACCATCACCTACACGCCGAAGAACGGCGGCAGCCCCATCGTCCACGACGTCTTCGATTTCCAGGGCGGCGGCGTAGCGCTCGCCATGTACAACCTCGACGACTCGATCCGCGGCTTCGCGCGCGCCTGCTTCAATTACGGCCTCACGCGCGGCTTCCCCGTCTACCTGTCGACGAAGAACACCATCCTCAAGGCCTATGACGGCCGCTTCAAGGACCTCTTCCAGGAAGTCTTCGACACGGAGTTCAAGACGGAGTTCGAGAAGCGGAAGCTCACCTATGAGCATCGCCTGATCGACGACATGGTGGCCGCGGCGCTCAAATGGAACGGCGACTTCGTCTGGGCCTGCAAGAACTACGACGGCGACGTGCAGTCCGACACGGTGGCCCAGGGCTATGGCTCGCTCGGCCTCATGACCTCGGTGCTGCTCTCTCCCGATGGCCGCACCGTCGAGGCCGAGGCGGCACACGGCACCGTCACCCGCCACTACCGCCTGCATCAGCAGGGCAAGGAGACCTCGACCAATCCCATCGCCTCGATTTTCGCCTGGACGCGCGGCCTCAAATACCGCGGCCAGTTCGACAACACGCCCGAGGTGACGAAATTCGCCGAGACGCTCGAGAAGGTCTGCATCGCCACCGTCGAATCCGGCAAGATGACCAAGGATCTTGCCATCCTCATCAGCCCGAGCCAGCCCTGGCTCAATACCCAGGCCTTCCTGACCGCCCTCGACGACAATCTCAAGAAGGCGATGGCCGCCTGAGCCGAGCCCCGGAGCGCCGCCGATGATCGAGCTCGCCGGCAAGGTCGTCCTCGTCACCGGCGGCTCGCGCGGCATCGGCGCCGAGACGGTGCGCCGGCTCGCGCGCGCAGGCGCCGAGGTCGTCCTCCATTACGGCCGCAGTCGCGGCCAGGCCGAGGCCGTCGCCGCTGAGGTCGGAAGCACCCGCTGCCATCTCGTCTCGGCCGATCTCGAGAAGCCGGGAGCCGCCGATGTGCTGTGGCACCGAGCGCTCGCCTGGCGCGGGCGGATCGACGTCGTGATCAACAACGCCGCGATCTACGAGCCCGCGCCCCTCGCGGGCGAGCCCGCCGCCTGGAGCGAGGCGTGGCGGCGCACGCTCCAGATCAATCTTGTCGCCGCCGCCGATCTCTGCCGCCTCGCCATCGCCCATTACCGTGGCCGCGGCGGCGGCATCATCGTGAACGTGGCGAGCCGCGCCGCCTTTCGCGGCGACGCGCCCGATTACATGAGCTACGCCGCCTCCAAGGGCGGGCTCATCGCGCTCACGCGCACGATCGCCCGCGGCTTCGGCAAGGACGGCGTCATTGCTTATGCGATCGCACCCGGCTTCGTCGGGACCGAGATGGCGGACGAGTATTTCGCCAAGTTCGGCAAGGAGTCCGTCGTGCGCGAGATCCCCTTGGGCGAGGTGGCGCCCGTCGCGGAGGTCGCCAACGTCATCGCCTTCCTCGCCTCGGGCCTGGCGCGCCACGCGAGCGGCACCACCATCGACGTCAACGGCGCGAGCTACGTGCGGTGACCCGACGGCCGGGCTCTACGTCACGGGACAACCTTGCGCCCGGATCTCGACACCGGAAGCCCGGGCATGGCGAAGCGCCCCGGTGTTGCCACGTGAAATCAAGGGACGGAGATCATTTCCATGCCCCGATCCGTCCGTCGCCGCGCCGGCGCCGCGGTCAGCCCTTCTTCGCGTAGAACTGGCACCAACCCTGCGGACTGATGGGACTCGCGACGATTTTGCAGGCGTTCGGCGGTTCGAACTGGAGGCATGTCGAGCACGCTTGGCCGTTGTTCGGCTTGTCCTGGTACTTCGCGGCCTCATGGGTGAGCTTGTTGGCTTGAGCCACGGCCGCATCGGGTATCGCGACCAGCTTGAAGGAGGCGGCTATCCCGGCGGCGATCGGCACGCTTCTCAGCAGAGCACGTCGAGAAATCTTCTCTCCCCCGGCTTTGGTTTCATCCACCATTGGGCACTCCTTCCATCGCACGAGACCCGGCACCAATTCTCTTAACGCCTACGCGCCGAGGGAGTTCCACATCGTTGGGTGAACTCGCTCGCGCGGACTAACGATCCTCTGCGAATTGAAGGTTTCCGCATCGCTTCTATAGCCGACCTGCCGGCCTGTCCACGACCCGAGCGACGCACCCCGCCGGTCCGACGATAGCCATGCGCGAAGGCCCGCCGCCTCTCGATCATCGTCACGGGTCATGCGAAGGATCTCGCTAACTGAACGGATTCATCGGCGCGGCATAGGTCGGCATTTTCGCGTAATCCGGCGGGACGCTCCACAGCGTCGCGAAATACCAGGCCGACCAGGCGACGACCACCAAGGTCAGCACCCACACCCATACCGGGATCGGCGAGCGCGATTCTGCTCGATGCGGCTCGAACGGCTCCTCGGCGCCGAAGGCGTTGACCATGAACCTCACCAGGCCATGCACAACAGCACCGTCATTTAGCCCCGAGATCGTGATCCCCGGGCCATTGCGGACCAGGAACTGGACACGCCGCACGCCGATCTGGCCGGTTGCGTCCTGCGCCTCGATGCGCAGCCGATGCTCGCCATCGGGCAGATTCTTGGTGTCGAGCGTCACTTCGGCGGGAGGACGATAGTCGGCGACCGGCTCTGGCTGATCGTCGAGGAAGACGCGGATCCGAGGCTCGGCCATCGGCTTACCCTCCTTCAGCGGTCGGGGCGCAGGATACGGTATTTGGGATGGTTCGAATCGCGCTCGCCCGGCCTGATCAGCAGGCGCAGCGCAACGGCGAAGCACAAGAGCGTCACCACCCCGGCCGCGCCCGCGACCAGGATGTTCCCGAGGACCGTTCCGGCAGATCCGGCAGAGCCTGAAGCAAGCGCCTGATGAACGCCGCAGATATTCTCCAGCGTCTGCACAAACGATGCGGCGACCGAGTCCGCCATGTTCGCCTCCTTCGCCCTACTTCTTCTTGGCGCGTTGCTTGGCGACATCCTGCGGCGTGACCGGCGGGGCGTTATTGCCCCAGGACGTGCGCTCATGATCGATGATGTCGGCGATCTGCTCATTTGAGAGTTGCGCGGCGAAGGACGGCATTTGCGCCGCGTAGTTCACGCCCGAGATGGCCTTGTCCTTGAGCCCATCGAGGACGGTGCGTATATGCGCGGTCGGATCGGGAGCCGTCACGACAGGATCGTGGGCGAGCGGCGGAAAGACGCCGGGAACACCCGTTCCCATCGCACCGTGGCAGGCGGCGCAGTTGGCGGCGAACAGCCGCGCGCCCTCCGCTGCGTTGAAGCCTGCCTTTGCGGCAGGCGGTACCGCGGAAGTGGCTGGAGCCGGCGCGGCCGCCGCAGCGGCGGGTCGGGCACGCGCCGGCTGGTTTGCCCGCACCGTGACGACGTCCGCCGATGTGATCAGGCTGCCATGATTACCCCAGGAGGTGCGCTCGTGGTCGATGACGTCGGCGATCTGCTCATCGGAGAGCTGCGACGCAAAAGCCGGCATCTGCGCGCTGTATTTTTGGCCACCGATCTCCTTGCCCTGCAAACCGTGGAGCACGGTGCTGATCTGCTCCGTCGGATTGGCGGCATTGACAACGGGATCACCCGCGAGCGGCGGAAATGCTCCGGGCACGCCCTTGCCCTCCGCGCCGTGGCAGGCGGCGCAGTTGGCGGCGAATACCTCTGCTCCTGCGGCGGCATCGAAGCCGGGTGCCCCGCCGGCCGCGGGCGGGACGACCGCCGATGGCGCGCCACCCGGCTGCGCCTGCGGGAGGGATGGCTGCTTCAGCGACAGGAGATAGGCGACCAGCGCCTCGCCGTCCTCGGTGGGAACGACCACTCCGTGCGCCGGCGCGAAGGACGGCGGCAGCGGCACCGGCTGCTCGCCCGCGGGCGCCTTGTCGACCACGCGGAAGAGCCAGGGGAAAGCCGGCATGATCGACTCCGGCACCACCGCCCGCGGCTCGTAGAGATGGATGTATTGCCACACGCTGCTCGACTGGCGGGCGCCGACGTTGCTGAGGTCGGGGCCGTTGCGCTCCGAGCCCAGCAGCTCCGGTGTCTGATAGGCATAGTCGCTCGGTGCCGAGGGGCGTCCGAACATCCTGTCGCCGGGCAGCGGCCGCACCTGCTGGGTGTGGCAGTAGAAGCAGCCCTCGGCCACGTAGATATCGCGGCCACGCGCCTCCTCCGGCGTCAGCGGCGTCACGCCGGGCCCCGGCGGAACATGGGAGAGCCAGATGCCCGGAAGCACGCCCATGATCACAGCCAACCCCGCATAGATCAGCGTGGAGCCGCCAAAGATCCCGAGCGCCTTGTTCATGCCACGGCCGCCGCCTCGGAGGTGACGGGAGCCGCCGCATAGGACCGGCCATAGGTCATCGTCCAGACGTTCCAGGCGAAGACCAGGTGGCCAAGGAACATCAGCGTGCCGCCGACCGAGCGCCACAGCCAGTAGGGTGCCGCGTCCTCCACCGACTGGATGAACGCCACGCCGCGGATCCAATCGAGGCCCTGGATGGTGCCGGCGGCCGAGAGTGCCACCACATAGATCGCGACTCCGACCGCCGACAGCCAGAAATGGATTCCCATCGCGAGATTGTAGGGATACTTGCCCGTCGCCCGTGGCAGCAGGGCATAGACCCCGCCCCAGATGGCGAAGGTGACGAACCCGTACATCGTCAGGTGCGAATGGCCCACGGTGAAGTTGGTGAGATGCCAGAGCTGTTGCAGCGAGCGCAGCGCCTCGATCGTGCCCTGCAGCGAGCCCAGCAGATAGCCGAACACGCCGACAAGAATGAACGTCGCCGGCGAGCGATGCACCCAGCCATGCTGCCCGCGAAACGTCAGCAGGAAATTGGCGCTGCCGGCCAGGACCGGCACCAGCATCGCTACGCTGAAGACGATAGAAGTCGTCTGCAGCCACCAGGGCAGGGCGCTGAACTCGAAATGATGCGCCCCGATGATCGGATAGAAGACGAGATTGGTCCAGAACGCGAGGACGCCGAGCGAATACGAGTAGATCGGCCGGTTGAGAAGCTTCGGCAGCGCATAGTAGAAGACGCCCAGCGACAGGGGCGTGAACCACAGGCCCACGGCGTTGTGCATGAAGAACGCCTGTACGGCCACCTGGCCCAGCCCGAACTGGTACCAGGGCAGGATCGACACGATCACGATGATGATCGTCCACAGCGTGCCGCCGATGGTGTACCAGTTTGAGAGGTAGATCGCCTCGTCCTCCCGGCGCGCCACCGTCGCGAGCATGTTCCAGGCGGCGGTAATCAGTCCAAGCCCGAGGATGACGCGGATCCACCACAGCCACTCGCGGTATTCCTGCCCGTAATTCATCCCCATATCGAGCGTGACGGTGCCGAGCACCGCCGCGAGGTTGATGAGCCCCAGGCTGATCCAGGCGAGCGCGGGACTGTAAAGGCGCGCGCCCGAGCTGCGCGCGGCGATGAAGAGGGCCAGGCCGATCAGCGCCGGACTTGCCCAGGCATAGAATGTCCCATTGGTGTGGATCGCGCGCAGACGCCCGAACGAGAGCGCCGGCGCCGTGCCGAAATCCGGATAGGCGAACTTGAAGCTGACCAGGAGGCCGACGGCCGTGGCGAAGAGGAGCCACAGCGTCGCCGACGCGATATAGGCGCTGAATACATTCGCCAGAGCCCGGGCGTCCTTGTCTTGGCGCTCTTGGTAGGAAACGGTGTCGCTGCCCGACATGAGCTCCTCCCTCTCCTCCAGTCCATCGGTTTGCGGCCGCACCCCACCTGATCGCCGACCCCCTCGGTCCGATCTTGCTCCCTCCCACCCACGTCTCGTCAACCGGGTTTGTTTGGTCCAGAGGAGCCTTAACTCTCACAGGGCGCGCAATGACATTCACCGCGGCGTCATCACAGCGTCACGGCTTCCGCCTAGGATGACGCTATGACTCACGACATCTTCACGCCTATGGCGAAGCGGCTGCGCGCGTCTGCCGCCGTCCTTCGCCGCCGGAGCCTCACCACCGGAGACGAAGTTCTCGAGCTTGTGCTGGCGGAGCGCTGTCTCCTCCTCGCGAGCCGCATCGAAGCCTATGCGGAAGCGCTCGACGGCGATGACGCCGAGAAGACCTCGCGCAATCCGGACGATCGCGCCCCAGCCGCTTCGCACATGAACGGCTCTAAAAGACCCATCATTGCGAGGACCGCGCGCGCAGCGCAGTGGGACGAAGCAATCCACAAGGCGCAGCGAGGCTGGATTGCTTCGCTCCCTTTGGGAGCTCGCAATGACGCGCTCTCATGATTCACTTTCCAGGATGATGAATCCTAGCGGCTCAACGCTCGTATCGCGCGATCCAATCCGTCGAGGGTGAGCGGGAACATGCGCCCGCCCATGAGCCGATCGATCATCTCGATCGAGACGGTATAGGGCCAATGGTGCTCGGGCACCGGGTTGAGCCATACCGCGCGCTCATAGGTGTGGAGGAGGCGCTGCAGCCAGAGCTGCCCCGGCTCCTCGTTCCAATGCTCGACACTGCCGCCGGGTGCGGTGATCTCGTAGGGGCTCATCGAGGCGTCGCCGACGAAGATCAGCTTGTAGTCGCCGGGGAAGGTGTGCATGAGGTCGAGGGTCGCCATGCGCTCGACGCGCCGGCGGGTGTTGTCCTTCCACACCCCCTCATACACGCAGTTGTGGAAGTAGAAGAACTCGAGATGCTTGAACTCGGAGCGCGCCGCCGAGAACAGCTCCTCGCAGGCGCGCACATGAGGGAACATCGAGCCGCCGACGTCGAGGAGGAGGAGCACCTTCACGGTGTTGTGGCGCTCGGGCACGAATTTGAGATCGAGATAGCCGGCATTGCGCGCGGTCGAGGCAATGGTGTCGGGCAGATCGAGCTCCTCGGCGGCGCCCTCGCGCGCGAAGCGGCGCAGCCGGCGCAGCGCCACCTTGATGTTGCGCGTGCCGAGCTCGACCTGGTCGTCGAGATTGCGGAACTCGCGCTGGTCCCACACCTTGACGGCGCGGTTGTTGCGATTCTCATCCTGGCCGATGCGGACGCCCTCGGGATTGTAGCCATAGGCGCCGAAGGGCGAGGTTCCCGCCGTGCCGATCCATTTCGAGCCGCCCTGGTGCCGGCCCTTCTGCTCGGCGAGGCGCTGGCGCAGCAGCTCCATCAGCTTGTCGAGCCCGCCCAGGGCGGCGATCTGCGCCTTCTCCTCCTCGGTGAGGAGCCGCTCGACGAGCTTCCTGAGCCATTCCTCGGGAATCTCGACGGTCTCGCCGGGCGGAGTCTCGATGCCCTTGAAGCAGGCGCCGAAGACGCGGTCGAACTTGTCGAGATGACGCTCATCCTTCACCAGGGCCGCGCGCGAGAGATAGTAGAAATCCTCGATCGCGTAATTGGCGAGCCCCGCCTTCACCGCCTCGATGAGCGTGAGATACTCGCGCAAGGAGACCGGGACACGGGCCTCGCGCAGCGCGAAGAAGAACTGGGCGAACATGGCGGGCGGCTCCTGCCTTTCTCCCGCAGCGGGGACGTCAGCTCCGCCGCTCAGCGCGCGCGAGGAAGGCGATGCGCTCGAGCTGGTGCACGTCCTGCTCGCTCTTGAGGAGGGCGCCATAGAGCGGCGGGATCACCTTGCCGAGCTCGTGGCTGCGCAGCGCCTCGGGCGGGATGTCCTCGGCCATCAGCAGCTTGAGCCAATCGAGCAGCTCGGAGGTCGAGGGCTTCTTCTTGAGCCCCGGCACTTCGCGCACGGCGTAGAAGAGGTTGAGCGCCTCGCGCACCAGCTCGGCCTTAACACCCGGATAATGCACCTCGACGATGCGCTCCATCGTCTCCTTGTCGGGGAAGCGGATGTAATGGAAGAAGCAGCGGCGCAGGAAGGCGTCGGGGAGCTCCTTCTCGTTGTTCGAGGTGATGATGACGATGGGGCGGTGGCGCGCTGCGACGGTCTCGCGCGTTTCGTAGACGTAGAACTCCATGCGGTCGAGTTCGAGCAGCAGGTCGTTGGGGAACTCGATATCCGCCTTGTCGATCTCGTCGATGAGGAGCACCGGCCGCTCCTCGGCTGCGAAGGCGTCCCACAGCTTGCCGCGCAGGATATAGTTGCGGATGTCGTGCACGCGCCCGTCGCCGAGCTGAGAATCGCGCAGGCGCGACACCGCGTCGTACTCGTAGAGGCCCTGCTGCGCCTTCGTCGTCGACTTGATGTGCCAGGTGATGAGCCGCTTGCCGAGAGCCTTGGCGATCTCGTGGGCGAGGATCGTCTTGCCGGTGCCGGGCTCGCCCTTGACGAGGAGGGGCCGCTCCAGCGTGATCGCGGCGTTGACCGCGACCATCAGATCCTCGGTCGCGACATAGCTATCGGTGCCCTGGAAGCGCATGGGTGCTCCTTGCAATCGTGGCGTGATGGTCAGGCGCGCGCGGCGAGGGCCGCCTCGATGGCGTCGAGCGCGGCTTGCAGCGCCGAGGCGTCGGGCCCGCCGGCCTGGGCCATGTCGGGACGGCCGCCGCCCCCCTTCCCGCCCAGCTTCTCGGCGCCGACGCGGACGAACTCGACGGCGTTGAGGCGATCGGTCAGATCGGGCGTCACGCCGACGACGAGCGAGGCCTTGCCCTCGGCCTCCGCGGCGATGGCGACGACCCCCGAGCCCACCTGCTTCTTGAGCGCATCGGCCATGGCCTTGAGCTCGCGCGCCGGCACGCCGTCGAGCCGGCGGGCCGCGAATTTGACGCCGCCGATCTCCTTGGCGCCGTCGCCCGCAGCAGCCCCGCCGCCGCCAGCCGCCAGCCGCTTGCGCAGCTCGGAGAGATCGCGCTCGAGCTTGCGGCGCTCCTCCATGAGACTCGCGACGCGCGCCGGCAGCTCGGCGGGCGAAACCTTGAGCGCCGCGGCGGTTTTTTGCAGCAGCGTCTCCTCGCGCTCGACGTGATCGACCGCGGCGGCCCCGGTGAGCGCCTCGATGCGGCGCACGCCGGCGGCGAGTGCCGCCTCGCCGGTGATCTTGAAGAAGCCGATATCGCCGGTACGCCGCACATGGGTGCCGCCGCAGAGCTCGGTCGAGAAGGCCTGCTCGCCCTCGTCGAGGCCCATGGAGACGACGCGCACCTCGTCGCCGTATTTCTCGCCGAAGAGCGCAAGCGCCCCCTGCTTCACCGCCTCTTCCGGCGTCATCAGCCGGGTGCCCACCTCGCCGTTCTGGCGGATGCGGAAATTGACCTCGGCCTCGACCGCCGCGATCTCCTCGGACGTCATCGGCTTCGGATGGCTAAAGTCGAAGCGGAGGCGATCCGGGGCGACGAGCGAGCCCTTCTGGGTGACGTGGCCGCCGAGGACACGGCGCAGCGCCTGGTGCAGGAGATGGGTCGCCGAGTGATTGGCGCGCAGCCGGTCGCGCCGCTCGACATCGACGCGCAGCTCGACGGCATGGCCCGGGGCGACATGGCCCTTCGTCACCTTGCCGAAATGGACGAAGAGGTCGCCGGCCTTCTTCTGCGTGTCATTCACGACGAGCTCGAGCCCGTCGGCGCCGAAGATGATGCCGGCATCGCCCATCTGGCCGCCGGATTCGCCGTAGAACGGCGTCTGGTTGACGACGACGGCAACAGTGCTCCCGGCCTCGGCGCGCTCGACGGGCTTGCCGTCGACGAGGACGGCCTTGACGATGCCTTCCGCCGAGGTGGTGTCGTAGCCGAGGAACTCGGTGGCGCCGCAGCGCTCGCGCAGCTCGAACCAGACGCGCTCGGTCGCCTGCTCGCCCGAGCCGGCCCAGGCCTTGCGCGCCTCGGCGCGCTGGCGCTCCATCGCCGCATCGAAGCCGGCGGTATCGACGCTCCGCCCCTGCCCGCGCAGCACGTCCTGGGTGAGGTCGAGGGGGAAGCCGTAGGTGTCGTAGAGCTTGAAGGCGACCTCGCCGGGGAGGGCCTGCTGCGGCGGCAGCGACGCCGTCGCCTCCTCGAGGAGCCGCAGGCCGCGGCCGAGAGTCTGCTTGAAGCGCGTCTCCTCGAGCTTGAGGGTCTCAGTCACGAGGGCCTGGGCGCGAATGAGCTCGGGATAGGCGGCCCCCATGCGGTCGACGAGCGCCGGGACGAGCCGCCACATCAGCGGCTCCTCGCAGCCGAGCATATGGGCGTGGCGCATGGCGCGGCGCATGATCCGGCGCAGCACGTAGCCGCGCCCCTCGTTCGAGGGCAGCACGCCGTCGGCGATGAGGAAGGAGGTCGCGCGCAGATGGTCCGCGATCACCCGGTGCGAGACGGCATGCGGCCCGTCGGGCGCCGTATGGCTCGCCTCGGCCGAGGCCTCGATGAGGCCGCGCATGAGATCGATGTCGTAATTGTCATGCTTGCCCTGGAGCACCGCGGCGACGCGCTCGAGCCCCATGCCGGTGTCGATCGAGGGGCGCGGCAGCGGCACGCGCTTGCCCGGCTCGATCTGCTCGTACTGCATGAAGACGAGATTCCAGATCTCGATGAAGCGGTCGCCCTCCGCCTCGGCGCTGCCCGGCGGTCCGCCCGGGATGCCCTCGCCGTGATCATAGAAGATCTCGGAGCATGGGCCACAGGGGCCGGTATCGCCCATGGCCCAGAAATTGTCCGAGGTGGGGATGCGGATGATGCGGCTCTCGGGCAGGCCCGCGATCCGCTTCCACAAATCGTAGGCATCGTCGTCCTCGGCGAAGACGGTGACGAGAAGGCGGTCCTTGGGCAGGCCGAAATCCCGGGTGACGAGGGTCCAGGCGAGCTCGATCGCGCGCTCCTTGAAATAATCGCCGAAGGAGAAATTGCCGAGCATCTCGAAGAAGGTATGGTGGCGCGCCGTATAGCCGACATTCTCGAGGTCGTTGTGCTTGCCGCCGGCGCGCACGCATTTCTGCGCCGTCGCGGCGCGCTGATAGGGCCGCCTCTCGACGCCGGTGAAGACGTTCTTGAACTGCACCATCCCCGCATTGGTGAAGAGCAGGGTGGGATCGTTGCGGGGGACGAGCGGGCTCGATGGCACAACCTCGTGGCCGTTGCGCTTGAAGAAGTCGAGAAAGGCGGCGCGGATCTCGTTCGCGGTCGTCGTCATGATGCCTATCAATCTGGGGCTTTCCGGCGGAAAACCAAGGCACGCGGCCGGCTTCTCCGCGGCCCCGCCCCGAGCGGACCGGCGTTTCTACCCCGACCCCGGCGGCGCTGTCCAGGCAGGGCGCCGGGGTCCGCATCATCCCATGACTCCGCCCGAGCCGCATTCGGGGATTGCGGCATGGCGGCGTCCGACTATTCTAATCGTAAAGTTCCTTCGTGCGATTCCCCCTTTCAAGCTCGTCCTTCCGGCCGGAGCCCCCGGGTCCCGCCGAAGGCGGGCCCGAGGACAGGCTCCGCGAAGAGCCGGAATCCGGGGGCCGCAAGCTGGATGCCTGCTCCCCGCCTGCGCGGAGACAAGCCTCGCGGGCATGACGGTGAAAGAGGAAAAGACATTGGAATTCGAGCATCTTCAACGGCGTGCGCCCGACGGCAGCGGCGCGCGATCTTCAGCGGATATCTCTCGGAGGTAACAAGGATGACCCACGGCATGGTGAGCGCGGCCCAGCCCGAGGCGGTGGAGGCGGGGATCGAGACCTTGCGCGCGGGCGGCAATGCGGTGGACGCCGCCGTCGCCACGGCGCTCGTGCAGACCGCCGTCGATCCGCAGATGTGCGGCATCGCCGGCTTCGGCTGCATGCACATCTATGCGCCGCGCGCGGGCGTGCACACCTGCCTCGAGTTCTACGGCCGCGCCCCCCTCGCCGCACGGCCCGATATGTGGGCAAAGCTGCTGCTCGGCCAGGCCGAGGACGGCTTCGGCTTCTTCATCGAGGGCCGGATCAACGAGCTCGGCTACGGCGCCATCGCCACACCCATGACCCTGCGCGCCCTGAATACCGCCCTCGAGCGCTACGGCACCCGCAAGCTCACGGACCTCATCCGCCTCGCCATCCCCTATTGCGAGGACGGCTTCATGGTGCGCCCCCATGTCGCCGCCTATTGGAACCAGGTCCCGACCGAGAGCCAGGCGCCCCACACCGACATGCTCACCGCCATCCCGGCGACGCGGAAGATCTACGCCAAGCCCGACGGCAGTCTCCGGGGCGTCGGCGAGATCCTGCGCAACCCCGATATGGGCGCTGCCTATCGCCGCATCGCGGACGCCGGGGCGGAGGATTTCTATACGGGCGAGATCGCGGCCCGGATCGCCGCCGACATGGCGGCTCACAGCGCCCTCCTTGCCAGGGCGGATCTCGAGGCCTGTCGCGCCGAGGAGAACGCGCCGCTTTGGGGCAGCTACCGCGGCTACCGCATCGCCACGGCGCCGCCGCCCGGCGGCGGGCTCGTGCTCCTCGAGATGCTCAACATCCTCGAGGCCTTCGATCTGCGCGCCCTCGGCCACAACACGCCGGACTATATCGCCACCGTCGCCGAGGCGATGAAGATCGGGCAGGTGGACCGCGAGGCCCATCTGGGCGATCCCAAATTCGTCGCCGTTCCCGTCGAGAAGCTGTCATCCAAGGCCTATGCGGCGGAGCTCGCCGCCCGCATCAAGCGCGGCGAGAAGACGAGCGTGCCACGCATCAAGAAGAAGGAGGCCGCCGACACGACCCAGGTCTGCGTCGTCGACGCGCACGGCACCTGCGTCTCCTTAACCCATACCCTCGGGACACCCTCGGGCGTCGTCACCGAGGGGCTCGGCTTCATGTATAACGGCGCCATGGGCGCCTTCGACCCGCGGCCGGGCCGGGCCGGCTCGATCGCGCCCGGCAAGGCCCGCGCCTCGAGCATGGCTCCCAGCATCGCCTTCAAGGGCGACAAGCCCTTCCTCGTCGTGGGCGCGCCGGGCGGGAGCTACATCGTCCCGGGCATCCTGCAGGTGATCCTCAACGTGATCGATTTCGGCATGACGGCCCTCGAGGCGATCTCGGCGCCGCGCTTCTGCGCCACCTCCGACACGATCTGGCTCACCAACCGCATCCTGCGCTCGGCCGAGCGCGAGCTGGTTGCGCGCGGCTATCCGGTGAAGCGCTCGCCGCTTAATTTCTATTTCGCCGGGGTGCACGGCATCCGCATCGTGGACGGCAAGCTCGACGGGGCGGCCGATCCCGGCCGCGACGGCATGGCTGCTTTTGCGTGAGCGCCGGGGCGTCGGCCGCGGCGCTCAGCGGACGGTCGAGCGGGAGAAGAGGTTCAGCACCAGAACCCCGGCGAGAATGAGGGCGATGCCGATGACGGCGGCAAGGTCGAGGGACTGGCGATAGAGGACATAGCCGATGATCGCCAGGAGGACGATCCCCGCCCCGGACCAGATAGCATAGGCGACGCCGACGGGAATCTCGCGCAACGCGAGCGAGAGGCAGTAGAAGGCGACGGCGTAGCCGGCGACGACGACGGCCGAGGGGATCGCATGCGCGAATCCGTCCGAGGCCTTGAGCGCCGAGGTCGCCGCGACCTCCGAGAGAATCGCGATCAAGAGATAGAGCCGCGCCATGCCGTCCTCCGTTGCCGCTGGTCGAAGCCTTGGAGCGTAATGCGTTTGGAGTGAGGCACCACGGTCGTCGCCCCCGCGAAAGCGGGGGCCCAGTGTCGCTGGATTCCCTCTTTCGAGGGAATGACGATGTGACGGCGGCTGGTCAATCCAAATGCAACCCACCCCAATCTAATCCAGCCCCGCGATCGAGGCTCCACCCCGACAGCAACGCGGCCCCGGATTGCTCCGGGGCCGTGCCGCTCGCGCCACTGGCGTGCGCTTGGGGGAACTCGAGGGGCGGCGGCGCCGAGCCGGGCCCCGCGCCGAAGCCTATTCGCCGGCCTCGGCGGCTGCGTCGTCCTCGCTGCCTCCCTCGCCCATGAGGGCGTTGGCGACGATCCCGGCATTCTGCCGGATCGCCTGCTCGATAGCGGCGGCGATGTCCTTGTTCTCGCGGAGGAACTGCTTGGCGTTCTCGCGGCCCTGGCCGATGCGCTGGCCGTCATAGGAGAACCAGGCGCCCGACTTCTCGACGATGTTCGCCTTGACGCCGAGATCGATGAGCTCGCCGGTCTTGGAGACGCCCTCGCCATACATGATGTCGAACTCGACCAGCTTGAACGGCGGCGCCAGCTTATTCTTAACCACCTTGACGCGGGTCTGGTTGCCGACGACCTCGTCGCGGTCCTTGATGGCGCCGATGCGGCGGATGTCGAGGCGCACCGAGGCGTAGAACTTGAGCGCGTTGCCCCCCGTCGTCGTCTCGGGATTGCCGAACATGACGCCGATCTTCATGCGGATCTGGTTGATGAAGATGACGAGGCATTGGGAGCGGGAGATCGAGCTGGTGAGCTTGCGCAGGGCCTGGCTCATGAGCCGCGCCTGGAGGCCGACATGGGAATCGCCCATCTCGCCCTCGAGCTCGGCGCGGGGCACCAGGGCCGCGACGCTGTCGACCACGAGCACGTCGATGGCGCCCGAGCGCACCAGGGTATCGGCGATCTCGAGGGCCTGCTCCCCCGCATCAGGCTGGGAGATCAGGAGATCGTCGACCTCGACGCCGAGCTTCCGCGCATAAGTGGGATCGAGAGCATGCTCGGCATCGACGAAGGCGCAGACGCCGCCCTTCTTCTGGGCCTCGGCGATGACGTGGAGGGCGAGGGTCGTCTTGCCGGAACTCTCCGGCCCGTAGATCTCGACGATGCGGCCCTTGGGCAGCCCGCCGATGCCGAGCGCGATGTCGAGTCCGAGGGAGCCCGTGGAGACGACTTCCGTCTCGACCGCCTGCTCACTCTGGCCCAGGCGCATGATGGAGCCCTTGCCGAAGGCCCGCTCGATCTGGGTGAGCGCGGCCTCGAGCGCCTTGTTCTTATCCATGTTCTCCTTCTGTACGAGACGTAACGCGACTTCCGACATGGGGGAGCCTCCTTATCCCACAAGGGCCCTACCGCTCGCAATGCGCGTCTGACCCGGTGCCGATCACTTCGATGGACCCAGTGTACATATTTTGTTCTGTTCCGCAAGTGTTCCGGACAAGAAAAATTTTCCAATTAATACAGTCTCTTAAGGAAATGCGGCCGGCGAGGCTCTTATGGATGCGGGTCGCCGAGGCCGAGCGCCGCCCAGGCATCGGCGATGATGGCGTCGATCTCGCCTTGGATCTTCGCGATCCCGATGCGGATGTCCGCATCGCGCGCGCCGCCGGCCGTACCCGCAGCCGGAAGCCGGTCGAGGCGCTGGCTCAGGCTCTCCGAGACCTCGCGCAAGACCGCCGCCGGCTCGGCGGCGTCGCGGGCGCGCAGGGCGAGCAGGCAGACGGTGATGTCCCGGAGCGCCTGCACCCGCGCCAGGAGATCGCCGAGGAGCGCGTCCCTCTCGGCCTCGTTCATGCCGTCCGCCCCGCCCCGCCGGAGGGCGAGGCGCCCTCGGCGCGGCCCATCACCTCCTTCACCTTGCCGGCGAGCTGGTTGAGGCTGAAGGGCTTGGGCAGGAAATGGATGTCGGCATTGGCGGCGATGCGCTTGCGGAAGCCGTCCTCGGCATAGCCGGAGATGCAGATCACCTTGATGGTCGGCCGCGTCTCGCGCACCACCTTGATGAGGCTGGGCCCGTCCATGCGCGGCATGACGATGTCGGTGATGAGGAGATCGATGGGATCTCCGGCGCTGCGCAGCACGTCGAGCGCCGACTCCCCGCTCGCCGCCTCGAGCACCTTGTAGCCCTTGTTGCGCAGCGCCCGCGCGCTGAAGAGGCGGACGGCGTCCTCGTCCTCCACGAGAAGCACGGTGCCGACCCCCGTCAGGTCGCGGCTTTCGGGCGCACCCTCGGCAGCCGCCTTGGCGCCCGCCGTCTGCGCCTCCTTCATATAGCGGGGCAGGTAGATCTTAAAGCGCGCCCCCTCGCCGGGCTCGCTCTCGACGAAGACGAAGCCGCCCGTCTGCTTGACGATGCCGTAGACAGTGGAGAGCCCGAGCCCGGTGCCCTGTCCGACCTCCTTGGTCGAGAAGAAGGGCTCGAAGATGCGCCCGATGATCTCCTTGGGGATGCCGTGGCCGGTGTCGATCACCTCGATCAGCACGTAGTTCCCCGCCGGCATCAGCTCGTGCCCCTCGCGCACCGCGTCCTCGCGGGCGATGTTGCCGGTGCGGATGGTGAGCTGGCCGCCCTCGCGCATGGCGTCGCGGGCGTTCACGGCAAGATTGATGATCACCTGCTCGAGCTGGCCCTGGTCGACGCGCACGAGGCCGAGGTCGCGGCCATGCACCATCTTCAAGGTGATGTTCTCGCCGATGAGACGCTGGAGCAGATGGCTGAGCTCGGCCAGCACGTCGGTGATGTTGAGCACCTTGGGCTGCAAGGTCTGCTGGCGCGAGAAGGCGAGGAGCTGGCGCACCAGGTTGGCGGCGCGGTTGGCGTTCTGCTTGATCTGCATGATGTCGGCGAAGGACTGCTCGCCGGGACGGTGGCGCAGCAGGAGGAGATCGCAGAAGCCGATCATCGCGGTGAGGAGGTTGTTGAAGTCGTGGGCGATGCCGCCGGCGAGCTGGCCCACCGCCTGCATCTTCTGGGACTGGGCGAACTGCACCTCGAGGCGCTTCTGCTCGGTGGTGTCGAGGGCGTGCACGATGAGCCCGGCCGGGCGCCCCTGCCCCTGCTCGAAGCGGTTGACGAAAAGCGAGGCGACGATCTCCTTTCCGCGCGCCTCGAGCCGCACCTCGAAGGGGGCAGGATCGGTCTTGCCGGCAAGCGCCGCCTCGAGCCGCGCCGCGGCGTCGCGGCGGTCCGGCGCGGCGACGAGATCGAGGAGAAGCCGCGCCCGTCCGTTCTCGAAGCCGCCGCCGAGGATGGCGTTGAAGGTCGGGTTGCACTCGACGATGCGGGCCTTCTCGTCAAGAAGCGCGATGCCGACGGGCGCGTCCTCGAAGAAGCGGTGGAAGCGCTGCTCCGAGAGCCGCAGCGCCTCGGCCCATTCGCGCTCGGGGGTGAGGTCGCGCACGACGGTGCGGGTGCGCAGCTCGCCCGGCCGCTCGCCCGCCACGATCGACTGGCTGACGAAGGCCTGGAAGACGCGGCCCTGCAGCCCGCGGAAATCGACCTCGCCGCGCTGCTCGCCGCTCTTGGCGCCCAAGGGATCGTAGGGTGCCGCATCGGGCGGCAGCTCGCTCGCCACGAAATCGTGGAGGCGGCGCTCGCCGCCCATGAGCTCGTCGACGGTCGAGCCGAGCCAATCGGCCATGGTGTGGTTGACGAACACGAAGCGGCCCTCGGCGTCGGCGGAATAGAATCCGACCGGAGCGTTCTCGAGGAAATCGAAGATGCGCTGCTGCTCCTCGCGGATGAGCTGCTCCATCTCGCGGCGCGAGGTGATGTCCTCGAAGCCGAGGAGGCAGCACCCGGCCGAGCCCGCGAGCGGCAGCACGGAGACGAGCAGGCTCTCCCGCTTGCCGCCGGCTGAGAGCTGCGCCACGAACTGGCCGGCCCCGCCGATTCGGATCTGCCCACGCAGGCGGCGCAGCTGCTCGACCCCCTCGCGGTCGCCGTCGAGCCGACGCTCGAGGGCGTCGAAGGGCTGCTCGCCCGCCTCGGCAAAGATGGCGCGGAACGCCGAGGTGGCATAGACGGCGCGGCCATCCGGGCCGACGATGGCATAGGGCTTGCGCAGGGCGTCGAGGGCGGCGCGCAGCACCGCCGTCTCGGCCCGGTCGCGGCGACCGCGCCGCAGCACGGCGGCCAGCAAGGCGAGCGCCAGCGCCGCCGCGATGACGCCGATCAAAGGAAGGAGCCCGCCCGCGCCCGTCGCAGCGGCAGCCGTCGCGGCCTCCGCCGGCGCGGCAAGGAGCGCGGCGCCAAGCGCCAGGAGCGCCGTGCCGAGCCCACCCAATCCCCTCCGCCCCCGAGATGTCCCCCAGCCCCTCATGGCCGCAGTCTAGCCTGTCTCCGCAATGGGATTAATCCTGTTTTCCGCGCCGGCCGCCGCTTCGGCATCAGCTGGGCCGCGCCTTCTTCAGCTTCATGACATAGGCGATCACCTGGGCGACCGCCTTGTAGTGCTCGGGGGGAATCTCCTCGTCGAGCTCGACGCTCGCGTAGAGCGCCTGGGCGAGCGGCCGGTTCTCGACGAGCGGCACGTTGTGCGACTTGGCGATCTCGCGAATCTTGAGGGCGAGGTGGTCGGCACCCTTGGCGAGGACGCGGGGAGCGGCCATCTTCTCGCGCTTGTACTCGAGGGCGACGGCGTAGTGGGTCGGGTTGGTGACCACGACGTCCGCCTTCGGTACCGCCGCCATCATGCGCCGCCGCGCGCGCTCCATGCGGATCTGGCGAATGCGCGCTTTGATCATGGGATCGCCCTCGGACTGGCGCATCTCGTCCCGGACCTCCTGCTTCGACATGCGCAGCTGCCGGCGCAGCTCGAAGCGCTGATAGAGGATGTCGAGGCCGGCGACGATGGTCATCACCGAGAGGGTGCCGATGGCGATGCGCAGCGAGAGCGTGCGCAGGAGGAGAAGATCGTCGCCGATGGTGTTCTGCACGACGATGTCGAGCTTCGCGAATTCGGGCCAGAGCAGTGCCACGACGATGGCGCCCACGATCGCGATCTTGATCAGGCCCTTGACGAACTCGCTGATCGCCCGCAGCGAGAAGATGCGGCGCGCGCCGCCGAGGAGCGAGAGGCGGCCGATATCCGGCATGATCGACTCGGGCGAGAAGATCGGCCCGTTCTGGATGAGACAGGAGAGGAGTGCAGCACCCGCGAAGAGCAGCATCGGCACGAGAAGCGCGCCGCCGACCTGCACCATCATCTGGCGCAGCACCTGGCCGAGATTGCCGGGGTCGACCGGAATGTCCTGGGGGCGCTCGACGAACTTGTAGAGGGCCCGCCCGATGCCGTCGACCAGGCCGGGCAGGAGCGAGAGCACGAGCACGGTCATGGCGAGGATCATGAACCAGTGGTTGAGCTCCCGCGAATAGGCGACCTGGCCGTGCTCGCGGGCGTCCTGCAGCCTCTTCTGTGTCGGCTCCTCGGTTTTCTGCGATTGCTCCGACTCGTCCGCCATCGCCTAGCCCCTCGCAAAGGGCGCGAAGACCTCGGCGAAGCGGTCGAGAAAGACCAGCATGCCCGCCGAGATGGTAAGCAGCATCACCAGGAGCCCGAGGGTGATCTGGAGCGGCTGCAGCACGAAGAAGGTCTGCACCTGGGGCATCAGGCGCGAGAGCAGCCCCGCGCCGAAGAAGAAGACGAGCCCGAGCACGATGAGGGGCGCTGCGATCTGCACGCCGATGAGGAAGCTCTGCGCCACGATTCGGGACACGTCGTTGGCGAGATCGCCCAGGAGCGGCAGCGTTCCCGGCGGGAACAGCGCGTAGGAGTCGACGAGCGCCCGCAAGGCGAGATGATGGAGGTCGGTCACAAAGACGAGGAGCACGCCGACCATGGTGAGGAAGGAGGCGATGACGGCCCCCTGCTCCGCGGCGATGATATCGGTCACGAGGGCGTTCGCCAGGCTCGCCTGATAGGCGATGATCGATCCCGCCGTCGAGAGCCCCAGGATCATGATGCGGCCGATGGCGCCGAAGAAGAAGCCGATCAGGATCTCCCCGCCGAGCAGCACGAGAAGGGCGACCGGCGACGCGGGAAGCCCCGGCAGGCGCGGTGCGACGATCGGCAGGACGGCGCCGGCAAGCACGAGGCCCAGCAGCAGCCGAATGCGCGTCGAGACATAGCTCTCCCCGAATCCCGGCAGCAGCATGAGCGCCGTGCCCACGCGCGCGAAGACCAGGAAGAAGCCGAAGAGGTTGGCGGAGAGGAGCTGCTGGAGCATCGCCCTAGCTGATCGTCGCGATGCGGTCGACCAGCCGTTCGGTGAAGTTGCTGAGCGTCGTCAGCATGAAGGGCATGAAGAGGAGCAGCGAGACGAAGATGACGAGGAGCTTCGGGACGAAGGAGAGCGTCTGCTCCTGGATCTGGGTCAGGGCCTGGACGAGGGAGATGACGAGGCCGACGAGAAGGCCCAGCAGCATCACCGGGGCGCTGATCTCGAGGGCGACGATGATGGCGTCGCGGGCGATGTCGAGGACTTCGGGGGCTTGCACGCGCGTGGCCTCAGAGGGGCATGCTGAGGACGCTCTGGTAGGCCTGGATGACCTTGTCGCGCACGGCGACGACGGCCTGGAGTGCCACGTCCGCATTGGTCACGGCAGTCACCACCTGGGTGAGGTCGGCCTTCCCCGCGGCGGCGCTCATGGAGAGCTTCTCGCCTTGCTGGAGGGCGTCCCGCGCCTCGCCGACGGCGTCCTTGACGAGATCGGTGAAGCTCTGCCCCGTGGCCTGGGAGCGCGGCTCGAGCCCGGGCCCGCGGGTCTGGGCGGCGGCATTGGCATAGGCGGCGGCAGCGCTTGCGAGCGAGACCATGGCGGCTCTCCCCTTCGGGTGTTCCGGTTGCCGGGCTAGTTGTTGAGGAGGCTGACGGTCTGCGCCAGCATGGTGCGCGAGGCCTGGAGCACGTTGAGGTTCGCCTCGTAGCTCCGCTGCGCCTCCTGCATGTCGACCATCTCGATGAGCGGATTGACGTTCGGCATCTTGACGTAGCCGTTGCTGTCGGCCGCGGGATTGTGCGGATCGTATTTGAGCTGGAAGGCCGAGGTGTCGGTGCCGATATGGGCGACGCGCACGGTCTCGATGCCAAGCGAGCGGTTGAGCTGATCGGTGAAGCTCACCGTCTTGCGCTGGTAGGGGTCGCCGCCGGGGGTGGTGGCGATCGAGTCCGCGTTCGCGATGTTCTCGGAGATGACGCGGATGCGAACACCTTGCGCCTGCATGCCGGCGGCGGAAATCTCCAGCGCCTTGACGAGATCCATGCGGTCGGCCATCAGCTGCCTCCCTTGTCGATCGCCGTCTTGATGAGGTTCACCTGCTTGCGATAGAGATCGATCATCGTTTGGTGATCGAAGGTCGTCTTCGCGATCTTGAAGAGCTCCTGCTCGAGGGAGACGGAGTTGCCGCTGACGGTCGTCTCATAGGCGCCCTTGTCCTTCTCGGCGCGGTAGGCGCTCCCCGTCGAGGCCGGCACGATGTCGCGCGGATTGGTCGTCGCCATGGCGAGGCGGCCGAGCTCCGCATGGGCCAGATGCGCGAAATCGGGCGCCTTGAGGTCCTTCGGCTTGTAGTCCGGCGTATCGATATTGGCGATGTTCTGCGACAGCACCCGCTGGCGGGCATCGTCGAAGCCGAGGCGGCGGGTGATTGCTTTGAAGAGGGGGATTTGGCTGAGATCCATCGCGCCCACGCTCGCGGCGCGCGAGGGCGCGCCGTTCCGGTCCGGCAGTATTTGCCGGGCGGCGTTAAAGAACGGTTAAGCAGGCCGCGCGGGCTCACCGCCGGGTTGCCCGAAGCCGCGGAAAGCCGTCCGCAAATCAAAAAATTAACCTTCCCCCTGTGAAACGTCCGCAAAGCCGGCTAAGCTGGGCGGGCAGCTCGGAGCGCGGCGTCCCGTCGGGGATCTCGTGCGCCGGCGCAGCATGGGCCAGGTAGGAAAATGCTTTATCTCACCCGCAAGATCGGCGAATCCGTCATCATCAACGACAAGATCGAGCTCACCGTCGTCGAGGTGCGCGGCAAGGCCGTGAAGCTCGGCTTCACCTTTCCCCCCGATGTGAGCGTGCTGCGGCGGGAGATCTTCGAGCGCATCCAGGAGGAGAACCGCGCCGCGGCCGATGCGAGCGCCGAGCTCGCGGGTGCGATCGGCGGCGAGTCCGCCACGGAGAAATCGGGGTAGGCCCGCCTCCGCGATCCGCCGCTTAAAGTTTCATTAAGCATGTTGCGCCACCATGGCCGCGCCGGGAGCGGACCCGGCGAAGCTCGATGGGACGCCGTGGCCGATTCCAAAATCAAGACAGGCGGCAGCAAGCCGCGGCTCATGGCGGAGCTTCAGGCGCTCGCCGAGGCGCGCAAGGTCCCGTTGCGCGACGACCGCGATCTCGCGGCCCTCGTTTCCGCGGTCGACATCCAGCACGAGATTCCCGTGGCGGCGCTCACCACGATCGCCGGCCTCCTCGCCCATCTCTATCGCGCCAACCAGCATCCGGCGGACGGACAGCCATGACCCAAAGCGAACGCATCGCCCGCGAACTCGAAGGCATGATGGCGCTGGTCACCACGGCGCGCCAGATCATCGCCGATGGCCGCGCGGTCGATCTCGGCGGCCTGCAAGAGCGCATGGCGCGGGTTTGCGACGATGTGCTCGCCTTGCCCGCCGAGAAGGCTGCCGGCTTCCGCGCCCGCCTCATCGCCCTTCTCGACGAGGTCGACCGGCTCACCGGCGATCTCGAGGCGCAGCGCGTCGTGCTCGCGCACGCCCTCGGCGAGGTCTCGACGCGCCGCCAGGCGCTCGTCGCCTATGCCAAGGGCGGCACGGCGCGGAAGTGACCACCGCCTCTTCTCTCCGTCACCGCGATCGCTCATGGGCCTGGACAATTATTTCCGCTTCCTCTTCGCGCTGATCTTCGTCATCGCGCTGATCGCGGTGCTGGCGTGGCTCGCCCGCCGCTACGGGCTGGGCGGGGCCGCCGTCTCGGGCGGCGGACGACGCAAGCGGCTGCGCCTCGTTGAATCGCTGCCGCTCGATCCCAAGCGGCGGCTCGTGCTGGTGCGGCGCGACGAGGTCGAGCACCTGCTTCTTCTCAGCGCTTCGGGCGATCTCAGGATCGAGACGGGGATCGCCCCCGCCGCTGCGGATTTCCACGCGGCGCTTGCCGCCAAGCCCGACGGCGACGACGGGGCCTCGCCATGAGGCGGCGCGGGCTTCTTCTGGCCATCGCCGCGACCGTCCTGCTCCTCGCCTGGAGCAGCGCACCGGCTCTGGCCCAGGCCGTTTCCGTCGATTTCGGCGATCCCGGCGGCAGCACCACCGGCCGCATCGTTCAGCTCATCGCGCTCCTGACCCTGCTCAGCATCGCCCCGTCGATCCTGGTGATGGTGACCTCCTTCACCCGCATCGTCGTGGTGCTGTCATTCCTGCGCACCGCCCTCGGGCTCCAGCAGACGCCGCCCAATGCGGTGCTCATCAGCCTCGCCCTCTTCCTCACCGGCTTCGTCATGGCGCCGGTGATCGAGAAATCCTACGACGAGGGCATCCGCCCCCTGATCCAGCAGCAGATCAGCGAGGAGGACGCCTGGAAGCGCGCCGTGGCCCCCGTGCATGACTTCATGATGCGGCATGTGCGCGAGAAGGATCTCGCGCTCTTCGTCGATCTCGCCAAGAGCGGCCCCATCGCCTCGCCGGAGGCGACCCCGCTGCGCGAGCTCCTCCCCGCCTTCATGATCAGCGAGCTGCGCCGCGCCTTCGAGATCGGCTTCCTGCTCTTCATTCCCTTCATGGTCATCGACATCGTCGTCGCCTCGGTGCTGATGTCCATGGGCATGATGATGCTGCCGCCGGTGATGATCTCCCTTCCCTTCAAGCTGATCTTCTTCGTCCTGGTGGACGGCTGGTATCTCGTGGCCGGCTCCCTCGTGCAGAGCTTCGGCGGCAGCTGATTTTCTCCGACGCCGCTCAATCCGTGGCGACGGGAGCGGCCTTGGCGGTCGGGGCCGCCGCAGCGCGCGGCGCGAGGCCCTTGCTGTAATCGCTCATCAAGGCCTTGAGGCGGCCGAGATCGGCCACGGTCGCCGCGAGCTTGCGGAAGCTGTCGCCGGGCTCGCCCGTCGTGCTGGTCAAGGCGGCGAAGGCATCCTTTGTTTCTCCCGCGGGCATAGCCTCGGTGAAGCGCGCGCGCAGCCCGTCGATGCCGGAGCGGTCGCCCAGCATCGTCAAGGCCGCCGCCCAGCGCAGCACGGTTTTCGCCTCCCCGGGCGCGAGCGGCGTCTTGCCACGGGGGAGATCCTTCGTCATGCGCTCATAGAGCTGCGCGGCGGCGGTCCAGTTCTGGGCCTGCCACAGGATATCGGAGCGGATGGCGTCGGCGGCGGGGCTCCCATCGTCGCCGAGCGCGGCGAGCGCCTCGTCACTCTTGTCCTGGGCCGCGAGGGCACGCGCCTGGAGCCGCCGCCGCGTCGCGACCAGATCGTCGGGAAGGGCGTCGCCCTCCGTCGCGGCGAGGGCGTCCAGGGCAAGATCCGGGCGCCGGTCGAGCAGGCGCACCTCGGCGAGCCGCGCGCCGGCCCGCGCCTTGTCGTCGCCGGTAAGGCGAGTCTTGATGAGATTGTCGAGGACCGAGGCTGCGCGATCGAGCAGATCGGCGGCGACGAGGCGGTCGGCGAGATGCAGCGCCGCCGTATCGCCGGCGGCGCCCGTCGGCGCCAATTCCTTGAACTCGTCATAGAGGGCGACGGCCTGGGCCGGCGGCAGCTTCGCCGCATCGCCCTTCACGAAGAGATCGGCGAAGGCCTGGGACATGAGGGCCGCCAGCGGCTTGGCGCGCGGGCTGTTGGGGAAATAGCTGACGGCCCGCCGCAGCGTGATGAGACCGTCGCGATAATCGCCGGAGGCCAGATAGAGCCGCCCGAGCCGCTCCAGGAGCTCGAGCTCGACGGCATCCCCGCGCCAATCGTAGCGCAGGCTGTCGAGGCGGCTGATCGCCTCCTTGCGATCGATCCGCCCGAGCTTCGAGAGGAGCGCTATGCGCGCCAGCGCCGCCTTGACGGCACCCGCCGGGTCGGCGCCCGCGGTGGCCTTGTCATAGAGAGCCAGCGCGTCGTCGTTGCGCCCCTGGAGCTCGCGCAGCCGCCCTTGCAGATAGGCGAGCCGGCCCGCTTCGGCGCCGGTGACATCGCGCTTGGCCAGGCCCTCGATCAGCGCCTGCGCCCGCTCCTTGTCGCCATTGGCGAGGAGCGTATCCGCGGCGAGGAGCTCCAGATGCAAGGCGATCGGCGGCGGATAATGGCCGATGAGCCCGCCGCCGAAGATGAAATCAGCCTCGGCCTTGCTGTAATCGCCCTGCTCGGCCGCCGCGGCGCCGCGCCAAAGTACCGCCTCGGGCACGGCGTCCAGGCTCTTGTCGTCGAGGAACTTGCCGGCCGCCGCGAAGTCGCGATCGAGCACGGCAAGCGCCCCTTGCAGCGTGCGCTCTTCCACCGTGCCGAGGATGGACGGGTTTGCCTTGGCGATCAGAGACACGAAGCTCTGCGCCTCGGGGGCCATGCCTTCGGCGAAATAGAAGCGCGCGAAATCCAGGCGCGCCTTGTCGCGCTGCCCGGGACCCGCCTGGGCGAGCCGCTGCTCGAGCGCCTGCTTGCGCGCGAGCGGGGTCTCCTTCGGGTCGCCGCGCCAGGCGGCGAAATCGAAGAGTGCCGGGATCGTCTCGGCATTGCCGAAGACGTTGCCTTCCGTCAGCGCCGCCGGGAGGGTCGAGAGAATGAGCCCCTTCCCGTCGCGGATATCCACGCCGTCGAGTCGCGCCGTGACATAGATGCCGGGCACCAGGGGCTCGACCGCAATGCCCTGCATGCTGGCGAGCAAGCGGAACTCCACATAGGCGCGCTCGCCGAAGATGCCGAGGCCGGCCTGGCTGACGGGCACGACGATGAGCTTGGCGCCGGATTCCGGATCGGTGATCTCGAGCGGATTGCCGGGATGATCGATATTGAAGGTCACGCGGGGCCCGATCGGCGAATGGGGCTCGGCCGATAGGGTCAGCGGCACCGCGGGGCGATCATCCCCCTTGCTCAGCTCGACAATCCAGGCGGCGCCCTCCTCGCGCGTCCGCGCGCTCGTTCCTTGGGCGAGGCGGAGGCGCAGGACCGTGGCCCTCGCGTTCGCGACGGTCTCGACCCGGTCGAAATTCCGGCCATCTCCGGCCGACGGCACCTGCGCGAGATCGAGCTTGCCCGGCCGATCGAAGACGAGCCATAGGCTGTCATTCTGCCGGAAGGCGGCGAGCGCCGTCTTGTCCGCCCAAGGGAAGCGCAGCGTGGTGGCCTTGTCATTGGCGACATAGCCGACGGCAAGCGCGCCATCCGCGGGCTTGGCCGCCGCCGCGACCGGCGCCGGCGCAGCCGTGGTCAGCGGGGCCGGCGCGCCCGCGGCAACGGGGCCGACCCGAACGAGGACCGGCTCGCGCTTCGCCGCGGCCGCCGCGGATTGCGGCGCCTGCTCGGAAGGTGTCGGCGCCTTCGGCGCCGCTTCCGCCGTCTTGGCGCTGAGACTCGGCGCGAGGATGTCGAGCCCGATCCGCCGCCCGTCACGGAAATCGCGGAGATGCGCGCCCGCTGCGAGCCGCAGGCTGACCACGGTGCCGGTCGCCGTTTGCTCGGCCGTGATGTCGGCGGCATAGCGCGGCGGATGGCGTCGCAGGGCGGCGAGCTCCATCCGCGCGGCGCGGTCGAAGCTGATGGTCACGCGCGCGCCGTCTTGGGCGACGCGATATTCGACGGGCTTCGACCAATCGAAGACGAGGCGGTCGAAACCCTTGTGCTCGCCCTTGCGCACGCGCACGAGCGGCGCAGTCTCGGCGACCGCCTGGGCGGTTTCGACCTGCGCAGACCTCTCCGGTCGCTTGGCCGAGGCTTCGACGTCTTTCGCGACCTTGTCTGGCGCGCCGAGGAGATCGACGACGACGGTTGCCGCGCCATCCTTGAAGCTGCGCAGCTCGTAGGGCCGCTTCAGCGCGAGGCGAACCACTTGGCCGCCCTCCTCGATCTGCGCCCCGGCCAGGTAATCGTCGAGCTCGCCGGTGACCCGATCGAGCGTTCCCTCGAGGGGGCGCGCGAAGCGAATGAGGACGGCATCGCCGTCCCGCGCAACCGTGAACCCGACCGGGCTCGGCCAGCGGAAGGCGATGCGCCCGAAGCCGGGATGATGGCCGGCGGCGATCGTGACGCGGTCGGCGGCGAGAGCGGCCATTACCATCAGGCTGAGCGCAGCCATGGCGCTGATGCCGAAGACGAGGAAGCGCAAGGCGTTCATGGTTGCGGCTCCAGGCTGGGGGCTTGAGGCGGGGTCACATTTGGCCGCACCACCACGTCGACGCGGCGGGCGAGGCGCTGGCGCGCGGCTTCGGGCAGAGCGGCGGAGAGATCGCCGAAGCGAGCATCCGCCTGGCCGAGGGCGAGGATGCCGCGTGCGCGGCCGGCTTGGCCGAGCGCCGACGCGACCGCGACGGCGCGTGCCAGGGACAGCTCCCAATTGGAGGGAAAGGCGGTGGTATGGATCGGGGTGGGATCGGCGTAGCCGCGCACCTCGATGCCGTTGGCGATATTGCCCAGCATGCCGCCGAGGCGCATGAGCGCCGCCGCCGCATCGGGCGAGGGCTCGGCCGCGCCGGGCGCGAATAGCAGCTCGCCTGGGAGCGCGATCACGAGCCCGTCCGCGCCGCGCTCCAGCACAGCATCGCGCAGCATCGGATCGTGGGCGAATTTCTCCGCGAGCACGGCGTCGAGATAGCCGAGATCGACGCCCAGCCCCCCGCGCGCGCCCGGCAGCGCCTGTGGCGCCGGCATCCTCGCGACGGGCGCCGACATCTCCGCGACCGCTGGAATCGCCGAGGAGACGATCTGCGTCAATCGCCGCCATTTATCGGCTTCCAGATGCGACATCGCGAACATCATGATGAAGAAGGCGAGAAGCAGGGAAACGAGGTCGGCCATCGAGAGCAGCCAATTGGCGCCGGCGACATCCCCCTCCTCCATGCCCTCGCTGCCGTCACTCATGGCGGTCGCCCTCCGTCGCCGGCGGCGCAAAGCTGAGCGCGCCGTCATCGGGGTTGCGTGCCGCGAAGCGCAGCCAGGCGGTGCCGGGCGTGCCGCCGCCGAGCCCGATGGCGACGGCGTCGGCGGGCGCGCCGAAGGCGACGAGCCGACGGGCAAAGCTCCCCGCACGGTCTCGCGCCAGCGCGCTTTCCTCCGGGGCGACGCTCAACACGAGCTCGGCCTCGAAGCGCAGATCGGCGGGCCGCGCCGCAAGCGCCTGGGCGATCCCCTTGAGGAGCGGCGCGCGGTTGTCCCGCAGCTCGGCGCTCCCCGGGACGAAGAGGTCGTCGGCCGAGAGGGTCGCCTGGATGAGGCCACCGCCGGCGCTGACGGCGAGGTCCTGCGGCGCCAGCGCCGTGAGGAGCGCGGCGCGGATCGCGTTGCGAAATCGCTCCAGGGCCGGCTGGTCGCGCACGGCGACATAGGGCCGCGCCGGGCTTTGAGACGTCTCGCCCGCAAAGGTCCGATTGAGCGACTGGAGGACCGCTTTGGCCCGCTCGGCTTCAAAGCTCGAGAGGCTATTCAGCAGGATGAAAAACGACAGCAGCAGGAGGAACAGCGCCAGGAGCTGGACGACATTGCGGCTCTGCGCCGCCGGCCCCGTGAGCGAATCGCGGCCCTCCATCGCCGTCCGCCGACCTAGTCGAAGCTGGCAAGGAGCGCGTCGATCTCTGCCTGAGTCTTCGCATCGGTCCCTAATTGGGGCCCGTTGAGGAGATCCTTCTCGTCGATCGCCTCTCCCGCCTTCTTCTCTTCCGCCGGCTGCGCGCGCTTGAACTTGTGGATTTCCTCGCCGAAGGCCTCGACGAGCTTGGCGACCTTCTCGTCGATATGCTTGAGCGCCTTCACCACCTTGGTGATGCGCTGGCCGGTGATGTCCTGGAAGCTGCAGGCCTCGTAGATGCCGGTGACGGCCTCGGTCAGGGTCTCGGCCGCCTCACCCTCGATCGCGGTGCTCACCCCCTCGATCTTCTCGGCAGCGCCCATGATCTTGTGGGTCGCCTCCTCCGTGGCCTCGACGATGGCGTCGAGCTCGTCGCTGGCCTTGGGGATATGGGTCGAGCTGATCTCGTCGGGGCTCAGCGCGGCGATCTCCGCCTTGGCCGAGCGGATATAGAGCGCCAGGCTCTCGAGCTCGCGATAGAGCTTGATGTCGGCAACCGAGACGTCGCCCTCCATGCTGCCGAGAACGCGCTCAACGATCGCCTCGACCTCCTTCGGATCGACGGCCGGCGCAAGCTTCTTGGCGGCAGTCTTGCTCGATGCACCCGGACTTCGCGCCACCGCACGGCTCGACATTCGTCGCCTCCTAGAACGCGCCGAGGACCGAGGAGAGCTTCGTCTTCAGCGTCGCGGCATTGAACGGCTTGACGATGTAGTTGCTGACCCCCGCCTCGCGCGCCATCATCACGTTCTCGGTCTTGCTCTCGGCCGTCACCATGATGAAGGGGAGGTTCTTGAGCTTGACGTCGGCGCGCACCTCGCGCAGGAGCTGCAGGCCGGTCATCGGCTCCATGTTCCAGTCGGAAATCACCAGCCCGTAAGGCTTGTCGCGAAGCTTCTGCAGGGCGAGGCTGCCGTCCGTCGCCTCGTCGACGTTGTCGAAGCCGAGCTGCTTCAGAAGATTGCGGATGATCCGAAGCATGGTCTTGTAGTCATCGACGATGAGGATCGGCATGTTCTTGTCGACGGCCATCGAAATCTCTCCTTGGTCTCCACCGCGCCAAGCCGGTCGAAAAAGGCCCGGTCACCCTAGGGGTTCGGGGGTTAATTTCCCGTAAAATTTCCGCGATTTACGGCTTATCCGCTGCCGCTTGCGGCGGCGTCCCCGGGAAGCTGGCGGCGGCGGATCAGCTCGTCGGTGACGCGCTTCGCCACATCGGGATTCATCGCCGCGAGAATCGCCGAGGCCTTGCGCTCGTTCATGCGGTCGACGACCTGGATGATGACCGGCACCTCGAGCTCGTCCCAGATCCGCGCCGCGTCGCGCGGCTTCATGTTCTCGTAGATCTTGACGAGGCTGCGGAGCTGCTCGTCCGTCTTGACGTCGAACTTCTTGAGGAGATCCTGGAGCGTCGCTTGCATCTCGCCGAGCTTGGCGATCTTCTCGTCGACGCGCTTCTCGGCCGCTTTCAGCACGCCTTCGCGCAGATCGATCTCGCGCGCCCGCTGATCGAGCTCCGCGCGGCGCTGGGAAAGGCTCTGCAGCAGCGAAATCTCCGAATCGGTGAAATCGACCGGCGGCTCGCCGACGCGCGCCGCGTCGGCCTCCTGCGGCGCCGCCGGCGCTTGGGAGGCGGGCTTTGCGGCCTCGCTCTTGGCGGGACCAGGCGGCGCGGCCGCCGTGACGGGCGCGCCGGCGGGGGCGGGCGTCGCGGGCGCCGCCGCTGCGGGGGCACCGCCGGCCTGATTGCCGGCCGCCGCCTGCGCCCGCGTCACCTGGCCGATCTCGATGTCGAGGTGCCGCAGCAGGTCGCCGCAGCGCACGGTGAGCAGGAGGACGGCAGCGAAGATCGCGACGGGGAGCGGCCGGAAGCGCTTCATCATCGGCACCTTCCTCCTAGCGGGCCCGGCGCAGCGCCGAGAGCAGCACCTGCTCCGTCTCGGAGGCCGGCGGCGGCCGTGGCGGCGCGGCGGGCTCGGCACTTTGCCGTGGCGCGCGGATGACGGCTGCGGCCTCCTCCGGGGCCACCCCCTGCAAGCGCTCGCGGCCCTGCCGGATCGCCGCCTCGAGCCGGTCGGCGAGCGTGTTGCCGCGCTCCAGCATGAAGGTCAGGTCATCGCGCAGCGAGAGCGTGCGGTCGAGGCGCTCGCGATCCTGCTTGTCGAGACGGCCGGCCTCAGCGCTCGCGCTCCGCAATTGCGCAATGCTCGCTTCGGCCTTGGCGGTGGCCTCGCCGAACGCGGCAAGCACCCGCTCGAGCTCGGTCTTGACCTCGCGCAGGCGGCCGAAGCGCCGATTGAGCACCATCATGTAGACGATCGCGACGACCAGCAGGACCGTCGCCAATCCGTCGAAGGCAAGCGAAAGAGCCGCGCTCACAGCACCTCCTGGCCATGCCTGATCTTCTTGTCGATGCGGATGGCGATCTGCGCGCCGTGGCGACCCATGCGGCCGTGATAAAGCGGGATGTCGCCGCAGCGGAGCTCGACGGGCGAGCTCGGCGTCGCGTTCAGCATCAGGCGCGTGCCCACCTCGAGATCGAGGATCTGCTGCAGATTGAGGGTCTGCTGGTCCAGCACCGCCACGAGGTCGACCTGGGTGTTCCAGAGCTCGGTCGCGAGATGGCTCTCCCAGATCGAGTCGCGCCCGAATTTCTCACCCATGAACATCTGGAGGAGCAGCTCGCGCACCGGCTCGAGGGTCGCGTAGGGAAAGACGATCTCGAAGCGACCGCCGCGATCCTCCATGTCGATCCGGAGCCGCGCCACGATCGCGGCGTTGCCGGGCCGGGCGATCGTCGCGAAGCGCGGATTGGTCTCCAGCCGGTCGAAGCGGAAGGCGACCGGGCTCAAGGGCTCGAAGGCGGCGCACAGATCGGCCAGCACGACGCGGATCATCCGCTCCACGAGGTTGCGCTCGATCGTGGTATAGGGCCGCCCCTCGATGCGCATCGCCGCGGTGCCGCGCCGTCCGCCCAGCAGCACGTCGACGATCGAGTAGATGAGCGCGCTGTCGACGACGACCATGCCGTAATTGTCCCACTCCTCGGCCTTGAAGACCGAGAGCATGGCCGGCAATGGAATCGAGTTGAGATAGTCGCCGAAGCGCACCGAGAACATCTGATCGAGCGAGACCTCGACGTTGTCCGAGGTGAAGTTCCTGAGGCTCGTCGTCATCATGCGTACGAGACGGTCGAAGACCACCTCGAGCATCGGCAGGCGCTCATAGGCGACGAGCGCGCTGTTGATGATCGCCCTGATGCCGTCGCTGTTGTCCTCGCCGCCGGGGCCGTTGAACCCCAGCAGGCTATCGATCTCGTCCTGGTTGAGGACGCGCGTGGTGGGGCCGGACGGCGCGCGCGCGGCGAAGCCTTCGGCGTCGCCGGACTCGGCCTCCGTCTCGGCGCCCCAGGCCGCGGCGAGCGCCTCTTCGTCGACCTGCTGATCGCTCATCGCTTCGTCCGCCCGGCCCTACTGGACAAGCATTTCCTTGAAGAGCACATCCTTGACCTTGACCGGCTTCGCCGCCGCATTGACCCGCAGCAGAAGCTCCTCGCGCAATCGCTGCAGGCCCGCAGCACCCTGGAGATCCTCGATGCGCAGCTCGCGCAGATAGACCTGGAAGCTGTCGACAATCCGCGGCACCACGGCCTGGATCGTCTGGGCGTCCTCGTTGCTCTGCAGCTCGAAGGCGATGCTGAGCTTGAGGAAATGGGTGCGGCGGCTGTCGGAGTTCAGGTTCACCAGCAGGTCCGGCAGGTTGTAGAAGACGGCCGGCTGCACGCTGGCCGTCGCCTCGGCGGCCGGGGCGGCGGCTTTCGGCGTAAACACGCCCAGCAGATAAGCGACAGCACCACCACCAAGGAGCAGCACAAGGGGCAGGATGATGAAGAGCACCAGCTTCTTCCCGCTGAGCCCCTTGCGCGGGACCTTCACGGGCGCGTCCACCGGCGCTTCCATGGTCTGGTCTGTCATTAAGGAATGGCTCCGATCCGATCAGCCGCGGGAGGAGGATGACGGCGGAGCCTAGGCGCGTTCTGGTTAAGAATGGGTTGAGGTCGCCGGCGGATGCGCCATTGCCGGGCGGCGCGGCGCTATCCGCGGGACGGGCAAGAACTGCCGGGCAAAGCCTGCCCCGGGCATCCTTCGCGGGTCGGGGGCGCCGGCGCAACGCCTTGAATCCTCCCGCTTTTCAGGTTGGCATGGTCCCTGCAACCGGGATCGGCGAAGCAGGTCCCTTCTCGGAACGCTGATCGCCGCGCCATGAACAACGCCGCTTACATCACCCTCGCCAACGAGATGGCGCTCCGCCGCCAGCTCGACGTCATCGCCAACAATGTCGCGAATGCGAACACGACGGGATTCAAGGAAGGGCATCTCCTCTTCACGCAATACCTCTCCGAGCTCGGCTCGGCCCCGTCCCAGAAGGTCGCCTTTCCCCTCGACCTCGGCATCCACCGGGATTTCCAGGACGGGCCGCTGACCACCACGGGCAACCCCCTCGACATGGCCATCAAGGGCGACGCTTTCTTTGTCGTCAACACGCCGGCCGGGCCGCGCTACACGCGCGCGGGGAGCTTCGCCCTCAACACCCAGAGCCAGATCGTCGATCCCAACGGCGACCAGCTCCTCGACGATCGCGGCAATCCCATCACGGTGCCGCCCAACCAGACGCAGATCACCATCAGCCGCGACGGCTCGATCAGCACCGAAGCCGGCCCGCTGGCCCATATCGGGCTCGTGCGCTTCGACAACCCGCAGCTCCTGCACGAGGAATCGGCGGGGCTCTACGCGCCGGGAAACGCTCAGCAGAGCCCGGCGAGCGGCGCCACCGTCATTCAGGGCTCGATCGAGGGCTCGAACGTCCAGCCGATCGTCGAGATCACGCGGCTAATGCAGATGACCCACAGCTATCAGGATGCGCAGAAGCTGATCGACGCCGAGAACAACCGGCAGAAGCAGCTGATCCAGGCGCTGACCAGCCAACCCCAGTAAGGGCAGAGACGAGAGTTAGAGAGGACCGGCCCCATGAGATCCCTGAGTATCGCCGCGACGGGCATGCAGGCTCAGCAGCTCAACGTCGACGTCATTTCCAACAACATCGCCAACATCAACACCACCGGCTACAAGCGGCGCCGGGCCGAGTTCCAGGACCTGCTCTACCAGGATCAGCTCCGCGTCGGCACCAACTCCTCCGCGGACGGCACCATCGTGCCCGCCGGCGTCCAGATCGGCCTCGGGGTCAAGACGGCGGCGGTCTACCCGATCATGCAGCAGGGCACGCTCGTCGAGACCGACAACAAGCTCGACCTCGCCATCCAGGGCAAGGGCTTCTTCCAGGTGAAGCTGCCCGACGGCACCAACGCCTATACCCGCGCCGGCTCCTTCCAGCTCAGCAATACGGGCCAGATCGTGACGGCCAATGGCTATGTGGTGCAGCCGGGGCTGACCATCCCCTCGAACGCGCTCAACATCTCCATCGACCAGAGCGGCGAGGTGATGGTGACCTTGCCGGGTCAGACCCAGCCGCAGACGGTGGGCCAACTCACCCTCGCCACCTTCCCCAACGAGGCCGGCCTGACGGCCCTCGGCGACAATCTCCTCCAGGACACCCAGGCCTCGGGGCAGGTCTCCCTCGGCGTGCCGGGAACCCCCGGCTTCGGCACCGTGTCCCAGGGCTTCCTCGAGCAGTCGAACGTGAACGTGGTGCAGGAGATCACCAATCTCATCACGGCGCAGCGCGCCTACGAGATGAACTCGAAGGTGATCGAGGCCTCGGACCAGATGCTCTCCACCGTCAACCAGCTCCAGCAGGGCTAGGAGGCCGGCGATGACGCTCCGCATACTCATCCTCGCCGTCGCCGGCGCGGTCCTCGCCACCATCTCCGTCGCGGGCGCCGCCAGCGCGGTGCTGCTCAAGCCGGCCGTCATCGTGAGCGGCGACATCGTCCGCCTCGGCGACCTCTTCAGCAATCTGCCGCCTGAGAAGGCCGATCTCCCCGCCGCCTATGCGCCCCGGCCGGGCGAGCGCGCCGTCTTCGACGTCGAGCGCCTCGCCGACATCGCGCACGCGCAAGGCGTCGCCTGGGTGCCCCAGAGCCGCTTCGACCGCGCCGTCGTCGAGCGCGCCAGCCGACTAATCGACCGCAATCAAATCATCGCCCTGCTTACCACCGCGTTGCGCAAGTCCGGTGTCGGCAAGGACGACAAGATCGAGCTCGACAACGAGAGCCTGCGCCTCTTCGTCCCCGCGGATGCGACTGATGCGGTCGAGCTGCGCGATCTGCGCTTCGATCCGCAGACCCGCCGCTTCTCCGCCACCCTGGTGACCGAGCCGGACGCCGGCAACGCCATCGTCGCCGTGACCGGCCGCGCCGTCCGCATCGTTTCCCTACCGGAGCTCGCGCGCAAGATGGACCGCAACGAGATCATCTCCGCGCGCGACATCCAGTGGGTGCAGGCTCCGGCCGACCGCCTGGATGCCACGGTGATCGCCGATGAGAAGCAGCTCGTCGGCATGGCGGCGCGCCATCTCCTGCGTCCCGGCGAGCCGATCCGGACGAGCGACGTGCAGCCGCCCATTCTTGTCAATCGCGGCGCCGTCGTGACGATGATCTACCGGACCCCGTATATGGTGATCACGACCCGCGGCAAGGCCGTCCAGGACGGCGCCAAGGGTGACACGATCCGGGTCATGAACGTCGAGAGCAAGCGCGAGCTCGACGCCGTGGTCGCCGACGGCAACACGGTGATCGTCCAGTCCGCGGCACCGGTCGCCATCAACTAGCCGATCACAAGGAGCCGCTCATGATCTGCCGCCCCGCTTCCGTCAGCCTCCGCGTCCTCGCCCTGGCGCTGGCGGCAAGCAGCACCGTCGGTTGCGCCAATCTGAGCCGGATCGGCGATATCGGCAGCGCGCCGGGCCTCACCCATATCGAGGATCCGACGACCCAGCCCGGCTATCGGCCGGTCTCCCTGCCCCAGCCGATGCCGCAGGAGGTGGAAGCCGCCCCCAACGCGCTGTGGCGCTCCGGCGCGCGCGCCTTCTTCAAGGACGAGCGGGCGAAGCAAGTCGGCGACGTGCTCACCGTCAACGTCAACATCCAGGATCAGGGCAATATCAGCGACGAGACCAAGCGCTCGCGCCAGAATTCCGAAGACGCGGCGACGCCGAACTTCCTCGGTCTCGAGTCCTGGTATCAATATTTCCTGCCCAAGACCGTCGACCCGAAGAACCTCGTCCACGCCACGAGCGACAGCTCCAATGACGGCAAGGGCTCGGTCAACCGCAACGAGCAGATCCAGATCAAGCTGGCCGCCGTGGTGACCCAGGTGCTGCCCAACGGCAACCTGGTCATCCAGGGCCGCCAGGAGGTGCGGGTCAATTTCGAGGTGCGCGAGCTCCTGATCCAGGGCGTGATCCGGCCGGAGGACATCGATTCGACGAACACGATCGACTCCTCCAAGGTCGCCGAGGCGCGCATCTCCTATGGCGGGCGCGGCCAGATCACCGATGTGCAGCAGCCACGCTATGGCCAGCAGCTCTACGACCTGGTCTTCCCGTTCTGAGGCGGGACCTCGCGGAAGCAAGGCGCCGGCGCCGCGCGCGCCGGCCCGCGCGCCGCGACGGCGCAGGAGCTATTCGTCCCGCTGCGTGCGCTCGAGCCGCTCGTGGCGCTCCTGCGCCTCGAGGCTAAGCGTGGCGATCGGCCGCGCCTCGAGCCGGCGCAGCCCGATCGGCTCCGCCGTCTCCTCGCAATAGCCGTAGGTGCCTTCGTCGATGCGGCGCAGGGCTTCGTCGATCTTGGCGATCAGCTTGCGCTCGCGGTCGCGCGTCCTGAGCTCGAGGGAGCGGTCGGTCTCGAGCGAGGCGCGGTCGGCGATGTCGGGCTCTTGCAGGCTCTCCTGCTGAAGATGGGCGAGGGTCTGGGACGAATCGCGCAGCAGCTCCTCCCGCCAGTTCAGAAGCTTCTGGCGGAAGTATTCCCGCTGCATCTCGTTCATGAAGGGCTCGCCTTCACTGGGCCGATAATCGGGCGGAAGCGTGGGACGAATCATTCCTTTCCCCAAACCCGTTGTCCTGAGTGGCGCGGACTATAGGGAACTCACCAAGGCGCATCAAGAGGCGCAAAAATTCCGTATTTCCAGATAGATAGGTTCCGGCGCTCAGACGGGCTGGGTCAGTTTGGCAAGCTCAACCCGGGCGCGCAGCTCGATTTCGCCCAGAATCTCCGCAAGGCGGGGATCGGTTGCCTGGCTGCGCAGGCCCTGAGCGAGACGGGAGAGCTCGGCAAGCCTTTCGCGGGGGATGAAGCCCATCAGGAGGCCGATGCGGAGGTGGTCGAGCTGGTCGAGGACCGCATTGCCGCGCTCCCCGGGGCGCAGGCGCCGCCCGCCGCCATCGACCGGCACCTCCTGGAGCGCCAAGAGCGCATCGATGCTCGCCATGGGGGCGGGAGCGTCCACCGCGGCCGTCTGGGAGTCGTCGGCAAGCTGCTCGGTGAAGCGTCCGCCGACGGCTCCCTGCCCCCGCTCGCCGCGGCGGACGACCTTCGCCCGGAAGGAACCGATCGGATCGATCTTCATGAAATCGCGAGAACCTCTTGCCAGGGTGTGACCGCGAGGGTCGTCTTTTAGCATTAAGAACGGGTTAATTCCCGCACGCCCGTCGGCAAGTCTTGCCGGGCACTCGGTACGGCTTGCCCGATCGGAACCCGCCCCGCCCACGCCTTTCTCACAAAGATCGCGGTTTTCCAATGCCTTGAGCGCTGGCACGGGTTTCGCTTCCCCGATCTCGGGCCCATGGCGTTTACCGGATCGGATCCGATGTCTCGTTCGCTCCAACCCCCGTTCCCATCGAGCTTCCTGCCGCGGCTGCGACGCCTGGCGCGCCGCGCGCTGGTGTGGTCGACGACCCTCGTTGTCGCCTTAGCGCTGGGCGCCGGCATCGCCGACGCCGCCTCCCGCATCAAGGACATCGCGGATTTCGAGGGCGTGCGCGACAACCAGCTGATCGGCTACGGCTTGGCCGTCGGCCTCCACGGCACCGGCGACACGCTGCTCAACGCCCCCTTCACCCAGCAGAGTCTCGTCGGCATGCTCGAGCGCCTCGGCGTCAACGTCCGCGGCACGACCATGACGACGAAGGACATCGCCGCGGTCATGGTGACCGCGATCCTGCCGCCATTCGCCCGCCAGGGCTCGCGCATCGATGTGCGGGTGAGCGCCATGGGCGACGCGACGAGCCTGCAAGGCGGGACCCTGCTGGTCACGCCTCTGCTTGGCGCCGACGGCGAGGTCTATGCGGTGGCCCAAGGCTCGGTCGCCATCGCCGGCTTCGAGGCGCAGGGCCAGGCCCAGACGGTCACCCGCAACGTCCCGACCTCGGGCACCATCACCAACGGCGCCATTGTCGAGCGCGAGACGGGGTTCCAGCTCGCCAGCCTGCACACGGTCCGCATCGCCCTCCGCAATCCGGACTTCACCACCGCGCAGCGCGTCGCCGAGGTGATCAACGGCTACCTGCATACGGGCAGCGCCCGGGTCCTCGATCCGACCACGATCAGTGTGACTCCTCCGGAGGGCTACAAGGGGAACATTCCCGCCCTGCTCGCAGATATCGAGCAGCTCAAGGTCGAGCCCGACCTTCAGGCGCGCGTCGTCATCGACGAGACGGCGGGAGTCATCGTCATGGGCGAGAACGTCCGCGTCAATCGTGTCGCCATCGCGCAGGGCAATCTCACCATCCGCATCACCGAGACGCCCCAGGTGTCGCAGCCGACGCCGTTCTCGACGGGCGGGACGACCGTGACGGTACCGCGCACCAATATCCAGGTCGACGACCAGAAGGACCGCAAGCTCGCCGTGCTCAATGGCGGCGTGAGCCTGCAGGAGCTCGTCAACGGCCTGAACGCCCTCGGCGTCGGCCCGCGCGATCTCATCTCGATCCTCCAGGCGATCAAGGCCGACGGCGCCATGCAGGCGGATATCGAGGTGCGCTGATGACGAATCCGAACGCCCTTAACAGCGGTACCAACGTCCAGCTCTCCGGCGCGCCGACCGGCTCGGCCTCGCTGATCCAGAAGCCGCGATCGGTCGGCGAGGCGGCGCACGAGTTCGAATCGATGGCGCTCTCCGAGTTCATCTCCGCCATGTTCACCACCCAGGACAAGGGGATGTTCTCGCCCGGGCAGGCCGGCGAGATCTATCGCTCTCTCCTCACCCAGGAATACGGCAAGGCCTTCGCCAAGGCCGGCGGCATCGGCATCGCGAAGGAAGTCCAGAGCGAGCTTCTCAAGATGCAGGAGGTAAAGAAGCAATGAACGCGCACAATCCGGTGGGCGATCTCATCGCCCTGGCGGAGCGGCTCTCGACCCTCTTAGCGCAGGAGAGCGCGCTTCTTTCGGAATCGCGCCCTCAGGGGATCGCGGCGTTGCAGGCGGACAAGGTCAAGCTTGCCCGCGCCTTCGAGGCGCAGGTGACGCAGCTCGACCGGGACCCGGCACTGCTCGCGGCCGCCGAGCCCGGGCTCAAGGCCTCGCTGCGGCGGGCCATGGGACGGGTGCGCGACGCCATCGCCGAGAACGCGCGCCGCCTGCGCGCGGCCAGGGACGCCAATCAGAAGCTGATTAACCTCATCTTCAAGGCCGTCGAGGACCATAACCGCAAGCTCGACGTCTACACCGAGGCCGGCAGTCTCGGCACCAGCATCTATGGCGCGCGCCGCATGGGCAAAACGGTCTCGCTTTCGGTCAATCAGCAGCTTTAGCCGGCACGAGCTGGGTGAGTTCCATGGGCCTCGAAATCGCTCTCAGCAACGCCCTGACCGGCCTGATGGCCAATCAGGCGGAGCTGCAGGTCACCTCCAACAACGTCTCGAACGCCAATACGCCTGGGTATACACGAAAGACCGCGGCCCAGACCTCCGTCGTCCTCGGCACCCAGGGTGCCGGCGTGCAGACCTTGCCGATCACGCGCAGCATCAGCCAGGGCCTCGTCAATGCGGTGAACACCCAGGCGGCGGCGCAGGCCTTCTCCCAGGCGCTGAGCGACATCCTCGGCCAGTTCGAGGACGCCAACGGAAATCCCAGCAGCGCCACCTCCGTCGCCAATCAGATCGCCTCCCTGGCCTCGCAGTTCCAGGCCCTGGCCACCTCGCCCTCGAGCTCGGTCAGCAAGATCCAGCTGGTCTCGACGGCGCAGCAATTCACCAACGGCCTTAACAGCCTGGTCCAGACGATCCAGAGCCTCCGCACCAATGCGGATCAGCAGATCTCCCAGGCCGTCAGCGCGGCGCAGCAGCAGCTCCAGACCATCGCGCAGATGAATCAGCAGATCGCGCAGGCGCAAGCCGCCGGCCAGCCGACTGCGGAGCTCCAGGACCAGCGCGACCTCGCGGTCAGCCAATTGTCGGCCGAGATGAACGTCACCACGTTCCAGCACCCGGACGGCACCATCGCGGTCTATACGACGACGGGACAGCTCCTCCTCGACGGCACCAGCCCGGCGCCGACGCTCACGCATAACCAGGTCGGCTCGTCGAGCCCCTCGCTCGTCTATCCCGGGGGCTATGACGGCATCAAGCTCAACGGCACCGACATCACGACCGCGATCACCGGCGGGAAGATCGGCGCGCTCATCCAGCTGCGCGACACGACGCTTCCCAACATCAACAAGCAACTGGATGCGCTCGCGACCGCGGCGGCCAACCAGATCAACGCCATCCACAATACGGGCTCGAGCGCGCCGGCCCCCAACAGCCTCACCGGCCAGACCCCGACGGCGACGACGAACCCCTTCTCCGGCACGGGCACCGTCCGCATCGCCGTTATCGACCAGAAGGGCAACGCCGCCGCGACGCCTCTCGACCTCAACCTCGCGACGGTAACGCCCGCCACTGTCGCCGGCCTGCTCAGCGCCATCAACACCGGCCTTGCCGGCGTCGCCACGGCCTCGGTCACCAACGGGCAGCTCGTCATCACCGCAACCAATCCCCAGGACGGCATCGCCATCAACCAGGAGAACACCAACGTCAACGGCAGCGGCCAGGGCTTCTCGAGCTTCTTCGGGCTCAACGACTTCTTCGTCCTCGGCGCGTCGGGCAGCCCGGCCCAGACCATCGCGGTGCGCAGCGACATCGTCGCCAATCCTAATTTCGTCGCCACCGGCACCTTGTCGACGGCGGCGCTTACGACAGGGCAGATCGCCGTCGCATCCGGTGACAACTCGGTCGTCCAGGCCATGGCCAACGCCTTCCAGACCGCGACCGCGATCCCCGCGGCCGGCGGGCTTGCCGCCACCACCGCCACTCTCGCCGATTACGGCGGCCAGATCATCGCGAACGCCGCCAATCAGGCGGCCACGGCGAGCAGCGACGCGACCTTCCAGCAGACGCTGTTGACGAATCTGAGCAACCAGGCCGCCGCGGTCAGCGGCGTCAACACCGACCAGGAGCTCACCAATCTGACCGTCTATCAGAACGCCTATGCCGCATCGGCGCGCGTCGTCACGGTCGTCAACCAGATGTTCCAGATTCTCGAGCAGATGGGCCAGTAAGGGGCTCCCGCCATGACCCGGGTCACCGATCTCGCGCAGACAGCGCTCACCCAGTTGCAGATCCAGCAGACGCAGAGTCAGATCTCCGATCTGCAGTCCCAGCTCAGCTCCGGTCACGTGGCGCAGACCTATGACGGCCTGGCGCCCCAGGCGCAGCCGCTCATCAATCTGCAGAACGACAACACCAAGATCACCCAATACAATTCCAGCATCAGCACCGCCCTGCAGCAGATGTCGACGGCGCAGACGAGCATCAGCTCGCTCATCTCGCTCGCGTCGAATTTCGAGACGACCCTCGTCAACGCCCTCAATGGGACCAACGCCTCGAACATGGCGCTCAACCAGACCGCCCAGTCGAATCTTCAGCAGGTTGCCGGCCTGCTCAACGTGCAGTTCAACGGGCAGTATGTCTTCTCCGGAACGGCAACCAACACGGCGCCCGTCAATCTCAGCGCGCCGGGCTTCACGCCGCCGGGCAGCACATATCCGAGCACGCCGAATACGGCCTATTACCAAGGGACGAGCGCACAGCCCACGGTCCAGGCGGACGACAACGTCTCCGTCGCCTATGGCGTCACCGCGGCGAGCCCGGGCTTCGAGGAGCTGATCCGCAGCCTCAATCTGGCGGCGACGACGGTCACCACGCCGGGAGCCATCGACACGAAGCGCCTTCAGGAAGCGCTCAACGTCATCAAGCAGGCGATCAGCGACATGACGACGACGCAGTCGTCGCTCGGCGTGTCCCAGGGCGTGCTTAACGCCGTCAGCAGCAGCCACGCCCAGCTCCTCACCCAGCTCCAGAGCAATATCAGCGACATTCAGAACGTCGACGTCGCCCAGGCCTCGACCAATCTGAGCGCGTTGGAGATCACCCTGCAGTCGAGCTACGCGGTCACCGCGCGACTGAGCCAATTGAGCATCGTGCAATATCTCTAGCCATCCAGCCGGAAGGAGTCGTCCCCATGCCGTTGACCAACGCCCTAGCGCCCGACCGCGCGGCCCCGGCGGGCCCGCCGCCGGAGATCGCCGAGGATCTCGTCGAGATCGACACCCGCTTCGGCCGCTTCGTCTATCCGCGGGCCAATACGATCGAGATGCCCCAAGGCGTCCTCGGCTTCGCCAATTTTCACCAGTTCGCGCTGTTGACCCTGCCGGATCAGCGCTTCAGCCAGTTCCGCCTTCTCCAATGCGCGAGCGAGCCGGCGCTCTCCTTTCTCGTGGTGCCGGCGGCGCTCGAAGGCTGCGGCATCGACCGCGCCGATCTCGACGAGGCGCTGCAAGCGCTGGGCTTCGCCGCGGCGGATACCGTGCTGCTCCTTATTGTGACGATCCGGAAGATCGAGGGCCGCGCCGACATCACCGTCAACATGCGCGCGCCGATCGTTCTCGACGCGCGCCGGCAGATCGCGCGCCAATACGTGCTCTCGAACAACAAATACTCGATCCGGCAGCGGCTCTAGCCCTGCCCCTCGGACGGCTCCCGGCGGTTGGTAATCGGCCGCAGCGCGACCCGCTGCGGCCGATGGCGTTTGCGAGCGTCCCATCGCCAGCGAAAGGAAGCCTCGCGAGGCCGGGCGCGCCCGCTGCGTTCGCGCTTTGTTTGATCTCCCGCCGTCCCTCGCTTGCGAACCGACCGGAGCGTGTTATAACGCAGCCCTTGTCAGTTGGGGCGGACGCATCACGCCATGAATCCGACGGTCCTGGTCCTCAATGGGCCGAACCTCAATCTATTGGGCACGCGCGAGCCGAAAGTCTATGGTCGCGACAGCCTCGCCGATATCGAGGCGGCGGTGCGCAGCCGCGCCCGCGCGCTCGCCCTGGACATCGATTTTCGCCAATCGAACGCCGAAGGCGAGCTCGTGGACTGGATTCAGGAGGGGCGGAGCCGTGCCGCCGGGATCATCATCAACCCCGGCGCTTACAGCCACACCTCGATCGCCATTCTCGACGCCCTCCTCGCCTGCGGCCTGCCGGTGATCGAGGTGCATCTCTCGAACATCTTCAGGCGCGAGCCCTTCCGCCATCATTCCTATGTCTCGCAAGCCGCGCGCGGCGTGATCTGCGGACTCGGTCCGCATGGCTACCTGCTCGCCCTCGATGCCATCGCCAAGCTCGTCTCCAAGCCGGACCCTGCCTGATGCCGAAGACCGATATCGACAGCGCGCTGGTGCGCCGTCTCGCCCAATTGCTCGACGAGACGGGACTCACGGAACTCGAATACGCGACCGACCACTGGCGCGTCCGCGTGGCGCGGCAGCCCGGCCTCGTGCAGGCGGCGCTGCCCATGGCGAATGCCCAGGCGCCGGCGGCAGTGCCATCCGAAGCCCCCGCCCCGACCGTCGAGCCACCGCCGGACGCCAGCCATCCGGGCGCCATCCTCTCGCCCATGGTCGGCACCGTCTATCTGGCGCCCGAGCCGGGTGCCGCGCCCTTCGTTCAGGTCGGCGATCAGGTGAAGCCGGGCCAGACGCTCCTCATTGTCGAGGCGATGAAGGTCATGAATCCGGTGACGGCGCAGCGCGGCGGCCGTCTCGCCCGTGTGCTCGTCGAGAACGGCGCTCCGGTCGAATATGGCGCCGTGCTCATGATCATCGAATAGCACCGGCGCACGCGATCCGATGTTCGAAAAGGTGCTCATCGCCAATCGCGGGGAAGTCGCCCTCCGCGTGCTGCGCGCCTGCAAGGAGATGGGCATCCAGACCGTCGCCGTCCACTCGACCGCGGATGCCGACGCCATGCATGTGCGCCTCGCCGACGAGAGCGTCTGCCTCGGTCCGCCGCCGGCGCGCGAGAGCTATCTCAACATCCCCGCGATCATCTCGGCCGCGACGATCACCAACGCGGACGCGATTCATCCCGGCTATGGCTTCCTCTCGGAGAACGCAAAATTCGCCGAGATCGTGGAAGCTCACGGCTTCACCTTCATCGGCCCGTCGCCCGAGCATATCCGGCTCATGGGCGACAAGGTTCAGGCCAAGGCGACCCTCAAGGCGCTCGGGGTTCCCGTGGTCCCCGGCTCCGAGGGCCCGGTCCGGGACGCCGATCAGGCGGTCGAGGTCGCAGACGAGATCGGCTATCCCATCCTCGTCAAGGCCGCGGGTGGCGGCGGCGGCAAGGGCATGCGGGTCGCCGATTCGCCGATGATGCTGGGCGAGGCGTTTCGCGTAGCGCGCGCCGAAGCCCAGGCAAATTTCGGCAATGACGCCCTTTATCTCGAGAAGTACCTCTCGCATCCGCGGCATATCGAGGTGCAGATCGTCGCCGACAATCACGGCCGGGTGATCCATGCCGGCGAGCGCGACTGCTCGCTCCAGCGCAATCACCAGAAGCTCCTCGAGGAGGCGCCCTCGCCGGCACTCAATGCCGAGGCCCGCGACAGGATCGGCGGCATCGCCTGCGAGGCGATCCGGGCCATCGGCTATCGCAGCCTGGGGACGATGGAATTCCTTTATGAGGACGGCCAGTTCTATTTTATCGAGATGAATACGCGGCTCCAGGTCGAGCATCCGGTCACCGAGATGATCAGCGGCCTCGATCTCGTGCGCGAGCAGATCCGCATGGCCTCGGGCACGCCGCTCTCGCTCAGCCAGTCCGACTTGCGGCTGGCCGGGCACGCCATCGAATGCCGCATCAATGCCGAGAATCCGGAGAGCTTCGCGCCCTCGCCCGGCCGCGTCACCGATTATCATGTGCCCGGCGGACTCGGGGTGCGCGTCGATTCCGGCCTCTATGCCGGCTACCTCGTGCCGCCCTATTACGACAGCCTCGTCGCCAAGCTGATTGTCTACGGCAACAATCGCAACGAGTGCCTGCTTCGCCTCCGCCGCGCTCTCGACGAATACGTGATCGGCGGCATCGAGACCACGATTCCCCTGCACCGGCGCCTGGTGGGGAACAGCGACTTCCTCAACGGCGACTACGACATTCATTGGCTGGAGCGCTTCGTCGGCCTGAAGCGCTAGCCCACCTAGAGAAGGCGCCCCATGACAAAATGGCCCCCACGCCTGGCCACCGTCGGGCTCTGCACCGGCGTCGCCCTGGTCGCCAGCCTGCTCGGAAGCCGCTTTCCCGTCATCGGCGCCCCGATTTTCAGCATCGCGCTCGGCATCCTGATCGCCAACACGACCGCGGCGGCGCCGTGGCTCAAGGCGCTTCAGATCGGCGAGGTGAGCCGCTTCCTGCTCAAGGCCGGCATCGTCCTCATCGGCGCGAGCCTCAACCTCTTCGACGTGCTCCAAGCCGGCAAGACCTCGCTCGCCGTGCTCGTCTTCACCTTGGCGGCGGGCTTCCTCTTCGCCCAGCTCGCCGGGCGCCACCTCGGCGTCTCCTGGCGCATGCGCTGTCTCGTCGGCGTCGGCACGATCATCTGCGGCGCTTCCGCCATCGTCGCCATCGCGCCGGTCATCCGCGCGCGCATGGAAGAGATCGCCTACGCGATCTCCACCATCTTCTTCTTCAATATGCTCGCGGTGATCGTCTTCCCCGCGATCGGCCACCTTTTCCATTTCTCCGATGCGGGGTTCGGGCTATGGACCGGCACCGCGGTCAACGACACCTCGGCGGTGGTGGCGGCCGGCTATGCCTATAGCCAGAGCGCCGGCAACTACGCCACCATCGTGAAGCTGACGCGGACGACCCTGATCATCCCCATCACCTTCGCGTTCAGCCTCTGGATCTCCCATCGCGACCGCCGCGCGGCGGCGTCCGCGGCAGAGGGAAAGCCGCCGCTTTCGAGGTCGATCCCGTGGTTCATCGGGCTGTTCGTGATCGCGTCGCTGCTCGAGACCGTCGGCGCCTTCGGCGCCTGGGCGCCGCAGCTTCAGACGGCGGGCCGCTTCGTGCTTCTCGTTGCCCTGGCCGCCGTCGGCCTCCAGGGGCATTACCGCACCTTCGCCGGTGCGGGGCTGCGCCCGCTCATGCTCGGCATGGGCACCTGGGCTGTCGTCGCCCTCGTGAGCCTGGGCGTGCAGCTCTGGACCGGCCAGCTCTGAAAGACGCGAGAGAGTGGATCAGTCGGTCTCGCGCGGTGTCGCGAGCACGCTCGCGGCGTGTCCGGCTTCTCCGAGCAATGTCCCCAGTCGCTCGGCTTCCCATTCCATGCCGATCCAGCGCAGCTTGACGATCATGCGCTTGAGTTCGCTCGGCGTGAGGCGTTCCGGCGAGGCACTGCCTGGTGCATAGTGGCTGCCATAGGCTTCCATGGACTCTCTCCCTACCTGCCGCTCAGCCCTCATCGACAGGCTTGCGGCAAATCATTCCCCTTTTTTGCAAGGTGGACGATGGATCGACGGCGAGGCGCCGGACCGCGCTCTCCGCCCGCATTCCTTCGACCATCCTTGTTGCATCGTTTTACAGTAGTCCTTCTGCCGCGCAGATCAACACGCGAGTCGCGGTTTTGCACAGATTTGTGTCGAGAATCCTTGACGCGCCGCAATAGAATTCCGCATTGCGGCATCGAGCCCGATGCCGCACGCCGTCATTTCGCGAGAACCGAAAACCGGAATCCCTGCGCACGGCAATCATCGGGCGCCGCGAGCACGGACGCACGGCCCTTAAGCGGCTCTCCGTCCCATATTATATTTCGCTTATGACAGAACTGACGCCGGAGCTGCTGCTTCGCGCCTATGCCGTCGGCATCTTTCCCATGGCCGATAGCCGATCGAGCCGGCATCTCTATTGGCTCGATCCCGAATGGCGCGGCATCCTGCCCCTCGACCGCTTCCATATCCCGCGTCGGCTGCGCCGGACCGTGCGGCGCGGCGGCTTCGAGGTCAAGGCGGATCAGGCTTTCGCCGCGGTCATCGCCGCCTGCGCCGAGCGGCGGGCCGGACGGCCCGATAGCTGGATCAACCACGACATCGAGCGCCTTTATAAGGCACTGCACGACATGGGCGTGGCCCACAGCGTCGAGTGCTGGCGTGGGGGCCGTCTCGTCGGCGGCCTCTACGGCGTCGCGCTCGGCGGCGCCTTCTTCGGCGAGAGCATGTTCAGCCACGAGACGGATGCGAGCAAGGTTGCGCTCGTGCACCTCGCGGCACGCCTCACCCGCGGTGGCTTCTCGCTGCTCGATACCCAGTTCATCACCAAGCATCTCGAGCAGTTCGGCGCCGTCGAGATCCCGCGCACGGAATATCGCACGCGCCTCGCCGCCGCTCTCAGGCACAGTGCCGTGTTTCAGCCGGATTTGCCTGAAGGCGCCTTGCTCGAATTCTTGCAGTCGATGACGATGATGTCATAGACGGGATGCTCGAGCGTGGAGAGCGCCGGGCTCGAGGCGAACATCCAGCCGCTGAACAGCAGGCTTGGCTGCGCTTCGCCTTCCTTCTGCTCGCGGATTTCGAGGAAGGCCGCCGATTCCGGCGGCTCCTCGGGCGGGCGCTTGCGGCAGGCTCGCACGGTGATCTCCAAGGTGCCGAAGCGCACCGTCTGGCCGACGGGCGCATCGATGGTCGAGACCCGCGCCGTCACCTTGTCGAGCGCCTGAAGCACCGCCGTATCCATGTCGATATAGGTGTAGGTCGGCGTCGGGTTGAGCGGCGGGGCCGGGTATTGCGGCTGTCCCTCGGACGGGGTCCCCGGTTGGGCTGGCGACGACGGCGATTGGGAGGGCGCAGGAGCGCCGGGAGACGACGGAGCCGGGGCCTGGCTCTGGCCCGACGCCACCGGCGCTGCAAGGCCAAGCGCCAGGAGCAGGCTCGCCATCCAGTAGGATAGCCGCCGCACGTCAGCGCCGCTTCACATAAGGATTCTGCAGCGACTGCACCAGCTGGGCGAAGACCTCGCGGACCTGCGCCTCGTCGCAGCCCATCAGAATGGCGTCTTCCAATGCCTCCTGGGACATCTCATAGATCTCCTGCAGATTCTCGTTGAGCACCTTGATCTTTTCGACGCAGGAGACCGGCTCGCCCTGTGGCGTCCGCCAGACGGGTAGATCGATGGGGACGGCGCTCTTTCTCAAGACTGCGACCTCCGAGGACTCGGCCCATTATATAAATCGGCAGGCGCGGCGCCGCGATACCGGCGCGGCTCACTGAGGGGGCGCGCCATTGTTCCGGCCGGGTGCGGCACCCTGCCCGCTCGGCGTCGGGGCCTGCCCGGGCATAGGCGCGAGACCCTGCCCCGGCGTTTGGCCCTGGCCGGGCGCCGGCCCCGCGCCGCCCTGCGTCGGGCCCTGATCCGTCGCCAGGAAAATGATGCGGCCAAGCAGGGTCTCGAGATCGACGGCGCCTTCCGTGTTCTTGAGCTCGCCTCCCGGCTTTAGCAGCTCGCTCGCGCGCCCCGGCTCGAGCTTGACGTATTTGCCGCCGAGCAGCCCCTCGCTCGATATCACCGCCTTGGTATCGATGGGAAGCTTCACTTGCGGCCGCACGTCCATGGTGACGACGGCGCGATAGCTATGCGGATCGATGGATTGATCCGTCACCGAGCCGACCTTGACCCCCCCGATCCGCACGTCGCTGCCGATTGCGAGCCCGCCGACGGAGCTAAAGCTCGCCTTCAGCGGATACCCCCCCGCCGGCTGAAAATGCGCGCTGAGATACGCGAAGATCAGGAAGAGCGCGGCGACCACGAGCACGAATCCGCCCATGATCGTCTCGACGAGATTCTTGGCGAACATCCGCGCCCCCCTCTCTCATCCGCCCTGCGGCGCCGGCTTCGCGCGATTGGCGCGATGCCGGGCCTCTGCGTCGTCCACCACGCGTTTCAGGAGATCCTCGAAGTCGACGGAGTCCTGCACATAGTCGAAGCTGCCGCCGGGCTTGAGCATCTCGGTGTCGCCGCCGGGATCGATCTTTATGAACTTCCCGCCGAGAATGCCGTCGGTCGCGATGACCGCAGCACTGTCCTCCGGAATGGCGACGCCGTCCTCGATCGTCATGGTGACGACCGCCTGATAGTGCGCGGGATCGAAGCGCTCGCCCACGACTTCGCCCACGCGGATGCCGGCGAGGCGCACATCCGCTTGCAGCGGCAGCCCGTCGATGTGGTTGTAGACGGCGATGAGGCGATAGCCGCTGATGTTCTTCTGATTGATGGTGAAGACGAAGGCGACGAAGGCCGCGAAAAGCGCCGTCGCGACGCCGCCGACGATGATCTCCAAGGTGTTGCGGCTGAGCCCCAGCGCCACGAAGGCCTCCGCTTCCGGCTATTCCGGTCGCCAGGGCTCGTAGTCGCCCGTCGCCTTGGCGCGCGCTCCGCCGCGCAGCTCGTGCCCGCGCGGACGATACGCGTAAGGCGTGCCCGTGAGGTTCGGAACATGCTCCTTCACCCAGGGGCGCTTCGGCCGCTCACCCAAAGGCGGCGTATTCGTGGTGTGATGCAGCCAGGCGTGCCATTCCGGCGGCACCTTCGAGCCTTCCGGCTCGCCCCGGTAGAGGACCCAGCGCCGCTCGCGCCCCAGACCACCGACATCCCGGCGAGCCCCACCCTTCTCGCGGTAATAGCGATTGCCATAGGCGTCCTCGCCGACCAGCTCGCCGCGCAGCCAAGTGTAAAGACGGGTGCCGATGCTCATGCTCAATTCCCAGCAATGGCGCGCGAGCGATCGCCCTCTCCGCTCTCCGAAGTATGAGACCGCTCCGGCGGTTGAATCCGGCCAGACAGGCATCGCCGCGGCGCGCGGACTATGGCATTAGGCTCCGTGGCCGTCCAGTCCCGATCCCCGCTGCCACAGCCGACGTGGCGCGCCTCGCCGCGAGGCCCGAGGCCGCTTGAGCGTGCCGGAACGGGCGAGCCCAAAACGCTTGCCTAAATCCGGGGCACCGTTCACCCTGGCGCCCCGTCGCAGCCATCCCTCCCCTCTCCGATCCCCGATGCCCACGACCTCGGCTTCGCCTCCCACGGTTCCAGCATCCTGCCACTCCCGCCTGCAAGGAATCGGCTGGGGTGCCGCCGCCGCCAGCGTCTTCAGCGTCAACACCGTGCTGGCGCGCTTGGCGTTCGAGGGCGGAACGGATACGGCGACCCTGAACGCGACGCGTTTCGTCTTCACCGTGCTCGTGCTGCTCGTATTCTTCGCGGCGCGGCGCCGGCAGCCCAGGCTGACGCTTCGCCAGCGCTTCGCCGCATGCGGGCTCGGGGTGGCGTTTTTCCTGACCTCCTACGGCTATATGGGCGCCATCCAATACATACCCGTGAGCGTCGCGGTCCTGGTGCTTTACACCTATCCGATCCTCGTCGGCCTGATCTCCAGCTTGGCCGAGCGCACGGCGCTGACGCCGCTTCGCCTGTCGGCGCTCATCCTCGCCTTCGTGGGACTGGCGCTCGCGCTCAATGTCGAGGCGAGTAGCCTGCCCGATTGGCGGGGCGTGGCCCTCGCCTTCATCGCATCCCTCGGCATGGCCGTGATGGTCGTCGGCAGCAGCCGGACCATGCGTGGCGCCGAGCCGAGCGCCGTCAATCTCCATCTCCTCGTGAGCGCGTCCGTTCTCTTCCTCGTCCTCCTCGTCGCCGGAGGCGGGCCGGCCTGGCCTCATACGGCGAGCGGGCAACAGGCCCTGATCGGCGTCCTCGTCACCTTCGCGACGGCACAGATCACCTTGATCGCCGCCATTCGCCATGCCGGGTCGGTGCTCGCCGCCGCCGTCATGAACCTCGAGCCCATCATCACCGTCGCCCTCGCCGTCACCGTCGTCGGCGAGAGCCTGACCCTTCGCCAGCTCGTCGGCGCGGCGCTGGTGATCGCCGCGATCTATCTCACGAGCCGGCCGGAGCGACGTGCCGCCAGGCTTGGCGGCGGAATCCAGGGCGCCTGAGGCCCAGGGTCGCGCGGCTACAGGATTTAGTGGCAGGCTCACAGAACCATCCCATATGTTGACCCTTTGGTTGGGTGGTGCTAGGTTAGGTGCCCCCGTTCGGAATGAGCTTCCCAAGAGAGGCGGCGGCGACGGCGATAGAAGCGGCAAGAAAATGTCAACCTCGAGCGTCCGTATTTCGCTCTTGCGAAAATAATCGCAAGAACTTGCTGCCGCATAATATTATAAAATCGCCACAATATTCCGAGTTTTACCTATCGCGCCAAAAACAAAGCGGCGGTTAGGTAAATTTAGTCTTGCAATCACCCTCAAGTTGGCCGATATTTAGTTCCTGCGCCGCCGCCGCACACTAGCAGTTGTGGCGCGGCGACAGAACCAAAGGTGGCTCGGGTCGGTGGGGCGACTCGAAGCCGCGCCGAGCAAAGCCGAGGGGAGATCGCGGTTATGCGGATCACGCGCCTGTTCACCGAGGATGGGAAGTCACCTTACGAGCGAATCGAATTTCGCACGACCGCGAGCGAGATTCGCAATCCGGATGGCTCCGTGGTGTTCCGCCTCGACGGCATCCAGGTGCCGTCGTCCTGGTCGCAGGTGGCCTCCGATGTGCTGGCGCAGAAGTATTTCCGCAAGGCGGGCGTACCCGCGCGCCTCAAGGCCGTCGAGGAGGAGTCCGTTCCCGCGTGGCTGTGGCGCAAGGTGCCCGACGATGGGGCCCTGGCGGCGCTTCCCGCGGCACAACGTCATATCGGCGAGAGGGATGCGCGCCAGGTGTTCGACCGCCTCGCTGGCACCTGGGCCTATTGGGGCTGGAAAGGCGGCTATTTCGATGGCGAGGCCGACGCGCGGGCCTATTACGACGAGATGCGGTACATGCTCGCCGCCCAGATGGCGGCACCCAACTCGCCGCAGTGGTTTAATACGGGGCTGCACTGGGCCTATGGCATCGACGGTCCGTCGCAAGGCCACTATTACGTCGATTTCGCCACGGGCGAGCTCGTGCGCTCCGAGTCCGCCTATGAGCACCCGCAGCCCCATGCCTGCTTCATCCAGAGCGTCGACGACGATCTCGTGAACGAGGGCGGCATCATGGACCTCTGGGTCCGCGAGGCGCGGCTCTTCAAATACGGCTCGGGCACCGGCACCAATTTCTCCAAGCTGCGCGGCGATGGCGAGCGGCTCTCGGGCGGCGGCAGGTCCTCGGGGATGATGAGCTTCCTCAAGATCGGGGACCGCGCGGCGGGCGCCATCAAATCCGGCGGCACCACGCGCCGCGCCGCCAAGATGGTGACGGTGGATCTCGATCATCCGGACATCGAGGAATACATCAATTGGAAGGTGGTCGAGGAGCAGAAGGTGGCGGCACTCGTGGCCGGCTCGAAGCTCTGCAACAAGCACCTCAACGAGATCATGCGGGCCTGCCATAACTGCGAGGGCGAAGGCAATGCCTGCTTCGACCCCAAGCAGAACCCGGCCCTCAAGCGCGCCATCATCGCCGCACGCAAGGCGATGATCCCGGAGAATTACGTCCAGCGCGTCATCCAATTCGCCCAGCAAGGCTACAAGGCGATCGAGTTCAAGACCTACGACACGGACTGGGATTCGGATGCCTATCTCACCGTGTCCGGGCAGAATTCCAACAACTCCGTGCGCGTCGCCAACAGCTTCCTCGAAGCCGTGCTGGCGGATGCGGAGTGGAGGCTGATCCGCCGCACCGACGGGAAGACCGCGAAGACACTCAAGGCGCGCGAGCTCTGGGACCAGATCGCCTATGCCGCCTGGGCCTCGGCCGATCCCGGTGTCCAGTTCGATACCACCATCAATGAATGGCACACCTGCCCCGAGAGCGGCCGCATCAACGCGTCGAACCCGTGCTCGGAATACATGTTCCTCGACGACACGGCCTGCAATCTCGCCTCGCTCAACCTGATGACGTTCCGTCGCGAGGACGGCAGCTTCGACGTGGCCGGCTTCGAGCATGCGGTGCGCCTCTGGACGCTGACCCTCGAGATCTCGGTGCTGATGGCCCAGTTCCCGTCCCGGCGCATCGCCGAGCTCTCCTACGAGTTCCGCACCCTCGGCCTCGGCTATGCCAATATCGGCGCGCTCCTGATGTCCCTCGGCCTGCCTTACGACAGCGTCGCCGGGCGCGCCATGTGCGCGGCGATCACCGCGCTGATGACCGGGGTCGCCTACCGCGCCTCGGCCGAGATGGCGGAGGAGCTGGGCGCCTTCCCGGGCTATGCCAAGAACCGCGAGGCGATGCTGCGGGTCATGCGCAACCATCGCCGTGCGGCGCATGGTGCGGAGAGCGGCTATGAGGATCTCGCCATCCTGCCGGTCCCTCTCAAGGCCGCGGAATGCCCCGACAAGGCGCTTGCCGAAGCCGCGGCGCAGGCCTGGGACGAGGCCCTCGCCGCGGGCGAGGCCCATGGCTATCGCAACGCCCAGGCGACGGTGATCGCGCCGACGGGCACGATCGGCCTCGTCATGGATTGCGACACCACCGGGATCGAGCCGGATTTCGCCCTCGTCAAGTTCAAGAAGCTGGCGGGCGGCGGCTATTTCAAGATCATCAACCGCACGGTGCCGCTCGCGCTGCGCACCCTCGGCTACACCGAGGCGCAGATCGAGGACATCATCCGCTACGCCGTCGGCCATGGCACGCTCGACGGGGCGCCAGGCGTCAATCACGAGACGCTGCGGCAGAAGGGCTTCAACGAAGGCACCCTCCAGGCCCTGGAGCAGGCCCTCGCCAGCGCCTTCGACATCCGCTTCGCCTTCAACAAGTGGACGCTCGGCGAGGAGTTCGCGACACGTGTCCTCGGCTTCACGCCGGCGCAGCTCGACGATGTCGGCTTCGACATGCTGGCAGCACTCGGCTTCGGCAAGGACGAGATCGAGGCCGCCAACACCTATTGCTCGGGGGCCATGACGCTCGAGGGCGCCCCCCATCTCAAGCCCGAGCATCTCCCGGTCTTCGACTGCGCCAATCCCTGCGGCCGTCTCGGCAAGCGCTTCCTCTCGACGGAGGCCCATATTCGCATGATGGCGGCCTCTCAGCCTTTTGTCTCCGGCGCGATCTCGAAGACGATCAACATGCCGAACGCCGCCACGGTCGAGGAATGCAAGGAGGCCTATATGCTGTCCTGGCGCCTCGGCCTAAAGGCCAATGCGCTCTACCGCGACGGCTCCAAGCTCTCGCAGCCGCTCGCGGCACAGCTCCTCGACGATCAGGACATGGTGGAGGAGCTCGTCGACGCTCCCGCCGCATCCCGCGCCGCGATCCTCTCCGAGCGTATCGTCGAGCGGGTGGTGGAGCGCTTCGTCGAGCGGCGCGCCGAGCGCCGCCGCCCGCCACAGCGGCGCAAGGGGTACACCCAGAAGGCGATGGTCGGCGGCCACAAGGTCTATCTGCGCACGGGCGAGTACGAGGACGGCTCGCTCGCCGAGATCTTCGTCGATCTGCACAAGGAGGGCTCGGCCTTCCGCAGCCTCATGAACAATTTCGCGATCGCGATCTCCATGGGCCTGCAATACGGCGTCCCCCTCGAGGAGTTCGTCGAGAGCTTCACCTTTACGCGCTTCGAGCCCTCGGGCATGGTCGAGGGCAACGACGCTATCAAGATGGCGACCTCGATCCTCGACTATATCTTCCGTGAGCTGGCGATCTCCTATCTCGGTCGCCAGGATCTGGCGCATGCGGAGCCCAATGATCTTTTGCCGGATACCGTCGGCCGCGGCGCCGGCGAGGGCGGCCTCGCCAAGCCCGACGCGGAGGCGCTCGGCGCCGTCGCGCGCGCCGCGTCCAACGGCTATGTCCGCGGTAACCTTACCAATCTCTACGTGATCCCTGGCAGTCGGCCGGGCAGCAGCGGCAGCACGACCTCCGCCATGGCGCAAGCCACGGCGGCCGTCGCGGTGGCCGAGGCGATCTCCGGGGCGACTGCCCACGCCCTGCACGGCGACGCCGCCATCACCGCCGCCGTCAGTGCCGTGGTCGCCGAAGCGGCCGATACCCGCCTCTCGCAGATCCGCGAGGCACGCCTCAAGGGCTACGAGGGAGACGCTTGCGGCGAATGCGGCAACTTCACCCTGGTGCGTAACGGCACCTGCCTCAAGTGCGACACCTGCGGCGCCACCAGCGGCTGCAGCTGAGCAGCCGCTCGGCGGCGCAGGACGCTCCTCCCTGACACTTGAGGGGATGTGGCGGCGGCACATCCCCTCCTTTCGGCGAGGCGCGCCGAGGCGTCAGGAGCGAAGAGGAGACCCGGATGAGGCCCTATGCGCCGCTCGATCACGTCTCGATCGCCGTCGCCGATCTGGCCCGGGCAGGACGGTTCTACGACGCCGTGCTGGCGCCGCTCGGGATCGGACGGGTCAAGGAGACGCCCGGCGCCGTCGGTTACGGCACCGATCGGCCGTTCTTCTGGCTGCTGCGGAGGCGCGCAGCGGGCGCCGTCCAGCCGGGGATTGGTCTTCATTTCTGCTTCGGCGCCGGCACCCGCGCCGCCGTCGACGCCTTTCATCGCATCGCCCTCGCCGAGGGTGCTGCGGATAACGGCGCGCCCGGCCTGCGCACGGAATATCATCCGCACTACTACGGTGCCTTCGTGATCGATGCCGACGGCTATAAGATCGAGGCCGTCTGCCACCAGCCGGAATAGCGCGCGATCAGGCGGAGCGGCGCTCCAGCACCATCGGCAGGCCGTCTCTCGGCCGCAGGGTAATGAGCCCGATCGGCTCGATTCCATGGCCGGGCTGAAGGCGCAGGCGATAGCGTTGCGCCACCATCGCCAGGATGATGATCGCCTCCTGCATCGCGAAGCTGGCGCCGATGCAGATGCGCGGTCCACCGCCGAAAGGCAGATAGGCGTAACGCGGCCGCGTTTCGGCGCGGCTCGGAGCAAAGCGCTCGGGGTCGAACAGCTTCGGTTGCGTCCACAGCTTCTCGTGACGATGGAGCAGCCAGGGCGAGACCAGCACGGCTGCCCCTTTCGGTATCTTGTGGCCCGCGATCTCGTCGTCCTCGAGGGCCTGGCGGGACATCGTATGCGCCGGCGGATAGAGGCGCATTGATTCCTCGAGCACCATGCGCGCGTAAGTCAGATGCGGCAGGTCGCCGACCGTCGGTGCCCGGCCACAGAGCCGATGCGCGAGCTCCGAGCACAGCCTCTCATCCGCCCAGGGATGCTGTGAGAGGAGATACCAGGTCCAGGTGAGGGCATTCGCGGTCGTCTCATGGCCGGCGGTGAAGATGGTGGCGATCTGGTCGCGCAGCTCGGCGTCGTCCATGCCCTCGCCGGTCTCCTCGTCCCGCGCCGCGAGCAGAAGGCCGAGCAGATCGTCCGCGGGGCCACCGTCGCGGCGCCGCTTTGCTATGATCTCGTAGATGATCTCGTCGAGTGTCGCGGTCGCATCGCGCACCTCCCGCGCGTGAAGACGGGGTATCCATGGCGGCAAGCCAAGCAGGTCGGCGATTGACGGCCGCCCTCCGAAGCGCTGGTAGCGCAGCAGCGCCGTGCGCACCTCGCCGGCGCGATCGCGGAGATCGCTCGAGAACATCGTGCGGGTGATGATGTCGAGGGTGAGCTGCGCCATTTCCTCGGCGATGTCGATCGCCACGCCCGGCGGATGTTCCTCCCATGACGACAGCATATCGCGCGTCGCCTGCGCCATGGCGGGCACGAACGCCTCGACGCGCCGCGGATGGAATGCCGGCGCCATGGTGCGCCGCTGGTGCCGCCAAACGGCGCCCTCGGTGTTGAGGAGACCTTGGCCGAGCGGCTTCAAGAGCTGGCGCGCGATGAAGCTCTTCACATAGTTCTCGGCGCGGTCGAGCAGCACGTGCTTGGCCGCTGCGGGCGAATTGGCGACGAAGACTTTGCGGAAGAGCAGCCGGCGCGCGAAGAACTCCTCTCGGTAATCGTCGTCGCTCCAGGCGCCGACGGCATTCTTGTGCAGACGCCAGGCGAGCCCAAGCGACGAGGCCTTGCGCTTCAATCGCGGCGGCGCCGCCAATGCGGGCGACGGGTTTTCAACAGAGCGCAGAGTATCCATGAGAAAGCCGAGCCCCGGCCCCCGCCGCCCTTAGCGGCGCGCGAGCGCGATGCCGGTCGGCAGCGCGCCGAGCTTGGACCCCGGGCCTTCCATGATGCGCCGGTAGCCAGCGGGAATCTCGAACAGGCCCGGGTCCTGCGGTGCCACGCGCAGGTGATGAAGCTCCAGCCGAATGGCGTGGCGTGCGCCGTCATCGTCGACGACAACGGAATCCAGCCGCATCACGACGCCGTCCTCGCTCGTCCAGACGGTTGCCTCGACGGGCGAGCCGTCGGCGTCCTTGCCGCTCACCCTCCGCTTCGTCACCGGAACGCCGTCGATGCTCTCCTGGCCGAGGGGCGTGACGGTGATCTGCGGCTCGGGAGCCTTGCCGTCCGCATCGGGGATGCGTCCAAGCGCCTCGTCGAGCGAGGTCTCCAGATAAAGCTTGTCGTCGGGCGAAAGGCTCCAGACGATGCCGCGGTCGCCGCGTATGATCATGACCTCGCGGTTGCCTTCGGCGACGACTTCCCGCCTTTCCTTGTCGTGGCTGCGCATCATCTTGCCGGCCACCGTGTCCCCGTCGCTGGTCACGGTGAAATCCGCCGAGAACTCGACCTTGGGCTGGGGCAGGTAATACTCCAGGCCGAGCAGCTGCGCGTCGGCCGGGGCCGCGCCCGCCAGCAGAGCCGAAAACGCGGCGGCAATCGGCAGGAGGCGAAGCAGGCCGAGGAGCATATCTCATCCCAATAGCGATCATTCGCGCGTCCCAATCATAGGGACACGAATGGAGCGTCTCAAGGCCGGCCCATGGCACGCGCATGAGCTTGCCAACGCGATGCGCACCCTCTCGGAAGCGCCGCGGCGTCGGCGCGAATCCGGCTGGCAGCGCCGCAGGCGAGCCGCTATCCTTCGCCCATCCCCACGGCTTTCGCCGAAAACCCTACAGCGAAGGAGCAGGCCCATGGCCGGAAAGATCGATGCGCGCCTCAAGGACCTCAAGATCGAGCTGCCCAAGGCGGCCTCCCCAGTCGCCAATTACGTCCCCTGCGTCCAGGCCGGCAATATCCTGTTCGTCTCCGGCCAGGTGACCTTCTGGAACGGCGAGCTCAAATATGTGGGCAAGGTCGGCAAGGAGATATCCGTCGAGGACGGCCAGGCGGCAGCCCGGCTCTGTGCGCTCAACGTCATCGCGCAAGCCAAGGCCCATCTCGGCGATCTCGACCGGGTCAAGCGGGTATGCCAGGTGCACGGCTTCGTCAACGGCACGCCGGATTTCATCGACCACCCGAAGGTCGTGAACGGCGCCTCCGATCTTTTCGTGCAGGTCTTCGGTGAGGCCGGCAAGCATGCGCGATTTGCCGTCGGCTCAGGATCGCTTCCCGCCAATGTCGCCGTCGAGGTCGCAGCCATCCTCGAGGTCGCCTGAACCCTTGCGATCCATGGGAGGCCGGCCCATCTTCCCTGGCATGACGAGGCGGGGCCGGAACACGGACAGCGCCGATGCCTGATGGCCGCGAACCCGCGAGCATTAGGCTCGTCGAGCGCATCGCCGACGTTCCGGCCGCAAGCTGGGACGCCTGCGCCGGGGGCGACAACCCCACCGTCAGTCACGCCTTCCTCCATGCGCTCGAGGAAAGCGGGTCGGCGACGGCGGAGGCCGGCTGGCTGCCGCAGCATCTTTTGATGGAAGACGGCGCCGGTCGCCTGATCGCCGCAGCACCTCTCTATCTCAAGAGCCACTCCTACGGCGAATATGTCTTCGATCACGGCTGGGCCGATGCCTATGAGCGGGCGGGTGGGCGCTATTACCCGAAGCTTCAGGTCGCGGTGCCGTTCACGCCGGTGCCGGGGCCCCGTCTCCTCGTGCGCGCCGACGCGCCGGCCGGATCCTGCGAGACGTTGATCGCAGCCCTCGTCGAGATCGCGCGGCGTCACCGCGTCTCGTCGCTTCACGTCACCTTCCCGCTCGAAGCCGAGTGGCGGAAGCTCGGCGAGGCGGGACTCCTCCTGCGCGAAGGCGAGCAGTTCCATTGGGAGAATCGCGGCTATGCCAGCTTCGAGGCGTTCCTCGCCGCGCTAAGCTCGCGCAAGCGCAAGAACATCCGCAAGGAGCGCGCGGCGGCCGTAGCGGACGGCATCGAGATCCTGACGCTCACGGGATCGGCAATCGAGCCGCGCCATTGGGACGCCTTCTTCCGCTTCTACCGCAATACTGGCGACCGCAAATGGGGCTATCCCTATCTCACTCGCGACTTCTTCCACCGTCTCGGCGCCACTATGGCCGACAAGGTCGTCCTCATCATCGCCGAGCAGCGGGGCCGCCCGATCGCCGGCGCGCTCAACCTCCTCGGCAGCGACACCCTTTACGGCCGCAACTGGGGCTGCCTCGGAGAGTTCCCGTTCCTCCACTTCGAGTGCTGCTATTACCGCGCGATCGACTTCGCCATCGCGCGCAGCCTCAGGCGTGTCGAGGCGGGGGCGCAAGGCCCCCACAAGATCCAGCGCGGCTATCTTCCCGTGCCGACCTACAGCGCCCATTGGATTCGAGACAAGGCCTTCGCCAAGGCCGTCGCGGACTTCCTCGCGCGCGAGCGGCGCGCCGTCGCCCATGAGCGCGAAGCGCTCGCCGAGTTCTCGCCCTTCCGAAAGGAGCCCGACCGCGCCTGAGCGCGCGCCGGCTGCCGACTATTCGACGAGCGCCGGCTCTCCCGGCTGCCCGGCCTGGGATTTGGGCTTCCTGCGCGTGCGGATCTCAGGCACGTAATCGAAGGCGAGCACATTGCCCTCGAGCCGCACCTTGACGATGCCGCCTTGCACGAGCTTGCCGAAGAGGAGCTCCTCGGCAATGCCCTTCTTGACGTGCTCCTGGATGACGCGACCGAGGGGACGGGCGCCGAAAGCCGGATCATAGCCCTTCTGCGCGAGCCAGCGGCGCGCCTCGGCGGTCAGCTCGATGGTGACGTTGCGGTCGGCGAGCTGCTCCTCGAGCTGCATGACGAATTTGTCGACGACGCGCTCGACGATCTCCGGAGTCAGGTGCGCGAAGCCGATGGTCGCATCGAGCCGGTTGCGGAACTCCGGCGAGAACAAGCGGTTGATCGCCTCCTGATCGTCGCCGAGCCGCGTCGCGCGCTCGAAGCCGATGGGCGGCTTGGCCATCTCGGCGGCCCCCGCATTCGTCGTCATGATGAGGATCACATTCCGGAAGTCGATCGACTTCCCGTTGTGGTCCGTTAGCTTGCCGTGGTCCATCACCTGAAGCAGGATGTTGAAAAGATCGGGATGGGCCTTCTCGATCTCATCCAGGAGAAGCACCGCGTAGGGATGCTGATCGATCGCGTCGGTCAGCAAGCCGCCCTGGTCGAAGCCGACATAGCCGGGCGGGGCGCCGATGAGCCGCGAGACCGTGTGCCGCTCCATGTATTCCGACATGTCGAAGCGGATGAGCTCGACCGAGAGCGAATGGGCGAGCTGGCGTGCGACCTCGGTCTTCCCGACGCCGGTTGGGCCCGAGAAGAGATAGCAGCCGATCGGCTTCTCGGGCTCGCGCAGGCCGGCGCGCGCCAGCTTGATGGCGGAGGACAGGGCGTGGATCGCCTGGTCCTGGCCGAACACCATGCGCTTCAGATCCTGCTCGAGGTTCTTGAGAATGCTCATATCGTCCCGCGACACGTTGCGTGGCGGGATGCGCGCGATCTTGGCGACCACGGCCTCGACGTCCTTGACGGTCACCGTCTTGCGCCGCTTGCTCTCGGGCAGCAGCATCTGCGCGGCTCCCACCTCGTCGATCACATCGATCGCCTTGTCGGGGAGCTTGCGATCATTGATATAGCGCGAGGCGAGCTCGACGGCCGCGCGAATGGCATCGCCCGTGTAGCGAACGCGGTGATGCCGCTCGTAATAGGGCTTGAGCCCCTGAAGAATCTTCACCGCATCCTCGACCGACGGCTCGTTCACGTCGATCTTCTGGAAGCGGCGGACGAGGGCGCGATCCTTCTCGAAATAGGTGCGATATTCCTTGTAGGTTGTCGAGCCGATGCAGCGGATGGCGCCGCTGGCCAGCGCCGGCTTCAGGAGATTGGAGGCGTCCATCGAGCCGCCGCTCGTGGCCCCGGCGCCGATCACCGTGTGGATCTCGTCGATGAAGAGCACGGCATTCTTCTGATGCTCGAGCTCGTTGATCACCGCCTTGAGGCGCTCCTCGAAATCGCCGCGATAGCGGGTCCCCGCCAGCACGGCCCCCATGTCGAGATTGTAGATGACGGCGCCGCGCAGCACGTCGGGCACCTCGCCGCGCACGATCCGGCGCGCCAAGCCCTCGGCGATCGCCGTCTTGCCCACGCCCGGATCGCCCACGTAGAGCGGGTTGTTCTTCTGACGGCGGCAAAGGATCTGGATGGTGCGCTCGACCTCGTCCTCGCGGCCGATGAGCGGGTCGATCTTGCCCTGGCGCGCCTTCTCGTTGAGGTTCACGCAATAGGTGCCGAGAGCGTCCTGGCCCCGGCGCACGACCTTCTCAGCAGCGGCGTCCTCGTCGGCGCCGTGCGGGCTCTTCGTCTGGCTCTGGCTCGGAACCTTGGCGATGCCGTGGGAGATGTAGTTGACGGCATCGAGCCGGGTCATGTCCTGCTCTTGCAGGAAGAACACCGCGTGGGATTCCCGCTCGGCGAACATGGCGACCAGCACGTTGGCGCCCGTCACCTCCTCGCGCCCGGAGGACTGGACGTGGATCGCGGCGCGCTGGAGCACGCGCTGAAAGCCCGCCGTCGGCTTCGCGTCCTCAAGCCGGCTGGTGATCAGGCTCGAGAGCTCGTTGTCGACATACTCGACGAGGTCCCGGCGCAGCTTCTCGACATCCACGCCGCAGGCGCGGAGCACGGAGACCGCATCGGGATCGTCGGCAAGCGCCAGCAAGAGATGCTCGAGCGTGGCGTATTCATGCCGTCGCTCGTTGGCCAGGGCCAGCGCGCGATGAAGGCTTTGTTCGAGATTGGGAGACAACATTCGACCCGACCTATAGACCTGCCAGAGAGACGCTATTCCTTTTCGAGCGTGCATTGCAGCGGGTGCTGATGACGCCGCGCGTAATCGATCACCTGGTTAACCTTGGTTTCGGCCACCTCGAAAGTATAGACGCCGCATACGCCGACGCCGCGGCGATGAACATGCAGCATGATTTGAGTCGCCTCTTGCTCGTTCTTGCCGAAAAAGCGCTCAAGCACATGTACGACGAACTCCATCGGCGTGTAGTCGTCGTTCAGCATCAGCACCTTGTAAAGCGCCGGCTTCTTGGTCTTCGGCCGGGTCTTGATCACCACGCCCGTACCGGTGCCGCCATCCTCGTCAGATCTCCGGGTCGCAGTCATGGCCGTCGCAGGGATCATCGCGTCTGGTATCGAGCGTCGCCTCTATGATATTGGATTTTGCTGCTCCGACAAAAGCCCTTCGCGCAATAAAATATTCTCTTCTTGCCGCAAGGCGAGTCCCCGAGATCAACCCCCTGCGAAAACACAAAGGGCCCGCGGCGCGACGCCGCAGGCCCTCAGCGGTTCGGTCTTGACGACGATCAGGCGGCGATCGGCTTCAGGATCTTCTCGACCGTGACGCTGACCTGCTCCTGGATCGGCTCGAAGGCGTCGCTCACCACCTTGACGCCGATCTCGCCGAGCCGGGTCCCCTGCTCCATCCACGAATCGAAGGCCTGCTTGGCGAAATCACTTTGCAGCTCGACGAGTTCCCGAAGGGTCTTCACGGTGAAGAGCGCCTGCGTGTTGGAAACCGATTTCTCGAGCGACGCCTGGCCGTAGCTGGCAACCTCCTTGCCGAGAGACTCGAGGCCCTTCACCAGCACCGTCGACGCCTTGACCACGGCGTCGAGATTGCTCTTCCCGAGGGTCGTCAGCTCGTCATAGCTCGCGAAGGCGGCGCTGGTCGCCTTCTCAAGATGCTCCTGGGTCGCCGCGAGGGCCTTCTCATAATTGCGCGCCGCCGTTTCCGTCGACAGCTTCACCACGTTCTCCACGGTCTGCTTGCCGGCCTCGGTATTGGTGTCGAGGGTCTGGGCAAGCTTCTCGCTCTTCGCTCTGGGTGCCATTGCCTATCTCCTAATCCAAATCCATCGGCGTGCCGCGTCGGGGGCGAGTGGGCACGAGCCTAAATTGCTGCACTGCAGCGTGAGATTGGATATGCGGGGAGCCGGCGCTTCTGTCAAGGATTTTGTGCAACGCAACAAGCGCCTGCCCGCCGCCGCCACGAGCGTGTTGGAAGGGCCGTTCCCGTTGTCGCACGAGGTCACGGCGGACGGCGCAACCGAGAGCTGCGCCGGCGCCAAGCGAAATTCTTCTGCGCGATCCGCACTTTAGAATGGACACTGAATCCGGCGCTCCATAGAATCGCCACAATCGCGTCAGGGATTTGTTTACCCTTTGATGCGAAGATTGGGGAAAGAGGGATGGGGTCCGGGTCATGACAAAGGGTCGCCTCGCCACTGGCGCGTTCTGGCTTCTGATCGGTTTGGTTGCGCTGGCGTCGGCTCCCGGAGCCCAGGCGAAGACCCATCGTCATCACCCGATCGTCGCCCACGCGGCCGGGCCGCGCTTCTCCTCCCTGGTCATCGACGCGAAGACGGGCGCCGTCCTCGAGGAATACAACGCCGACGACCGCCACTACCCCGCCTCGCTCACCAAGATGATGACCCTCTACCTGACCTTCGAAGCGCTCGCATCCGGGCGGCTTCAGAAGGCGGAGCCGCTGCGGGTTTCCGCCCATGCGGCCGCGCAGGCGCCCTCGAAGCTGGGGCTCATCCCCGGCCACACCATCACCGTCGAGGAGGCGATCCTCGCCCTTACCGTGAAATCGGCCAATGACGCCGCGGTGGTCCTCGGCGAGGCGCTGGGCGGAACCGAATCCCATTTCGCGGAGCTCATGACCGAGAAGGCCCATGAGCTGGGGATGCGATCCACCACCTTCCGCAATGCCTCGGGCCTGCCCAACAAGGAGCAGGTGACGACGGCGCGCGACCTCGCCGTGCTCGCCCGCGCGCTCATTCGCGACTACCCTCAATATTACCATTACTTCAGCGCCCGGGAATTCGCGTTCCAGGGCGTGATCATCCCGACCCACAACCATGTCCTCGAGCGCTATGAGGGGGCGGACGGTCTCAAGACCGGCTATATCAACGCATCGGGCTTCAATCTCGTGAGCTCGGCGGTGCGCAACGGCCATCGCCTGATTGGCGTGGTTCTGGGCGGAACGACGAGCGCCGCGCGCGACCGCGCCATGATGCGTCTTCTCGACACGGCCTTCGCCGAGGAAGACCAGTCCGTGCGCGTGGCGAGCTTTGTCCCCGATCGTGCTGCGAAGCCGGCGAATCTCGCCGAGTTCAAGCCGGCCAATGCCGTTGCGTCGCCCAAACCGCAGCCCATCGCGGTGGCTTCCGCTCCGGCGCCCGTCGCCGCGGCGCCCGCTCCGGTGTCCGCGACCTCCGTGCTCGCCCCCGTGCCCGTCTCGGCGGTGCCGACGCCCGCCGTCGCGACCGCGGCTGCGCCGGCAGCTTCGTCGAGCGACGAGGCGGCGGACGACTCTCGCGACATCGGCTGGGGAGTCCAGGTCGGCGCCTATGGTCGCTATACCCTCGCCAATGCGGCAGCGCTCAAGACGAAGCGCGGCATGCACGAGCTTGCGACGACGACGATCTCCGTGACCCGCATGCGCGTAGGCGGCGTCACCCTCTACCGCGCCCGCCTCATCGGCTTGAGCGAGCGGGAGGCGCGCGCCGTCTGCGCCGACCTCCACCGGCACAAGAGCCAATGCATGCTCGTGGTCCCCAGCAGCGACCGCTCGATCGCTCAGGTCAGCCAGTAACCGGCCGCCCCTGAGGGGCGCCGCGCGCCCTATCGTGTGATCCAGCGCGGGCGACCGCGGCCGCTATATCTCGCTTCCCGGTAGACGGCGATCCACGGCGCCATGCGGCGCAGGAAGCCGCGCTTGTGCCGGCGCTGCCATGATGCGAGCCGCCACTCCATCCGACGCACGGGAATATGGCCGGCGCCGCGATAGACCATCGCCGGCTGTATCTCGCCGCTGCCGAGGCGAACCCGGCAGGCGCAGAGGCGGTAGTTGCGGCCCTCGAAATGACGGAGCCGCAGGATCTGCCCGGCACGCAGCCCGCGTGCCAATAGACCCGGCAGCCAGACGCCGGGGCGCGGAACAATGACGGGCGCCGTCGAATGGCGCTTGGCCATGCGGCGGAAGCCGTGAAGGCGCGCCGGCTCGAGCCGCAAACCCGTCGCCTTCGGCCCGAGCACGAGGCCGCGCACATCGGCGTCCATCAGGGTCCCGTAGAAGAAGAGATCCACGGCGCGTCACGCCGAGAATGCGATGCCGCTGGCCTTGAGCTGCTCCGCAAGGATCGCCTTGAGGCGAGCAAGGCCGGCCTCGCTGGATGCCTCGCAACGTGCCACCAGCACATCCTGGGTGTTGGAGGCGCGGAGCAGCCACCAGCCATCGGCGGTGCGAACGCGCACGCCGTCGATCCCGCTAACATCGGCTTTGTCTGCGGCGAGGCGCGCCTTCACCTCCTCGACGGCGGCGAATTTGCGGGCCTCGCCGCAAGGGATGCGCAGTTCGGGCGTGTTGACGACGGCCGGCAGGCGATCGCGCATCTCGGCGAGGCTGGCGTCCTCCCGTGAGACGACGTTGAGGAGCCGGACGGCCGCATAAAGCGCGTCGTCATAGCCGTAATAACGATCAGCGAAAAAAATATGCCCGCTCATCTCGCCGGCGAGCAGCGCGCCCGTCTCTGCCATTTTCGCCTTGATGAGCGAATGGCCGGTCCGCCACATGAGCGGCTTTCCACCCATGCGCGCGACCGCGTCGAAAAGGACCTGGCTTGCCTTCACGTCAGCGATGATGGTGGCGCCGGGCTGCCGTCGCAGCACGTCCTGGGCGAGGAAGACGAGGAACTGGTCGCCCCACAGGATGCGTCCCTTTCCGTCGAGCACGCCGATGCGATCGCCGTCGCCGTCAAATGCAATGCCGAGGTCGCAGCCCTCGCGGAGCACCGCGGCGCGCAGCTGCTCGAGATTCTCAGGAACGGTCGGATCAGGATGATGCGATGGGAAGCGACCGTCGATCGCCTCGTTGAGGAGCACATGGGTGCCGGGAAGCGCCTTGGTGAGATCGGCCATGACGGCGCCTGCGGCGCCGTTCCCCGCATCCCAGGCGACCTTGAGCGGCCGCCCCGTCTCCATGTCTTGCAGCAGCCGCGCCACATAGGTGGCGCGCAGATCGTGATCGGCGAGCTTGCCGCGACCCGATGCGAAATCGCCGGCGCGGGCGATCGCGCCGAGACGCTGAATGTCGCCACCATAGATCGCGGCACCCTTCGACACCATCTTGAAGCCGTTGTAGTTCGCGGGATTGTGCGAGCCCGTCACCATCACGGCGCCGTCGGTCTGGAGATGCTTGCTGGCGAAGTAAAGCATCGGTGTCGGGCCGAGGCCGATGCGCAGCACGTCGGCACCCGTCGACACCAGCCCCTCGGCAAGCGCAGCGGCGAGCTCGGGCGAGCTGAGCCGGCCGTCATAGCCGAGCGCCACGGTCCGGCCTCCGCCGCGAAGGACGAAGGTGCCGAACGCGCGTCCGAGCGCGCGCGCGTCGCGCCCATCGAGGGTCTCGCCGACGATTCCGCGGATATCGTATTCGCGGAGGATGCTCTCTTTGAAGATATGCGCCGTCATTCCTCGCTCCCCATCTGCGTCGCCGGGCGGTGCTGCGGCGGGATCAGCGCCGGTCAGCGGCTTGGGCGCCCGACGCAAGTGTAGCGGAATCCAGCGGCCTTCATCTCCTCCGGCTCGTAGATATTGCGATAATCGACGATCACCGGCTCCTTGAGCAGGCTCTTTACCCGGGCGAGGTCCAGCGCGCGAAACTCGTTCCATTCGGTGATGATCGCAAGGGCGTCCGCATCCGCCATCGTGTCATAGGCGCTTTGACACCAGGCGACGCCGTCGAGGAGCTTCTTGGCCTCCTGCATCCCTTCGGGATCGAAGACGCGCACCGCAGCCCCGGCACGGCGCAGGGCCGGCACGATATCGAGGCTCGGGCTCTCGCGCATATCGTCGGTATTGGGCTTGAAGGTCAGCCCCAGCACCGCGATCGTCTTGCCCGCGACCGAGCCGCCGCAGGCCTCGACGATCTTTCCGGCCATGCGCTGCTTGCGCCTGGCATTCACGTCGACCACGGTCTCGACGATGCGCAGGGGCGCTCCCGCCTCCTGGGCGATCCGCACGAGCGCAAGCGTATCCTTGGGAAAGCATGAGCCGCCATAGCCGGGCCCCGCATGCAGGAATTTGCGCCCGATCCTGCCGTCGAGGCCGATCCCGCGGGCGACATCGTGCACATTCGTGCCGAGGCGCTCGCAGAGATCGGCGATCTCGTTGATGAAGCTGATCTTGGTAGCGAGGAAGCTGTTGGCGGCGTATTTGATCAGCTCGGCGGTCTCGGGAGCGGTGAAGAGGATCGGTGTCTCGATGAGATAAAGCGGCCGATAGAGTTGACGCATGACCTCGCGCGCGCGGTCGCTGTCTGTTCCGATCACCACGCGGTCGGGCCGCATGAAGTCGTTGATCGCCGATCCCTCCCGCAGGAATTCCGGATTCGAGACGACATCGAAATTTGCCCGCGCCTGGCTCTCGCCGATGATTCGGCTTACCTCGCGGCAGGTCCCGACGGGCACGGTGGACTTCGTCACCACCACCGTGTAGCCGCGGAGCGCGCCGGCGAGCTCGCGGGCGGCATCATACACGTATGTGAGGTCGGCATAGCCGTCGCCCCGGCGGCTGGGCGTTCCCACTGCGATGAAGACCGCATCGGCGCCGTCCACAGCCTTGGCGAGATCCGTCGTGAAGGATAGCCGGCCATCCTTCACATTGCTCTCTACCAGCGCGTCGAGGCCGGGCTCGTAGATGGGGATTTCGCCATGCTTGAGGCGCGCGACCTTGCCCTGGTCCTTGTCGACGCAGACGACCTCGACGCCGAACTCGGAAAAACAGGCGCCGGAGACCAGCCCGACATAGCCGGTGCCGATCATGGCAATACGCATGGGAACCCCCTCTCAGGACGACCGACGTGTTCTTTCACCCTATAGCCGAGCGTCAACCGGCCCTAGCTTTGGCACTTCCGTTCGCGGCATAGCGCCGGATGACCTCGGCGACGGCGGCGCCGAGGTCCTCGCGCGCGAGCGCGAAGGCGACGTTCGCCTCGAAGAACCCGACCTTGTCGCCGCAATCGAAGCGGGTACCGGCAAAGCGAAAGCCGTGGAAGGGGCCGTGGCCGATCATATGCGCGAGCGCGTCGGTGAGCTGGATCTCGCCGCCCGAGCCCTTCTCGCGGCGGTCGAGATGCTCCATGACGGCGGGCTGCAGGAGATAGCGCCCGATGATCGAGAGGGTCGAGGGCGCCTTCTCCGGCACCGGCTTCTCGACAAGGCCGCGCACCTCGACGAGCTTGCCGCGGTCGTGCGCGACGTCGAGCACGCCATAGCGGTTGGTGTGGGCGCGCGGCACCTCCATGACGGCCACCATATTCCCGCCGGTCTCGGCATAGGCCTCGATCATCTGCTTGAGACAGGGAGTCTCCGCGAGGACGAGGTCATCGGCGAGAAGCACGGCAAAGGGCTCGTCATTGATGAGATTGCGCGCGCACCACACAGCATGGCCGAGGCCGAGCGGCTCCTGCTGGCGCATATAGGCGACGCGGCCGGGTGCGGGGAGCCAGCGCCGGATCTCGTCGAGCTCCTTGAGCTTGCCGCGCTCAGCCAGCACGCTCTGCAGCTCGTAGCTGTGATCGAAATGATCCTCGATCGCCGCCTTGCCGCGGCCGGTGACGAAGATGAACTCCTCGATGCCGGCCGCCTGCGCCTCCTCGAGGGCGTATTGGATGAGCGGCTTGTCGACGACTGGCAGCATCTCCTTCGGCATCGCCTTGGTGGCCGGCAGGAAACGGGTCCCCAGCCCGCCGACGGGGAAAATGGCTCTGCGAATGCGCCTGGTCATGCTCTCCGTCTTTCGCGGCTTGGACGATGGTCGGATTCGGGGCTGCTTTGTGCCACAGGCGTGGGCGAGCCGCAACCGCGCACCCGCCTACGGTTAATCCCGCAGCAGCGTCTCTTTCGCTTGATTCACTTTGGCCGCGAGATAGGCCGAGCCGCCGGTATCGGGATGGAGCTTCATCATAAGACGGCGATAGGCGTCCTTGATCTCAGCCGGGCTCGCGCCCTCGGCAAGGCCCAGCAAGGCGAGCGCCTCCCCGCGCGTCATCGCCGCCGACGCCGTACCGCCTGCTCGGCCATCCGCAGCACCTGCGCCCCCGGCCGTCTCGTCCGCGCGCTCGCGCCATGTCGAGGCGAAGCGCCGATCGAGATAGGCCTCGATGAGGGCCACCGATTCGGGGTCCTGGCGGCGGCATTCTTCGCGAAGCGCGCGGAGCTCGGCGAGGGACAAGCCGTCGAGCGCCTGCTCGGCACGCGCGCCGCTCCGCACGCGGCCGGTCATCACGCCGGTGTCGTGATCGAGCGTCATCTCGAGCATTGCCGTCTCGACGCGCGAGGTCGCGCCGGCACTTGCCCCGCCCATGGGCCTCGTGCGAGCCCACCACGCCTTCCTGCGCAGGAGAGCGGGAAAGGCGATGCCGAGCACCGCCACGGCATAGGACCAGCGGCCCGAGAGCGCGAGGAGCAGCACGATCGCCACGGCGACAATGCCGCCGCCGTAGCGCAGGCCCTTCGCGAGCGCGCGGGGATCAGCGGCGGCGATCCAGCGCGCAAGAAGAATGAAGCTGAGAAGAACGGCGATGCCGAGAAGAAAATAGGCGATCATGGCGCTACGGCGCGAGCGTGCTAGCCGAGCTGGCGCGTGAGCAGGCGTGCGGCCTTGCCTCTCGTTCGACCGTAATCCTCGAGCGCGGGACGGCCCCCGGCGGCATAGGCCGCGACGGCGCCGAGGAGCTCCCTGAGCTGCTGCGCGCTCGCGGCGTCGAAGGCGCAGTAGGCGCCGCCCGTGAGGCGCGCGATGTCGCGGAAGCACCGCGCCGCGACGGGATCGTCGCCTTCGTGGAACATGAAGGCGGGCACGCCGAGGAGCCCCAGCTCGCCGGCGAGACGGCGCAGCTCGTCGGCGCTCTCCTCCATGCAATCGCCGACGAAGACCAGCGCGTTCACCTTGCGGCGCTTCGTCTCGGCGATGGCGTGGCGCAGCACCTTCGCGATCTGGGTCTGCCCCGAGCGGCAGAGCACGGCGCTCATGCGGCGCACCAGCGCGTCGGCGCTCGTCACCCAGGGGCTCGCCTTGCATTCGCCGAAGCCGCGATAGAAGACGAGCTGCACCTCGAGCCCGCCCAGCGCCTCGGTCGCGAGGAACATCTCGCCCTGGATCTGGCAGGCGCGATCCCAGCTCGGTTCGCGGGAGGCGGTGGCGTCCATGGCGAAAAGAAGTCGCCCCCGGCACCCGTCCGTGCGGGGTGCCGGCACGCGCGCCGCCTCAGCCAGGAATTCCGCCACTTTCGCAGCGTCCGCCGCCGCGGGAAGGCGTTTCCCGCGCGCGCCCATCTCAAGCCGGGCGCAGCCACACGGCGGTATCGTGGAACACCGCCCCGCCCCGGGGATAGCCCGGGTCGGCGCTTGTCAAGCTGTTGATTCCCTTGCCGTCCTCGAAGGCGCCGTTGGGCCACACGCCCTCCACGACGACGACGCCGCGCTGCACCCCGTCGAAGGGGCGGACGGGGGCGACTATGGCTCCCCTTTCGTTCCCCAGCCGCGCCCGCGCCCCCTCGGCAAGGCCCAAGTCCCGGCAATCCTCGGGATGCACGAGGATGGTGGGGCGCCCCTCGCGCTGGCGCGAGCTCGGGGTCTCGGTGAAACTGGTGTTGAGGAAGGAGCGCGAAGGCGCGGCGACGAGGCGGAAGGGCCGCTCGGGCGTCGCCGTGTCGATGACGGCGAGATGGTCGGGCATGGCGCTCATGCGCGCGCCGTCGGGCCCGAGGGCCTGCCAATCGGCCTTGAAGTGGAACTTGCCGTCGGCATGGCCGAAGCCGTTCAAGAAATGCATCTCCTCGAAGGAGAGGGCGCAATCGATCCAGCGCATGCGCCAGGCGGTCTCGACATCGGGAAGCCCGCTCGCGCGCAGAGTCGCATCCATGAGCTCCCAGGTCGTCATCTCGAAGCCGGGATGCCGCGCCCCCAGGCGCTTGGCGAGGGCGCAGAGCACGTCGTGATTGCAGCGGCTCTCGCCCACGGGCTCGATCACCCGCCGCGTCACCTGGAAATGGGTGTGGCCGCTCGCGGTATAGAAATCGTCATGCTCGAGGAAGGTGGTGGCGGGAAGGACGATATCGGCCATCGCCGCCGTCTCGGTCATAAACTGCTCGTGCACGCAGACAAAGAGGTCGTCGCGGGCGAAGCCCTCGCGCACCTTGTTGCCCTCGGGGCAGACGGTGACGGGGTTGGTGTTCTGGATGAAGAGGGCGGTGATGGGCGGGCCATCGCCGAGATCGCGCGCATCGCCGCAGAGGATGGGGCCGATGCGCGACTGGTCGAGGAGGCGCACTGAGCGGTCGAGGGCGTCCAAGCCCATGATCAGGGTCTTGTCGATGGGGTAGAGCCCCGTCTGGCCGTAAAGCGCCCCGCCGCCCGGATACTTCCAGGCGCCGGTGACGGCGGGAAGGCAGCTCACCGCGTGCATCTGCTGGGCGCCGTTGCGCGAGCGGGTGAAGCCATAGCCGATGCGGATATAGCTGCGCTTGGTGCGGCCGTAGAGCCGCGCGAAATCGACGATGGACTCGACGGAGAGGCCGGTGATGGCGCTCGCCCATTCCGGCGTGCGCGTCTTGAGATGAGCCTCGAGCTCGGCGGGCACGTCGGTATAGCGCGCGAGATAGTCGCGGTCGGCGAAGCCCTCCTTGAAGAGGACGTGCATGACGGCGCAGGCGAGCGCGCCGTCGGTGCCGGGGCGCAGCATGAGATGGATGTCCGCCTGCTCGGCCGTGCCGCCGCGATAGGGATCGACGACGACGAGGGGGGCGCCCCGCGCCTTCCGCGCCTGGGCGATGTGGTGCATCAGGTTGACCTGGGTATGCACCGGGTTGCCGCCCCAGACGACGACGAGATCGGAATGGGGCCCGATCTCGCGCGCATCGGTGCCGCGCTTGAAGCCGGCCCCGGCCATCCAGCCCACATCGGAGAGGCCGACGCAGATGGTGCTGTGCTGGCGCGAGTATCTCATCACGTGGCGCAGGCGCTCGATGCCGTCGCGCTGCACGAGGCCCATGGTGCCGGCGTAGAAATAGGGCCATACCGTCTCGGGGCCGTAGCGCTCGGCGGCGCGCTGCAAGCGATGGGCCACCTCGTCGAGGGCGTCGTCCCAGGAGAGGGGCCGGAAGGCCGCCATCCCCACCCCCTTGGCGCCGACGCGGCGCAGCGGCGTCGTCAGGCGGCCGGGATGGTGGACGCGCTCGGCGTAGCGCCCGACCTTGGCGCAGACGACGCCCGAGGTATAGGTGTTGTCCCGCGCGCCGCGCACGCGGCCGATGGTGCGGGCGTCGAGGCGCTCCACCTCGAGGGCGCAGGTGCTCGGGCAATCATGGGGGCAGGCCGAGGGGAGGATCTCGATATCGGCCTTCCGCCGCGTGGTCTGGTCGAGGGGCATGCGCTCTCGCTGCTTCCGATTCTCAGTGGTCTAGCACAGCATGGGCTTCGACCGGATCACGAAATTTGCGTCGTCATTCCCGCGCAAGCGGGAATCCAGCGGCTTCTGGGCCCCCCGCTCCCCGCCAGCACGGGACAAGCTCCACGGGGGCGACGACAGGCGTGCTCCAACGCAAGGCCCATCCCGCGCTAACACGCCAAGAATACGACGGTTTCGGGGAGGGGGGAAGGTGGGGCCGATTCTGGTATGCGCCCCTCAACCGTCGTGCCCGCGAAAGCGGGCACCCAGGACTCTGAGTTCCTGGTTTCCGGCTCTCCGCTTCGCTTCGGCCGGAATGACGGATGGGAGGGAAATTCAGGCCGCGATGCTAGTCCCCAGCTTTCCCTGCCCTCGTGAGATTGAGCGCGAGCCGAGGCGCGTCGCCTGCATCAGTGCGCGGATCTCGATGGAGGTCAGTGGCAGAACGTCGTCATCGTCAAAAAGCCCACCGTTGAACCAGGGGATGGTCGTCTTGCCGAAGCGGTCCTTGTCGGAGCGCATCGCGCCGAAGAGATCGCGGAGCGTATCGCCGAAATACGAGTCGGGCTGCCGGAGCGCTTCCTCGACGATCTCGGCGAATAGGCGGTCGGGAAGCAGGCCAATATTCTCGTCCTCGACGAACATGCTGAAGACGAACTTGTTGAGTAAATGCGCGACCCTCCGGGGCTCATATTTTCGCTGCTGAAGCGCTTGCGAGATGCTCGCCAAGGCGCGCGCCGCATCCGCCGTGACGCTCTCGCGACTCTTGTTCGGGCGCAGATATTCGGGATTCTCGAAGGCCGAGCGCAACAGGCGTATGTTCTCGGGGCTTCGCAGATCGGCGAGCTGGATGATGCGAGTCTGGACAACAGAGTTGGTGAAATTCGTGTGGATGCGGATTTCCTTCATGTCCGACACGATCAGGAGGGGAGGATTCTCCAGCGCGTCGGCATATTCCTTGAGCTGGCTATAGGCCTTGATCAGGCTCGCTTGCTTGCCCTTGTATTCCCAGGCGAAGCAATTCTTCTTCCACACATCTGCGCGCCCCGTCCGCCCGTCCAGCTTCTTGACGGATTTCTCGAAGGTGAAGCTCTTGCCCGTCGGATCGGCCTTGGCCGGGCGGTCCACCTCAAGCAGGTCGCAGAGATCGAGGAAGTGCTCCCGCGACGCCGAGGATTCGGACAACGTGACCCGGCGCCATTTTTCGATGAATTCCTGCGTGGTGATCATCGTCCCCCCTGGCCGTCACCATAGCAGGCAGATTTCGGGGCGAAAACATCCGAGCGGCGCGATCGACCCGCGACATCTTTTGACCCGCTACACCTCCTCCGGCCATTGCTGCGCGCCGTGCAGCACGCGCAGGATGGTGACCTCGCCCGCAGCCACGCGATAGGCCACGATGAAGGGCGTGCCGGCGACGACAAACTCGCGCGTGCCTCGCACCCGTCCGCGCCGGCCGGAATTCGGATGCGCGGCGAGGCGCTTGACCTGACGATCGATCGCCGCGAGCACCGCGCGAGCAACGGGCGGATTGTCCCGTGCAATATATCCGGCGATCGCGAGCAGATTGGCGCTGGCGCCCGGAAGCCACCTAACGCGCACGCCGGCCGCGCGCCTTGGCCGCCGCGTGGTCGATGGCAGCCTGCGCCTCGGCCATCGCCTTTGCATGCGGCACCGTCGCGGTCGCGGAATCGGCCGCCTCGCGCAGCCCCGCCTCCACTTGCGCGCGGAACCAGCGATCATGCGCCGCGGCCGCATGGGCGCGCCGCATCGCGGCGGCGCGGTCGGGGCGTCGCGCACCGCCGGCGGCAACGTCGGGATTCCACCGCGTCGCGTCGATCTGTGCCGTCCCGATCCCCATCTCGCGAAGGAGCAGCATCGCCTTGCGCAGATCGGCGAAGCGCCGCGGCTCGTGCCCGCGGGTCGTGACGAGAACGCCGTCCTCCCCACCCCGGGTCGCCACGGCGACGAGAAAGGCGCCACCCTCGCCCTTGAGGGTGACCGAGGCGATGCCGCCGGCACGGGTGGCGGCGCGAAGCTGCTCCAGCGTCAGGCTCTGCATGGTGTCATTCGATGATAATTGATCAGACGAAGATCTATCATCGTCGGACAGATAATAGAAGTATGCGTTTCTTGTTGACATCGACGTGTGTTCACTTTATGTTCTCTCCTACCATCTGCAGCAATCGGCGAGGATTCTGTGGCGCACGATAAGCCGAGGGCTCGAAATTACATCGACAGGCTGCTCGATACGAAGATGATCGATAACGCCGATATCGCGTCGAGGCTTGCCGAATTGCTGATCACCAACCATTACGGCCTCGCGCAGATGGAGGCGCAAAGGCCGTACAGCGTCATAGATCAGGAAGACCAATGGGTGGTGACGGGCAGCCGCAACAAGGACCGCGAGGACGAAGGCCTCGGACCGGCCAAAATCATCATCCGGAAAAAAGACGGCAAGATCCTGGACATGCATATTCCCTATGTTCTGCATCCTCATCCGGACGTGAGGCCGATCCTTGCCCACGCGCAGAAAATCAAACGATAGGGGGTGCCCGCTCCGGCATCGCTTCATTGTCGTTGCGCGATCGGCCTTGGGAGCCTCGACAGCTCGTCATTGCGACACCAGCCTCGCGAGGGGGAAGCAAGCCGGTCTTTTGCAAAGACTCCTGGATCGCGTCGTCCCGCGCTACGCACGGTCCTCGCGATGACGATGTCTAGTTAGCGAGCTATATAATTATGATGCCCGCAACGAGCACGGGCATAACGACGAGAGCAAGTCTCTCATACACCTGTTGCGACCTGACACACGTCCCCACACACCTCTGCGCGCAAGGGGGAACCCAGTCGTTCTTGACAGTCCTGGGTTCCGGCTCTCCGCTTCGCTCCGGCCGGAATGACGAATTTGTATCCTCAGAACCGCCCGGCGCTGAAATCGGCGATGGCCTCGCGGATCTCCTCGGGCCGGTTCATCACGAAGGGGCCGTAGCGGGCCACGGGCTCGCGCAAGGGCCGTCCCGCGATGACGAGGAGCCGCGCCGCCTCGCCCTCGGCCGCGACTTCGACGCGGTCGCCGGGGCCGAGCACGGCGAGCTCGCCGCGGGCGACGGGCTTGGCCGCCTCCCCGGCGCCGATGCGCGCGCTGCCCTCGAAGACATAGGCGAAGGCCGCGTGGTCGCGGGGCAAGGCCTGGGCGAAGCCGGCACCCGCCGGCAGCGAGATATCGAGATAGACGGGCTCCGTCGCCACCGCGCGCACCGGCCCCTCGACCGCGCGCCCCTCGGCATCGCCGAGCCGCCCGGCGATCACCCGCACGCGCACGCCCGTGTCCAACGTGACTTCGGGGATCGCCTCGGGTGCGATGTCCTGATAGCGCGGCGCCGTCATCTTGTCCTTGGCGGGCAGGTTGACCCAGAGCTGGAAGCCCCAGAGCAAGCCGTTCTCCTGCTCGGGCATCTCGGAATGGAGGATGCCGCGGCCCGCCGTCATCCACTGCACGCTGCCGGGGCGCAGGAGGCCGGTATTGCCCTTGTTGTCGCCGTGGCGCATGCGCCCCGCCAGCATATAGGTCACCGTCTCGAAGCCGCGATGGGGATGCTCGGGAAAGCCGGCGATGTAGTCGGCCGCGTTGTCGGAGCGGAACTCGTCGAGGAGCAGGAAGGGATCGAGCCCCAGCAGCCGCGCGCTGCCGATGATGCGGGTGAGGCGCACCCCGGCGCCGTCATTCGCCGGCTGGCCGCGCACCAATGCCGTCACCGCGCGCGCGGCGCCGTCGGCATCGGCCGTCGCAGAGGTCTGCGCCGTCGTGGTCGTCGTCTTGGTCATGTCCATCTCCCGCGCGCGAAGGGCGCGCCTGATCGGTATGCCCGAGATATGGGGTGCTGCGCGCGCGGCAAAAGAGCTTCCGAGGCGGTAACCGCTTTCGCGACGGTAACCGTCCCCACCCCGTGCTATGATCGAGGAACAGCAGCAGAGCGATCGCCGTTCCCGCCGCCCCAAGCCGCGGCCGGTCGAGCCGCTTGGCGGCGGGTCGCCCGGCGATCCGAGGGAGGACCGCCATGCCCACCTATATCGCGCTCGTGAACTACACCGATTACGGCATTCGCCACATCAAGGAGTCGCCGAAGCGGGTCGACCAGGCCCGCGCCCTCCTCAAGGAGATGGGCGGCGAGCTCAAGGCCTTCTACATGACCATGGGCAGCTATGACATCACCGCCGTCTACGAGGCCCCCGACGACGCCGTCGCCGCGCGCTTCACCCTTCTCCTCGGCAGTGCCGGGAATGTGCGCACGACGACGCTCAAGGCCTTCCCGGAGACGGCCTATCGCGAGATCATCGCCTCGCTGGGATAGCGCGAGCTACTTGCTACACGAAGTAGGTCATGGCGAGGCCGCGAAGCGGTCGCGGTTGTCTTGGCGAGGACCGCGACACCGAGCGAAAGCGAGGTGGCGTGGGACGACGCCATCCAGGATATTTGCGGAAGGCTGGATTGCTTCACCCCTCCAGGGCTCGCAATGACGAACGCGCAAATGCAAAAAAGCGGCGCCGGATGCCGGCGCCGCCAGGGGGATGGGCGCGCCGCAGCGCGCCGAGATCATTTGACGGCGGGGCTCAATGGGTGGCCCGCGCCGCGGCGTGGCGCTGGGCGTCGCGCGAGGTGACGCGCGAGACCTGGCCGAAGAGCTGCTTCGGCGCCCGCAGCGCAAGGTCGGAGAGCGAGAGGATGCCGACGATCCGCTTCTGGCGGTTGAGCACCGGCATGTGATGGATCTGCTTCTCCTCCATGCGCATCAGCGCGTCCTCGACGCTCTCGTCCTCGAAGCACCAGGTGATGCCCTTGGTCATGACCTCCCGCGCCTTGGTGGTCTTCGGGTCGGCGCCCGCGGAGACGGCGCGACAGGCGAGATCGCGATCGGTGATCATGCCGATGAGGCGATCATTCTCCCCCACGGGGAGGCAGCCAATATTGTGGTCGCGCATCTTGATGGCGACCTCGGTCAGCGGGATCTCCGGGCTGATCCACTCCGCATGGGGAGTCATGGTGTCGCGTATCAGCTTCATGGCTACACTCCTGTTCCAAGCGGCCCGAGCGCGCGGCGCGGCGCTACCGCGAGCGATAGGAGCTCCCGATGGAGCATGGCCGGGCGCGTCGTCTTGACGGACGCGCCACGTCCCGGACCCGAACTCGTTCTGAATGAGCGATGGCAGAAGGGGGCAAGCCGTCCCAAAAATCCTCGTGCCGAATTCATCCTACGCCATCGCCGCCGCCGCGCCAAACGATATCGGCTGCGCGATTCTATCGCCCTGCGACGACGGCGGTGTCATACTATCGCATGATCAGGCGCTTGCTGGCCGCCATCATCGTAACCTTGGTGCTCGCGGGATGCGAGCTCGTGGCCGAGGGGGAGACCGAGATCCTGAGCGGCGATGCCAAGCATGTCGTGATCCGCGCCGGCGACCGCGGCGATCCGGCGGAGGTCGCCGGCAATTATTGCGGATCCTATGGCAAGTCCGCGGTCCTCGACCACAGCGAGCCCGTGGTCAATCGCGCCCATTTCGCCACCTATTACTACGTGTGCCGATAGGTCGATAGGCGCGCGGCGCGCGGCACCTACATCACCAGCGCTGCGGCGCGGACGGGGCAGCCGGTGCCGTCGCGCATCTTGAGCGGCAGGCAGACGAAGAGGAACTCCTTGCCGGCGAGGCGGTGGAGATTGCAGAGCTGCTGCACCATGCAGACATTGCTCTTGAGCCAGGTGGCGTGGGTCGGCCACCACCATTCGGCGGGATCGTCCATGCCGATAAGGTCGGTGGCGAAGAGGGTGATGCCGCGCTCGACCAGCCAGCGCGCCGATTCCACGGGAACGAAGGGGCGCTCCCTGGTCCAGTTGCCCTTGCCCCAATCCTTGTCGCAGCCCGTCCAGCAGACGAGGGCCGTGCCGCCGCCGATGGCGCGGCCGGACTTCGCCGCGGCGCGCTCGAAGTCCGCGACGGTGATGGCTTCGCCGTTGCGCTTGTGGGTGAGGTCGAGCAGATGGCCGGGCAGGACGAGGCGCTCGAGGGGCACCTCGCCCACCGGCAGCCCGCCCTCGTCGAAATGGCGCGGCGCGTCGAGATGGGTGCCGCAATGCTCGGCGAGCATGAGCATGCGCGATTCATAGGCGACCTTGCCGCCGCTGATGGTGCGCTGCCCCTCGAAGGTCTTGATCGGGAAGAAGACGACGGGCAGGCCGCCGATATTCGGCATGCCGTCATAGAGCTCGTGGCTGAGATCGACGATCTCGCGGATGGACGGAAGCATGGCGGCCCTCCTCCTTGCTCGCCATCGAGCTTGGGGGAAGCCGCCGCCTTGTTCAAGGCCGTCGCCGCTCAGTCGGGGAAGAAGGCGAGGGTGCGCACCTCGATGCTCTCGCGCGGCAGGACATCGGCAGGTGCCGTGGGGTCCTCGAAGGCCGAGTGGGGGGAGAAGCGCGCGCGGCCGTCGGTCGCGGAATCGTAGCACTTGATGAGCATGACCTCGTCGGTCGTCATCGCCGGGGCGTAGAACCAGCGATGGGCGGGGTTGTGGGCGACGGCATAGGTCTCGCCCGTGCGGTCGCGATAGATGAGATCGGAGGGGATGAGATCCGCGAAGGGGACGCTGCGGGCGTCGCACACGGCGAGCGGCGCATCCCGCAGGGGGCCGCGGATCGGGCGCCACACATTGACGACGGCGAAGCGGCCGCGGAGACGGGCCTCCGCCTCGGCCCCCATCAGGTCGCGCACGCGCTGGGCCCGGACTTCACCGTGTAGTCGTTATGCACCTGCGGCACCGGCTGGCGCGGCTCCCCCGCGGTGCGGTCGGCGACGCCGGGCAGGCGGCGGCGGATGGTGTGATCGAAGACGACGACGCGGCTCGCCCCCGTCACCGCGGCGACCAGGCGCTCCATCTCGGGATCGTAGACGCGGCGGCGCTCCGCCTCGTCATCGAAGTCGCGCATGGCGGTGCGGTGGCGGATGAGGGCGAAGCCCTCGCGGTCGAGAGAGAGGCTTCTGGCAAGCGGGCGCGCGTCGTGGATGCGCATGCGGTGCGCCGCGTAGACGCGGTTCGTGCGCGGCACTCCCGCCGGCGGCTCGTAGGCGTAGCTGTAGGGCTTCGCTGCGATCGGGGCGAGGTAGTTCAGGTCGGCCTCGACATGGCCGAGGCCGGCCTCGTCATTGGCGTGACCCAGGGCGACGGCCGGGGGTGGTGCGGCGAGCGTCTCGCTGTGCAGGCTCATGATCCGATTCCCTCATGACGAATGGTTCGATCCGCTCCATCACCTGGGCCGGAAGCGGCGGCGGGACAAACGAAACTTTGTCGCGCTCGTGTGAGATTTCGTCATGCTTGGGCCGGCTCCGCCGCCTGTGAGGAGCCTCACACGCGCTTGTAGGCTCGCGACCGGATAATGGCGGCAACGCGGCGGAAGCCGCATCAGCGCGAGGAGAACGCCATGCCGGGGACGGATGAGACGCGACGCAGCGCCAGCGAGCGGAGCCCGCGCGCCGCATCATGCGGGGTGGAGGAGATGGACCTCGTGCCGGGCGTCTGGCCGACCCTGCTCGGCATCCTCGTCTTCGCCGGCATGATCGCGCTCTTCATCGCGCTCTTCCAGATTTAGGCGTCGCCTTTCTCAATGCGCCGCGGCCCGCCGCCGGGCCGGCTCGAGATTGGGGAGAAAGGCGGTGAGGAGCCCGAGGGCCGGCAGGAAGGCGCAGAGGCGATAGACGAAGGTGATGCTGGTCAGGTCGGCGAGCTCGCCGAGCACGGCCGCCCCCACCCCGCCCATGCCGAAGGCGAAGCCGAAGAAGAGGCCGGCGATCATGCCGACCTTCCCCGGCACCAGCTCCTGCCCATAGACGACGATCGCCGCGAAGGCCGAGGAGAGGATGAGCCCGATCGGCACCGTCAGCACCACGGTCCAGGCGAGATCGACATAGGGCAGCAGCAGGGTGAAGGGCAGGACGCCGAGGATCGAGCACCAGATCACGTATTTGCGCCCGAAGCGGTCGCCCAAGGGCCCGCCCGCGAAGGTGCCGAGCGCCGCCGCTCCCAGAAAGACGAAGAGATAGATCTGGGCGCTCTGCACCGAGACGTGGAAACGGTGGATCAGGTAGAAGGTGTAATAGCTGCTCAGGCTGGCGAGATAGAAATACTTGGAGAAGATCAGCACCAGCAGCACCGCCAGGGCCACGCCGACCTGTCGCCGCGTGAGGACGGGCCGCCCATCCTGGCCGCGCGAGCGGGTGCCGGCGCGCGCCACACCCTTGCGCTTGTACCAGGTGCCGACCCCCGAGAGCACGATCATGCCGAGCAGGGCCGCGAGGGAGAACCAGGCGATCGCCCCCTCCCCGCGCGGTAGCACGACGAAGGCGGCGAGGAGCGGGCCGATCGCCGAGCCCACCGCGCCGCCCACCTGGAAGAGGGACTGGGCGAAGCCGTGGCGGCCGCCCGAGGCCATGCGGGCGACGCGGGAGGATTCCGGGTGGAACACCGAGGAGCCCATCCCCACCAGGGCGGCGCCGCCGAGGAGGCCGCCGAAGCTGCCGGCGCGGGAGATCAGCACCAGACCGACGAGGGTCAGCCCCATGCCGATGGGGAGCGCATAAGGCTGGGGACGGCGGTCGGCATAGAGCCCGACGGCCGGCTGCAGCAGCGAGGCGGTGAGCTGATAGGTGAGCGTGATCAGCCCGACCTCGCCGAAATCGAGGGCGAAGCTGGTTTTGAACATGGGATAGAGCGCGGGCAGCAGCGACTGGATCATGTCGTTGAGGAGGTGGCAGAAGCTCACCGAGAAGAGGATCGCCAGGGTGGTCCCTTCCGCCAGGTGCTGGCCGCTTCGCATCGTCGTGTCGCTCACCCCGGGTCTCCTTTCACCATCCTCCGGCGACGCCGCCGTCCCGACATAAGACGCCGGCTTTCCTTCGGCCATCATAGTCGATAGGATGCGGCCTGCTTACGCGATCAGGTCAATTTCTTTCGCGTTTGGGCCAAGCTAGAGGCAAGAGCCGCCGCAACCATGGTCAGGAATACCACGATCGACGCCTATGAGAGCCTGCCTCGGCCGGCCATCGTCGTGGGCAACGAGTTTCCCGACGGCCACCGCATCGCCCCCCATTCCCACCGCCGGGGCCAGCTCCTCTACGGCGCCGCCGGGGTGCTGATGGTGACGACCGAGCACGGCGCCTGGGTGGTGCCGCCGGAGCGCGCGGTCTGGATCCCCGCCGGGGTGCGCCACGAGCTGCGCATGATGGGCCCGGCCAGCACCAACAGTCTCTATATCGAGCCCGAGGCCCTCCCGAGCCTGCCGCGCATATGCCAGGTGCTGGGCATGTCGCTCCTCATGCGCAGCCTGCTGCAGGCGGCGGCGGACCTGCCGATCGATTACGAGCCCGAGAGCCGCGGCGCCCTCATCATGGCGCTCATGCTCCAGGAGATTCAGGTGCTGCCGGTCCTGCCACTTTCCTTGCCGCAGCCACGCGACGCGCGCCTCGCGCAGCATTGCCGCCGCTTCCTCGCGCAGCCGACGCCCCGGGACACCATCGATCACTGGAGCGCCGCTCTCGGCATGAGCCGCCGCGCCTTCACCCGCTTCTTCAAGCGCGAGACCGGGCTCAGCTTCGCCCTGTGGCGCCAGCAGGCCTGCGTCTTCGTCGCCCTGCCCCGCCTCGCCGCGGGGGAGCGCGTCACCACGGTGGCACTCGATCTCGGCTATGACAGCCCCGCCGCCTTTACCAGCATGTTCAAGCGCATGCTCGGGGCGCCGCCGAGCCGCTATTTCACCGCCCCGCCCTGAGCTTGACCGGCGCCGAGCGCGGCTTAGCTCGCTCGGCAGGCGGCCGCGACAGCGAGGGAGGAGAGGATCATGGCGCGCGTGATCGGGATCGACCATCTGGTGATCCGGGTGAGCGACTTCACCGCCTCGCGGCGGTTCTACGACAAGGTGCTCGGCGCCCTCGGCTTCCAGCGCAAATACACCTTCGCCCGCACCGCCGGCTGGAGCAACGGCAAGACGCTGTTCTGGATCGGCGAGGCCGACGCCGAGGGCAAGCGGCATCCCCACCGCATCGGCAATATCGGCTTTCATCATTACGCCTTCGAGCTCGCCCGCCGCCGCGACGTCGACGAGCTCTACGCGGTGCTCAAGCGGAACAAGGTCACCGTCGTCGATCCCCCGGCGGAATATCCGGATTACGGCAAGGGCTATTACGCCGTCTTCTTCCTCGATCCCGACGGCCTCAAGCTCGAGGGCATGTACTTCCCCAAGGCGCGCCCGAAACGGAAAACCTCCCGGACCTAGCCGCTGTGGCGCCGGCCTTACACCTCGTCCTTGGCGCGGCGCAGGCGCTTGACGGCGGCGCGGCGGGATTTCTCCTCCTGGCGGCGGCGGCGCGACGCGGCGGTGGGCCTGGTCGGCTTGCGCGGGATGGGCGCAATGGCGGCGCGGCGGATGAGCGCGAGGAGTCGCGCGAGCGCATCCTCGCGGTTGCGCTCTTGGGTGCGGTGCCGCTGCGCCGCGATGATCAGCACCCCCTCCTTGGTGAGCTTCTTCCCGGCGAGGCGCTCGAGCCGCGCCCGAACCGCGGCGGGGAGCGAGGGCGAGCGCCGCACGTCGAAGCGAAGCTCGACGGCCGTCGCCACCTTGTTGACGTTCTGGCCGCCGGGACCGGAGGCGCGCACGAAGCTCTCCTCGATCTCGCGAGGATCGAGGGCAAGATCGCCGGTGACACGAATGCGTCCCTCCGACACGATGCGAGGCTCCACGTCATCTCCGGAAGATCAGCTAGCGCCGCCCCGAGGCCGCGAGGATAGCTGAATCCCGCGCCGCCGGCGACGGCCGCGCCGCGAAGGGCGCGGGGTCGCCCCTGGCCGGAACCGGTGCTGCATGGCATAATGCCAGGCGAGGGGTATGGCCCTTCTCAGGAGGAGATCACCATGAAGCGCATCCTGGTTCCCATGGCAGCGATTGTCCTGCTGAGCACCGCGGCTTGCTCGGACATGAATGCCACCCAGCAACGCACCCTCTCGGGCGGCGCCGCCGGTGCCGTCGGCGGCGCCATCGGCGGCGCCTTGACCGGCTGCGTCTGGTGCGGTGCCGCCATCGGCGGCGCCGTGGGTGCCGGTGCGGGCTATCTCTACGACCAGACCAAGAAGGGCAATCTCTAGGATCCGCCTGGCTCGCGGCCGCGAACCGATGCAGCCCCGCCTCGGCGGGGCCTTCCTTTGCGCGCCGGCCGGCGCGGCATCGCCCGTCATCGGCACAGGCTGCGCCACGCAAGGCCGCTGCGGCCGGGCGTTGCTGGCCCTCCGCGAGGCTGGTACCATTTTCGGCCGAGGAGCGGCGGCAGCCGGATCGATGCCCGCATCTTCCGCGCCCATGTCTTCCGCGATCGGCCGGCTCGCACCCGCCGCGCAGGGCGCGAGCCCCGTGCCGCCGCCGAAGCCGTGAGATCGATGCCGTCCAAGGATTATCCCGCAGACGCCGTCGCCGTTGCGCCATTGGAAGGCGCGGGCGAATGAGTGCCGCCGCGACCCCTCGCCCGTCCCGGACCCTCCGGCTCCTCGTCGTCGCCTCCGTGGCCCTGCCGCTCCTGGTCCTTGCCGGCAGCGGCCTCGTGGCCTTCCGCACCGTCGTCGAGAGCACGAAGGGCGACATGCTGCGCGACATGCTCGTCGCCGAATCCGAGGCCAGCGCCGCCTTCGCCGTCTATCAGCTCATCGCGGGCCAAGTGGCGAGCATACTGGGAAATGCCAGCGCCGAGGCGATCGAGCGGCAGGAGCAATCCCTCCATGCCCGGCTTGCGCAAGCCATCGAGAAGGCGCCCCAGGTGCAGGCCGTGCTGGTTCTCGACAGCGCGGCGCACCCCCTCGTGAGCTCCCGCACCTATCCCATCAATCATCGCCTCGATTTCGCCGATCGCCAGTTCTTCCAGGCGCTGCGCAGCGGTCGCGAGGCCACTTACCTCGGCACGATCGTCATCGGGCGTCTCGACGGACAGCCGCATTTCATTTTCGCCCGCCGCCGCGAGACGACCGCCGGCCGCTTCGACGGCGTCATCGCCGTCGCCGTATCGCCGGACTATTTCCGCGCCTTCTACGACAAGCTGCTCCTCGGCAATCGCGCCATCACCGCCGGGCTCTTCCGTGAGGACGGCGCCGTGCTCGCGCGTTATCCGGCGCCCGCGGCGGAGGAGCGGGCAGCCCCACCCCATGATCTGCTGATGGCGGCGATCGCGGACAACCCCCAGGGCGGCTTCTTCCGCGGGCGCGCCGGCCCGGATGGGCGCGAGCAGCTCATCGCCTATCGCAAGGTCCCGAGCTATCCCGTCTATGTCGCGGAGGAGCGAAGCTGGGCCTCGGTTCTCGCCGCCTGGCGCCGGCTGATGTCCACCCATCTGATCTTCGGAATTCCCGCGACGCTTGGCCTCTTGATGCTGAGCCTGCTCGCCTTCCGCCGCTCGCAGCGGGAGCAGGCGGCGCTCGCCAAGGCGCGCGAGGCCATCCGCCAGCGCGAGGAGGCGGAGGACGCCCTGCGCCAGTCGCAGAAGATGGAGGCGGTGGGCCAGCTCAGCGGCGGCATCGCCCACGACTTCAACAACCTTCTCGGCGTCATCATCTGGAATCTGGAGATGCTGCAGCGGCGCCTGCGCGACGACGATCCTCGTCTCCGCCGCCCCATCGAGATGGCGATGAAGGGTGCCGCGCGCGCCGCGACCCTGACCCAGCGCCTCCTCGCCTTTTCGCGCCGCCAGCCCCTCGAGCCCAAGCCGGTCAACCCCAACCGACTCGTCGCCGGCATGTCGGATCTCCTGCGCAGCACGCTCGGCGAGCGCATCGCGATCGAGACCGTGCTTGCCGGCGGGTTATGGTGGGTCGCCGTCGATACCAGCGAGCTCGAGGCGGCACTTCTCAATCTCGCCGTCAACGCCCGCGACGCCATGCCCGGGGGCGGCAAGCTCACCATCGAGACCGAGAACGCCCATCTCGACGAGGCCTATGCCGCGACCAATGGCGGCGAGATCGTCGCCGGACAATATGTATTGATCGCGGTGAGCGATACCGGTGTCGGCATGAGCAAGGAGATCATCGCCAAGGCCTTCGAGCCCTTCTTCACCACCAAGGAGGTGGGCCAGGGCACCGGGCTCGGCCTCTCCCAGGTCTACGGCTTCGTCAAGCAGTCGGGCGGGCACGTGAAGATCTATAGCGAGCCCGGGCAAGGGACCACGGTGAAGCTCTATCTGCCGCGGCTGGCGGGCGAGGCGCCGGCCGCCGAGCCGCCGACGCGCGCCGCGAGCGCGTCCGGTGACGCCGCGCGGGAAACCATCCTGGTGGTCGAGGACGATGAGGATCTCCGCGCCTCCACGGTCGAGGCCTTGGTGGAGGTCGGCTATCGCGTTCTCGAGGCGGCGGACGGACCCGCGGCCTTGCGCGTCCTCGATGCCGCCCCCGAGATCGATCTCCTCTTTACCGATGTCGGCCTGCCGGGCGGGCTCAATGGCCGCCAGCTCGCCGACGAGGCCCTGCGCCGCCGCCCGCAGCTCAAGGTGCTCTTCACCACCGGTTATGCGCGCAACGCCATCGTCCATCAGGGCCGCCTCGATCCCGGCGTCGAGCTCATCGTCAAGCCGTTCACTTATGCCGGCCTCGCGGCGCGAATCCGCAGCGTGCTGGAGGGAAAGGGAGCGGCTCGGTCGTAGCGCAGGATCGGCCGTCAGCGCTGCTCGGGACGATGGGCGGCAGCGTCGGCGCTCGCGGCCGTGACGGCGACATCCTCGCGCCAGCGATAGCCGACGCCGCTGATCACCTCGATCTCGCCGAAAGCGGGGTCGACCTGGTAGAATTTCTCGCGGATGCGCTTGATGAAGGCGCGCACATTGGCGCGATGCCCCTCGCCGCCGGAGCCCGCGACGAAGCCCTTGCCGCGCACGAAATCGTAGAGGTCGCGATAGGTGAGCGGCCGCCCCGCGCGTGTCGCCAGCAATTCCACGATCCTGAATTCGGTGATCGTCAGCGGAACCTCGTGACCCTTCCATAAGGCCCGCCGCGTCGAGGAGCGCAGCTCGAGCGCGCCCAGGCGCAGGCTCGGCGGCTTCTCGCCGCCAGGCTCGCCCTCGCCCTGGCGCCGCGCCGAGCGGAGGCCGGCCGCGATGAGGTTCATGCGCTTCAGAAGGATCGAGAAGCTCCGCGTCTTCTCGACGAAGTCGAGGGCGCCGCCGTGGAGCGCCACCTCCTCATAGATTTGATCCGTGAGCGACGTCAGAAAGATGACGGGCGAATCGACGCCGGCGGAGCGCAGCCGGCGCAGCACCTCGATGCCGCTGATCTCCGGCATCTTCCAGTCGAGCAGGATGATCTGCTCCCCCTTCGCCTCGAGGATGTGTTGAAGCGCTGAGCTGCCGGAGCCGAACGGCGTCACCGCGAAGCCCGCATCCGCGAGATGCTCGGAAAGCGACTCGCGGAACATGTCGTCGTCATCGACCAGCACCACGCGGGCGCGCGGCGCGGCCTTCTCGGTATGCTCAGCCATGACGGTCAGCGATGCGCAACGGCGTCACCCGCTCCTCCTTGCGCGCAGCACACCCCTCCGCCTTACGAGCGCGTGGCATCCATTTAAGGGCCTGGCACGCATGGTGTCCAGTTGCGCGCAAGATCATTATACAGGGCGGAAGGCGAGAACCGCGAACATAAGTTAAACAGGAACCGCGAACGGCATTCGCTGTTTAAGCCTTATGATGAAATGGAAACCGCTTGCTCTCGCCCTGATGCTTGCGGCGACGTTTCATTTTGCGCGCACCACGCGCGCCGTTTACGCCAAGCCGCCGGAAAACGCGGACCCCGCTCTCGCGCCATGGTTTCAGAGCCTGCGCCAGCCGGGTACCGGCTTCCTTTGCTGCTCAATCTCCGACTGCCGGCCCACCGACTCCCGCATCAAGGACGGCCATTACGAGGCCTGGATCGACCACAAATGGATTTCCGTGCCGGCTGACAAGATCCTGCAACGCACGGATAATCCGACGGGCCAAGCCGTGGTGTGCTGGACACCGCGGCTCGGCATTCTCTGCTTCGTTCCCGGCGCCGAATCCTGATCCGGATCGCGCCGGGCGACGCCCCGACGCCTCGGTAATTCCCTTTCCGCAACTCAGGTATTCGCCCGGTTTCTTGCTCCACGGCTTGCTGCTAGGCTCCCATCGTCAGGGAACGCCCTAACTCCCAGACAAACCCCGCCGCAATCCCCCCACGTGCGGCGGGGTTTTCCTGTGCCGGGCCATTCGGCCCCCCGCACCGCCCCTTGGCGGCCTTTGGCTCGGCGGAAGATGAGCAGGCTAATCTATCCGCGGTCGGCTCCCGTGGCCGGATGCGGTTGGATCGCCGCCCGCTTTCCTCTACTATCCCGCCAGCCGGCGTTCGGCTGGGCCCGCGAGCGATGCCAGGGGCAGCATCGCCGCGGCGGAGCGGGATCTGTGCCCCGAAGAACAAAGGGGCATCGCCATGGAATCGATCGAGACGCGCGTCCTGGCCAAAGTCACGCGGCGGCTGTTGCCGCTCCTGATCGTCAGCTATTTCATCGCCTATCTCGACCGCATCAATATCGGCCTGGCGGCCCTGACCATGAACAAGGATCTCGGCTTCTCCGCCACGGTCTTCGGCTGGGGAGCCGGCATCTTCTTCCTCGGCTATTTCATCTTCGAGGTGCCCAGCAACATTGCGCTCGAGCGCTTCGGCGCGCGGCGCTGGATCTTCCGCATCATGCTGAGCTGGGGCGTCATGTCCTCGGCCATGGCCTTCATCTCGGGGAATGCCAGCTTCTTCCTCGTGCGCTTCCTCCTCGGCGCCGCCGAGGCGGGCTTCTTCCCCGGCATCATCCTCTATCTCACCTATTGGTTCCCCGCCTCGCACCGGGCCCGCATCGTCGGCTACTTCATGGCGGCCATCCCGGTCTCCTCTTTCATCGGCGCACCCGTCTCGGGCTATCTCCTGGGGCTCGACGGCATCGCCGGGCTCAAGGGATGGCAGTGGCTCTTCATCCTCGAGGGCATTCCCGCGATCCTGCTCTCCTTCGTCGTCCTCGCCTATCTGACGGACCGGCCGGAAACGGCCGGGTGGCTGCATGACGAGGAGCGGGCCTGGCTCGTCGGCCGGCTTCGCGAGGAGCGCAGCCATCGCGAGGCGATCGTCAAGTTCACCCTCGGCCAGGCCCTTGGCAATCCCCGCGTGCTTCTCCTCGGGCTCGTCTATTTCGGCATCGTCGCGGCCAATTACGGCTTCAGCTTCTGGCTGCCGCAGATCATCAAGGCCTTCGGCGGCGTGAGCAACCTCGAGACCGGCTTCATCACGGCGATCCCCTATGCCGCGGGCACCGTCGCCATGGTGTTCTGGGGCCTGCGCTCCGACCGGACGCGCGAGCGCAAGTGGCATGTGGCGATCCCCATTCTGGTCGCCGCGGCGGGACTGGCCCTCTCCGCCCTGACGGGCGATCCGGTCCTCAAGATGACCTTGCTGACCGTGGGCGGGCTCGGCATCTTCGCGGTGCTGCCGTGCTTCTGGACGCTCCCCACCGCCTTTCTCTCCGGCACCGCGGCGGCGGGGGGCATCGCGCTCATCAACTCGATCGGCAACCTGGCCGGCTTCGTCGGCCCCTATGGCATGGGCTACATCAAGGATGCGACGGGCGGCTTCGCCTTCGGCCTGCTATTCATCGCCGTCTTGGCCGTGGTCTCCCTCGTGACCGTGCTGGCGCTCGGGCACGACGCCGCCTTGGAGAGCCGCGCCGCGACGCGCGCCGCAGAGTAGGGAGCGCAGCCCGGACGGGCGTCAGAAGGCGATCTTGGCGCCGTTCGCCCAGGAGGCCCCGGCGTCCTGCCGGCGCAGGAATGATGCGCCCTTTCTCAGCGGCTCGACCCTGACGCCTCTCGCCCTAACCCAGCACCGCCATGACGAGGGTGACGCGGCCTTCCTCGAGGTTGCGGCGGAGATTGGCCACCATCTTGGGGAAATCCGGCCCCATCAGCACATTGAGCCCGAGTGGCGGCGCTGCGGCCGTCGGTCCCGGCCGTGGCGACTGCGCGAACCAGGCACGCGCGGCCTCTGTATCGTCCCGCCACGACTGGGGCGTGAAGCCGGCGCCGGCGAGGAGCTCGCGCATCTCGGCCGCGGTGACGAGATGGCTGATCGAGGGGTCGCGCGCCCAGGGCACGGGGAAATGCAAGAGCGCCCCGCGGCCCGCCACCACGTCGTGAACGGCGAGCCGGCCGCCGGGCCTTAGCACCCGACGCATCTCGCCATAGAGGCGGCGCCGGTCGGCGATGTTCATGGCGGCGTGCTGGGTCCACACCACGTCGAACTCGTGATCCGCGAAGGGGAGCCGCAGCGCATCGCCCGTGGTGTAGTCGAGCCGCTCATCCAAGCGCGTGAGCCGGGCAAGCAAGGTGGCGACCCGGCAATATTCCGGCGTCAGGTCGAGGCCGCGCACGCGGCAGCCATAGGTTGCGGCGAGGAAGCGCGACGGGCCGCCGGTCCCCGATCCCACGTCGAGCACGCGATCGGCAGCGCCGATCCCGGCGAGCTCCGCGAGTTCCCGGGTCGCCGTCAGGCCGCGCACATGGAATTGGTCGAAGACGGCGACGTCGGCCGGGGTGAGCGCCTCGGGGTCCCTGCCCGCCGCGCGCAAGGCCTCGAGGACCGACTCCTCGAGCGCCCGCGCCGCGTAATGGCGCTCGACGGCCCTCGTCTCGGACTCGTCCGCCATCGCTTGGCACTCCTTCTCCATCGCTCCGCCGCCCGCCGCGACCTCGGTGCGGCGGCACCGCCAGCCTGACGGATTTCCGCGGGGGCGGCAATCCGCTCAGCTCACGCGGATATTCTTGAACTGCCAGGGATCACGCCGGTCGACCTCCTCGGGGAAGAGCACGCCGCGCCCGGCCAGAGGCGTCCAATCGGAATAGACGCCGACGACCGGCCCGAGATAGGGCATGCAGATGTCGAGCATGCGGCGAAAATCGAGCTCATCCGGCTCGACGACGCCGTCCTCGGGGTGCTCCATGCACCAGACCATGCCCGCCAGCACGGCGATGCAGACCTGCAGGCTGGTGGCGTTGTTGTAGGGGCAGAGCCGGCGCGCCTCGTCGATCGAAAGCTGCGAGCCGTACCAATAGGCCCCCTTGGCGTGGCCGGCGAGCAGCACGCCGAGCTCGTCGATGCCGGAGGTGATCTCGTCCATCATCAGGCGCTTCGCCTGCTGCAAGCGCCATTGCTTCCCTGCAAGCTCGTGGATGCTGAGCACCGCATCGTCGCAGGGGTGATAGGCGTAGTGCACCGTCGGACGGTAGACGAGCTTGTCGCCCTCGCGCAGGGTGAGGTAGTCGGCGATCGAGATCGACTCGCCATGGGTGATGAGGAAGCCGTGATAGGGCCCTTCGAGGGGCGTCCAGCTCCGCACCCGCACCGAGGCACCCGGCCGGTTGAGATAGATGGCCGCATCGCAGCCGAAAGCGTGATGGGCGCCGTCCGCCGGGAGCTCGCGCTCATGGCTGCCCCAGCCCAGCTCCGAGGGCTGGCTCCCCTCGCTGTAGAAGCCGTCGATCGACCAGGTATTGACGAACTCGCCCACGCGCTTGGGGATGCTCGCCACCTGGGTGTCCCGCTCGGCGATATGGATCACCTTGACGCCCAGACCCTGGGCGAGGCGGCCCCAGCCCGCGCGATCCGTGGGGATCGCCGCGGCCCGTTTTCCCGTTGTGGCGGCGATGTCGAGGAGCGCCTGCTTGACGAAATGGGAGACGAGCCCGGGGTTGGCGCCATGGGTAAGGAGTGCGGTCGGGCGGCGGCCGGACTGCTTGCGGCGCAGGGCGAGGGCCGATTCGCGCAGCGCGTAATTGGAGCGGTGCGAGGGTGAGATCGACGGGTCGGTATAGCCGCCGGGCCAGGGCTCGATGCAGGTATCGAGATAGAGGGCGCCGCGCTCCCAGCAGAGCTCGATCAGCGCGACCGACGAGACATCGACCGAGACGTTGAGGAGGAAATCCCCGGCGCCGAGGACGGGCGCCAGCACCGTGCGGAAGTTCTCGCGGGTGAGCGGCTCGACGATGAAGCGGATGCCGAGCGCCTCGGCCTCGGCGCGGCCGCGCTCCTCGGCAGTCACGATCACGATCTGGCTGGGAGCGACGTCGATATGGCGGAGGATGAGCGGGAGCGTGCCCTGGCCGATCGAGCCGAAGCCCACGATGACGATGCGGCCGGCGAAGCCGCAATGCTTCTTTTCCAGTGCCATGGCTACACTCCCCTGGTCATGCCCCGTCGGCACCGAGCCCGAGGGCGCGGCGCTGGCGCTGCGGCGAAACGGGAACCCGCTCTTAGATGCAGTAGGCCTTGAGCGGCGCGAAGCCGTTGAAGGCGACCGACGAATAGGTCGTGGTATAGGCGCCGCAGCTCAGGATGCGCACCTTGTCGCCGGCCTTGAGCGCCAGCGGCAGCTGGTAGTCGCTCTTGTCGTAGAGGATGTCGACGCTGTCGCAAGTGGGCCCGGCCAACACCACCGGCCCCGTTGGCCCGCCATCATGGGGCGTCACCAGCCGGTACTTGATCGCCTCGTCCATCGTCTCGGCGAGGCCGGAGAACTTCCCCACGTCGAGATAGACCCAGCGGCGCGGATCCCCCGCCTCCTTGGTCGAGACGAGCACGACCTCAGCCTCGATGACGCCGGCATCGCCGACGATGCCGCGGCCGGGCTCGACGATGAGCTCGGGCAGCCCGACGGGGAAGCTGCGGCGCACCGCGGCCATCACCGCGGCCCCATAGACCTCGATCGAGGGCACGTCCTGGCGATAGCGGCTGGGGAAGCCGCCGCCGAGATTGAGCACCCTGAGCGGCACGCCCCGCGCCGCGAGCTCGGCGGCGAGTGCGGCCACCTGGTCGAGCACCCGCTCCCATTGGGAGAGATCGGTCTGCTGGGAGCCGACATGGAAGGAGAGGCCGCAAGGATCGAGCCCCAGCGCCCTCGCCTTCACGAGAAGCTCGATTGCCATCGGGCCGGCGCAGCCGAACTTGCGCGAGAGCGGCCACTCCGCGCCGTCATTGCTGACGAGGATGCGGCAGAACACGGCAGAGCCGGGAGCCGCGACCGCCAGCTTCTCGAGCTCGCTCTCGGAATCGAAGGCGAAGAGGCGCACGCCCTTGTCATAGGCATAGGCGATGTCGGCCTGCTTCTTGGCGGTGTTGCCATAGGAGAGGCGCGCGGGATCGATGCCGAGAGAGAGGCAGAGGTCGATCTCGCCCCGGCTCGCCACGTCGAAGGCGGCGCCGCGCCGCGCCAGAAGCCGCAGGATCTTGGGCGCGGGATTCGCCTTGACGGCGTAGAAGATCTGCGCCGGCTCAAGAGCGCGGCTCATGGCGAGGTAGCTCTGCTCCACGACGTCGAGGTCGACGACGAGGCAGGGGCTTCCCGGCTGCATCTTATCGAGGAAGGCGGCGATCTTGGGGGTGATCTCGCCGCGCGGCGTCTCCGGCTTGACGACGCGAAGCCGTGCGCGGCTGCGCGGGCGCTGACCGGGCCGCGCGCGCTCCGGCCGCGGCTCAGTGTGTGGCGCTGGCGCTGCCGGCGCGAGGGGCACAGCGGCCTCCGCCAAGGCGACGGGGGCGCGGGTATCGGCTGCGGAATTTTCGGCTGCTCGGCGACGGGCGGCCGTGCCGCCCCTTTGGACTGCGAACATCGATTGCTCCCTCTCGGATCCGGCATCGGGCCGGGACTGCCAAAAGAGACGCGACCGTCGTTGCATAACCACAGAGGGCCAGCGGCACGTGCGTATGCGTCAGGGACCCCATATATCCGCTTCGCGCGGCGATGCAAGACTCTTTTTGGACCGGCGCCAATTTTTTTCTCGTTAGGGGAAAATTAGCCATCTGCACCGGCGACGAATCGGCCGTCGCGCGGCGTCGCGCGTGGGCGCCTTGACCCGCTCCGGTGCTGCCGCCATGCTCCGGCAGTTTCTTGGGTGACGGGCGCGGGTGGCGAATGGTCGAGCGAGTCGAATGCGTGGTGATCGGCGCGGGCGTGATCGGGCTTGCGATCGCGCGCGCCCTGGCGCTGCGCGGACGCGAGGTCGTGGTGCTGGAGCGCGCCGCGCATATCGGCACCGAGACGAGCTCGCGCAACAGCGAGGTGATCCACGCCGGCCTCTATTACGCCACCGGCTCGCTCAAGGCGCGGCTCTGCGTCGAAGGCAAGGTACAGCTCTACCACTATCTCAAGTCGCACGGCGTGCGCCACAGTCGCGTGGGCAAGCTCATCGTCGCGACCGAGGCCGACCAGATTCCCGCTCTCGAGCGCCTGGCGAAGAAGGCGGTCGAGAACGGCGTCATGGACATCGCGTGGCTCGACGCCAAGACGGCCAAGGCGATGGAGCCGGAGCTGCGCTGCCATGCCGCCCTGCTCTCGCCCTCGACGGGCACCATGGACAGCCACGGACTCATGCTCGCCTATCGCGGCGACGCCGAGGATCACGGCGCCATGTTTGCCTTCAACAGCCCCGTGGTGGCCGGCTGGATCGAGAAGGATGGCTTCCTTCTCGAGGTGGGCGGCGCCGAGCCGACCCGTATCGCCTGCGACGTCTTGATCAACAGCGCCGGGCTCTGGGCCCAGGAGGTTGCGCGCACCATCGAAGGCATCCCGGCCGACCTGATCCCTCGCCGCTATCTCGCCAAGGGCTGCTATTTCACGCTCTCGGGCAAGCCGCCTTTCAAGCGGCTCATCTATCCGGCGCCGGAGGTGAAGTTCGCGAGCCTGGGGCTCCACGTCACCGTCGATCTTGCCGGCCAGGTGCGCTTCGGTCCCGACCTCGAATGGGTCGACGAGATCAACTATGACGTCGACCCGCACCAGGCCGCGAAGTTCTACGCCACCATCCGCCAATACTATCCCGGCCTCAAGGACGGCTCGCTGCAGCCGGGCTATGCCGGCGTGCGGCCCAAGCTTCAGGCGCCCGGGGGCGCGCCCGAGGATTTTCTCATCCAGGGGCCAGCACTTCACGGCATTCCCAATCTGGTCAATCTCTTCGGCATGGAATCACCGGGCCTCACCTCCTCCCTCGCCATTGCCGATGAGGTGATGCGCCGCCTCGATTGAGGCGGGAAGCCACCGTCCGCGCCGCCGCAAAAGCGAGGCCGCGGGAACCCGAGACGATTGTCGGGTTTTCCCGGCATGGGGCGTGCCGACCGCCTTGGTTCATGGTTCAAATTTTCGCCCTTTTCTGGTAAATTTGTATCACGTTCGGCGCTCACTCTGCTGCGAGGAGCGCTCGCCGTCGCATAGCCAGGAACGCGCCATGGTCATCACGTCACGCCAAGCCGAGGAGCTTTCCCGCGCCGCCGCGGCACCGCCCGCCGGTGCCTCGCCGCCGGACCCCGCGCAGATCCTCTTCGGCACGCGCGAGCCGCCGCCCTTCCCCCAGGGCAATATCTTCCCGATCGAGTGGCATACGGATACGCCCAAGCTGCTCAAGCTCTATGACGCCTCGCGGGAGCAGAGCTGGTTTCCCAACAAGCTGCCCTGGGAAACCCTCGACCCGGCGGCGTTCACCCTCGATCAGCGCTACGCCATCGCCTATTGGTTCGGGCTCCTCTCGGTCTTCGACAGCTCGGGCCCCGCCGTCTTCGCCCGGGCGATGATCCACACCTACGAGACCCACCAGGAGGATCCGGTTCGCAAATGCTTCTTCCTCATCACCCGCGACGAGGTGAACCACGAGGAAGTCTGCCAGCGCGTGATCGAGATCATGACGCCGGGCGGGCCGCTCGGCCACGAGCCGGAGACCCCGCTCGGCAAGCTCGCCCTGAACAACGTGAAATGGTACTTCCACAACGGCGCGCGCTATTGGGAGGGCTTCAAGGGCGGGGTTCACCGCCATCCGCTGCCGATCCTCTTCACCTCCTTCCTCATGGGCGAGATCGCCTCGTCGACGCTGTTCCAGCAGATGCATCAGCGCACGACGATCCCGGTGCTCAAGGATGCGTTCCGCCGCGTCGGCCAGGACGAGTCGCGTCATTTGCGCATCTGCCTCACCCTCCTCGAGAACCTGCTGCCGAGGCTCGAGCCGGCGCAGAAGGCGACCATCACCAAGCAGATCCGCGCCGGCTTCGTGTTTCTCTCCGGCATCCTCTACGAGCCGCCGGAGCAGTTCTGGGAATTGCCGGAGACCTGGCGCCCGGCCCATCGCCTGCTCGAGGCGACGGCGCGCGAGGCGGGACTCGGCATCCTCTCGACGGAGGAGCGCCGGGAGAATTGGCGCACCTCGCTCCTGCGCGTGAAGGGGCTGATCGAGCCCTACGGCATCACCTTCCCCGCCATTCCCGAGATCGGCATCGACGGCGAGACTGTGGCTTTCGATCCCGCCGAGATCGTTCCCGTCTTCTGACGGAGCAGCGCCGCGGCCGCATCGGCCTTGACAGCGCCGGGCGGCGCCGTCAAGCTCCGCTCATGTCGTGCACCATGCGCCGCTCGCGAAAGCTCTACCAAGCGACCCTATCTCCGGGGCCGAGGAGCTTGCGCGCACACTGATCACGACGACCAAGCCAGCACAGCAAGCTCGCAACGAGCCCCGCCGGAACCGGACGGGGCTCTCGCATTTCATGGCCTTGGCAACGGACCGGCGGGCCTCAACCGGACCGGAGGTCAAATCGCCATGGACAGAATGGAATGTGAAAGCCCCGCCGCCGACGCGCCCACTGGGCCCGTCATCCGCGCCCTCCTCGCCGCTGCAAGCGTCCTGCGGGACTGGGAGCGGCGCTATTGGAGCCGGCGGATGCTCGAGGAGATGGGCGACGATGCGCTGCGCGATCTCGGCATCAGCCGTGGCGACGCCCTGCACGAGGCGGCCAAGCCGCTCTGGCGTCCCTAAGCGGGAGGAGCGGGCGCCATGGTGAACTCCCTCCTTCTCCTCAAGGGACTGCTCATCGGCCTCTCCATCGCCATGCCGGTCGGTCCCATCGGCCTCCTCTGCATCAAGCGCGCCCTCACCCGCGGGATGGCGGCGGGTCTTGCGACCGGCCTCGGCGCTGCGACCGCCGACGGGCTTTACGGCGCCGTCGCCGGCTTCGGCCTTGCCGCCGTCTCGTCCCTCCTCGTCGCGCAACAGGCGCCGCTCCGCCTCGTCGGCGGGCTGGTGCTCATCTGGCTGGGTGCCGCGAGCTTCCGCGAGCGGCCCGCCGCCGAAGCCACCGCCGAGGATCGACGCCGCAGCCTCCTCGCCGATTACACGACGACGGTGCTCCTGACCCTGACCAACCCGGCCACCATTATCTCCTTCGCGGCGGTGTTCGCGAGCGTGGGACTCTCCGAGACCGCCGCCAGCTATGGCGCCGCCGCCAGCTTCGTCGCCGCCGTCTTCCTCGGCTCGGCGCTCTGGTGGATCGTGCTGTCGGCTGGCGTAAGCCTCGCCCGCCGGCGCCTTCGGCCCGGCATGGTGCGCTGGATCAATCGCGGCTCGGGGCTGGTGCTCATCGGCTTCGGCGTCTCGGCCTGGGCCTCGCTTCTCCTCTGAGGATCCGCCTTGCGAGAAACCCTGCGGCCTCCCCATGCGTTTCATTCCTATGCCGTGCTATCGTGCTCGCTCTCTGCCCCACGCCGCGGGCGCGAGGACTGAGCCGATGCCGCACGAGCCGCCCTCCGACTATCCGAGCTTCTCGCCGCAGGAAATCGTCTCGATCATGTCGGGGCTCATGCTGGCGATGTTCCTCGCCAGCCTCGACCAGACCATCGTCGCCACCTCGCTGTCGAGCATCGGCCGCGACCTCAACGGCTGGCGCTCCCTCGCCTGGGTCGTCTCGGCCTATCTCGTCACCTCGACGACGACGACGCCGATCTATGGCCGCCTCAGCGATCTCTACGGCCGGCGGCCGATCCTCCTGATCTCGATCGGCCTCTTCGTCGGCTCCTCCGTGCTCTGCGCCCTCTCGGGAACCATGGCGCAGCTCATCGCCGCACGGGCCCTGCAAGGTGTCGGCGGCGGCGGGCTCCGCTCGGTATCGCAGGCGGTCATCGCCGACATGATCCCGCCGCGCGAGCGTGGCCGCTATCAGGGCTATCTTTCCAGCGTCTTCGCGACCTCGAACGTGCTGGGCCCCGTCCTCGGCGGGTTCTTCGCCGACTACCTCTCCTGGCACTGGATCTTCTGGATCAACCTGCCGCTGGGCCTGGCCGCCTTCATCCTCTCGAACCGCAATCTCGCGAAGCTGCGCCGGCCGCAGCACCACCCGAAGATCGACTGGCTCGGCGCCTTGCTGATCCTCGCCTCGGCGACGCCCATCCTCATCGGCGTCGCCAATGCGGAGCGCGCCGGCGGGTGGCTCTCCGTCGATTCTTTCGGCCCGATCGCCGGCGGCCTCATGGCGATCGCGGCGCTCATCCTCTGGGAGCGCATCGCGCGCGAGCCGATGCTGCCGCTGCGGCTCTTCCGCAACTCGATCTTCTCGGTGGCGAGCATCATCAGCTTCCTCGTCATGATGGTGATGATCGGCCTCATCGTGCTGGTGCCCATGGACTACCAGCTTGGCGCCGGGCTCTCAGCGAATGCGGCCGGCATCCGCATGATCCCGATGACGATCGGAACCGTGATCGGCTCCTTCATCTCGGGGCAGCTCATCACCTATACCGGCCGCTATCGCATCTTCCCCATCATCGGCACCTCGACGGGGATGATCGCCTGCGCGGTGATCGCCTGGGCCGGCCTCGGCCATTCCCTCGCTTTCGACATCCTTGCGACGGGCATCCTCGGCATGTCCTTCGGCGGCCAGCTCGCGCCAATGACCGTCACGGTGCAGAATGCGCTGCATTCCCACGACAACGGCATCGGCGTTTCCTGCCTGATGTTCTTCCGGCTGATGGGGGGCGCCTTCGGTGTCGCCCTTCTCAGCACGATCCTCATCGCCCGCCTCGCCGCCGGGGCCCTCGCAATTCCCGGCCACGAGGCGCTGGGCCCCAATCCCGGGATCGCGCTCTTCCACCTCGACGAGCCGGGACTTCACCTGACCCCGGCGCTCCTGGCGGCCCTCGGCGGCGCCGTGGAGCGCGCCTTCGCCCATGTCTTCATCGTCGCCGCGGTGATTCTCGCCTTTGCGGTGATCGGCGCGCTGCGTCTCAAGGAAGTGCCGCTGCGCGGCCGTTGACCGGAGCCGCCCTTGCCGCGGCGGCGGGAGGCTCCCTAATATGACGGGAGCGGCCGAGGATCGATCCGCGCCCATTGAGGAGTTTCGCGACATGGCCCGTTCCGCCAGGCCAGCGGGCAAGATCAAGCGGGTTTATCTGCCGCGGGAGCGCGGCGACGGCAAGCGCGTGCTGGTGGAGCGGCTGTGGCCGCGCGGGCTCACGAAGGAGGAGGCCGCCGTCGATGTCTGGCTCAAGGACATCGCGCCGAGCCCGGCCCTGCGGAGCTGGTTCGGTCACGACCCGAAGCGCTGGACGGAGTTCCGCAAGCGCTATCGCGACGAGATCGCGAAGAATGCCGGGCCGCTGCGCGAGCTGCGCGAGCTCTGCCGGAGCGGCCCGGTGACCCTGGTCTATGCCGCGCGCGACGAAACCCATAACGGCGCGCGAGTCCTGTTGGAACTACTCGAGGGAAAAAGCGATGGCCGTGAAGAAGCAACCCGATGACGCCGGCGAGCCGGAACCGGCGAAGGGCTTCAGCTCGCCGGCCTGCCTCGCCCACGAGATGGACCCCGCCTATGCCGGCTATCTCGGCGACGCCGAGCTCGTTGCGCTCCTGAACCTGCTGGTCGAGGCCGAGCGCGCCGGCGACAAGGTCCTGGGCGTCTTCCTCGCGGAGAGCCCGAGCGCTGAGGCGCGCGCGCTGCTCGAGGCGGTGCGGCGCGACGAGGCGCGCTTCACCACCATGCTCACCCGCCATATCGAGAAGCTGGGCGGCGCGCCGAGTCAAGCGACGGGCGCCTTCTACGGGAAGGCGATCGCGGTGGAGGGCTTCGCGGCGCGTCTTGCCTTCCTCAATCGCGGCCAGGGCTGGGTCGTGCGCAAGCTCAAGGACGCGCTGCCGCGGGTGAAGGACGACCGGCTCCATAGCGCGCTCAAGGGCATGCTCGGCGCCCACGAGGCCAATATCGCCCGCTGCGAGGCGCTGGTGAGAAGCCTGGGCTGAGACGGCTCAGCGACCCGCGGCCGCTCGCACGCGGAAAAGGCGGAGGTCGCTGGAGATGCCGGCCGGCCAGGGTTGCGGGGTGAGCCAGCTTGGCGCTGCGCCGCGCTGCAATCGCTTGTAGAGCGCCTCATCCGGCTTTGCTGGCTCACGCGCCGCCCGCCCGCCACCGCAGACCATCACGTAGGCGACGCCACGGCGGGCGAGAATCCGCCGCGCCGAGTCGTCGTCCCGGCTGGCCATGAAGCTCAGCGCATCATGCAGGCCCTCCACGTTCAGATGATAGAGGCCCGCGACGACGCGGTGGCCGGTCCAATAGAGCGTCTCCGGCGCCTGGTCGGGGTGAGTCAGGATGATCAGGTCGCTGCCGCCCATGAAGGCCGGATCGTTGAGCGCATCAGCCACTCCGCGAACGGCGCAATTGGCCGCCGCAGGCGCCGGCTTCGATGACCTGCCCATCGCGGCCGAGAGCGCCCCCGCAGCCAGCATCGGCCCGATGGCGATCAGCACAATGCCGAGCACGCGCGCCGCCAATCGTAGCGCCGTCGGCGCCCATCGCTCCATGAAGGGCTCGACGCGGCGCATCGCGCAGGCGACGGGAAGGGCGGCGAGGACCTCGGGATAGATCGCGAAACGCGCATGGAGCAGGCCCGGCCCGATCAGCAGGCCGAGCATGGCGGCGAAAAAGCCCCAACCCCAGCGCGCCGCCGGGCGCCGCTCGCGCCAGGCGAAGGCGATGGCGGCGACGAGGCCGAGAAGGGGAGCGCCGAGCCACAGCACGCCCCGGCTCGGCTCCCGGAAGGCCGGTTGCATCTCGGCGACCTGGTTCCAGAAGCCGATTCCCACTTCCGTGCCGAAGACGGCCTTCTCCGGGGCAAGCACGCCGGGAAACGCGGCAAAGAGGCTTCCTGCGGCCAGCACCGCGCCAGCAAGGGCCACGGCAAGGCGAATGCGCCAAGCCTCGGGATTCTGGGGCGCCGCAGCGATCCCCACCCAGAGCAGGGCAAGCAGGCCCGCGAAGGCCACATAGAGAATGGAGAGCCGCTCGGCTTCCGGGTAGAGCCAGCCCTTATAGGGTGGATCGACGGCCAGGAGCAGCGCCGTGGAGAGAAAGAAGGCCGCGGCAAAGCCAAGATTGGCGCCGCGGCGCGAGCGACCGTCGCGAATCCAGGCGAGCCCCATGAGCGCCACGCCGAGGGCGATGCCGAGGATGCATTCGACGGTCAGCCACAAGGCGAAGCTCGCCGCAAGGCCGGTTGTCACGCCGAGGCGTGGCCCGCTCGCCGCCGTGGCGAGGCGCAGGGCGAAGCCGAGAAAGAGCGTCCACGCCGCGACGACGGGCACGTGGTAGGTCACGTTGCCGATCATGCCGTAATTCAGCACGAGCGGCGCCAGGGCGATCAGGAGGCCGCCGAAGCGCCGGGTCGTCGCATCCAGGAGCGGCCGGGCCGCCCACATGGCGGCGAGGAGCAAGGCCGCGATCGAGAGCGGGCCGATCAGCCGCGTGGCGATCGCGAAGCCCGCGCTCCAGCCGGCGACGGCCGCAAAGGGAGCCGCCACGGCGAGGAAGACCAGGTCATAGGCCTTGCTCCAATGGAGCACCATGCCGAAGGGCGCATTGTCGCGGGGGAAAAAGCCGCGGTGCCAGCCATCCGCCAGCACCCCGCGCAGACGGACGATATGCATATAGCTGTCGGGATCGACGAGATCGCCCCGCAGGATCTCGGGATGGCGAAAGAAGGCGATGAGGGCCAGCAGCAGCGCGCCTAGGAGGATGCCCGGCAGGGCGTCGACCAGGAGATGGCCCTTCCCCTGCGCTGCCGCCAGGCCCCGATCTCTCCAATGAATGACCGCCATTGCGCGTCCTTCGAAGGCTGCCGGTCCAGCATGGGAATAGGGTATGGTGCGTTTGGGTCTCAGTCCCTCGGCCGTCGCCCCCGCGCAGGCGGGGGCCCAGAAACATTGGATTCCCGCTTTCGCGGGAATGACCGTCCGATATAGCGATTTGATCCAAGCGCATTCGCTCGAGATACCGGCTCGGCTGTTTTAAGGCGCCTTGGTTAACAAATCGCAAGCTGCCCAGCAGCTACTCGCGGGACGAGGGCAGGGTTATGATGCCGGCGGGAAACGCCATACCGAGAAGGCCGGGGCATGCTCACCCGCGGCAAGAGCTATGAGGAGGTCTATTCCGCGTTCCGCTGGAGCGTGCCGAAGCGCTTCAACATGGGCGTCGCCTGCTGCGACCGGCACCTCGCGCGCTACGGCGGCAAGCCCGCCCTGCTCTTCTTGACCGAGGATGGCCGGCTCGAGCGCTATAGCTTCGCCGATATCCATCGCCTCTCGAACCGGCTTGCCAACGCCCTCGTCGCCCATGGGGCCAAGCGCCGCGACCGCGTCGGCATCCTCCTTCCCCAATCGCCAGCCGCGGCGATCGGCCACATCGCGGCCTATAAGGCGGGGCTGATCGCAGTTCCCCTCTTTACGCTGTTCGGCGAGGACGCGCTCGCCTACCGGCTCGGCGACGCCAGCGCCGGCACCGTCATCACCGATGATGCCAATCTCGCCAAGATCATGGCGATCCGCGACAGGCTGCCGGCGCTGCGCCTCGTCATCGTCGCGCGCGATGCCGCGCCGAAATCGCCGCTGCCGGCAGGCGCCATCGATCTCGCGCGCGCCCTCGACTCATCCTCCGAGCGCTTCTCGCCCATCGACACCGACGCCGACGATCCCGCGCTCATCATCTACACCTCGGGCACCACAGGCCCGCCCAAGGGGGCGCTCCACGCCCATCGCACGCTGCTCGGCCACTTGACCGGCGTCGAGTTCTATCACGAGTTCCTGCCGCAGCCCGACGACGTGTTCTGGACGCCGGCGGATTGGGCCTGGATCGGCGGGCTCCTCGATGTGCTGCTGCCGGCCTGGTTCCATGCGGTGCCGGTGGTCGCCTGCCGCATGCGCAAGTTCGACCCGGAATTCGCCTATCGGCTCATCGCCGATTACCAGGTGCGCAATCTCTTCCTGCCGCCCACGGCGCTCAAGCTGATGCGCCAGGTGCGCGAGCCTCGCGCCCGCTGGAGCTACCAGATCCGCTCCATCTTCAGCGGCGGCGAGAGCATGGGCGAGGAGCTCCTCGCCTGGGGACGCGAGGCGCTCGGCGTTACCGTCAACGAGGGCTACGGCCAGACCGAGTGCAACCTGGTGCTCGGCAATTGCAGCGCCGTCATGCCGGTGCGCGCCGGCTCGATGGGCCGACCGGTGCCGGGGCACATCGTCGAGATCGTCGACGAGCGGGGCAATCCCGTTCCGTCCGGCACGCCGGGCATCGTCGGCGTGCGGCGGCCGGATCCGGTGATGCTGCTCGAATATTGGGGTAACCCGCGCGCCACCGCCGAGAAATTCGCCGGCGACTGGCTCTTGACCGGCGACGTCGCCGTGAAGGACGACGAGGGCTATTTCTGGTTCCGCGGCCGCGCCGACGACATCATCACGAGCGCCGGCTACCGCATCGGGCCGAGCGAGATCGAGGATTGCCTGTTGCGACATCCCGCCGTCGCCATGGCGGCCGCGATCGGCGTGCCAGACCCCCTGCGCACCGAGATCGTCAAGGCGTTCATCGTGCCGGCCCCCGGCCATGCGCCGTCCGCGGCCTTGGCGCGCGAGATCCAGGACTTCGTGAAGACGAGGCTCGCGGCCCACGAATATCCCCGCCTCGTCGAATTCGTCGAGAGCTTGCCGCTGACGGCGACGGGCAAGATCATGCGGCGGGAGCTGCGCGCCAAGGAGATCGCCGAGCAAGCAGCGCCACGGGAACCCACCGCCGGATCGCCTTAGGGATCGCCCGGGACGCCATAGCTTGGCGCCGCGGTGGGATCGAGGGCGCGCTGAATGTAGTCCTTCATCTGTGGCTCATAGAGATCCCAGGTCTTGCGCAGCGCGGCGATGGGCGCCTCGTCGGCCCAATCCACGCGCAGATTGACGACGGGCCAGGGCTGCTCATGGGCGACGACGAGCCCCGCCGAATGCACGGGGCCCGCCTCGCCACCGGCGGCGAGGCCCCGCTCGAGCGCGCGCAGCAGCCGCTCGGCGAGATGCGCCTCCGGTGCGGCCGCGAAGGCCTCGGCCATCGCGGCGGGCACGCCCGAATTGGCGAGGAGATTGCCCGCTGCCACGCAATCGCGCCCCGCCGCCGCCCCGGTCACGCCGAGGGCCTTGGCGCCGGTATAGTGGGCGACGCGGCCCTCGCGATCGACGACCGCGAGCTGGCGATGGACGATGTGAGGGGCGGCGGCGGTGATCCGCGCGAGCGCCTCGCCGGCGGGAACCCCCTCCTCGAGGAGATCGAGAAGGCGGATGCCGAGCACCGGATCGGTCACGTTCTGGCTGGCGACGGCGCCGGCACTCACGCGCACCCAGACGCAGCGCGACGCAACGGCGATGCTCGAGCTGGAGATCGCCATTCCCACGGCACCGCTGCGGGCGCAGCGGCCGACGATCGAGAAGGTCATTTCTTCGCCCTGTTGCGGCCGGCGGCGCTCTTTCGCGCTGTCCGCGACGCGTTCGCCTCGTCTTCGGGGATCACCGCGTCCACGTCGATCTCCATGAGGAGCTCGGGTCGCGCGAGGCCGCTCACGATCAGGCCGGTCGAGCAAGGATAGACGCCCTTGAGCCATTTGCCCACCACCTGGTAGACGGGCTCGCGATAGGCGCGGTCGGTGATGTAAATGTGGATCTTGCAGATGTGCTCCAGCTTGGCGCCGGCCTCCTCGAGCAGGATCTTCACGCATTTCATGGCGTGCTCGGCCTGGGCCGCGGGATCGCCGATGCCGACGACGCTGCCGTCGAAGGCCATCGCGGTCTGGCCGCGCAGGAAGATGTGATTGCCGGCGCGGACCGCCATGCAGAGATCGATGCCGAGCTTCTGATTCTTGTAGTAGCTGTTGGTGCGGAACTTGCGGAAACGCTGATGCGCCACGGCGCCCTCCCTCTTCGCTGAGCGGTCTTCATCCCACGACGCAACGCGCCTTGCGGGCGCGCGACGTCCCTTCCCCTTTACCCGAAAGCCGTGGCGGCTCAAGCCGCGGAAAGCGGCGACCCCTCCAGCGCCAGGCGGCTGTAGTTGCGATCGCAATAGACGAGCGGCCGCCCCTCGCCGAGCTCCACGTCGCAGACCGTGCCGATCAGCACGTGGTGGGAGCCCCAGCGCAGGTGGCGCACCAGGGTGCAGTCGAAGGCGGCGAGCGCGCCGACGAGAGCCGGAGAGCCGGTGGCGAGCGGCATCCATTCGGCGGCGGCGAAATGATCCCCGCCCTCGATGGGAAGGCGCCCGGCGAAGACCTCCGAGATCGCCTCCTGGTCCTCGGAGAGGATATTCACGCAGAAGGCGCCGCTCGCGATGATGGCATCCGCGGCGCGGCTCTGGTGATGCAGGCAGGCGAGCAGGGAGGGCGGATCGGCCGAGACGGAGCAGACGGCGCTCACGGTGACGCCCGCACGCCTGCCCTCGGCCGTCTTGGTCGTGATGATCGAGACCCCGGTCGCCGCGAGGCGCATGCCGTCGATGAAGCTCTCGCGCAGCATGGCTCAGCTCCCTTTCATCACCTTGTCGCTCAGCCCCGCGGCCTTCTTGACGAAGGCCAGCGGCTCGTCGAAATCGAAATTCATATAGACCGCGTTGAGATGGGCGAAGGGCGGCGATTGGGCGAAGAGCTCGAAGGTCACCCGATGGCCGGCATAGTCGGAGTTGAGAAGGTCGCGCGCGAAGGCGAGCAGCTTGCGGCGATCCTCCGAGCCCCACGCCTCGTTCACGGAGTAATACTTGTCGAGCCAAGGCTTCGTCTCGGGATTGGCGAACATGGCGCTGTCGGGGGTCACGCAGATCTGGCCGCCGCAGAGCTCGCGCGCGAGATGCATCATAGCCGGGAGCTTCGAGCAGGCATGCACGCGGCCGGTGAAGAGGAGCGACTGGTTCGGCATCAGGAGGCCGGCGGGGCTCGGCTGCGCCGCGGCGATGGCCGCGGTGAGGTGCGCGTTGATGCCCTCGCGGTAGCAGACCAGCTCGGCGAGCTTCTCGCGCACCGCCTGCTGCTTGTCGAGGCCGGTCTGGCGCACGTTGAAGAGCGCGGCGCCGATCATCATGTCGGCGATGTAGAGAATGCGCTGGACGAAGGGGAAAGCGCTGTAGCGATGCAGGGTGGCGCGGATGAAGCTGGCCGCCCGCGTGTGGCGGTAGAAGAGCACGTTCTCCCAGGGCACCAGCACGTTGTCGAACACGATGAGCGTGTCGACCTCGTCGAAGCGGTTGGCGATGGGGTAATCCGCGATCGGCGCACGGCCTGCAAAGCCGGTGCGGCAGATATGCTTCATGCCCGGCCAACCCATGTCGGCGATGAAGCCGACGGCGTAATCGGACAGCTTGTCGTCGCCCCAATTGGCGATGGTCGGCTTCACGAAGGCCTGGTTGGCATAGGCCGCCGCCGTCTCGTATTTGGCGCCGCGGACAACGATGCCCTGGTCCGTCTCCTTGACCACGTGGAGCAGCATGTCCGGGTCCTGATCCTGGGGCCGCTTGGAGCGGTCGCCCTTGGGGTCGGTATTGGCGGAGACGTGGAAGGGATCGGCGCGGAGCGCCTTCAGGATATGATGCTCGACGTTCTTGCTGAACTGGGAGTCGATCTCGTCGAGAACGGCCTTGCCGTCATAGAGGGACCACAGCTCGCCGATCGTCTCGTCGCCCATGCGCACGACGACGCCGCCGACGTCCTTCATCTGCGCGTCCACGTAGCGCCGCTTGTCGTCCCAGTCCGCCTGGGTCTTTGGCAGCTTGAGCGCCCGGTTGCAGGGCTCGTTGCTCTGCTCGTCCACATAGGACATGAGCTCGCGATACTTCGCCTCGTGGGCCATGTCGTAAAAGCGCGCCCGGACATCGACGATCGGCTTGAAGGCCGGATGCGTGGTCACGTCCTTGACCCGCTCGCCGTTGATCCAGACGGCGCGGCCATCGCGCAGGGATTCGCGATATTCTTGCCCGGTGCGTAGCATCGGCCTCTCCTTGAAGTCCAGTTTGGAACCATTTTGCTTTGCAAGTAGGAATTAGGAAAATATAATTCATTGAAGGGAAGGATCGAAAAAATTGATCCAGTACACGTTGAAGCAGCTTGCCTATTTCGCGGCCGCGGCGGAGCGCGGCAATGTGACCGAGGCGGCGCGCGTCCTCAACGTCTCCCAGCCCTCGATCTCAACCGCCATCGCCCATCTCGAGCAGGTGTTCGGAACCCAGCTCTTTCTGCGCCATCACGCCCGCGGCCTCTCACTGACGCCCGCCGGGCGGCGGCTCTTCGCCGAGTCGCGCGGGCTCCTCGCCCATGCCGAGGAGCTCGCAGCCGGCGGGCTGAGCGACGGCGAGCGCCTGCGTGGCGAGCTGCATCTCGGCTATTTCGTGACCTTCGCGCCCTACTACCTTCCGGGCCTTCTCCTGCAATTCGCCGAGCGGCATCCCGACGTGGTGGTGCGTCTCCATGAGGGCGACATCGAGAGCCTTCGCCGCGGCCTTGCGCTCGGGACCATCGAGCTCGCGCTCATCTACGATCTCGCGCTCGGCCAGGACCTCGCGCGGGAGCCCCTGGCGGCCCTCAAGCCCTATGCGCTCCTGCCGACCCAGCATCCCCTCGCCAAGCGCAAGCGCGTCGCTCTCCATGCGCTCGCCGCCGAGCCCTTCATCCTCCTCGACCTTCCCCATAGCCGCGAATATTTCCGCTCGATTTTCCTCGCCTATGGCATCGACCCGCTGATCCGCTACGCAACGCCATCCATGGAGATGGTGCGCGGCCTCGTGGCGCGCGGACACGGCGTCGGCCTTCTCAATATCCGTCCGCGCGGCGACCGCGCCTATGATGGTGCGGCGATCGCCTGCCGGCCCCTCGCGGAGCCGGCGCCGCCGCTCCATATCGTGCTGGCGCGCTCCGCCCAGGCGCGACCCGCCCGCCCGGCGGAGGCGCTCATCGCCTGCGCGCGGGACTACTTCGCCAAGCTGAGGCCATAGCCACGCCGCACGCGACGGCATTGCGGAGGCCGGCCTCCCGAGCGACAATCCGCGCGACAGGCTGCGCCACGGGGGAATCGCGCCTGGAGGTTGCCTCACCTTCCCTCGATCTCGCCAATTTCCGGGGACGCCTGTCATGACCAGCGCGACGACTTGCCCGACCGTCAATTGGACCTATCCGACCCAGGTGCGCTTCGGGCCCGGACGGCTCAAGGAGCTGCCGGAGGCCTGCAAGTCCGCGGGGATCGCGCGGCCGCTCATTGTAACCGACCCCGGGCTCGCCCGCCTGCCCATGATCGACCGGGTCCGCGAGCTCCTCGCCGCCGCCGGGCTCGAGGCGGCGCTCTTCTCCGATCTTCGACCCAATCCCGTCTATCGCAACGTGGAGGACGGGATGCGCGCCTTCCGCGCGGGCGGGCATGACGGCGTTGTCGCCATCGGCGGCGGCAGCGGGCTCGACACGGGCAAGGCGATCGCGTTCCAAGTCGGCCAGAGACGGCCGATCTGGGATTTCGAGGATATCGGCGATTGGTGGACGCGCGCCGATCCCGACAGCATCGCCCCCGTGGTGGCGATTCCCACCACCGCGGGCACCGGCTCCGAGGTCGGGCGCGCCGCCGTCATCACCAATGAGGAGACCCATCGGAAATACATCATCTTCCATCCGCGCATGATGCCGCGGGTGGTCATCTCCGATCCCGAGCTCTCGACGGGGTTGCCGCCGCGCATCACGGCGGCTACGGGCATGGACGCGCTTGCGCATAATCTCGAGGCCTATTGCGCCCCGAGCTATCACCCCATCGCCGAGGGCGTTGCGCTCGAAGGCATCCGGCTCATCAAGGAATGGCTGCCCGTCGCCTATCGCGACGGGAAGAACCTCGTTGCGCGCGGCAATATGCTGGCCGCGGCGAGCATGGGTGCTGCGGCCTTCCAAAAGGGCCTCGGCGCCATTCACGCCATGAGCCATCCCGTAGGCGCCCTTTACGACGCCCATCACGGCCTCACCAACGCCGTCGTCATGCCCTATGTGCTGGCGCGCAACCGCCCGGCGATCGAGGAGAAGACCGCCCGCATCGCGCGCTATCTCGGCCTCGTCCAGGGCTCCTTCATTGCCCTGCTCGACTGGGTGATGGAGCTGCGCCGCGAGCTCGGCATTCCCCACACCCTCGCCGAGCTCGGCGTCGAGGAGGCGCGCATTCCCGAGCTCGCGCGCATGGCCGCCGAGGATCCGAACAATGGCGGCAATCCGGTGCCGCTCACGGCGGCGGATTACGAACCGCTTTTCCTCAACGCCATCCGCGGACGGCTGAGCTGAACGGCGCGGCATGATCTTCGAGCGCGCCGACCAGCCGCTTCCCCGCTGGCGCGACATCTTCGGTCATTACGACCGCCACATGGCCTCCAACGCCGTCGTGGCCTGGCTCTTCGCCACCACCGGGCCCCTCGTCATCCTCTTCGCCGTCGCCACGCAGGGCGGCTTGTCGCGGGAGGACATCTCGTCGTGGATCTTCGGCGCCTATGCGCTGGGCGGCGTCTTCTCGATCGCGATGAGCGCCCTCTACCGGCAGCCCATCGGCATGGCCTGGACCATCCCGGGCGCGGTCCTGGTCGGGCCGACCCTCGGGCATCTCCCCTTCGCGGAGGTGATCGGCGCCTATCTCGTCTGCGGCGTGGTGATGCTCGTCCTTGGCGTAACGGGACTCGTGCGCAAGGTGATGGCGCTCATCCCCATGCCGATCGTGATGGCGATGGTGAGCGGCGTCTTCCTGCCTTTCGGCTTGAAGATCGTGAGCGGCTTCGTCGATGATTTCTGGATCGCCTTCGCCGTCGTCGCGGCCTTCTTCGTCTCCGGCGCCGTCCCGGCCATCGGGCGCATCCTCCCGCCGGTGCTGGCCGCCCTCGTCGTCGGCGTTATTGCCGTCGTGGCGATGGGCCACGTCAAGCTAAGCGAGCCGCTCCACCTCGTCGTCGCCCACCCCAAGCTCTACGCGCCGCGCTTCTCCCTCGAGGCGCAGCTCGAGCTGGTGCTGCCGCTCATCGTCGCGGTCATGGGCATCCAGAATTCCCAGGGCTTCGCCATCCTTTCCGCCGCCGATTACAAGCCGCCGATGAATGCGCTCACGATCGTCTGCGGCGCCGGCACGATCCTCATGGGCCTGCTCGGCTCGGTGCCGACCTGCGTCACCGGCCCGTCCAACGCGATCATGTGCGCGAGCGGCGCCAAGGATCAGCGCTATGTCGCCGGCATCGTCTATGGCGCCTTGATGCTGGCCTTCGGTGTCTTCGCGCCCCTCGCCACTCAGATCGGCCTTGCCCTTCCCACCGCCTTCATCGGCGTGCTCGGCGGGCTCGCCATGGCGCGCGTGCTGCAAAGCTCGCTTGTCGCCTCGTTCGGCGGCGATCTCACGCTTGGCGCGATGGCGACCTTCATCGTCACGCTCTCAAACGTCACCATCTTCAATATCGGCTCCGCCTTCTGGGGCCTCGTCTTCGGCGTAATGACGAGCTGGCTGCTTGAGCGCGACGCCCTACGCAAGGTTTGGCATGGCTGAGTCATGCGATACCTCCTCATTCACGCCAGTATCACCCTTTTCGTCATCATCGACCCCGTCGGGGTGGCGCCACTCTTCGCAGCGCTGACCGAAGGCCGCAGCGCCGAGGAGCGCCGGCGCGCGGCGTGGATCGGCGTCCTCGTCGCGGCGCTCGTGCTCTATGTCTTCGCGCTCGTCGGCCGCGCGTTTCTTTCGGCCCTTGGCGTGAGCATCGCCGCCTTCCGCGTTGCCGGGGGCGTCCTGCTTTTCCTCGTCGCGATCGACATGGTCTTCGCCCGCCAATCGGGCCTGCGCTCGACGACGCGGACGGAGGATGACGAGGCGCATCATCGCGCCGACATTTCCGTCTTCCCGCTCGCGATCCCACTCATCGCCGGCCCGGGTGCGATCGCCTCGGTCATGCTGCTGATGGGCGAGGCGGGGTCGTGGAGCGGGCGCGGCATTATCCTTGCCGTGCTCACGATCGTGCTCGCGCTGACCTATCTGCTCCTTCGCATGGCGCCCCGTCTTGTTCGCCTGCTGGGCGTGACCGGCACCAATGTGGTGGGCCGCGTGCTCGGGATCATCCTCGCGGCCATCGCCGCGCAATTCATCATCGACGGGATCCGCGAGGTGCTGGGCGGCATCCACGCTTAAAGCGAGTAAAGGAAGGCGAGCAGCGCCGCGCGATCGTCCGCATCCATGTTGCGGAATGCCTCTTTCGCCCGTTCGCCCTCGCCGCCATGCCAGAGAATGGCCTCGGCGGCATTCCGGGCGCGGCCGTCATGGAGCAGGGTGGTGTGGCCGTTGACCACCTCGACGAGGCCGAGCCCCCAAAGCGGCGCCGTGCGCCATGAGCGCCCGCCAGCGGCGAATTCGGGGCGGCCGTCGGCTAGCCCCTCGCCCAGGTCATGCAACAGCAGATCCGTATAGGGGTGAATGATCTTATGCGCGAGTGCCGTGTCCTCGCTGTCGCCTGTCTCGAGGCTCGGCCGATGGCACGCAGCGCAGCCCGCCTCGGTGAACAGGGCCGCCCCCCGAGCGATGCGCGGATCAGTCGGGCTTCGCTGCGCCGGCGGCGCCAGATGGGCGAGATAGAAGGTCACTGCATCGAGGAAATCGTCGCCGATCTTGGGGTGGCGCGCCGCCACGGCAGCGGCGCGGCAGGCCGCCTCGACCGGGGTGCAGTCGTTCTCGGGGTAAAGCGGATTGGTGATGCCGATGTCGCGATTGAAGGCCTGGGCGTTCTGCTGCCGCAGATGGGGTTGCCCGGCCTTCCAGCCGAAGCGCCCGACCCGCAGCGCCTGCGCGGCGATGTTCCAGACGCGGTTGGGCCGCCCCGCGACCTTGCCCTCCCGTTTCTCCTCCGCGGCGATTGCCTCGATTTCCTGCGCCGGCACCGCGTCGAGAAGACCCGTGCCGATCAGCGCGGGCGCCACGCGGACCGAGACGAGCGTGTTGTCTCCCAGAGGACCAAAGGCCAGTGACTCGAAGCGGTAATGAGGCTCGCGCAGGCTATAGGGCGTGCCGTCGCCATAGCGCCCCGGCCGCTCGGTATAGCTCACCCGCGCGTTGCCCTCGATGGGCACGCCGGCGACAGCGTTGCGGTCGAGCTGCTCGCCGTAGAGGGGATGGGGCAGCGGCCCGCCATGCGCGTCGGAACCCGGAGCGCTGAGGCGGACGACCATCGAGATCATGGGGAACTCCGGACGCTGCGGCGGCTGGCCGCGCCCTGCGCGGGTATGGCAGCCATCGCAGGAGAGGCGGTCGAAGAGCGGACCGAGGCCGTCGAGCCCGGGATGCGGGCCGGGCGCCGCGGCCCAGTCGGTCTCGAAGAGCTGCCGCCCCAGGCGATAACGCTCGATGAGCGCGCCGCTCAGCTTGGGGAGGGGTTGGCGGAACGCATCGATCGCGTCGTCCGCCGCTTGGAGCGGACTCGCGAAGAGCGCCGGGAGGAGAAGGGTGGCGGCAGCGGCGGCGAGAAGGCGCGCGGTCAATCCTCCTCTTGCAGCGACATGAGCGCGGTGTTGCCGCCCTGCGCCGTCGTATTGACCGAGAGCGTGCGCTCCACGGCGAAGCGATGGAGATAATGGGGACCGCCCGCCTTGGGACCGGTGCCCGAGAGTCCCTCGCCGCCGAAGGGCTGAACCCCGACCACGGCGCCGATCATATTGCGATTGACGTAAGCATTGCCCACTCGGGCACGCCGCGCGATATGGGCGATCGTGCTGTCGACCCGGCTGTGGACGCCGAGGGTAAGGCCATACCCCGTGCCGTTCACCGCATCGATCACCGCATCGAGGCGATCGCCGCGATAGCGCACGACGTGGAGAATGGGACCGAAGACCTCGCGCTCGAGCCTGGCGATGCGGTCGATCTCAAAGGCCGCGGGAGCGACGAAGGTGCCGTGGGCGCAGTCCGCGCCGAGGCTGGTCCGATAGATCAGCCGACCCTCGCGCGTCATGCGCTCGGCATGGGCCTCGAGCATCGCCTTGGCATCCTGGTCGATGACGGGGCCGACATCCGTTGTCAGCAGGCCGGGGTCGCCGATTCTGAGCTCGGCCATGGCTCCGGCCAGCATATCGAGAAGCTTGTCCGCGATCTCCTCCTGCACGAAGAGGACGCGCAGCGCCGAGCAGCGCTGGCCTGCGCTCTGGAAGGAGGAGGCCAGCACGTCCTGCACCACCTGCTCGGGCAGGGCCGAGCTGTCGACGATCATGGCGTTCTGGCCGCCGGTCTCGGCGATGAGGGGGATGATCGGCCCCGGCCGCGCCGCAAGCGCCCGCCCGATCGCGCGGGCCGTCTCGGTCGAGCCGGTGAAGACGACACCGGCGACGCGCGGATCGGCGACGAGCTTGGCGCCGATCGTCTCGCCGGGCCCCGGCAGGAGCTGCAGGGCGTCGGCGGGGATTCCCGCCTCGTGAAAAAGCCGCACGGCATGGGCTGCGATGAGCGGCGTCTGCTCCGCCGGCTTGGCGATCGCCGCATTGCCGGCGGCCAGGGCTGCGGCGATCTGGCCGGTGAAGATGGCGAGCGGGAAGTTCCATGGGCTGATGCAGACCACGACGCCGCGGCCGTGCAGCGAGAGCTCGTTGCGCTCGCCCGTGGGCCCCGGCAGGTGCAGAGCCGCTCCGAAATCGAGGCGCGCGCGATGGGCGTAGTAGCGGCAGAAATCGGCGGCCTCGCGGACCTCCGCAATGCCATCGGCGAGAGTCTTCCCCCCTTCGCGCGTGCAGAGGGCCATGAGCGGCGCCATGTCGCGCTCGAGGAGATCGGCCATGCGCTCGAGCCGCTTGGCCCGCTCTGCGGCCGGTGTCTCGTCCCAGAGCGGAAAGGTGCTGTGGGCGCGCTCGAGGGCGTCGCCGAGATCGGCCTCGCCTGCGTCGCTCACCTCGCCGATGCGGCGGCGCCGATCGGTTGGGTCATAGGCAGGCTTTGCCGAGGCCGCGCGCTCGACGCCGCCGATGATCGGGCCGCTGCGCCAGCCGCGATTGGCCGCCCGCTCCATCTCGCGGGCCAGCGGCTCGAGGGCGGTCACGTCGGAGAGATCGATGCCCTTGGCGTTGAGCCGCTCGGGCAGGTAGATGTCGCGCGGCAGGGCGATGCGGGGATGGGGCTTCCGCGGCAGCTTGCGCATGCGGGCGATGGGATCGGCGATGATGTCGGCGATGGGCGCGCGCTCGTCGACGATGCGGTTGACGAAGGAGGTGTTGGCGCCATTCTCGAGCAGGCGGCGCACGAGATAGGGCAGAAGATCCTCGTGGCTGCCGACGGGCGCATAGATGCGGCAAGGGATATTGAGCCGATCCTTGCCCACCACCTGCTCGTAAAGCGCCTCGCCCATGCCGTGGAGGCGCTGGAACTCGAACTCCCGGTTGTTGCCGGCGAATTCGAGAATGGCCGAGAGGGTATGGGCGTTGTGGGTGGCGAATTGCGGATAGAAGGCGTCGCGGCCATGGAGGAGCCGGCGGGCGCAAGCGAGATAAGAGATATCCGTCGCCGCCTTGCGGGTGAATACCGGATAGCCGTCGAGCCCCCGCTCCTGGGCGCGCTTGATCTCGCTGTCCCAATAAGCGCCCTTGACGAGGCGCACCATGAGCCGCCGCTTGTCGCGGCGCGCAAGCTCGGCGAGCCAGTCGATCACGGCGGTGGCGCGCTTCTGATAGGCCTGCACGGCGAGGCCCAAGCCATCCCAGCCGGCAAGCGAGGGATCGCGCGAGATCTCGGCGAAGACCTCGAGGGAGAGCTCGAGGCGATCGGCCTCCTCCGCATCGACGGTGACGCCGATATTGACCTCCTTCGCGTGGCGGGCGAGAGCGGCGAGTCGCGGCGTCAGCTCCTTGAGGACGCGGGCGCGCTGCGCGAACTCGTAGCGTGGATGGAGGGCCGAGAGCTTGATCGAGATCCCTGGTGCCGCGATCGGGCCGCGGCCCGCCGCCGCCTTGCCTAGGGCCGAGATGGCCTTGTCATAGGCCTCGAGGTAACGCTCGGCGTCCTTGGCCGTACGCGCCGCCTCGCCGAGCATGTCATAGGAATGGCGATAGCCGAGGGGCTCCTCGGCCCTGGCCCGCTCCAGGGCCTCCTCGATGGTGCGGCCCATGACGAACTGGCGGCCCATGATGCGCATCGCCTGCATCATCGCCTGGCGGATCACCGGCTCGCCGCTGCGCGCCACCAGGCGCCCGAGGAGCGAGCTCAGATCCTTCTCCTTGAACTCGCCGAGCTTGACGACGCGCCCCGTCAGCATCAGCGCCCAGGTGGAAGCGTTGACGAAGAGGGAGTCGCTCTTGCCGAGATGCTTCTCCCAGTCCGCGAGGCGCAGCTTGTCGCGGATGAGAAGATCGGCCGTCTCCGCATCGGGGATGCGCAGCAGCGCTTCCGCGAGGCACATAAGGACGACGCCCTCCTGGCTCGAGAGGGCGTATTCGTGGAGGAAGGCGTCGAGCCCGCCCTTGCCGACCCGCTGGCGCCGCACCTCGGCGACGAGCCCGCGCGCCCGCTCGGCGATACGGTCGAGCTGGTCGGCGGGAAGGGCCAGCTCGGCAAGCAGCCGCTCGACCACCTGCGTCTCATCGGCGCGATAGAGCCCGCCGATGGCGGCCCAGGCGGGTGAGGGCTTGGCCGGAGGCTGGGCGAAGACGAGGGCGGGTGTCGAGAGGTCGTTCGGCATGGGAACCTCTGTTCCGTGGGCGGCCATCTATACTCCCACCCCTCCCGAATTGCCACTGGCCACCGGCCTTGCGGGAGCGGCCGCTTCGCCCTCGATCCTAAAGCAGGCCGAGCTCGCGCAGCTCGGCGGCGAGCTTGGGAGGCAGCTCGTCATCCCCCGGCGCCAAGGCCGGTCGGTCAGGGGGCGCTTCGGCGGGATCGAGATAGCGCCAGCCCTGAAAGGGCCGCCAGGGCACGAGCCGGGTCTTGACCAGCTTGCGGTCGAGCTCGATCGCGCAAGCCGCCTCGCCCTGGCTGTTGGTGACCGGCTTGAGGCCGATGATGCGCTGGCGCACCCGCACATAGCCCTTGATCACCCAGTAGAGCGAGCCGCCGTCGAGGACGTCCTCGACCCGCTTCGGCATCATGCGGGTGACGTGCCGCAGCCGCGCCGTCCTGCTCGTCTGGCGCAGGGCGGCGAGGCGCTGCTTCTGCCATTTCGCGAGCTCCTCGACAGTGTCGACGCCGACGCAGAGCTTGATGATGTGAACAGTCATTGCTTCCGCTCGGCACCCGCGCGCTCGAAGGCGATCAGCTCGGCCCCTTCATTTACCTGCTCGCCCGGCCCGTAATTCACCTTCTCGACGCGCCCATCGGCCGGGGCGGTGATCGTGTGCTCCATCTTCATCGCCTCGAGGACGAGAAGCGGCGTCCCGCGCTTAACGATGGTCCCCGCCGCGACGAGGACCTGGATGACCTTGCCGGGCATGGGTGCTGCCAGAGTGCCGGCATCCGCCTCGAGCGCGGCCGCGGCGGCGAGCGGATCGAGGAGCTGCAGCCGGTAGGTTTCGCCGGCAAGGAAGAGCGTTATCTCGCCGCCATCCCGCGCGATGCTCGCCTTGAGTCGCTCGCTCCCGAGCGTCGCCACGAGGGCGCCCGCCTCATCCAGCTCGCCGTGAACGGCGAGAGCGCCGCCCGGCAAGTCGACGAGATAGCCGTCGGGCCGATAATGCACCGTCACCGCGACCTCGCGCCCGCCATCTTGAAAGCGAAGAACGTGATGATTGTCCCCGTTCATGCGCCAGCCATCTGCAAGCGCCCAGGGGGAATGGGGATCGCTCGAAGCCAAGGCTGCCGCGCGGGCCTGCCGGGCGCGATCGAGAAAGACGGCCAAGGCGGCGATCGCCAAAACCCGCGCCGGAGCCGGTGCCGCCGGCGGCATCAGCCTGTCCTGATGACGGGCGATAAAGCCGGTGTCGAGCTCGGCCGCGGCGAAGGCCGGATGCGCGGCCAGCCTGGCGAGGAAGCCGATATTCGTGACAACCCCGGCGACCTCGCAAGCCCCCAGCGCCGCGACGAGACGCTTGCGCGCGATCTCCCGGTCCTCGCCCCAGACGATGAGCTTGGCAATCATCGGATCGTAATGGATGGTGACCTCGCCACCCTCGACCACGCCGGTATCGACGCGCAGATGCGGACTCTCGGGCGGAAAGCGGAGATGGCGCAGCCGCCCCGTCGCAGGCAGGAAGTTTCGACTCGGATCCTCGGCATAGAGCCGCGCCTCGAAGGCGTGGCCGGAGATTGCCAACTGCTCCTGCCGCAGCGGCAAGGGCTCGCCCGCGGCGACCCGGAGCTGCCATTCCACCAGGTCCTGACCGGTGATCATCTCGGTCACCGGATGCTCGACCTGGAGCCGGGTGTTCATCTCCATGAAGTAGAAGACGCCCTTCTCGTCGGCGATGAACTCGACGGTGCCGGCGCCGCGATAGCCGATGGCCCGCGCCGCCGCCACGGCAGCGGCACCCATCTCCGCGCGCCGCTCGGGGGTCATGCCCGGCGCCGGGGCCTCCTCGATCACCTTCTGATGGCGGCGCTGGATCGAGCAGTCGCGCTCGAAGAGATGCAGCGCATTCCCGTGGCCGTCGGCGAAGACCTGGATCTCGATATGGCGCGGGCGGGTGAGATACTTCTCGATAAGCACGCGATCGTCGCCGAAGGCCGCTGCCGCCTCGCGCCTGGCCGAGGCCAGCGCCGCCGCCAGATCGCCTTCGGAGTCGACGACGCGCATTCCCTTGCCGCCGCCGCCCGCCGACGCCTTGATCAGCACCGGATAGCCGATCGTCTTCGCCGCGACGCGCAGCGTCTCCACATCCTGCTCGGCGCCGTGATAGCCCGGGACGACGGGGACTCGCGCCTCGGTCATGAGGCGTTTCGCCTCGCTCTTCGAGCCCATGGCCCGGATCGCCGCAGGCGGCGGGCCGATAAAGACGATGCCGGCCGCCTCACACGCCTCGGCGAAGGCGGCGTTCTCGGAGAGGAAGCCGTAGCCGGGATGGATGGCCTGGGCGCCGGTCGCGCGCGCCGCCGCCAGGATCACCTCGATCTTGAGATAGCTCTCGCGTGCAGGCGCGGGGCCGATGAGCCGCGCCTCGTCGGCGAGCGCCACATGGCGCGCCGCGGCATCCGCCTCGGAATAAACGGCGATCGTGCGAATGCCGAGCCGGTGCGCGGTGCGCATGACGCGGCAGGCGATCTCTCCCCGGTTGGCGATCAGGATCTTGTCGAACATGCGCCGCCCGCCCGCCTACATCCGGAATACGCCGAAGCGGGTCTCTTCGATCGGCGCGTTGAGCGCCGCCGAGATCGCGAGCCCGAGCACGCGCCGCGTATCCTTGGGGTCGATGACGCCGTCGTCCCAAAGCCGCGCGCTCGCGTAGTAAGGATGGCCTTGGACCTCGTATTGCGCGCGGATGGGTCGCTTGAACGCCTCCTCCTCCTCCTGGCTCCAGCGCCCGCCCTTGGCCTCGATATTGTCGCGCCGCACCGTCGCGAGCACGCTGGCCGCCTGCTCGCCCCCCATCACGGAGATGCGGGCATTGGGCCACATCCAGAGGAAGCGGGGCCCATAGCCGCGGCCGCACATGGCGTAGTTGCCGGCCCCGAAGCTGCCGCCGATGATGACGGTGAATTTGGGCACGCGCGCGCAGGAGACGGCGGTGACCATCTTGGCGCCATCGCGGGCGATGCCGCCGGCCTCGTATTTCCGTCCCACCATGAAGCCGGTGATGTTCTGGAGGAAGACGAGCGGGATGCCGCGCTGGCTGCAAAGCTCGATGAAGTGCGCCGCCTTGAGCGCCGATTCCGAGAAGAGGATGCCGTTATTCGCGACGATGCCGATGGGATAGCCGTGAAGATGCGCAAAGCCGCAGACGATCGTGGTGCCGTAGAGCTGCTTGAACTCGTCGAATTCGCTGCCGTCGACAAGCCGTGCCAGGATCTCGCGCACGTCGTAGGGCTTGCGCACATCCGCGGGGACGATCCCGTAGATCTCCGCAGGATCGTGGCGCGGCGGCCTCGGCTCGCGCAGCGGCAGCGGCGCCGGCTTGCGCTCGTTGAGATTGGCGACGATGCGCCGGGCGATCGCGAGCGCATGGAGATCGTTCTGCGCGTAATGATCCACGACACCAGAGATGCGCGCATGGACATCGGCGCCGCCGAGCTCCTCCGCGCTCACGACCTCGCCCGTCGCCGCCTTGACCAAGGGCGGGCCACCCAGGAAGACGGTGCCCTGGCCGCGCACGATCACCGCCTCGTCGGACATGGCAGGCACATAGGCGCCGCCCGCCGTGCAGGAGCCCATCACGACGGCAATCTGGGGAATGCCCGCCGCGGAGAGCGTGGCCTGGTTGTAGAAGATGCGGCCGAAATGATCGCGGTCGGGAAAGACCTCGTCCCAAGTCGGCAGGTTGGCGCCGCCGGAGTCGACGAGATAGAGGCAAGGCAGACGGTTCTCGCGCGCGATCTCCTGGGCGCGCACATGCTTCTTCACGGTCATGGGGAAATAGGTCCCGCCTTTGACCGTCGCGTCGTTGGCGACGACGAGGCACTCCCGCTCGGCGATACGGCCGATGCCCGTGATGATCCCCGCGGCGGGCACCTCGCCGCCATACATGCCGTAAGCCGCGAGCTGTGACAGCTCGAGAAATGGCGACCCGACGTCGAGAAGGGCCCGCACGCGGTCGCGCGGCAGCAGCTTGCCGCGGGCGAGGTGCCGCTGCCGTGCTGCCTCCCCGCCCCCGATCCGGATCGCCGCGACCTTCTCGCGCAAGTCCTCGACCGCGGCGCGCATGGCTTCGGCGTTCCGGCGCGCCTCGTCCGAGCGCAAATCGAAAGCGGATTTGAGCACTGCCACGTCAGAGGCCCCTGTCACGGGCGACGATGTCGCGCGCGATCACCATGCGCTGCACGTCGCTCGTGCCCTCGTAGATCTTGCACACCCGCACGTCGCGATAGATGCGCTCCACCGGGAAGTCCGCGAGATAGCCGTAGCCGGCGTGAATCTGGATGGCGTCCGAGGCGACGCGCTCGGCCATCTCGCTCGCGAACAGCTTCGCCATGCTGGCTTCCTTGAGGCAGGACAAGCCGGCGTCCCGCAGCTCGGCCGCGCGGAGGACCAGCCCCCGCGCCGCCTCGATCGCGGTTGCCATATCGGCGAGGCGGAAAGCCACCGCCTGATGCTCCACGATCGGCCGGCCGAAGGTCTCCCGCGTCTTGGCATAGGCGAGCGCGTGCTCATAGGCGGCGCGCGCCATGCCGAGGGCCTGGGCGGCGATGCCGATGCGCCCGCCCTCGAGATTGGCAAGGGCGATCTTGTAGCCCTCGCCCTCCGGTCCGAGCAGGAGATCGGGGGTGACCCGGCACTCGTCGAAGACGATCTGGCAGGTATCCGAGGCGCGCTGCCCCAGCTTCGCCTCCTTGCGCGCGACCGTGTAGCCCGGTGTCGCCGTCGGAACGATGAAGGCGGAGATGCCCTTCTTGCCGCGCGCCGGATCGGTCACGGCGAAGACGATGGCCACATCCGCCGTGCTGCCGCTGGTGATGAACTGCTTGGTGCCGCTCAGCACGTAGTGGTTGCCGTCTTTTCGCGCCCGCGTCTTGATCGCCGCGGCGTCGGAGCCGGCCTGCGGCTCGGTCAGGCAGAAGGCGGCCAGCATCTCCCCGGCGGCCATGGGGCGCAGGAAGCGCGCCTTCTGCTCGCGGGAGCCGAAGCGGTAGATCGGCATCACGCCGACTGAGTTGTGCACGCTCATGACCGTGGAGACGGCGCCGTCCCCGGCGGCGATCTCCTCGATCGCGAGCGCATAGGCGACATGATCGGCGCCGGCGCCGCCCCACTCCTCCGGCAGCAGCATGCCCATGAAGCCCAGCCGTCCCATCTCGCCGATGAGCGCGCGCGGGAATTGTCCGTCCCGGTCCCGCTCGGCGGCCAAGGGCGCCAGGCGCTCACGGGCGAAGGCGCGCGCCGTGTCCCGGATCATGACTTGCGCCTCGCTCAGCATCGCGACGTCACGTTCCCGTCGATCTTGCCGCGCGGCTTGCAGTCGGCCTTGCTCACCACGGCACCTCGTTGCCCTCGTGATCGAGGAAGCGGCCATTGTCCTTCGGTCCCAGCCCCTCGATCACCTTGCGCATATGGCCGACGCTGGTCTTCACGTCGAGCGTGCCGCCGGGGCCGCCCATATCGGTCCGGACCCAGCCCGGATGGAGGACGACGCAGGCGATGCCCTGCGCCGCGAGCTCGAAGGAGAGGCTGCGGACGCCGGCGTTCAGGGCCGCCTTGCTCATGCGGTAGGGCTGGGCGCCGCCGGCGCTGCGGGCGATCGAGCCCATCTGGCTGGTGATGAAGATCATGAGCTTCTTCTCGCTTCGCGCCACGTTCTCCGCAAGGGCATCGGCGATCCGCAACGGCGCGATCGAGTTAACGTGGAAGGTGTCGAGCCAGTCGTCGTCGTCGAGGGCGGCGATCGAGGAGTCGCGCGGGCCGTAGATGCCGGCATTGTTGAGGAGGATGTCCAGGGGCTCCTGGCCGAGCGCGCTCTTGAGCGTCGCGATCTGCGGAACCGAGCGCACGTCAAGGCGATGGGGGACGATATTGCCCTTGAGCTTGGCGAGCGCCGGGGCTTGCTCGGGATCGCGGCAGGCGGCGTGGACCTTCCAGCCGGCGGCCGCATACTCGCGGGCGAATTCCAGGCCGAGCCCACGGCTCGCGCCGGTGATGAGTATGCTCGGCATCGTCGCTTCCTTTCGTCTTAGGAGAGGATTTCGAAATGGGCGTCCGTCGGCCGGCACGCCACCCCGTTGATGGGAACGATGTCCTGGGGACAGGCCGAGAAGGCGACGACACAATCCATCTCGGCGCGGAAGGCGATCGCATCGCCGGGCTTCGAGACGGCCGGCTCGAAGCTGAGCGTGCCGTCGGCTGCGACGGGAATGTTCATGAAGAGATTGAGGGGGCTCGGCGTCTCGGGTGGGGCGATGCCCAGCTCGGCGAGGGCCGCGGCCAGGTTGTCGGTGCAGTTGTCGTGGTAATCCTTGCAGCCGAGCTGCTCGTAGCGATAGCGGTCGCAGGCGGCGATCACCGTGTCGTGGATGCCCGGCGAGGTGTCCTCGACGATCGTGAGGATCGGCCGTCGGCGATTGGTGCGCAGGGCGTCGCCGACCTTGGGAAAGAGGCGCAGCAGCGCCGTGTGGGTATGCTCCATCGACATGAACTCGCGCGGATCCGCGAGGCTGAAGGCCCAGCTGTCGACGACCTGGCTGCCATGGGTGTTGACGACCCGGACCCGCTGGCCCTGCTTCACGACGGCCGCCTTGCCCTTCCGCGCCGGAATAGTGATGAGTCCGCTCCCTGCCATCTGTCGCACCCCTCGCCCGTCAAAATCTCAGGCCGATCCCTCGAAGAGCTCCCTCCCGATGAGCCAGCGGCGGATCTCGGAGGTCCCGGCGCCGATCTCGTAAAGCTTGGCGTCGCGCAAAAGCCGGCCCGTCGGATAATCGTTGATATAGCCGTTGCCGCCAAGGAGCTGAATGGCGTCGAGCGCCACCTGGGTCGCCTTCTCGGCCGCGTAGAGGATGGCCCCTGCCGCGTCCTTGCGCGTCGTCTGGCCCCGGTCGCAGGCCTTGGCGACGGCATAGACATAGGCCTTGCAGGCGTTCATGGTCGTATACATGTCCGCGAGCTTGCCCTGGACGAGCTGGAAGGCGCCGATCGGCTGACCGAACTGGGTCCGCTCGTGGACATAGGGCATCACCACATCCATGCAGGCCTGCATAATGCCGAGGGGACCGGCGGCAAGCACCGCGCGCTCGTAATCGAGACCGCTCATCAGCACGTTGACGCCCTTGCCGGGTGCGCCGAGGACGTTCTCGGCGGGAACCTCGCAATCCTGGAACACGAGCTCGCAGGTATCGGAGCCGCGCATTCCGAGCTTGTCGAGCTTCTGGTGGGTGGAGAAGCCCTTGAAGCCCTTCTCGACGAGGAAGGCCGTAATGCCCCGCGGCCCGGCCTGCGGGTCGGTCTTGGCATAGACGACGAGGGTGTCGGCGACGGGACCGTTGGTGATCCACATCTTGTTGCCGTTCAGCACGTAGCGGTCGCCCTTCCTCTCCGCGCGCAATTTCATCCCCACCACGTCCGAGCCGGCACCGGGCTCGCTCATGGCAAGGGCGCCCACATGCTCGCCCGAGATCAGCTTGGGCAGATAGCGGCGTTTCTGCTCGGGCGTGCCGTTGCGGCGAATCTGATTCACGCAGAGGTTGGAATGGGCGCCGTAGGAGAGCCCGACCGAGGCGGAGGCGCGGCTGATCTCCTCCATGGCGACGCAATGCTCGAGATAGCCCATGCCGGACCCGCCGAACTCCTCCTCGACCGTGATGCCGAGCAGGCCGAGGCGGCCCAGCTCGGGCCAAAGGGCGCGTGGGAAGAGGTTGCTGCGGTCGATCTCCGCGGCGCGCGGCGCGATCTGATCTGCGGCAAAGCTGCGCACGGTCTCGCGCAGCATCTCGACGGTCTCGCCGAGGCCGAAATCGAAGCTCGCGGCCTGGTTGGGGATCATGGGGGCCTCCCAGGAAGATGTTAGGGACTCTAGCGGGAACCGGCCGCCCTGCGAAGGGCGGTGTTGCCGGGCGCGGGTCTCAAGCCAAGGGGCGGGGCGCGTCCTCCCGGTCACGCAGGATCATGAGAGTGGCGAGGGCCGCCGCGACCTGGGTGCCGCCGCCGGCCGTTACGGCGCGAACCTCGGCCTGGGCGACGACGAGGGAGCGCCCCGGCCGCAGCACCATTCCCTGGGCAATCAGGCGCTCGCCGGCGGCGGGAGCGAGGAGATTGAGCTTGTATTCGGCGGTGACGATGCTCGCCGTCGCCGGCAACAGGCTGAAGGCCGCGTAGCCGCAGGCATTGTCCGCGATCATGCCGACGATGCCGCCATGGATGAAGCCGTGCTGCTGGGTCAGCTCCGGGCGATAGGGCAGCGCGATCTCGATCCTCCCGGGGGCGACGGCGCAGAGCTGCGCGCCGATATAGGCCATGGCCTTCTGTCGCGCGAAGCTGTCGCGTACGCGCGTCGCGAAGTCGGGGTCCTGCGGCTGGAACGCGGCCAAGACTCCTCCCGGAGCGGGCGTTTCGCGCCCGCCCTCTGCCTTGGCCTGCAGACTATCATTACCTTTACGTAAACGTCAATATTTCGGCATCCAGCCTCCTTGCCGCCGATCGGTCAGCGCCGCGCCTTGCGCGGCTGGGCCGTGGCCTCGCTCGCCAGCTCGGCGAGCCGCCCGCGGCAGCGGGCTTCGACGGTCGCGAGCTCCTCGAGGGTGACGGCGATGTCCTCGCGCTGCTGCTCGAGCTGGCGCCGGCGCTCGGCGATCTTGGCGAGGAAATGACGGAGCTGGCCCGCCTCCCCCGGCTCGCGGTCATAGAGCTCGATGATCTCCTTGATCTCGGAGAGGCTGAAGCCGAGGCGCTTGCCGCGCAGGATGAGCCGCAGCCGGACGCGATCCCGCGCGGAATAGATGCGGGCCTGGCCGCGGCGCTGGGGGGCGAGGAGCCCCTCGCCTTCATAGAAGCGGATCGTGCGCGTGGTGACGTCGAATTCGCGGGAAAGCTCGGAGATGGTGAAGCGCTCGGCCATCGCCGCGGCCGCGCTCACCGCACCCAGGCCGGACGCACATCCCGGGTCGGCGGGCTTGAGAGCGCCTTGCGCCGGCCGGCCTCGAGGTTCTGCGCGTCGACAACGGCGACGGCCGTCATGTTGACGACGCCGCGCGCCGTGACCGACGGCGTGAGGATGTGGGCGGGGAGGGCCGCGCCGAGCAGGATGGGGCCGACGCTGAGGCCATCGCCCAGGACCTTGGTCATGTTGAAGGCGATATTGGCCGCATCCAGGGTGGGCATGACCAGGAGATTGGCGCGGCCCCGGAGCTTGGAGCCCGGAAAGATGCGGTTGCGGATCTCCTCGGAGAGAGCGGAATCCGCGTGCATCTCGCCCTCGACCTCGAGCGCCGGCGCGCGCTGGTGCAGGAGCTTCAGCGCCTCGCGCATCTTCCGCGCCGAGGGTGAATCGGCGCTGCCGAAATTCGAATGGGAGAGCAGCGCCACCTTGGGCTCGACGCCGAAGCGGCGTATCTCCTCGGCCGCCGTCACGGTCATCTCGGCGATCTCCTCGGCGGTGGGATCGGCGTTGACATAGGTATCGCAGAGGAAATAGGTGCCGCTCGCGGTGATGAGCATGCTCAGGGCCGCGACGTTCCGGCCCTCCTCGCGCCGACCGATGATATCGAGCACGTGGGTGAGGTGCCGCTCGTAGCGTCCGGTGACGCCGCAGATCATGGCATCCGCCTCGCCCTTGCGCAGCATGAGGGCGGCGATCACGGTGGAGTTCGTGCGCACCACGGTTCGCGCGGTGTCGGGGGAGACACCCTTGCGCTCCATGATCTGGTGATAGCTCGTCCAATAGTCCTTGTAGCGCGGGTCGTCCTGGGGGTTGACGAGCTCGAAATGATCCCCGACCCTGAGCCGCAGTCCCAGCTGCTCGAGGCGGGTCTCGATGACTTGCGGCCGGCCGATGAGGATGGGTCGCGCCAAGCCTTCGTCAACGACGATCTGCACGGCGCGCAGCACCCGCTCGTCCTCGCCCTCGGCATAGACGACGCGCTTCGCGTTCTGGCGGGCGCGCTCGAAGACCGGCTTCATCGCCAGGCCGGAGCGGAAGGCGAATTGGGAGAGCTGCTGGCGATAGGCGCGGAAATCGGCGATCGGCCGCGTCGCGACGCCGCTATCCATGGCCGCCTTGGCGACGGCGGGCGGCAGCTCGATGACGAGGCGAGGATCAAAGGGCCGCGGGATGAGGTAATCGGACCCGAAGCCCGCATGCTCGCCGCCATAAGCCTTCGCCACCACCTCCGACGGCTCCTTGCGCGCCAGATCGGCAAGCGCGTGGACGCAGGCGAGCTTCATTGCCTCGTTGATCGTCGTGGCCCCCACATCGAGGGCGCCGCGGAAGATGAAGGGGAAGCAGAGGACGTTGTTGACCTGGTTCGGGTAATCCGAGCGGCCGGTCGCGATCACCGCATCGGGACGTGCCGCGCGGACGATCTCGGGCAGGACCTCGGGCACGGGATTGGCGAGCGCCAGGATGAGCGGCTTCGGTGCCATGGTCCTCACCATCTCCTCGGTCACCAGGCCGGAGACCGAGAGGCCGAGGAAGATGTCGGCGCCGGCAATCGCGGCGGCGAGGGTAAGATTGGGCTCGTTGCGAGCATAGCGCGCCTTCTGCGGGCTCATCTCCTCCTTGCGGCCCGGATAGACGACGCCCAGCCGGTCGAAGAGGGTGACGTTCTCGGCCTTGAGCCCGAGGGAGACGAGGAGGTCGAGGCAGGCGAGCCCGGCGGCGCCGCCGCCGGTCGAGACCAGCTTCACCTCGTCGATGCGCTTGTTGACGACGCGCAGGCCGTTGACCACCGCGGCACCCACGATGATCGCCGTCCCGTGCTGGTCGTCGTGGAACACCGGAATCTTCATGCGCTGGCGCAGCGCCCGCTCGATCTCGAAGCATTCCGGCGCCCGGATATCCTCGAGGTTGATGGCGCCGAAAGTGGGCTCGAGGGCGGCGATGATGTCGACGAGCTTCTCGGGATCGGTCTCGTTGATCTCGATGTCGAAGACGTCGATGCCGGCAAACTTCTTGAAGAGGACGGCCTTGCCCTCCATCACCGGCTTGGCGGCGAGGGGACCGATATGGCCAAGGCCGAGCACGGCGGTGCCGTTCGTGATCACCGCGACGAGATTGGAGCGGATCGTGAGGCGGGAGGCGGCGGCGGGATCGGCGGCGATCGCATCGCAGGCGGCGGCGACCCCGGGAGAATAGGCGAGCGCCAGATCGCGCTGATTGGCCAAGGGCTTGCTCGCCACGATCGCGAGCTTTCCCGGCGTCGGACGGCCGTGATAATCGAGCGCGCTTTCCCTGAGCTCATCCGTCATTGGGGTCTCCCCTCGATCGAAGCCCTTTCGGCCCGCGCATGGGGCCCCCTGTTCACGCTCGGCCCCCCGGCCGTCGGCGGGGCGCAAGCCACCGCCCAGCGGGTGGCCGGGGCCTTACCAGTCGGCTGATTCAAGCATGACATCGAAGAATGGTGCGGTCGAGAAGACTCGAACTTCCACGGGGTCTCCCCCACAGCGCCCTCAACGCTGCGCGTCTACCAATTCCGCCACGACCGCACGACACACTCCCCGGTCCCGAAGGGTCCCGCGGGCTTGCCTTTCGCAAGGAGGGGGAATAGCAAATCATGGTAGAGAGATCAAGGTCGCTGCGGGATTTTGCAAGGGCTTGGAACGGCTTGGGATAGGGCCCATGAGCGCCGGCGTTGAATGGCAGGTCGAGGACGGGCCGGTCGACTATCCGGCGGCGGTGGCGGCCATGGAGCGGCGCGTCGCGGCCATTCGCGCCGGCACCGCCCCCGAGCTCGTCTGGCTGCTCGAGCATCCCCCGCTCTATACCGCCGGAACCAGTGCCAGGGCCGCCGATCTCCTCGCGCCGATGCGCTTCCCCGTCTACAAGACGGGGCGCGGCGGCCAGTTCACCTATCACGGTCCCGGCCAGCGGATCGCCTATGTCATGCTCGACCTCAAGCGGCGCGGCCCCGACATTCGCTGCTACGTGAACGCGCTCGAGGAATGGATCATCCGCACCCTTGGCCGGTTCAACATCCGCGGCGAGCGGCGCCGGGGCCGAGTCGGCATCTGGGTCGACCGCGGCGGCGGACGGGAGGACAAGATCGCCGCGATCGGGGTGCGCGTCAGCCGCTGGGTCACGCTCCACGGCTTGGCCCTCAACGTCGATCCGGAGCTCGAGCATTTCCGGGGCATCGTGCCCTGCGGGATCGCAGACGCGAATCTCGGCGTGACCTCGCTCCTTGCGCTCGGCATTCCCGTCACGATGCCCGAGGTGGACGCGGCGTTGCGCGCGACCTTCGGCGAGGTCTTCGAGGCGGACGCATCGCCTCTCGCCTGCCGCGCTACGGAACCGGCCGCGAGCGCCGTCTGATCCCCGGAAAACGCCGATCAGATCGTGGGGAGAGTGCGGAAGCCCGGCTCGCCGTCATCCTCGACGGGTGCCGAGATCAGGCCTTCGACCCGCGCCAGAGGCGGCCCCCGACGGCAGGCCTCGACCATGGCGTCGACCTGGTCGAGGACCCCCGCGAACTGGGCCTCGACGCTGCCGTCCTTGCGGTTGCGGACCCAGCCGCGCAGATTGCGCTTCGCCGCCTCCTCCGCCGTCCAGGCGCGAAACCACACGCCCTGCACCCGCCCCTCGATGCGCACGCGCACGCAAGCATGCCCGGCGGCACCCATGGCACCTCCTTAGGCGAACTCGAGGATCGCCTGATCGACGGCCAAGCTGTCCCCCGGCTTGGCGTGCAGCTTCGCAACCACGCCGTCGCGCTCGGCCCGGAGGATGTTCTCCATCTTCATCGCCTCCACCACGGCGAGCTCCTCGCCGGCCTTGACCTCCTGCCCGATCCTCACGGCGAGCGAGACCAGGAGCCCCGGCATCGGCGACATGAGAAAGCGCGAGAGGTCGGGTGCCACCTTGCGCGGCATGAGGGACAGGAAGCCCGCCGCCGTCGGCGACAGCACCCGCGCCTCGACCTGAACGCCGCCGCGGAAGAGCCGATAGGCCGTGCCCTCGCGCTCCACCTGCATGATGACCGCCGCGCCGCCGACGGTGCCGCGAAAGAGCGGCTCGCCCAGGTGCCAGCCGCTGCGCACCTCGCAGCGCTCGCCGTCTATGGTGATATCGTATCCGCCGTCCCTGGCGGCAATCGCCGCCGGGTAATGGCGCTCGCCGAGCACGACGACGCAATCATCGGCAGGCCGCGCCTTGTGGCCGGCGAGCTGGCCGCTGATGTGGCATTCCCGCTCCGCCTGGCGCCGGTAAAGCGCTGCGGCGACAGCGACGAAGAGCCGCGGATCGGCGGGTAGATGAGCGGCAGCGGCGTAGGAATCGCCGAACTCCTCGGCGATGAAGCCGGTGGAAAGCCGGCCCTCGCCGAAGCGGGGGTGGTGCAGGATGGCCGAAAGGAAGGGGATATTGTGGTTGAGGCCGCGGATGTAGAAGGCGTCGAGGGCCATCCGCATATTGGCGATCGCCTCTTGGCGGTCTTTGCCGCCGGCGATCAGCTTCGCGATCATCGGATCGTAATAGACCGAGATCTCGCCCCCCTCATAGACGCCGGTATCGACGCGCACCGCGCGTCCGTCCGCGGCGGGCGGGATGTAGCGGACGAGACGGCCGATCGATGGCAGGAACTTCCGCGCCGGGTCCTCGGCATAGACCCGCGCCTCGATCGCCCAGCCGCGGAGCTTCACGTCGGTCTGTGCGATGGGGAGCCTCTCGCCCGCGGCCACGCGGATCATCAGCTCCACGAGATCGAGGCCGGTCACGAGCTCGGTCACCGGATGCTCGACCTGGAGCCGCGTGTTCATCTCGAGGAAGTAGAAGTTCCGCTCGCGATCGACGATGAACTCGACGGTGCCCGCCGAGCGATAGGCCACGGCTTTCGCGAGCGCCACCGCCTGCTCGCCCATGGCGCGCCGCGTCTTCTCGTCGAGGAAGGGGCTCGGCGCCTCCTCGATGACCTTCTGGTGCCGGCGCTGGATCGAGCATTCGCGCTCGCCGAGATAGATCACGTTGCCATGGGTGTCGCCGAGCACCTGGATCTCGATATGGCGCGGCTCCTCGATGAACTTCTCGATAAAGACGCGATCATCCGCGAAGGAGGCGCGCGCCTCGTTCCGCGCGAGGCGAAAGCCGTCGCGGGCCTCCTCGTCGCTGCGCGCGATGCGCATGCCCTTTCCGCCGCCGCCTGCTGCCGCCTTGATCATGACGGGATAGCCGATCTTGCGCGCGATCTGCACCGCCTGATCGGGATCGGCGATGACGTCGTTGTGGCCGGGCACGGTGCTGACCCCGGTCTTCACGGCGAGCTTCTTCGATTCGATCTTGTCGCCCATCGCGGCGACCGCCTCGCGCGTTGGCCCGATGAAGACGATGCCGGCGGCGTCCAAGGCCGCGGCGAAGGCGGCATTCTCCGAGAGGAAGCCGTAGCCGGGATGGACCGCCTCAGCACCCGTGTCCTTGATCGCCTGGAGGATGCGCGGGATGTTCAGATAGCTCTCGGCCGAGGGTGCCGGTCCGATGAGCACGGCCTCGTCCGCCTCGCGCACATGAAGCGCATCCGCATCGGCCTCGGAATAGACGGCGACCGTCTTGATGCCCATGCGGCGCGCCGTGCGGATGACGCGGCAGGCGATCTCGCCGCGATTGGCGATCAGAATCTTCTCGAACATGCCCTTTCGCTTCTGTCGTTGGCTGCTCACGGCTCTCTCCTCACGGCGGATTCTCGCCGCCGATCCTCCGCAGGTAGTCGATATCAAGAGACAGCTTTTCGCCGAGCCAGAGCGCGTATTCCGAATGATCGATGGGATCGTCGCCCGTCTCGGGGTGGATGAGCACGGACAGGCCGCGATGGTTAAGCGCCAGCCATGGCACGATGCGGGCGAAGGCATCGGCGCCGAAAGCCACCTGATACATGGGCTTGGGATGAGGCCCGACGGGATCGTCGCGCCAGCGGCCGAGCCTCACCTCGAAGCGAGCAGCGATGGCGGCGCGCAAATCCGCCGCCGCAGCACGGCTCTTGGCGTCGTCGTAATAGACATGGGCATGATAGCCGGTGATCCGCTCGGGGTCGTTCATGAGCACCTTCCCCGCTCAGCGCTCCGGCTCGCCGAAGAGTCCCATGGCATAGGCCGCGTGAATGGCGAGCACGCCGCCCCAGCCGACCATGGGCCAGACGAACCACGGGTTGCCAGGATCCGTCGTGAAGTTCACCGCGACGAGAACGACCATTACGGCGAAATAGCCGAGAAAATGCAGCCGCAGCGCGCGCAGCCGGCGGCCTGCTGCACTCGACGGCTTGTCGTTTCCGGGCGCAGGCATCGGGCGGCCTAGAGCGGAATGTTGTTGTGCTTCTTCCATGGATTCTCGAGCTTCTTCTCGCGCAGCATCGCAAGCGCGCGGCAAAGCCGCCGCCGCGTCGAGCGCGGCATGATCACGTCGTCGATGAAGCCGCGATGACCGGCGATGAAGGGATTGGCGAATTTCTCGCGATACTCCTCGGTGCGCCGCGCGATCTTCTCGGCATCGCCGATATCCTGGCGGAAGATGATCTCGACAGCGCCCTTCGGACCCATCACCGCGATCTCCGCCGTGGGCCAGGCGTAATTGACGTCGCCGCGGAGATGCTTCGAGCTCATGACATCATAAGCGCCGCCATAGGCCTTGCGGGTGATGACCGTGACCTTCGGCACGGTCGCCTCGGCATAGGCGAAGAGCAGCTTGGCGCCGTGCTTGATGATGCCGCCATATTCCTGCGCCGTGCCGGGAAGGAAGCCGGGGACGTCCACGAAGGTGACGATGGGGATGTCGAAGCAGTCGCAGAAGCGGACAAAGCGCGCCGCCTTGCGGGAGCTGTCGATGTCGAGGCAGCCGGCGAGGACCATGGGCTGATTGGCGACGACCCCCACGGTCGACCCCTCGAGGCGGCCGAAGCCAGTGATGATGTTGCCGGCATAGTCGGGCTGGAGCTCGAAGAAATCGCCGTCGTCGACGACCTTGAGAATGAGCTCCTTCATCTCATAAGGCTTGTTGGGATTGGCGGGGATGAGGGTGTCCAACGAGGGCTCGACGCGGTCGGCGGGATCGTCGGTGGGGCGCAAAGGCGGCTTCTCGCGGTTCGAGGCGGGCAGGAAGTCGATGAAGCGCCGCAGCGCCAGCAGCGCCTCCACGTCGTTCTCGAACGCGCAATCGGCGACGCCCGACTTCGTCGTATGCGTGACGGCCCCGCCCAGCTCCTCCTGCGTGACCGACTCGTGCGTCACCGTCTTCACCACGTCGGGGCCGGTCACGAACATGTAGGAGCTGTCCTTGACCATGAAGATGAAATCGGTCATGGCCGGCGAATAGACAGCACCCCCCGCGCAAGGGCCCATGATCAGCGAGACCTGCGGCACGACGCCGGAGGCGAGCACGTTGCGCTGAAACACCTCGGCGTAGCCGGCAAGCGAGGCGACGCCTTCCTGGATGCGCGCACCGCCGGAATCATTGAGGCCGATGATCGGCGCCCCGACCTTCATCGCCTGATCCATGACCTTGCACATCTTCTCGGCATGGGCCTCGGAAAGCGAGCCGCCGAAGACGGTGAAGTCCTGGCTGAAGACGAAGACGAGCCGCCCGTTGACGGTACCCCAGCCGGTGACGACGCCGTCGCCCGGAATGGTCTGGGTCTCCATGCCGAAATCATGACAACGATGCTCGACGAACATGTCCCACTCCTCGAAGGAGCCGGGATCGAGCAGAAGCTCGAGACGCTCGCGCGCCGTCAGCTTGCCCTTGTCATGCTGTGCTTGGACCCGGCGCGCGCCGCCTCCGGCACGCGCCGCCGTGCGCTTCTCCTCGAGCCGCTGGAGAATTTCCTGCATGGAGCCCTCATCCGTTTTCACGGCCGGCCTGGGGCGGTCGTGCGACAGGAGGGTTGCAGATAGCACGGAGCCCCGGGGAAGGCCAGTGCGGATAACCCGGGGCTGGAGCTTGCTCAGGCGGCGAGAAGGGCGAGAAATTGGGCCGCGGCGGCGATTTCCGCGCGCAGCGCCGCGCGGCGGCTTGCCGCCTCTGCGTCCTCGCCCCATTGCTCGATCTGATAGGTCTCGTCGAGCTGGGAGAGCGCCCAGGCGGCCTCGGCGTCGAGGCGTCCCTCGGCAACGCCGAGCGCAATGGCGAGAGAGCCGCAAGCGGCCGCCAAGGCGGCCAGTGCCGTGAGCCGCAGATTATCGGCCGCCTCGACGGGACTTCGGAGCGCCGTGAGAGCCTCGGCGGGTTGCTCGACCGCCATGATGCCCTGGGTCACGCGCAGGACGGCGCCGTAGCGCTGGGCGAGCCAATCGAGGATCGGCTGCCAGGCCGCATCCTGCCGCTCGACGAGCTCCGGCGGCGCCTCAGCGCGATAGCAGAGGAGGTCGGTCGCGGCATAGGCGGCGGTGCGGGACACGATCTCGGGCCGGTTGGGCCCGACGAGATCGATGGCGGAGCCGGCGAGCCGGGTGAGGGGCATCGCCGCGGGGTCGAGCTCGGCACCCTGCGCCGCCCACTCCGCCGCGATCGCCTCGGCGAGGCGCCGTCCCGGCACGCGGAGCGGCGCTTTGGCTGGCGTGCGCAGGGGCTTGCCGTCGAGCAGGATGCCGTAGCCGTCCGCCTCTTGCGCGACCTCGACCCGGTCATAGACGCGCTTGCGACGCGGCTGGATCACGGCACCAGCTCCCGCACGGCGGCCGGGAGTTCCGCGAAGGCGGTGACGATGATGTCCGCACCCGCTGCGATGAGCTCGCTCGCGGCATGATAGCCCCAGGCGACGCCCACCGCCTTCACGCCGGCGGCATGCGCCATCTGCATATCGAAGGTCGTGTCGCCCACCATGACGCAGGCGGCGGGCTCGACGCCGGTCTCGGCGAGGGCGCGCTCCAGCATGGCGGGATGGGGCTTGCCCGGCCCCGCGTCGCTCGTCTGCAGGGTGACGAAGCGGGGAAGCACATTATGACGGGCAAGCGTGCTCTCGAGCCCGCGGCGTCCCTTGCCCGTCGCGATGCCGAGGAGATAGCCTTCCGCCTGCAAGACATCGAGGGTCTGAAGCGCGCCGGGAAAGAGCGGCTCCTCGAAATCCGGTCGGCTGCGGGCGGTGACGAAGGCGTCCTTGTAGCGCGCCGTGAGCAAGGCCGTGTCGATGCCGCAATTCGCTGGCGCGAGGGCGGCCATTGCCTCGCGCAAGGGCAGCCCGATGACGCGCCGCGCGACCGCGGGCAGCGGCGGCAGCAGATTGCAGGACTCGAAGGCGGCACGCACCGCCGCGAAGATCGTATCCTGGCTGTCGACAAGGGTGCCGTCGCAGTCGAAAACGACGAGGCGGAGCATAGCGTCGGATGTCATGGCCTATATCTGACCCTGCACCCAGCAAAGGGAAAGAGGCATGCTCCCGACAGCCGACGCCGCTGCATGGGCGCCCTATGGCTCGAGCGTGGCAAAGGGGTCCTCCGCGCTTTCCGTCGCGAAGCCGAAGAACTGCCAAGTGGCGCGCATCGACTCGGAAAGAGGCGCTGCGATCACAAGCGGTCGGCCGCTGCGCGGATGGGGCAGGGTGATCGCCCGCGCATGAAGATGGAGCCGGCGCGGCAGCGCGTCGCCGGCAAGAAAGGCCGCGGCGGCGCCGTATTTGCCGTCGCCGAGGATCGGCGTGCCGATGGCCGCCATGTGGACGCGAAGCTGATGGGTGCGTCCCGTGAACGGCCAGAGCGCGACCCAGGCCGCCTTGCGTCCCATATTCTCGACCACGCTGTAATAGGTCACGGCCGGCTTCCCGGCTTCCGGATCGGGGGCCATGCGCTCGCCCGCGCGGCCTAGAAGCTTGGCGACTGGCAGCGCAATGCGGCCCTGGCGCGGCTTGGGCACGCCGACGGTGATTGCCCAGTAGATCTTGCGCGTCGTCTTCTCGCGAAAGGCCGCCGCCAGCTTCGCCGCCGCCACAGCGCTGCGGCCCAGCAGCAGAACGCCGCTCGTGTCCTTGTCGAGGCGATGGACGAGGCGCGGCCGCTCAGGAGCGCCGAAGCGGAGTCCGTCGAGCAGGCCGTCGACATGGCGCGCGGTGCCGCTGCCGCCTTGCACGGCCAGGCCCGGCGGCTTGTTGAGCGCGATCACGTCATCGTCGCGATAGATCACCAGGCTGCGAATGAATCGCTCATCGGCGTCGCTCAAGTCCCGTGAGGATCGAGGCACCGGCGCAGGTGCTGCGGCATCCGTCGCAGTGATCGAGGGCGGGACGCGCACCGCCTGCCCCGGCGCCAGGCGCAGCCCCGCCTTGGCGCGCTTGCCGTCCACCCGGATCTGGCCCGTGCGCAGCAATTTCTCGAGCCGCCCATGGCCGAGCGCTGGGAAGCGGCGCTTGAACCAGCGGTCGAGCCGCAACTCCGCTTCCTCGACATCGACCGTCAGAGTCTGCGCGCCGTCGCTCACGACCCCTCGCCTTGCTTGCGGGCGCGCAGCTTCGCCCAGTAGTCGAGGCGCTTTCGGATCTCGCGCTCGAAGCCGCGCTCGGTCGGCGCGTAGAAGGCCTGGCGCGCCATGCCCTCGGGAAAATAATCTTGCCCCGAGAAGCCCTCGGCCGTGTCGTGATCGTACTGATAGCCCTCGCTGTAGCCGAGCTCCTTCATGAGCCGCGTGGGCGCGTTGAGGATATGCATCGGCGGCATCAAGGATCCGGTCTCGCGCGCCGCGCGGGTCGCGGCACCCAGCGCCCGATACGCGGCGTTGGATTTGGGCGCGGTCGCGAGATAGATCACGAGCTGCGCCAGCGCCAACTCGCCTTCCGGCGAGCCGAGCCGCTCATAGGCCTCCCACGCCGCGATCGCCTGAGGCAGCGCCTGGGGGTCGGCGAGCCCGATATCCTCGACGGCGAAGCGCGCCAGCCGCCGCGCGATATAGCGCGGATCCTCCCCCGCGACCAGCATCCGCGCCAGCCAATAGAGGCCGGCATCCGTATCGGAGCCGCGCAGGCTCTTGTGCAAGGCGCTGATCAGGTTGTAGTGCCCTTCCTGCGCCTTGTCATAAAGCGGCGCGCGGCGCTGCACCGCCTGCATCAGCGCCCGGGTGTCGAGGGGCGCTTCGATCTTCGCCGCGAACAGCTCCTCGGCGAGATTGAGGACGAAGCGACCGTCCCCGTCGGCCATGGCGCGAAGTGCCGCGCGCGCCTCGGCGTCGAGAGGAAGCTTGCGCTGCTGCGCCGCCTCCGCCCGCTCGAGCAGCGTCTCGAGCGCCGCGTCGTCGAGCCGCCGCAGCACGAGCACCTGGCAGCGGGAGAGCAGGGCCGCGTTGAGCTCGAAAGAGGGGTTCTCCGTCGTCGCGCCGACGAGAATGACCGTACCGTCCTCGACGTAAGGCAGAAAGCCGTCCTGCTGGGCGCGGTTGAAGCGATGGATCTCGTCGATGAAGAGAAGCGTCCCCTCGCCCATCTGGCGCCGCTTGCGCGCCGCCTCGAAGACCTTGCGGAGATCGGCGACGCCGGAGAACACTGCGGAGAGCGGCTCGAAATAGAGCTTCGTCACCTGCGCAAGGAGCCGCGCGATGGTGGTCTTCCCGCAGCCCGGCGGTCCCCACAGGATGATCGATGCCAGGCGGCGCGCCCGGACCATCCGGCCGACCGGACCGTCGGGGCCAAGCAGGTGATCCTGCCCGACCACCTCCTCCAGGCTCCGCGGCCGCAGGCGATCGGCCAGGGGTCGGGGGGCCGAGGCTTCGAAAAGCCCGCTCAATCGTTAACCACCAAATTGAGGGTGCGGTCGCCGCGGCGGAAGGTGAGCTGCCAGCTTGCCGCGCGCTTGGCAATGATCTCCTTCAGCGTCTCGACGGATTTCATATTCGTCCCGTTGATGCGAAGGATCACATCGCCGGCCTTGACGCCGATGCGGCTCGCGGGTGAGCCCGGGCGCACGCTGGTGACGACAACGCCGCGAAGAAAGCTGTCGATGCCGAGCTCCTCGGCAACCGCCGGCGAGAGATTGGCGACGACGGCGCCGCTCAGGGGAAAATCTCCGCCGAGCTTGGTGGTATCACGCGGCACTGTTTCCGGCGGTGCCGTGAGGGCGATGGGGAGATGGAGCTGCCGGCCCTGCCGATAGACGGTGAGGACGGCGGTCGTATTGAGCGGCTTCGTCGCGATCCGGTAGCGGAGGGATTCGGCGTCGTCCACCGGGCGGTTGTCGATGTCGAGAATCACGTCGCCCGGCCTCAGACCGGCATTGGCGGCGGGACTGTCCTTGTAAATGTCGTTCACCAGCACGCCCGACGGCCGCTGGAGCCCGAGCGAGCTTGCGATATCGGCGGTCACCGTCTGGCCCTGAGCGCCCAGCCACGGCCGCACCAGCCGCCCGCCGGCAAGGATGCTTGTCACCTCCATCCGCACCATGTTCGAGGGAATGGCGAAGCCGATTCCGATCGAGCCGCCCGATTGGGAATAGATCGCCGTGTTCACGCCGATGAGCTTGCCATCCATGGTGACGAGCGGGCCGCCCGAGTTGCCCGGATTGATGGCGGCATCGGTCTGGATGAAGAAATCGTAATCGTTGATGCCGACGGTGGTCCGGGCCAAGGCGGAGATGATCCCGCTCGTCACCGTCTGCCCAACGCCGAAAGGATTGCCGATGGCGATCACGAGGTCGCCGACCTCGACGGCATCCGAATCCCCGAACTCGAGGACCGGCAGCTTGGCACCGCCTGAGTCGATGCGCAGCACCGCGATGTCGGCGCGCTCGTCGGAGCCTACCACCTTCGCCTCGAACTCGCGGCGATCCGGAAGCACCACGGTGATTTGATCGGCGCCCTTGATGACGTGGTAATTGGTGACGATGGTCCCATCGGCCCCGATGATGACGCCGGAGCCCAGCGAGTTCTGGATGCGCCGCTGCGGCACGCCGCCCATGAAGCCTTCGCCGAAGAAGCGGCGAAAGAAGGGGTCGGCGAAAAGCGGCGAGGTTGGCTGCTCCACGACAGTGCGCGTATAGATGTTCACAACTGCCGGTGCGACCTTCTTCACCACCGGCGCGAAGCTGAAGGTAATCTGCTCGCGGCTGAGCGGCACCGTCTTGCCGAAAGCCGGCGATCCGGCCGCCGCGACAACCACGAACGCCAGCAGGAGAGCGGCGCTCCGCGCAGCCCCGAACCTGCTCCACCCCGCCCCGACCCCCATGAACCCGCGACCCTTCGTACCCACCCGCCTCACGGACAATCTAGCAAGTTCCAAGCAAAAGGGCAGCCGCGCGGCTGCCCTTCCCCCTTCCTGCCGGCGATCCGCCGAGCGGCTCAGGCCGCGGCCTCGGCTTCCTCCGCCTCGGGGCGGGGTCCCGAATCCTGGCCCTTGGCTTCCGGATCGCGATCCACGAGCTCGATGACCGCCAGCGGGGCCGCGTCGCCATAGCGGAACCCGGCGCGGAGCACGCGGGTATAGCCGCCGGCGCGCGCCTTGTAGCGATCCGCGAGCCCGGTGAAGAGCTTCTCGGTCAAGGCCCGATCCTTGAGCGTGGCGAGGGCCTGGCGCCGGGCGTGCAGCCCGCCGCGCTTGCCGAGAGTGATCAGCTTCTCGACGATTGGCCGCAGATCCTTCGCCTTGGGAAGCGTGGTGGTGATCTGCTCGTGCTTGATGAGCGCCGCCGCCAGATTGGCGAACATGGCCTTCCGATGGCTGGTGGTGCGGTTGAGCTTTCGCCCGCTTACGCCGTGCCGCATGACTTCGAACTCCTCTCCCCGCGCTCAGTAGGGCTCTTCGAGCCGCTTCGCCAGCTCCTCGATGTTCTCGGGCGGCCAGCCGGGAATCTCCATGCCGAGATGGAGGCCCATCTGTGCCAGCACTTCCTTGATCTCGTTGAGCGACTTGCGGCCGAAATTCGGCGTCCGCAGCATCTCCGCCTCGGTCTTCTGCACGAGATCGCCGATATAGATGATGTTGTCGTTCTTGAGGCAGTTCGCCGAGCGCACGGAGAGCTCGAGCTCGTCGACCTTGCGGAGCAGGTTCTTGTTGAACGGCAACTCCGCGGGACGGTCCTCCTCGCGCGAGGCGACCGGCTCCTCGAAATTGATGAAGAGGCGGAGCTGCTCCTGAAGGATGCGCGCGGCATAGGCGACGGCGTCCTCGGGCTTGATGGCGCCGTTCGTCTCGACCGTCATCGAGAGCTTGTCATAATCGGTGACCTGCCCGACGCGGGTGTTGTCCACCTTGTAGGACACCTTGCGCACCGGGCTGTAGATGGCGTCCACCGGGATGAGGCCGATCGGGGCGTCCGCGGAGCGGTTCTGCCCCGCCGGAACGTAGCCCTTGCTGCTCTCGACGGTCATCTCCATGGCGATCTTCGCGCCCTGGTCGAGGGTGCAGATCACATGGTCCGGATCGAGCACCTCGATATCGTGGCCGCTCTCGATCTGGCCCGCCGTGACCTCGCCCGGCCCGGTCGCGCGGAGCGTGATCTTCTTGGGGCCCTCGCCGTGCATGCGCAGCGCCATCGACTTGATGTTGAGCACGATGTCGGTCACATCCTCGAGCACGCCGGGAAGCGACGAGAACTCGTGAAGGACGCCCTCGATCTGAATCGCCGTTACCGCGGCGCCCTGAAGCGAGGACAGCAGGACGCGGCGCAGCGCATTGCCCAGCGTCAGCCCGAAGCCGCGCTCCAGCGGCTCGACCACGATGGTCGCCACGCGATCCGCGCGCGGCCCGGGCTGCACCACCAGATTCGACTTGATTAGCTCCGTCCAATTTTTCTGAATCACGGGAACGACCTCTCCGTGCTATCGCGGACCCCTGTCCGCATCCGTTCAGCAATCATGTTTGCCCGGACGGGGGCGGTCCGGTCAAACCCAAGCCCGCGACTGCGGGCTCTCCTCCTACACCCGCCGACGCTTGGGCGGTCGGCAGCCATTGTGCGGTATCGGCGTCACGTCGCGAATCGCGGTGATGGTGAAGCCGACATTCTGCAGGGCGCGCAAAGCCGATTCGCGCCCGGCCCCGGGACCTTTGACCTCGATCTCGAGGGTCTTCATGCCGTGCTCCATGGCCTTGCGGCCGGCATCCTCGGCGGCCATCTGCGCGGCATAGGGGGTCGATTTGCGCGACCCCTTGAAGCCCTGCGAGCCCGCCGACGACCATGCAATCGCGTTACCCTGGGCGTCGGTGATGGTGATCACCGTGTTGTTGAATGTCGCATTCACGTGAGCCGTGCCCGAGGTAATGTTCTTGCGCTCACGCCGGCGCCGCGGGGCTGCTGCCTTCGCCATGACCTGATCCCTAAACGTCTATAATGTCAAAAATCAAACGACCTTCTTCTTGCCGGCAATCGGGCGCGCCTTGCCCTTGCGGGTCCGCGCATTGGTATGGGTGCGCTGGCCGCGCACCGGCAGGCCCTTGCGGTGCCTGAGCCCCCGATAGCAGCCGAGGTCGAGGAGGCGCTTGATGTTCATCGCGGTTTCGCGGCGCAGGTCGCCTTCAACCTGGTATTCCCGGTCGATCACCTCGCGAATGCGGATGACTTCCTGCTCGGTCAGCTCATTCACCCGCCGCTCGACGGGAATGCTGACCTTCTGCATGATCTCCTTCGCCTTGGTCGGGCCGATGCCGTAGATATAGGTGAGTGCCACCTCGACCCGTTTCTGCGTCGGGATATTCACGCCTGCGATACGCGCCACGATCTCTTCTCCTCACGCCGGACGCCGAAGCGTCTTCGCCAACCACTCATTCAGCCACGACGAAACACCCCTTCCGGCCCGCCGCCGAGGGGGAGCCGGATTATAGGCCGAAACGTCGCGCAGTCAACCGCTCATCCGCCCAGAATCGCCTCGATCTGCCGGGTCACCTCGTCGATCGGCGCCATGCCGTCCACCGCCTGCAGCACGCCCTTCTCCTCGTAATAGGGGAGGATCGGCGCCGTCTGCGCCCGGTAGGCGGCGAGTCGCGAGGCCACCGTCTCCGCATTGTCGTCGGCGCGCCTGGTGAACTCGGTGCTGCCGCAAACGTCGCAAACGCCGGGCGTTCGCGGCGTCTTGAACTCGTCGTGATAGCCGGCGCCGCAGCGGGCGCAGCTATAGCGGCCCACGATCCGTCGCGTCAGGATGGCCTCGTCGACCTTGAGCTCGATGACATGGTCGAGCGTCAGGTGCTTCTGCGCCAGCATTCGGTCGAGGGCCTCCGCCTGGGCCGTGGTGCGGGGGAAGCCATCCAGGATGAAGCCGTTCCGGCAATCGGGCTGATCGATGCGGTCGGCGATGATGGCGATGACCACCTCATCCGGCACCAGCTTTCCGGCATCCATGATGCTCTTGGCCTTGCGCCCCACCTCGGTGCCCGCCTTCACGGCGGCGCGAAGCATATCGCCGGTCGAGAGCTGCACGAGCCCGTGCTTCTCCTCGAGGCGTTTCGCCTGCGTGCCTTTTCCCGAGCCGGGCGCCCCCAAGAGAAGCAGATTCATCAGCGCCTGCCACGCAATTTGGCCTTCTTGATCAAGCCTTCATACTGGTGCGCCAGGAGGTGCGCCTGGATCTGCGCGACCGTGTCCATGGTCACGGAGACGACGATCAGGAGGCTTGTGCCGCCGAAATAGAATGGCACCGAGTATTGGGAGATCAGGATCTCCGGCAGGATGCAGATAACCGCGAGATAGACGGCGCCGACGGCCGTGAGCCGGACGAGGATGTAGTTCAGGTAATCGGCGGTGTTCTTGCCCGGCCGAATGCCCGGGATGAAGCCGCCATACTTCTTCAGGTTGTCCGCCGTCTCGGTCGGGTTGAAGACGATCGAGGCATAGAAAAAGCAGAAGAAGATGATAAGCGCGATATAGCCGACCATGTAGAGCGGCTGGCCGTGGCCGAGATAGGCCGTGATCTGGCCCAGCCATTCCGGCCCATTGGTGCCGGCGAAGCCGACGATGGTCACGGGAAGGAGGAGCAGCGAGCTTGCGAAGATCGGCGGGATCACGCCCGAGACGTTGAGCTTCATCGGCAGATGCGAGCTCTCGCCGCCGAATACCCGGTTCCCCATCTGACGTTTGGGATACTGCACGATGATGCGGCGCTGGGCGCGCTCCATGAAGACGATCGCCGCGATCACGGCAACCGCCATTACGATGAGCGCGATGATGACGAAGGTCGAGATGGCGCCCGTGCGGCCCAGCTCGAGGGTATTGGCCATCGCCTGGGGCAGATTGGCGACGATTCCAGCCATGATGATCAGCGACACGCCGTTGCCGACGCCGCGCGCCGTGACCTGCTCGCCGAGCCACATGAGGAAGAGCGTGCCCCCGGTCAGCGAGAACACGGCGGTGATGCGGAAGAAGAAGCCGGGGTCGATCACCGCGGGCCCGTGGCTTCCGGTCATGCCCTCAAGACCGATGGCGAGCCCATAGGCCTGGAACACCGCGAGGAGGACCGTGCCGTAGCGGGTATATTGGTTCATCTTCTTGCGCCCCTGCTCGCCCTCCTTCTTGAGGGATTCGAGGGACGGCACGATCGCCGTCAGGAGCTGCATGATGATCGAGGCAGAGATATAGGGCATGACGCCCAGCGCGAACATGCTCATGCGCTTGAGGGCGCCGCCCGCGAACATGTCGAACATGCCCAGGATGCCGCGGGCATTCTGGGTGAACACATCCTGCATGATCGCGGGATCGATGCCGGGGACCGGAATGTAGGTGCCGAGCCGGTAGACGATCAACGCGCCCAGCGTGAACCAAAGTCGCTTCTTGAGCTCGGTCGCCTTCGCGAAAGCGCCGAAATTGATACTGGCAGCGAGCTGTTCGGCGGCGGAAGCCATGGGAACTCTCAGGCCCAGGCGCGGGCTTCTTCTCGGGTTAGGCCCCGGCGGGGGCGGCGGGCTCGCGCGCCGGAGGGGTCGTGACGATCACTTTGCCGCCCGCCTTCTCCACGGCAGCGATTGCCGCTTTCGAGGCGCCGGCGACCTCAATCGTAATCTTGGCGTTGAGCTGCCCCTTTGCAAGAAGCCGCACCCCATCGCGCTTGGCGTGAATGAGGCCCGCAGCCACGAGGGCGCCGTCATCCACCGTCTTCTCGGCGCTGAGGCGGCCGGACTCGATCGCCCGTTGCAGGCGGCCGAGATTGACGAGGCTGTAGCTCTTGCGGAACGGGCTGCGGAAGCCGCGCTTCGGCAGGCGCCGATAGAGCGGCATCTGGCCGCCCTCGAAGCCAGCGAGGGAGACGCCGCTGCGCGCCGTCTGGCCCTTGCCGCCGCGGGCCGAGGTCTTGCCCTTGCCCGAGCCGATGCCGCGGCCGACGCGCTTGCTCTTCCTGTGGGCACCCGGATTGTCCGAAAGCTGATTCAGTTTCATGGTCTCGATCCCTGGCCTTGCGGCGTGCGTGGAATGCTCGGGCCTGGCGTCAGGCGCGGTCCTCGCCCTCCACCCTCACCAGGTGGCGGACGCGATTGATCATGCCGCGCACCGCCGGCGTGTCTTCCAGCTCGACGGTGCGATGCATCTTGTTGAGCCCGAGGCCCACGAGGGTCGCCCTTTGGGACTTCTCGCGGCCGATCGGGCTGCCGACCTGGGTCACCTTCACGGTCTTCTTCTCGGCCATCGCCTACTCCTTCGCCGCGGCCTCGCCGCCGCGCCGGCCGATGATCTCGCTCACCTTCTTGCCGCGCTTCGCGGCGACGTGGCGCGGCGCCATGACGCTGCCGAGGGCCGCGAAAGTGGCCTTGATCATGTTATGGGGATTGGTCGAGCCCACGGATTTCGCAACCACGTCCTGCATGCCCAGGCACTCGAAGATGGCGCGCATCGGACCGCCGGCGATGATCCCGGTGCCGGGAGCGGCCGAGCGGACCACCACGCGCCCGGCGCCGAAGCGCCCGACCACGTCGTGATGGAGGGTGCGCCCCTCGCGCAGCGGGACGCGCACCAGCGAGCGCTTCGCCTGGTCCGTCGCCTTGCGGATCGCCTCGGGCACCTCGCGCGCCTTGCCGGAGCCGTGCCCGACGCGGCCCTTGCCGTCGCCGACCACGACCACTGCCGCGAAGCCGAACCGCCGGCCGCCCTTCACCACCTTGGCGACCCGATTAATGCTGACCAGCTTCTCGACCAGCTCGCTTTCCTCGCGCTGCTCGCGCTGGGGTACGTTTCTTGCCATCTTGATCCGTTCTCCTAGAACGACAATCCGCCTTCGCGCGCCGCGTCGGCAAGCGCCTTGACGCGGCCGTGGTAGAGATAGCCGCCGCGATCGAACACCACCTCTTTTACGCCCTGGGTGATCGCGCGCTGGGCGATGAGCTTGCCCACCGCCTTCGCCGCCTCAATATCGGAGCCCTTCTTGATCTGCTCCTTCAACTCCTTGTCGAGGCTCGAGGCGCTGGCGAGGGTGACGCCCTTCGCGTCGTCGATCACCTGCGCATAGATGTTCTTGCTCGAGCGGTGGATGGAGAGGCGCAGCCGGCCGCCGGCCTTGCGCGCGAGCCGGGTGCGCACACGGCGCTTGCGGCGATCAAACAGATCAGTGGCGGTTTTCATGGCCGGCTCCTACTTCTTCTTGCCTTCCTTGCGGAGGATCTGCTCGCCTTCATAGCGGATGCCCTTGCCCTTGTAGGGCTCGGGGCCGCGAAGGGCGCGAATCTCGGCGGCGACCTGACCGACGCGCTGCCGGTCGGCGCCCGTGATGGAGATGGAGGTTGGCTTGTCGCACTTGATCGCGATGCCCTCGGGGATCGGATACAGCACCTCGTGGCTGTAGCCGAGCTGAAGCTGGAGATTCTTGCCCTGCACCTGGGCGCGATAGCCGACACCCTGGATCTCGAGATTGACCGTGAACCCCTTGGCGACGCCGTTGACCAGGTTGTTGAGCAGGTTGCGATAGGTCCCCCACATCATGCGGGCATACTTGGTGTCGGCGCGCGGCTTGACCCAGAGCTTGCCCTGGTCGAGGCCGGCCTCGACCTCCTTGGCCAGGGCGAGGCTTCGCTGCCCGAGCTTGCCCTTGGCCGTCACGGTCGAGCCGGCGACCTGAACCTCGACGCCCGCCGGCACGAGAACGGGATGCTTTCCAACGCGCGACATGACCGCTCCTAGAATACCTGGCAGAGCACTTCGCCGCCGACATTGGCGGCCCGCGCATCCGCATCGGACATCACGCCGCGCGGCGTCGAGAGAATGCAGATCCCCAGGCCCCCATGGACGCGCGGCAAATCCTTGATCTTCGAATAGATGCGGCGGCCCGGCTTCGATACGCGCTGGATCTCGCGGATCACCGGCTCGCCTTCGTGATACTTGAGCTCTATCTCGATGGCCACCACGCCCGGCCGCTCCTCGTGCTCGGCATAGCCGCGGATGTAGCCCTCCCGCTTCAGAACCTCGAGCACGTTCGTCCGGAGCCGCGAATGGGGGCTCGTCACCGTCGGCTTGCGTGCGCGCTGGCCGTTCCGGATGCGGGTCAGCATATCCCCAAGGGGATCGCTATACGACATCAACCGATCTCCTTTACCAGCTTGACTTCACCATGCCCGGGATCTGCCCCGTCGAGGCGAGATCCCTGAGCGCGATGCGCGAGAGCTTGAACTTGCGATAATAGGCGCGCGAGCGGCCCGACAGCTCGCAACGATTCTTGACGCGCACGGGCGAGCTGTTGCGCGGCAATTCCGCCAGCTTCAGGCGAGCGGCGAAGCGCTCCTCGGCCGGCAGGGACTCGTTCTCCGCGACGGCCTTCAGCCTGGCACGGCGATTCGCATATTGCTTCGCCAGCCTCTGGCGACGCTTGTTCTTCTCGATGGCGCTCTTCTTGGCCATGACCCGACCTCCTTACGGTCAGCTCGCGAACGGCATGGCGAACCCCTTGAGCAGCGCAAGCGCTTCCTGGTTCGTCTTCGCCGTCGTGACGATGGTGATATCCATGCCGCGGATCTGCTCGACCTTGTCGTAGTCGATCTCGGGGAACACGATCTGCTCCTTGAGCCCGAAGGTGTAGTTCCCCCGTCCGTCGAAGCTCCTGTCCGAGAGACCGCGGAAATCCCGCACGCGCGGCAGGGCGATGGTGACGAGGCGATCGAGGAACTCGTACATGCGCTCGCGCCGGAGCGTCACCTTGCAGCCGATCTTCTGGCCCTGCCGCAGCTTGAAATTGGCGATCGACTTGCGCGCGGTCGTCACCAGCGGCTTCTGGCCCGAGATGCGCGCCAGCTCCTCGACGGCGACGTTGATCCGCTTGCTGTCGCCCGCGGCTTGGCCCACACCCATGTTGATGACGATCTTCTCAAGCTTCGGAACCTCCATGGGATTCCGGTACTGGAACTGCTTCATCAGCTCCGGCTTGACGACCTTCTCGTAATGCTCGCGCAGTCTGGCTGGCATGGCCGTGCTACCTATCTGTCGATGATCTCGCCGGACCGCTTGGCGAAGCGGACCTTGCGATCGCCCTCGATCACCTTGAAGCCGACGCGGGTCGGCTTGTCGTCCTTGGGATCGATATGGGCGACGTTCGAAATGTGAATTGGCGCTTCCTGCTCGACGATGCCGCCGGCGCTGCGCGCGGTCGGTCGCGTGTGCCGCTTCACCACATTGATGCCGCGCACGACGACGCGATTCTCGGCGGGCAGCACCTTGAGGACCTCGCCGCGCTTGCCCCTGTCCCGGCCCGTGAGCACTGCGACCGTGTCGCCCTTCTTGATTCTTGCCGCCATCACAGCACCTCCGGCGCGAGCGAGATGATCTTCATGTATTTCTTCGCGCGCAGCTCGCGGGTCACCGGCCCAAAGATGCGGGTGCCGATCGGCTCGCCCTGCTTGTTGATCAGCACCGCCGCGTTGCGGTCGAAGCGGATCGAGCTGCCGTCGGCGCGGCGGATCGCCTTGGCGGTCCGCACGATGACGGCGTGATGAACGTCGCCCTTCTTCACGCGCCCCCGCGGGATCGCATCCTTGACCGAGACGACGATGACATCGCCGACCGAGGCGAATTTGCGCTTGGAGCCGCCGAGCACCTTGATGCACTGCACCCGGCGCGCACCGGAATTGTCGGCGACCTCCAGGTTCGTCTGCATCTGGATCATGACTCGAGATCCTTCCCTTTATCCGTTGGCGGCGGCTGGCTGCTCGTCCGTCACCACTTCCCAGCGCTTGCGCCTGGAAAGCGGCCGGCACTCGCGGATCCGCACCGTGTCGCCGACCTTGAAGCGGTTCGCCTCGTCATGCGCCATGAAGCGCTTCGAGCGCGTGACATACTTCTTGTAGATCGGATGCTGCACCCGACGGTCGACGCGAACCACGACGGTCTTGTCGGCCGCGTCGCTCACCACCACACCTTGCAATACGCGCCTGGGCATCACCTACTCCTACGAGGCCTTCTTCTGCTGGTTGCGGCGCTCGCCGAGGATCGTCTTGATCCGCGCGATGTCGCGCCGCACCTGCCTGACTTGCACCGTGTTCTCGAGCTGGCCGCTCGCCTTGCGGAAGCGCAGGTTGAACGCCTCCTTGCGCAAGCCGAGGAGCTGCTCCTTGAGCTCGTCCGTGGTCTTCATCTTGAGGTCCTGTGCCGAGGCCATGGCTCAGTGCTCCTCGCCGAGACGGGTGACGAATTTGGTGCGGATCGGCAGCTTCGCCGAGGCGAGCTCCATCGCCTCGAGCGCCGTGGCGCGCGGCACGCCGTCCATCTCGAACATGATGCGGCCGGGATGGACGCGGCAGCACCAGAACTCGGGCGTGCCCTTGCCGGAGCCCATGCGCACCTCGGCGGGCTTCTTCGACACCGGCACGTCCGGGAACACCCGGATCCAGACCCGGCCCACGCGCTTGATGTGGCGGGTGATCGCGCGCCGCGCCGCCTCGATCTGCCGCGCGGTGACGCGGCCGGGCTCGACGGCCTTGAGCCCGTACGCTCCGAAATTGAGCGCGGTGCCGCCCGAGGCCAGGCCGTGGATGCGGCCCTTGTGCTGCTTGCGGTACTTGGTTCGCTTCGGCTGAAGCATCGTCGGTTCCTCTATTCCTCAGCGCGCGACTTGCTGCTCGGCGAGGCGCTTGTCCTGCGCCATCGGGTCGTGCGTCAGGATCTCGCCCTTGAACACCCAGACCTTGACGCCGCAGGTGCCGTAGGTGGTCTTCGCGGTCGCGACCCCGTAGTCGATATCGGCGCGGAGCGTGTGGAGCGGCACGCGGCCCTCGCGATACCACTCGACCCGCGCGATCTCGGCGCCGCCGAGGCGGCCGCTGCAGGTGATGCGGATGCCCTGGGCGCCGAGCCGCATCGCCGACTGCACGGCGCGCTTCATGGCGCGCCGGAAGGCCACGCGGCGCTCGAGCTGCTGGGCGATGTTCTCGGCGACGAGCCGCGCCTCGAGCTCGGGCTTGCGGATCTCGACGATGTTGAGGTGGACCTCGCTGTTCGTCATCTTCGAGAGATCCTGGCGCAGCTTCTCGATGTCGGCGCCCTTCTTGCCGATGACGACGCCGGGCCGCGCCGTGTGGATCGTGATGCGCGCTTTCTTGGCGGGCCGCTCGATCACCACGCGGGCGACGCCCGCCTGGGCGAGGCGATCGTGCAGATACTGGCGCAGCTTGAGATCCTCGTGCAGGAGGCCGGCATAGTCGTTATCGGCGTACCAGCGGGAATCCCAGGTCCGGTTGATGCCGAGGCGCAGCCCCGTCGGATTGACTTTGTGACCCATCAGGCCGTCTCCCCGGCTTGAGTTTCGCTCCGCTCGCGCACGACGATCCGGAGATTGCTGAACGGCTTCTCGATGCGAGCCCCGCGCCCGCGGGCGCGCGCATGGAAGCGCTTCATGACGAGCGCGCGTCCGACCGTGGCCTCCACCACATAGAGCCGGTCGACGTCGAGCTGATGATTGTTCTCCGCATTGGCGATCGCCGCCGCAAGGACCTTCTTGACCTCGACCGCGATGCGGCGGCGGGAGAAGGTGAGCTCGGCGAGCGCCTGCTCGGCGGCGAGGCCGCGGATGGTCTCGGCGACGAGGTTGAGCTTGCGCGGGCTCGTCCGGATGGAGCTCGAGAACGCCATCGCCTCGTTTTCCGCCAGTCGCCGCTCGGTTGCCTTCTTGCCCATGGCTATTCCCTCTTCGCCTTCCGGTCCGCGGCGTGGCCGTGAAAGGTGCGGGTCGGCGAGAACTCGCCGAACTTATGACCGACCATGTTCTCGGTCACCAAGACGGGGATGAACTTGTGGCCGTTATAGACGCCAAAGGTCAGCCCCACGAATTGGGGAAGAATGGTCGAGCGCCGCGACCACGTCTTGATCACTTCCTTGCGGCCGGACTCGCGCGACTTCTCCGCCTTCTTCAGCAGGTTTCCGTCGACGAACGGGCCTTTCCAAACAGAACGAGCCACAGCAGAGCTCCCTTACTTCTCGAAACGGCGGCGCAGGATGTATTTGCGCGTCGCCTTGTTCTTGCGCGTCCGCTTGCCCTTGGTCGGAACACCCCAGGGGGTCACCGGATGGCGCCCGCCCTTGGTGCGGCCCTCGCCGCCGCCATGGGGGTGATCGATCGGGTTCATTGCCACGCCGCGGACGACCGGGCGCCGGCCGAGCCAGCGCGAGCGGCCGGCTTTGCCGATCTTGACGTTGGTATGGTCCGGGTTCGACACGGCGCCGATGGTCGCCATGCACTCCGCCCGCACCATCCTCACCTCGCCCGAGCCGAGCTTGAGCAGCGCATAGCCGGCGTCGCGGCCGACAAGCTGCACATAGCTCCCGGCGGCGCGCGCGAGCTGGCCGCCCTTCCCGACCTTCATCTCCACATTGTGGACGATGGTGCCGATCGGGATATTGGCGAGGGGCATGGCATTGCCCGGCTTGATGTCCTCGCGCTCGCCCGCCACGACGGTGTCGCCCACCTTGAGGCGCTGCGGCGCCAGGATGTAGCTGAGCTCGCCGTCCTGATAGCGGATGAGCGCGATGAAGGCCGTGCGGTTCGGGTCGTATTCGAGACGCTCAACCACCGCCGGCATGCCCAGCTTGGCGCGGCGGGCGAAGTCGACGATGCGGTAGCGGCGCTTATGCCCGCCGCCCTTCTGCCACGAGGTGATGTGCCCGTGGTTGTTGCGCCCGCCGGTGCTCGTCTTGCCCTCGGTCAACGACTTGACCGGCTTGCCCTTCCACAGCTCAGCCCGGTCGACCATCACGAGGCCGCGCAGGCCCGGCGTCACCGGCTTGAAGGTCTTGAGTGCCATGGCTCGCGATCCTCGCCCTTAGATCCCGGTCGTCACGTCGATCGACTGCCCTTCGGCGAGCGAGACGATCGCTTTCTTGTAATCCGAGCGCTTGCCGGGACGCCCGCGCCAACGCTTGATCTTGCCGTGCACGTGCACGGTGTTGACCGCCTTGACCTTGACCTTGAAGAGCCCCTCGATCGCCGCCTTGATCTCGGGCTTGGTGGCGTCGAGCGGCACTCGGAAGGTCACCTGGCTGTGCTCCGAGCCGCGGGTGGACTTCTCGGTGATCACCGGCATGCGCACGATCTCGTACATGCGCTCCTGGCTCACCTGGGCCTTGCCGGAATGCCTCGTCATCTCAATCTCTCCTGCAGCTTCTCGATCGCCGCCTTGGTGAGCACCAGGTTGTCGCGGCGCAGGATGTCGTAGACGTTCGCCCCTTGCTGCGGCAGCACGTCCACGCCGGGGATGTTGCGGGCCGCCCGCGCGAATTGCTCATCGAGCTCGGCGCCGTCGATGATGAGCACCGAGGACCAGCCGAGCTTGTCGAACTTGGCGGCGAGAAGCTTGGTCTTGGCCTCCTTCACCTTGGCCTCCTCGATCACCGTGAGCTTGCCCTCGGCCTGCTTGGCGGAAAGCGCCATCTTGAGCCCGAGCTTGCGCACCTTCTTCTGGAGGTCGAAGGCGTGGCTGCGCACGACGGGGCCAAAGATCACCGCACCGCCGCGAAACTGCGGCGAGCGCAGGCTGCCTTGACGCGCGCTGCCGGTGCCCTTCTGGCGATAGGGCTTCTTCGTCGTGCCGCTGATCTCCGAGATGCCCTTCGTCTTGTGGTTGCCGCTGCGGCGCTTGGCGAGCTGCCAGTTCACGACGCGGGCCAGGATATCCTTGCGAGGGCTGACGCCGAAGACGGTCTCGTCGAGGTCGAGCTCGCCCACGGACTTGTTGTCGAGATTGATGATCTTGGTCTTCATGGCGCCTACGCCTCGCTCTTCTCGCCGGCGGGTTCGGCCGCGGGCGCCGCAACCGCGTCGCCCTTGCGCAAGGCGCCGGGGAACGGCAGATCCTTGGGTGCTGGCCGCTTGACCGCGTCGCGCACAAGCACATAGCCGCCGGCAGCGCCGGGCACGGCTCCCTCGATCATGAGCAGGCCCCGCGCCACATCCGTCGCGGCGACCTTGAGATTGAGCGTCGTGCGGCGGCGATCGCCCATATGCCCCGCCATCTTCTTGTTCTTGAAGGTCTTGCCCGGATCCTGGCGATTGCCGGTCGAGCCGTGGCTGCGATGGGAGATCGACACGCCGTGGCTCGCCCGCAAGCCGCCGAAATTGTGGCGCTTCATGGCGCCGGCGAAGCCCTTGCCGATGGTGGTGCCCGTCACGTCGACGAACTGGCCGGCGACGAAGTGATCGACGGTCAGCTCCGCTCCCACCTCGATGAGGGCGTCGGGGGTGACGCGGAACTCGGCGACGCGGCGCTTGGGCTCGACCTTCGCCTTGGCGAAATGGCCGCGCAGACCCTTGCTGACGTTCTTCACCTTCGCCTTACCGATGCCGAGTTGCAGCGCGGTATAGCCGTCCTTCTCCGTCGTGCGCTGGGCGACGACCTGGCATCCTTCCACCCGAAGCACGGTGACCGGCACATGATCGCCGGCCTCGTTGAAGAGGCGGGTCATGCCGACCTTCTGCGCGATAAGCCCGGTGCGCATCGCTACCTTCCCTTAGAGCTTGATCTCGACGTCGACACCCGCCGCGAGATCGAGCTTCATCAGCGCATCGACCGTCTGCGGCGTCGGATCGACGATGTCGAGGAGCCGCTTATGCGTGCGAATCTCGAACTGCTCGCGCGACTTCTTGTCGACATGCGGCGAGCGGTTGACGGTGAACTTCTCGATCTGGGTCGGCAACGGGATCGGCCCGCGCACCCGCGCGCCGGTGCGCTTGGCCGTGTTGACGATCTCGCTCGTCGACTGGTCAAGCACCCGGTGATCGAACGCCTTGAGGCGGATCCTGATATTCTGGCTATCCATCGTCTTTCTCGTCGCTGGGGTTCGCGCCTCGCGCTCGGCTGCGCACCTTGGCTGATTATTGGATGATCTTGGCGACGACGCCGGCACCCACGGTGCGCCCGCCCTCGCGGATGGCGAAGCGCAGGCCCTCGTCCATCGCAATCGGCGCGATCAGCTCGACCTCCATCGCCACGTTGTCCCCCGGCATCACCATCTCAACCCCGTCCGGCAGCTTCACCGACCCCGTCACGTCCGTCGTCCGGAAGTAGAACTGCGGCCGGTAGTTCGTGAAGAACGGCGTGTGCCGGCCCCCCTCCTCCTTCGTCAGAATGTACGCCTCCGCCTTGAACTTCGTGTGCGGCGTGATCGACCCGGGCGCCGCCAGCACCTGGCCCCGCTCAACCTCCTCCCGCTTCGTCCCCCGCAACAGCGCCCCGATGTTGTCCCCCGCCTCCCCCTGGTCCAAAAGCTTGCGGAACATCTCGACCCCCGTCACCACCGTCTTCGTCGTCGGCCGCAAGCCCACGATCTCAACCTCGTCCCCAACCTTGATCACGCCCCGCTCCACTCGCCCCGTCACCACCGTCCCACGCCCCGAGATCGAGAACACGTCCTCGATCGGCATCAGAAACGGCTTGTCCTTCGGCCGCGCCGGCTGCGGAATGTACTTATCCACCGCATCCATCAGGCTGAAAATCGCCTTCTGACCAAGCTCCTCGTTCCGACCCTCCAAGGCGCACAGCGCCGACCCCCGAACAATCGGGATCTCGTCCCCAGGAAAATCGTACTTCGACAACAGCTCCCGGACCTCCAACTCCACCAGCTCGATCAGCTCCGGGTCGTCCACCATGTCCACCTTGTTCAAAAACACCACAATCGCCGGAACCCCCACCTGCCGCGCCAGCAGAATATGCTCCCGCGTCTGCGGCATCGGCCCGTCCGCCGCCGACACCACCAAGATCGCCCCGTCCATCTGCGCCGCCCCCGTGATCATGTTCTTCACGTAGTCCGCATGACCAGGGCAATCCACATGCGCGTAGTGCCGCTTCTCCGTCGAGTACTCCACATGCGCCGTCGCAATCGTGATCCCCCGCGCCCGCTCCTCCGGCGCCTTGTCAATCTGGTCGTACGCCATGAACTCAGCCCCGCCCTTCGCCGCCAGCACCTTCGTAATCGCCGCCGTCAGCGTCGTCTTCCCATGGTCCACGTGCCCAATCGTCCCCACATTGCAATGCGGCTTGTTCCGCTCAAACTTCGCCTTCGACATGTCGTGTTCTCCGTCTCGCCGGAATTTCTGTCTACGAACGATCCCTACGCCATCTTGGCGCGGACCTCGTCCGCGACCGCCTGCGGCACCTGCGCGTAATGATCGAAGTGCATGGTGTAGGTGGCGCGCCCCTGGCTCATCGAGCGCAAATTATTCACATAGCCGAACATGTTCGCGAGCGGCACCATCGCATTAACGACGCGGGCGTTGCCGCGGCTGTCCATGCCCTGGATCTGCCCGCGACGGCTGTTGAGATCGCCGATGACGTCGCCCATGTACTCCTCGGGCGTCACCACCTCGACGCGCATGATCGGCTCGAGCAAGACCGGCCGTGCCTTCTCGATGCCTTCGCGATAGCAGGCCCGCGCCGCGATCTCGAAGGCCAGCGCCGAGGAGTCGACGTCGTGATAGGCGCCGTCGATCAGCGAGGCCTTGAAGTCGATCATCGGGAAGCCGGCAAGGACGCCCGACTCGCGCGCGCTCTTGAGGCCCTTCTCGACGCCCGGCACGTATTCCTTCGGCACCGCGCCGCCGACCACGTCGTTCTCGAACTCGAAGCCCGAGCCGGGCGGGAGCGGCTCGAAACGGATCTTGACCCGGGCGAACTGGCCCGAGCCGCCGGTCTGCTTCTTGTGCGTGTAATCGTATTCGACGGCCTTGGTGATGGTCTCGCGATAGGCGACCTGAGGGGCGCCGACATTGGCCTCGACCTTGAACTCGCGGCGCATGCGGTCGACGATGATCTCGAGGTGGAGCTCGCCCATGCCCTTGATGACAGTCTGGCCGCTCTCCGGATCGGTCGCCACGCGGAAGGACGGGTCCTCGTCCGCAAGCCGCGACAGCGCCAGCCCCATCTTCTCCTGGTCGCCCTTGGTCTTGGGCTCGACGGCGACCTCGATGACGGGCTCGGGGAACTCCATGCGCTCGAGCACGATCGGCTTCTGGGAGTCGCACAGGGTATCGCCCGTCGTCGTGCCCTTGAGGCCCGCAAGGGCCACGATATCGCCCGCGAAGGCTTCCTTGATGTCCTCGCGATGGTTCGCGTGCATCTGCAGCATGCGCCCGATGCGCTCGCGGCTGTCCTTGGTCGAGTTGAGGACCTGGGTGCCCGCCTGGAGCTTGCCCGAATAGATGCGGGCAAAGGTGAGCGAGCCGACGAAAGGATCGGTCATGATCTTGAAGGCGAGAGCCGAGAAGGCCTCGTCGTCGGCCGTCTTGCGCGTCATCTCCTCGTCGGAGCCCGGCTTGTGGCCCTTGACCGGCGGAATCTCGAGGGGCGAGGGAAGGAAGTCGACGACGGCATCGAGGAGCGGCTGGACGCCCTTGTTCTTGAAGGCCGAGCCGCACAGCACCGGAACGACCGCCCCCGAGATGGTCCCCTTGCGGATGCAGCGGATCAAGGTCTCGGCGTCGGGCGTCTTGCCTTCGAGATAGGCCTCCATCGCCGTGTCGTCCTGCTCGACGGCGAGCTCGACCAGCTGGTCATGATATTGCTGCGCCTTGTCGGCGAGCTCGGCGGGAATCGCCTTTGCCTCGAACTCGGCGCCCAGGGTCTCGTCCTTCCAGACGACCGCCCGCATGCGCAGCAGGTCGACGATTCCCACGAAATTGCTTTCCTCGCCGATCGGGAGCTGCAGCACGATCGGCTTGGCGCCCAGGCGCTCCTTGATCTGCTCGATGCAGCGGTAATAGTCGGCGCCGATGCGGTCCATCTTGTTGACGAAGCAGATGCGCGGCACGCCGTATTTATCGGCCTGCCGCCACACCGTCTCCGATTGCGGCTCGACCCCGCCGACGCTGTCGAACACGGCAACGGCGCCGTCGAGCACGCGCAGGGAGCGCTCCACCTCGATGGTGAAGTCCACGTGGCCCGGCGTATCGATGATATTGATGCGGTTATCGCGCCAGAAGCAGGTCGTCGCCGCGGAGGTGATGGTGATGCCGCGCTCCTGCTCCTGCTCCATCCAGTCCATGGTCGCAGTGCCGTCGTGCACCTCGCCGATTTTGTAGGACCGGCCGGTGTAATAAAGAATGCGCTCCGTGGTCGTGGTCTTGCCGGCATCGATGTGGGCCATGATGCCGATATTGCGATAGCGCTCGAGGGGCGTGGTACGGGGCATGACTCGGGGGCTCTTCCAGCTCGGTTACCAGCGGTAATGGGAGAAGGCGCGGTTGGCCTCGGCCATGCGGTGGGTGTCCTCGCGCTTCTTCACCGCGGCACCACGGTTGTTCGCGGCGTCGAGCAGCTCGTTCGAGAGCCGCTCGATCATCGTGTATTCGGAGCGCGACCGGGCGGCGCCGATCAGCCAGCGGATAGCGAGGGCCTGGCTGCGCTCGTGACGGACCTCGACCGGCACCTGGTAGGTCGCGCCGCCGACGCGCCGCGAGCGCACCTCGATCGCCGGGCGCACATTGTCGAGCGCGTCGCGGAAGACCTTGACCGGATCCTGCCCGGTCTTCTTCTCGATCTGGCCCAGGGCGCTGTAGACGACGCTCTCGGCGACCGATTTCTTGCCCTGGTACATCAGGCTATTCATGAATTTGCTCAGCACGCGGTCCCCGTATTTCGGGTCCGGCAGCACTTCACGCTTGTCAGCGCGGCGACGACGCGACATGGCGCTCCTCCTTACTTCGGCCGCTTGGCGCCGTATTTCGAGCGGCGCTGGCGGCGGTCGCTGACACCCTGGGTATCGAGCGTGCCGCGGATGATGTGATAGCGCACGCCCGGAAGGTCCTTGACGCGGCCGCCGCGGATCAGCACGACGGAATGCTCCTGGAGATTATGCCCTTCTCCGGGGATGTAGCTGGTGACCTCGAAGCCGTTGGTCAGCCGGACGCGCGCCACCTTGCGCAGGGCCGAGTTCGGCTTCTTCGGCGTCGTCGTATAGACGCGCGTGCAGACGCCCCGCTTTTGCGGCGAGCTCTGGAGGGCCGGCACCTTGTTCTTCGCCCGCGGCGCTTGCCGGGCATTGCGGATCAACTGGTTGATCGTCGGCATAACCTCGATATCCCTTGCGTCTGCCGTAACTCACCATGCAACAAAACGTGAGCGATGGCGCGAGCCTCGCTCCGCGCGGATTCTCTTCGCCAACCCGCGAAAGGCGTAGCTTGAATTTTGTTCGGGCTTAAAGTCACCCGGGAGTCGCGTCTAGGCCGAGACGCCTACCACCAACCCCCAACCAAAGGCGCCGCATACTATGATTCGCGGCGCATGCCGTCAAGCGTCAGATTGGTCGATTCTGCCGCTCTTTCAACGCAATCGGCGCGCCGGAGCCGGAGCGATACTCACCCGGCTCCTGCGCCGATTCCCTCGCTTCTCAGGCGACGTTCGGCCGCGCCTCCTCGGCGATCGCCGCCCCTTCCTGGCTCTTCGCCTGCAGCGCCGCCTGCGCCCGATCGCGCTCTGCGGCGACCTGGCGAAGCCGGCTGACCACGGCACCGGTGCCGGCGGGAATGAGCCGGCCGACGATGACGTTCTCCTTCAGGCCCCCGAGCTGATCCACCTTGCCCGAGACCGCGGCCTCGGTCAGCACCCGCGTCGTCTCCTGGAAGGAGGCGGCGGAGATGAAGGACCGGGTCTGCAGGCTCGCCTTGGTGATGCCCTGCAGCACCGGCTTCGCGATCGCCGGTCGGCCGCCCTCTTTCTGGGTCTTCTCGTTGACGGCCTCGAACTCGCTCTTGTCGATCTGCTCGCCGACCAGGAAGGTCGTGTCGCCCGGCTCCTCGATCTCGACCTTCTGCAGCATCTGGCGAACGATCACCTCGATGTGCTTGTCGTTGATCTTCACGCCCTGGAGCCGATAGACCTCCTGGATCTCGTTGATGAGATAGGAGGCGAGGGCCTCGACCCCGAGGATGCGCAAGATCTCGTGGGGAACCGGGTTGCCGTCCATGAGGAGGTCGCCCTTCTGGACGTAGTCCCCTTCCTGCACCGAGATGTGCTTTCCCTTGGGAATGAGGTACTCGACCGGCTGGCCGCCCTCCTCCTCGGGCACCACCACGATCCGCCGCTTGGTCTTGTAGTCCTTTCCGAACTCGACGCGGCCGGTGATGTCGCTGATGATCGCGTAGTCCTTGGGCTTGCGCGCCTCGAAAAGCTCCGCCACCCGCGGCAAGCCGCCGGTGATGTCACGGGTCTTCGAGGACTCCCGCGGAATGCGCGCCAGCACGTCGCCAGCCCGCACCTTGGCCCCGTTCTCGACCGACAGCACGGCGTCAACCGAGAGGAAGTAGCGGGCCTCGATGCCGTTGGGCAGCTTGATGACGTTGCCCTTGCCGTCGCGCAGGGTGATGCGCGGCCGCAGATCGGTGCCGCGCGGCTGCTGCTTCCAGTCGACCACGACCTTGTTGGAGATGCCGGTCGCCTCGTCCACGACCTCGCGCATCGAGAGCCCCTCGACGAGATCGACGTAATGGGCGATGCCCTCCTTCTCGGTGATGATCGGGATGGTGTAGGGATCCCATTCCACCAGCTTTTGGCCCTTCTGGATCTTGGCACCCTCATCGACGAAGAGCTTGGCGCCATAGGGCACGCGGTGCCGCGCGCGCTCGCGCCCGCTGGGATCGGTCAGCACAAGCTCCGTATTGCGGCTCATGACGATGAGCCGGCCGTCGCTGTTCTTGACGACGTTGCGGTTCTTGATGCTGATCGTGCCGTCGTAGCTCGCCTCGACACTCGACTGCTCGCCGCCATGCTGGACGGCGCCGCCGATATGGAAGGTGCGCATGGTGAGCTGCGTGCCCGGCTCGCCGATCGACTGCGCGGCGATGACGCCGACGGCCTCGCCGGTGTTCACCATGGTGCCGCGAGCGAGATCGCGCCCGTAGCAGGCGGCGCAGACGCCCTCCTTCGACTCGCAGGTGAGGACGGAGCGGATGCGGACCGATTGCAGGCCCGCCTTCTCGATGATGTCGACCTCGCGCTCCTCGATGATCTGGCCGTTCTTGACGAGCACCTTGCCCGTCAGCGGATCGGTCACGTCCTCCGCCGCGACGCGGCCGAGAATGCGCTCGGAAAGCGGCGAGATCACCTCTCCGCCCTCGACCACCGCCTTGACCGTGAGGCCGCCCGCGGTGCCGCAATCGTCCTCCGTGATGATGGCGTCTTGCGCCACGTCGACGAGGCGGCGGGTGAGATAGCCGGAATTCGCGGTCTTGAGCGCCGTGTCCGCGAGCCCCTTGCGGGCGCCGTGGGTCGAGTTGAAGTACTCGAGCACGGTCAACCCCTCCTTGAAGTTCGAGATGATCGGCGTCTCGATGATCTCGCCCGACGGCTTGGCCATGAGCCCGCGCATCCCGGCGAGCTGCTTGATCTGCGCCGCGGAGCCGCGCGCGCCGGAATGCGCCATCATCCAGACGGCGTTGATGGGCTCGCCCGGCTTCAGGGTCTGCATCTCCTTCATCATCTCGTCGGCGACGAGATCGGTGCAGCGCGACCAGGCGTCGACGACCTTGTTGTACTTCTCGCCCTGGGTGATGAGGCCGTCCTGATATTGCTGCTCGAACTCCTTGACCCGGCTTTGGGTCTCGGTGACGAGCCGCCCCTTCGCCGCCGGGATGATGAGGTCGTCCTTGCCGAAGGAGATGCCCGCGCGCGTCGCATAGGAATAGCCGAGCGACATCAGCCGGTCGGCGAAGATCACCGTCTCCTTCTGGCCGCAATGGCGATAGACGGCGTCGATGACGTTCGAGATCTCCTTCTTCGTCAGGAGACGGTTGATAAGATCGAACGGCACCTCGGGATGGCGCGGCAGGAGCTCGGAAAGGATCATGCGGCCGGGCGTCGTCTTGACGCGGATGGTGGTCGCCTTTCCGGACTTGTCCACGGTGCGATAGCGGCAGCTGATGCGGGCGTGGATCGAGATCGCATTGGCATCGAGCGCCTGGTGGACCTCGCCGACGCCGGCGAAATTCATGCCCTCGCCTCGCTCGCCCTCGCGCTCCATCGTGATGTAGTAGAGCCCGAGCACGATGTCCTGGGACGGCACGATGATCGGCTTGCCGTTGGCGGGCGAGAGGATGTTGTTCGTCGACATCATCAGCACGCGCGCCTCGAGCTGGGCCTCGAGCGAGAGCGGCACGTGCACGGCCATCTGGTCGCCGTCGAAATCCGCGTTGAAGGCGGTGCAGACCAGCGGATGGAGCTGGATCGCCTTGCCTTCGATGAGGACCGGCTCGAAGGCCTGGATGCCGAGGCGATGGAGCGTGGGCGCCCGGTTGAGAAGAACCGGATGCTCGCGGATCACCTGCTCGAGGATGTCCCACACCTCGGGACGCTCCTTCTCGACCATGCGCTTCGCCGCCTTGATCGTCGACGCGTGGCCATAGAGCTCGAGCTTCGAATAGATGAAGGGCTTGAAGAGCTCGAGCGCCATCTTCTTCGGCAGCCCGCACTGATGCAGACGGAGCTCCGGGCCGACCACGATGACCGAGCGGCCGGAATAGTCGACGCGCTTGCCGAGCAGGTTCTGGCGGAAGCGGCCCTGCTTGCCCTTGAGCATGTCCGAGAGCGACTTGAGAGGCCGCTTGTTGGCGCCGGTGATGACGCGGCCGCGGCGGCCGTTGTCGAAGAGGGCGTCCACCGCCTCCTGCAGCATGCGCTTCTCGTTGCGCACGATGATCTCGGGCGCGCGCAGCTCGATGAGGCGCTTCAGGCGGTTGTTGCGGTTGATGACGCGGCGATAGAGATCATTGAGATCCGACGTCGCGAAGCGGCCGCCGTCGAGGGGAACCAGCGGACGCAGCTCCGGTGGAATCACGGGAACGACGTCGAGGATCATCCACTCGGGCCGGCTTCCCGACTCGATGAACGATTCGACGAGCTTCAGGCGCTTGACAAGCTTCTTGCGCTTGGCCTCGGAGCTCGTCTCCTTGAGCTCGACGCGCAGCGTCTCCCGCTCCTTGTCAAGGTCGATGCGCGAGAGCATCTCCTTGAGGGCCTCGGCGCCGATCTTCGCCTCGAAGGACTGCTCGCCGAACTCGTCGAGGGCGCTCTGATACTGGTCCTCCGTCAGGAGCTGATGCCGCTTGAGCGAGGTCAGGCCCGGCTCGATCACTACATGATTCTCGAAGTAGAGCACCCGCTCGAGATCGCGGAGCGTCATGTCGATGAGGAGCCCGATGCGGCTCGGCAGCGACTTCAGGAACCAGATATGCGCCACGGGCGAGGCGAGCTCGATATGGCCCATGCGCTCGCGCCGCACCTTGCTGAGCGTCACCTCGACGCCGCACTTCTCGCAAATGATGCCGCGATACTTCATGCGCTTGTACTTGCCGCACAAGCACTCGTAGTCCTTGATCGGCCCGAAGATACGGGCGCAGAACAGGCCATCGCGCTCGGGCTTGAAGGTCCGGTAGTTGATGGTCTCCGGCTTCTTGATCTCGCCGTAGGACCAGGAGCGGATCCGCTCGGGACTCGCGATCGAGATCTTGATCTCGTCGAAGTTCTGCGGACTCGCGACCTGGCCGAAAATCTTCATCAACTCGTTCATGCCAACTCTCCTGCTGTCGCGGACCGGTGCGGCGGCATGCCGCACCGGCTACAGCTCATAACCATCGTTCCCGTCGATGCCGGCGTCCCGCCATCGGCTCAATAGCTCGACTGGGCAAGCTCCACGTTCAGGCCGAGCGAACGCAGCTCCTTGACCAGGACGTTGAAGGATTCCGGAATGCCGGCTTCGAAATTGTCGTCGCCCTTGACGATCGCCTCGTAGACGCGCGTCCGTCCCGCCACGTCGTCCGACTTGACCGTCAGCATCTCCTGAAGCGTATAGGCGGCGCCGTAGGCCTCGAGCGCCCACACCTCCATTTCGCCGAAGCGCTGTCCGCCGAATTGCGCCTTGCCGCCCAGCGGCTGCTGGGTCACCAGGCTGTAGGGGCCGATCGAGCGGGCGTGGATCTTGTCGTCGACAAGGTGATGGAGCTTCAGCATGTAGATGTAGCCGACCGTCACCTTGCGCTCGAACGGCTCGCCCGTGCGGCCGTCGATGAGCGTGACCTGCCCCGAGCGATCGAGCCCGGCGCTCTCGAGGAGCTGGACGATGTCGTCCTCGCGCGCGCCGTCGAACACCGGCGAGGCCACCGGCAGGCCCGATTTGAGATTGCTCGCAAGCTCGAGCACCTCGTCGTCGGACAGCTCGGCAAGATCGTCCTTGTGGCTCTTGCCGTAGACCTTGTCGAGCCACTTGCGCACATCGCCGATCTTGCCGCTGTGCTGCACCTTCTCGAGGAGCTGCGCCACCTGGCGGCCGAGCCCGTGGCAGGCCCAGCCGAGATGGGTCTCGAGGATCTGCCCCACATTCATGCGGGACGGCACGCCGAGCGGGTTGAGCACGATGTCGACCTGGGTGCCGTCCTCGAGATAGGGCATGTCCTCGACCGGCACGATCTTGGAGATGACGCCCTTGTTGCCGTGGCGGCCGGCCATCTTGTCGCCGGGCTGGAGCTTGCGCTTCACGGCGACGAAGACCTTGACCATCTTCATGACGCCGGGCGGCAGCTCGTCGCCCCGCTGCAGCTTCTCGACCTTGTCCTCGAAGCGCTGCTGGAGGGCGGCGATGCTCTGGTCGAACTGCCGCGAGAGCTGCTCGATCGCCGACATGATCTCTTCATTCTTGACGGTGATCTGGCGCCACTGGCCGGGGGTGAGCTCGGCGAGCAGGGACTCGCTCACTTTGGCCCCCGCCTTGACGCCCCGCGGCCCCTTGACCACGGTGCGGTTGATGATGAGGCTCTTGAGCCGCGCATAGAAGCTGCGCTCGAGAATGACCTTCTCGTCGTCGCGGTCCTTGGCGAGGCGCTCGATCTCCGCGCGCTCGATGGCGAGCGCGCGCTCGTCCTTGTCGACGCCGCGGCGCGAGAAGACGCGGACCTCGACGATGGTGCCCTGAACGCCCGGCGGCACCCGAAGCGAGGTGTCGCGCACGTCGGACGCCTTCTCGCCGAAGATCGCGCGCAGCAGCTTCTCTTCCGGGGTCATCGGCGACTCGCCCTTCGGCGTGACCTTGCCGACGAGGATGTCGCCGGGCTTCACCTCGGCGCCGATATAGACGATGCCCGCCTCGTCGAGATTCTTGAGGGCCTCCTCGCCGACGTTCGGGATGTCGCGGGTGATCTCCTCCTGGCCGAGCTTGGTGTCGCGCGCCATGACCTCGAACTCCTCGATATGGATCGAGGTGAAGATGTCGTCGCGCACGATGCGCTCGGAGATCAGGATGGAGTCCTCGAAGTTGTAGCCGTGCCAGGGCATGAAGGCGACCAGCACGTTATGGCCGAGCGCCAGCTCGCCGAGATCGGTCGAGGGGCCGTCCGCGATGATGTCGCCCTTCTCGACGTGATCCCCCACCTTCACCAGCGGACGCTGGGTGATGCAGGTGTTCTGATTCGAGCGCTGGAACTTGAGGAGCCGATAGATGTCGACCCCGGCCGCGTCGTGGGCCGTCTCCTCGGTCGCGCGCACGACGACGCGGGTGGCATCGACCTGGTCCACCACGCCGGCGCGGCGCGCCACGATGGCGACGCCCGAGTCGCGGGCGACGGTGCCCTCCATCCCGGTCCCCACGAGGGGAGCCTCGGTGCGGATCAGGGGGACCGCCTGGCGCTGCATGTTGGAGCCCATGAGCGCCCGGTTGGCGTCGTCGTTCTCGAGGAAGGGGATGAGGGCCGCGGCCACGGAGACGAGCTGCTTCGGCGAGACGTCGATGAACTCGATGTCCTCCGGCTTGGCCAGCACGAAATCGCCGCCGCGGCGGCAGCTGATGAGATCGGCTGCGAGCTTGTTGTGGCGGTCGAGCTCGGCATTCGCCTGGGCGATCGTGTACTTGCCCTCCTCCATCGCGGAGAGGTAGACGACCTCGTCGGTCACGCGGCCGTGGGCGACGCGCCGGTAGGGGCTCTCGATGAAGCCGTACTGGTTGACGCGGGCGTAGGTCGCGAGCGAGTTGATGAGGCCGATATTCGGCCCTTCCGGCGTCTCGATCGGGCAGATGCGGCCGTAATGGGTCGGGTGCACGTCGCGCACCTCGAAGCCGGCGCGCTCGCGCGTGAGGCCGCCCGGCCCGAGCGCCGACAGGCGGCGCTTATGGGTGATCTCCGAGAGCGGGTTGGTCTGGTCCATGAACTGGCTGAGCTGCGAGGAGCCGAAGAACTCGCGCACCGCGGCGGCGGCCGGCTTCGCGTTGATGAGATCGTGCGGCATCACCGTGTCGATCTCGACCGTGGACATGCGCTCGCGGATGGCGCGCTCCATGCGCAGGAGCCCCACCCGGTACTGGTTCTCCATGAGCTCGCCCACCGAGCGGACGCGGCGGTTGCCGAGGTGGTCGATGTCGTCGATCTCCCCGCGGCCGTCCTTGAGATCCACCAGCACCTTGATGATGGCGAGGATGTCGGCCTTGCGCAGGGTGCGCACGGTATCGGGGCAGTCGAGGCCGAGGCGCATGTTCATCTTGACGCGGCCGACGGCCGAGAGATCGTAGCGCTCGGGATCGAAGAACAGGCTGTTGAAGAGAGCCTCGGCCGTCTCGAGGGTCGGCGGCTCGCCGGGGCGCATCACGCGATAGATGTCGATGAGCGCCTCCTCGCGGGTCGAGTTCTTGTCGATCGCCAGCGTGTTGCGGATATAGGCGCCCACATTGATGTGATCGACGGCGAGCGTCGGCAGCAGATCGATCCCGTTCTTCTCGAGGGTCTTGAGGGTGTCGGCCGTGACCTCGTCGCCCGCCTCGACGAGCACGAGGCCCGTCTTCTCGTCGATGAGGTCCTCCGCGACATAGCGCCCGTAGAGCTCGTCGGCCGGCACGAGGACTTCCTTGACACCGTCCTCGACGAGCTTGCGGCCCATCCGCGCGGTCAGCTTCGTGCCCGCCTCGGCCACCACCTTGCCGGTCTTGGCGTCGAGGAGATCGGCGTTGAGCTTGACGCCGCGCATGCGCTGCGGGTCGAAGGTCGTCTGCCAGCCCTGGCTGGTGTGGCGGAAGGTCACCTTGTCGTAGAAGTAGGAGAGGATCTCCTCGGCCGGCATGCCGGCGACCTCGTGCGGATCGAGAGCCTTGCCTTCGGCGGCGCGCTTCGCGCGGAGCGCCTCGGTCTCCTTGCTGTCGAGCCCCATGAAGAGCGTCGTCACCGGAAGCTTGCGGCGGCGATCGATGCGCACATAGACCAGGTCCTTGGCGTCGAACTCGAAATCGAGCCAGGAGCCGCGATAGGGGATCACGCGGGCCGCGAAGAGGTACTTGCCCGAGGAGTGGGTCTTCCCCTTGTCGTGATCGAAAAAGACGCCCGGCGAGCGGTGCATCTGGGAGACGATGACGCGCTCGGTGCCGTTGATGATGAAGGTGCCGTTCGCGGTCATGAGCGGCATATCGCCCATGTAGACGTCCTGCTCCTTGATGTCGCGAATGGAGCGGGAGCCCGTCTCCTCGTCCACGTCCCAGACAACGAGGCGCAAGGTCACCTTGAGGGGCGCCGCGAAGGTCATGCCGCGCTGCTGGCACTCCTCGACGTCGTATTTGGGCTCCTCGAGCTCGTATTTGAGGAACTCGAGCTGGGCGCGCTCGGAGAAGTCGCGGATCGGGAAGACCGACCGGAACACCTCCTGCAGGCCGACGCTCGTGCGCCGCTCGGGCGCCACGCTCTTCTGCAGAAACTGATCATACGAGGTCTTCTGCACCTCGATCAGGTTCGGCATCGGCGCGACCTCGGCGATCCGACCGAAATGCTTGCGAATCCGCTTACGACCCGTGAACGACTTCGCCATCGTGCTCCAGCTCCTCGCTACCAACCCGCTCCGCCCGCAGGCGGAGAATTCCCTTGAGACGCCAAAACCGGCGCCCGGCCTGCCGGGCTCCGGCCAGAAAACTCGCTTCCTCTCCCAGCGCTGCCAAGCCTCGCCGGGCGGAGGCCGCGATAAGCGGGGCCTCCGCCCGACCGATGGCGGCCGGGACTCGTCCTACTTGATCTCGACCTTCGCGCCGGCATCCTCAAGCTGCTTCTTGATCTTTGCCGCGTCGTCCTTCGACACGCCTTCCTTGACGGTCTTGGGCGCACCCTCGACGAGATCCTTCGCTTCCTTCAACCCGAGCCCGGTGATGGCCCGGATCTCCTTGATCACATTGATCTTCTTGTCGCCGGAGCTGGCCAGGACGACGGTGAACTCCGTCTTCTCCTCGGCCGGGGCGCCGCCCGCGGCCCCGCCGGCCGCCGGCATTGCCGCGACCGCCACCTGGGCCGCCGCGGTGACGCCCCATTTCTCCTCGAGCTTCTTCGCGAGCTCGGCCGCCTCGAGGACGGTCAGCTTCGACAGCTCTTCGACCAGATTCTCCAAATTCGCCATGACTCGTTTCTCCTAAGCTTGAACTTCCGGGTTCGTTGTCGTCCTACGCAGCCTCGCCCTTCGAGGCGTACGCCTGCAGCACGCGCGCGAGCTGGCTGGCGGGCGCCTGGAGCACGCCCGCGACCTTGGTCGCCGGCGCGTTCAGGGTGGCGATGATCTTGCCGCGCAGCTCGTTGAGCGAGGGCAGCGAGGCAAGGGCCTTGATCCCTTCCGGATCCAGCACCCGCTCCCCGAGCGCCCCTCCGGTGATCGTCAGCTTCTCGTTCGCTTTCGCGAAGTCGACGGTCACCTTGGCGATCGCCACCGGGTCGCCGGAGAAGGCGATTGCGGTGGGTCCCGTGAGGAGGCCCGAAAGGCCTTCGTACTTGGTTCCGGACAAGGCCAGGCGCGTGAGACGGTTCTTGGTGACCTTGAAGCGGCCGCCTGCCTGCCGCATCTTCCGCCGCAGCTCCGTCACCTCGGCTACGGTGAGACCGCTCTGGCGGGTAACCACCACCGCGGCGGCCTCGAGGAAGGCGCGGTTGAGAGAGGCGATCAGCTCCTCCTTCTCTGTGCGTTGCACCGTCTTCTCCGCTCCTAGTCGTCCGCGCCGTCCTCAGGACGACGCGGCCGGGTTGCGTTCTGGACCCCGGGGAGAGCCCGGGATCCGGCTCACCCTGTCCCAGAAGTTCAAGCCCGTCCCCGCACCCCGAAAGATGCGGAAACCGGGTCGACTCCCGTCTATGCAGGCGGCCTTGAACCAGGCCTTTAATGCCGCGGCGAACGAATTCCGCCTGGGCACCTGCAGTCTCGGACAGGTCGGAAGCCGGCTGCGCCGGCTCCCTTTCGCCGCCCGGGACCGCAGCCCCGCGCGACGAATTCCTTGGCTCAGGCGGCGCCCGCAGCCTCGCCGAGAGTGGCGAGGTCGAGCTTCACGCCCGGGCCCATCGTGGCGCTGATGGAGACCTTCTTTATATAGGTCCCCTTCACGCCGGATGGCTTGGCCTTGGCGACGGCGTCATAGAAGGCGCGCACATTCTCGACGATGGCGCTCTCGGGAAAGCTCAGCTTGCCGACCCCGGCATGCACCAGCCCCGCCTTCTCCGCCCGATACTGCACCTGGCCGGCCTTGGCCTCCTTGACGGCCTTGGCGACATCCATGGTCACGGTGCCGAGCTTCGGGTTGGGCATCAGCCCACGCGGGCCGAGGATCTTCCCGAGCTTGCCCACCACCGCCATCATGTCGGGCGTCGCGACGACGCGGTCGAAGTTCATCTCGCCGTTCTGCACCTTCTCGGCGAGGTCGTCGGCGCCGACGATATCGGCACCCGCGGCCTTGGCCTCGTTGGCCTTCTCGCCCTTGGCGAAGACCGCGACGCGCACGCCCTTGCCCGTGCCATGGGGCAGCGAGACCACGCCGCGCACCTGCTGGTCGGAGTGGCGGGTGTCCACACCGAGATTCATCGAGATCTCGATCGTCTCGTCGAATTTCTTCACCGCGTATTCCTTGAGGATCCTCACCGCCTCTCCCAGTGGGTAGAAGCGCGCGCGGTCGATCTTGTCATAGGCGTTCTTCAAGCGTTTGCCGTGTGCCATGGCCCTACTCCACCACCTCGAGGCCCATCGAGCGGGCGGTGCCCACCAGCATGCGGCTCGCCGCCTCGACATCGTTGGCGTTCAAGTCCTGCATCTTCTTCTGCGCGATCTCGCGGATCTGGGTCATGGTGACCTTGCCCGCATGGGACCGCCCCGCGGTGGAGCTGCCCTTCTCGATCCCCGCCGCCTTGCGCAGGAAGTAGCTCGCCGGCGGCGACTTCACCTGGAAGGTGAAGGAGCGGTCGGAGAACACCGTGATGATCACGGGCACCGGCATCTCCGGCTCCATCTTCTGCGTCGCCGCGTTGAAGGCCTTGCAGAACTCCATGATGTTGAGGCCGCGCTGGCCGAGCGCGGGGCCGATCGGCGGCGAAGGGTTGGCCTTCCCCGCCGGCACTTGCAGCTTGATATAGCCTTCGATCTTTTTCGCCATTTTCCTTCCTCAGTTCGCGTTCGACTGGGCCGCGGTAACGGCCATGGCGGGCCTCCCGCGTCTCACCGGCCGCACGCCGCCGCAGAGGCGGCCGCGGACCTCACACCTTCTCGACCTGCGAGTATTCGAGCTCGACGGGAGTCGAGCGCCCGAAGATCGAGACGGAAACCTTGACCCGCGCCCGCTCCTCGTCGATCTCCTCGACGAGGCCGTTGAACGAGGTGAAGGGGCCATCGCAAACCCGCACCTGCTCGCCGATCTCGAAGGTGATCGAGGGCTTCGGACGTTCCACCCCTTCCTGCATCTGGTGGATGATGCGCGAGGCCTCCGCCTCGCTGATGGCGATCGGCTTGCCCTTGTCGCCGAGGAAGCCGGTCACCTTCGGGGTATTCTTGACGAGGTGCCAGCTCTCGTCGGTCATGTCCATCTTGAGGAGGACATAGCCGGGGAAGAACTTGCGCTCGCTCTGCACCTTGCTGCCGCGGCGCACCTCGACGACCTCCTCGACCGGCACCATCACCTGCTCGATCTTGTCCTCGAGGCCTTTCTGCTTCGCCTGCTCGCGAATCGACTGCGCGACCTTCTTCTCGAAGCCGGAATAGACGTGAAGCACGTACCAGCGCGCCGCCATGTCAGCTCCCCACCCCGAGCAGCATGCGGATGCCGTAGCCGAGCGCCTCGTCCACCACGAAGAAGAACATCGCCGCGATGAAAACCATGAGAAATACCATTCCGGTGGTGACCAGGGTCTCCTTGCGGCTCGGCCAGGTGATCTTCGACACCTCCTGCCGCACCTGCTGGATGAATTCGCCTGGGCCGACCTTCGCCATTGCCATCAAGCCACTCGCTTCCATGCCTGCCGCGCCTCGGTTCCCGCCTTCGCCGCAGCGGCGGCTTGGCAGGAGTGGAGGGACTCGAACCCCCAACCCCCGGTTTTGGAGACCGGTGCTCTAGCCAATTGAGCTACACTCCTAGTCGGCTCCAAATCGAAGAAATCGGCCGGGCCTCTTGGGATTATTGGATGATCTTGGCGACGACGCCGGCACCCACGGTGCGCCCGCCCTCGCGGATGGCGAAGCGCAGGCCCTCGTCCATCGCAATCGGCGCGATCAGCTCGACCTCCATCGCCACGTTGTCCCCCGGCATCACCATCTCAACCCCGTCCGGCAGCTTCACCGACCCCGTCACGTCCGTCGTCCGGAAGTAGAACTGCGGCCGGTAGTTCGTGAAGAACGGCGTGTGCCGGCCCCCCTCCTCCTTCGTCAGAATGTACGCCTCCGCCTTGAACTTCGTGTGCGGCGTGATCGACCCGGGCGCCGCCAGCACCTGGCCCCGCTCAACCTCCTCCCGCTTCGTCCCCCGCAACAGCGCCCCGATGTTGTCCCCCGCCTCCCCCTGGTCCAAAAGCTTGCGGAACATCTCGACCCCCGTCACCACCGTCTTCGTCGTCGGCCGCAAGCCCACGATCTCAACCTCGTCCCCAACCTTGATCACGCCCCGCTCCACTCGCCCCGTCACCACCGTCCCACGCCCCGAGATCGAGAACACGTCCTCGATCGGCATCAGAAACGGCTTGTCCTTCGGCCGCGCCGGCTGCGGAATGTACTTATCCACCGCATCCATCAGGCTGAAAATCGCCTTCTGACCAAGCTCCTCGTTCCGACCCTCCAAGGCGCACAGCGCCGACCCCCGAACAATCGGGATCTCGTCCCCAGGAAAATCGTACTTCGACAACAGCTCCCGGACCTCCAACTCCACCAGCTCGATCAGCTCCGGGTCGTCCACCATGTCCACCTTGTTCAAAAACACCACAATCGCCGGAACCCCCACCTGCCGCGCCAGCAGAATATGCTCCCGCGTCTGCGGCATCGGCCCGTCCGCCGCCGACACCACCAAGATCGCCCCGTCCATCTGCGCCGCCCCCGTGATCATGTTCTTCACGTAGTCCGCATGACCAGGGCAATCCACATGCGCGTAGTGCCGCTTCTCCGTCGAGTACTCCACATGCGCCGTCGCAATCGTGATCCCCCGCGCCCGCTCCTCCGGCGCCTTGTCAATCTGGTCGTACGCCATGAACTCAGCCCCGCCCTTCGCCGCCAGCACCTTCGTAATCGCCGCCGTCAGCGTCGTCTTCCCATGGTCCACGTGCCCAATCGTCCCCACATTGCAATGCGGCTTGTTCCGCTCAAACTTCGCCTTCGACATGTCGTGTTCCTGCTTGCCTAGCGCTCTCGTTGTTCCTCGCCCGCCGGTCTCGGGCTCGCGGGATCTTCCGGATGCCGTCCAAGGGGTGGAGCGGGTGATGGGAATCGAACCCACACCGCCAGCTTGGAAGGCTGGAGCTCTACCATTGAGCTACACCCGCAGCGATTTGGGCCTCCGCATTCCGCTCTCGGAGAAGATGTGGTGGAGGGGGTAGGATTCGAACCTACGTAGGCGTACGCCAACGGGTTTACAGCCCGTCCCCTTTAGCCACTCGGGCACCCCTCCGCTTGGGCTCCGAAGGGCCCCGTGCGACGGAAGTCGCAACTAAGTGGATTCACCATCGAATGTCAATGTTAAAACACAGAAAAACGCCCCACCGCCTCCCTTTGCTCAGGGCAAGAAACGGCAGGGGCCGTTGCTGATCGCCTTTGCGGTCGATAATAAGGGAGCCCCATGGCCAAGCGCAAGCCCCAGCGGCGATTTTCTCGCCCGCCCTCCCTGCCCTCCAAGCCCGCGATCGCCCCGCAGGCCGCGGCTGCCGGCACGAGCGGGGGCGAGTGGCTCTACGGCGTGCATCCGGTCCTCGCGGCCTTGGGCAATCCCCGGCGCCGCTGCCGGCGGCTCCTCGCCACCGAGGAGGTGGCGCGCGGCCTCGGCGACCGCCTCGAATCGGCGCGCGTCATCCGCCCGAGCCTCGCCCTTGAGCTCCATCCTCGTGCCGAGCTCGACCGGCTCTTCCCCGGCGCTGTTCACCAGGGCCTGGCGCTTGCCGCCGACCCACTCGACGAGCCCAGCCTCGATGACTTGCTGCGGGAGATCGGCCCCGAGGGCATGGCCGTGCTCGTGGTGCTCGACCAGGTGACCGACCCCCACAATGTCGGTGCCGTGCTGCGCTCGGCGGCGGCCTTCGGCGCCCGCGCCGTGATTGCGACCGAGCGCCACGCCCCCGCGGCGACCGCGGCGCTAGCCAAGGCGGCTTCGGGGGCCCTCGAGGCGGTGCCCCTGGTGCGCGTGACCAACCTGGCGCGGAGCTTGGAGAGCCTCAAGGAGGGCGGCTTCTGGTGCGTCGGGCTCGACGCCGCAGCGCCCGATGCCCTTGGCGACGCTCGCCTCGCCGAGCGCATCGCCCTCGTCCTCGGCGCCGAGGGGCACGGCATGCGGCGCCTCACCCGCGTCCATTGCGACCTCCTCCTGCGCATCCCGATCGCGCCCGCGGCCGTGGCCAGCCTGAATGTCTCCAACGCCGCCGCCGTGGCGCTTTACGAGCTCGCTCGCCGGCGGGCGTCTCGCCAGTAGATGCGCGTGTACACATGTAAATGCGTGAGGCGGACTCCGTCACCGCGAGACCGCCCCCGGTCCGGCCGAAGGCCGGCCCGAGGACAGGCTCCGCGGTCGTGGCGGTCCAGGATAACCCTGAAATGCTGGATCGCTTCCCCCTCGCGAAGCTCGGGGTCGCGATGACGACCCCGGAAGTCACGCATTGGCTTTACTCTCCTTAGACGCCTTGCGGAGCATGGCCCGTCCCGCCCATATCACCATCACGGGCGCCTGGGCGGACGGCCCCTCAATGCAATGCTATGTCGCGCTTTCTCGTCATCCTCGGAATCGTCTTGATCGCCGCCGGGCTGCTCTGGCCCTGGCTGACGCGGCTCGGGCTCGGGCGGCTGCCGGGGGATATCACATTTCACGGGAAGAACGTCGCCGTCTACGTCCCCATCACCACCTCGATCGTGGCGAGCGTGGTGATCTCCCTCCTGCTCTGGCTCATCAACCGCTAGCATTGTGACTCCAACGGCTCGTTCTGTTTGGCCGTCATGCCCGCGAAGCTTGTCCCCGCGCAGGCGGAGCGGGCATCCAGGCATGCGGCCCTGGATTCCGGCTCTGCGCGGAGCCTGTCCTCGGGCCCGCCTTCGGCGGGACCCGGAGGCTCCGGCCGAAATGACGACCTTTGAATGCGAATCGAATGTCAAAATCACAACACTAGCAGCGGGGCGATGCCGCCCTCCGAGTAGACGCAAGGCGCAGGGAGGCGCTAAAAGACGGGCTTGTGTCGCCGGGTTAGCACAGGGGTAGTGCAGCGGTTTTGTAAACCGAAGGTCGGGGGTTCAAATCCCTCACCCGGCACCACTGCCTCAAACCCCCAAATACCGGTGCAGCACCTCGGGGCTGCTGCGCGCGGCCTGCGCCGTCATCTCCTCGACGATATGGCCGTTGTTGATGATGTAGATGCGCGAGGCGAGGCTCATCGCCGCGGAGATGTTCTGCTCGACGACGACGATCGTCTGGCCCGCCTCGGCGAGGCGGCGGCAGGTCTCGAGGAGGTCGCGCACGATGATGGGGGCCAAGCCCTCGAAGGGCTCGTCGAGGAGCATGACCTTGGGATTGCGGATGAGCGCGCGGGCGATCGCCAGCATCTGCTGCTCGCCGCCCGAGAGATCGGTGCCGCGGCTGCGCCGGCGCTCCTGAAGGCGCGGGAACATCGCCCAGATGCGATCGAGCGGCCAGCGCGACTTCGCCGTGAGCCCCGCGAGCACCAGATTCTCCTCGACATTGAGGCTGCCGAAGATGCGCCGCTCCTCGGGCACCAGCTGGAGGCCGAGCGAGGCGATCGCGTGGGGCGGCAGCCCCTGGGCCGGCGTGCCGTCGAGCACGACGCGGCCGGAGCGCGGACGCACGGCGCCGATCAGGCTCTTGAGCGTCGTGCTCTTGCCGGCGCCGTTGCGGCCGAGGAGCGCCACCACCTCGTTCCGCTCGACGCGGAGCGAGACGTCGAACAGGATATGACTGTCGCCGTAATAGCTGTTGATGCGCTCGACTTCGAGAAGGGCGCTCATGCGGCGGCGACCCCGCCGAGATAGGCCTCCTGCACGAGGCTGTTGCGCTGGATCTCGGTGGGCGTGCCCTCGGCGAGAAGCGCGCCCTCGTGCAGCACGGTGATGCGCTCGGCGAGCTCGAAGAGGGCGTCCATGTCGTGCTCGACGATCACCAAGGTGCGGCCGCGGCGGATATTCTTGAGGAGCTGCACGGTCTCCGCGCGCTCCCGCGGGCTCATCCCAGCGAGCGGCTCGTCGAGGAGGAGGAGCGAGGGCGAGGAGGCAAGCGCGAGGCCGATCTCGAGCCGCCGCTTCTCGCCATAGGCGAGCTCGGCGACGGGCACATCGGCGCGGGCCGTGAGCCCGACGAGAGAGAGCGTGCTTTCCACCTGGGTCGCGAGGCCGGGCACGCGATCGATGCGCCGCAGCAGATCGAGGGAGAAGATGCCGCGGCGCTCGGCAAGCGCTGCGATCACGATGTTCTCGCGCAGGGTGAGGCGGGTGAAGAGCTGGTTGACCTGATAGCTCTTGGTGAGCCCGAGCTGGCACACCGCCGCCACGTCCATGCCCGTGATGTCGTTGCCGTGGAAGAAGATGCGCCCGCTTGTCGGCGGCAGCTCGCAGGTGAGCATCTTGAAGAAGGTGCTCTTGCCCGCGCCGTTGGGGCCGATGACGCCGCGCAGCTCGCCCTGCTCGACCACGAAATTGATGTCGTTATTGGCGAGGAGGCCGCCGAAGGACTTGCTGAGGCCGCGCGTCTCCAGCACCGGGCCGGTGAAGGGCGTCTCCTGCCCGCGCCGCGAGGGGCCGACGCTGACCAAGGCGGGAGCCGCGGGCGTGAACTCGAGGGCTTCCTCGGGCGCGGGTGGATGCGGGGACGCGAACAGGCGCCGGGCGAGCTCCTGCAGGCCGCCGATCAGCCCGCGCCGCAGGAAGCACACCAGCAGCACGAAGATCACGCCCAGCACCAGCTTCCAGGCGCTGCCGAGCCCGAGGGCGGCTTGCAGGAGGTCGCGGAGGTAGAGCCACACCGCAGCGCCCAGCAATGGTCCGAAGAGCGTGCCGACGCCGCCGATTGCCGTCTGCATGACGAGCTGGCCGGAGGTGTCGAAGGTGAAGGCGTCGGGCGGCATGAAGCCCTGGAGCACGCCGAGGAGGCCGCCCGCGAAGCCGGCATAGGCGGCGGCGATGACGAAGGCCGTCAGCTTGTAGCGACCCACCGCGTGGCCCACGGCCCGCGCCCGCAGCGGGTTGTCGCGGATGGCGCTCAGGATGGCGCCGACGGGCGAGCGCACGATGCGAAGGGCGATGACGATGCCGATGAAGTAGCAGACGGCAAGGAACGCGTACATCGACCAGCCGTTGGTGACCTGGTAGGAGAAGTTGCCGAGCTCGATTTTCGGCGTCGGCACGCCCGGCAGGCCGTTCTCCCCGCCGGTCCAGGCGGCGAGCGGTGAGAACTCGACGAAATAGAAGGTCTCGGCGATGGCCACCGTGATCATCGCGAAATAGATGCCGGTGCGCCTGAGCGCGATCATGCCGACCAGGACCCCGGCCACGGCGGCCCCGACGGTGCCGACGACGAGGGCCAGCACGACGCTCGACATTAGGTTGTTGGTGAGGAGATAGGCGGCGATGAAGCCGCCGGTGCCGTAGAAGGCCGACTGGCCGAAGGACAGCAGGCCGGTATAGCCGAACAGGATGTCGAAGCCGATCCCGAACAGCCCCCAGACGAGCACCTGGTTCACGGTGCCCGGCGCGAAATCGAGATAGGGCAGCACGAAGGGTGCGACGATCAGGCCGAGGGCGGTCGCTCCTTCGACGATCAGGGCGCGGCGGCGCAGCATCAGGCGGCCATCCTCATTCGCGGCTCTGGAGCCCGAGCAGGCCCTGGGGCCGCAGCATCAGGACCAGGGTCATGACCGCGAACAGCATGACCTCCGAATAGGCGGGATCGACCATGGAGGTGAGGCTCAGGATCTCGCCGGAGATGAGCCCGCCGAGGACGGCGCCGGGGAACGAGCCCACGCCGCCGATGACGACCACCACGAACGTCTGCACCAGGATCGATTCGCCCATATTGGGCGTCAGGGACACGACGGGCGCGTTCACGATCCCGGCGAAGCCCGCGGCCATGGCACCGATGCCGAACACCACCATGAAGACGCGGTAGACATTGATGCCGAGCATGCCGACCATGGCCGAATCCTCGATCCCCGCCCGCACGATCATGCCGAGCCGGGTGCGGTAGAGCACGAGATAGAGCACCGCGAGGGCGACGGCCGCGATGCCGAGGACGACGATGCGGTAGGTCGGGTAGATCATGAATCCGAGCGGTGTCACGCCCGCCGCGAAATGTGGCGGCGGGACGCTCAGGGACAGGCTGCCGAAGCCAAGCCGCACCAGCTCGACGATCACGATGCCGATACCGAAGGTGACGAGGAGCTGGTCCTCGGGCGGGCGGCTGTAGAAGGAGCGGATGATCACCCGCTCGACAACACCGCCGACGATCACGAGGAAGAGCGCTCCAGTGAGCACGGCGAAGAGGAACGAGCCGGTCGCCTGGAACGCGACATAGCCGGCATAGCCGCCGAGCATGAACATCGCGCCATGGGCGAGGTTGAGCACGCCGAGCGTGCCGTAGATGATGGTGAGCCCCGAGCTGATCAGGGCCAAGAGCGCCCCCGACGCCAGGCCGTTGAACAACTGCGAGACGAAGTTCGGCCACGTGATCATCGGAACGGCAAATCCGGCTTTCGCGGTTCTGAGGGGCTACCGGATGGTAATGCGCCGGGCATTTAGGTTGAAGTGCCTCAGTCGTCGCCCCCGCGGAAGCGGGGGCCCAGGAAGCACTGGATTCCCGCTTGCGCGGGAATGACGATCCCATCAGAGCAGCTCAACCGAAACGCATTCCGCCCGACCTCCGCGAGCGAGAGCTCGCCAGCGCCCACAATTGCCATCGCTCAGGTATAGTCGCCGAGCTTGCAGCCGAACGCGTCGGGCTTCTGCATCAGCGGCAGGCCCGGCACAACCTCGAGAACCTCCCAGAAATCCTCCTTGTTCTTCATCTCGCTCGGCTTCTTGCCGCGCACGATGATCACCGGCCGCACGAGCTGGTGATCGGCCGCCCGCCAATAGACCTCGCCCACGAGGGAGTTGACCTTCCGGCCGGCCTCATAGGACTTGATGACGTCCGGGGGATAGAAGGTGCCAGCGTTCTCCACCGCCTCCGCCCACAGGGCGAACTGCATATAGGCGTTCTCCGCCCCCCATTCCGGCCGATAGCCATACTTCTTCTGGAACGTATCCACGAACATCTTGGCCAATGGGAACCTGTCCTCGAGCGTCCACCAGAAATCGGTGGCGGCGTAGACGCCCTGGGTGATCTCGGGGCCGACCTCCTTGGCAAGGAATGGCGTCTGATAGGGGATCACCAGCTTCATCTTGTCGAGGATGCCGAATTGCTTGGCCTGCTGGGTCGAGAGCACCGCGTCGTGGCCCCAGTTCACGTTGATCAGGAACTCGGCGCCGGAATTGGCGATGTTCGTCAGATACGAGCTGTAGTCCGGGGCGCCGAGGGGCGAGACCTGGTTCGTCACCATCGTCCAGCCGCCGTTCTGGGTCAGGTAGTCGTTCACCGACTTGGTCACGGTGTGGCCATAGGTGTAGTCCGGCGTCATGAATGCGGCCTTGCGGTTCCGGCCGAAGGTCTTGAGCAGAACCGGGCCGATCGCGGCGGCGGCCGTCTGCCCGTAGAAATCCTGGCGGAAGCCGTAGCGGACGCAGTCCTTGCCGGTGGTGTCGTTGGAGCCGGAGATGCCGGCGACGTAGAGCACCTTCTCGCGCTGCGCGAGATGGTTGAGCGCGACGGCGACCGCGCTCGAGGTCGAGCCGGTCATCAGGATGGCCTTGTTCTCGCTGATGAAGCGCTGCTGCGCCTGCACCGCGATATTGGGCTTGGCCCCGGAATCGGCGACGCCGTACTTGACCTCCTTGCCGAGCACGCCCTTCTTGGACTTGGGCGAGAACGCCTTGATCAGCGGATGGCCGCTGTTGATGTGCTCGACGGCGAGCTCATAGCCCTTGAGCTCGTCCTCGCCCTGGGCCGCGTAGGTGCCGGTCAGCGGCGGCGTGATGCCGATGAAGACCGACGGGCCCTCGGAGCCGGCCGGCCAGGTGCCGATGGGCGGGCGGCTTTCCGCCGCACGGGCGATGCGCGGCAAAGCCGGCAATGCCGCGGTGGCGAGCAAGGCGCCACCGGCCTTGAGCATCGTGCGCCGAGTCGGATTGGTCCTGCGATGTGAAACCATAAGCGTGTCCTCCCATCCCATTCGCGCGGAGCGTTGTTTTGGCGGTCCGACCGTCGAGACTCGCGGCCGACTCGCTCCGAATTGCCCGGATGCGCCCGCAATCATGGACCACAGGCCTCCTCGGATAATCCTAGTGAGGACCTCCCGGGCGAGGTATTAGACTTTGGTCTAAGGCCGCTCCGCTAGGCAGCGGGGGGCCGCAGGCCTATCATGACGCGAGGATCCCGTAGCTTGCGAGGGGAGAGCGATGGCGGCCTTCCTCGTCATCGCCGACGATCATCCGCTTTTCCGTGACGCGCTGCGCCTCGCCGTCTTGCAAACCGTGGCGGCCGCCGAGATTGCGGAAGCGGAGTCCTTCGACGGCCTCTGCGCCCAGCTAAGGGCAACGCCCGACGCCGATCTGGTCCTGCTCGATCTCAACATGCCGGGCATGCGCGGCTTCTCGGGACTCCTCTACCTCCGCGCCGAGTTCGCCGCCGTCCCCGTAGTGGTGATCTCGGCGAACGAGAATACCGCCGTGATGCGCCGCGCCCTCGATCTCGGGGCGGTGGGATACATTCCGAAATCGGCGGCGGCGAGCGAGATCCGCCGCGCGCTTCAGGCCCTGCTCGCCGGCGAGACCTGGCTGCCGGCGGCACTCAACCCGGGCGAGGCGAGCCGGGACGGCGACGCCCGCCTGACGGCCTCTCTCAACAGCCTCACGCCGCAGCAAAGCCGCGTGCTGATGCTGCTGAGCGAAGGCCTCCTCAACAAGCAGATCGCCCATGCCATGCAGGTCTCCGAGGCGACCGTCAAGGCGCATGTCTCCGCCATTCTGCAAAAGCTCGGGGTCGAGAACCGCACCCAGGCGGTGATCGTCGCGCGGCGCCTCGCCGTCGAGGTCGCCGAGCCCGAGCCCGAAGCGATGAGCGGCGCGGCGAGCGGGGGGGCGGCCTCCCGGTGAGCCGCATGCCGCCGGTCATTCCGCGGCGCGGCGGGTCGCGAGTATGCGGGTCACGAGGGCGCGAAGCGCGGCCGGCTTGACCGGCTTGTTGAGGAGATGGAGACCCTGGGCCCGCGCCGCGGCCTTGACGGCCTCCGAGCGATCGGCGGTCACCAGCATGGCCGGAGCGCTTGCGGCGAAATGCCGGCGCAGCGCCTCGATGCAGCGCAGCCCATCCGCCTCCGCGTCGAGGTGATAATCGACGATCATGAGGTCGACGCTGCCGATCTCCGCCGGAGAGAAGGCCAGCGCCTGCCCCAGCCCGGCCGCAACCAGGACGCGGCAGCCCCAGCCTTCGAGCAGGGTGCGCATCCCGTCGAGCACGCTCGGCTCGTTGTCGATGCAGAGCATGACCGCGCGCTCGAGGGCGGGCAGCGCGCCCGGAATCGGCGCGCTCGCTTGCGGGAGCGGTGCTGCGCGGGGCCGGCGCGGCAGCCGCACCGCGAAAAGGGTGCCGCGGCCGGGGATGGAGCGGAAGGCGACGGCGTGGTCGAGGGCGCGGGCGATGCGATCGACGATCGAGAGGCCGAGGCCGAGCCCCTGCTCCGCATTCGGCGCCGCCGCGAAGCGCTGGAACTCCTTGAACACCAGGGCCTGCTTCTCGAGCGGAATGCCGCTCCCGGTATCATGCACCTCGATCGCGACCTGCGCGCCCGCGCGCCGGGCGCCCATGAGAATCTTGCCGGCGGGCGTGTAGCGGATCGCATTCGACAGGAGGTTTTGGAGGATGCGATGGAGGAGGCGCCGGTCGCTGTTGACGGCGAGGCTGGTCGGCACGATGCGGAGATCGAGGCCCTTGCGCTCGGCGAGGGGCGCGAACTCGACGCGCAGCTCCTCGAAGAGCTCGCCGAGGGGCATGTCGCGGCGCTCCGGCGACAGCCGCCCCGCATCGAGCCGCGAGATCTCGAGGAGGGCGCCGAGAATCTCCTCGACGGCGCCGAGGGAGGTGTCCACCTTGCGCGCGAGCGCGCGCGCGGCACCATCGCCGCCGCCCGGGGCGCGCATCTCCTGCTCCATCAGGCTCGAGAGATAGAGCCGGGCCGCGTTCAAGGGCTGCAGCAGGTCGTGGCTGGCGGCGGCGAGGAAGCGCGTCTTGCCGAGATTGGCCTCCTCCGCCGCGACCTTGGCGCGGCTCAGCTCGAGGTTGAGCGCGGTGAGCTCCGCCGTGCGCGCGCGCACCCGCTCCTCCAAGAGCTCGTTGGCGGCGGCGAGCTGAGCCGCCGCCTGGACATGGGCGGTGACTTCCGAGTAGCTCGTTGCATAGCCGCCGCCGGGCATGGGGCTGCTGCGGATGTCGAGCACCGTGCCGTTCGGGCGCCGCCATTGAAACGCCGTCTCGCCATGACCGGCGAAATACTCGAGCTGCTCGGCGACGATCTTCTCGACACCGCCCTCGCCATAATCGCCCCGCTCGGCGTTGAAGCGCACGATCTCCTCGAGGGTGACCCCGACGCGGAGCAGGGCCGGCGGCAGGTCCAGGAAATCGCGGAACTGCCGGTTCCAGCACACCAGCCTGAGGTCGCGATCGACCACGCTGATGCCCTGCCGGACGTTCTCGAGGGTCGATTGCAGAAGATCGCGGTTGTACTGGATCGCCGTGGTCGCGTCGTCGAGGAGCTGCATGGCGCCCTCGATGTCGAGATTGTGCCGCTCGAGGGCGAGCGCCATGACGAGCCGCGCGGAGGGAGCGCCGATCGCGCTGGCAAGCAGATGCTCGGCGCGGCGCACGAGCTGAAAATCCGCCTTTCTCTCGCCCGGTCCCTCGGCACCCCAGGGCGCCCCGAGCTCGGCGAAGCTGCGCTGGACGCGCTCCGGGCCGAGGAAGCGCGCGACGACGGCGGCGAGCTCGGAGACGCGGATCGAGCCGTCCCAGGTCCGCGCCGTGAACTGGCCTTGGGCCGAATCCGGATCGATGAAGGCGTTGGCCTGGATGCGCTCGATCACGCGCGCCGCGGTGAGATAGGAGACGGCGGCGAAGCAGCCGATATTGGCGAGCAGGCTCCAGAACACGCCATGGGTCAGGGGATCGAAATGGAGCCCGAAGAGATGCTGCGGCCGCAGAAGGGCAAGCCCGAAGGGACCGTCACGCAGCAGGTCGAGGGGCGCCCAGCCCGATTGGGCCAGGGCTGGCAGCAGCAGGGTATAGGCCCAGACCAGGAAGCCGGCGACGACGCCGGCGACCGCACCCTTGACGTTGGCGTCGTGCCAGACGAGGCCGCCAATGAGGGCCGGGGCGAATTGCGCGACGGCGGCGAAGCTCAGGAGCCCGATCGAGGCCAGCGCCAGGGAATCGCCGATCAGCCGATAGCAGCAATAGCCGAGCAGCATGATGACCACGATCGCCGCGCGGCGGATGCGCAGGATGAGCTTGCCCATGTCGCCGCGCTCGGCGAGGCCGAGCCTGCGCCCGTGCAGCACCATCGGCATCACCAGGTCGTTGCTGACCATATTGCTGATGGCGACCGAGCTCACGATCACCATTCCGGTCGCGGCCGACAGTCCGCCGATGAAGGCCAGCACCGCGAGCGCCTCGTGATGGGCGGCGATCGGCAGGGCCAGCACGAACATGTCGCCATCCGCGCCGCTTCCGAAGCTGCTGAGGCCCGCGATTGCGATCGGAATGACGAAGATGTTGATGGCGACGAGGTAGAGCGGGAACAGCCACGCCGCCTTGTAGAGATCGCGCGGATCGGTGTTCTCGACCACGATGACGTGGAATTGCCGCGGCAGGCAGAGGATGGCCGTCAGCGCCAGTCCCGTCATGGTCACCCAGGTCGTCCCGTCGACGCTGCCGAGGAAAACGCGGCGCAGCGCGGGCTCGGCCGCAACGCGGGCGGCGAGATCGCCGAAGCCGCCGAACATGCCCCAGGTGACGAAGGCGCCGACGGCGAGGAAGGCCACGAGCTTGACCGTGGATTCAAAGGCGATCGCGAGGATCATGCCCTCGTTGTGCTCGGTCGCGTCGATATGCCGGGTGCCGAACAGGATGGCGAAGAGCGAGAGGAGGAGCGCCACCGCGAGCGCCGTATAGGCCGATTCCGGCCGGCTCGACGGCGAGGCCACGGCGACCGCGGGATAATCCATCAATACGGTGAAGCTGGTCGATACCGCCTTCAGCTGCAGCGCGATATAGGGGAGCGTGCCGAGGGCGGCGATCACCGTGACCGTCGCGGCGAGCATCTGGCTCTTGCCGTAGCGCGCCGCGATGAAGTCGGCGATCGAGGTGATGTTGTGGCTCTTCGAGATGCGGATGATGCGGCGAATGAGCGGCCAGCCGACCGCGAACATCAGGATGGGGCCGACATAGATGGTGAGGAAATCGTACCCCGTCTTGGCCGCGAGGCCGACGCTGCCGTAGAAGGTCCAGGAGGTGCAGTAGACGGCGAGGGAGAGCGCATAGATGACCGGCTTCCCCTTGGCCCGGCCGCGCGCCTTGGCAAGGCGGTCGCCGTAATAGGCCAGGGCGAAGAGGAGCCCGACATATCCGAGGGACAGCGCCAGAATGACCCAGCCGCGAATCATTGCTTCCCCGTCCGCTCCGGCGATTGTGCCCGCCGATGATGGCGGATCGGCAAACCTGGCGTCCAGCGCCATGGAGGTCCGGGCTCCAACGTGTCGGAGGGCGCCCGGTCGTGCGAAGCCGGGGCGCCGGCGACGTTGCGCAGGAGGCCATCCGTCGCCGCTCAGCCTTGCGGCCGGTCTCGGCCGGATCCGTGCGGCGCTCATCGCGACCGCCCACACCACTGATCGGGTCGTGCACGGGCCGGCCACGCGATCGCGTCATTTGCGCTGGCATGCCGGCGGCCTAGAATATGTCATACCCTGATCTCACCTGGCGGTCGCCTCATTCCGGAGAGGCTGCCGTGTCGACCGTCATGCCGAAAGATGCGAGATGCGAATGAGCGCGGCGGCACGCCCCGATTTCTGGTTGAGCTCCGGCTACCGTCTCCTGCGCCGCAGCGGGGCAGGACGACTCGAGATCACCGATGACTTCCTTCGCGCCTATTTCGGCCGCCCCGAGATGCTCCCTGCGGCGGATTCTTCGCAGGCTGAGCACACGCTTCATGCGCTGCTCGCCGCCCATCCTCGTCACGCGGTCGCCGAGGAAGCGCTCGATGCGCTCGCCGACCCCGACCTGCGCGACAACTACCGTCACTTGCTTCGCTTTCGCGATCGGCTGCTCGCCGCCGGCACGCTCGAGGCCGCCTATCTTCGGCTTTTCCGCGGTGGGGGCATCGATATTCCGCCCCTTTTCGTCGATCACCTTACCCATGCGATCTTGCGCAATCTTCTTGACGACTGCGACGATCCCTTCGCCGCGCGCGCGGGCGAATTGCTGTTTCGCTCGCAAAAGGTCTCCATGCAGGATGGCGCGATCCTGCTGGCCGACGAGGAAACGGTCGATCGCTACGCCGCGACCGGTGGCCTTGGCACGCTCGGCATGCTCCTCGGCGATGCGAAGAAATCGCCGGGGCGCGTCAGTCTCGACGTGCTCGGCAGCGACAATGCGGCGCTCTATTGGGAGCGCAGCGATCGTTTCGATACGGTGCTGGATTTGAGCTTCGGACACCGCGGCTCCGACGCGTTTTGCCGTGTGCTCGAGCGGTGGATCGGCCATCTCTTGGGCGTCACCGTGCATATCGAGCCGGTGCAGGCGATCCGTGACGATCATTGGCGCTGGCATGTGGGGCTCGACAGCGAGTCGAGCAGCCTATTGAACGACCTTTATCGCGGCCTCGCCATCGCTGACGACCGATTGGCGCGAATGCTCGCACTCTTCCGCCTCACCTTCGCCGATCCTGCCGTAATGCGAACGGAGCTCGCGGGTCGGCCCGTCTATCTTGGCCTGGCGATGACCCCCGGTCTCCGGCTTCGGCTCAAGCCGCAGAACCTGATCGGCAATCTTCCGCTGGCGCGGACCGGCTAGTATTGTGACTCCAACGGCTCGTTCTGTTTGGCCGTCGTGACCGCGAGGCTCGTCCCCGCGCAGGCGCTACGGCATGCACACAAGTCTGGATGGGCACCGCCTCCAAAGGAATAGCCGTCATTCCGGCCGGAGCGCAGCGGAGAGCCGGAATCCAGGTTTTCCGCGGAAATACTGGATTCCCGCTTTCGCGGGAATGACGAGGGGGAGAGTGCAGACTGAGATGTGTGCATGCCGTAGCGCGCAGGCGGGGAGCGGGCATCCAGGCATGCGGCCTTGGATTCCGGCTCCGCGCAGAGCCGGAATGACGACCTTTGAATGCGAATCGAATGTCAAAATCACAACACTAGCCGACCGCGGGCCCCTATTCCCAATACGTCGTCGTGCGCCGGTGTTTCATTTTGTGCCGGCCCTCACTATCATCGAGCCCAGCGACACGAGGCAGCCCCTTGCCCCACCGATACGGCCGAAGCGGGGGTCGCGTGCACAACGTCGAACGCATGAGGCTCGGCGTCATCGTCGAGCGACGCGAGAGTAATCATCCCTGGCAGGATCACACCTGGCAGCCGGTTGCGGTATTGGCCGGCGTGCCGGAGAGCGGCGCCCGAGCTTCGGATTGGCAGCTGCTCGCCGAGGGTCCCGGTTGGAAGCAGCTCTATGCCGGCGCGCTTGAGCTGGAGCTTTTTCCCAAGGAAACCGACGCCTACCAGATCAACCTGACGAGCGCGACACCCGTCGTCTATGTCATTCTCCGTCCGCGCGAGGACGCCGAAGCGTTCGAAGTCGAGCCCTTTCACGTCACCGTCTCCGCCGACGAGGTCCGAGACTATCTCGATGCCGGCGGCGACATCATAGAGGGCGTGCCGATGCCCGCGGCGGTTCGAGCCTGGGTCGAGGGATATGTCGCGCGATATCACCGGGCCGAGGCATTCGAGAAATATCCACGCAAGCGCTGGAAGGATGAGGGCTCTGCCCGCCCTCCGCAGGCCTCCATGCGTGGCGAGCGGAGCAAGGCCAGAGGGAGCGCGTAAGATGCGCGGGCTCGGAGGCTTTCTCGGTCGCTGGTCCCGCCTCAAGGCGGATGCGCGCAAGGATGTCGCCCCCGGATTTTCTCCTCAAGATCCTCGGGATCAGACCGAAAGAGGGCTCGCAATACCGCAAGGCGCAGCCGGGATAACGGTCGGGTCCGAGCCGGCCGAGCGTAAAGCGGCGCCTCACCGCGCCGAAGCAGGGAGCTTGGCCGAGGGCAGGAGCGAGCACGGCGCGCGGCGGCAAGATCCGCACCGATCATCCGTGAAGGATTTGCCGCCGATCGAGAGCCTCACTTACGAATCGGACTTCACGCTGTTCCTCGGGACCGAGGTTCCGGAAGAGCTGCGCCGCGAAGCGCTGCGCCGGCTCTGGCGGAGCGATCCTGTCCTTGCGAATCTCGACGGGTTGAACGACTACGATGAGGATTACTCGCTTTTCGGCAAGGTCGAAGAGACGGTTCGGACCTTATTCCAAACCGGCCGCGGCATGATCGAGCCGGAGCAGCAGCCCGCCTTGTCGCAACGGGAAGATGCGGCCGCGCCGGCCGCCGACGCACCGGGTGTCATGCCCACACCCGATGCTCTCGCCGCAGACTCGGTGACATCGACGGGTGCACCGGAGACCGCATCGGGTGAGAGCGCCGCCGCCTGCGGAGACACCGCCGACGGCGCCGATGGTCGCGGCCGCGAGGACGCCGAGGCATGGCCGGGACCGGGCTCGACCGCGCAAGAAAAACGCCGCGAAGCCGTTAAATCGCCGTGAGCGATACCCGGTTATTTCGTCAAATGATCGTGCTTCCCCACGCGTCTTCATATTCCCCTCGGGCTGAAGAAGTGGCCGGCAATGCCTGAGGCATCCGCCATCGCCTTGCTTATTTCGGCTTGTGCTCCTACAGTCAGGAGGTGCCGCTTCATACAACATAACAAAAGTCAAGAGAAAAATAGGCGGCAGGGAGGGCGCATTTGGGTATCACGGGACGCGCAACGGACCCGAGCGACGGCGTCGATGCGTTGCGCGCGCGCACATACCGCTTGCTCGCGCGCCTCCTGGCCGCACCCCCCGATGCCGGCCTCCTCAAGAGCCTCAGCGCCCTCGACGGTGATGCGGGACCGCTCGGTCTCGCTCTCAACGCGTTGGCGGCGGAGGCCCGTGCCACCACCGTGGCGATGCTGGATGACGAGTACCATGCACTGTTCATCGGGGTCGGCGGCGGCGAGCTCAATCCCTTTGGCTCCTATTACCTGACGGGGTTTCTCTATGAGCGGCCCCTCGCCCGGCTGCGGATCGACATGGCGCGGCTTGGCATCGCGCGCGCGGACGGCAACAGCGATCCCGAGGACCATATCGCCGCGCTTTGCGAGATGATGGCGGGTCTCATTTCCGGGGACTTCGGCGATGAGCCGGTTCCGCTCGCCGCTCAGCAAGCGTTTTTCGATGCTCATCTCGGCGGCTGGGCCTCTCGTTTCTTCGGGGATCTGGAGGCCGCGGCGGCGGCGCGGTTCTACCGGCCAGTCGGCCGGATTGGACGGCATTTCTTCGAAATCGAGCGCCAGGCTTTCGCGATGGCAGCCTAGCAGGCGACGAGAGAGTCGCGAGCCATTGCCTAGCGCACGAAAGATCGAGGCTAAGAGGTGCGCGATGCGGAACACGGAAGCGAAAGCGAAAGTAGCGAGCCGGCGGGACTTCTTGAAGCTCGCCGGCGCCGGCGCCGGCGTTGCTGCGGCCCATGGCTTGACATCGCCGGCCGCCGCCGAGGCGGCGGAGACGCCGCCGGGGCGGGCCGAGGCCGGCTATCACGAGTCGGAGCACGTCAAGAAGTATTACGCGCTGGCCCGTTTCTAGGACTCGAACCCGCAGGAGAGGCCGATGCTTACCAAGAAGCTGGACGGGGTCGCGAAGAGCTCCCGCTTGTCGGTCATGCTGAGCAGCGTAGTCGGCGACGCCATCGACCGTCGCGCGTTCCTGAAGCGCTCGGGTCTGGCCGCGGGCGGGCTCGCCGCAGCGGCGGCCCTGCCGCTAAGCCTGGTGCGACGCGCGGAAGCCGCCGCTCCCGCGGCCGCTCACAACGTCAAGTCGGTGAAGACCGTTTGTACCCACTGCTCGGTCGGCTGCACGGTGATGGCGACCGTCGAGAACGGCGTTTGGACGCGGCAGGAGCCCGGCTATGACAGCCCCTTCAACCTGGGCGCCCATTGCGCCAAGGGGGCCTCCATTCGCGAGCACGCCCATAGCGAGCGGCGCCTCCGCTATCCCATGAAGCTCGTCGACGGCAAGTGGAAGCGCATCGACTGGAACACGGCGATCAACGAGATCGGGGACAGGCTGCTCGAGATCCGCCAGAAGTCCGGCCCCGATTCCGTGTACTGGCTGGGCGGCTCCAAGCATTCGAACGAGGGCGCCTATCTCTATCGCAAGTTCCAGGCCTTCTGGGGCTCCAACAATTGCGACAATCAGGCGCGCATCTGCCATTCGACGACGGTCGCCGGCGTGGCCAACACCTGGGGCTATGGCTGCATGACGAACAGCTTCAACGACATGCAGAAGGCGCGCTCGTTGATCTTCATCGGCAGCAACCCCGCCGAAGCGCATCCGGTGTCGATGATGCATATCCTGCGCGCGAAGGAGCACGGCGCGCCGATCATCGTGTGCGACCCGCGCTTTACCCGCACGGCCGCCCACGCGGACGAGTATGTCCGCTTCCGGCCCGGCACCGACGTGCCGCTGATGTGGGGCATTCTCTGGCACGTTCTCGAGAATGGCTGGGAGGACAAGGACTACATCAAGGCGCGGGTGTGGGGCTTCGACCAGGTTCGGCCGGAGGTCAAGAAATGGGACCCGAAGGAGGTCGAGCGCGTCACCGGCGTTCCCGGCACGCAGCTCGCGCGCGTCGCGCGCATCCTCGCCACCAACCGCCCCGGCTCGCTCACCTGGTGCATGGGCGGCACGCAGCACCATAGCGCCAACAACAACATCCGCGCCTACTGCATCCTTCAACTGGCGCTCGGCAATGTCGGCGTATCGGGCGGCGGGGCCAATATCTTCCGCGGCCATGACAATGTGCAGGGCGCAACCGATCTCGGCCCGCTGCCCGACACCTTGCCCGCCTATTACGGGCTCGCGACGGGGGCCTGGAAGCACTGGGCCCGCGTCTGGGATGTCGATTACGAGTACCTGGCCGGCCGCTTCGCCAGCAAGAAGCTGATGGAGAGCAAGGGCATCCCGGTCTCGCGCTGGTTCGACGGCGTCCTCGAGAAGAAGGAGGATATCGACCAGCCCGACAATATCCACGGCATGATCTTCATGGGCCACGCGCCGAACTCCCAGACACGCCAGCCTGATGTGAAGAAGGCGATGGACAAGCTGGCGCTGCTCGTGGTGATCGATCCCTATCCGACGGTCTCGGCCGTCCTCAACGACCGCAAGAGCGACACCTATCTCCTCCCCGCCTCGACCCAGCTCGAGACCTACGGCTCGGTCACGGCGTCCAACCGCTCGGTTCAGTGGCGCGAGAAGGTGTTCGACCCGGCGTTCGAATCCAAGCCGGATCACGAGATCCTGTATCTGCTTGCCAAAAAGCTCGGCTTCGCCGATCCGATGTTCAAGCACATCAAGGTCAACAACAATGAGCCGCTGATCGAAGACATCACCCGCGAGATCAACCGCGGCTCCTGGACGATCGGCTATACCGGCCAATCGCCGGAGCGCCTGCGGCTCCACATGGAGAACCAGCACACCTTCGACAAGACGACGCTCAAGGCGAATGGCGGCCCCTGCGACGGCGATTACTATGGCATGCCCTGGCCATGCTGGGGCACGCCCGCGCTCAAGCATCCGGGCACGCCGATCCTCTACGATATCTCGAAGCCCGTTGCGGAAGGGGGCATGGGGTTCCGCGCCCGCTTCGGCGTCGAGCGCAACGGCGAGAACCTGCTTGCCGAAGGCGTCTACCCGCCCGGCTCGGAGATCAAGGACGGCTATCCCGAAGTCACCTACGGGATGCTCAAGAAGCTCGGCTGGGACAAGGACCTGACCGACGCGGAGCGCGACTTCATCCTGAAGCTCGGCGGCGACAAGCCCGACGCCGTCAACTGGAAGCTCGACCTCACGGGCGGCATTCAGCGGGTCTGCATCAAGCATGGCATTGCCCCCTTCGGCAACGCGAAGGCCCGCTGCGTCGTCTGGAACTTCCCGGACCCGGTCCCGATTCACCGCGAGCCGCTCTACACGCCGCGGCGGGATCTGGTGAAGGATTATCCGACCTACAACGACGTGAAGTCGGCGTGGCGCATGCCGACGCTCTACAAGTCGATCCAGGAGAAGGATTTCTCGAAGGACTTCCCGATCATTCTCACCTCGGGGCGGCTGGTGGAATACGAAGGCGGCGGCGACGAGACGCGCTCCAATCCCTGGCTCGCCGAGCTCGTGCAGGACATGTATGTCGAGGTCAATCCGCGCGACGCCAACAACGCCGGCATCAAGAACGGCCAGATGGTCTGGCTCCATGGGCCGGAAGGCGGCAAGGTGAAAGTCAAGGCCTGGGTCACCGAGCGTGTCGGCCAGGGCGTTGCCTTCATGCCCTTCCATTTCGGGGGCTTCTTCGAGGGCCAGGATCTGCGCCACAAATACCCGCCGGGGGCCGATCCCTATGTCCTCGGCGAGTCCGCGAATACGGCCACGACGTATGGCTATGATTCGGTGACCCAAATGCAGGAAAGCAAGGTCACCTTGTGCCGGATCGAGAAGGCGTAAGGGAGGCAACGGGCAATGGCACGCATGAAGTTCCTTTGCGACGCCGAGCGCTGCATCGAATGCAACGCCTGCGTCACCGCCTGCAAGAACGCGCACGAAGTGCCATGGGGGATCAATCGGCGCCGGGTCGTCACCTTGAACGACGGCCAGCCGGGCGAGCGCTCGATCTCGGTCGCCTGCATGCACTGCTCGGACGCGCCCTGCATGGCCGTCTGCCCGGTCGACTGCTTCTATCAGACCAAGGAAGGCGTCGTCCTGCACTCGAAGGATTTGTGCATCGGTTGCGGCTATTGCTTCTATGCCTGCCCGTTCGGCGCGCCGCAATATCCTCAAGTCGGCAATTTCGGCTCCCGCGGCAAGATGGACAAGTGCACCTTCTGCGGCGGCGGGCCCGATCAAGGCGATGCCTTCGTGCCGGTCAGCAAGGGCGGCTACGGCCAGAACCGGCTCGCCGAGGGAAAGCTGCCGCTCTGCGCAGAGATGTGCGCCACCAAGGCGCTCCTCGCCGGCGACGGCGATATCGTCGCCGACATCTACCGGGAGCGCGTGGTCGGGCGTGGCTTCGGCTCGGGCGCATGGGGCTGGGGAACCGCCTACCAGCAGAAGGCGGGATCCTAACAACCCGCCGGTGACGTCAAACGATCGGGTTCTCGCCGACCTGCGCATGGGAGGCGTTGGTGAAAAGCAATCGGGAGTTGATCTCGCGTCCCTTCGCCGGCTTGGCCGTGCCGCGCGCACGGCGCGGAATTGCTCGAGCAATCCGAGCCGCCTCTGCCCTCGGCTATTCGCTGGCGCTCCTTCTCGCTCTGAGCGGCTGCCACAAGGAGACGAGCGGGAGCCTCCTGGATCCGCACCCGGGAGTTTACAAGGGACCGCCGGTCGCGGCGTTGTCTCCGGCGGCGGCCGCGGCACTCGAGAAGCGCGTCAGGCGGCAGGAGTTCTATAACGACGGAGGGCCGACATGAGGCTCAACGGGAGGCGGATTCGCAACGGGCTCGGCGCGGCCGGATTGGCGCTTCTCCTGGGATATGCGCTCGCCGCCTGCCTCGCGCTTTCGCCGGCGGAGGCCTCCGCGCAGGCCGTGCGTCCTCCGGAAAACGCCGTAACGGCGGCGCCGATGGGGCAAAGCCCTCGCGATGTCGACATCAGCCGCTACAAGCAAACCTGGCACGAGATTCGGCGCGGCGTGGTGGGCGACGTGCGCATCCCCGACAAGCGGGAGGCCGTGCTCGTCCAGGCGACGGGTCAGGTCTGGCGCAGCTTGCGCACGGGGCCTGTCGTGACGTGGGGCGCCTGGGGGCTCCTCGCCGTGATCGTTCTGCTCGCGGTCTATTATGTGCTGCGCGGACCGATCAAGACCCAGCGCGGCTCCTCGGGGCGCCTAGTCGAGCGGTTCAACGGGTTCGAGCGTTTCGTCCACTGGCTTACCGCCGCCACCTTCGTCGTGCTGGCGATCACCGGACTCAACATTCTTCTCGGTCGCTGGCTCTTTCTCAGCAAGCCGGGCGAGGTGACGATCGGCGCGAATTTCTCCGCGGCGCAGAATTTCTATGCCCAGCTGACCCACTGGGGAAAGATGCTGCACGATTATGCGGCTTGGGGCTTTCTGATCGGCCTGACCCTCACCTTCCTCATCTGGGTGCGGCAGAACATCCCAAACAAATATGATTGGATCTGGCTCAAAAAGGGCGGCGGGCTTTTCAGCAAGAACGTGCATCCGCCCGCCAAGAAGTTCAACGCCGGTCAGAAGCTCCTGTTCTGGATCGTTGTGATCCTCGGCGCGTCGCTCAGCTTCTCGGGGCTGTGCCTGTTGTTCCCCTTCCAGATCCTGCCCTGGAACGGGACGTTCGGCGCTCTGAACGCTCTCGGCGCGGGCTTGCCGACCAATCTGCTGCCGGTTCAGGAGATGCAGCTCTCCCAGCTCTGGCACGCCATCGTGGCGCTCGTCCTTATCGCGGTCATTCTCGGCCATATCTACATCGGCACGATCGGCATGAAAGGCGCTTTCGATGCCATGGGCACCGGCAAGGTCGACGAGAATTGGGCGCGCGAGCACCATAATTTGTGGGTGGAGGAGATCGAGCGAGAGACCAAGGAGGCTGCCGCCGCCACCGGGCGCGCGCAGCCCGCGGAGTGAATGGGCCGAATCGTCGGCAAGCATCGAGCGAGGCGCCCTATGCGAAAAGCGGTTCTTTTTGCGGCAATCGGCTTCGCAGCCTGCGTCGGCATGGGCCCGCCGGGAGCCTCTGCTTCCGCGGCGCTGTCGCAAGACCAGATCAAGGCCGAGATCGAGAAGACCTACGGGGTCAGCGTGCTCCGCATGAAGGAGATCGAGGTCGCCGGCAAGCCGGCCTATGCCGTCACCGTGATGAACAAGGGCGGCAACGACAATCGCGCCTTCCAGGTCAATACGATCTTGGTCGATCCCGAGAGCGGCCACCTGGTCTCGGCCTATCGGATCATGCCGGATGGCTATGACTTCTCGGATGTGCTTGAGACAAACCCCAACAAGCAACCGAGCGATTTGCTGGCGCGCCGGGGCAATCACCCCTGGCCTTGATGCGGCCAAGGTGCGGAGCCTCGCGACCGGCAAGGAGGTCGCCCGACGCCGGCCGCCGGCGGCTCGCTAGAGCCGGACGCTCGACGTCGCGAACACGGCGGCGGAGCTCATATCGATGCTGGTGAGCACGGCGGCGGCGATCACACCGATCACGACGGCGGCACAGATGGCGGAGATGAAGGCTTTCAAGGGCGTTCCCTCCTTGCGCAGGATCGTCACGTCCCTGGCAGGATAGCGCCGTGCGGCTTCGCGGGGAAGCTCCCGCTCGCGTTGCCGCCCGCCGTCAGCGCCAGTGCGATCGGAACGGCGTCGCGCCGGCAGGACAGGTGAGCAGCGCGGCCGCTCGAGCTTCCATCACGCCTTCCCGGAGTCCTTGATGCTCCCGCCGCTCCTGTTGGGCGGGGCATTGCTCTGCTGCGCCTCCCATTCCGCGCGGAGCCGGGCGCGCTCAGCCTGAGCCTCTCGTTCGTGCAGATCGTCGTCGGTCGTGCGCGGGCGTGGCCGCGGCCGCGATGCCATCGGCGATGGCGCGGACTCGAACTCATCAATGACCCGGCAATCCTCGCACATCTTGATGCGCGCGATGCGGGCCGCATCCTGGAACATCCAATGGATTCCCGCGAGCTTGCCCGTCACCTTCTCGATCGACGCCCGGCTCGCGAAGGGCTTGCCGCAACGAACGCAAAGGAAGGGCTCGTCCTCCGCAAGGATGGCGGCGCGACGCGCCCCCTCGCCCAGATTGAGCCTCGGCTCGAGCGTAATCACTTTCTCCGGGCAGGTGTTCTTGCAGAGGCCGCATTGGACGCAAGCGTCCTCGACGAAACTGAGCTCAGGCTTGTCGGGATTGTCGCGCAACGCCCCCGTCGGGCAGGCGCCAACGCAAGCGAGGCATAATGTGCAGCCCTCGGCGTCGACGCGCACGCCGCCAAAGGGAGCCCCTTGCGGCAGGGGCAAGATCTCGACGGGCGTGGGCGCCGCGTCATGAAGATGGCGCAGAGCAAGCGAGATGATGCCCCGCTTACCGCCGGCCGCGAGAAAACGCCCCGGCGCGGCGGGCGCAGGCCCCGTGAGACTCCAGAGTATGCGCTCGACCGCAGTCGGGTCCGCGTCCTCGATCGTGACGACGCGCCCTCGCCCAAAGCCGAATCCCTCCATAATCGCCTCGGCGAGGCCGAGCTGGTCGGAAAGGCCGCGGCGCGCCTCCGATCGTCTCGCGTCGACGAGCAGCAGGATTTGGCTGACACCATAGGCGAGCGCCACGAGCAGAAATTCGAGGCCGATCTGCGTCACCTCGTTGACCGCGAACGGGATGACCCGCGCGGGAAGACCGCGACCGAAGCGGGCGATCGCGCCGATCATCTCCTCGCCATAGCTGGCATCGTGGAGCAGGAGCGCTGGCGCCTGTCCGCCCGCTGCGATGTAGGTCGTGAGCAAAATCCGCAAGCGCTCCAACAGCGCATCGCGCGGCGGCACCGCATAGCGCGCCGCGTCGGTCGGGCAGACGCTCGAGCAGCCGCCGCAGCCATTGCAGATATAAGGATCGATCGTCACCTGATCGCCCGCGGGCGTGATCGCCGAGGTTGGGCAGACCTCGAGGCATCGCGTGCAGCCCGTCCGCCGGCTGCGCGAATGGGCGCAGAGCTCGCCGTGGAAGTCGACATAAAGCGGCTTCTCGAACGTGCCGACCATGCTCGTGAGATCGAGCAGCGCCGTCTGCACCGCCGCGGGATTGTTCGGGTCGGGTCGCAGACAGCCATCCCGGTCCGCCGCACTGAAAAACGCCGCCCTGCCGGAAAGGTCGAGGATCAGGTCGAAAGCCAAGGAAACCCCGTCCCTTGGTGCCTGGAAGGCAAGCGTCGCGCGCGAGGACGGCACGACCGGCGCGTAGCCGTCGACCGTGATCTTGAACGCGCCGAAATGGCCCGTGGCCGACGCGATCGTGCCCTTGAAGAGAGGAAACTCGGTGATGCGCGGCGGCATGACGTCGCCGGGTGCCGTGAGCAGCACGGTTACGTCCAGCCGGCCTTTGAGCTGACGTGCTGCGTCCAGCGCCCGCTCGTCGCGGCCGTAAATGAGAAGCTTGCCTCCCGAGCCAAGCGTCAGGCTGGGGACGGCCTTTGCGCCGACCGTCGCCTCTGCGAGGAGCGCTGCGATCTTCGGCGTCGCGTCTCCGGCTTCGTCCGACCAGCCGGCGCGCTCGCGGATATTGGCATACCGGACATCGGTTTGCGGACCGGCTTCGCTGCGCGCCTCCTCGAACAACGGCGCTTCCTGGGTGCAGGCGACGAGGAGCGGCCGCTGCGCGCCGAGCGCCCGCCTGAAATCGTCGAGCTGGGCGCGGCAGAGATGGTGGTGAAGAGCTAGTCCAGGCGCGCCGCAGGCCTTGGCGAGACCGGCGCCGTCGAGCGGCATCGTGCCTTCGCAGGTACAAACGAGAACACGCTTTCCGCGCAGCTCCATCGCCTGCCGTCCTCCCGTCCGCCGGGTCCGATCGGCGCGATCGGCCGGTACCTCTTTGTTTTTTCCTATTTTAGGGCGGTCGCCGGGTTATCGTCGACAGCCTTGTTCTCAGCGAGCCGAGCCGATGCCGTCCCGTCTTGCTCGGCGGCGCATCGAGGCGGCCGCGCGGCGCACGTGACCAGCGCGCCATCGGCACTTGACATGCAAGCGATTACTTGCATATATATATGCAAGCGACTACTTGCGTATCGAGCATGGCCGAACGTCACGACACCGACCTGCTGTTCAAGGCCCTGGCCGATCCCAGCCGGCGCAAGCTGCTGGATCTGCTGCATGAGCATGACGGGCGCACGCTCAGCGAGTTGTGCGAGCACATGGACATGACCCGCCAGGGCGTGACGCAGCATCTGGACCTGCTGGAGGCCGCCAATTTGGTCGCCACCATGCGGCGCGGGCGCGAAAAGCTGCACTTCCTGAATCCGGTGCCGCTGCAAGAGATCTACGAGCGCTGGATTGCCAAGTTTGAAAAGCGTCGCCTCAGGGCGCTTTCGGATTTGAAACGACGACTGGAGAGAACCAATGGCTAAATCGACCTTTGTCTACGTCACCTACATCCGCACCACGCCGGAGAAGCTGTGGTCGGCGCTGACCGATGCCGAGTTCATGAAGCAGTACTGGTTCGGCTGCCACTGCGAAAGCCGATGGACACCGGGATCGCCGTGGAAGCTGGTATCCGGCGAAGGCCAGGTCCTCGATGCCGGTGAGATCATCGAGGCCGAGCCGCCGCGACGCCTGGTGATTCGCTGGCAGAACTACAAGCCCGAGCTCAAGCCGGAAGGCTATTCGCTTTGCACGATGGAGCTGGAGCCCTCTGGAACGGCGGTCAAGCTTTCCATCACCCACACCATCGAGCGTGAATCCTCGAAGCTCATCACGGCGGTGTCCGGCGGCTGGCCGAAGGTGCTCTCGAACCTGAAGTCCCTGCTGGAGAGCGGCTCCGTCGCCCTACAGGAGGCCTATCCGGCGGGCAATCCGCGGTAATCAGCGCGGAGGGAGCATGGAGACTGGGGGACCGTGACGCATCGACCCCGGAGCGCTGGCGGCGGTCATCATCGCCGCCGGCGCGGCGCCGCCATCCACGCCGGCCCGTGGAGCAGGGCCTCGGCCGCCGCGCGGCGATGGACTTTCTGGCGGTGGTGTTGGCGCCGGCGGCGATGGTGGGCGCACAAGGACTCGAACCTTGGACCCGCTGATTAAGAGTCAGCTGCTCTACCAACTGAGCTATGCGCCCGCCACAGCGAGGCGGGGGATATAGCAAAGCCATGGGGGCTTGTCGATAGGCTTGGGACGGCGCGGGATGCCTTGGCGCGCCGGCGACAGCGCGGCCGCATTCTCGCGCGAGGCCGCGCCAAACAGCACCTACATCGCCGCGTCGAGGCCGCGCCGCCCGATGCGCACGTCCCGGTGGACATAGACGCTCATCACCAGGCCGAAGCCGAAGAGGATCGAGAGCATCGCCGTCCCGCCATAGGAGATGAGCGGCAGCGGCACGCCGACCACGGGGATGAGCCCCATCACCATGGCGATGTTGACGAAGACATAGAGGAAGAAGGTGACGGTGATGCCCATGGCGAGCAGGCGGCCGAAATGGTTGCGGCTGCGGAGCGCGATGGCGATTCCGTAGGTGAGGAGAAGCACGTAGAGCGAGAGCAGCACCAGCCCGCCGACGATGCCGAATTCCTCGGCCAGCATCGTGAAGATGAAATCGGTCTGCTTCTCGGGCAGGAAATTGAGATGGCTCTGCGTGCCTTCAAGGAAGCCTTTGCCGAAAATGCCTCCCGATCCAAGGGCGATCTTCGATTGCAGGATGTGATAGCCGGCCCCCAGGGGATCCCGCTCGGGATCGAGGAAGGTCAGGATGCGCGCCCGCTGATAGCCGTGGAGGAAATGCCAGCCGAGGGGCACCACCGCCACCGCGGCGGCGAGCACCACGCCGAATTTCCATAGCCGCACCCCGGCGAGGAAGAAAATCGCCCCGCCGCTCGCGAGAAGCATGACGGCGGTGCCGAGATCCGGCTGCTTGAGCACCAGCAGCACGGGTGCGATCACCAGGGCCAGGGGGGCCACCAGCTTGGAGAGGCGCCCGATCTGGTCGGGTCCGACGCCGTGGAAATAGCGGGCGAGCGCCAGCACGAGGGCGATCTTCATCACCTCCGAGGGCTGGAGCTGGATCACCTTGAGGTCGAGCCAGCGCTGGGCCCCCATCGCATCGGCGCCGACCACGTCGACGGCGGCGAGGAGCGCCAGCGCCACGAAGTAGATCGGGTAGGCAAGGCGCATCCAGCGGCGGATGTCGACGAAGGCGGCGCCGATCATGAGGAAGAGGCCGAGCACGACGCGGACCATCTGCCGGGACGCCCAAGGCTCCCAGCTCCCGTTGCCGGCGGAATAAAGCATGGCCAGGCCGATGGCGCAGAGGGCCATCGCGAGGAGCACGATCGTCCAGTTGATCTGGCGCAGCTTCTCGAGGAAGGAGAGGCGCACCTCGTGGTGAAGCGAGCCGACCGACGCCATCAGCCCTCCCGCTCGACGGGCTTGCTCCCGGCCACCGGGGAGGCCGGCGGGCTGCCGAGAGGATCGAGCTTCTGCGCCTCGAGCAGGATATCGCGCGCGATCGGTGCCGCGGCGGCCGAGCCGCCGACTCCGTGCTCGACGAGGACCGAGCAGACATAGCGCGGCGCGTGGACGGGCGCGAAGGCGATGAAGAGCGCATTGTCGCGCTCGTTCCAGGGTATGTCCTCCTGCTTCGGATGGTTCTTCTCCCGCTCGCTCGCGGTGATGCGGCGCACCTGGGCGCTTCCCGATTTTCCCCCCATCTCGAAGCCGGCCTCCGTGATCCGCGCGCGATAGGCCGTCCCGCCCTGCTCGTTCACCACGGCGTTCATGCCGCTGAGGACGACCTGGATCGAGGAGGCCGCGATGCCAAGGGAGGCCGGCGTCGTCTGCGCCACGGTGTGGAGCAATTCGCCCGCCTCGCCGGGATCGCGGCCGAGGCGCGGCACCACGGCCCGGCCGCCATTCACGATGCGGCAGAGCATGACCGCGAGCTGGAGCGGTGTTGCGAGGACATAGCCCTGCCCGATCCCGGCGACCACCGTGTCGCCCTGGGTCCAGGGATGCCCGACCACGGCCCGCTTCCACGCCCGGGTCGGGATCAGGCCCGGGCGCTCGCCCGTAAGATCGATGTCGGTGAGGGCGCCGAGGCCCAGGCGCTTGGCCATCTCGGCGATGCGGTCGATGCCGATGCGGCGCGCCACCTCATAGAAATAGACGTCGCAGGAGTTCTTGATACCGCCATGCATATCGAGCGTGCCGTGGCCCTGATGGCGCCAGCAATGGAAGCGCGCGTCGCCAAGATCGAGGAAGCCCGGGCAGAACACCTTGAAGTCCGGCGTCACCAGCCCGGATTCGAGGGCCGCGAGCGCCACGTTCACCTTGAAGGTCGAGCCCGGCGCGTATTGGCCGCTGATGGCCTTGTTGCTGAGCGGCGCCAGGGGATCGGTGATGAGCTCCTTCCAGCGCGCGGCGCTGAGCCCCTCGTTGAACTCGGCGGGATCGAAGCTCGGCTGGGAGGCCATCGCCAGGACATGGCCGGTCTGCGGATCCATCAGCACGACGGCGGCGCTGGGCTCGCTCGCCAGGCGTTGGACGAGGAAATCCTGGAGCCGGTAATCCAGGCCGAGCGTCACGTCCTTGCCGGGCTCGCCGGGATCGCGGGCCAGCTCGCGCACCACGCGGCCGCGCGCATTCACCTCGACCTGGCTGGTCCCGGCCGAGCCGCGCAGGGCGCGGTCGTAGACCTTCTCGATCCCGCTCTTCCCGATGCGGAAGTCGGGCTGCTCGAGCAAAGGATCGCCGTCGAGCTCCTTCTCCGACACGGCGGCGACGTAGCCGATGGTGTGGGCCAGCGCCGGCCCGTAGGGATAATACCGGCTGCGCCCCACCTCGGTCCGCACGCCCGGCAGGTCGGGCATGTTGACCTCGATATGGGAGAACTCCTCCCAGGTCAGGTTCTCGCGCACGGTGATGGGCACGAAGGCACGCGTCCGCTCGAGCTCGCGCGCGATGCGGCGGCGGTCGCCATCGGTGATCTGGATGATCTGCCCGAGAATGTCGAGGGTCGCGGAGACGTCGCTCGTCTCCTCGGGCACCACGACGACGCGATAGTTCTGGCGATTGCTGGCGAGGGCCACGCCGAAGCGGTCGAGGATGCGCCCGCGCGGCGGCACGAGCAGCCGCAGGCTGATGCGGTTGTCCTCGGCGAGCGTCTGGTATTTCTCCGACTGGAGGACCTGGAGGTAATACATGCGCCCCAGGAGGGCGGAGAGGAGAACCAGCTTTCCGCCGATGACGACGGCGGCGCGGCGGCCGAACAACTTGCTCTGAAGCTGGTCGAGCTGCATCTCACCGGGCCCGAAGGAAGGCGCGCTGGCCGGTCGCGAAGATCCAGGTCAGCCAGGGATAGAGCGCCACGGTGAGGAGGAGCTCGACGATGGCCATCCGCGCGGAGACCAGCCGGCCGAAGAGCGCGGAGACCAGCAGCCAGTGCACGAGGGCCGCCGCCGGGGCGACGATGAAGAACCCGAACCACATGACGGGGAACGGCTTGCCGAGGAAGGGCCGGCGCTGGTTGCGCATGACGCCGTAGACGAGGAGGAACACCAGGGCATTCACGCCAATGGGCGCCCCAGTTAGGACGTCGTCCAGCAGCCCGAGGGCGAAGACGGCGATGGCGGGCAGCAGATCCGGCCGATGAATAGCCCAGTAATAGACCGCCATGATGCCGAAGGCCGGAACCACCTGGGCGTAGCCCGGTATCGGCAAGGGCACCACGCCGGCGACGATCAGCAAGGTCGAGAGCGCAAAGGGGAAGAGCTTGCGCGCAAGGAGATCGATCTGCTGCACGAGCCCGCCGGTCATGACCGCGAGCGCCTGCGAGTGGGCGGCGGAGGCAGCTCGACGGGGCCGAGGATGCCCTTGAGGCCGTAATCGATGATGCGCACGTATTCGAGCCGATTCCAATTGGCGAAGGGCTGCACGCGCACGCCGTCCTCGCCGACCGAGCTCACGACGCCGACGGGAAGCTCGGGCGGGAAGGCGCCGCCATCCCCCGAGGTGACGATGCGCTCGCCGGGCGAGAGCGCAACGCTGGCGGGAAGGTAGAGCAGCTTGGGATTGTCGGTGTTGTCGCCGGCCAGGATGGCGTGGTCGCGGGTCGACTCCACCATGACGGGAATGCGCGAGTTCAGATCGGTGATGAGGAGCACCCGGGCGGAGATCTTGCCGACCTCGGAAACGCGCCCGATGAGGGACTGGCCGACGATGACGGCTTGCCCCTTTGTCACCCCGTCCTCGGCACCGGCATCGACGAGCAGGCTGCGGACGAAGGCGCCGCCCGCATCGGCGATCACCCGCCCCGCCGTGCTGTGGCGATCCTCATGGGGCACGAATTGGAGCGCTTCCCGCAGGCCCTTGTTCTGCGCCTCGAGCGCCCGCGCCACCTGCTCCCACTGGCGCAAGCGGGCGTTCTCCTCCCGGAGCCGCAGATTCTCGGCGCGGAGATGGATGAGGTCGCGGACGTCCTCGATGCCGTGATTCACCGTCGCGACGGGCCGCGCGAGAGCCGCGAGGATCGGCGCGAAGGCGTCGCTCACCGCAGCGCGGAAGCGCTCGGTCACCACCGCGTCGGCCTTCCCGAGGACCACCAGCCCGACGGCGCTCGCGACCAGCAGCAGAAAGGCGAAGCGCTGCGCCATCGCCTTGAGCGGCGCCGCATAGCGCAAGATCGACCCGCCGCGCGGCCTCACGTCCTTTGCCCTTCACTCCCTACGGCGCCGGGCACTCCCTCGCGGCGAGGCGGCCGGCTGCCAAGCTCAGTATGTCGTGATCAGCACGTTTCGCAGAGTCTTCATTTCCTCAAGGCACCGCCCGGTTCCGAGCGCCACGCAGGAAAGCGGATCGTCCGCGATCGAGACGGGCAGCCCCGTCGAATGGCGCAGCACGTGGTCGAGGTTGCCCAGGAGCGCGCCGCCGCCGGTCAGCACGATCCCCTTGTCGACGATGTCGGCGGCGAGCTCGGGAGCGGTATGCTCCAGCGCGACCTTGACGGCCTCGATGATGGCGCTCACCGGCTCGGCCAGGCTCTCGGCGATCTGCCGCTCGCTGATCAGGAGCTCCTTCGGCACGCCGTTCATGAGATCGCGGCCTTTGATCTGCATTAGGCTGCCGTCTCCGTCATCCGGCGGGCAGGCGGAGCCGATCTCCTTCTTGATCCGCTCGGCACTGCCCTCGCCGACGAGGAGATTATGATTGCGCCGGATATAGGCGATGATCGCCTCGTCCATCTTGTCGCCGCCCACGCGCACCGAGCGGGAATAGACGATGCCGCCGAGCGAGAGCACCGCGACCTCGGTGGTGCCGCCGCCGATATCGACGACCATGGACCCCGTCGGCTCGGTCACCGGCAGCCCGGCGCCGATCGCCGCCGCCATCGGCTCCTCGATGAGAAAGACGCGGCGCGCGCCGGCGGCCTCCGCCGATTCCTGGATGGCGCGGCGCTCGACCGCCGTCGAGCCGGACGGCACGCAGACGATCACCTGCGGGCTTGCGAAGCTGCGGCGGTTGTGCACCTTGCGGATGAAATGCTTGATCATCTCCTCCGCGACCTCGAAATCGGCGATGACGCCGTCGCGGAGCGGACGGATGGCGGTGATGTTGCCGGGCGTGCGGCCCAGCATCATCTTGGCCTCGTCGCCGACGGCGAGGACCTGCTTCTTGCCCTTCACCTCGGCGATCGCGACGACCGACGGCTCATTGAGCACGATCCCCTGCCCCTTGACGTAGACGAGGGTGTTCGCCGTGCCGAGGTCGATCGCCATATCGGCGGACAGCATGCCTAGAATTCGCGAGAACATACGTTTCTCTTCCTCAATGTCTGATTGCTGTGTCCATGCCCGCCGCCGCCATCGCGCCCATCGGCTCCGCCGCTTACGCCGAGAGTGCCGCCGGCGCGGTTTTTTCCCGCTTCACCAGCAGCTTGTTGAGCGCGTGGACATAGGCCCGGCATGAGGCCACGAGAGTATCGGTATCGGCACCCTGCCCGTTGACGGTTTTCCCGTCCTCCTCGAGACGCACCGTAACCTCCGCTTGCGCGTCGGTCCCCCCTGTCACGGCGTTAACTTGGAACAATTGCAGCTTCGCCCTGTGGGGAACGAGCTGCTTGATGCCGTTGAACGTCGCATCGACGGGGCCATCGCCCGTGGCGTGGGTCCTCCGGGCGACCCCGTCGATCTCGAGCTCGAGGTCGGCCGTTTGCGGCCCCTTCGAGCCGCAGACGACCTGGAGCGAGATGAACTTGATGCGGTCGCGGCTGCGGATGACCTCGTCGTCGACCAAGGCGACGATGTCCTCGTCATAGACTTCCTTCTTCTTGTCGGCGAGATCCTTGAAGCGGCGGAAGGCCTCCTCGAGCATGTTGTCGCCGAGATCGAAGCCGAGCTCCTTGAGCTTCTCGCGAAAGGCGTGGCGGCCGGAATGCTTGCCCATGACCAGCTTGGAGCGGGTGAGCCCCACCGATTCCGGCGTCATGATCTCATAGGTGCCGGCATGCTTGAGCATGCCGTCCTGATGGATGCCGGATTCATGCGCGAAGGCGTTGGCGCCGACGATGGCCTTGTTGGGCTGGACCTGGAAGCCGGTGATCGTGGAGATCATGCGCGAGAGCTTGGTAATCTGCTCGGTCTTGACGCCGGTCTTGTAGGGCAGGCGATCGCCGCGCGTCTTGAGCGCCATGACGATCTCCTCGAGGGCGGCGTTGCCGGCGCGCTCGCCGATGCCGTTGATGGTGCATTCGACCTGGCGCGCGCCGGCGCCGACCCCGGCCAGCGAGTTGGCGACGGCAAGGCCCAGGTCGTTATGGCAATGGACCGAGAGGACCGCCTTGTCGATGTTCGGAACGCGGTTCACCAGCATGCGGATGAGCTCGGCGAACTCCTCGGGAACCGCATAGCCGACCGTATCCGGGATATTGATGGTGCGCGCACCGGCCTTGATGGCGCCCTCGACGCAGCGACAGAGAAAGTCGTGCTCCGTCCGCGAGCCGTCCTCGCAGCTCCACTCGACGTCCTCGCACAGGTTGCGCGCATAGCCGACGCTGTCGAGGACCGCCGCGTGCACCTGCTCCGGCTCCATCTGGAGCTTGAATTTCATGTGCAGCGGGCTGGTTGAGATGAACGTGTGAATCCGCGGCCGCCGGGCGTGGCGGAGCGCCTCCCAGGCACGATCGATGTCCCGCCGCGCGGCGCGGGCGAGACCTGCGACCGTCGACGTCTTGAGGAGGCTCGCCACCTCGCGCACCGCCTCGAAATCGCCGTTGGAGGCGATCGGGAAGCCGGCCTCGATGACGTCAACCCTCATCTCCTCGAGGGCCTGCGCGACGCGCAGCTTCTCCTCGAGATTCATCGAGCAGCCCGGAGACTGCTCGCCGTCCCGCAGGGTGGTATCGAAGATCGTGACGTGGTCCGAACTGATCGCCATGGCTAGGGTCCTCCGATGCGAACGTAAGACGAGCAACGCTTCGATATTGTCCCCTGAACGCCCGGACGAATTCCGGGACCGCGTTCAGGGGCGGCTAAGTCGAAGCGCCTCGCCACGACGGAGGAGCCGAAGGGAGGTGAGTGCGGCCGAATAGTGACGGACCTCGGTCTCCAACGACATGCCGGTGCAGCCTGCGGCATATGCCATCCGGTCCATCGGTTGCCTTCCCGCCCTCCCGCCGGGGACTGCCCCCTGAGGGAAAACGTGGTTAATACTCACCTCGTACGCCCTGAATGCTGAAAAAATCATTAAGAATCAAGGCGAGGTTATGTTTACGATGTTTTTCCCCGGAATCGCAAGGATTTTCGGGGGATTCTCGGGGTGCTCAGCGCCGGCGCCGGCCGGCGGCGCAGGGCGCAAAAAGGCGGGCGGCAGGCGGCCGGAGGCGGCTACCCCGCCCCCTCCGGCCCCCATCCGCGGCTCAGTTCTTCGCCTTGTCGACGAGCTTGTTGGCGGCGATCCAGGGCATCATGCCGCGCAGCTTGGCGCCGATCTCCTCGATGGGGTGGTTGCCCAATTGCCGGCGCATGGCCTTGAAGCTCGGCTGGCCGGCCTGGCACTCGCCCACCCAGTCGCGCGCGAAGCGCCCGGACTGGATATCCTCGAGCACGCGCTTCATCTCCGTCTTCACCGCGTCGTTGATGATGCGCGGCCCGCTCCGGTACTCGCCGTACTCGGCGGTGTTCGAGATCGAGTAGTTCATGGTGGCGATGCCGCCCTCATAGATGAGGTCGACGATGAGCTTCACCTCGTGGAGGCACTCGAAATAGGCCATCTCCGGCGCATAGCCGGCGGCGACGAGGGTCTCGTAGCCCGCCTTGATGAGCTCGACGAGGCCGCCGCACAGCACCACCTGCTCGCCGAAGAGGTCGGTCTCCGTCTCCTCGCGGAACGACGTCTCGATCACCCCGGCGCGGCCGCCGCCGATCGCCGAGGCATAGGAGAGGGCGAGCTCGAGGGCGTTGCCGCTCGCGTTCTGGGCGATCGCCACGAGGCAGGGCACGCCGCCGCCGCGCACATATTCCGAGCGCACCGTGTGACCCGGCCCCTTGGGCGCGATCATGAAGACGTCGAGATCCGGCCGCGGCTCGATCAGGCTGAAATGAATATTGAACCCGTGGGCGAAGGCCAGCGCCGCGCCCTTCTTCATGTTGGGCGCGAGCTCGTTGCGGTAGATCGCGGATTGCAGCTCGTCGGGGGTGAGGACCATCACCACGTCCGCCCATTTCGCCGCATCCGCGGGGGTCATCACCTTGAAGTCCGCGGCCTTGGCCTTGGCGGCGCTGGGCGAGCCCTCGCGCAGGGCCACCGCCACCTCCTTCACGCCGCTGTCCCGGAGATTCATGGCGTGGGCATGGCCCTGGCTGCCATAGCCGACGATCGTCACCTTCTTGCCCTTGATGAGGCCGACATCGGCATCACGGTCGTAATAAACGCGCATAGCAAAGTCCTTCCGAGAGTTGTCGCAAATGAAGGCGCACAGCCCCGCCCGGTGGCGAGCGCCGCTCAGATCGTTCCTGCGCCCCGGCCGATCGCGACGATGCCGCTCCGCACCACCTCGATCTGCCCCAGCTCGCGCATGAGGCCGATGAAGGCGTCGATCTTGTCGGTGGATCCCGTCATCTCGAAGACGAAGGACCGGGTCGTGCTGTCGACGACGCGCGCGCGGAAGATATCAGCAATCCGCAGCGATTCGACTCTTTTCTCGCCGTTGTTCACAACCTTGATCAGGGCGAGGTCGCGCTCGATATGGGCGCCCTCCGCTGTGAGGTCGTTGACCTTGTGCACGGGCACGAGACGGCCGAGCTGGGCCTTGATCTGCTCGATCACCATGGGCGTGCCCGAGGTGACGATGGTGATGCGGGAGAGATTGTCCGCGGTCTCGACCTGCGCCACGGTCAGGCTCTCGATGTTGTAGCCGCGGCCGGAGAAGAGTCCGATGACGCGCGCGAGGACGCCGGGCTCGTTATCGACCAAAAGGGCAATGGTATGTCGCTCGACGGCCTCGGACACGGCTTTGATCCTCGTCCCTTCGCTCTTGTTCCCGCCGCGATGGCATGGCGGCGCGCCTTCCCCTTCCCCTCTCGCCGCCCCTCGAGGCGCGAGCCTCCGCCTCAGACGAGGATCATGCCTTCCTCGGTCGCCGGCTTGTCGGTCTTGTCCTCGGGGCCGAGGATCATCTCGTTATGGGCGCGGCCGGCCGGGATCATGGGGAAGCAGTTCTCCCGCTGGTCGACCCGGACATCGGCGATGACCGGGTGCGGCGTGTCGATCATCGTCTTGATGAGATCGTCCACCTCGCCCGGCTTCTCGGCGCGCAGGCCGACGGCGCCGAAGGCCTCCGCGAGCTTCACGAAGTCCGGCAGCGAGTCCATGTAGCTCTCGGCGTAGCGCCCGCCATGGAGCAGCTCCTGCCATTGGCGCACCATGCCCATCCACTGGTTGTTGAGGATGAAGACCTTGACCGGCAGCCGGTACTGCTGGATCGTCGACATCTCCTGGATATTCATCAGCACCGAGGCCTCGCCCGCGACGTCGATGACGAGGGCGTCGGGATGCGCCACCTGCACCCCCATCGCCGCGGGCAGGCCATAGCCCATGGTGCCGAGCCCGCCCGAGGTCATCCAGTGATTGGGCTTCTGGAACTTGAAGAACTGCGCCGCCCACATCTGATGCTGGCCCACTTCGGTGGTGATGTAGGGGGCGCGGTCCTTGGTCAGCTCGTAGAGACGCTGGATGGCGTATTGGGGCTTGATGACGTCCTTGCCCTGCTTGTAGCGGAGGCAGTCGCGCTTTCGCCAGGCCTCGATCTGCTTCCACCAGGCGTCGAGGGCCTTCTGGTCGGGCTTGCGCTGCCTCGCCTTCCACAGCTTGATGAGCTCCTCGAGCACATGGGCCACATCCCCGACGATCCCCACATCGACGCGCACGTTCTTGTTGATGGAGGAGGGATCGATATCGATCTGGATCTTCTTCGATCCCGGCGCGAAATCCGCGAGCTTGCCGGTCACGCGGTCGTCGAAGCGCGCGCCGATCGCAACCATCACGTCGCAGCCGTGCATCGCGAGATTGGCCTCGTAAGTGCCGTGCATGCCGAGCATGCCGAGGAATTGCGGATCGGTCCCGGACAGGGCGCCGAGACCCATCAGCGTGCTCGTGCAGGGGAAGCCGGTGAGGTGGACGAGCTGGGTCAAGAGCTTGGACGCGGCGGGGCCCGAGTTGATGACGCCGCCGCCGGTGTAGAGGATCGGCCGCTTGGCCGACATCATGAGGTCGAGGGCGCGCTCCAAGAGCTCGCGCTCGGCCTTGAGCCGGGGCCGGTAGCTGCGATGCTGCACGCGCTCGGGCGGGAGATAGGGGGCCTTGCCCTGAAGGATGTCCTTGGGCAGGTCGACGACGACGGGGCCCGGGCGGCCCGTACGCGCCACGTAAAACGCCTCGTGCATGATCCGCGCCAGGTCTTCCGGGCGCTTCACGAGATAGTTGTGCTTGGTGCAGGGCCGCGTGATGCCGACGGTATCGGCCTCCTGGAAGGCGTCGTTCCCGATCAGGTGCGTCGGCACCTGGCCGGTCAGGCATACCACCGGGATGCTGTCCATCAAGGCGTCGGTCAGGCCGGTCACGGCGTTGGTTGCGCCCGGGCCGGAGGTCACCAGGACGACCCCCACCTTGCCGGTCGAGCGGGCATAGCCCTCGGCCGCGTGGACGGCGCCGCCCTCCTGCCGGACCAGAACATGGCGGAGCGCATTCTGCTTGTAGAAGGCATCGTAAAGCGGCAGGACGGCGCCGCCGGGATAGCCGAAGATGACCTCGACATCCTGGTCCGCCAAGGCCTTGAGGACCACTTCCGCTCCCGTCATATCCTGCGCCGACATCGCCGAAACCCTCCGCAAAACCGCCCCCCTCGCCGCCTCGCATATGCACGGCCGTCATCTGAGTCATGCCAGGGGACAACGGAAACTAGACGCTGGAGGCGGGCGCGGTCAATAGAAAGTGACGAATAAAATTAAAGATTGCCGCCTTGAAACTTTCCGAATCTTGCGCGATGAAGCGTTGGCCGGCCGGCGGGCGATGGCGGAACCAGGTCATCTGGCGCTTCGCCAGTCGTCGTGTCGCCTGCTTCGCCGCCGCGACGGCCGCCGCGAGAGAGAGCTCGCCCGCCAGATAGCGTCCGAGCTCGGGAACCCCGATCGTCTTCATGACAGGCAGCGCGGGATCGAGCGCGAGCCCCATCAGCGCCTGGACCTCGTCGAGGGCGCCGGCCGCGATCATGTGGTCAAACCGGCGCTCGCAGGCCGCATAGAGTGCCGCGCGGGGTGGCGCTAAGAGAATGACTGCGAAGCGCAGCTCGGGCGGCGGGCCCTGCGTCGCCTCGGCCTGCCAAAGGGCGAGCGGCCGCCCGGTCGCCGCAAAAACCTCCCAGGCGCGCAGGAGCCGCTGCCGGTCGCCGGTTCCGAGGCGCGCCGCCGTCAGAGGATCGCGCGCCGCAAGTGCCGCATGGAAGCCGGCGGAGCCGAGCCGGGCATGGAGCTCGCGCGCCTCGGCGCGGATTCGCGGCGGCACCTCGGGCAAGGCCGCGAGCCCGTCCGTGAGCGCCGAAAGATAGAGCCCGGTTCCGCCGGCGAGGATGGGCAGCTTTCCCGCCTCATGCGCCTGCGAAATTTCGGCCAAGGCCAGCCGGAGCCACAGGCCGGCGGAGCAGGCGGTGGTCGCCGGCAGGGTGCCGTAGAGCCGATGCTCGGCGCGCGCAAGGGCCTCGGGCCCCGGGCGCGCCGTCAGGATCGCGAGCTCCCGATAGACCTGCATGGCGTCGGCGTTGATGACAACCCCGCCGAAATGCTCGGCAAGCTCCACCGCCAGGCCGGACTTCCCGCTCGCCGTCGGCCCGGCGACGATGAGCACCGGTTGGGGCGTCATGCGGTCATGCTCGTCGCCGGCGCGTCATCCGCCTTGCCGGAGCGCGCGCCCGGCTCGTATATTCGCATCCGCAAAAATCTCATTTCGCAATGCAGCAAATCCTCACCCTCGTCGCCGCCCCGGGCGGCATGCCCCTTGACGATAGCATCCTCGCCGGAGTCCGCGCGGCGCTCGAGGAGGGGGATGCCAACGTCGCCCCCCCTCGCTGGCTGGCCCCGGGGCTTGCCGCCGACCTGCCCTTCGCCGGCCTGCCGGCGGCAGCCGCCGAGGCGGCGGCGCGGCGCGCGCTTGGGGGCAAGCCCTTCGATCTCCTCGCCCAGGCCAGCGCCGGCCGGCGCAAAGAGCTGCTGCTCGCCGATATGGACTCCACCATCGTCGGCGTCGAGACCCTCGACGAGCTCGCCGACTTCGCCGGCCTCAAGGACCGGGTCGCCACCATCACCGAGCGCTCCATGCGGGGCGACATCGATTTCGTGCAAGCGCTCGAGGCGCGCGTCGCCATGCTGGCGGGCCTACCCGCCGCCATGCTGGAGGAGGCCTACAAGCGCGTCGTCTTCGTCCCCGGTGCCGAAGCTCTCGTGCGCACCATGCGTGCGCATGGTGCCTTCACGGCCCTCGTCTCGGGCGGCTTCCGATTCTTCACGGAGCGGGTACGGAGCGCCATCGGCTTCGATTACGACGAGGCCAATTCCCTGGAAATTATCGATGGCCGCCTGACCGGCCGCGTCGTGCCGCCGATCATCAATCGCGACGGCAAGCTGAACGCGCTCGGCCGTCTCGCCAAGGAGCGCGGTGTCGCTCTTTCGGCGACCCTCGCCGTCGGCGATGGCGCCAATGATCTGGCGATGATCCACGCTGCCGGGCTGGGTGTGGCTTTTCGAGGCAAACCCGCTCTTGCGGCCGAGGCGCGGGCGCGTATCGACCACGGCGATCTTACCGCGCTCCTCTACTTCCAAGGATACAGCGCCGCCGATTTTGCGCGATGATGGAGCCGCCGCGAGACGAATCGCGGCGACCCGCCGCTGTCAGCCCTTGCCGATGCGCAGGACGACAAACCGCAAATCACCGGCACGCTCAACGAGCACGAGCACCGACTTCTGTCCCGCCTTGGCGGCCTTCTGGACGCGCGCGGCGACGTCGGCGGGCGTGGTCACCTCGTCCTGGCTGACGGTGACGAAGACGTCGCCGGGCCGGATGCCCTTCTCGGAAGCGCCACCGCTGTCGTCGACCGCCGTCACCACGACGCCCTTGACCTCGGGGCCGATCTCGTAGCGGTCGCGCAGCTCCTGGCTGATTGGCGCAAGCGAGACCCCGAGGGCCTCGATCTTCTTCTCCGCCCCCGGCGCTGTTCCCTTTTGCTTCTCGGGCGCGGGCGCCGACGCCTCCTCGGTTTCCTGCAGCTCGCCCACCTTTGCCTTGAGGTCGACGCGCTTGCCCTTGCGCCAGACCTGGACATCGACCGATTTCCCGATCTCCGTCTCCGCAACGATGCGCGGCAGGTGCCGCATATCCATCACGTCCTTGCCGTCGAATTTGAGAATGATGTCGCCAGGCTGGATTCCCGCAGCCTCGGCGGGCCCCCCGCCGGTGACGCTGGCGACGAGAGCCCCCGACGGCTTGTTGAGCCCCATGCTCTCGGCGATGTCCTCGGTGACCGTCTGGATGCGCACGCCAAGCCAGCCGCGCCGGGTGTGGCCATATTTGCGCAGCTGCTCGATCACCGGCTCCGCCAGCGAGGAGGGTATGGCGAAGCCGATGCCCACGCTCCCCCCCGTCGGCGAGTAGATGGCGGAATTCACGCCGATCACCTCGCCGGCCATATTGAACATCGGCCCCCCGGAATTGCCCTTGTTGATGGCGGCGTCGGTCTGGAGGAAGTCGTCATAGGGGCCGGAATTGAGCTCGCGCGCACGCGCCGAAATGATGCCCGCCGTCACCGTGCCGCCAAGGCCGAAAGGATTGCCGATGGCCACGACCCAATCGCCAACGCGGATCTTGTCCGAGTTCCCCCATTTGACGGCGGGCAGGGGGTGCCCGGCATCGACCTTGAGAAGTGCCAGATCCGTCTTGGTATCGCGCCCGACAAGCTTGGCTTTGAGGCTGGTGTTCTGCGCGTCCTGGAGAATGACGGTGATCTCATCCGCATCGGCGATGACGTGATTGTTCGTCACGATATAGCCTGCCGGATCGATGATGAATCCTGAACCCAGCGACGTCACCTTGCGGGTCTGCTGCTCCTTCTGCTGGCGGTCGAAGAAATCCTTGAAGAACTGCTCGAACGGCGAGCCCGGCGGGAATTGCGGAATCTCGACGCCGGGGCGTTGGCCTTTGATTGTCTGCGTGGTGGAAATATTCACCACCGCAGGAACGAGGTTCTCGACGAGGTCGGCCAGGCTGTCCGGCCCGGCCTTCGCGACGGCGGCCGTCGTCCAGAGCAGCGTCGCCGCGGCGAATGCCAGCACACGAAACCCGCCCCGCCGATAGGACGGCGCATCGCGGTGATAATCGAGCCGGCGATGCGCGGGGCCGGTCCGTTCTTCAACAGCGCTCACGTAATGTCTCCATGTTTCGAAGCCCGCGTCGCGGGAGCCCCAATCTAGCATGATCTCGGTCAATTCGCGGGAAAAACCGTGCAAGCGAAAGGCAATCTCCGCTCAAGGCTTGCCCGATCGAAGCTGCCTAACGCCTGACCAGCCAAACCACCGCCACGCCGAGTGCCGCGGCACCGACACCAAGCAGTCGCAGCAGCATCGGCTGCTGGCCGAGCATGACCATGACCGCCCGTCGCATGACCTCCGGAAAAAGCGCGTAGAGGATGCCCTCGATCACCAGGACGAGGCCAAAGGCTGTGAGGAGATCCGTCACGACGGCGCCCCGACTCAAATACGTCCGGCCTAGGGCTTCGCCGCCGGCTTCTTCCCGTCGGACGTGCCGTCCATCGAGTCGAAATAGCGGAAGAAATCGCCCTCCGGCGGGCCGACATAGCTCGTCGTGTCCTTCGGGAGGCCGCGGCTCAGCGCCTGCATGGAGCGCCAGAAATCGAAGAACTGGGGGTCCTTGCTGTAGGCGGCATTGTAGATCTTCTGCGCCTCGGCGTCGCCCTCGCCCTGGAGAATCTCGGCCTGCTTCTTGGCTTCCGCCAGGATGACGCGCTCCTGCATGTCGGCATCCGCATGAATGCGCCGGGACTCCTTGTCGCCCTCGGCGCGAATCTTGCGCGCCTCCTGGCCGCGCTGGGTCTGCATGCGGCGGATGACCGCCTCCATGTTCTGCTCGGGCAAGTCCACCCGCTTGATGCGGACATCGAGCACCTTGATGCCGAAGCCCTTGGCATCGTTCTCGACGAGGCCGGTGATGCGGCGCATGAGCGCCGCCCGTTCCGGAGTGAGCACCGTCAGCAGCGGCACGTCGCCCAGGACCCCCCTGAGTGCGGAATTGACGATCGAGCCCAAGCGTGCCTGGGCTCCCCGTTCGTTACTGACCGTCTGGAAGAAGCGGAGCGGATCGAGAATGCGGTAGCGCACGAAGGCGTCGACGATGAGCTGCTTCTGGTCGAGGGTCGGCACCTCCTGTGCCTCCGCATCGAAATCCAGCACGCGGCGGTCGAAATAAGTGACCGTCTGGATCAAGGGAATCTTGAAATGAAGGCCCGGCTGATCGACGACCTCGCGCGGGTCGCCGAACTGAAGGACGAGAGCCTGCTCCGCCTGCTGAACGGTGAAGATCGCCGACGACGCAATGATGATCAGGATGAGGATGGCGATGCCGACGCCCAACATCGTGCTTCGATTCATTGCTGCGCCCCCTTCTGCTCCGGGGCCGGGGCCGGCGATGTCGACTTCGGCGACTGGTGCTGCAGAAGATTCTGCAGCGGCAGATAGGGGAGGACGCCGAGACCGCCGCCCGTCCCCTTCTGCACCAGGATCTTGTCCATGCCGCCCAGGATCTTCTCCATCACGTCCAGGTAAATGCGGCGCTTCGTGATGTCCTTGTCCTGCTGGTACTGATTGTAGATCAGGAGAAAGCGCTGGGCATCACCGGCCGCCCTGTTCTCTTGCTCGGCTTTGTAGGCCTGGGCTGCCTTGATGATCTGCTCCGCCTGCCCTTGTGCCTTCTGGGTGACCTCATTGAGATAGCCCTGCGCCTCGTTCATGGCGCGCTCCTTGTCCGCTTGCGCGGCCTGGACGTCGCGGAAGGCATTGATCGCACCCTGGGGCGGATCGGCGCGTTGGAGCTGCACGCCGGTCACGAGAATGCCCGCCCCATAGCTATCGAGGGTCTGCTGGATCAGCTTTTGGGTCTCGCGCTCGATGGCGGCGCGGCCCTGCGTGCGCGCGAATTCGAAATTGCTTTGCCCGATGACCTCGCGCATGGAGGCTTCGGCCACATCCTTCACCGTGCCGTCGGGATTGCGGATGTTGAAGAGATATTTACCCGCGTCATTGATGATCCACTGCACGACGAATTGGATGTCGATGATGTTCTCGTCGCCCGTCAGCATCAGGCTTTCCTGTGGGACATCGCGCACGACCCCGGGTCGCCCCACCTCGGAGCCGCTGCGGAATCCGATCTCGACCCGGTTCACGCGGGTCACCTTCGGTGTGAACACCTCACCGATCGGTGCCGGCAGATTGTAGTTGAGGCCGGGTCCCGTGGTGGCCACCCACTTGCCGAAAACAAGCGCGACGCCCTGCTCCTCCGGCTGAACCCGGTAGAACCCCGTCAGCAGCCAGATCACGAAAGCGGCGACGATAAGAAGAATGATCGCCCGCGCGTTCCCCCCGCCGCCGGGAAGCCAGCGGCGCAGCTGCTCCTGAACGCGCCGCAGGAAATCTTCGAGATTGGGCTGCTGCGGTCCCGAAGGTCCGCGTCCCCAAGGACCAGGCCCGCCCCCGCCGCCCCAGGGGCCTCCGCCGCCTTGATTGCTCCACGGCATGCCGTCGATCCTCGCCTTGGGTAGCGCCGGACTCCGCTCCGGCCGCGAGTTTTGCAAAGAAAGCTCGACGGCCTTATATGACAGCTACGCAAGCGGTGCAAATCCATCCGGTTCGGACCCGGTGGATATTGGAGGAGGCAAGGAGTTTCCACGGATGTCCCAAGTCACGGAGGGGCGGGTGCTCGAGGCCCTCAAGGCGGTCGTCGAGCCGGAGCGCAAGCAGGACATCGTCAGCCTCGGCATGGTCTCGGGCATCGCCGTGCGGGACGGCCATATCGGCTTTGCCATCGAGGTCGACCCGGCCAAGGGCGCGGCGATGGAGCCGCTTCGCAAGGCCGCCGAGCGCGCTGTCGAGGCCCTCGAGGGCGTACTTTCCGTCTCGGCCGTGCTAACGGCGGAGCGCGCCCCGCCTGCTCAGGCCTCGTCCGAAACACCACCCCGAAGGGCGGCGCCAGGCCGTACTGGTCAAGGAAAGATCCTGGTGCCAGGGGTGGCGGCGATCATCGCCGTCGCCAGCGGCAAGGGCGGGGTCGGCAAATCAACGACGGCGGCCAATCTGGCCCTGGCACTGCAGCGCCTCGGGCTCGCCGTCGGTGTGCTCGACGCCGACATCTATGGCCCCTCGATGCCCCGCATGCTCGGCATCTCCGGCCGCCCCAGGACCATCGACGGGCGCTCCCTCGAGCCGATGGAGAATTACGGCGTCAAATGCATGTCGATGGGCTTTCTCGTCGCCGAGGAGACGCCGATGATCTGGCGCGGCCCGATGGTCATGAGCGCCATCCAGCAGCTCCTCCGCGACGTCGCTTGGGGAACACTCGACGTCCTTGTCGTCGATATGCCGCCGGGCACCGGCGACGCGCAGCTCACCTTGGCGCAGCAGGTCCCCTTGGCCGGGGCCGTCATCGTGTCGACGCCTCAGGACATCGCCCTCCTCGACGCGCGCAAGGGGCTCAATATGTTTCGCAAGGTCGATGTGCCGGTGCTGGGCATCATCGAGAACATGAGCTATTTCCTCTGCCCCCATTGCGGCGAGCGCAGCGATATCTTCAGCCATGGCGGCGCGCGGCGCGAGGCGGAGAGACTCGGCGCCGAATTCCTCGGCGAAGTGCCGTTGGATATCGCGATCCGGGAGACTTCCGATGGCGGATGGCCAATCGTCGTCTCTCAGCCCGAGAGCCCCCATGCCGAGGCCTATCTTAAGATCGCGGCGCGGATCAGCGAGCAGCTTCGTCAGGGCGCCGACCGCGCCGCCCCGCGCATCGTCGTGCAGTAGCGTCGCTCATACGGGACGGCCGAGCATCGCCATCAGCTCGCGCCACTCGCGCGCCGAAAGACCGCTCGAGGCCTGCTCGACGGGCTCGCCCCGGATGAGGCGCCTCACGATGTCCAGCCCGCGGGCGGAGAGATGGAACCCGCCCATGCGATACTGCATGAACGCCTCGTAGACGAGCGGCACCCAGCGTCTGACGGTCTCCAACATCGCTTCTGCATAGACACGGATCTCGTGCTGCGCATGGGGATCGGCACGCAGGCTGAGGAAATGCAGGAGGTTATGAAGGTCGGTTTTCCAATACCACTGGGTGTAGACGTTCAACGTCAGGTTCATGCGGGCAAGCTCGCGCGCGAGGCCGCGACGGTCGTTGCGAACCGGGTTACCAGATTCGTCCTCGTTCAGCATCTCCACATAATGGGCGTAGCAGCGCTCGGCATCCTCGCGCAGGAGGCCGAGCACGCGCCGAGCCTCCTCGCCTTCGAGCACCTCGCCCCGCCCCTGCCGATTCGTCCGCGATTGAGCCGCGAGCTGCGCCAATCCGGGGATGTAGAACTCCCTGTCGAGGATTGAATACCGCGCCGAGTACTCGTTCACATTGGCGGTGCGATGGCGGATCCATTGTCGCGCTACGAAGATCGGCAGCTTCACGTGGTACTTGATCTCGCACATCTCGAAGGGCGTGGTATGCCGATGGCGCATCAGATAGTTGATGAGCCCGCGATCCTCGGACACCTTCTTCGTGCCCCTGCCATAGGACACGCGCGCCGCCTGGACCACGGCGCCGTCGTCGCCCATATAGTCGATGACGCGAACGAAGCCGTGATCAAGAACCGGGATCGGCTGATAGAGGATCTCCTCGAGCGCCGCGACGCAGGCCCTCCGCGTCTCACTGCGGCTTTCGCGAGTCCTGTCGATCTCCGCCTGTTGTTCGCGGCTCAAGCTCATCCTCGTCTCCTGTGCTGCCGCCGGCAATCCGCCGTGGGCGGGTAAGCTTTGGCCGCCCACTCTATCCGCCCGCTCGCGCAGGCGCCACTCATGGCGGGTCGCGTTCCGCTGCGGGTCGCGTCCCGCTTTTCAAACTCTTCGGCGATCCCTATATTCCAGGTGTCGGGGCGACCCGGCTATGGCGATAAACGTCGTACATAATAACCGCTGCGGACCCGGGGGCAGTACCCGGCGCCTCCACCAATCCCGATCAAGCCCGCGACTCGGCGAGCATGTCGCGGGCCCCGAGGGGGCGAAACAGGATCGACGCGCGGCTAAAGGTGCGATTTTCGCCCGGCATGGTTCCGCCGTTATCGGGCCATAGCATAGTTGCCAACGACAACTACGCGGAGGCTCGCCTCGCTGCCTAAGGGCGGCTGGTTAGCCTGAAGTTCAAGCCCTCGGCTCTCGCAAGCCGAGGCGGGGTTCGGAGGGCACCTGGCAACAGAAGCCCTCCACCGCCAGGTCCCGACAAGAGGACGCGCCGCACCGGGGAGCACGCTTGATGAGCAGGGATCTGCTCCGCTACGACAAGATGGTCGAGGAAGCCTTGCGGGACGTCGTGCGCCAGTCCTTGCGGGTCGTCGCTAAAAACGGGTTTCCCGATAACCACCACTTCTATCTTACCTTCCGTACCGGCTTTCCCGGCGTCGTCATACCCGATCATCTCCGCGCCCAATATCCCCAGGAGATGACGATCGTCCTCCAATACCAATTCTGGGGCCTCGACGTGACCGACGACGCCTTCGAGGTGACCTTGAGCTTCAATCGGGTGCATGAGCGGCTGCATATCCCCTTCGCGGCGCTCACGGGCTTTGTCGACCCATCGGTCCAGTTCGGTCTGCAGTTCAAGGGAGAAATCACCCGCGAGGAAGCGATCAAGCTGGACAAGGACAGCGCCGCCCGCGACGCCGCCGGCGCCGAGCCGGTCGACAAGGCGGGCCAGGTCGTGACACTCGACGCCTTCCGCAAGAAATGATTGTGTAGGCCCCCACCGAATTCCGCGGGATCAGGCCTACGGAGCCAGACATGACCGACTTCGCCTTTCAGGAGCTCTTCCCGTTGGGGGAAGACAAGACCCCTTACCGCAAGCTCATGGGAGAGCATGTGGAAATCGCATCCTTCGCCGGCGGTCGCATGGTCAAGGTGGCGCCCGAGGCCTTGGCGCTGCTCGCGCGCGAGGCGTTTCACGACATCTCGCATCTTCTGCGCCCCGGCCATCTCGGTCAGCTGCGCGCCATCATCGACGACTCGGAGGCGTCGGACAATGACCGCTTCGTGGCGCTCGATCTGCTGAAGAACGCCGTGATCGCCGCCGGCCGCGTCTTGCCGATGTGCCAGGACACGGGTACCCCGATCGTGATCGGCGAGAAGGGGCAGCGCGTCTTCACCGGCTTCAACGACGCCGAGGCCCTTTCGCGCGGCATCCACAAGGTATGGACCGAGACCAATCTCCGCTACAGCCAGATGGCGCCGCTCTCCATGTTCAAGGAGGCGAATACGCGGACCAATCTGCCGGCGCAGATCGATATTTACGCCACCCAGGGCGACGAATATCACTTCCTCTTCATCGCCAAGGGCGGCGGCTCGGCAAACAAGACGTTCCTTTTCCAAGAGACACCCGCGATCCTGCGCCCGGACGCCCTGCTCAAGTCGCTCGAGGGCAAGATCAAATCTCTCGGGACAGCCGCCTGCCCGCCTTATCATCTGGCGGTGGTGATCGGTGGCACATCCGCCGAGCAGAACCTCAAGACCGTGAAGCTCGCGAGCTGCCGCTATCTCGACACTCTGCCGAGCGAAGGCGGCGTCGGCGGCCATGCCTTTCGCGACCGTGACCTGGAAGAGCAGATTCGCGAGATGACCCGAGGCTTCGGGATCGGGGCTCAGTTCGGTGGCAAGTATTTCGTGCATGACGTGCGCGTCATCCGCCTGCCCCGCCATGGCGCCAGCCTGCCGGTCGGCATCGGCGTCTCCTGCTCGGCGGATCGACAGGCGCTCGGCAAGATCACGGCAGACGGGGTATTCCTCGAGGAGCTCGAAACCAATCCCGCCCAATATCTTCCCGAGCCCGGCGAGGGCGAGATCGGCGGCGAGGTCGTCCGCATCGACCTCAGGACGCCGATGAGCGAGATCCGCAAGACTTTGAGCCGCTACCCGATCCGCATGCGGCTCGCCTTGACCGGCCCCATGGTGGTGGCCCGTGATATCGCCCATGGTCGCCTGCAAGACCGCATCGAGAGAGGCGAGGGCTTGCCCGATGCGATCAAGGATCATCCGATCTATTACGCGGGACCCGCCAAGACGCCCAAGGGCTACGCGTCCGGCTCCTTCGGGCCGACGACCTCCTCGCGCATGGACTCCTATGCCGATCTCTTCATGAGGAACGGCGGTAGTTTCGTCACGGTCGGCAAAGGCAACCGCTCGAAGCCCTTCATCGACGCGTGCCGCGCCCATGGCGGGTTCTATCTGGGCTCGATCGGCGGGCCGGCCGCGCGCCTCGCCCAGGACTGCATCCGCAAGGTCGAGGTGATCGATTATCCCGAGCTCGGGATGGAGGCGATCTACCGGATCGAGGTGGAGGACTTCCCTGCATTCATCATCACCGATGACAAGGGCAATGACTTCTTCCAGGGGAATGCGCGCTAAGCAGAGGCGCACCGCGGCCGAGGTCTTCGTCGACGGTATCGCCGCACGGCTGACGCCCCTCGGGCCGATCGCCTCGCGACGGCTTTTCAGCGGCTTCGGCCTCTACCTGGAAGACACCATCTTTGCCATTGCGGTCAGAGGACGGCTTTTCCTCAAGGTGGACGACAAGAACCGCCTCGATTTCGTGAGGCGGGGCTTTGCCCAGCTCACCTATGAAGGACGGAGCGGGGTCGTCGGCCTTCCTTACTGGGAAGTGCCGTCCGCCATCATCGACGACCCCCGAGCGTTGCGCCGCTGGGCCCGGAAGGCTCATGCCGCCGGGGTGAGAGCCAAAGAGCGGAAGGTGCGCGGAAGTTTGCCCCGGCAGTATCCCCCTGCTGGCGCTCGTGCGAGCCTCGCACCCGACGCGTGAGCGCCTTGCTGGCGAAGCGCTCCGTCATCATCGCCGGGCATCGGACGAGCGTCTCCCTCGAGCCCGTCTTTTGGCGCACGCTCAAGGAGATTGCCGCGCAACGGGGCTTATCCCTGAACGCGCTCGTCGCGGAAATCGACAAGGATCGCACCGGCAATCTCTCGAGCGCGCTTCGCGTCTTCGTCGTGGAGCACCTGAGCGCCGCGGCGCAGACTAAGGCTTCTTCTCGAAGCTCTTCAGCAGATTCTGAATGATCTCCTGAGGCGAGCTGGACTTCGGCGCCGTAGTGGGATTCTCTCCATCCGGCCCCGGGGCCTTCTCCTGGGACGCCTTGCCCGTGTCCTTGAAGGCGGCACCCACGCCGCGCTTCAGAAGGTATTCCTGGAACTCATTGGCATTGAGGAATTTGCGCGGCGCGTCGGGAGCCCCTTTGAGGGTGACCGCAACCGGCGGCGCGTCGGCGGCGCCGGTCAGCTTGAAATCGACGGTGTAGTCCATGTACCAGCGCGGCAAATCGATGGTGCCGTGGCCTTGGCCGACCGCGCCATCGGCGTCGATTGCGAGATCGGTATTCTTGGCCACACCATTCGCCACGGTAACGGTGCCGGCGAGGTGCGCGACCTTGCTCGCACCCCCCGAAAGCCCCGTCTCTACCATCCGCAGCAAATCCGTGGCGCGATCAGGCTTGCCCAGTCGCGCGCTTGCCGCCGCAAGGTTGAAGCCTTCGATCTCGCCGCCCTCCATGGCAAAGGCACCGTTGCCGTTGAGGCCCTGGATGAGCGCGCGCTCGCTGCCGCCGCTTGCCGCAAGATCGGCGGAGATCGTCAATTTGCCCTTCGCCAGGTGTAGTGCGCCGATCGCCAATTCAGCGGCGCCGAGATCGGCTCCGGACAGCCGTAGCGCGAGCGCGGTATTGGGAACGGTGCGCGCGTCGAGCTTGCCGGTGAGCTTGAAGTCGCCGCCATAGAGTCGCCCGGCCAATTCCGAAAGGTCGAGGACGCCGTCGCTCACGGCCGCTGTCACGGTCGCATCCTCGAGCCGGTAGTGGCCATAAGTCAGCGACGGCGTTGAAAGCGAGAGATTCGCGTCTGCCGATTTCAGCAACCCCAATTCGAGCGGCGCGTCCGACCAGCGGGAATCGGTCTCGGCCGGAGGCGGGTCGGACGTTTGGCGCGCCGTCGCCTCGGTCTTGGCTGCGGGCAGCAAGGAGCCGATATCGATCGCATCGGCGCTCAGCCGCAGGTCGAATTTCGGCCGCGGGCCGGCGAAAGCCCCGTCGAGGTCGCCCTTGAAGGAGACCGGGCCGAGCTTGGCAGCCATATCGGATAGCGCGAAGCCATCGCCTCCGCCGGAAAGCTTTCCCGTGAACTCCAGGGCGCCGAGCTTCCGTGCGGCAGGGCGATAAGCGGGCGCCATGATGCGGAGAAGTGCCGCGAGATCCGGGTGGCTCGCATTGACGGTAAGATCATAGCGCAGAGGTGCCCCGTTGCCCGCAGCCACCGTCCCGGTCAGCGAGAGGGAGCCGCCACTGGCGGCGACTGTCGCGTCGATCGAGGTGCCATCCGGAAGAGCCGCGGTCTTGACGGAGATCTGCGTCGCGCCGAGGGCATCGAGCGTGCTCGCAATCCCGAAGCCCGCGAGAGCCGCGAGGGCTCCCGGATGCGAAGTGGAAGCCGTCAGGCTTGTCGTGATCTGTGGCTTGTCCGGAAGGCCGCTCACGACGACATCGCCTGCCGCATCGAGCAGCCCCGACTGCGCCTTCAACCCCGTAACACCCAAGGAGGTATCGTCCCCCCTGAAGCGGCCCTTCACCGCGAGAGCACCGATCTGATCAGCGGGAATCGGCAAAGGCAGCGAGGCGAAGCGCAGGAAGGTTGCGAGCGAGGCGGCGCTTGCCTCGAAAGTAACATCGGCGGTCGGCTTCTTGTCGGCGAGACCGGCGAAGGTCCCGCGCAGGGTCCCCTTCATCCCCGCGAGATCCTCGACGCTGGCCTCGCGCAAGGTGATGTTGCCTCCTTGAACGGTACCGTCGAGAGCGACACCGCGGATATCCTGGCCGCGATAGATGAGCTCGTCGACGCGCGCCCGAATGTTGGCGTCAAAGCGATTGAAAAGCTGCAGACGATCCGCCATGGCAACCAAAGGGGGTGCCTTTTGCCGCGCCGCGCCGGAAGCATCACCAGTTGCCTGTGCCCGGTTGGTAGGTGGAGCCGCATTGGCCGACTCGGGCAGATAGGCGTCGAGGTTGAGGCGGTCGATCGCCAGGCTGGCGCCGAAAGCCGGGCGACTTTGCAACAGGATCGTCGCGCCGCCGACGAGGTGCGAGGAATCCAGCACCATGTCGACATCGCGCAACTCGAGCTGCTGCGGCGTCACGTCGAGGGCCGTCGAGAGCGAAAGCTTGCGCAGTCGCTCCGCAGGAATCTGCCCGACGTCGAGCTTGAGCCAACCGAGGAGCCCCCGCAGGTTATCGGCATTTCCCTCCAAGTTCCCGCTGAAGCTCGGTTGCCCGTCTCGGACGCGCAGCGCGCCGTAGGCGGTGACATCGGAGCTGCCGGGCAGCGACGCCGACAGCTGGTCGAGCGCCAGCTCGCCGCGATGCAGCGTGGCGCCGAGATGAATCTGACGCACCACATCACCGCGATAAATGAGCGCGTCGATATTGGCGTCGAGCGTGGCCTCGAGATCGCTCGGCAAGGCGAAGGGAGATGGCACAGCGGAAGCGGGTGCGGTCGTCGGCTCTCGCCTTCGGACGGATTCGCCAAGCAATGCCGCCGCCACATCGGTACCGCTGTTGCGATGGGCCGCCGGGTCTTTCATGGCCAGCCATTTGTCGAGATCGACGCGGCTCAGCGAAAATGTGAGCGCCGCCCGATCAGGCGTGCCGGGCTCGAACACCGCACCACCGCTCGCCTCGCTGTCGCCGAGCCGCAAGGCGAGACCGTTCAACGCAATTTTCGTTCCAGAGGCGGCGAGAGCGGCCTCCACCACGAAATTCTGGGCCAGGAATGGCGGCAGGCTGGTCGGGCGCCGGCCAGCGACGGTCGCTGCGATGGCGCGCAAATCGACCCCTGAAAATCGCAGCTTCCCGTTCAATTCCGTGCCGGTTTCGCCGGGCACCAGCTTACCGTTGAAATCGAGCTGAGCGCCGGTCAGCCCGAGTCTGAGCCCGACCGCGGTAGGGCTCGTGCCACCAAGGCGCTGCAACGTGGCTTCGAAGGTGAGTGGGATATTGGCAGCCGTCGCATGTCCTTGCGCCCGGAACGGGCCCCTCGGGGAGCCGGCACTGAGTCCACCATTGATTTGCGAGAGGGTCTGGACCTCTCCCGTGCGGTCGTCCCGATAGCGGATCACGCCGTTTGTGATGGCGAGATGGTCGGGCGTCAACCAGCCGGGCAGGATCTCATCGGGCGGCGGGGTCGAGCTTGCGGGCCTGCCGGTTGATGCCGGCACTTCCGGAACCAAAATCCAGTTGATGCGTCCATCCGCAAGACGCTCGAAATTGAGCTGCGGCTCGACGAGATCGAGGCTCTCGACGCGGATTCGGCCGGTGAGGAGCGGGATGAAGGCGACACGCGCGTCGAGGATCTTCACCCTGGCCAGATCCGGGTCCGACGCGCCGGACAGGTTGGCAAGGCGTACGTCTTCGATCGTAAGCCGCGGGGTAGGCAGAAGCGCCAAGGAAACCCCGCCCTCGATGGTGAGGGCGCGGCCCGTCGCCGCTTCCACACGCGCCGCGATCTCGCCCTTGTAGCGGCTCCAGTCGATGAAGCTTGGCCCGATCAGCACGGCAGCCAAGGCGGCAATCGCCAAAATGCCGAGGGCGGCCAGCAGCTTCTTCACGGAATGGGTCTCCAGGGCCGAATCGTATCAAGCGGCGGCGCGCTAAAATAGGCAAACACGGGTCGCGGTTCAAATCTGCCCGGCTCGCTCGGCAGCCAGAATACAGGAACCGGGACGGCTGCCGCACTACCCGCCTGATCTCACCGGGCGCCTGTGGCCCTTTTGTGGCGTCAACGCGGCATGACGGCGGCGGCTTCGCTTCGCTTTTACACCCTGAGAATCTTCCCGGGATTCATGATGTTCTCAGGATCGATGGCCGTCTTGATCTGGCGCATGACGCTGACGGCCTCGCCGTGCTCGGCCACGAGGAAATCCATCTTACCAAGGCCAACGCCATGCTCGCCCGTGCAGGTGCCGTCCATAGCAAGCGCGCGCATCACCATGCGCTCGTTGACGGCCTCGGCCTCATGCCGCTCCGCCTCGCTCTCGGGATCGATCAGGAAAAGCAGGTGAAAATTCCCGTCCCCGACATGCCCCACGATGGTCACCGGCATCGAGGCCTTGGATACGTCCTCATAGGTCTCGGCAATGCATTCCGCAAGGCGCGAGATCGGCACGCAGACATCGGTCGCGATGCCGCGGCAGCCGGGCCGAAGCTGGAGGGAAGCGAAATAAGCGTCATGCCGCGCCTGCCAGAGCTTGCTGCGATCCTCTGGCCGGCTCGCCCATTGGAAGTCCGTCGCGCCGTGCTCGCCGGCGATCGCCTGAACGGTCTCGACCTGCTCCTTCACCCCAGACTCGCTGCCGTGGAACTCGAAAAAGAGGGTGAAGACCTCGGGATAGCTGAGCTTCGCATAGCGGTTGATCGCCTTCATGGCGAGCGGGTCGAGGAACTCGATGCGCGCAATTGGCACGCCGAGCTGGATCGTCTCGATGACGGTGCGCACGGCGGCGTCGAGGCTCGGGAACGGGCACACGGCCGCCGAGATCGCCTCCGGAATGCCATAGAGGCGGAGCGTCACCTCGGTGATCACGCCAAGCGTGCCTTCGGACCCGATGAAAAGCCGTGTCAGGTCGTAGCCGGCGGCGGATTTGCGCGCCCGCTTGGATGTGCGGATGATGCGGCCGTCGGCAAGCACAACCGTCAAGCCGAGGACGTTTTCCCGCATCGTGCCATAGCGAACGGCGTTCGTGCCCGAGGCGCGCGTCGCCGCCATGCCGCCGAGAGAGGCGTCAGCGCCCGGATCGATGGGGAAGAACAAGCCGGTATACCGGATATGCTCGTTGAGCTGCTTGCGGGTAACACCGGCCTGCACGGTGCAATCCAGGTCCTCGGGGCTAACCCTCAGTATCTTGTTCATCTGGCTGAGATCGATGCAGATGCCGCCATGGATGGCCAGAACATGGCCTTCGAGCGAGCTCCCGGTACCGAAGGGAATAACCGGCACGCGATGGCGCGCGCAAATCTTCACAATGGCGCTCACCTCCTCGGTCGACCGGGCGAAGGCGACGCCATCGGGAGGCGCCGGGCGAAAGCTGGACTCATCCTTGCCATGAAGTTGCCGCACGGCCATCGCCGTCGTGAAGCGGTCCCCCAAGAGAGTCTTGAGCTCCTCCGCAACGAGCTTCGGGTCGGCGGACAGCATGGGCTGCGCAGTCATTCCGTCATATCCTCCGGGTAGGCGGAGCCGCCGTTATCGACGGCCGAGGTCGACGCTACTCCCGGTAAGACAGTCCGGCAAGGGCCGCGCCGCCACGGACGCCGCCGGCTGCGGTCCGCGTCAACGCGTCCCGGAGCGGCGCAGCTCTTCCTTGGCGGGAGCCACGGCAAAGGCGGGCATTTCTGTGGGCCGCGCCAGTTCGATGGTGCCGTCGACCTGAACGCCGTCGGTCAGAAGGCGCCCGCCCATCTTGAGGGCGAGACGCTGCATCGGCTCGTCCTCGGCGGGACAGACGAAATTCAATCGGCTGACGCCGCGGCTGCGCGCCGTGTTCATCGCCCGCTGCAGCAATTCCGTGCCGATTCCTTTGCCTTTCTCCTGGCGGTCGACGGAGAGGGTGAATTCGACGGCATCCGATCGGGCTGGATCCGACCATAGCAGATGGATCGCGCCAACAAGATTGCGGCCGCTGAAGCAGCCGAGGAGAAGGGAGCGGCCCCAGTCGATGGTGGCGCAGTAATGGCGAATGAGCGAATCGGACGCAGCGCCGCAAAAACGCAGGCGGCGGTCGATCTGGCTCAATCCCAGCAAATGGGCGAGGAGCGCTGGCACGTCGCCCGGCCCCAGGCGGCGGATAAGACGCATGTCGGTACCTCCGACGTCAGCTTCGTTACCTTCGAAGCGGAAATGATTATCCCGTCCTTACCTTAACCAGTTGCTAACGGGAGAAGGGTCGATTAACGAGACGAGAGGCTGCCGGTCTGCGAGGCCCGTGGATGGGGCTTGCTCCGCACCTCAACCGCCGGGTAGCTAAACCCCCGGCATCGCTCGGAAGGGGAAAGCTCGCCGTGGCGGGAGTGACACTGCTCGACCGACCCTCACCGAATTATGGGCCACGGCCGCCGGAACAGCCCGTCGATATTCTATTGCTCCACTACACGGGCATGGTCAGCGCGACGGCGGCACTCGCGCGGCTCTGCGACCCCGCGGCACGGGTGAGTGCCCATTATCTCATCGACGAGGACGGGACCTGCTATCGCCTAGTCGGCGAGGAAGGCCGGGCCTGGCATGCCGGCGAGAGCTCTTGGGCAGGCGCCGACGACATCAACTCGCGCTCAATCGGCATCGAGCTGGTCAATCCCGGGCATGAATTCGGCTACCGTCCCTTTCCCGAGGCCCAAATCGCAGCACTCGAAGCCCTCGCCCGGGACATCCTCGCGCGCCACCCCGCCATCCGTCCGAGCCGTGTGCTGGGGCATTCCGATGTGGCGCCGCGACGCAAGCAGGATCCCGGTGAGCTCTTTCCTTGGGCGCGCCTGGCGCGAGCGGGGATCGGGCTTTGGCCGGAAGCGAGCCCTCCGGTCTCCCTTGAGACGGCGCCCTTCGGTCCGGAGGAGTCCGGCCCATCGGTGCGCTCGCTTCAGGATGAGCTTGCGCGTTACGGCTATGGCATCGCGCTGTCAGGCCGGTATGACGAGCTCACGGCCGCCGTGGTCACCGCCTTCCAACGCCATTTCCGGCAAGCGCGCGTTGATGGAATAGCCGATGGCGAGACGCGCGCCACCCTGCGACGTCTCCTCGGGCTTCTCGGATAATTTCCGCTTCTTGACCTGGGGCCACGCGCGCGCCTACCTCTTCGGGGCCAGACGGCCGGATGGCCGCCTTGCAGGCTTAAGCCTGTGGGGAGGAAAGTCCGGGCTCCACGGAAACACGGTGCCGGGTAACGCCCGGCGGGGGCGACCCCAGGGAAAGTGCCACAGAAATCAAACCGCCGGCCGGCCCGCGAGGGTGCCGGTAAGGGCGAAACGGGGCGGCAAGAGCGCACCGCGCCTCCGGTGACGGGGGCGGCAGGGCAAACCCCACCGGGAGCAAGACCAAGTAGGAACGGTCGTCGGCAGGAACCTGCCGACAAGCGCGTTTCCGCGTTGCCGTTCGGGTCGGTCGCGCGAGGCGCCCGGCAACGGGCGTCCCAGATGAATGGCCATCCTCCAGCAATGGAGACAGAACCCGGCTTACAGGCCGTCTGGCGCTTTCCCTACAACTTTTACGTGTCACAGGCTTGCGACATCTTGCGCTGCACAATATTTTGGAACACACTGAGAACATATAGGGTCCAAATACTGTTAATTGGGTTTCTGCCCGAATCCTAACGATGGACTTGGAGAGCGGCCGGTTTTGCTTTCGGCTTCACAGCGGCACGGTCGAAATGTCTTTGATTGCCCAAGGTTTTATTGGCGAAATCCATTGACGGCCATCTAATCCCATGTTATCCCATGAATTCCCAAGCAGGGCGTGCCACCGGCGCGGGGCCAAGGTGGTCGCCCTGGGAGAGCCAGGTCGCCATCGCGGCCTTGTTGGGGGTCGAAATGGCGCTGTTCGTCGGAACAGTGGTGAACAAGGTGGACCGGAAGGGGCGCGTTTCCGTTCCGGCAAGCTTCCGCGCGGCATTGGCCGGGCAGAGCTTCACCGGCATCGTCGCCTTCCCCTCCTTCAAGCATCCGGCGCTCGAATGCTGCGCCATCGACTTCATGGAGAGGCTCGGGCAGAGCCTCTATGAGGTTGATACCTTTTCCGACCGGCAGGACGATTTGGCGGCCACCATTTTCGCCGAAGCCCATCAGCTCCCCTTCGACTCCGAAGGGCGCATCATGCTGCCGCAGCCCCTGATGGCGCATGCGGGAATTACCGAAATCGCCGCCTTTGTCGGACAGGGGCCTCGCTTTCAGATTTGGGAGCCTCGTGCGCGTGAAGCTTTCGCCGCGGAAGCCCGCGAGCGGGTGCGGCGTCAGAACATGACCTTGCGCGTAAAGCCGCCGCAATCGGCGCCCGCGGAAGTCAAGGGCGATGCCGGCGAATCGGGAGACGCCCCGTGAGCGGCGAATTTCTCCCAACCGAGGTGGCGCCTGGCGGCCACGTTCCCGTCCTCTTGCAGGAAGTGCTTGCCGTGCTCGCTCCGCGTGACGACGGAATCTATGTCGACGGCACGTTCGGCGCGGGCGGCTATAGCAAAGCCATTCTCGACGCCGCCCGCTGCAAGGTTTGGGGCATCGACCGCGATCCCGACGCCGTCGCGCGCAGCCGCGACCTGGTGCGCCGCTATGGCGGCCGGCTTACGGTCCTCGCCGGGCGCTTCGCCGAGATGGACCGACTGCTCGCCGAGCGGCAGGTCGACGCCGTCGATGGCGTCGCCCTGGATCTGGGGGTTTCCTCCCATCAGCTCGACGACCCTGCTCGCGGCTTCTCGTTCCGCAGCGATGGCCCCCTCGATATGCGCATGAGCCGTGAGGGGCCGACTGCCGCCGATCTCGTCAACGGCCTCGGCGAGGACGAATTGGCGCACCTTATTCGTGCTTATGGCGAGGAGAGGTTCGCCCGCCGGATCGCCCGCGCGATCGTGGCCGCTCGAACCGAGGCCCCCATCGAGACCACGGGCCGCCTCGCCGCCATCATCCGCAGCGTGACGCGCCCCGGTCACGACGGGATCGACCCCGCCACGCGCACCTTCCAAGCTTTGCGCATCAAAGTGAATGACGAGCTCGCCGAGCTCGACCGCGGCCTCGCCGCAGCCGAGGCCCTGCTCAAGCCCGGCGGACGGCTCGCCGTCGTCGCCTTTCATTCCCTCGAGGACCGGCAGGTCAAGCGCTTCTTCAAGACGCGCAGCGCCGGCCGCACCGTCTCCCGCTTGCTGCCGGGAGAACTGCCGCCGCCCCCACCCAGCTTCCGCCTCCTCGCGAAAAAGGCGGTGCGCCCCGGTCTCGAGGAGGTCTCGGCGAATCCCCGCGCACGCTCCGCGCGCTTGCGGGCGGGCGAGCGCCTCCCGGCTCCGACATGGCCCACGGCGTCGTCGCAGGGAGGAGTCCGGTGATCAGCCGTGGCACCTGGATGTGGCTTGCATTGGTGCTCGCCATGGGGTTTGGGCTCTTCCAGCTCAAATACGAGGTCCAAGGACTCGAGGAGGAGCTTGCCCGCACCAATCGGCAAATCCTCGAAAGCGAGGAGGCCATCCACGTCCTCAAGGCGGAGTGGAGCTATCTCAACGAGCCCAAGCGGGTCGAGACCCTCGCTCGCCGATATCTCGGCATGCAGCCGCTAACCGGGAAGCAATATGGCTCCATCGACGACCTGCCCCAGCGCGGCAGCGGCGCGCCCGACATGCCGCCGCGGCCCGGTCAGGCCCGGCCGGCGGCGCCAATGGCCGCCCAGCCGCCGGCGCGTCCGGCAGCACCTGTCGGCGGGAAGATCACTTTCGCAAAGGACGAGCGATGATCAGGCTCTGGCGCAAGAATCCGTGCCATCCGCATCATGATGCGGCCCATAACGGCGGCCCCGTGCGGCTCGAGGGTACCAACAAGGAGGTCCTTGAAGCGGGGCGCAATCGCTTGGTCCTGTGCGCCGGGCTCTTCACGATGGCCTTCATCGTCCTGTCGCTGCGACTCGTCGACGTCACGATCATCAACCAGCCGCGCGAGCCGCAGCTCGACCGCGCCGACCGCGCCATCAATCTGCCCCTCGAGCGCGCCGACATCGTCGACCGCAACGGCGTCCTGCTGGCGACGAGCCTGGCCACCGCCTCGCTCTATGCCGATCCCAAGGAGGTGAAGGACCCCGAAGCTGCGACTCGCCAACTCATGGGCGTTCTCCCCGACCTCAAGGCGAGCGAGGTGCTCGACAAGCTCAAGAGCGAGCGTCGCTTCGTCTGGCTGCGGCGCAATCTCACGCCCCGCCAAGAATACGAAGTCAATCGGCTCGGCATCCCTGGACTCTACTTTCAACGCGAAGATCGGCGCGTTTATCCCCATGGCATCTTGACCGCGCATGTCGTCGGCTTTACCAACGTCGACAACCATGGCATGGCGGGAATCGAGCGTCGCTTCGATGACACCCTCTCGAAGGGTGGCGCGCCGCTCGTCCTCTCGCTCGATCTCCGCATCCAGCACATTCTGCGCGAAGAGCTGCTCGCCGGCATGGAGGAGTTCAAGGCGATCGGTGCGGGAGGCGTCGTGCTCGACGTTCACACCGGGGAGGTGCTCGCAATGGTGTCCCTCCCCGATTTCGATGCCAACAAGGCGGGCGAGGCCAGCGACGACGCCCGCTTCAACCGCATGACGCTGGGAACCTATGAGCTGGGCTCCGTCTTCAAGGTCTTCACTGTCGCCATGGCCCTCGACGGCGGCGTCTCGACCTTGGCCAGCAGCTATGACGCGAGCCACCCACTCCATGTCGCCCGCTTCACGATCAGCGACTATCACAACATGCACCGCTGGCTCTCGGTGCCCGAGATATTCATGTATTCGTCCAATATCGGCGCCGCCAAGATAGCGCTCGACGCCGGAGCCCAGATGCAGGAAGCGTTCCTCCGCCGGCTCGGGCTGCTGTCGCCGGCCAAGATCGAGCTGCCCGAGATCGGCGAGCCGGAATATCCAAAGATCTGGCGTCCAATCAATACGATGACGATCGCTTTCGGCCACGGTATCTCGGTGGCCCCGGTCCAGGTCGCCGTGGGCACGGCCGCGATCGTGGACGGCGGCATTCTCCGCAACCCCACTCTGCTCAAGCGCCGGGCGGGCCAAGACGCACCAGGCGTGCGCGTTTTGTCGGAGCGGACCTCCGACGAAATGCGCCGCCTGATGCGACTCGTGGTGACCGAGGGCACCGCCAAGGAGGGGTCTACCCCCGGCTATCTCATGGGCGGCAAGACCGGAACGGCCGAGAAGGCGACCAAGCATGGCTACGCCCATCACGAGCTCGTCAGCTCGTTCGATGGCGTGTTCCCGATGAACGACCCGAAATATGTCGTATTCGCCTTCTACGACGAGCCCCATGGCGACAAGAAGACCCATGGCTTCGCGACGGGCGGCTGGACGGCGGTTCCAGTCGTCGATCGAGTCGTGCACCGCATAGCTCCGATCCTGGGGGTCATGCCGATCGATGAAAAGGACCCTCAGATCGAGCGGGCGCTTTGGGTTCAGGTCAATCAACAGGATCGGAAGCTTGCTTCTAACTAAGCTGATGAACGGAGCAACCGCGAACGCCACGGACCCCGCCGCCGCCGAGATTGACGTTCTCGGCCTTACGGCGGATTCGCGTCGGGTGCAGCCCGGCTATCTGTTCGCGGCGCTTCCCGGCGCCAAAACCGATGGGCGGCGCTTCATAGCGGAGGCCATCGCGCGCGGAGCCACGGCCGTGCTCGCCGACCCGGAAGCGCGGATCGAGCACCGGGGTATTGCCCTCGTCACCGACAGCAATCCCCGCCGCCGCTTTTCCCTGATGGCAGCGCGCTTTTACGGCCGTCAACCCCGTACCGTGGCGGCCGTTACCGGAACCAACGGGAAGACCTCCGTCGCCTTTTTCGCGCGACAGCTCTGGACCGAGCTCGGCTTCCCGGCCGCGAGCCTGGGCACGCTTGGACTTCTCGCGCCGGGCCTCGACCAGTATTTCAACCTGACGACCCCCGACCCCGTCCAGCTCCACGCCACCCTCGCCAAGCTGGCGGCGGCGGGTATCGATCACCTCGCGATGGAAGCCTCCTCGCACGGTCTCGACCAGTATCGTCTCGATGGCGTCGAGGTTCGCGCCGCGGCCTTCACCAACCTCTCACGCGACCACCTCGATTACCATCCGACCATGGCCGCGTATTTCGCCGCCAAATGCCGCCTCTTCAGCGAGGTGATGGCGCCCGGCGGGGTCGCCGTCCTCAATGCCGACGTGCCGGAATACGAGCCCCTCCTCGACGTCTGCCGCGCGCGCCGGCATCGCGTCTTGAGCTACGGCGTGAGAGGAGAAGCGCTCCGGCTCGAAGAGGTGACCTCGTCGGCGTCCGGTCAAACGCTGCGCTTTTCCGTCGATGGGCAACGCTACGAGGTGAAGGTCGGCCTGATCGGCGGCTTCCAGGCCGGCAATCTTCTCTGCGCCCTTGGGCTTGTGCTCAGCGGCGGCTGCGAGATCCAGGCGGCTGTCGGCGCGCTCGGCCATCTCCAAGGTCCTCCCGGCCGCATGCAGCGCGTGGCGCGCCTTCCGAACGGCGCCGTCATCATCGTCGATTACGCGCACAAGCCCGGTGCCTTGGCAGCCGTGCTCGAAGCCTTGCGCCCCCTCACGCAGCGCCGGCTCGTCGTCGTATTCGGCTGCGGCGGCGACCGCGATACAGGCAAGCGCCGGCAGATGGGTGCTATCGCCGCGAAGCTCGCCGATGCCGCTATCGTGACCGACGACAATCCGCGGAGCGAGAACCCCGCGGCGATCCGGCAAGAGATCCTCAAAGGCTGCCCCGATGCCGTCGAGATCGGCGACCGCGCGGCGGCCATCGAAAGCGCCATTCGCGGATTGCAGGCGGGAGATACGCTCCTGATCGCCGGCAAGGGGCACGAGCGCGGACAAATCGTCGGCGACAAGGTGCTGCCCTTCGACGATGCCGAGGTTGCGCGTCGGATCGCCTTGGCCCTCGATGGGAGCGTGAAGTGAGCGCGTCCGCGAGCCCGCTTTGGACCTCGGACGAGGCGGTACGTGCCACCGGCGGCCGTTCGACGGCGGCTTGGGAAGCGACCGGCGTTTCCATCGACAGCCGTACCGCCGAAGCCGGCGACCTCTTCATCGCCATCAAGGGTCCGAACAGCGACGGTCATGATTTCGCCGCCGCCGCCTTCGCCCGGGGCGCCAGCGCGGCGATCGTCAGCCGCAAGCCCTCGGGTGCCGAGGCTGCGCCGCTCTTGCTCGTCCCTGATACCCAAGCCGCGCTCGAGGCTCTCGGCAGCGCCGCCCGCGCCCGCAGCGTCGCCAAGGTCGTGGCTATCACGGGAAGTGTCGGCAAGACCGGGACCAAGGAGGCGCTGCGCCTCGCCCTCGAGCGACAAGGCAAGACCTCCGCCAGCTTGGCCAGCCTCAACAATCAATGGGGCGTGCCGCTGTCGCTCGCCCGCATGCCGCGGGACGCCGCCTTCGGCGTATTCGAGCTCGGGATGAACCACCCGGGCGAGCTGGGCCCCCTCTCGCGCCTGGTGCAGCCCGATGTCGCGATCATCACCACGATCGCGGCGGTGCATATGGCGCATTTCGACACGGTCATGGACATCGCCGAGGCGAAGGCCGAGATCTTCGCCGGGATGAGCGGCGGCGTGGCCGTGCTCAACCGCGACAATCCCTTTTTCCCCGTCCTCGTGGTCAATGCCTATGCCGCCGGGGTGGGCCGCATCATCAGCTTCGGGGCGCATCCGGAGGCACAGGTGCGGCTCCTCGCGCTGAAGCCCGGCTCGGCGGGGAGCACGGTCGCCGCACAGCTGGAAGGACGGGAAATTCACTATCGCCTGGGCGTGCCCGGCCGGCACTGGGCCTTGAACAGCCTGGCCGTGCTGGCGGCCGTGAGCGCGCTTGGCGCCGATACCGATGCCGCAGCGGCCGCTCTCGCCGATCTCGCCGCGCCGAAAGGCCGCGGGCGACGGCATCACATCACCATTCTTGACGGCAGCTTCGAGCTGATCGACGACAGCTACAATGCGTCGCCGACCTCGATGCGGGCCGCCTTCGAGATCCTGTCGGCGTCGGAGCCGGGTCCCAGCGGCCGACGCATTGCCGTGCTGGGCGACATGCTAGAACTAGGCCCCGACTCCCCCCGCCTGCATGCCGCCCTCGCGGATCCGCTCCGCGCCGGCAGGATCGACCTGGTTTTCACTTCGGGCAGCTTTATGGCAGAGCTCCATGAAGCACTCCCCGCCGCGATGCGCGGCGGCCATGCCGCCAATTCGGACGCGCTCGTGCCGATTCTCGTGCCGGCGATTCGGCCGGGCGACGTCGTCATCGTCAAAGGATCGTTCGGAAGCCGGATGAGCAAGGTGATCGACGCATTGCTTGCGCTCGATCAGATGCCGCACGCGGCCAACGGGTAAGGGCAAACGGATGCTTTTCAACCTTCTCGCGCCGCTGGCCGAAGACTTCACGCCGTTCAATCTCTTTCGCTACATAACCTTCCGGACAGGGGGGGCGCTCGCGACGGCACTCCTCATCAGCTTCGTCCTGGGGCCGCATCTGATTACCTGGCTGCGCCGCAAGCAGCGGGAAGGGCAGCCGATCCGGCTCGACGGCCCCGAAAGCCACCTATTGACGAAAAAGGGCACGCCGACCATGGGAGGCGTCCTCATCCTCGTCGCACTCACCCTGAGCACGCTGCTGTGGGCCGATATCAGCAACGGCTATGTCTGGCTGGTGATCTTCGTCACGACCGGCTTCGGCGCCATCGGGGCCGCCGACGATTATCTTAAGCTGAGTCACCGCTCCAGCCGGGGGCTTCCCGGCCGCATGAAGCTCGTCGGGCAGATCCTCCTCGCCGTCTTGGCCGCCCTTTGGGTCGAGTACCACGCACCTGTCCCGTTGAATACCAGCCTCGCCGTGCCGTTCTTCAAGACCATCCTCCTTCAGCTCGGCTGGTTCTTCCTGCCGATCGCCGCCTTCGTGATCGTGGGCGCCTCCAACGCCGTCAATCTGACCGACGGCCTCGACGGCCTCGCCATCGTGCCGGTGATGATCGCGGCGGGCGTCTTCGGCTTGATCTCCTACGTCGTCGGGAATCTCGTCTTCGCCAATTACCTTCAGCTCCACTATGTCGCCGGCGCCGGCGAGCTTTCCGTCTTCTGCGGCGCGCTTGTCGGCGCGAGCCTCGGCTTCCTGTGGTTCAACGCGCCGCCGGCAATGGTGTTCATGGGCGACACCGGCTCCCTCTCCTGCGGCGGCGCCCTCGGCGTCATCAGCATCGTGACCAAGCACGAGCTGGTCCTTGCCATCGTCGGCGGGCTCTTCGTGCTCGAAACCGTCTCAGTGATGGTGCAGGTGATGTCGTTCAAGCTCACCGGGAAGCGTGTGTTCCGCATGGCCCCGCTGCACCATCACTTCGAGAAGAAGGGTTGGAAGGAGCCCACCATCGTCATCCGCTTCTGGATCATCGCATCGATCCTCGCCCTGGCCGGTCTCTCCACGCTGAAGCTGAGGTGACGATGATCGATCTTCCCTTTCTTGCCGGACGAGCGGTCGCCGTGATGGGCCTCGGCAAGAGCGGCGCCGCCACCGCCGAGGCGCTGATGAGGAGCGGCGCCGTCGTCTGGGCTTGGGATGACAATGCCGAGCGCCGGAAGGAGGCCGAGCGGGCGCATATTCCGCTCGTCGACCTTCGGCGCCAGGAGCTCGAGGCCGCAGCCATGCTGGTTCTGAGCCCGGGCATTCCCCATAGCTTCCCCTTCCCACACCCCGTTGCGGCGCGGGCGCGCGCAGCCGGACTCGAGATCGTCTGCGATCTCGAGCTGCTCTGGCGCAGCCGCCGGGACGCCACCTATGTGGGGATCACCGGCACGAACGGGAAATCCACCACCACGGCCCTGATCGGCCATATCCTCGACCGCGCCGGCAAGCGCGCGCAGACGGGAGGGAATCTCGGTACGCCCGCGCTCTCGCTGGCGCCTCTCGAAGCGGGCGGGATCTATGTCATCGAGGCATCGTCCTATCAGCTCGAGCTAACGCCGACGCTCACCTTCGACATCGCCGTGCTGACCAACATCAGCCCGGACCATCTCGACCGCCATGGCGGGCTTGCGGGGTACATCGCAGCGAAGCAGCACATCTTCGATCGTCAATTCGGCCGGCAGACCGCAATCGTTGGGATCGATGACGACCATGCCCGAGAGATCCATCGGGAATTGGTGGCCAGGGGCGACCGGATCGTGATTCCGATCTCTGCCACGCGCCCTGTCGCGGACGGCGTCTCCGCGGCGGACGGGCAGCTTATCGACGCCAGCGACGATGCTGCGCAAAAGATCGCCGACCTGACCGCAATCGCGACTTTGCCGGGCCGCCATAACTGGCAGAACGCGGCGGCCGCCTATGCCGCGGTGAAGGCCGTCGGCGTTGCGCCTGCGGCGATTGCCGAAGGTTTGCGAAGCTTTCCCGGCCTCGCCCATCGCCAGGAGCTCATCGCGGTTCTCGACGGCGTGCGCTATGTCAACGACAGCAAGGCGACGAATGCCGACGCCGCCGAAAAGGCGCTCATCTGCTATGATCGCGTCTATTGGATCGCCGGCGGACGGCCGAAGGAAGGTGGCATCGAGTCGCTGCGCGCTCATTTCCCCCGCGTCGCCCATGCCTATCTGATCGGCGAGGCCGCCGAAGCTTTTGCCCGCACGCTCGACGGCGCGGTGCCGTACAGCATCTCGCGTACGCTCGAAGCGGCAGTTGCAGCCGCTCACACCGACGCCCGACAGGCGAAGCCCGGCGCCGTTGTGCTCCTGTCTCCTGCCTGCGCCTCCTGGGATCAATTCGCCAATTTCGAGGCGCGCGGCGAGAGGTTCCGCGCGCTCGTCCAGGCGCTGCCGGAATTCCGGCCGCTGCGCCAGTCCGCCGGGGGCGCCTCATGACCACGACCTTCGCGCGCACGGATACGAGTGTGCTTGGCCGCTGGTGGTGGACGGTCGACAAGTGGCTCCTCGTCGCCATCGGCGTGCTCGCCATGATCGGCGTCATTCTGACGCTCGCCGCGAGTCCGGCGGTGGCCGTGCGGATCGGCTACGATTCGTTTTATTTCGTGAAGCGGGAGATGCTCTATCTCCCCATCGCGATCGTGCTCATGCTCGGCGTCTCGCTACTCGAGCCCCGCGGCGTGCGACGCCTTGCCGTCGGGCTCTTCCTGATCTCGCTTGTGCTCATGGCGGCGACCCTGGCCTTCGGGGCCGAGATCAAAGGTGCCCGACGCTGGCTCCATCTGGGTCCGCTCTCGATCCAGCCGTCGGAGTTTATCAAGCCGGCCTTCGCCGTGGTCGCCGCCTGGATGTTCGCCGCCCAACGCCAGAGCCGGCGCATCCCGGGCAATCTGATCTCGATCCTGCTCTATGTCGTGATCGCCGTGATTCTCGTTGCCCAGCCCGATATCGGCATGGTCGCCGTCGTCACGGCGGTCTGGTTTACGCAGTTCTTTCTGGCGGGCCTTCGCCTCTACTGGGTTGCCATCCTGAGCTCGCTCGGGCTCGCAGCGCTCGTACTCGCATATTTCACCCTGCCGCACGTGACCGTCCGCGTCGATAAATTCCTCAATCCGCAATCCGGCGATGGGTATCAGGTCGAGCGCGCCATGGAGGCCTTCTCGAATGGCGGGCTCTTCGGCCGCGGTCCTGGGGAGGGCGTTGCCAAGCTGCATCTCCCCGATGCCCATAGCGACTTTGTCTTCGCCGTTGCGGGCGAGGAGTTCGGCCTCTTCTCCTGCCTGCTCATCGTGGCGATCTTCGCTTTCGTGGTGCTGCGCTCCTTCGGTCGCCTGCTTCAAGAACAGAACCTATTCATTCTGCTGGCCGGAACCGGCTTGATCGCGCAATTCGGGTTGCAGGCTGTCGTCAATATGGCGTCGGCCCTGCACATGATGCCGACCAAGGGCATGACCCTGCCCTTCATCAGCTACGGCGGCTCCTCGCTCCTCGCTCTCGCGGTGGGAATGGGCATGCTGCTGGCCCTGACGCGCAAGCGGGTTGGCCCCGGGGAGCTCGGATGAGATGAGCGGCGGATCGCGCCATATCCTCCTTGCGGCCGGTGGAACGGGCGGGCACATGTTTCCCGCCGAGGCGACGGCGCGCGCGCTTCTCGCGCGGGGGCATCACGTGATGCTGATCACCGACCGACGCGGTGCCGATCATACGGGACGGCTCGCCGGGGTGGAGATCCGCGTAATCGCCGCCGGCGGCGTCGCCGGACGTGCGGTCTTGAAGCGCGCGATCGCCGCCGGAAACCTGGTGCTCGGATTCGGCCAGGCTCTGGCACTGGTCGCCCGGCAGAAACCCGGTGCCGTGCTCGGCTTCGGCGGCTATGCGACGCTGCCGACGATGGCGGCTGCCATGACGCTTCGCGTGCCGGCGGCGCTCCATGAGCAGAACGCCGTGCTGGGGCGCGCCAACCGGCTGCTCGCGCCTCGCGTCCATATGATCGCCACCTCGTTCGCACGGACGAAGGCGATGCGGCAAGTCGACCAAGCCAAGGTTGTCGTGACCGGCAATCCGGTCCGCCCGGAGATCGCCGCCCTCGCCGGGGCGACCTATCCTCCTTTCGAGGAACAGAACGGCATCCGCCTGCTCGTGACCGGGGGCAGCCAAGGCGCACGGGTGTTCGGACATCTCGTGCCCGCTGCCGTTTCTCGCCTCCCCGAGAGCATGCGTGCGCGCCTCCGCGTCGACCAGCAGGCGCGGCCGAAGGACCTGGACACCGTCACGGCAGCCTATCGCGATTGCGGCGTCCGCGCCGAAGTGGCGCCCTTCTTCCACGACATTCCCCAGCGACTGGCCACCTGTCATCTCCTCATCGCGCGCTCGGGCGCCTCGACAGTCGCCGAGCTCACCGCCGCCGGAAGGCCGGCCATCCTCGTGCCCTATCCGCACGCAATCGACAATCATCAGACCGCGAACGCCGCCGCGATCGCGGAAGCCGGTGCTGCATGGCTAATGCCGGAGGCCGGCCTCGACGCCGCAGGTCTTGCCGAGCGCCTCCGTGCGCTGATCGAACGGCCCGAGACGCTCACTGCCGCCGCCCGACGCGCGCGCGCTATCGGCCGCGCCGATGCGGCTGAGCGGCTCGCCGCTTTGGTCGAACGCCTTCTCCCCGCCAACGGGGGCCGTGATCCATTGAAAGTCGCCGCAGAATGAGAAGCTTGCCTCTCGACATCGGAATCATTCATTTCGTCGGCATCGGCGGGATCGGCATGAGCGGGATCGCCGAGATCCTCCACAACCTTGGCTACAAGGTGCAGGGGAGCGATCTTGCCGACAACGCGAATGTTCGCCGGCTGCGCGGCTTCGGCATACCGGTCTCGATCGGCCACCAAGCCGACAATCTCGGCGAAGCTGAGGTTCTCGTCGTCTCCTCAGCCGTCAAGCCGGACAATCCCGAGGTGGCCGCCGCGCGCGCTCGCCTGCTGCCGGTCGTCCGCCGCGCCGAGATGCTGGGCGAGCTCATGCGGCTCAAGTGGTCCGTAGCCGTGGGCGGGACGCACGGGAAGACGACCACGACCTCGATGGTTGCCGCCATGCTCGAGGCCGCGGGACTCGATCCGACGGTGATCAATGGCGGCATTATCAACGCTTATGGCACCAATGCACGCCTCGGCTCCGGCGATTGGATGGTCGTCGAGGCCGACGAGTCCGACGGCACCTTCGTCAAGCTGCCAGCGACAATCGCCGTCGTCACCAACATCGATCCCGAGCATCTCGATTTCTACGGCAGCTTCGACAAGGTCCGCGAGGCCTTCACCTCCTTCGTCCAGAATATTCCCTTTTATGGCTTCGCGGCGCTCTGCCTCGACCACCCGGAGGTTCAGGCTCTCATCCCGCGCGTTCTTGATCGCAAGATCATCACCTATGGCGTGAGTCCCCAGGCCGATGTCCGCGCCAGCGATATCGAGCTGAGCCCCACGGGTTCGCGCTATACCGTCACCATCACAGACCGCTTCCGCGGCGAGGAGCACCGGCTCGAGCGCGTGATTCTGCCAATGCTCGGCCAGCACAACGTGCAGAACTCCCTCGCCGCCATCGCGATCGCCTATGAGATGGGCATCGCCGAGCCGACCATCCGCAAGGCCCTTGCGGCCTTCGGCGGAGTGAAGCGGCGGCTCACCCTCACCGGTGAGGTCAACGGTATCCGCGTCATCGACGACTACGGTCACCATCCGGTCGAGATCGCCGCCGTGATGCGAGCCGTGCGGACGGCGTGCCAAGGACGAGTGATCGCAGTGGTGCAACCCCATCGCTATACGCGGCTGCGCGATCTCTTCGAAGAGTTCTGCACCTGCTTCAACGAGGCCGACGTTGTAATCGTCGCCGAGGTCTATCCGGCAGGCGAGGCACCGATCGAAGGCGTCAACCGCGACGCGCTGGTCGAAGGGCTGCGCAATCACGGCCATCGCAAGGTCATCCCCCTCGGTGAGCCACAGGCACTGGCCGGAATCATCGCCGAGCTTGCCGAAGCGAATGACATGGTCGTGTGTGTGGGGGCTGGCAGCATCACCAATTGGGCGAATTCCTTGCCAAGCGAGCTCGCCGCGATCTTCGCCGCCCGCCGCGGCCGCGCGCCTCACGCGACACGAGGGACCGGACGATGATGGCGCTGAAGCGGGAACCGGTTCGGCTCATCGAGCGGCTGCCCCCGGTGCGGGGACGCCTGACCGAGAATGCACCCCTCGACCGCATCACCTGGTTCAAGGTCGGCGGCCCCGCGGAAATCATGTTCCGCCCGGCCGATCAGGACGACCTCGTCTCCTTCCTCGCCGGCAAGCCTGCGGAGGTTCCGGTGACGGTCATCGGCGTCGGCTCGAATCTGCTGGTGCGCGACGGAGGCGTGCCGGGCGTGGTGATTCGTCTCGGACGGGATTTCGCGGAAATCCGCGTCGCGGAAGAGGAGGTATCCGCCGGCGCCGCGGCTCTCGATCTCAACGTCGCGCTGGTCGCAGCCGAGTCGTCGCTCGCCGGGCTCGAATTCCTCTCGGGCATTCCCGGGACGATCGGCGGCGCATTGCGCATGAATGCCGGCGCTTACGGGTGCGAAATCAAAGACGTCATCGTCGAAGCCGAGGCGATCGACTCCCGTGGCAGCATTCACCGGCTGAGGCCCGACGAGCTCGGTCTTACCTATCGCCACAGCGCGATTCCCGAGGAATGGATATTCACCGCAGCCCGCCTCGCGGCAGCGCGCGGCGAGCGGCAGGCGATCGCCCGGCGCATGGCGGAGATCCAGAAGTCGCGGGAGGAAAGTCAGCCGATCCGCAGCCCGACGGGCGGCAGCACCTTCGCCAATCCGAGCGATCCGGCGGCGCAGGGACGCAAGGCGTGGCAGCTCATCGAGGCAGCCGGGTGTCGCGGCCTGCGGCGCGGCGGCGCCATGGTTTCCGAGAAGCACTGCAATTTCCTCATCAATACGGGAAGTGCTACCGCCGCCGATCTCGAGGATCTGGGCGAGGAGGTGCGTCGCCGCGTGCGTGAATCAAGCGGCGTCGAGCTGCGCTGGGAAATTCGTGTGATCGGTGTGCGGGGCCGGAGCGCGACGTCGGTCGAGAGGATGCCATGAGCCGACACGTCGCCGTCTTGATGGGGGGGTGGTCGAGCGAGCGCGAGGTCTCCCTCGTGAGCGGCAGGAGCTGTGCCAAGGCCCTCGCGGAAGCAGGATATCGCGTCACGGAGATCACGGTCGAGCGCGACCTCGGGAAATTGCTCAAGTCCATCGAGCCGCACCCCGATGTCGTCTTCAACGCCCTGCATGGCCGTTGGGGCGAGGACGGCTGCATCCAGGGCGTGCTCAACGTCCTTGGCATTCCATATACCCACTCGGGCCTGCTCGCCTCCGCCGTCGCGATGAACAAGCCGATGGCGAAGCGCCTCTTCGAGGCGGCAGGGATTCCCTGCGCCGAGGGGAAGGTCGTGCATCGCGAAGAGGTGCTGGCAGGCGATGTGATGCCGCGCCCCTATGTGGTGAAGCCGATCGCCGAGGGCTCCAGCGTCGGAGTCCGTATCGTCAAGTCCGGTGATAACGCGCTTCCATTCGAGCGCAACGCTTGGCCGTTCGGCGACGAAGTCCTGGTCGAGCGCTATATCCCCGGGCGCGAGCTCACCGTGTCGGTGATGGGCGACCGGGCATTGGCCGTCACCGAGCTCCGCCCGCATACGGGGTTCTACGACTACGCCGCCAAATATACCGAGGGGAAGACGACGCATCTCGTTCCCGCCCAGGTCTCCGACGACGTCATTCGCGCCTGCCAGGACTACGCGCTGCGCGCGCATCGGACGATCGGCTGTCGTGGGGTTAGTCGCGCCGATTTTCGCTACGACGATCGCCTCGAGGGCGCCAGCGGCGTGTACCTTCTCGAGATCAATACCCAGCCGGGCATGACGCCCCTCTCCCTGGTGCCCGAGCAAGCCGCCTATCTCGGGATTTCCTTCGTGGAGCTCGTCGCATGGATGGTGGAGAACGCCGCATGCGACACCTGAGCGCCCCGTCCCTGCCTCCCGCCCGCCCGCGCTGGCGTCGTCCATCGGTCCGGCGCTATCGCATGGCGCTGCGCTATGGTGCGGCGCTCCTCACGGCCGCGTGCCTTGGCGGAAGCGGCTTCTGGCTCTGGCATAGCGGCACTGCCGCGCAAGCCTATGGGCTCGCCCTCAACAGCGCCGTCGAGATGACCGCCCAGTTGGGCCTGCAAGTCGAGGACGTGCTCGTCGAAGGACGCAAAGAAACCCGCGCCGACGCGATCCTGGCAGCGCTGGATGTGAAGCGGGGCGCTCCGCTCCTCGCCGTGGATCTCGCCGCGGCCAAGGCACGACTCGAGGCGCTGCCCTGGGTGCGGAAGGCATCGCTTGAGCGTCGCTGGCCCCGGCTTCTCTACGTGAAGATCGAGGAGCGCACGCCGCTCGCGCTCTGGCAGCACGGCGGCGTGATCGGCTTGATCGATCGAGACGGAAAGGAGATCAAGGGCGCCGACATCCACCGCTTCAGTCAACTGCCGATGGTTGTTGGCGAAGGTGCTCCGGAACACGCCTCGATGCTTCTCGACATGTTCGCCCGATGGCCCGCCGTGGCGCGCCATGTCGCCGCCGCGGTGTGGGTCGGTGATCGGCGCTGGAACCTGCACCTCCAGGAGGGCATCGATGTGCGCCTTCCCGAATCCGATGCCGAGGCGGCATTCGGCCGGTTGGCCGCGCTCGAGGCCAAGGATCACCTCTTCGCGCGCGATATCGTGATGATCGACCTTCGCCTACCGGACCGCGTCATCGTGCGGCTGTCGCCGGAAGCGGCGCAACATCTGGCCAAGCCGGGAAAGAACACATGATCAATCACGTCGAGCTTTGATCGAGGAGCTGGGGGAGTCGTGAAGAGGGGATTGCCAAAGCCACGCAGCGGTCTCGTCGCCGCGCTCGATATCGGCACGACCAAGGCCTGTTGCTTCATCGCCCAGATCGAGGGGGACAACATCCGGGTCGTGGGAATCGGGCACCAGAAATCGCGGGGACTGCGCGCGGGCGCCATCGTCGATATGGATGCCGCAGAGGAGTCGATCCGCGGCGCCGTCCATGCCGCCGAGCAAATGGCCGGCGAGACAATCCGCGATGTCTTCGTCAATCTTTCCTGCGGCTCGCCTGCATCGCAGACCGTTGCCGTCGAAGTGGCGATTGCAGGCCACGAGGTCGGGGATGCCGATCTCCGCCGGGTGCTTGGGCAAGGTTACTTGCTGAACGGCGGGAATGACCGCGAGATCATCCATTCGATCCCCGTCAGCTACACGATCGACGGCAGCCGCGGCATTCGGGATCCGCGCGGCATGTATGGCGAGCGGCTCGGCGTCAACATGCACGTCGTGAGCGCGTCCGCGGGCCCGGTCCGCAATCTCAAGACCTGCGTCGCCCGGTGCCATCTCGATCTCCGCGCCCTTGTCGTGTCGCCCTACGCCGCCGGCCTCTCCTCGCTCGTCGAGGACGAGACCGACCTCGGCGTCACCTGCATCGATATGGGCGGCGGCAGCACGTCGATCTCCGTCTTCTTCGACGGTGAGGTGGTTTATACCGAGTGCATCCCCATCGGCGGGCAGCACGTCACCAGCGACATCGCACGGGGACTCTCGACACCTGTCATCCACGCGGAGCGCATGAAGACGCTCTACGGAAGCGCGCTCTCGACTTCGGCCGACGAGCGCGAGGTGATCGACGTACCCCAGGTCGGCGAGGACGAGCATGCGGTTCCCAATCACGTGCCGAAATCGATCCTGGTCGGGATCATTCAGCCGCGCATCGAGGAGACTCTGGAGCTGGTGCGCTCGCGCCTCGAGGCGAGTGGCTTCGACCGCGTTGCCGGCCGGCGCGTCGTGCTGACGGGTGGGGCAAGCCAGCTTCAAGGTCTGCGCGAGATCGCGACGCTGATCCTCGACAAGCAGGTGCGCATGGGCCGGCCGCTCCGCATCGGAGGCCTGGCCGATGCCACAGCCGGGCCGGCCTTCGCGACCTGCGCCGGGCTCCTTCAATACGCGGTGACGCGGTTCTCCGATTCGTCGCAGCGCCCACGGCGCTCGGAGGAGGCGCCGAACGGCGTGCTCGGTCGCATTGGAGACTGGCTGCGCGAGAATCTATGACGCGATCGCCGGCCGCGCCGTCGCGGCCGGATGTTTGTCGCAAGGGCGGAATCCGACGGCAGGTACGAACGTTACGGATGTTTCTCGGAACCGGAGGCTGTTATGACCATCAACCTATCCATCCCTGACAAGGAGCGTGAACTCAAGCCACGGATCGTGGTCGTCGGCGTCGGCGGCGCCGGTGGGAACGCCGTCAATAACATGATCACCGCCAATCTCGAGGGCGTCGAATTCCTTGCCTGCAATACGGATGCGCAGGCGCTGACGCTGTCCAAGGCGGATCGCCGCATCCAGCTCGGCCTTGGCGTGACCCAGGGCCTCGGTGCCGGCTCGCGCCCCGATATCGGTCGCGCCGCCGCCGAAGAGGGCCTCGAGGAGATCCTCGACTATCTCGACGGCGCCCATATGGTGTTCATCACCGCTGGCATGGGCGGCGGCACCGGCACCGGTGGTGCCCCGGTGATCGCCCGCACCACTCGCGAGCGCGGCATTCTCACCGTCGGCGTGGTCACCAAGCCTTTCCACTTCGAGGGGCAGCACCGCATGCGGATCGCCGAGCAGGGGATCGAGGAGCTGCAGCAATACGTCGACACGCTCATCATCATCCCCAACCAGAACCTCTTCCGTGTGGCAAACGAGAAGACCACCTTCGCCGACGCCTTCAAGATGGCGGACGACGTGCTTTATTCAGGCGTCCGCGGCGTCACGGATCTCATGGTGATGCCGGGCCTCATCAATCTCGATTTTGCCGATATCCGCACGGTCATGGGCGAGATGGGCAAGGCCATGATGGGCACGGGCGAAGCGGAAGGCGAGCGGCGCGCCCTCGACGCCGCCGAGGCTGCGATCTCCAACCCGCTTCTCGACGACGTGTCGATGAAGGGCGCGCGCGGCGTCCTCATCAACATCACCGGTGGCATGGACATGACGCTCTTCGAGGTCGACGAGGCGGCCAATCGCATCCGGGACGAGGTCGATCCCGAAGCCAACATCATCTTCGGCTCGACCTTCGATGAGGCGCTCAACGGCCGCGTCCGAGTCTCCGTCGTCGCAACGGGAATCGACGCGGCGATCGCTCAGCAGCCAAAGCCTGCGCGCCCGGTCCTGGTCAGTGAGCGGCCCGCTCCCCGGGTTGCAGCGGCAGCGACGGCCGGCGAGGCTATCCGCGTGCTCCGCGCCGCAGCGGCCGAATCTCATCCGGCGCCGGTACCGCAGCCGGTGGAGGCGACTGCCGCTCCCGCCATCCCGCCAACCCCGCAACCTGCCCCGCTGTCGGCAGCACCGGTCGGAACGGTTTCCGCCGCGAGGACGGCTGCGACTGGTCCGGCGATCTCGGAGTCACTCCCCCTTGACCAGCCGTTTCTCGCGCCGCGTCCCCTCGACCGCGCGGCTCCGGCGGATATCGCCGCACCGGCCCCGGTCGCGGCGGAGCCGGCCGCCACACCCGCCGCCGAGCCGCGCAAGGCCAAGCGTGGCTACAGCCTGTTCAAGCGGGTGACCGGAAGCGTGCGCAGCCATGCCGAGCCGCAGCCGGAGCCGGCGAGCCTGATCCAGCCGCGGCTGGGCGGTCTCGACCCGAGTGATCGCCTGCCCATGTCGAAGGGAGAGGACGATCTTCTCGAGATTCCGGCCTTCCTTCGCCGGCAGGCCAATTGACCGCAACCCTCTGAACGGCGCCGGAATTCAGGGTAACATTCGGTAACAAAAGGTGATTTGAGTGCTCCGGGACAGCTTGGTAGACAGGCCGACGGAGCACTCAACCGCCGGTGCGCAGTGGTGGGTTCAGCCGAGCGATTCATGGCTAATCGAGCAGCAAATCGATCACCGGCAAATCGTAAAGATGGAGAGGAGAAAATTCTCCAGCGTACCCTGAAGACGCCGATCAGCTGTTCGGGCATTGGCTTGCATTCGGGCCAGAAAGTCACCATGACGCTCGTTCCCGCCGAGCCGAATACCGGCATCGTGTTTCGGCGGACGGATCTGCGCGGCGACAAGACCGAGATTCCCGCATCCTGGCGTCACGTCGTGGATACGCGGATGTGCACGACGCTCGGGATCGAGACATCAGGCCGGCATGGTCAAGTGCGGGTTGCTACGGTCGAGCATCTGCTGGCGGCCGTGGCGGGCTGCCACATCGATAACCTCACCGTCGAGCTGGACGGGCCCGAAGTGCCGGTGATGGACGGCAGCTCGGCGCCGTTCGTCTTCCTCATGGATTGCGCCGGCACTACCGAGCAGAACGAGCCCCGGCGCGCCATTGAAATCCTGAAAGCCGTAAAGGTCGGCGACCGGGAGGCGCATGCCTCGATCGTGCCGAGTCATGAGTTTTCGGTGAGCTTCGAGATTGATTTTGAGGCGGCTGCGATCGGGCGGCAGGAATATTCGGTATCGCTCGAGAACGGCGCGTTCAAGAGCGATATCGCACGAGCCCGGACCTTCGGCTCGATGTCGGAGGTCGACCGGCTTCGCGCCGCGGGCCTCGCGCGCGGCGGCTCGCTCGAGAACGCCGTCGTGGTCGACGGCGAGCGCGTCATCAACCCGGAAGGCCTTCGCTACGAGGATGAGTTCGTCCGTCACAAGGTCCTCGATGCCGTCGGCGACCTGATGCTGGCGGGCGGCCCCATCCTCGGTCATTTCCATGGCTTCCGTTCCGGCCATGGCATGCACAACAAGCTGCTGAGAACCCTTTTCGCAGACGACACCGCTTGGCGTCCGATCGAAATCCGCCCGCGAGCCTCGTCCACCGAGATTCGCCATAGGATGGCCGCCTCCGCGTGAGCCCCGCGCCGGCATCGAGGCGCGCCGCGGCCTGAACTGCGGCGCTTTTTCGTTCGGCGCCCGGCGAGAAATCTATGGGATGGCGGCGCTTCGTGCTATAAGGAGGCCACCAATGGCCGGCGCGGGGGGATTCTCGATCGCGCGGACGTGGATTTCACAAGCATCGTTGTCGAGCCGGATCGTTGTTGTGGGCGATGAAGGGACTTCGGCATAGCCTTTCCTGGGTGTTCGTTCTCTGCATGATGGCGCTGGCGGCCGTCGCACTTGCCGCCTGCTCCTCGGACGATAAGGAGAAGGACACCTATGTGGAGAAGCCGGTCAATACCCTCTATAACGCCGGCATGGATGCGCTTTCCGAGCGCCGCTACAAGGAGGCCGCCAAACAGTTCGATGAGGTTGAGCGCCAGCATCCCTATTCGATGTGGGCCACGAAGGCCCAGCTCATGGCCGCCTATGCGCTCTATCAGGACAACAATTACCAGGACGCGATCAACGCGCTGAACCGCTTCATACAGCTCCATCCCGGCAATCGGGACATCGCCTACGCCTATTATCTGAAGGCGCTTTCCTATTACGAGCAGGTAACCGACGTCGAGCGCGACCAATCGAATGCCGAGCAGGCTCTCGCCTCCCTCCAGGAGCTCGTGCGGCGCTTCCCCGATAGCCCCTATGCCAGGGATGCGCGTCAAAAGATCGATCTCGTGAACGACCATCTCGCCGGTAAGGAGATGGAGGTGGGGCGCTTCTACGAGAGCCGCGGTCAGTATCTCGCCGCGATCAACCGCTTCCGCACCGTCGTCGACAAATATCAGACCACCTCCCAAGTTCCCGAGGCGCTGGAGCGACTGGTGGAAAGCTATATGGCCCTCGGCATCGTCGACGAGGCCCGCAAGACGGCGGCGGTCTTGGGCTACAACTACCCGCGTAGCCAGTGGTATATCGACAGCTACGATCTCGTCGAGAACGTCCACACCAATCGGAAGACCGGTGCCGAGACCAAGAACGACGACTCTCTGCTCGCCAAAGCCTGGAACACAATCAATATCTTTTAGAGGATGCTCCTCAGCCTCTCGATCCGGGATGTCGTGCTGATCGACCGGCTGGATCTTTCCTTCCATCCCGGGCTTTGCGTATTGACGGGCGAGACGGGTGCGGGCAAATCCATCCTGTTGGACGCGCTCGGGCTGGCGCTTGGCGCGCGCGCCGACGCCGCCCTCGTGCGGCATGGCGCAACCCAAGCGAGCGTGACGGCGGCTTTCGAGCCGGCGCGCGACCATGCCGCCTGGGGGCTGCTCGCCGAGCAAGGCATCGCGGAGGACGAGCCCTTGGTGTTGCGCCGCGTTCTCGCCGCCGACGGTCGCAGCCGTGCTTTCGTCAATGAGCAGCCGGTAACCGTTGGCTTTTTGCGCCAACTCGGCGATACGCTCGTGGAAATCCAGGGGCAGCTCGACCAGCACGGCCTGCTCGATCCCGCCACCCATCGCGCCGCGCTCGACGCTTTTGGAGGCCATGCCGCTGAATTGGAGCGGCTGCGCAAGGTCTACACCGAATGGCGTGAGGCGGAGGCCGCGCGGGCGCGTTTCGAAGCAGAAGTCGAAGCGGCGCGGCGCGACGAGGAGACGCTTCGCCACGCCGTCGACGAATTGGACAGGCTCGCGCCGCAGCCGGGCGAGGAGGCGCAGCTCGCGGAGGAGCGTATGCTTCTCATGCACCGCGAGAAGATCGTCGAATCCCTCAACGGCACTCTCGCCCTCTTGATGGGCGAAGGTGGGGGCCGCGGCGACGGCGCCGAGCAGCAGCTGCGCAGCGCTCGTCGACTGATCGAGCGCGCCGCCGAGAAAGCGGGGGGACGGCTTGATGCGGCACTCGCAGCACTCGACCGCGCCAGTCTCGAGCTGGGCGAGGCCTTGGCCGGCTTGCAGACCTTCGGGAGCGGCCTCGACACGGAACCGGGGCGGCTTGCCGCGGTCGATGAGCGGCTTTATGCGCTGCGGGATACAGCACGCAAGCACCGGGTATCGACCGAGGCGCTGCCGAGCCTCCGTGGGGCCCTAGCCGCGAAGTTGGCCGCGATCGACGAGCGCAGCGGTGCCCGGGCCCGAATCGAAGCCGCGGCAACCGAGACGCGGGCGGCCTATACCGCCGCGGCCGAGGCTCTTTCCAAGTTGCGCGCGCGCGCGAGCCGGCGGCTTGACCGCGCGATCGCCGACGAGCTACCGCCGCTGAGGCTCGAAAAGGCACGGTTTCAGACAATGATCGAGCCGCTCCCGGAAAGCGACTGGGGTCCCAATGGCACGGAGCGCGTCGGCTTCACCGTGGCGACCAATTCCGGGGCACCGCTCGGGCCGATCGCCAAGATCGCTTCGGGCGGCGAATTGGCGCGGTTCATGCTGGCGCTCAAGGTGGTGCTTTCGCGCGCCGGTACCGCTCCCACGCTCGTCTTCGACGAGGTCGACAGCGGCATCGGCGGCGCCACGGCAGCGGCAGTGGGCGAGCGTCTCGCGCGACTGGGGCGGGAATTGCAAGTCCTCGTCGTGACGCATTCCCCGCAAGTGGCCGCGCGCGGCGCCCACCACTGGCATGTCGCGAAGAGTGAGGCCGGAAACGGCAAGCACGCCAAAACCGTTACCACGGTCGAAGAGCTTGCTGCGGCCGCCCGCCGCGAGGAGATCGCCAGGATGCTCTCCGGCCGCCAGATAACGGACGAGGCGCGAGCCGCGGCCGACAGATTGATCGCTGGCAACGCGATCTGAGAGGCTCCTCATGAGCAAGACGCTGCACGACATCGCGGTGGAAAACCTTACCCCGGCCGAGGCCAAGCGAGAACTCGAGCACCTCGCCGCCGAGATCGCGCACCATGACCGACTCTACTACCAAAAGGCCGCGCCGGAGATTTCGGACGCCGCCTATGACGCCCTGCGACGCCGCAATGATGATATCGAGGCGCGCTTCCCCGACCTCGTGCGCGCCGACAGCCCGTCGCAGCGAATCGGGGCGGCACCGGCCGGCGGCTTCGCCAAGGTCACCCACAGCAAGCCGATGCTCTCGCTCAACAACGCTTTCTCTGAGGCGGAGGTCCACGAGTTCATGTCGCGGATGCGCCGGTTCCTGGGCTTGGCCGAGGGCGATCCCGTCGAGCTCGTCGGGGAGCCCAAGATCGATGGATTGTCGGTCGCCGCACGCTACGAGAACGGGCGCTTCGTCCAGGGTGCGACCCGGGGCGACGGCGTCACCGGCGAGGACATCACCGCCAATTTGCGCACAGTGCAGGGCGTGCCCGAGCGTCTGCACGGCCGCAATCTGCCCGACGTGATCGAGGTGCGCGGCGAGGTCTATATGACCAAGGCCGATTTCCTCAAGCTCAACGAGCAGCAGGAGAAAGACGGCAAGCCACCCTTCGCCAACCCTCGCAACGCCGCAGCCGGCTCCTTGCGCCAGCTCGATCCCCGCATCACGGCTTCGCGCCGGCTTTCGGCGTTCTTCTATGCAGGCGGCGTGATCAGCAATCTGCGCGCCAAGAGCCAATGGGCGTTTCTCGAATGGCTGAACACTCTCGGATTTCCCACCAACCCGCTCGCGAAACTCTGCCCCACCATCGAGGACGCGCTGGCCCTCTACCGCAGCATCGGCGAGAGCCGGGCGACGCTGCCTTACGATATCGACGGGGTCGTCTATAAGGTCAACCGCTTCGATCTCCAGGAGCGGCTCGGCATGGTGAGCCGTGCGCCGCGTTGGGCGCTGGCCCATAAATTCCCCGCCGAGCAGGCCGAGACCGTTCTCAAGGATATCTTCATCCAAGTGGGGCGGCGGGGAACGCTGACCCCGGTCGCAGATCTCGAGCCCATCACCGTCGGCGGCGTGGTCGTCTCGCGCGCGACGCTTCACAACGAAGACGAGATCCGGCGCAAGGACGTCCGTGTCGGCGACACGGTGATCGTGCAGCGCGCCGGCGATGTCATCCCGCAGATCGTCGGCGTCGTCACCGGCAAGCGCCCGAAGCATGCTCGCCCCTACGAATTCCCGCATCAATGCCCCATCTGCGGCAGCAAGGCCGTCCGCGAGGAAGGAGAGGCCGCGTGGCGCTGTACCGGCGGACTGATCTGCGCGGCCCAGGCGAAAGAGCGCCTGCGCCATTTCGTCTCGCGTGATGCCTTCGACATCGAAGGCCTGGGCCGCAAGCACATCGATGCTTTTTTCGAGGATGGGTTGCTCAAGAATCCCGTCGACATCTTCAAGCTTCACACGCGCAGGGACGAGATCGAAGCGCGTGCCGGTTGGGGCCGGCAATCGACCGAGAAGCTCCTGCGCGCCATTGACGAGCGCCGGACCATAAGCCTGGATCGCTTCATCTATGCTCTCGGCATCCCCCAGGTCGGCGAGGCGACGGCGCGTCTCTTGGCCAAGACCTACCGCTCCCTCACTACTTGGCGCAACGCGATGATGGCGGCGCAGGAGCGAAGCGGTGAAGCCTATCAGGATCTCATCTCGATCGAGGGCGTGGGGCCCTCCGTCGCCCAGGATATCCTCGATTTCTTCGCCGAGCGGCACAATCGCGAGGTTCTTGACGCCCTCGCGCGCGAGACGACCGTCGAGGACTTCACCGCCCCGAGGATACGGTCGCGGCTCGCAGGCAAGACCGTCGTCTTCACCGGCACGCTTGAGCGTATGACCCGCAACGAAGCCAAATCCCGCGCCGAAGCACTTGGCGCCACGGTCGCAGGCTCGGTCTCCCGCAAGACCGATTTCGTCGTCGTCGGCGCTGATGCAGGATCGAAAGCTGCGAAGGCGCGTGAACTCGGCGTGGAGATTTTGAGCGAAGCGGATTGGCTGACGCTCATCGGCATGTAAGGCCGCATTCGGCCTTCCGCCTTCCGCGCCGTGACGCCTTACGCCGCTAGCGGTTGTGTCGCCCCTTCGAGCCAGCGATTGGCGTCCCGATCGAGGAGCGGAGCCAGGGTATCGCGGACGCGGGCATGGTAGGCATCGAGCCAGGCGATCTCGCCTGCCGTCATGAGGTTCAGCTCAATGAGGTCGCGATCGATCGGCGCGAGGGTCAGCGTCTCGAAACACATCATCCGCCGCTCCGCTCCCGCGCCTTTGTCGGCAGCCCTGACGGCGACCAGGTTCTCGATGCGAATGCCATATTCGCCGGGCTTGTAATAGCCGGGCTCGTTCGAGACGATCATGCCGGGGCGCAGCGCCACGGTATTCGGGACCTTCGAGATGCGCTGCGGCCCCTCATGGACGCCGAGATAGCTCCCCACTCCATGGCCCGTGCCATGATCGTAGTCGAGCCCTGCCTGCCAGAGAGAATGGCGCGCCAGGACATCGAGCTGGGAGCCTGAAGTGCCTTCGGGGAATTGCGTCGTTGCGAGCGCGATATGGCCCTTGAGCACACGGGTGAAGCGATTGCGCATCTCCCCATTGGGGACACCGATTGCGAGCGTTCGCGTGACGTCGGTCGTGCCGTCGAGATACTGCGCTCCGGAATCGACGAGGAAGAGCGTCCCCGGCTCGATTTGCCGATCCGTGGCCGCGCTGACGCGGTAATGGACCACGGCCCCATCGGGGCCGGCGCCTGCGATGGTCGGAAAGCTGAGGTCCCGAAAGTGCTCGCCCTCTCGCCGGAACGCGGCGAGGCGCTCGGCGGCCGCCATTTCCGTGAGTCCCCCCTTCACCGCTTCCCTCTTGATCCAGGCGAGGAAGCGCGTGAGCGCCGCACCGTCGCGGCGATGAGCTGCGCGGATGCCTTCGAGCTCGACAGGGTTCTTGCAGGCCTTGGGGAGTGCGCAAGGATCCGCTCCTCTGACCAGCTCCGCCCCCGCCTGCTTCAGCCGGTCGGTCACGAAGGCCGGGACCGTGCCCGGGTCCACCAGGATCCGCCGGCCTTCTGCGCCGAGCCGATCGAGCGCGGCGGGAAAGGAGTCGCGGGGCACCGTCCGCACCGCGTTGCCCAGATGCTCAGCGAGCGGCGGCGAAAGCTTGCGCAAGTCGCAGAACAGCTCCACGGAACCGTCCACGCGGGCCACGGCGAAGCTCAACGGCAGAGGCGTGTGCGGCACGTCGGCGCCGCGGATATTGAGAAGCCAGGCGATCGAGTCGGGCGCGGTCAATACCACAGCGTCGATCTTTTCGACGGCGAGGCTCGCACCGAGCTCTGCGCGCTTTTCCGCCGCACTTCGTCCCGAGAAGCGCAGCGGATGCGGCACAATCGGCGAGATCGGGGCCGGCGGCTGGTCGCTCCAGACGGCGTCGACGGGATTGCGTGCGCAAGGCTCAAGGCAGGCGCCCGCCTTTACGGCCGCCGCGGCGTAGCGCTCGATTTCGCCGGGCGTATGAAGCCAGGGGTCGTAGCCAAGGCGCGCTCCCGGCGGAAGGTTGGCCGTGATCCAGGTTGCGGGCGGATCGTCGACGAGATGGCGCGCTTCGTAGAGGCCGGCCTCGGTTTCGGCGCGGACCTGGAGCGTGTAGCGGCCGTCGACGAATATTGCCGCTTTCTCGGCGAGGACGATGGCGAGTCCCGCCGAGCCGGTGAAGCCAGTGAGCCAAGCCAGCCGCTCGGCGCACGATGGCACATATTCGCCCTGATGCTCATCGCCGCGCGGGACGATGAAGCCGGCGAACCCCTGTTGCGCAAGCTCGCGCCGGAGCAAGACGAGTCGCTTCGCCGGCGAGGGGCGGCGCTCTAGAGCCGCCGCTTGCGCCTGCCTCATCTCCGCCTCGAGTGCCAGAAGCTGCGCCGCGACCGCTGCGTCGAGGCGCGGTGCGACGAGTTGCAACCACCCCTGCCGATCCACCGCCGGAGGCGCCGCGGCGATCCCCGCCACGAGACCGCGAATCGCCGTCACATCGGCGGGGATGCCGTGCTGCGCCAAAAGGCGCCCAAGCGCCTCATCTCCTTCATAGATCCGATGATGGTCGAGCACGCTTCCCTCGCTTGTCGCCGGTGGCTCGAAGCTAGGTCCGGGCTCATGGCGCGACAAGACATTTCTCAGCAACGACACCCGCGCGCTGGCGGTGCTTTGCTGCTTTGCAGAAACGATGTATTGTGCGATGCAGCACAACAGTGCGGAGCGCTGATTGGAGATAAAAAAATGTGTCTCGTTCAGCCTCTCCCCCATCGCTGAGCACACATTCATAAATCTTATTTATTCATTCATGATATCAACAAAGTAAATTGATCTGGCGCGCTCCGGATCGGACTCATAGATACGCATTTTTTACATTTATATGATTTAAACCATGCGACACTTGCAATACTGCGATGCACAAAGACCACTGCCGTAGCAGCCTTCGGGCTCCTATCTTCTCGCTGGAGCGCGGGCGTTCCTGGGCGCCCCCGCATTTGAGAAACAAGCCCAGGTGTCAAAGGAATACGACGATGACTGCGAACACCACCGAGCTCTCCACCCTGAATGTCAGTCAACTGGTTGATCGCTACATTCTGAAGCCACTTGCCGTTTGGCGTGCGCGGCGGGCCGCCTATGAGGAGCTCATGTCGCTCGACGACCACATGCTTGCCGATATCGGCATCTCGCGCGGGGAGATCCCGGGCATCGTTACCGGTGCGATTCAACCCCGTCGCGCAACGAACGAGAATCGGCCGCAGCGCGCAGCCTAACCTCGGTCTCGCCTGCCGGGTCCCCGAGCATGGCTGCCTGATTCTTGATTTTGCCCGATTTCCGAGCAATATGGCGCCATGCGATGCGGAGGACTTCGGCGCGGAGGCAGGGACGGCAGGCTCGGATGGCTCGCCGCTGCGGCGAGCCTTCTCCTAGCCTGTCATCCGGTCGCAGCGATGGCACCCAACCGGGCAGCGGAGCCGATCGTCCCGGAATTGCCGACGCGGCCCCCAATCGTGGAAATTACCCCCGTTCTTTCCGAGCTCTCCGAGGGCGCCACGCCTGAGCTGCCGCCGCTGCCGGCCGTCAGCACGCCATCGACGGCCGTCGCGAAGGCCGGCGACCAGCCGCTCCGCTTCGCCGTACCGAAGTCCAACATCACCTTGGCGCCGCAGCTTCGCCTCGATGGCGGCATCAGCAGCAATCCGCTTGACGTCCCCGGGGCGCCGCCGCAGCAGCCGGGCCTCAATCCCACACCGGGCTTGGCCGCGACGATGGATCTGGGCGCGGTCACTTTGGGAACACAGCTCAACCGCCCGCTCCGGACCTCCGATAGCCGTTTCGCGCCCGATGGCCGCCCCATCAGCAGCCAACCCAATGTGGGCCTCGATCTCAAGCTGAAATTCTGACGACGCTCTTGCCTATCAATCCCCGGGGATCGGCCGCCTGGCGAGGATGATCGTCGCCCAGGAGCCGACCGGGATTCGCGCCGTGAGGGCCAATCCCTGCGCCCGATAGGCCGCGATCACGCTTGGCGCCTGTTCCACGAGCACTCCCGACAGCACCAGCCGGCCTCGCGGCGCCAGGGCCGCGGCGAGGCGGGGCGCGAGCTTTTCAAGAGGGCGCGCCAGGATGTTGGCGACGATGAGGTCGTGGCCGCTGCGGCGCCGCAGGCGCCGCGCCTTCATGCCATCGCTGATGATCGCCCTCACCCGTGGCGCCACCTGGTTTCGTCGCGCATTCGCCGCGGTGACGCGAATGGCGACGGGATCGATGTCGGCGGCCGTCACTGTGACGCGCCAAAGCCGCGCCATGGCGATCGCGAGAATCCCGGAGCCGCAGCCGAGATCGAGGGGGCGCTGGAAGCGGCGCCGCCGCGCGAGGCGATCGAGGGCGAGGAGGCAGCCCCGCGTCGACTCATGGGTGCCGCTGCCGAAGGCGAGGCCCGCATCGAGCAGGATGCGGATGCGGCCGGGCGACACATCCCCTGTGAAATAAGCGCCATAGACGAAGAAGCGCCCGGCCTCAACCGGCGGAAACTGACGGCGATTCTCGGCGAGCCAATCCCGTTGCGGCAGCGGCTCGATGACCAGCGCCGGTGCGGGAATGCCCGCGACTGCCGCAGCGAGCGCCAGTTGCAAATTCAAAGTCGCCCGGTCCGGAGCCTCGGCCAGTAGCAGCTCGAAGCGCCAGCGACTTCCCTCGGCCGCCTCGAAGCAGGTGAAGGCGTCGGTCAACTCGGCGGCGAGGGGAGCGAAGAGATCGCCCGCTTCTTTCGGCACTTCGAAGGCAAGCGTCCAGGCCGTCTCGACCATGCTCAGAGGCCGGCGACGAAGCTCGCGACCACCATCTTCTCTCCAGCGCGATCGAAGGCGATGCGCAGCTTGTCGCCGTCGACGGCCAGGACGTTGCCGTTGCCGAACTTCTGGTGAAACACGCGATCGCCGACGGCGAAGCGCTGCGCCGGCTGCTCCTCGCGCACCGGGCGGGCCTTGCCATCGATGACGAGATCATGGGGTCGCCCCCGAGTAGCCGCGGCATAGCCATAGCCGTGCCTCGCCTCGCGCAGCGCGGCGTGCTCCCGGTCATAGCTGCCGTAAAGCCCCGGCTGGGCCTCCACCTCGACCCGCTCCTTCGGCAGCTCGTCGATGAAGCGCGAGGGAATGGCGCTTTGCCATTGGTTATGGACCCTGCGATTGGCGGCGAAGGAGATGAAGACGTGCTGACGCGCCCGGGTGAGCCCGACATAGGCGAGACGCCGCTCCTCCTCGAGGGCGGACATCCCGCCCTCGTCAAGGGCGCGCTGATGGGGAAACAGCCCCTCCTCCCATCCGGGCAGGAACACCACGTCGAACTCCAAGCCCTTGGCGGCGTGGAGCGTCATCAGATTGACCTGGTCCCCCGCCTCGGCCTCGTCATTCTCCATGACGAGGCTGACATGCTCGAGAAAGCCTTCGAGATTCTCGAACGCCTCGAGGGCGGAGACGAGCTCCTTCAGGTTCTCGAGCCGGCCCGGCGCCTCCGCCGATTTGTCGTTCTGCCACATCGCCGTGTAGCCGGACTCATCGAGCACGGTCTCGGCGAGCTCCATATGACCGACCGCGGATTTGAGCGCGCGCCAGCGGCTGAAATCCTCGATCAAGCCCTTAATCGCGCTACGCGATTTCGGCTTGAGCTCGTCGGTTTCGCAAAGGCGCCCCGCGGCGGCGACAAGCGAGAGGCCCTGGGCGCGAGCGAGGCGGTGGACCGCCTGCATCGTCGAATTGCCGATGCCCCGGCGCGGCAGGTTGACGATGCGCTCGAAGGCGAGGTCGTCGTCGGGCTGGGCGATGACGCGGAGATAGGCGACGGCGTCGCGGATTTCCTGGCGCTCGTAGAAGCGCAAGCCGCCCACGACCTTGTAAGGCACGCCGATGGTGAGGAAGCGCTCCTCGAACTCGCGGGTCTGGAAGCCGGCGCGCACCAGGATCGCCAGGGCGCCGAGGCGATGGCCCCGGTGGTGAAGCGCCTCGATCTCCTCGGCGATGGCGCGCGCCTCCTCCTCGCCGTCCCAGAAGCCGCGGATGCGGAGCGGCGCCCCCGCCTCGCCCTCGGTCCACAGGGTCTTGCCGAGACGGCCCTCGTTATGGGCGATGAGGTGGGAGGCAGCGGCGAGGATATGCCCCGTCGAGCGGTAGTTCTGCTCGAGGCGGATGATGCGCGCGCCGGGGAAATCCTTCTCGAAGCGCAGGATGTTGCCGATCTCCGCCCCCCGCCAGCTATAGATCGACTGGTCGTCGTCGCCGACGCAGCAGATGTTCTTGTGCTTCTGGGCGAGTAGGCGCAGCCAGAGATATTGCGCGACGTTGGTGTCCTGATACTCGTCGACGAGGAGGTATTTGAGGCGCCGCTGATACTCCTCGAGCACCTCCGGCCTTTGGGTGAGGAGCGTGAGCCCGTGGAGCAGGAGATCGCCGAAATCGCAGGCGTTGAGCGTGCGCAGCCGCTCCTGGTACTGGGCGTAGAGCTCGAGGACGCGGCCGCCGGCGAGCTCGCCGCCATCGCCCGGCGGCACCCGCTCCGGCGTCAGGCCGCGATCCTTCCAGCGCTGGAAGACGGCGAGGATGGCGCGCGCGGGCCAGCGCTTGTCGTCGACATTCTCGGCCTCGAGAAGCTGCTTGACGAGGCGGGTCTGGTCGTCGGTGTCGAGGATGGTGAAATTGGGCTTGAGCCCGGCCGCCTCGGCGTGGCGGCGCAGGATGCGCGCGCCGAGGGCGTGGAAGGTGCCGAGCCAGAGCCGGTCGACGGGCATGCCGACGAGGCGCTGGATGCGCTCCTTCATCTCCCGCGCCGCCTTGTTGGTGAAGGTGACGGCCATCACCTCCCAGGGCCGCGCCAGGCCCTGGTGGAGGATATGGGCCAGGCGCGTGGTGAGCACGCGAGTCTTGCCGGTGCCGGCCCCGGCGAGCACCAGCACGGGGCCCTCGGTCGCCAGCACGGCCATGCGCTGGGCCTCGTTGAGCCCGTCGAGATAGGGGGTCGCGCGCGGCGCGCGCGCGGCCTTGGGCGCCGGCACCTCGACCTCGGGCAGCGCGAAGGGATCCTCGAAGGGATCGGGAAGGGTATCGGACATCGTCTCCCTATATAGCACCTCCGCGCCGCAAGGGGGCGACGTTGGCATCCCCCCTTTCGCGTTTTTGGCGGAAAACCTGGATTCGAGGGGGGCGACATCAGGGGGCGACGTTGGCATCCCCCGGGCGGGCCTCACGCCAGGGGCACCAGGTCGAAGGCGATCGAGATGCGGCGCTCCGTCGAGCGGAACGGCACCGTGTTGTGGAAGAAATATCCGGGAAAGAGGAGCATGCGCCCCTCGTGCGGCTGGACGCGGCGGGTGATGGGGGCGGCGGCGCAGCGCAGCATCTCGGGCGGGCGGCCGAGCTCGAACCAGCCGGCCTCGCCCGGGCCCCCGGCGCGGACGATCTCGGGCAGGAGGGGGTAGTAGACGCCGCCGAGATAGCCGTCGAGATGGACATGGGGCACGAGATTGCCCTGCCCGGCGAGCCGCGTGGCCCAGGCGCGCAGGGTCCAGCGCGCGGGGAAATGGGCGAGGAAGGGATGGGCCGGCTCGCGCGGCACGGTTGCGAGATAGCGCGCGATCGCCTCGCGCATCATCGCCTCGAGGGCCGCCATCGGGCCCTTGGGCTCGGCCAGAAGCTCGCCGGTGATCTGGAGGGCCTCGTGGTGATAGGTGGGATCGTCCTTGGGCGGCACCGCGAGGGTCGGATGCGCCTCCACATGGCGCACCAGCGCGGCGTTGAGGGTGGCGACGCTGTCATGGCCGGGGGCCGCCTCGAAATCGACGACCTGGACGAAGCGGTCGAGATCGAGGAGGCCGCGCGCCGCGGCCGCATCCCCGGCCTCGTTGAGAGCGAGGGCCTTAAGCGCCATGGCATGGACGCTGCGCGGCTCGCTGCGCAGCCAGGCGTCGCAAAGCGCAAGCACGGTCTTGAACTCGCGCCGCTCGAAGAAGGCGTGCACGAGGAGGTCGAGGGCGGCAGGCCAGTTGGGCCGCAGCGCCAGCGCGCGGCGGAAGGCGGCGATGGCGGCGTCATGCCGGCCGAGCCGCTGCAATACCAGGCCGAGATCGCGCTCGGTCTCCGGGGTCGGCCGCAGCGCCAGCGCGCGCTCATAGGACTGCGCCGCTTCCTCGAGCCGGCCGAGGGAGAGCAGCACGCCGCCGAGATTGTGATGGGCCGCGACCAGATCCGGCTTGAGCGCGACCGCGCGCGCATATTCCGCCGCCGCTGCCTCGAGGCGGCCGAGGCGCTGCAAGGCATGGGCGAGGTTGTACTGGGCGCCGACGAAATCCGGCTTCCCCGCGATGGCCTGGCGATAGAGCGACACGGCCTCGTCGAGGCGGCCGAGCTCGGCGCACATCATGCCGGCGAAGCTGAGCACGTCGGGGCGCCCCGGCTGCACGGCGAGAATCTGTCGGCAGGCCTTGAGCGCAGGCTCGGGCTTGCCGGCCTTGGCATAGGCCATCGCCTGCTGCTGGAGCCACGGCACCGCCGCGGCACTGGGCGCGGCACCATCCGCCGCAGCGGATGCGGCGCTCGCGGGCCGCGTCGTCTCGCCCTGTCGTTGCCTCGGTGGCGCCATGTCGCGTCTGTCCTTCCGGGAGGGAGGCGGCGATTATGAAGCGCCGGCCAGAGCGGCGCAATCGCGATCGGCGGAGCCGTCACGCATCGGGCTCGCGCCGCAACGCACGCGCATAATCCTGGCCGCCATAGAGGATGCGCACGATGACGACCTCGGATTTCCGGACATGAAATACGATCGTCGCGCGCCGGCATGCTCGGGCGAGGATCCGCGAGGGCCTCGTTCACGCGCTGGCGCAGCCAGTCGTCGAGGGCCGCCTCTTCCCGATCGAGCGCGCGCACCGCGGCGCGCATGACCTCGCTCACCGAGGCATAGGCGCCGGACTTCACGCGCGCCTCGACATGCTCCTGAAGATCGCCCAGGGTGATTGTGATCGGGCGGCTCGTGCGCGGCATCGGCGCCGCTTCCTCTCCGATAAAGCGCGCCGTCGCTCTATGCCCGCCTGCGCCGCCGCAACAGGCCGAGTCCGATCAAGCCGCTCGCGAGGAGCGATAGCGTGGCGGGCTCGGGAACGGCCGCGGGAGTCGCGAAGCTGCCTGATTCGCCGCCGCCCCTGATCTCGTATGTGCAGTCGGTGCCGGTTGTCTGGCAGCCGGGGCCGGTCTCTGCGACCTCACCTGACGTCGTCGTAAATTGCTGGGCAAGGTCCAAGGATTCGCCCAATGGCATGACGAAGAAGCCGCCGTTAAAGATGTCGGTCCACAGAGTGTCCACGGTTCCCGAAAAGAGCCCTCCGCTGATGCCCGTAGAATTCTGGTCAAGCGGACCCGAAAGCGGTCCAGATTCGGTGGCGAGCAACACCAGGTTTGCGCCCGATGGCAGATTAATGACGGGGTTACCGGAGGCGCTGAACGTGTAGCTCGCCAGTCCATTGATCGTCGAATATTGATAGACGTTGGCGGTGAAACTGTCGTATGCGCCACAGAGGCCCGTCGAGCATGGGTTGAGGTGCAATGTGGCGTCAAATGTCGCGTAGATTCCATAGCCGCCCGGGCCAGTTGTATGGACCGTGCTCACCGGATTTCCGGACAAGGTAAAGCCCGTCAGCTCAACGAAGCCGCTTTCTGTGACGGACCCGGAGGGCGCCGGATTAGCTGGCACCTCGATGCGCGCCCAATTGTTGATCGAGAATTGATCGGCTGAGAAAGTCCCCGCCGTCGTGTTTCCTGTGGCCGAGGGATTCCATGTGATCACATCGGCCCACGCCTGCCCATGCACCATCGCCAGCACGCTCGCCGCCAGCACCGCAACCGCTACTCTCCCACCTCTCATGTAAACCACCCTCCCGACTCGAATTCGGCTCGAATTGCTCCCCACGCGCTGTGAAGCGTCCGCGCCTGCAAAGGCACGGTTTGCGGCTTGTTGTACAATTTTCGTGCCAAACGTTGTGCATCAAATGGTTAACCGGCCCCGCGCGGCGCCCCGGGCGAGAAGTGTAAAAAAATCCGATGAAACTTCTCGGTTCCCAGCCGAAAGCGTAAAAAATTCCGACGAAATTCCTCGGTTCTCAGCCGGCTATCATCTGTTCTTCGAGTTCATGGGCGAGCGCGCCGCGTCGACCGGTCTCAGGCGTCACCCGGTGATGGTATTCCCCGCCGCCTTCTGCCTCTCGCTGCCAACCGCGATCAGGCGCGGCGCGCCGCGCAGCAGATCTTTCCAATCAGGCACTTGCAGATTATACGTCAACGACGTATAAGCTCATAATGAATTTCGAGTACGACGCCGCCAAGGACGCGATCAATCGGGAAAGCACGGCGTATCGCTCGCCTTAGGCCGGGTCGTGATCGAAAATCGGCTCGGAGACGTACTCGATCCTCGCGACTATGGCGAAGTGCGTCGCATTGCTTACGGACTGGTGGAAGGGCGCCTGTTCGTCTGCGTTTACACAATGCGCAGTAGAGTCTATCGGCTCATTTCGGTGTGAAAGGCAAATACGAAGGAGCGGAAGAGATGGCGATCGTGAAGGCAACAAGCCGGCGCGCCAAGGCGGCTCTCGCGGCCGTCGACTGGCGCAAGATCGATGCGATGACCGACGAGGATATTGCGCGGCAGATCGCCGCAAATCCGGATACCGCGCCCGATCTCACCGATGGCCGAGTCAAGGTGCTTTGGCGGGTCAAGTCAGTACGATTGGCGCCGCGACATAAAATCCGGCTGGTTCGTCGCGCGGTCCGCATGTCGCAAAGCCAGTTCGCGAAAGCGTATGGCCTATCGCTTCGTTCTCTTCAAAATTGGGAGCAGGGCACGCGGCAGCCGGATGAGGCGACGATGGCGCTCATCAAGCTCATCGCATACGAGCCAGAACGGGTGCGGCGAATCCTGAATTCGTAAGGTCGCGCGCGGCTTTTCGCACGCCGCTTTGCCCTCAGGCGGCGCCTGGGCTATGCTCGTCCTGGCCTCGGGCGCATGGCGGCCCATGTGAAACGACGGGCGGCGATGCGAAGCGCCGAGGCGATCCGGAAACAGCGATCAGGGAGGCGACGATGGCGAGCGACATCCGCATTCATCCCGCCGTGGATCACGGCATCAAGCCCGGCGCCAAGGACTTCGCCGGCGGCACCTTGGTGTGCAAATGCGCGAAGGACCCGGTCAAGGTCGCAATCAAGGGACAAGTCGCGCACAACCATGCCTGCGGCTGCACGAAATGCTGGAAGCCGGAGGGCGCGATCTTCTCCATGGTCGCCGTGGTGCCGCGGGAGAATCTCCGCGTCATCGAGAACGGCGACAAGCTCGCCGTCGTCGATCCCAAGGCGACGATCCAGCGCTACGCCTGCAAGGGCTGCGGCGTGCACATGTATGGGCGCATCGAGAACAAGGGCCATCCCTTCTACGGGCTCGATTTCGTGCATCCGGAGCTGTCGCGGGAGCCGGGCTGGGCGGCGCCGGAATTCGCCGCCTTCGTCTCCTCCGTGATCGAGTCGGGCGTCCCCCCGGCGAGGATGCCCGCCATCCGCGCGCGACTGAAGGAGCTCGGGCTCGAGCCCTATGACTGCCTCTCCCCGCCTTTGATGGACGCGATCGCCACCCACACCGCCAAGGCCGCGGGCGTGCTGGCGGCGTGATTGGGAAGCAGCGGTACGCTGTTTTCTCGTCCCGCCCCCACCTCACCCGCTCGCTCCGCTTCGCTTCCCTCTCCGCCCCAAATTGGGGCGGAGAGGGAGAGGAGCGCCGAACGGTCTCATTCCCGACGTCATCGCGACCCCGAGCATCGCGAGGGGGAAGCGATCCAGGCTTTTGCCATTCATCCCGCGATCCTGGTCGTGGCGATGACGGTAGGATCGAGAACTCCGCCTCAGAACTGCACCTGCACCGTGATGGTGTCCATGTAGGTGCCGGGGCGCACCGCGTGCTGCTGCGCCGGGATGCGGCCATAGACGCCGAGGGTGATCGTCGTGTTCGGCGGCGGCGTGGCGTTGGTGTAGAAGCCGGTCCCGCCCGTGCCGTCGCCCCAGATGAGCTTGTTGGGCGGATCGAGATAGAGGTTATAGGCGAGAAGCGAGGCACCCTGGCGCATGGTGCGCGGGTTGTAGGAGCCGCTGCTGCCCCGGTCCAAGGTGATGACAACGGGGGTCGAGGCCGTGCAGCTATAGGAAACGGCGCCGTTGGCGAGGGTGTCGGCGCTCGCGAAGGGCAGATAGGTACCGAAGCGCACGGGGGTTGCCGTCACCGTACATTGCTTGGGCGCCGCCAGGCCGCGCTCGCCGCCGTCCAGGGCGACGAGCGCCAGCAGCGCCGCCGCAATCGCCGCGGCCCAGCGCGTCACGGCATGGCGCATCGGATCTCCCCCAGCGCGGTGACGCGCTGCGCCGATTTCGGCGTCACGAGATCGAAGCGGCATTCCCGGTCCTTGTACTTGATCACCGCCGCGTGGCTCCCCGCCGGCACGCCCTCGAGATAGAACTCCCCATTCTTGCCGATGGGCGAGCTTGCCGTCTCGCCCTCGAGCGTTACGTCGATCTCGCCATAGGCGGGGACGATCGTCTCGCCCTCGGCGGCGATCCTGAGCGTGCCCGTCACTGCGCGCAACGGATGGACGGGGAAGGCGACGACGGCGCCGCCGCGATAGGGCGGGGCGATCGTCCGCTCGGTGCCGCCGATGGCGTAGTCGATGGGGATGTCCTGGTCGTTGATGCTGAGCTGGTTGCCGTAATAGCTGAGGAGATCGGGGACCAGGAGATCGCCGTCGCCATCGGTGCGGCCGACCGGCTGGTTGGCGAGGTAGCCGGTGACGTTGGCGACCCCGGGAACGCGGATCAGGGCATAGGCGTCGTTGATCGGGCGCGTCGGCAGCACGTCGCCGCCGATCGCGACGACGGCGCCGCTCACGCTCGCGGTCGAGGTGTCGACGCCGCGGAAATGGCTGTAGTCGAACTCATAGCGGCCATAGGCGCCCTGATACTGCACATCGGCCCGCTGCATCGCCTGGCTGCCCGCCTGGGCCTGGGCGAGATAGCCGAAGCCCTCGCCGATCGGCAGGGATTTCTGCACCTGCACGGTGCCGGTTGCACCTTGGCCGCTGCTCTTGCCGACCGAGACGGTACCGACCGTGGTCGGATCGAGGATGATGTTGAGGGCGAGGAAGACACTGTTGTCGACGGGGGTGTGCTTCTGGGTCGTGCGGCTCAGCGAGAGGGAGAGATTGGTCCGGTCGCTGGTGCGGAAGGTCGCCGACAGGCTCGCCTGGTCGCTGGGCCCGGCGTCGCGGAAATCGGCGCGGGTGAGCTGGGCAATGACGCCGGCGGGGCCGACCGGAAAGGAGCGGAAGCTGTCGAAGCGGAGGAGCGCACGATCGACGAAATCGGGGAGGCTCAGGGTCGTGTAGTGGCGGCTGTTGCTCGTGACGTCGCCGCCGACGGTGAAGTCCGGCGTGATGTAGCTGTAATTGGCAGAGCCGGCCCAGCCGGCGAGATCCTCGTCCCGGCTGCCGGCGGCGAGAAGCTGGAGCTGCCCGAGGGGGAGGCCGAGGGTCACCTCGGGCCCGCCCGCATAGACGCGGCGGTCGCTCTCGAAGAAGGCCCCGGGGGTCACCGCGTCGCTCCAGCCATAGCGGTGATGGGCGATCACCGCCGGCCGCTCATAGCCGCCGGTGATGCCGATGTTGCTCGTGCGCACATAGCCGAGATTATAGTTGAACTGGTTGAGACCCTCTTGGAGGAGCTGCGTGCTCAGGTAATAGGGTCCGCCGATGACCTGCTGCTGGCCGAGCGCGTTGCGGATCACGATGCGGGTATTGCCGCTGCCGACATTGACGGGGAGGTTCTCAAGGTTGAACGGGCCCGGCGGCAGGTTGATGCTGCGCACCAGAAGGCCGTTGACATACACATCGGCGACCGAGGGCGTGTTGACGATGCCGGAGAAGCTCTGCCCTGGAAAGGGCGTGAAATAGGGATCGATGGCGAAATTCTTGAAGTAGCTGACGCCGCCGATCTGGGTGAGCCCGCCGAGATTGCCGCCATCGGCGGGCGCGTCGCCGAGCTGCAGGCGCGTGAGGTCATTGCGGTCGTCGATCGAGAGGCTGGTGTTGATGCGCGAGGTCCGCCCTGTCGTCGGGTCGCGGGTCAGGCTGTTGTCGAAGAAGGCGCCGTCGATGCTCACCCCCTGCTCGCCGAAGAGGCTCGGCTCGCCGAATTGCTGCGTCGTCACCGCGTAGTTGAGGAAGGCGCTCGGCGAGCTGAGATAGACGAGATCCTTGGGCTTCTCGCGCGAGAGGTCGAGGGTCGTGGGCGCAAGGAGCCTGGGCTCCACCTTGAAGCGCAGCGCGAGCTCGGCCTCGTCATAGACATAGGTGACGGTGGGCGCGAGCGAGCCCAGGCGCACATAGGGCTTGCCCTCGATCGTCTCGCGCTCGCCGCCGGTCAGGGGAAGCCCGGCGCGGCGCAGGTCCTCCTCGCCGACGAAGATGTCCTTGCCGCGGATCCAGCTCACGGCGACGCCCCTGTCCACGCCATTGACGAGGAGCTGAAGGAGCGCGCGCTGAAAGCCGGCCTCCGCCGCCCAGAGCCGCGTCGACAGCCCGAGCAGCATCAGCGCGACGCCAAGAGCGGCCCAGCGCCGCGCATCCCAGCGACCCGCCACCTCCCCCACCCCATTCTCGTCCGTCAGGTCACGGCGTCCTCGCCGGAGCCGAGGCCGCGACGAAGGCGGTCGTCCGCACCCGGCTGTCGCAGCCGCCCGGCGCAAGCGGGACGGCCTCCTGTGTCGATCCTCGATCGGTGATCGCCTCGATGCGCACGCGGCTCGTGCGCCGGCAGGCGCTCTCGGCGATGGCGAGGCGGTAGTCGCGCCGGCCCTGGGCGAGCACGTACCAGCCGTCGGCGCTCGTCTCGAAGGTCGTCGCCCCGCTCGCGTCGCTGCCGACGGCATGCACCCGCTGCAGCACGAAATGCGCGGTTCCGGCATCGCGCACGGCGAAATCGAGCATGCCCGCGGCGAAGGCGGCCGAATCGATCACGGCCGCGGGATGCGCCCCCGCCGGCTCCAGGAAGAGCGGCAGGCTGAACTTGGTAAGGATCTGGATCTGGCCGGCGTTGGCCGGGTTCGCCTCGTTCGGGAGCTGCTGGATGATCACGCGATAGCTCTTCTCGCCGCCCGCGAAGGGCGTCGCCGTCCCGACGCGGACCTTGGCGATCCGCCCGGGGGCCACGGCCAGCAGCGGGGGGAAGAAAATGATGTCCTGGGTCGGCGACAGCACCGTCTCCCCCGCCGGGCTCTGCGTCCAGGCGAAGACGCTCAGCTCGAAGCGCAGCGGCTCGTCGCTATCATTGGCGAGGCTCAGGAGCTCCGTCGTCCTCTGCGGCGTGATGACGATGGTGGTGGGCGTGATCGAGACCGGCGCCGCCTGGGCCGTCGCGGCCAGCAACGCCGCCGCGACGAGGGCAAGCGCCGCGCGCCACGCGGGCGCGCCGACGCGACGCCTTGGCCGGAGATGTCCCGGAAGCGACACGGCGCGGCCGGCTATGCGCCGCGAAGGCTCAGAAGGTCGCCGTGACCGTCACCGTATCCGTGTAGGAGCCGGTGGCGGGCGCCTGGCCGCTCGGCAGCCGGCCATAGGCGGTGAGGTTCACCGGCGAGCCCGTCGAGGTGACCGTCTGGGTGTTGGTGGTGTTCCACACCGTCGTGTAGGCGGTCGAGGTGTAGATGTCGTAGCCGAGATAGTTGCTGCCGCCGGCGCTCATGGCGCGCGTGCCGAAGCTGCCGCCCCGGCCGCCGTTCTGGCCGTTGTCGAGAGCGATCGTCGCCTTGGTCCCGTTGGTGCAGGTCACGGTGATCGTCGAGGTCGCCGTGTTGCCGCTGGTGAGCGAATAGGTCCCGAACGCCATCGCCGTGGCGCTCACGGTGCAGCTGCTCTGGACATTGGCGGTGACCTGGAAGCTGGTGGTGGCCGTCGTCGCCTCGGCGGGGATAGCGCCCGCCGCCGCGGCAAGGAGGCCGGAGACGGCCACGAGCCTGGCCGCGAATTTGAGATCGATACCCCTCATCCTCGTTAATCCTCTGTTAGGCATGTTCGCGCGCAGTTTGCGGCAGCGCGCCGCGGATTATGTTGATCCATATCAAAGCCCGGCGAGAATTCGCTGGCTTCGATGGGCTCGGCCCCGAGATTTCCCCCTGAGCAATCCTCACAGTGGCGAACTTTGCCATTCGCCGGCCTATTCCCATCGGCATCGTCGCACTTGCCGATCGGGGACGGCATCATTTGTTAACCATCTTTCCTAAGAGTTCATTAACGTCTTCGTCCCGTAATCTACCATTGAAGCGCCTTGCGAGCACCTGCAACGTGTAAAGTCCCATGATGCCGACAATTCTCACCGCATCGAACGGCTATCGCGCCCCCCGCCTCGGCGAGCTCCTCGTCGCCCAGGGTGCCCTCTCGCGCGGCCAGCTTGCAGAGGCGCTCGCCGCGCAGCGCCGCGGCCGCGAGCGGATCGGCGAGACCCTGCTCCGTCTCGGCCTCATCACGCGCCGCCAGCTCGCCGCGGCGCTCTTCGAGCAATACCGCTATTGGATGGCGGGCGCCTTCGGCCTCGCCTTCATGGCGCTCGAGCCCGCCGCCGGGATCGCCGGCACCACCCATGCGGAGCTTCAAGTGAGCGCCGAGGTGGTGAATGCCGGGACCGTCGACGCCCAGCTCGCGGCCCTTTCGCGCGGCCATGGCGGGACAAGCGCGAACGCCGCCGTGTCTTTGAGCTGCAGCGCCGCAGGCGTGGTCAGGGTGAGCGTCGAGAGCCTCGGCGCCCTGGGACCGGCGCGGCTGGTCGAGTGCGGGCGCGCGGGCGAGGTGGTCCGCACCGGCCTCGTCGGCGGGGCGAAGACGGGCGGCCCCCACGCGCTCAACGTCACCGTCGAGTATTAGGCTGCGATTTTGACGTTCGATTCGCATTCAAAGGTCGTCATTCCGGCCGGAGCCCCCGGGTCCCGCCGAAGGCGGGCCCGAGGACAGGCTCCGCGCAGAGCCGGAATCCAGCGCCGCATGCCTGGATGCCCGCTTACGCGGGCATGACGGCCAAACAGAACGAACCGTTGGAGCCACAACATTAGCCGCCCTCACCCGGCCCCTCCCGCGGACGGAGGACGGAGCGCGCATGCGGGCGGGAGGAGCTTCGCACCACACCCCTCGACTGGGCGCGCAAGCCGGCTTAAATCTCGGGCGCGACCGCCGCGTCGCGCCACAGGATTTCGAGAGCCGAGCCGGACATCGTGACCGCCATTCCCCGCTATCGCGCAAGCGCCGCGCCCGCCTTGTTCTCGGCGGGCTTCCGCCCCTTCTTTCTGCTCTCGGCGATCTGGGCCGCCGTGGCGATTCCCCTCTGGCTTGCCTTCTTCTCGGGTGGTGCTGCGGTGCCGACGGCGCTCGCGCCGGCGATGTGGCACGTGCACGAGATGGTGTTCGGCTTCGCCGCGGCGACGGTCGCGGGCTTTCTCCTAACGGCGATTCCCAACTGGACGGGGCGCATGCCGCTCCAGGGCGGGCCGCTCGTCGTCCTCGTGCTGCTGTGGCTGGCGGGGCGCCTCGCCATGCTCTTTTCCGCGACGATCGGCGCGCCCGCAGCGGCCGCTCTCGACCTCGCCTTCCCCGCCGCCTTCCTTGCCGTGGTGGCGCGGGAGATCCTGGCCGGGCGCAACTGGCGCAACCTGCCGATGGTGGCGGCGCTCGCCTTCCTCCTCGCCGGCAATCTCCTCGTCCATCTCGATCCCCTCGGCATCGCCGCGACGGCGGCCCTCGGCAACCGCCTCGGCATCGCCACGCTTCTCATGCTGATCAGCTTCGTCGGCGGCCGCATCGTTCCCAGCTTCACGCGCAACTGGCTCGCCAAGGCGCAGCCCGAGACAGCCCCGCCGGCGCCCTTCGATCGCCTCGACCGCGCCGTCTTGGCGCTCACCGCCCTCGCCCTCGCCGCCTGGGTCGCCATTCCGGATGAGCCCGCGGCGCCCTGGCTCGAGCTCGCCGCGGCCGTCGCCCTCGGCCTGCGCCTTGCCCGCTGGCGCGGCGGCGCCACCTGGCGCGAGCCCCTTCTCTCTGTCCTCCATCTCGGCTATGGCTGGCTTGCCCTCGGCTTTCTCCTCCTCGCCCTCGACGGCTTCGCCCCCATCGTGCCGCAGACGGCGGCGCTCCACGCTCTCACGGTCGGCGCCATCGGCACCATGACCCTCGCGGTGATGACGCGCGCCTCTCTCGGCCATACCGGGCGGCCGCTCACGGCCGGGCGGGGCACCGTCGCCATCTATGCCCTGGTGACGCTCGCGGCGCTGCTCCGCCTCGCGGCGCCCCTCGGCGGCGGAGGCTATCTCCTCCTCCTCGCCTTGGCGGGGACGGCGTGGAGCGGCGCCTTCGGGCTCTTCGCCCTGCTCTACGGCCCGCCTTTGGCGCGGCCGCGCGTCAAGGGCGAGGCCGCAAGGCCGATCTGAGCGCCGCGGCGATCGGCGCCCGCGCGCCCGCAGGTTTCGCGATCGACAGCACGGAGGATCCCATGGCCGACACCCTCTACCCGCCCCCATCCGCCGCCCTCGCCAAGAAGCGGCGCGCCCTCGCCCCCGAGATCGAGGCCGCCTTCGACGCCTTCAGCCAGAAGGTCTTCGCCGACGGCGCGCTGCCGGCCAAGACCAAGCAGCTCATCGCCGTGGCCGTGGCCCATGTCACCCAATGCCCCTATTGCATCCGCGGCCACACCAAGGCGGCGCTGCGCCACGGGGCGACGGAGGCGGAGCTGATGGAGGCCATCTGGGTCGCCGCCGAGATGCGCGCTGGCGGCGCCTATGCCCATGCGGCGGTCTCGCTCACCGCGATGGCGGAGGCCGGCGGCGCCCAGCCGGGGTGACGCGGGGCGCGGCTCGGCGGCTATCCGTCACAACCGACCGACATCACTCAGGTGGAGCACGCGAGACGAATAGCCTCGCGGCAAAGTCTTCCGGCTCAGCCGCTCATCGGCGGTGACAAAATCACAGGCAAGCGTCGCCGCGAGCGCCAAATAGACGCAGTCATAGGCCGGATGGTCCAGGGCGATGGCGAGCATCGTCGCCGGCTCGAGGAGGCGACGCGTCGGCGCCAAGTCGATATCCGCGCGCTCCAAGAGCCGTGCCGCGAGGCGCGCCTCCTGCTCCGTTAGCTCCCTCCGCCGTACCTTCTTCCATAGAATATTGGCGCATTCGGGAATCAGGAGCTCAGGCGCCGACAAGTTGTGCCGTCGCAGCAACAGCGCTTCCGCCGTTCCCTGCTCCTGCACAACCCATTTGATCGCGACGCTTGCGTCGACGACCAGGGTAGTCACCGCTCGTCGCGCCCTTCGCGAAGCAGTTGCTCGGCCGGTGTATGCCGCCGCCCCGCCGTCAAGGCACGTAGCTCGGCGGCCAAATCGTCAAACCCCGCCTCGGCCTCTCCACTCAGGACCTGCCGCAAGATGTCGCGCACTTCCGCTTCGGCCGAATGACCCCGCCGTGCAGCGCGGCGCTTGAGCCGCGCCAAGAGATCGTCGTCGAGATTGCGGACGCTTAAACTTGCCATAGGAACCGACCTAAATTGACAGCATTGCTGTCAATGCTAGCACAATCCCAATCCGGAAACCATGGGTCGGTAAGCGAGCCTGCCAGATCGAGATGAGAGGCTACGAGAACAAAATAAGAACATAGGATCGTCCGATGATACCAGGCAGGCGGCTCGAAATGTTCAAATTGTCGAATGAATCCGGCGGCGCGGCGGGCAGCGATTGCCGCCGCGAAGGCTCGCGCGAAGGCTCTCGGTGTCGAGCTTATCGTCACGCCGTTCTGAGGTATTGCCATGCTGTATTGTTGTTATTTGAGAAGGGGCATTGTCTACGTGCCGACGGTCGCCGAAGTCGAAGCCCGTAGCGGATATAGGGAGATCGAGCCGGTGACTGCGGTGCCCGTTTCAGATGCGGCCGGATTGCGCCGCGCATTCCAAGAGACAATGGCTCGGGGCAATCCTGTCGTGCCGAACCTAAGGCGTGCCGATCTTCCCGAGCCCGTGGTGCTGAAATACGCGGGCGTCAAAAGCTCGGCGGCCTTCGTGCGCACAACCTTGACTTGGGACATTGTCGTGAAGGACGGCATCTATCGGATCGTAGGTCTTCGGCGGCGGCCCGACAGAGGCTGGGAGGAGGACCCTAACCAGATCGTCACCTTTCCTCCCGGGACAAGCGCCGATGACGTGATCACGCGCATGATTGCGATTCTGACCGACGCCGCTTAAGTTCGCCACGCTAGCATAGCGCCTCACCCGTCGCCGTGCCAAAGTGGCCCGCCTTACAGCCGCCCCGCCTCGATGAAGCGCTTCAAGAAGGCGCGGGTGCGCTCCTCGCGGGGCGCCTCGAAGATTTCGGCCGGCGGCCCCTCCTCGTGCACCTTGCCGCCGTAGAGGAAGCAGACCTTGCTCGCCACCTCGCGGGCGAAGCCCATCTCGTGGGTGGCAAGCAGCATGGTCATGCCCTCTGCCGCGAGGTCGCGCACGATGCTCAGCACCTCGGCGACGAGTTCGGGGTCGAGGGCCGAGGTGATCTCGTCGAGCAGCATCACCTGCGGCCCCATGGCGAGCGCGCGCACGATGGCGACGCGCTGCTGCTGCCCGCCGGAGAGGCGGTCGGGATAGTCCCCGGCCTTGTGGGCGAGGCCGATGCGCGTGAGAAGGGCCATGGCGTTGGCCTCGGCCTCGGCGCGCGCCTGGCGCAGCACGCGCAAGGGGGCCAGCATCACGTTCTCCAGCACCGTCATGTGCGGGAAGAGGTTGAAGCTCTGGAAGACGATGCCGACGTCGCGGCGAAGCGCGTTGACGTCGACGCCCGGCCCGGTCATGCGGTCGCCATGGATGCGGATCTCGCCCGCCTCGATCGCCTCGAGGCCGTTGATGCAGCGCAGGAGGGTCGACTTGCCGCAGCCCGAGGGGCCGATCAGGCACACCACCTGATGCTCCTCGACGGCGAGGCTCAGGCCGGTGAACACCGGCTGCGCGCCGAAGCGCTTGTGGATGCCGCGGATCTCGATGAGCGCCATGGCCGCCCGGGGCCGTCACGCCCCGCCGGCGCGGCGGCGCTGCCGATCCCGCTCGATCAGCCGGTCGACGAGGCGCGCCTGGGGAATGGTGATGACGATGAAGAGGATGGCGACCGTCGTCACCGCCGAGAGGTTGAAATGGTTGCTGGCGATGATGATCGACTGGTTGAAGGCGTCGATGGCGCCGATGACGTTGACGAGGGCGGTGTCCTTCTGCAGCGAGATGAAGCTGTTGAGAAGCGGCGGGATGATGTTCCGTACCCCCTGGGGCACCACGACGAAGCGCAGCGTCTGCAGATAGGAGAGCCCAAGCGAGCGCGCCGCGGCGGTCTGGCTCCAATGGATGCTCTCGATGCCGGCGCGATAGATCTCGGCGACATAGGCGCCGTTGGTCAATGTCAGCGCCAGGATGGCGAAGGATTGCTGGGAGAAGTCCTTGACGAAAGGGAGGCCGGTCAAGGGCAGGCCGAAGCCGATGAGGTAGATGTTGATGATGGCCGGCAGGCCGCGGAAGAGGTCGACATAGAAGGTGGCGATGAGGCGCACCGGCTTGCCCGCCTCGCCGGGCAGCATGCGGGCTACGGCGACCACGAGGCCCCAGATCAGCACCAGCACCTCCGCGACCATGAAGATGTAGATGTTCATCCAGAAGGCCTTGAGGATCAGCGAGAGGGACTCGCCGATCAGCGGCATCAGGAAGAAGGTGCGGCTCACCGCGAGGTTGTTGGCGATGAAGAACTGCACGACCAGCACCGCCAGCACCTGCGCCGCCGCATAGCCCATGGTGATCCAGGCGAGATTGCGCGCGGCCGCCGTATCGACCCGGGCGCCGATCACGTCGCCGCCGGCGAGGCGGCGCTTTGCCGCCCGTGCGCGCGCCAAGCTGCGAAGGGAAGGCACGAGGAGGATGAGAGCGGCGAGCGCTGCAAGAAGAAGCGCGGCATCGGCGGGAGTGCCGCCAGCCCCGACGGAGCCAAGGGCCGCGCGCAGGTCGCGCAGCGTGCCCCAGCTCGCGGCGACGACAAAGGCGCCCGCGAGGAGGGCGGCCAAGGCCCATCCCGTCGCGTCCTTGGGCGGCGCCCCCGCATGGAAGCGCCGCGCGCCGCTCACGCTGCCGGCCGGTCCGTCTGACGCAAGTGGAGCCACGAAACGCCGGTCAGCACGCTATCGTCACGGCTTGAAATACGGAATCTTGGTCGGGTCGGCGCCCCAGGCCGCGGTCAGGTACTTCTCGGCGAGCTTGTGCAGCGTGCCGTCGTCCTTCATCGCCTGGATGATCTTGTCGAAGGTCGCCTCATTGGGCGAGCCCTTGGGATAGACGGCGCCATAGACCTCGCCCGTGTGATATTGCCCGACTACCACCATGGTGCCTTTCGACTTCGCGGCCTCGCCCAGCACATAGGCGGTATCGGTCAGCACCGCGTCGATCTGGCCGGCGGACAGCGCCGTGAACATCGCCGGCACGTTGGGGAAGACCTTGGCCGGCTGCTTCGGCTTCAGCACATTGGCGACAAAATCCGCGCCCGTGGTGCCCTGATGCACACCGATGCGCAGATCCTTGATCGAGGCGCTGTCGACCTTGGTCCCCTTCCTCACCAGCACGCCGATATCGGAATCAAAATAGGGGATCGAGAAATCGACGACCTTCTTGCGCGCCTCGGTGATCGAGGCCTCCGAGAGGGCGAGGTCGTAGTTCTTGGTCTGCCCGGCGATCAGCCCGGCCCAGGCCACGTTCACCACCTTCACCTTGGGGAGCCCCGCGCGATGGGCGATGTCGGCGGCCATGCAATACTCATAGCCGTCCTTGATGGTGTCCGGCGTGTCGCCGTTCCACCAGCCGGGGGCCGGCAGGCTGACCTCGACGGTGAGCTGGCCGGGCACCGCCGGGTCGATGTGAAAGGCCCCCTTCTGCCCCGTCAGCTCGCAATTGCCGATCGTCGCCGCGGCCGCCGGCTGAATGAGAGCCAAGGCGAGCGCGCCGGCCGTGAAGCAAAGCCAGCGACGCGACGCCGAGGCGCCCCGGCGCATGTCATCCATCCTCATGGTCCCCTCCCCTGTTCGCGCGCAGGCCCACGGCCTTGGAGCCGGCACGCACGGCAATGGTCGCACCGCGCCGCGTCCGCCGCCACCAGATTCTGCTCACGACGGCGCGACCGCCCGCGTCAGGCGGTGCCGGCGACGACGGGCCCGTCCTTGCTCCAGTTGCTCGCATTGCTGCCGCGCATGAACGTGCCGACATGGAGTGGGGGATATTTGGGCGGATTGCCGGGCCCCTGGCAGCTCGGCAGGCAGGCGACCACGGCATCGAAATCGGGAATGGCGAAGAAGGGTACGGAATAGCGCTCGCGCCCGCTGCGGTTGATGACGCGGTGCGGTGTCGAGGCGAAGCGGTCATTGGTCCAGCGCGCCATCATGTCGCCGATATTGATGACGAAGGTCCCGGGGATCGGCGGCGCCTCGATCCAGCCGCCGCGATGCTCGATCTGGAGGCCCGCGACCTCGCCGGGGGCCAGGATGGTGAAGGCCGTGGTGTCGGAATGGGGGCGCAGGCCGAATTGCCGGCCCGACGTAACAGGTGGGTGGGGCGGGTAGTGCAGTAGATTGATCTGCGTAAGCGGCTTGCGATAGAAGGCGAGGAAGTAGCCCTCGTCGAGATCGAGCGCGAGGGCGAAGGCGCGCAGCAGCGCCTGGGTCAGCGCCTCCATGCGCGCGTAATAGCCGAGCAGCGTCTCGCGCCAGCCGGGCAGCCCGTCCGGCCATTTGTTCGGCGCATGGATGCGGTCGCCGGCCAGGATGTCGGGATCGTCGGGGGGAAGCTCGTGCTGATACTTGAAGCTCTCGTTGAGATCCGGCGCGTCGGCCTTGTCGCCATACATGCGCGAGCCGAGGGGCTGGTAGCCCCGGTTCCTGTCGATGGTGAGCCTGACCTTCATCCGCTCGTCGAGAGGCAAGGCGAAGAAGCGCCGGGCCGCGGCGAAGACGGCGTCGATCTCGGCCTGGGGCACGCCGTGCTCGGCGAGATAGAAGAAGCCCGTACCCTCGCACGCCGCGCGGATCTCCCGGGCCACGCGCCGCTTTTCCTCGGGCGCGCCGGCGAGGAAGGGGGCGAAGCGGATCACGGGGATTTCCCGCACCGTTCCGGGAGCGTGGGCGGCAGGGTCGCTCGGCATCAGATTGCTCTCGACGGATCGAGACATGGCCTAAGTAGCGCGGCGCCGCGCGGCGATCAACCTTCTGTTAACCGATCGAGCCCATGCTCCCCCCCGTGGCCCGTCCGCCGCGCCGCCGTTCCCGCGCCGCGGACGGGCCATCCCGAGTGAGCCGGAAATGCCGCTATCTCAGCCGCGGGTCGTCGCCGATCGCACGCGCATAGCCCGCGACCTTGCGGATATCGTCTACGCCTCGCCTTGGCCGACCCTGGTCATGGTGATCGTCGCCGCCTTCACGACGGCGGTGCTCTGGCACGCGGTCGAGCCCGCGGCCATTGCCGCCTGGATGGCGGCGGTGCTCGCCTTCAGCGGCGTGCGGGTGGCGCTGTGGCGCGCCTATCGCACGGCGCGGGCCGCGGGCAAGGCGGTCGAGCACTGGCCGCGGCGCTTCGCCATGGCGATGCTCGCCCTCGGCTGCCTCTGGGGCGCCCTTGCCGCCGTGCTGGCCCTCTCCGACGATGTCCTGCTCCACGCCTATGTCTGCATCGCCGCCGCCGGCCTTGCCGCGGGCGCCGTCTGCACCTATCCGGCGCATGTGCCGGCGGTCGATCTCTTCATCTGGCCGATGCTGGTTCCCCTCGCCGCCGCCGCGGCCTGGTGGGGCGACGCGGCCTATCTGGCGCTCGCGTGCCTCACCCTCGTCTTCGCGGCGGCCTTGAGCCTGCTGGCGCGGCGGGCCCATCGCAATATCGTCGCGGCGCTGGAGACCAAGCATGAGAAGGAAGCCCTCGCTCAGGCGCTGATCATTGCGCGCGACGAGGCCGAGATGGCGAGCCGCGCCAAGTCCGAGTTCCTCGCCACCATGAGCCACGAGCTGCGCACCCCCCTCAACGCCATCATCGGCTTCGCCGAGATCATGCGCGACGAGCTCTTCGGCCCTCTCGGCAGCCCGCGCTACGCCGCATACGCCCGCGACATCCACGGCAGCGGGCGGCATCTCCTCTCCTTGATCAACGACATCCTCGACCTCTCCAAGATCGAGGCGGGCCGCTTCACCTTGGCGGAGGAGGCCGTCGACGTCGCCGCGGTGGTGCGGGGCAGCGCCCATGTCCTCGCGGAGAGGGCCCAGGCGGGCGGGCTCGACCTCGCCCTCGAGCTGCCCGAGCGTCCGCCCATGCTGCGCGCCGACGCCCGGGCGCTGCAGCAGGTGCTCCTCAACCTCATCACCAATGCCGTGAAGTTCACCGAGGCCGGCGGCCGCGTCACCGTGCGCGCGGACCTGGCGCCGGCCGGCGGGCTCGTGATCTCGGTCGCCGATACGGGAATCGGCATCGCCCCCGCCGATCTGGCCCGCGCCCTTGAGCCCTTCGGCCAGATCGAGACGGCGGCCAATCGCCGCCACCAGGGCACCGGGCTCGGCCTGCCCCTTGCGAAGAAGCTGGTCGAGGCCCATGGCGGCACCTTCACCATCGCGAGCGAGCCCGGCGTGGGCACCGTGGCAAGCGCCCTCTTCCCCGCCGATCGCGTCCTCGCCGCTTGAATGGGGAGCCGCGCAGCTCGAGGCGATATCAGGCGGCGGCTCGCCCGATTGACGGCAGCCGCGCCTTGAACGTCACAGCGGTCGGTGCTGAGTCCAAGCCATCAGGCCTTTTCGGAAGATCGGCTGCCAAGCCATGATATGGGCCGTGATCAGCGAGGCGATGGCCTTGGTGTCGCCTTTGACCGCGAGATCGACGAGCTCGTAGTGCTCCTTGACCGAGGCGCGCTGGCGCTCCTCGCCGGCCGCCGAGTCGATGCCGAACAGCCGCATGTCGTCGCGCAAATCGATGATCATCTTGGTGAGCCGGGGATTGCCGGCGCGCGAGACGAAGGCCGCGTGAAATGCGCGATCCGCTTCCAGGTAGCCGCGCACATCCTGGGCCGTGACGGCGGCAGCGACCGCATCGGCCAATTCGGTCAGCTGCCCGGGATCCGCAAGCCCCCGCTTGGCGACTTTCACGACGGCAAAGCGCTCCAGGAGCTGCCGCGCCTCAAACAGATTTTCCAGGTCCTCGAGCGAGGATGCCTGAACTTTGAAGCCCCTGTTTCGCATCGGAACGATCATGCCCCGATTGCTCAGCTCGAGCAGCGCCTCGCGCACCGGCGTCGTCGATACGCCAAGCTCGCTCGCGAGGCTTGGCGCCGAGTATATGGTCCCCGGGCCGCTGCGTCCCGACACGATGTCCGAGCGAACCCGCGCCACCACTCTGTCCCGCAGACTCACAGTCGACTTGCCAGCTTCGGTTTGCGCCACGGCACGGCTCTCGAGTTTGCGCGGCGGGCCTTGATTCGCCGCCGTAAAACGTGATAGTAACGCGCTACAATAATACGCTACGCGTCACTGTACCGTGCTACATGTAGCGATCTTCGTAGGGAACATCAATGGCGCTCGATGGAGATGACCCGGACTCGCGGCCGCTGAGGCGGCTGATGTGCCTGGGCTGCGGCTTCTCTTACGACGAGGCGCTCGGCTTGCCCGAGCACGGGCTGGCACCCGGCACGCGGTGGGAAGATGTGCCCGAGGACTGGGTCTGCCCGGACTGCGGCACGCCCAAGCGCGGCTTCGAGATGGTCACGATCGGCTACGCCGAGGGCGGGGCAGAGCTCGCGCAACGCGCCTAGCGAGCGGATCATCCAGAAATCGGAGAAACGTCATGTCGGATACGGATCCTTCCCGCCTCTCCAGCCGTAACGCCGCCACGCCCAAGACGGTCGCGCCGCGCGCGTTTCTGCTGCGGGCCCAGGAGCGCGGTCACGATCTCATCTGCTCCGACGGCACGCGCTCGTCATATATCGCCGGTCACCCGGACGCTTTCATCACGCGCGAATCGAGCTTCAATTTCCACGAATACCAAAGCGGGCGGCCTGGATTCGGGTCGATGCGCGTGTTCGGAGACGAGGTTTTCCACGGCGCCGGCTGCGGCTACAACATGCACCCGCATCACAACTTCATCATCTGCGCCTTCGTGCTGCAGGGCGAGCTGACCCATATCAATACGGCCGGCGACGGCACGGTGGATCGGCTGCGCCAGGGCGACTACTACGTGTTCTCGGCTGGATCGGGCGGCAAGCATTGCGAGCTGAGCGTGACCGGAGAGGACATGAATGCGATCTATATCTGGTTCATGCCGGGCCAGCTCTATCTGCCGCCCTCCTACCATCGCGCTCACTTCGATTTCCGCACGCGGCGTCACCGCATCGAGCAGCTAGCCGGTGACGCCGACGGCGCATTGCCAATCGCGAACGACATTCGCATCTCGCGGCTGATCACGGACGCCGGCAGCCGGCACGCCTACAGGGCGCGCTCGTCGTCGCACGGGACCTATGTGTTCGTGCTCGAGGGCGGTCTGCGGTGCGGCGATGCATTGCTCGGACGGCGCGACAGCATGGGCATCTGGGGCGTCGACCACATCGCTTGCGAGGCGGCCGCCGACGCGACCGACGTGCTCTTCGTCGAAGTCATGGTGAGGGACGACGAAGGCCTCAAGCAGGGGGTGAGCAAGCACCCGGGCCATTGAGGCCGCCCTCGCTCGGTCGTCATCCGCCGCCGCCACTCACGACGGCTCCGCCCTGGCCGCATCGTCGGGCGGAAAGCTGCCGTCGGCGCGATGGGTCTCGAGCCCGCTCAAGGGCGGGGTGAAGACGCAGATCAGCCGCAGATCGCCCTTGGTCGCACGCAGCACGTGCTCGTCATGGCGGTCGAGGGCGTAGAGCGTGCCGGGCCGGATCGCATGGCGCTCGCCCGTCCTCACATCGAGCACCTCGCCCTCGCCGGCGACGCAGTAATTGGTCTCGAAATGATGCTTGTAGTGGAGGTGCAGCTCCGCACCCTCCTTCACGATGGTGTCGTGGAGCGAATGCCCCATGCCGTCGGCCTTGAGGATGATCCGGCGGCTCTCCCAACCCGGGCCGCGGGCGTGGCGCCTCGCATCGCCGATGACGTCGGAAAGCGTCCTCACGATCATGTGTCCCCCCGCCTCCTTCGGTTGGCCTTCCCGCGGGGATATTACGCCGCGGATTTATCGCGCGCGAGACATCGTGTATCGTGAAGGCGGCTGGCGGCGTTGCCCGCGTCCTTTGCATTTCGGTCGTTTATCGCTTTCCACCCGAGATCATAAGGAGCCGCCGACGTGACAACGCACCCCCCGACGACGCCGGTCCCGCCGGACCAGCCCTGTTTCGACCAGACCGCCTACGGCAACGGCCCGGACGATTCCGTGACCGACGCGAGCGAGAACGCGGCGATCACCCACCACGTCCTGACGCTTGGCGGCCGCACCATCCCCTATACGGCGACGGCCGGGCATCTCGTCGCCGTCGATGCCTCGAGCTCGCGCCCCGCGGCGAAGATTTTCTACGTCGCATTCACCGCGGACGGCGCCGATCACGCGACCCGCCCCGTCACCTTCTTCTACAATGGCGGGCCGGGCTCCTCCTCCGTCTACGTGCTCCTCGGCTCCTTCGCGCCCATGCGCATCAAGACCGCGATGCCGAGCTTCACGCCGCCGGCCCCCTATGCCATGGAGCCCAACACGGACAGCCTCCTCGACCGGAGCGACCTCGTCTTCATCAATCCCGTCGGCACCGGCTATTCGGCGGCGATCGCGCCCAACAAGAACCGGGACTTCTGGGGCGTCGACCAGGATGCCGGCTCGCTGCGCCAATTCATCAAGCGCTATCTCACCGCCTATGATCGCTGGAACTCGCCCAAGTTTCTCTTCGGCGAATCCTACGGCACGGCGCGGAGCTGCGTGCTCGCCTATCTTCTCCACGAGGACGGAGTCGACCTCAACGGGATCACGCTCCAGTCCTCGATCCTCGACTACGCCCAGGCGGGCAATCCCGTCGGCCTGCTCCCGACCTTGGCGGCCGATGCGTGGTATCATAAGAAGATTCACGTGAGCCCGCCGCCGGCGGACCTCCCGTCCTTCATGAGCGCCGTCATCCCCTTCGCGGAGACGGCCTATGCCGCCGCCCTCGCCGCCTTCCCCAAGGCGGACCCGGCGGCGGTGAAGACGCTCAGCGACGACATCGGCATCGCGCCGGCCGTGCTCGCGAGCTGGAGCCTCGACGTGGCGGCCACCAATAGCGCCGGCACGCTCCTCTTCCTCTTGACCCTGATGCAGGCGGAGGGACGGGCCTTGGGCGCCTATGACGGCCGGGTGCTGGGCGTCGATACCGGCATCGCCGCGTCGATCGATCCGAGATCGGGTGGCAATGACCCGACCATGACCGCCGTCAACGGCGCCTATACGGCGATGTGGAACGCCTACCTCAACGAGACGCTGAAATTCACCTCGACCTCCGCCTTCACCGACTTGAACGACCAGGCCTTCGCCCATTGGGACTTCGGCCATATCGATCCGACCGGCGCGCAGAAGGGCAAGGACGCGAACGGCAACGTGATCCTCTACACGGCGGGCGACCTCGCCGCGACGATGGCCCTCAATATCGACATGAAGGTGCTGTCCGCGAACGGCTATTACGACTCGGTGACGCCCTTCCATCAGACCGCCCGCGACTTGCAGAGCATGCCGCTGGTCGACGCCGGCGTGCGCAAGAACCTGACGATCCGCGACTACCCCTCCGGCCACATGATCTATCTCGACGGCCCGTCGCGCACGGCGATGAAGGCCGATCTCGCGGCGCTCTACGACAGCGCCGTGGCGGATCGCGCCGCGATGGCGCGCATCGTGGCGCTGCAAGAGCGGCGCCGGAGCCGGCGCTAAGAGACGCTGCGGAGCGCGCGCTCCACCGTCGCCGGCTCGCGATCGATGATCGCGAGAAGGATCCGCGTTGCGCGATCCGGCCGCGCGCGCCGCTGCTCCCATTCCTGCACGGTTCTCGTCGAGAAGCCGTATTTGCGGGCGAAGGCGGCCTGGCTGAGCCGCTGCCGCTGCCTGATCGCCTTCACATCCACGTCCTCGGGCGCGACAACGCGCGCCTCCTTCAACATCCTCGCCGTCATGACGGGGTGGCCGTCCTCGATGGCCTGCCGGCGAATCTCGGCCTCCGTGGCGGCCTTCACCTTCGCCCAATCGGCCTTGCTCCTCATCCGCCGAATCTGCTTAAGGCTTTTGCGCACGATAGCCATTTCGCTCTCTCCGACTTGCCGTCCTCGCCGAGATGATTCGCCGGGTCTTCCCACGCCAAGTATAGACGACGGTGAGGATTTCGCCGTTCCAGGCCTCGCCGACCGCGATAATCCGCACCTCGCCATAATCTCGCCGGCAGTCCACCACCTCGAGGACAGGGCCCCCAAAGATGGTCGCCGCGTCGGCGAAGGGAAGGCCGCGCCGGCGGATGTTCTCTGCGTCCTTCGCGGCATCCCACTCGAACATATCCGTGACTACCGTATAGTACAGCGACCGCCGGATCAACTCCGCAGGGTCGGCCCGGCGCACTTCCGAGCTGCATTGAGGCGCCGGATCGCCTCCGTGGGAGAAGAGCGCCGGCTGACCCTACTCCGACGCCCGCTTGACAAGCGCCGAGACGGACGGAAGGCTCCGCGCCATGCCGACGCCGCTTCACAGGATCGAGCGCCTCGCCCTTCCCCCGGCGAGCCCGGGCACTGTCCGGGAGCTCGTCGTCCATCGCTTCGGCGCCCCGGGCGCGCGGCCCAAGGCCTATCTCCAGGCGAGCCTGCACGCCGACGAGCCGCCGGGCATGCTCGTGCTCCATCACCTCGTCACGGCGCTCGCCGCCGCGGCCGCGGGCGGCGCGGTCAAGGGCGAGATCGTCATTGTGCCCTATGCCAACCCAATCGGGCTCTCCCAATGGGTCGCGGGGCAGCACACGGGCCGCTACGAGCTGGGCGGCGGCGGCAACTTCAACCGCGGCTATGCGGATCTCACCGAGGCGGTTGCGCTGTGCGTCGAAGACCGGCTGAGCGGCGATGCCGCCGCCAATGTCGCGGCGATCCGCGCAGCGCTCCTTGAGGCGCTCGCGGCGCGCCAGCCGACGAGCGAGCTCGACGCCCTCCGCCTTGCCTTGCTACGCCTCTCCCTCGATGCGGATATCGTCCTCGATCTCCATTGCGACGAGGAGGCGCTGCTCCACCTCTATGTCGCGGCAGCGTCATGGCCGGCCGCGGCCGATCTCTCGGCCGAGCTCGGCAGCCACGCGACCCTCCTCGCCGACAGCTCCGGCGGCGCGCCCTTCGATGAGGCCCACAGCCTTCCCTGGCTCAATTTGCAGAAGCAGCTTGGCGCGCGCCATCCCATTCCCCTCGCCTGCCTCGCCACCACCGTGGAGCTGCGCGGCCGCGCCGATGTGAGCGACGCGCTCGCCGCAGCGGATGCGGCGAGCCTCCATCGCTTTCTTCAGCGCCGCGGCGTCCTCGCCGGCGATCCGGGGCCCTTGCCGCCGGCGCTCTGCGCGGCAACGCCCCTCGCCGGCGCCGATCTGGTGGCGGCGCCCGCGGGCGGAATCCTCTGCTTCACCCGCAATCTCGGCGACAAGGTCCGCGCCGGCGAGACCGTCGCCGAGATCGTCGATCCCGCCGCGACCGATCCCGCAAAAGCGCGCCTGCCCGTCGCCGGCCGCGCCGATGGACTTATTTTCACCCGCACGCGCGACCGCCTGGTGCGGCCGGGCATGGTGATCGCCAAGATCGCGGGTGCGGTGCCCCTGCCCCACCGGACGGGCAGCCTGCTGCAGGACTGAGCCATGGCCTCTCTCGACGTGAAACCCGCCGCCCAAGGCTTCCGCAAGGGTGTCGACGCTTATGTCGCCGGACGGCCCGATTATCCCCCGTCCCTCCTCGATGACCTGCCCCTCGCCGGCGTCGAGACCATCCTCGAGCTCGGCGCCGGCACCGGCAAGTTCACCGCCCTCTTGGCGCGCACCGGCAAGCGCATCGTCGCCGTCGAGCCGATCGCGGAGATGGCCGCGCGCATCCGCGCGACGGCGGGCGATGGCGTCGAGGTGCGCGCCGGCACGGCCGAGGCGATTCCCCTGGCCGACGCCAGCGTCGAGCTCGTCTGCTGCGCCCAGGCCTTCCACTGGTTCGACTACGACAAGGCCGCCGCCGAGGTTGTGCGCGTGCTCAAGCCGGGAGGCCATTTCGCCCTGGTGTGGAACGTGCGCGACGTGCGCACGAGCTGGGTCGCCGCCCTCTCGCGCCTCTTCGAGCGCCACGCCGGCGACACGCCGCGGCACGGCAGCGGCAAATGGAAGGTCGTGCTCGCCGACCCGCGCTTCGATTTTCTCGGCACCACGACGCGGCCCTTCGCCTATCCCATGGGCCGCGAGGCGGTGCTCGACCGCGTGCTGTCGACGAGCTTCATCGCCGCCATGACGGATGGGGAGAAGGCGCGCATCCGCGCCGAGGCCGCCGCCGTCCTCGATGCCGACCCCTCCCTGCGCGGCAGGGACGAGATCGCCTTCCCCTATGTCACCGAGCTGCACCTGCTGCGGAAGCGGGTGTGAGCCCGTGAGATCCAGATTGGATCGCGATATCCAAATCGTCATTCCCGCGAAAGCGGGAAACCAGCAGGACAAATTTCTGGGCCCCCGCCTGCGCGGGGGCGACGATCGCGGCGTTTCAATCTATCAATCCAAACACATCTGCCCTGGCACATTCCGGCCCATCACCGCCGCCGGATGCCGATGACGCGTCCCGCCTGGGGCGGGCGCGGCAGGTGGCGATGCGCCGCCAAGAGCGCCTCGAGCCAGGCAAGCGCCGCCTGGGGCAGCGGCGTCGAGCGGCGCGTCGCGAGATCCACATGGATGCTGATGAGCTCGTTGGTGGCGGCGAGATAGCCCTCGGTCGCGTGATACATGCGGTGGAAGTAGTGCAGGCGCTTGGCGTCGCAGTCGAGGAGCTGGGTCGTCACGCGCACCGGATCGCCGGCGTTGAGCTCCTGCTCATAGGTGACATGGGCCTCGAGCGCGAAGAGCGAGTGATTGTCGCGGGCGACGTAGTCGCGGCCGAGATCGAGGTGATCGAAGAGGCAATCGGTCGCATGATCGAAGACGAGCATGTAATAGGCCAGGTTCATATGGCCGTTGTAATCGGTCCATTCGGGCTGAACGGTCTCGCGATGAAGGGCGAGAGGCGCGGCTGCGGCGACGATCGACATGGCGCGAGAATAGTCGATTGGCGCCGGAGCGCAAACGGGCTAGCGTGGCGGCGGCCATGTGTCTCCGCGCCATCGCGCTTCTCCTCCTCGCCGCATTGCCGCTCGCCGTGCCGCGCGCCGCAGCAAAGACGCTCGTCTATTGCTCGGAAGGCAGCCCGGAGAACTTCTATCCCGGCATCAATGCGACGCTCACCTCCTTCGACGCCTCGTCACGGCCGCTCTACAACCGCCTCGTCGAGTTCGAGCGCGGCGGCACGCGGCTCGTCCCCGGCCTCGCCGCGAGCTGGGAGGTCTCGGCGGACGGCCGCGCCTACACCTTCCATCTGCGCCGCGGCGTCAAGTGGCAGACGACCAGGGACTTCGCGCCGACGCGCGATTTCGATGCCGACGACGTGGTCTTCAGCTTCGCGCGGCAATGGCGGAAGGACGACCCCTGGTACCGGGTCACGAGCGACGATCACGGCTATTTCGACGCCATGGGCTTTCCGGCCCTGCTCAAATCGATCGACAAGCTCGACGATCACACGGTGCGCTTCGTGCTCAACGCCCCCGAGGCGCCCTTCCTCGCCGATCTCGCCATGGATTTCGCCTCGATCATCTCCGAGGAATACGCCGATCGGATGATGGCGGCGGGCACGCCGGAGCGGCTCGACCAGGCGCCGGTCGGCACCGGGCCGTTCCAGCTCGAGCGCTATCGCAAGGACACGCTCATCCGCTACCGCGCCAATCCCGATTACTGGCAAGGCAAGGCCAAGCTCGATTCCCTCGTCTTCGCCATCACGCCCGACGCCGCGGTGCGCCTCGCCAAGCTCAAGGCCAATGAGTGCCAGGTGATGGCCGATCCCGATCCCGCCGATATCCCCGCCATCACGGCCGATCCCGCGCTCGCCCTCGCCACGGCCCCGGGGCTCAATATCGGCTATATCGCCTTCAACACGCGCAAGACGCCCTTTGGCGACGTGCGCGTGCGCCGCGCCGTCGCCATGGCCGTCGACAAGCGCGCCATCATCGCCGCGGTCTATGGCGGCATGGCGACCCCGGCGGCGACGCCGATTCCGCCGGGCCTGTGGTCCCACGACGACGCGATTGCGGATTACCCCTATGATCCCGCGGCGGCGCGAAAGCTGCTTGCCGAGGCCGGCTACCCCCGGGGCTTCGCGACGACGCTCTGGGCGCTCCCGCTCCAGCGTCCCTACAATCCCAACGGCCGGCGCATGGCGACCCTCGTCCAGGCCGAGCTCGCCGCGATCGGCGTGCGCGCCGAGATCGTCTCCTATGAATGGGGCGAGTATCGCCGGCGCCTCAATCGCGGCGAATACGACATGGCGGAGATCGGCTGGATCGGCGACAACGGCGACCCGGACAATTTCCTCTACACGCTCCTCGCCTGCCCGCACGGGACGGCGGGAAGCGGCAATAGCGGCGGCTGGTGCGATCCGCGGTTCCAGTCCCTCGTGCTGGCGGCCAAGCGCAGCGCCGACCAGGCGCAACGCGCCCGCCTCTATCGCCAGGCGCAGGCCATCTTCCACGATGCCGAGCCCTGGGTGCCGATCGCCTATGGGGCCCAGGTGGACGCGATCCGCCGCAGTGTTCAGGACTACAAGCCGAGCCCCTTCGGCCATCACGACTTCTACGGTGTCGATCTCCGGCAGTAGGCCGGGATGCGCTTGCCTCGCTAAGCATCGGCGCGCAGCGCGCGCACCATCAGCCGGACCACCTCGTCCTCGAACTCGCGCGTGGCGAGGAGCGGCGATTCCTCGATCACCGCCGCACGGATGCAGCCGGCGACGGCGCGCGTCGCCACGAAGATCGCGGCGGAGGTCGGCCGGCGGATCTCCGGGCTGTTCTCCCGCAGCAGCCGCTCGATCAGGTGATTCGCGACCTCGGCGACGGGCTTGGCCGCAACCCCCGGCCCGGCCCGGCGCAGCACGGCGAGGAGGACCGCCTTGCGCGTCCGCTGGCGGCCGCCGAAGCCGCCGATCAGGCGGCGCACGAGGGCGCGGATGCGCGCCTCCAAGGGCTGGCCGGCGCCCGCATCGATCTCGGCCTTGATCGCGGCGACGATGCGGCGGCTCTCCCGCTCGGCGATGGCGAGGAGCAGCGCGTCCTTGTTGGGGAAGTACTGATAGAGCGTGCCGATGCCGAAGCCCGCGCGCTCGGCCACCCGGTTGGTGGTGAAATCGTCGGGATGCGTCTGCAGAATCTGAGCCGCCGCCTCGAGAATCGTGTCGACGGTGCCCTCGGCCCGCGCCTGCTGCGGCTTTTTCCGCAAGAGATCAATGACTTGCCTCATAGGCTCCCGCCCTCCGCTGGGGCTCCCGAAGCCGAGCCCGGACGCCGAGCTTTGCTCGCATATTAAGGCCGTTCCGCCGTTGCGGACATCTCGATGGAGGGTTCCATGTCGTTGCCGATGCAGTCCTGGCTCGTCTACGCGCTTCCCGTCATGGTCGCCGTGGCGGCCCTCGAGGGCCTCTATATCAGCAAGATCCGCCGCCGGCCCTATGACTGGCGGGAGAACGCGACCTCGCTCGCCGTCGCCATCGGCCGCCGCCTGGCGGGCCTGTTGCCCATCGGCTTCACCGTGCCGCTCTTCGCCTGGCTGTGGAACCATCGCCTCTTCACCATTCCCCTCGACTCGGCCGGCGCCGTGGCCCTGCTCTTTATCGGGCAGGAGCTCTGCTATTACTGGCTGCATCGCTGCGATCATGCCGTGCGCTGGCTCTGGGCCTCCCATGCGGTGCATCACTCGCCGCAGCAATTCACCCTGGCCTCGGCCTATCGCCTCGCCTGGACGGACCAGATCTCGGGAGCCGCGCTCTTCTTTGCGCCCCTCGTGGTGCTCGGCTTCCGGCCCGAGGCGGTGCTGGCGGCGGCGGCGGCCAATCTCGTCTACCAGTTCTGGCTCCATACCGAGCTTGTGCCCAAGCTCGGCGCGCTGGAATGGGTGCTCAACACGCCCTCCCATCATCGCGTCCATCACGCCATGAACCCGGAATATCTCGACCGCAATTTCGGCGGCGTGCTGATCGTCTTCGACCGCCTGTTCGGCACCTTCGCCGAGGAGCGGGCCGATATCCCCTGCCGCTATGGCGTCATCGGCATGCCCCAGAGCTACAACCCCGTCACCATCGCCTGCCGCGAATGGGTGGCCCTGGCGCGGGATTTCGCGAGCACGCGCAGCCTGCGCAACGGCCTCGGCTACCTCCTCAAAGCACCCGGCTGGGCGCCCAAGGACGACGCGGCGCCCCTCAGCCGGGTAGCTGAAGCCCGAGCTCGCTGAGGCCGCGGCGGCCGCGCGTGGAGACGCGGACCACGCGCGTGCCCCGCACCCGCTCGACCCAGCCCAGGGCTTGGAGGCGCGCCAGGAGGGCGGCCCCGAGCGCGCCGCCGAGATGGGGACGGTTCTCGGTCCAATCGAGGCAGGCCGTCGCGAATTGCCGCTTGGCGCGCCGCGCCGCCTCGATATCGACGCCGAGCCGCCCGAAGACCGGCTGCGCCGCCGGTCCTAGGCTCACGGGACCCAGGCCGCTCCGCACCTTGCGCGTCGCCGCCGGCACCGCCAAGTCCGCGATCGCCTTGCGCGCGACGAGAGTGTCGAAGAGCCCCACTCCCAGCCGCCCCGCGAGATGGTCGTAGCAGCAGCGCGCCTGCATCAAGGCCGGCGTCGCCTGGGGCGAAACATTCCGCCGCGCGCTCCGCAGCAGCGTCTCCATGATCTCGACGACGGCGGGATCGCGCACCTCGTAGAGCACCTGCCGCCCCTGCTTGGTCGCGCGCACGAGCGCGGCGCGGCGCAGGAGCGCCAGGTGGTTCGAGACCTTGGACTGGGAATGGCCGGTCCGCGCCACGAGATCGGAGACCGCGACCGGCCCCGAGGTCATGCGCTCGAGAAGGGCGAAGCGCACGGGGTCGGCCATGGCCTGGAGGAGCTCGACCGCCGCACTCTGCTCACGCATCAGCATCTCCTGATGGGTTCATTGACCCTGCCGCGGGGCACTCCCTAAATAGCACTCTCCTTTCTTGAATCAAAGGATCGTGATATGTTGAATGACGAGATCGCGACAAGCGCGGTGCCCCGCGGCGGGGCGAGGGGGACCCTCGTCGCCATGTGCCTCGGCCTGCTCGTGGCGCAGCTCGACACCTCGGTGGTGAACCTCGCCCTCGCCCCCATCGCGCGGGACCTCGGCGCCGGCGTGGGCCAGCTGCAATGGATCGTCGACGCCTATAACCTCGTCTATGGCGGCCTGCTCCTCACCGGCGGCACGCTCGGCGATCTTTATGGCCGCAAGCGCATCTTCCTCGTCGGCACGGCGCTCTTCTGCGCGGGCTCGGTGCTCTGCGCCTTGGCCGCCGACGCGACGACGCTCATCGCCGCCCGCATCGTGACCGGGCTCGGCGCCGCCCTGGAGCTGCCGGTGACCCTCGCCATCCTCACCGTCGCCTTCCCCGATCCGCGCGAGCGCGCCCGCGCCATCGGCACCTGGGCGGGGATCAACGGCCTCGCCTTCGTGATCGGGCCGACGCTCGGGGGGCTTCTCGTCGATCACGCGGGATGGCGCAGCGTCTTCTGGCTCGTCGTGCCGTTCGCGCTCGCCTCGCTCGCAGTCGCCTGGCGCGCCGTCACCGAGTCCACGGGTGCTGCGGGACGGCGGCTGGACGTGCCGGGCCAGCTCCTGATGGTGACGGGCCTGACCGCGCTGACGCTTGCCGCCATCGAAGGTCGCGGCTGGGGCTGGGGGTCGGGCGCCACCATCGGCTGCGTGCTCCTGGGATTCGGGGCGGCGGCGAGCTTCGTGGCCTATGAGCGCCGCGTCACGGGCGGGCTCGTGCCCCCGGCCTTCTTTCGCAAGCGGCCCTTCGCCGGCGCGCTTGCCGTCATCGCCGCGATGACCTTCGGCATGTATGGCCTGCTCTTCCTCTCGCCCCTCTATCTCCAGGAGCTTCGCGGCGCCTCCCCGCTCGCCGCCGGGCTCGAGCTCCTGCCGATGTCGGCGGTATTCGCCGTCGTCTCCCATTATTCGAGCCGCATCGCCGACCGCATCGGCACGCGGCTCGTCACGGCGGCAGGCATGGCCTTCATGGCGGCGGGACTGATCGGCTTCGCGCGGCTCGGCCAAGGGACGGCGCTTATCTGGGTCGAGGCCTGGCTCGCCGTCACCGGGATCGGGCTCGGGCTCAACACCGGGCCGGTGATGGCCGTCGTCGTCGGCCAGGTGCCGCAGGAGCGCGCCGGCACCGCCTCCGGGCTCGCCAATACGGCGCGGCTTCTCGGCGCCACGCTCGGCGTCGCCATTCTCGGCACCCTCTTCGCGGCCCATGGCCCGGCGGGCGGCATGGCGGCGGGCTTCCTCGACGGCATGGCCGCAGCGCTCGCGGTGGGCGGCGGGGTCATGCTGCTCGGCGCCGCGGCGGCGCTCGCGACCATCCCGGGCCAGCCTCCGGGCCGCGATTGGCGCGCAGCACGGGGCGCTGCGCCGTCCCATCATCCCGACCATCATCCGTCGTGATGAACCCTCGGTTGCGTTGCGCGCGCGCGTTTCGCGGCGAGTTGACACCTCAGGGTCCTGCGCGCACATTGGCGCCCTGTCGCTTCGCCCCGGCCGGCACTCGTCACATCAGGCCGCGGGCGGGGCATCGTCTCAGGGAGGTTACAAATGAAGCGACATCTGCTGGCAGCCGGCATCGGACTGGCGGCCGCCTTGGGCCTTGCCGCAAGCGGCGAGGCGAAGACGCTCGTCTATTGCTCGGAAGGCAGCCCGGAGAACTTCTATCCGGCGATCAACACGACCGGCACCTCGTTCGACGCCTCGTCGCGGCAGATCTACAACCGCCTCGTCGAATTCAAGCTCGGCACCACCGAGGTCGAGCCCGGCCTGGCGCAGAGCTGGGAGGTCTCGCCCGACGGGCTTACCTACACCTTTCACCTGCGCAAGGGCGTGAAGTGGCAGACTACGAAGGACTTCAAGCCCACGCGCGAGTTCAACGCCGACGACGTGATCTTCAGCTTCGAGCGCCAGTGGAAGTCGGACAATCCCTATTTCAAGGTGACGAGCGACAACCACTCCTACTTCAACGACATGGACATGCCGGAGCTGCTGAAGTCCGTCGAGAAGGTGGACGATCACACGGTGCGCTTCGTCCTCAAGGCGCCCAACGCGCCCTTCCTCGCCAACATGGCGATGGACTTCGCCTCGATCCTGTCGAAGGAATACGCCGACAAGCTGATGAAGGCCGGCACGCCCGAGAAGCTCGACCAGGATCCCGTCGGCACCGGGCCGTTCCAGCTCGAGAGCTACAAGAAGGACGCGGTGATCCGCTACAAGGCGAATCCCACCTATTGGCAGGGCAAGGCCAAGATCGACACCCTCGTCTTCGCGATCACGCCCGACGTCTCGGTGCGGTTCGCTAAGATCAAGTCGGGGGAATGCGACCTCATCCCCTATCCGGCCCCCGCCGATATTCCCGCGATGAAGAAGGACGCCAATCTGCGCGTGCTCGAGCAGCCGGGCCTCAACATCGCCTACCTCGCCTTCAACACGACCAAGAAGCCCTTCACCGACTTGAAGGTGCGCCAAGCCGTCGACATGGCCATCAACAAGAAGGCGATCATCGACGCGGTCTATCTCGGCACCGGCATTCCAGCGAAGAACCCGATCCCGCCGAGCATGTGGTCCTATAACGACGCGGTGAAGGACTATCCCTACGATCCGGCCCAAGCCAAGAAGCTGCTCGCCGAGGCGGGCTACGCCAACGGCTTCGAGACCGACCTCTGGTACATGCCGGTGCAGCGCCCCTACAATCCGAACGGCAAGCGCATCGCCGAGCTGATGCAGGCCGATCTCGCCAAGGTCGGCATCCAGGCCAAGCTCGTCACCTATGAGTGGGGCGAGTACCGCAAGCGGCTCCAGGCCGGCGATCCCATGATGGCGCAGTTCGGCTGGACCGGCGACAACGGCGACCCGGACAACTTCCTCAACACGCTGCTCGGCTGCGCCGCCGCCAAGCCGGGCGGCAACAACATCGCGCGCTGGTGCTACAAGCCGTTCGACGATCTCGTCAGCGAGGCGCAGCGCACGACCGACGTGAAGAAGCGGACGGAGCTCTACAAGAAGGCCCAGGTCGTCTTCAAGGAGCAGACGCCGTGGTTCACCATCGCCCACAGCGTCCAGACCGCAGTCGAGCGCAAGAAGGTGGAAGGCTTCAAGCTGAGCCCGCTCGGCTATCACTACTTCTACACGGTCGACGTCAAGTAGCGCCCTCCGACGGCCGCTGCGCCGGCGGTGCGGCCTATAGCCGCGCCGCCGGCCGGCGCTTTCGAGCCAGATGCTCCGCTTTTTCCTGACCCGGGTGAGCCTGGTGATCCCGACCTTCATCGGGATCACGCTGCTCGCCTTCCTCCTCGTTCATTCCGTGCCCGGCGATCCCGTCGAGCTCCTCGCCGGCGAGCACGGCATCTCGCCCGAGCGCCATGCCGAGCTCCTCCATTCCTACGGGCTCGACCGGCCGCTCTATGTGCAATACGCGCTCTACCTCGCCCATGTGATGCAGGGGGATCTCGGCCGCTCCTTCATCACCCATGCCAAGGTCACCGACGAGTTCGAGCAGCTCTTCCCCGCGACCGTCGAGCTCTCGATCGCCGCCGCACTTTTCGCTGTCATTCTCGGCATCCCCGCCGGCATGCTCGCCGCAGTGAAGCGCAACTCGATCTTCGACCACGGCGTGATGGGCATCTCGCTCACCGGCTATTCCATGCCGATCTTCTGGTGGGGCCTCCTCCTCATCATCCTCTTCTCCAATACCCTGGGCTGGACGCCCGTGTCGGGCCGCATCTCGGTCGAGTACGACGTCGACCCGGTGACCGGCTTCCTTCTCGTCGATTCCCTGCTCTCCGATCAGGAGGGCGCCTTCCGCTCGGCGCTCAGCCACCTCATCCTTCCCGCGATCGTGCTGGGAACGATCCCGCTCGCCGTCACCGCGCGCATGACGCGCTCCTCCATGCTCGAGGTGCTGGGCGAGGACTATATCCGCACCGCGCGGGCCAAGGGCCTCGCACCCCTGCGGGTGATCTGCGTCCACGCCCTGCGCAACGCGCTCATCCCCGTGATCACCGTGATCGGGCTCCAGGTCGGGCTGCTCTTCACCGGCGCCATCCTGACCGAGACCATCTTCTCCTGGCCCGGCGTCGGCAAATGGCTGGTCGACGCCATCAGCCGGCGCGATTATCCGGTGCTCCAGGGCGGCACGCTCCTGATCGGCACCGTGGTCATGACCGTCAATCTCATCGTCGACCTTCTCTACGGCCTCATCAACCCGCGCATCCGGCACACCCGCTGACGAGCCATGGTCTTCGAAACCGAGCCGCTTCCCGCCGAAGCCGAAATCGCCGCCCCGCCCCATCCCTTGCGGGAGTTCTGGGGCTATTTCAGCGCCAATCCCGGCGCCGTGGCCGGGCTCGCCACCATCATCTTCGTCGTGCTCCTCGCCATCTTCGCGGACGTGGTCTCGCCCCATTCGCCGATCGCCACCCACGACAACGCCTTCCTCAAGCCGCCCTTCTGGGCCGAGGGCGGCTCGCTGACCTATCCCCTCGGCACCGACGCCATCGGGCGCGACATGCTGTCGCGGGTCATCCACGGCACGCGCTTCTCGCTGCTCATCGGCGCCATCGTGGTGACGATCTCGCTCGCCGCCGGCGTGCTGCTCGGCCTCCTCGCCGGATTCGCGCGGGGCGCGGTCGAGATCTTGATCATGCGGCTCATGGACATCATGTTGACGATGCCGAGCCTGCTGCTGGCCATCGTCATCGTGGCCATCCTCGGCCCCGGGCTGACCAACGCGATGCTCGCCGTGGCGATCGCCTATGCGCCGCAATACGTGCGCATCACCCGCGCGGCCGTGCTCGGCGAAATCAACAAGGATTACGTGACAGCCTCGCGCGTGAACGGCGCCTCGACCCTGCGGCTGATGTTCCTGACCGTCCTGCCCAACTGCCTCGCCCCGCTCATCGTGCAGGCCACCCTCGGCTTCTCCTCCGCCATCCTCGACGCGGCCGCCCTCGGCTTCCTCGGCCTCGGCGCCCAGGCGCCGACGCCGGAATGGGGCACCATGCTGGCGGATGCCCGCGAATTCGTGCTGCGCGCCTGGTGGGTGGTGACGCTGCCCGGGCTCGCCATCCTCATCACCGTGCTCGCCTTCAACCTCATGGGCGACGGGCTGCGCGACGCCCTCGATCCCCGGCTGAAACGCTGATGGCGCTCCTCGACATCCACAATCTCTCCGTCGCCTTCGAGACGAGCCGCGGCACCCTTCGCGCCGTCGACGACGTCTCCTTCGCGGTCGAGGAGGGCGAGGTCCTCGGCATCGTCGGTGAATCGGGATCGGGGAAAAGCGTCTCGATGCTGGCGCTCATGGGCCTCATCGCCTATCCCGGCATCGTCAAGGCGGATCGGCTGCGCTTCGGCGGCCGCGATCTCCTCGCCATCGGCGACCGCGAGCGGCGCCGCATCGCGGGCAAGGACGTCGCCATGATCTTCCAGGAGCCGATGACGAGCCTCAACCCGTGCTTCACCGTCGGCTATCAGATCATGGAGACGATCCGCGTCCACGAGGGCGGCTCGCGCAAGGCGCGGCGGGCGCGCGCCGTCGAGCTCCTGCGGCAAGTCGGCATTCCGGCCGCGGCGAGCCGCCTCGACGCCTTTCCCCACCAGCTCTCCGGGGGCATGAACCAGCGGGTGATGATCGCCATGGCGATCGCCTGCAACCCGCGCCTGCTCATCGCCGACGAGCCGACGACCGCCCTCGACGTCACCATCCAGGCGCAGATCCTCGAGCTGCTCCTGGGCCTCCAGCGCGAGCGGGGCATGGCGCTCATCCTCATCACCCACGACATGGGCGTGGTGGCCGAGACGGCGCAGCGGGTGATCGTCATGTATGCGGGCCAGATCGTCGAGGAGCAGCCGGCCGCCGCCCTCTTCGCCCAGCCGCGCCACCCCTATACCGCGGCCCTGCTCGACGCGCTCCCCGAGCGCAGCCAGGGGGCGCGACGACTGCCGACAATCCAAGGCGTCGTGCCCGGCCTCGACGACCGCCCGCAAGGCTGTCTCTTCAATCCGCGCTGCCGCTATGCGGATGAGCGCTGCCGGAGCGTGGCGCCGGCGCTGCGCGCCGTCGACGGGGTGCGCGCGCGCTGCCATTACCCCTTGGAGGCGCCTCGATGAGCGCGGCACCCCGGGCCGAAGATCGCGCGGCCGCCGCAGCCGACGACACCGTCGTCGATGCCCGGGAGCTCACCAAGGTCTACACGGTGCGCCGCGGCCTCCTCACAGCCCCGGCCGCCTTGCGGGCGGTGGACGGGGTGAGCTTTCGCCTGGCCCGGGGGAAGACCCTGGCGGTGGTCGGCGAGTCCGGCTGCGGAAAATCGACCCTGGCGCGCATGATCACCCTCATCGAGCCGCCCACGGCCGGGAGCCTGAAGCTCGCCGGGCAGGAGGTGGCGGGGGCCGGGTCCGACCGCATCAAGGCCTTGCGCCGGCACGTCCAGATCGTCTTCCAGGATCCCTATGGCTCCCTCAATCCGCGCCGCAAGGTGGGCGCCATCCTGGGCGAGCCCCTCGTCATCAACACGTCGATGCGCGCCGCCGAGCGCGCCCGCGCCGCCCGCGAGATGATGGCGCGGGTCGGGCTGCGCCCCGAGCATTACGAGCGCTATCCCCACATGTTCTCAGGCGGCCAGCGCCAGCGCATCGCGATTGCCCGCGCCCTCATGCTGCGGCCCGACGTGGTGGTGGCGGACGAGCCGGTCTCGGCCCTCGACGTCTCGATCCAGGCGCAGGTGCTGAACCTCCTCATGGACCTGCAGGAGGAATTCCGGCTTGCCTATCTCTTCATCTCCCACGGGCTCTCGGTGGTGCGCCACATCGCCGACGAGGTCATGGTGATGTATCTCGGCCGCACCGTGGAGCAGGGCCCGAAGACGGCGATCTTCACCCGCCCGCGCCACCCCTATACCAAGGCGCTTCTCGCCAGCACGCCGTTCGTCGATCCCAAGCTGCGCGCCCAGCGGGTGGCCCTGAAAGGCGAGCTGCCCTCGCCCCTGAACCCGCCCTCGGGCTGCGCCTTCCACACCCGCTGCCCGTTCGCCCAGGATCGCTGCAAGACGGAGCGGCCGGTCCTGCGGCTCGTCGACGGGCAGCGCGTCGCCTGCCACTACGCCGAGTCGATCGGCTGACGACCGGCGCCCGCACCAAGGCGGCCATCCATAGGCGGTCCCGGTCGCGTCCATTCGAAAAAATCATCATGACTCCTCTGGACGCGAGGCCCCGCGATTTCCTATATACACGGCTGACCCGGATGGGGTTTGACCGCATAGCTTCGCAAGGATGCGGCAGGAGACGTGAAGACTGATCGATAAAATCGGGGCGCGTCACAGAGGGCCGAACCGGCTCCAAGCGTAAAGCGAGACGAAGGCCGTTTGAGTGAGGAAGCGCGGCAGCGGATGCCGCCGCTCGGCTCGACGATGGGCGGATTGCGGCCGGCGGCAGCCAACGGAAGCACAGGCGGAATATGAAATGCCGAGTGTTTTCAGAGACTTGATCGAGGGTGGCGCCAACGCCCCCAGGAATGCCCGGGAACCCGCCGTCCCGGGCTTACTCATGTGAAGCCCAGGTGCGAGCAAGATCATGCGCCGCTCCAATATCCTCATCATCGCCCTCATCGCCGTCGCCAATCTGGCGGTTTGGGCCGTTCTCAACCGGCCGCTCCACGTGCCGTCCTGGTCCGGCGACATCCAGGGCGTCTCCTTCAGCCCCTATCGCGAGAACGAGAACCCGCTCACGGGCAAATACCCCTCCGATGCGGAGATCGGCAGCGACCTCGCCCTGCTCTCGAGCCGGGTCGGCGCCGTCCGCACCTACAGCACCACCGAGGGCGTCCAGGACGTCCCTTACCTCGCCGCCAAATACGGGCTGCAAGTGACCGCCGGCGCTTGGCTTGACAAGCACCTCGACAAGAACGAGCTCGAGCTCGACACCCTTGTCGACATGGTCCAGCGCTACCCGAATATCGACCGGGTGCTGGTCGGCAACGAATCGATCCTGCGCGGCGACGTCACCGTTCCCGAAATGATCCAGTATCTGCGCCGGGCGCGCAGCCAGATCGAGGTGCCGGTCTCGACCGCCGAGCCGTGGCATGTCTGGCTGACACATCCCGAGCTCGTCAAGGAGGTGGACTTCATCGCCGTCCACATCCTGCCATACTGGGAAGGCGTTCCGGTCAAGGAGGCAGTCAACTACGTCGCGTACCGCTACCACCAGCTCAAGGAGGCCTATCCCCACAAGCCCATCGTCCTCACCGAGGTGGGCTGGCCGAGCAAGGGCCGCCAGATCGGCCTCGCCAAGGCGAGCCTCGCCAACCAGGCGCTCTTCATGCGCGAGTTTCTCAACTTCGCCGACCGCGAGGGCGTGCAGTACTTCCTCATGGAGGCCTTCGACCAGCCCTGGAAGGAGAAGATCGAGGGCACCGCCGGCGCCTATTGGGGCCTCTACGACGCCGACCGCAAGCCGAAATACGCGATGACGGGGCCGGTGATCGTGAACGCCTATTGGCCCTATCTCGCGGCCGCGGCGACGCTCCTCGCCCTTCCCGTGATCCTCTTCTTCCTCGCCCGCTGGACCGAGCTTCGCTTCGAGGGCCGCCTCTTCTTCGCGGCCCTCGCTCAGTCGGCCGGCTCGCTCCTCGTCTGGACCATCCTCGCCGGCGCGGAGCGCTACATGTCGACCGGCGACGTCGTGATGTGGGGCGTCATGGTGCTCGGGCAGATCGGGCTCTTGAGCCTGCTCGTCACCGAGAGCGGCCAGATGTCGATCATGCTATGGACGCGGCGCTGGCGCCGCGAGTTCAAGCCCGCGGTCGCCGCCCCCGGCCGCGCGCTGCCCAAGGTCTCGCTGCACCTCCCCGTCCATAACGAGCCGCCCCATATGGTGATCGAGACCATCGAGAGCCTGGCGAGGCTCGACTACCCCAACCTCGAGATCCTGGTGATCGACAACAACACCAAGGATCCCGCGGTGTGGCAGCCCGTCGAGGCCTATTGCGCCACCCTGGGCGGGCGCGTGCGCTTCGTCCATGTCGAGAATCTCAAGGGCTTCAAGGCCGGCGCCCTCAACCTCGCCCTCCGCATGACCGATCCGGAGGCCGAGATCGTCGGCGTCATCGACAGCGACTATGTCGTGCGTCCCGACTGGCTGGCCGCGACGGTGCCCCATTTCGACAATGCGAAGGTCGGCGTGGTCCAGGCGCCGCAGGATCACCGCGACGGCCATCTCAGCTTCTTCAAGGAGATGATCAACTGGGAGTATGCCGGCTTCTTCCATCTCGGCATGGTGCTGCGCAACGAATCCAACGCGATCATCCAGCACGGTACCATGACGCTGGTGCGTCGCTCGCTCCTGGAGAAGCTCGGCGGCTGGGCCGAATGGTGCATCTGCGAGGACGCCGAGCTCGGGCTGCGCGTCATCCGCGAAGGCTACGAGACGGTCTACATCAAGGAATCCTTCGGCCAGGGCCTCTCGCCGGACAGCTTCGCCGGCTATCGCGTGCAGCGCTTCCGCTGGGCCTATGGCGCCATGCAGATCATGAAGCGGCATATCGGCCTCTTCTCGCCGCGCGACCGGCAGCTCAGCCTCGGCCAGAAGTTCCACTTCCTCGCCGGCTGGCTGCCCTGGATCGGCGACGGGCTGCAGCTCCTCTTCACCGTGGCGGCCCTCGTCTGGACGGCGCTGCTCGCCTTCTGGCCGGCCTGGTTCGAGTTCCCCCTCGGCGTCTTCGTGGTGCCGGCCCTCGTCATGGTCGGGTTCAAGCTGCTCCAGACCCTGTGGCTCTACAAGGCCCGGGTCGGCGGCACGCTCCTCCAGCGCATGGGCGCGGCGATCGCCGGCATGGCCCTGACCCATGCCGTCGCCAAGGCGGTGCTGATCGGGCTTTTCACCAAGAAGCGTCCGTTCCTGCGCACGCCCAAATGCGAGGACAGCTCGGCGGTCATCCGCGGCATCGTGGTGGCGTGGGAGGAGTTCGTGCTCTTCACGCTACTGTGGCTGGGCGCTGCGGTGATCCTCGCGGGCGGCTACAACAATGACGAGGCCATCACCTGGGCCTGCATGCTCGTCGCCCAGTCGCTCCCCTACGGCGCCGGCGTCTTCGCCTCGCTCATGAGCGCCATGCCGTCCTTCGCCCTGCGCCGCGTGCCCGCCATCGCCGCGGCGACGGCGAAGGCGCCCGCCGCAGCCCTTGCCGCGGCCAAGGCCCCGGCGACCCAAGGTGCCCGCGCCGCGTCCTGAGCCGCGTTCATTTCGCAGTCATAACCTGAGCCCCGCCCGGCGCGCGCCGGGCGGGGATTTCTTTCGCAAGGGCGGCGAAGCGCAGCGCGCGACTCACACGGCGAAGTATTTCGCCTGGGGATGATGCACCACGATCGCGGAGGTGGATTGCTCGGGCTCGAGCTGGAACTCCTCGCTCAGCTTGATGCCGATGCGCTCGGCGCCGAGGAGGCCGAGGAGCTGCACCTGATCCTCGAGCCGCGGGCAGGCGGGATACCCGAAGGAGTAGCGCGAGCCGCGATAGACCTGGTGCAGGAGCTGGTCCATCTCGCGCGCGTCCTCATGGGCGAAGCCGAGCTCGCCGCGAATGCGCTTGTGCACGTATTCGGCCAGGGCTTCCGCCATCTCCACGCCGAGGCCGTGGAGATAGACGTAATCCTGGTAGCGGTTGTCGGCGAACCATTCGCGCGCCACGTCGGACGCCCGCTGGCCGATCGTGACCACCTGGAGGCCGATGACGTCGCGCTCGGCGTCGCTCACATCGCGGAAGAAATCGGCGATGCAGAGGCCGCCCTCGCGCGCCTGGCGCGGGAAGGTGAAGCGCGTCACCTCCTTCTTGCGGTCGTCGGGATCGAAGAGGATCACGTCGTTGCCCTCGGCGGCGCAGGGCCAGAAGCCGTAGACGGCCTGCGGCTTGAGCACGTCCTGCTGGGCCGAGATGTCGAGCATGCGCTTGAGCTCGGGGCGCAGCTCCCTTCGTGCCCATTCCATGTATTCGTCGAGCTTGCGTCCCTCCTTGCGGAAGCCCCAGTGGAACTGGAACAGCATGCGCTCGTTGAGATAAGGCACGAGCGCCTTGACCGGGACGCGCGCGATCACCCGCGGCCCCCAGAAGGGCGGCGTCGGCACCGGGACGCCGCGCGTCAGCTCGGCGCGGTGCAGGCGGATCTCCTCGATATCGACGGGACGCTGCGGTGCCGCCGGCTCCCTGGGCTGGCCGCGCACGCGCGCGGGCTTGCCCGTGCTCTGGGCCGCGCGCTTGGCCGCGATGTCGCGGGCATATTGCGCGAAGCCGCCGGTCACCACCTTATCCATGAGGTGGAGGCCGTCGAAGGCGTCGCGCGCATAGGCGAGCTGCCCCGTGGCATAGGTGCGGGCGCAATCCTCCTCGACATATTGGCGCGTCAGCGCCGCCCCGCCGAGCAGCACCGGGATGTCGAGCCCGAGCCGCGACATCTCCTCGAGATTCTCGCGCATCACCACCGTCGACTTGACGAGAAGCCCCGACATGCCGACAGCGTCGGCGCGATGCTCCTTCGCGGCGTCGAGGATATTGGAGAGCGGCTGCTTGATGCCGAGGTTCACCACCTTGTAGCCGTTATTGGTGAGAATGATGTCGACGAGATTCTTGCCGATGTCGTGCACGTCGCCCTTGACGGTGGCGAGCACGATCGTGCCGCGCTGCTGGCCCTCGACGCGCTCCATGAAGGGCTCGAGATAGGCGACGGCGGCCTTCATGCACTCGGCCGAGCGCAAGACGAAGGGCAGCTGCATCTTGCCGGCGCCGAAGAGCTCGCCAACCACCTTCATGCCGTCGAGAAGGAAGCGGTTGATGATGTCGAGGGGCGGATGGCTCTTGAGGGCGAGGTCGAGATCCTCGCTCAGGCCTTGGCGGTCGCCATCGACGATGCGCTGGGCGAGACGCTCCTCGACCTTCTCGGGCCGCGTCTTCTTCGCCTTCTGCTCCTCGACGCGGTCGGCGAAGAGAGCCATGAAGGCCTGCAGCGGATCATAGCCCTCGCGGCGGCGGTCGAAGATGAGATCCTCGGCGGCCTGCCGCTCCGTCTCGCCGATCTTGTGGAGGGGCAGGATCTTGCTGACATGCACGATCGCCGCGGTCAGGCCGCGCTTATAGGCATGGTCGAGGAAGACCGAGTTGAGCACCTGGCGCGCCGCGGGATTGAGGCCGAAGGAGATGTTCGAGAGCCCGAGCATGATCTGCACCTCGGGGAGCTCGGCGCGAATCCGCTCGATCGCCTCGAGCGTCCACAGGCCGAGCTTGCGATCGTCGTCGTTGCCGGTGCAGATCGTGAAGGTGAGCGGATCGATGAGAAGATCCGATTGGGGCAGGCCGAAGCGGCCGCAGGCGAAGTCGACGAGGCGCTTGGCGATCGCCACCTTGCGCTCGACGGTCTTCGCCATGCCCTCCTCGTCGATGGTGAGCGCGATCACCGCCGCGCCGAAGCGGCGCGCGAGCTCCAAGCGCTTGACCGCCGCCTCCTCGCCGTTCTCGAAATTGACCGAATTGAGCACGCCCTTGCCGCCATAGAGCTTGAAGGCGGCCTCGAGCACGGGGAGCTCCGTCGAGTCGATGACGAGGGGCGCATTCACGGCGCTGCGCATGCGCGTCACCACCTCGGTCATCTCCGCGATCTCGTCACGCCCGACGAAGGCCGTGCAGATATCGAGGGTATGAGAGCCCTCGCGCACCTGCTCGCGCCCCATCTCGACGCAGCCCTCCCAATCCCCGGCCTCCTGGAGGCGGCGGAACTGGCGGCTGCCATTGGCATTGCAGCGCTCGCCGATCGAGAGATAGGCGTTCTCCTGGCGGAGCGGCACCTGGCCGTAGAGCGAGGCGAGCCCGGGCACCCACACCACCTTGCGGCGAACAGGAGCGGGGCGCACCGCCGCACCGCCGCGCCGCCGCAGCATGGCGTCGAGGGCGGCGATGTGGCGCTGATCGCTGCCGCAGCAGCCGCCGATCATGTTGACGCCATCCTCCTCGATGAAGCGCTCGAGCCATTTCGCCATCTCGTCGGCGGTGAGCGGATAATGGGTATGGCCGTCCACCAGCTCGGGAAGGCCGGCATTGGGCAGCACCGAGAGAAAGCCCGGCCAGTTCTGGCTGAGCCAGCGCACATGCTCGGCCATCTCCTGGGGTCCCGTCGCGCAATTGATGCCGATCACCGGGATGTCGAGGGCATGGATCACCGTCGCCGCCGCGGCGATGTCGGCGCCGACGAGAAGCGTCCCCGTCGTCTCGACGGTGACCTGGGTCATGACGGGAATCTCCGTACGCGCCTCCGCCCGTGCGCGCTTGGCGCCGTTGACCGCTGCCTTGAGCTGGAGCAGGTCCTGGCAGGTCTCGATGAGAATCGCGTCGACGCCGCCCGCGATCAGGCCGGCGCATTGGATGGCGAGCGCGTCCTCGAGGCGCTGATACTCGACCTGCCCCAGGCTCGGCAGCTTGGTGCCTGGGCCGACGGAGCCGAGCACGAAGCGCTCGCGACCGTCGCTCCTGAACTCCTCGACGGCCTCGCCCGCCAGCTCGGCGGCGCGCTTGTTGAGGGCGAAGGCCTCGTCCTGGAGCCCGAACTCCCCGAGGGTGATGGGCGAGCCGCCGAAGCTGTTGGTCTCAACGGCATCGGCCCCCGCCTCGAGATAGCCGACATGGATGTCGCGCACGAGATCGGGGCGGCTCTTGTTGAGGATCTCGGTGCAATTCTCGCAGCCGAGGAAATCGCGCTCGACGTCGAGATGGCGGGCCTGGACCTGGGTCCCCATGGCCCCGTCGGCGAGGATGACGCGGTCGGCGAGGGCGGCGAGAAAACGGCTCATGCTTCGGCTCTCAAATTGCTCGGCGCGGCCTCGCCCACGGCGCGCAGGCCGAGGATATGGCAGATCGCGTAGGCGAGATCGGCGCGGTTGAGGGTGTAGAAATGGAACTCGTCGATGCCGCCGGCGTGAAGCTGGCGACATTGCTCGGCGGCGACCGTGGCGGCGACGAGCTGGCGGGTGCCCGGATCGCCGTCGAGCCCCTCGAAGAGCCCCGCGAGCCAGGGCGGGATGCCGGCGCCGCAGCTTTGCGCGAATTGCACGACGCGCCCGTAATTGGTGACGGGGAGGATTCCCGGGACGATCGGGACGGCGATGCCGGCCCGGCGCGCGCGCTCGACAAAGCGCCAATAGACGTCGACGTCGAAGAAGAACTGGGTGATCGCGCGCGTGGCGCCGGCGTCGACCTTGCGCTTGAGATTGTCGAGATCGAACGCGGAGTCCCGCGCCTCGGGATGGGTCTCGGGATAGGCGGCGACGGAAATCTCGAAATCGGCGATGCGCTTGAGTCCCGCCACCAGGTCGACCGCATAGGGGTAGCCGCCCGGATGGGGCCGGTAGCGGCCGCTCCCGGGGAGGGGATCGCCGCGCAAGGCGACGATGTGCCGGATTCCGGCCGCCCAGTAGTCGCGGGCGACGCTATCGACCTCGTCGCAGGTGGCGCCCACGCAAGTGAGGTGGGCGGCGGGCTCGAGCCGCGTCTCGCGGCGGATGCGGCGCACCGTGCCGTGGGTGCGCTCGCGGGTCGAGCCGGCGGCACCGTAGGTGACCGAGACGAAGCGCGGCATCAGCGGCGCCAGGCGCTCAATGGCGTTCCAGAGCTGCCGCTCCATCTCCTCGGTCTTGGGCGGGAAGAACTCGAAGGAGACCTTGATGGCGCCCTGGGCCAGCGGGCCCGAGAAGGGCAGCCGCTCGAGCCGTGGCTGCAGATGAGAGGGCACCCGCATCAGCCGGCTCCGCGGATGGCGGCGAGGCCGAGCCTCTCGCCGCTGCGGCGCGCGCTCCAGATCGAGACCGTGAGCGGATTGCCGGGAAGCTGGGTGACGGCCGCGGGCTCGAGCCCCGCCGCGCGGCACCATTGCTGCATCTCGGCGTCGCGGAAGCCGAGGCGGCGATGGGCGTGCTCGGTGCGCAGGTATTCGAGCTCGTGCGGCGCGAAATCGACGATGACGAGAATGCCGCCGGGCCGCAGCACGCGTGCCACCTCGGCGATGGCGGCGGCGGGCTCGTCGGCGAAATGCAGCACCTGATGAATGGTCGCCGCATCGAAGGAGGCCGCCGGCCAAGGCAATTGATACATGTCGCCGTGGCGGATCATGCAATTGCGCAAGCCCGCCTTCTCGAGATGCGAGCGGGCGACGGCCAGCATCTCCCGCGAGAGGTCGACGCCGACGGCCCGCTCCACGCGCGGCGCCACGAGCTCGAGAATGCGGCCGGTCCCGGTGCCCACATCGACGAAATCGCGAATGCCCTGCTCGGGCAGGAGCCCGAGAAGAACGCGCTCGACCTGCGCCTCGTCGATATAGAGGGAGCGAATCTTGTCCCAGCGCTCGGCGTTCTCGCGGAAATACTTCGCCGCGGCGACGGCGCGCGCCTCCTTGATCGATTGGAGGCGCTCGAGATCGAGCGCGAGCACGCGGTCCTCGGCCGGGACCAGGTCCACGAGGAGCTCGGCGAGCCGGGCGCATTCGCCCTGCTTTGCCAGGGCGAAGAAGGCGTGGTTGCCCTCGCGAAAACGCTCGAGCAGCCCGGCCTCGCAAAGGAGCTTGAGATGCCGCGAGACCCGCGGCTGGCTCTGGCCCAGGATCTGGGTGAGCTCGCTGACCGTCAGCTCCCCATGGGCGCAGAGGGCGAGGAGCCGCAGCCGCGTCGGCTCCGCCGCGGCGCGCAAGCCACTGAGCAGCTTGTCCATGCCGGGCGCCTGCTCCCCCATCGCCGGCGCCGTCGTCCTGACGAGCCCGATACTGGTCATCTGAGGCTCCCTCTCAATAAAGAGCATCTCAATATAAACATATCTTTATAAACATATTCTTTCGAAACGCAAGGGGGTTTTCCGTCGGACCACGCCCGAAGCCGTCCCGGCCAATGCCGGCCATCCGCTTGGAATTCAGGCTTTTCCCGGCCACAGGGCGCTGGTCTTTTGCAGCCGCTTGTGTTACCTGACCGGAGGTCTGTTTAGGGAGCCTGCAGCGCAAGAAGAGGCCGGAATGCTCGGCCGAGGGGTGAGGCGCCCCACGCGCAGGGGGACGCGGTGGCCGCTAAAGGCTCCGTTAACCACTGACATGACAGGCTTCGCAAGGGGCGCGCAAGCGCCGGGAACCCGAGAGCTCGGGCCGATGGGGACGGTGCGACGGATGCCAGCCAGCGCGACGACAAAAACGCCCCTGCGCAGCCATGGCGGCCTCCTCATGCTCGGGGCCGCGCTCTTGGCCTCGAGCCTGCTTACGGCTTGCGCCACGCCGCCAACCGATCCGGAGGCCCGGGCGGCCTTCGAGGAGGCCAACGACCCCTTCGAGCCCGCCAACCGCAAGATCTTCGACGTCAACCTCGCCCTCGACGACAACATCTTCCAGCCGGTGGCCAAGGCCTATCGGAAGGTGCCCGAGCCAGTGCGCACGGGCGTCCACAACATGATGAAGGCCGTGGACTCTCCCGACCTCTTCGCCAACGAGGTGGCGCAAGGCGAGATCGACGACGCCGCGGATACCGTGCTCCGCATGGTGATCAATCTGACCGCTGGCCTCGGCGGCTTCTTCGATGTCGCGGCTTCCCACGGCGATCTTCCCGCCCACGACACCGATTTCGGCATCACCCTCGGCAAATGGGGCGTGGGCAGCGGCCCCTATCTCATGCTGCCGGTCTTCGGGCCGTCGAACCCGCGCGACGTGGCAGGCAAGATCGTCGACAACTTCGCCGATCCGATTGGCTATTTCACGACCTTCCCCGAGGATGCGGGCCGCACCGTGCTCGAAGGTGTCGACCTGCGCGAGCGGAACCTCGATCCCCTCGAGGAGATCCGGCGCACCTCGGTCGACTTCTACGCCACGCTCCGCAGCCTCTACCAGCAGCGCCGCGCGGCGCAGATTCGCGGCGAGCAGCCGGGCGGCATCCCAGCACCGGCGATCTCCGAGCTGCCGAATGGCGGCGGCGCAGCGGCGGCGCAGCCGGCCGAGACCTCCGCCATCCAAGCCTCCTCCTCCTCCTCTTCCCCCAAGCCGTAGAGCCCCCGCCATGTGGAGCCGCCGAACCCTTCTCGCCTCTGCCGCCGCGGCCGCCATCGCCGCAATCTCGCCGTCCTTCGCACGCGCCGCCGACATCACCAAGGCGGCGTCGGATTTCGTCGGCAAGCTCGCCGACCGCGCCATTGCGATCCTCAAGAACAAGAGCCTCAGCAAGGAGGAGCGGGAGCAGGCGCTGAGCCGGCTCTTCCTCGAGGGCTTCGATGTCGGAGCGATCGGGCGCTTCGTGCTCGGGCGCTATTGGCAGCAGGCGAGCGAGGAGGAGCGCCGCGAATATCTCAGCACCTTCCGCGACTATGTCGTGGAGACCTATGCGATCCGCTTCAACAGCTATGCCGGTCAGTCCTTCGTCATCAACCGCTCCACACCCGACGGCGACAAGGGCGCCATGGTGTTCAGCGATATCGGCAGCCCCGGCGAGGAGCCGGCCCATGTGCAATGGCGCGTGCGCCAGGCCGGCGATGCCCTCAAGATCGTCGACGTCATCGTCGAGGGCGTGAGCCTGCTCGTCACCCAGCGCTCGGAATTCGTCTCGATCCTCCAGCGCAACGGCGGCAAGGTGGCGGCGCTCACCAAGCTCCTGCGCGACAAGATCACCCAGCTCAAGCAGCAGCAGGCGTGACCTCACCCGCGCCGGAGGCCGTCAGGCGCGCACCAGGGGCTTGTATTTGATGCGATGGGGCTGATCTGCGGCCTCGCCGAGCCGCCGCCGACGGTCGGCCTCGTAATCGCTGTAGTTTCCCTCGAACCACACGGCCTGGCTCTCGCCCTCGAAGGCGAGGATATGGGTGGCGATGCGATCGAGGAACCAGCGGTCATGGCTGATCACCATGACGCAGCCCGCGAAGGCGAGGAGCGCATCCTCGAGGGCGCGCAGCGTGTCGACGTCGAGGTCGTTGCTGGGCTCGTCGAGGAGGATCACATTGGCGCCCGATTTGAGCATCTTGGCGAGATGCACCCGATTGCGCTCGCCGCCCGAGAGCTGCCCGACCTTCTTCTGCTGGTCGGCGCCCCTGAAATTGAACGCCGCCACGTAGGCGCGGCTCGCCATGCGGTGCTTGCCGAGCTCGATCTGGTCGAGCCCGTCCGAGATCTCCTCCCACACCGTCTTGTCGCCGCGTAGGGACTCCCGCGACTGATCGACATAGCCGAGCTTGACCGTCTCGCCGATCGTGAGCGTGCCGCCATCGGGCTTCTCCTGGCCGGTGATCATGCGGAAGAGCGTGGTCTTTCCGGCGCCATTGGGGCCGATGATGCCGACGATCGCACCCGGCGGCACGCGAAAGCTCAAATCCTCGATGAGCAGCCGCTCGCCGAACGCCTTGCGCAGGTGCTCGCCGATGAACACCACGTCGCCGAGGCGCGGCCCCGCCGGGATGACGATCTGCGCCTGATCCGGGGCGCGGTCGCGATTCTCGGCGAGCAGCGCCTCGTAGGCGGTGACGCGCGCCTTGCTCTTGGCTTGGCGCGCGCGCGGCGACTGCCGGATCCATTCGAGCTCGCGGGCAAGCTCGCGCTGGCGCGCCGCCTCCTGTCGCTCCTCCTGCTCGAGGCGCTTCTGCTTCTGCTCGAGCCAGGATGAGTAGTTCCCCTGGAAGGGCACGCCGCGGCCGCGATCGAGCTCGAGGATCCAGCCGGCGGTGTTGTCGAGGAAATAGCGGTCGTGGGTCACGACCATGACAGTGCCGTCGTATTCGTGGAGGAACCGCTCGAGCCAAGCCACAGATTCGGCGTCGAGGTGATTGGTCGGCTCGTCGAGCAGCAGGAGATCCGGATGCTGGAGGAGCAATCGGCAGAGCGCCACCCGGCGCCGCTCACCGCCGGAAAGCGTATCGACCTTGGCGTCCCCCGGCGGACAGCGCAAGGCGTCCATGGCGATCTCCACCTGGCGCTCGAGCTCCCAGCCATTGACCGCCTCGATCTTCTCCTGGAGCTCCGCCTGCTCGGCGATGAGGGCGTTCATCGCGTCGTCGTCGAGGGGCTCGGCGAAGCGCGCGCTCACGGCCTCGAAGCGGTCGAGCAGCGCCTTCTTCTCGGCCACGCCCTCCATGACGTTCCCCATTACGTCCTTGGCGGGGTCGAGGAGCGGCTCCTGGGGCAGGTAGCCGACCTTCGCCCCCTCGGCGGCCCAGGCCTCGCCGGTGAATTCGGTCTCGATGCCCGCCATGATCCGCAGGAGGGTCGATTTGCCCGCGCCGTTCGGCCCGAGCACGCCGATCTTGGCGCCGGGAAAGAATGACAGGCGGATGTCCTTGAGGACCTGGCGACCTCCCGGATAGGCCTTCGACAGGCCGTTCATCACATAGATGTACTGATAGGCAGCCATGCCTCTCCCACGAACTCGGCGTTAACGAGGTCGGGGTTTGTACCTCAGCCCCCCAATCGGGGCAATCGCAACGGGCGCCCCTGCCTGTCCGCGCGCAGATTCGCGTTGACGGATCGCTAAAGAGCTTGAGATACTTCAATTGATTGATGTATCTCAACATTATAAACGAAGATTATCAATCACAAATCGTGCCAGTAAGAACCGCCGGGTCCATCGGCGCATGGTGACAACGGACAAGGGGGAAGCAGCCAATGTCAGTCTCCTCGCAACCCATCGGCCGAGGTGCAACCGAGAGTTACAATCTGCCCTTCGTCATCGCCGCCTCCTCGGTCGGCACGCTGATCGAATGGTATGATTTCTACCTTTACGGTAGCCTCGCCGTCTTCTTCTCGACCCTGTTCTTCCCGGCCGGCAATCCGACCGTATCGCTGCTCGTCAGCCTCGCCACTTTCGCCACCGGCTTCGCGGTGCGGCCCTTCGGCGCCATTCTCTTTGGACGGCTCGGCGACCTCATTGGCCGCAAATTCACCTTCCTCCTCACGCTTATCCTGATGGGCCTGTCGACCTTCCTCGTCGGCTGCCTGCCCAGCTACAACTCCATCGGCATGCTGGCGCCGGTGATCCTGGTGTGCCTGCGCCTCGTCCAGGGCCTGGCTCTTGGCGGCGAGTATGGTGGAGCGGCAACCTACATCGCGGAGCATGCGCCCGACGGCAAGCGCGGCCTCTATACGAGCTGGATCCAGACGACGGCGACGTTGGGCATCGTCATGTCGCTCCTCGTCATTCTGTTCTTCCGGCTCAATATGGGCGATGCGGAATTCCGCGCCGTCGGCTGGCGCTATCCGTTCCTGCTCTCGGCCGTGCTCGTCGTGCTGTCGATCTATATCCGCATGAAGCTGCAGGAATCGCCGCTCTATGCCCGCCTCAAGGCGCAGGGCAAGGCGTCGACGGCGCCGCTCAAGGAAAGCTTCACCAGCGGCAAGAATTGGGGTCTCATCATCATAGCCCTCCTCGGCGCGACGGCGCCCGAAGGTGTAGTCTGGTACACGGGGCAGTACTACTCCCTGTTCTTCATGCAGACGGTGCTGAAGATCAACTACGTCACCGTGTATTGGATCATCACCGCCGCCCTCTGCCTCGGCACGCCCTTCTTCCTCGTCTTCGGCCATCTCTCCGACAAGATCGGGCGGCGCAATATCATGACGGCCGGCTTCCTCCTCGCCGCTGTGACTTACGTGCCGGTGTTCTCCGCGATGAAGGCGAACGCCGACAACCCGGTGATCCTCACCCTGCTGGTCTTCTACATGGTGATCCTTGTCACCATGGTGTACGGCCCCATCGCCGCGTTCCTTGTCGAGCTCTTCCCGGCGAAGATCCGTTACACCTCGCTCTCCCTGCCCTACCACATCGGCAACGGGGTATTCGGCGGCTTCGTGCCCCTGGTGAGCACCTCGCTCGTGGCGGCGACGGGGAACATCTATATGGGCCTCGCCTATCCGATCCTGATCGCCGCCATCGGCGTCGTCGTCAGCCTCATCTGGATTCGCGAGCCCACCCACAAGGTCAAGATCTGGGACGAGGTGGGCGGCCCGCCGATCGTCGCCGATCAACCCTAACGCCGCGGATTCACCGCCACCGACCGAGGCCCGGGACTCCGGGCCTCTTTTTTTGTTGCTTATCCGTCGCCGCCCGGCAGGATCGCGCGATGAATGAGCGCAAGGCGGGCCCGACCGCAAGCGTGGGACCGGCGGCTGTGGCGAGCGCCGTGCCGCCCCATCTCGTCACTTATGCCTATCTCGGCTTCGCGATCGTCGCCTGGGGCAGCAATTGGCCGCTCCTCAAGCTCGCCGTCGCGGACGCACCGCCCATCACCTTCACCGCCATAAGGCTCCTCAGCAGCGCCGCGGTGATCGCGATCCTGCTTGCGGTCTGGCGCCAGCCGCTGCTGCCGCGCCGCGGCGAGCGCCTTCTCCTCGGCCTCAGCGGCTTTCTCCAGATCGGCGCAATCCTGGGGCTCAACATGCTCGGCCTGCAATTCCTGCCCCCGGGCCGGGCCGCGATCCTCACCTTCACCATGCCGCTCTGGACGATTCCCTTTGGCATCTGGCTGCTCCGGGAGCATCCCGGCCGCCTTAAGCTCGCCGGTGGCGGCATCGGCCTCCTCGGCCTGGTTCTCTTCTTCAACCCGGCGCTGGTCGACTGGCACGATCGCGATCAGCTCCTTGGCAACGGCATCAACCTCTTGAGCGGCGCCTGCTGGGCGCTCGGTGCCGTGATCTATCGCCGCCGCCGGTGGCAGACGGCGTTCTGGACCCAGACCTTCTGGCAGATTCTGATGAGCGGATTGCCGCTCGTTCCCGCCGTTGCGCTGTTCGAGGTCGGGCGGCCGATCCACTGGACCGGCATTCTCGTCTTCGCCTGGGCGTTCACCGCCTTTCTCGGCACCGGCATCGGCTATTGGTGCTGGGCGAGGGTCTTGACGGCCTTGCCGGCGACGACCGCCGGCCAATTCACCATGCTCGTGCCGGTCATCGCCTTCTGCTACTCGGCGGGCTTCTTCGGCGAGCAGGTGACGCTCCAGGTGCTGGCCAGCGTCGCGCTGATCTTCGCCGGAGTCATCCTCACGCTGCGCGCCCAGCGGCGCTGAGCCTCTCAGCCTGCGCTCGCGTTCACATCGAGCGTCAAGGGCGGCGAGCTGCGCAGCGTCTGGTAGACGACGCAGTAGCGCTCGGTGAGCTTGGTCAGCGTCGCGACCTTGTCGGGCGGCGCGTCCGTATCGAGATCGAAGCGCAGGCGGATGGCGCGAAAGCCGACGGGCGCGTCCTTGGCGACGCCGAGGGTACCGCGGAAATCGAGATCACCCTCGGCCGAGACGGTGCCGCCGCGCAGCTCGATGTCGAGGGCCGTCGCCACCGCCTTGAGCGTCACGCCGGCGCAGGCGACGAGCGCCTCGAGCAGCATGTCGCCCGAGCAGGCCTGAAGGCCGCTGCCGCCGGTCGCCGGATGGAGACCCGCCTCGACGATGGCGCGGCCGGTCTCGACCTTGCAGGCGATGCTTTCATCCCCGAGCCTGCCCTTGGCCTTGAGGGTGATGACGGCGGCCGCCGGCTCGGCGCGGTACCGCTCCTTGATCGGCGCCTGCAACTCGCGCAATGCCTCGGCATCCATGTCTCACACCGCCTTTCGCAAGGGGACAATCTCGGGCGCCCGCCCGTCGCGGGAGTCCTGGAGCTCCGCCAATAGGCGCTGCTTCCACGACTGGAAGCCCGCGTCGCCACGGTCCCGCGGCCGCGGCAGATGGGGCGTCACGGTCGACTGGATGCGGCCGGGCCGCCCGCGCATGACCACCACCCGATCGCTCAGGAAGAGGGCCTCCTCGATGTCATGGGTGACGAGCACCATGGTCGGGCGATCGTAGCGCCAAAGGTCGAGAAGATGCGCCTGAAGATCGTAGCGGGTCAATGCGTCGAGGGCGCTGAAGGGCTCATCCAGCAGCAGCACCGAGGGGCGGCCGACCAGCGCCCGCGCCAGGCTCGCCCGCTGGGCCATGCCGCCCGAGAGCTCCCGCGGCCAGTGGCCTGCAAAATCCGCGAGGCCCACCCGCGCCAGCGCCTCCGCCACGCGGCCCTCGCGCGTCGCGGCGGGAAGATGGCGGATGCCGAAGGCGACATTGTCGCGGATGGAGAGCCAGGGCATCAGCCGCGGCTCCTGGAAGACGAGGCCGATCTCGGGCCGCGGCGCGGTCACCCGCTCGCCCTTGAGCCTGACCCCGCCCCGGGTCGGCGCCTCGAGCCCGGCGACGAGGCGCAGCAGCGTGCTCTTGCCGCAGCCGCTGCCGCCGACGATGCCGAGGATCTCGCCGGGCTCGACGGCGAGGTCGATTCCGTCGAGAGCGAGATGGCCGTTGGGATAGCGCTTGGTAAGCGATGAGAGCTGGAGCATGGCGTCGTCCTAGGGGTTAGGCGTGATGGAGTCCTGCCAGCGCAAGGCACGGCGGGCGAGCAGCGCCAGCCCCCAATCGGTGAGCTTGCCGAGAATGGCGAAGGCCACGATGCTGGCGAGGATCTCGGGCGGATTGCCGGTCATCTGGCCGTCGGTCAGAAGGAAGCCGAGTCCCTGGGAGGCGCCCATGAACTCGGCCGCCACCACGAACATCCAGCCGAGGCCGAGGCCGGTGCGGAGCGCCACGAAATAGCTCGGCAGGCTCGCGGGAAGGAAGACGCGCCAGATCATCGCGGCGCGCGAGAAGCGGAAGACGCGACCGACCTCGACGAGCTTGCGGTCGAGGCCGAGGATCGCGGCGGACACTCCGAGATAGATGGGGAAGAACACGCCCGCCGCGATCAGCAGCACCTTGGAGAGCTCGAAGATCCCGAACCAGAGAATGAAGACGGGCACCCAGGCGATCGAAGGGATGGCACGCAGCGCCTGGAACATGGGATCGAAGAGCCGGCGGGCGAGCACGGAGGTGCCGGTGAGGGCGCCGAAAAGCGTGCCGCCGACCACGCCCAGGAGAAAACCGAGGGCGACCCGGGCGAGAGTTGCCGCGATGTGATTCGCGAGCTCGCCGGAGAGCGCGAGATCGAGAAAGGTCTTGACGACCCGCGAGGGCGGCGGGAGGAGGCGCCCGTCGCTCCAGCCGAGGGCCACCGCCGCCTCCCAGCCGAGCGCCAAGCCGAGGGGAACGGCGAGGCCGAGCGTCCAGCCCCAGCGCCCTTGCCATGGCCGCCGCGCGGGGCGCGCCGCGGCGGCGACCGGCACGTCGCTGCGCGGGTCCGGCAGCACCAGCGGATCGATCAGCGGCGATACCGAGCTCATGGACCGCCTCCTTCGCTCTCCTCGCGGCTAGTTGGCGGCGAGCTTGGCGATGTAGCCGTTGTCGATGAGCCCCGCCGTGGCGGCGGCGACGTCGACATCCGCCTTGATCACGCCCGCCTGCTGCAGCGCCCGGCCGGCGGCCAGGATGGCCTGACGCGGCTTGTCGCCGAGATGGGGGTCGCTGAGGTCGGTGCGATCGAGCTGGCGGCTCGCCACGGCGTCGCTGAGATGCGCCGCCTTCTCGATGATCTGCTTGAGCTCGTCGGGATGGGCGAGCGCCCAGCGCCGGCCGCGCTCATAGACCGCGAGGACGCGGCTGACTGCCTCGGGATGCTGTGCCGCGAAAGCTTCGCGCACATTGAGCACGCCATAGGTGTTGAAATCGGGATTGCGGAAGAACAGGCGGTCGCCGTTCTCGAGCTCCGCCTGCGCCATCATGGGATCGAGTCCCGCCCAGGCATCCACGTCGCCCTTGTCGAGGGCAAAGCGACCGTCCTGATGCTGGAGCAGCACGAGCTTCACGTCCTTCTCGGTGAGGCCTGCCGTCTGCAACGCGCGGACGAGGAAGATATGCGGATCGGTGCCGCGGGTCACGGCGATCCGCTTGCCTCGGAGATCCGCCACGGTCTTGATCGGCGACTCCTTGCGGGTGACGAGCGCCGTCCACTCAGGCTTCGAATAGACATACACGGACTGGATGGGATTGCCGTTGATGCGGCTGATCAAGGCGGCGGCACCCGCCGAGGAGCCGAAATCGAGGCTGCCGGCATTGAGGAACTCGAGGGCCTTGTTGCTGCCGAGGCTGAGCACCCAGCGCACCGGGACGCCGTCCTTCTTGAATTCCACCTCGAGCCAGCCCTTCTCCTTGAGCACGAGGCTCACCGGGTTGTAATAGGCGTAGTCCACATGGAGTTCGCGCAGCGTATCCGCAGCGCGCGCCCCGCCGGGGAGCCCGGCGAAAGCGACCGCGAGCGCGATCATGAAGATTGCCTTGAGTCCCGATCCGAACCGTCCCATCGTCGTCGCTCCTTTTTTCGCGCCCGAGGCGCGGTGATCCAGACGAGGCGGGCCGATAAAAAAGCCCGCCGCAGCTCCGTGCTGGGCGGGATTGCCCAACGCTTTAGCTGCACTTGTTAAGCGCCCGCAAGCTGTTGCTCAAATCGGCGCTGGAATTCACTTTCCTTCATTCAGATCGTAATGTCAATTGAATAATAACACAAAAGTTTCTTGTTATTATAGAGCCGCTCGCGTTGCGCCGAGTCACTGTCGCTCTCTCAGCCCGGGAGTTGCGCCTCAATCAGGGCAGCCGCGGCGGCAGGAAGCGCTTGGGGCGGCCCCTCCTGGCCGAGGGTGTTCCCCATGGAATAGGCTCCCTCCATCAGAAGCAGGAGCTGGTCGGCCAGAAGCGCCGGCTGCCGTGCGCCGATCCCTTCGGCGAGGCCGCGTAGGCGCCGACGCAGCTCCCGCTTGTTCGCGAGCGCCACGCGGCGCCCGGGATGGTCGGGGGACGGGAACTCGGTGGCCGCGTTGAGAAAAGGGCAACCGCGGTAATCCGGGCTCGCCACCCGTTTGGCAAGTGCTGCGAAAAGTGCGGTGAGCTGCGCGCGCGGATTGCCGGGATGGCGCGCCATGATGCCATCCCACCAGGCCCAGTAGCGCTCATTGCGCGCCTCGAGAAAGGCGGCGACGAGCTCATCCTTCGAGGCGAAGCTGCGATAGAGGCTCATCTTGGCGACGCCGGAGCGCGCCACGATGGTATCCACGCCGATGGCGCGGATGCCCTCGCGATAGAACAGCTCGTGGGCCGTCTCGAGGATGCGCTCCCGGGCGGTGCCGCCCTCGGCCGGCTTCGCCCCATCGCGCCGCCGGCCGTCTGCTGCGCTCCGGCTCATGCCGCTCTCCTCCGCATGGCTGCCATACATTGACATGATACAGAACCGTCCGTAACATCACCAGCCATTTCCACCCAACCCGGGGGCCGCTTCAGCCGGCCGGAAGAGGAGCCAGCCCATGCCGAATTTCGCCAGACTGGCCCATGGCCGCGTGCATTACGCCTGGATCGTGCTGGGCACGACCTTCCTCACGCTGCTGACGGCCGCCGCGACACGCGCCACCCCAGGCGTGCTGATGGTGCCTCTCGAGCACGAGTTCGGCTGGACGGCGGCGACCATCTCCCTCGCCGTCTCGATCAACCTGATCCTCTTCGGCCTCATGGGCCCCTTCGCCGCGGCCCTCGTCGAATATCTCGGCGCGCGGCTCACCATGATCATCGCCCTCGCCACGGTCGCCGCAGGGGTCGCCTTGACGACGCTGATGACGGCGCCGTGGCAGCTCGTGCTGCTCTGGGGTGTGGTGGTCGGCGGCGGCACCGGCATGACCGCGGTCGCGCTGGGTGCTACCGTCGTCAATCGCTGGTTCACCCATCGCCGCGGGCTCGCCATGGGCATGCTCACCGCGAGCAACGCGACCGGCCAGCTTCTCTTTCTTCCGCTCCTCGCCGCCATCGTTGAGACCCACGGCTGGCGCACGGCATCCCTCGCCGTGGCCGGCGTCGGCCTTCTCGCCATTCCCCTCGTCGGCGCCCTGATGCGCAACCATCCGGCGGATCTCGGGCTCAACCGCCTCGGCGAGCCCGGCGTCGCCGACCCACCCCGGCGCAGCAGTCGCAATCCGGCAAGCGCCGCGCTCGCCGCCCTCTTCGAGTCGATGCGCTCGCGCGATTTCTGGCTCCTCTTCGGCAGCTTCTTCATCTGCGGCCTCAGCACCAACGGGCTGATTGGCACCCACCTGATCCCCGCCTGTATCGATCACGGCATTCCCGAGGTGAAGGCCGCGGGCCTTCTTGCCGTGATCGGCGCCTTCGACTTCGTGGGCACGCTTGTCTCGGGATGGCTCTCGGACCGCTACAGCAACCGCGCCCTGCTCTTCTGGTATTACGGGCTGCGTGGCCTGTCGCTCCTCTATCTACCTTTCTCCTTCGACATCTCGTTCTACGGACTCTCGCTCTTTTCCGTGTTCTACGGGCTCGACTGGGTGGCGACAGTGCCGCCGACGGTGCGGCTAACGGCCGATGTCTTCGGGCGAGACAAGGTCGGTCTCGTCTTCGGCTGGATCTTCACCGGCCATCAGCTCGGCGCCGCGACGGCGGCCTTCGGCGCCGGCGTCATCCGCACGGAGCTCGACAACTATCTCCTCGCCTTCCTGATTGCCGGCGCCTTTTGCCTGCTCGCCTCGCTCATGGTGCTGGGCATCGGCCGGCGCTCCCGCCGCGAGGGTGTCGCGATGCCTGAGGCTTCCGCCGCCTGAGATCCGAAGTAGGAGATCACGCGGAACCGGGCCTTCGCTTTGGCTTAAACGCCGAGATAGCGGTGCTGGAGCTCCACCGCGTTGCGCAGGGCCGCGGAATCGCCGGACCAGACGATGCGGCCCTTTTCCAAGATGTAATGTCGGTCGGCGATGCGCGCGAGCATCTCGACATTCTTGTCGATGACCAGGATCGACTGGCCCACCTGCTTCAGCCGCGTGAGCACCTTCCAGATCTCGGCGCGCACGAGAGGAGCCAGGCCCTCCGTCGCCTCGTCGAGGATGAGAAGCCGAGGATTGGTCATGAGCGCGCGGCCGATCGCCAGCATCTGCTGCTCGCCCCCCGAGAGCAGCACACCGGGGCTGTCGAGACGCGACGCCAGCGCCGGAAAGAGCTCGAGCACCGTCCCGAGGCGCCAGGGCCGCGGACTGCCGAGGCGATTGGCGGCGGTCGCCACCAAATTCTCGCGCACGGTCAGATTCGGGAAGATCTGCCGCCCCTCGGGGACGAGGCCGAGCCCCCGCTGCGCCACCCGATAGGCGGGCAAGCCGTGGATCGGCCGCCCCTCGAAATGGACCTCGCCGGCGCGCGGCGGCACGATTCCCATGACGGAGAGCACCGTCGTCGTCTTGCCCATGCCGTTGCGACCAAGCAAAGTCACCACCTCGCCGGCCTCGATCGCGAAATCGATGCCGAACAGCACCTGGCTCTCGCCATAGCTCGCCGCGAGGCGCGAGACCTTGAGCATCACGCCGCCTTGTCTTCGCCGAGATAGGCTTGCCGCACCTCGGCGTTCTCGCGAATGGCCTGCGGCGCCCCCGTTGCCACCACCCGGCCGTAAACCAGAACCGTGATGCGATCGGCGAGCGCAAAGACGGCGTCCATGTCATGCTCAATGAGGACCGTGGTGAGCCCGCCCTTGAAGGTCGAGAGCAGCCGCACCATGCGTGCGGAATCCTCGGGGCCCATTCCCGCCATGGGCTCGTCGAGGAGAAGAAGCCGCGGCCGCGTGGCGAGAGCCATGGCGATCTCGAGCGCCCGCTTCTCGCCATGGGCGAGATTGGCGGCGGCGACCTCGGCGCGCCCCTCGAGCCCGACTTGGCGCAGGATGGCGCGGGCCGGCTCCCGCAGCTCTTCATCGCGGCGCGCCGCCCGCCAGAAGCGGAAGCTGTGCCCGGCATGGGCCTGGACCGCGAGGGCCACGTTGTCGAGTGCCGAGAACTCGCGGAAGACGCTCGTGATCTGGAACGAGCGGGCTAGCCCGCGCGCCGAGCGCTCGTAAGTACGCAGGGCCGTGATGTCCTCACCGGCAAAGCGGATGCTGCCGGCATCCGGGCGCAGCTCGCCGGCAAGCTGGGCGATGAGCGTCGTCTTGCCGGCGCCGTTCGGCCCGATGATGGCGTGGACCTCGCCCTCCTCGACCGTGAAATCCACGCCGTCCGTCGCGAGGAGGCCGCCGAAGCGCTTGACCAGGCCTTCGACTCTTAGCAGCGGCTCAGACACGGGCGATCTCCCTTCGCCGCTCGGCAAGCAAGCCGAACACGCCGCGATTGGCGAAAAGGACGACGAGGATCAGGATCGGCCCCATGATCGCCTGCCAATGCTCCGTCAGCCCTGCCAGCACGTTCTCCAGAACAAGATAGACGAGCGCGCCGAGAACGGGCCCGAAGAGCGACCCCATGCCGCCGAGGATGACCATCACCATGATCTCGCCCGAGCGCGTCCAATGCATGATCGAGGGCGAGATGAAGAGCGTCTGATTGGCGAGCAGCGCGCCGGCGACGCCGCACATGGCGCCGGAGATCACGAAGGCCAGGAGCTTGTAGCGAAGGGTCGGGAAGCCGATGGCGATCATCCGCCGCTCGTTGGACTTGGCGCCACGGATCACCATGCCGAAGCGGGCGTCGATGAGGCGATGGCAGAGGAAGAGGAATAGGGCGAGGATCGCGAAGACAAGGTAATAGAGGACCGTGGCGTTGTCGAGGTCGAGAAGGCCGGCGAAGTCGCTGTGATCGCTGATGTTGAGGCCGTTGTCGCCGCCAAAGGCGTTCACGCTCTCGGCGAGAAAATAGAGCATCTGCGCAAAGGCAAGCGTGATCATGATGAAATAGACGCCGCTCGTGCGCAGGGAGACGGCGCCGATGAAGAGAGCGACGAGGGCCGAGGCGAGGATGGCGACCCCGAAATGGATGAAGCCGTCGGTGATGCCGTAATAGGAGAGGATGCCGACGGCATAGGCGCCGATGCCGAGATAGGCCGCGTGGCCGAAGCTCACCATCCCGCCATAGCCGAGAATGACGTCGAGGCTCAGCGCCGCGATCGCGAAAATCATGATGCGGGTGAAGAGATCGAGATAGAAGGGCTCGCTCAGCGCCAGGGCGGCGGGCGGCACGAGCGCCAGGACGAGCATTCCGAGGGCGACCGTCAGCCGACGCGCATCGAGCTTCATCACCTATCTCACGCGCGGCGGGAAGAGGCCCTGGGGCCGAAAGAACAGCACCATCGCCATCAGCATGTAGATCAGCATCGAGGCAAGCGCGGGCCCGGCGCTGTCGGCGGCGCTGGGCGTCATGACGATTGAGAGGAGCGGGCGCAGGAAGGCGCGGCCCATGGTATCGACAAAGCCGACCATGAGGGCGGCGACGAAGGCGCCGCGGATCGAGCCGATGCCGCCGATGACGATCACGACGAAGGCCGGAATCAGCACGCTCTCGCCCATCCCGGACTCGACGGTGAAGATCGGCCCCGCCATCAGGCCGGAGAGGGCCGCGAGCATCGCGCCGAGACCGAACACGATCGTGTAGAGCAAGGTGATATTGACGCCGAGGGCGCCCACCATGGTGCGGTTCGAGGCGCCGGCGCGAATCAGCATCCCGAGCCGCGTCCTCGAGACGAGAAGATAGAGCAGCAGGGCGACCGCGAGCCCCACCACGATGATCGCGAGGCGATAGGCGGGATAGGGAACCCCTGGCAGAAGCTCGACATGGCCGGCGAGGAAGCGCGGGACGCCGGCATAGAGCGCGGTCGGGCCCCAGATGACGCGCACCATCTCGTTGAAGAAGAGGATGAGGCCGAATGTCGCCAGCACCTGGTCGAGATGGTCCCGGCGGTAGAGCCTGCGGAACACCACCACCTCGATGAGAACGCCGACCGCGAGGGCGACGGCGAGCGCTGCGGCGAGTGCCGCGAGAAACGAGTGGGTCGCCTGGAAGGTCGCGGCGCAGACATAGGCGCCGATCATGTAGAGCGAGCCGTGCGCCAGGTTGATCAGGTTCATGATGCCGAAGATGAGCGTGAGCCCCGCGGCCATTAGGAACAGCATGATTCCGAATTGGAGGCCGTTGAGAGCCTGCTCGAGAACGAGGAGTTGCACCGCGATCAGCCTCGACCCGTCATGTCCCGCACGGGAGCTCCCCGTACCCTCTCGCGAGCCGCGGAGGCCAAACGGGGCGCGGGACTCCCGCGCCCCGTTTCTCGCGCGGCGGCGCGCGCTACTTCATCTTGCATTCCTTGTAATAGGCGTCCTTGTGCTCGGAGAACACCACGCTCTGGATCTTGCGGACGTAGTTGCCGTCGGGCTCCTTCTCGATCTTGAAGAGGTAGAAGTTCTCGATCGGGATGTGATTGGAGTTGTACTTGAAGGGGCCGCGCACCGAGAGGAAATCGGCCTTCTCCATCGCCGCGATCATGCCCTTGCGGTCGGAGAGATTGCCCTTCACCGCCTTGACGGCGCTGTCGATGAGATAGATCGCGTCATAGCTCTGGGCGGCGTAGTAGGACGGAATGTAGTTGTACTTCTTGCGGAAATCGCTGACGAACTTCTCGCTCGTCGGATTCTTGAGATCGGGCGACCAGAAGCCGCTCTCGTAATTGCCGAGGGCCGCGTCCTTGATCGCCGGCAGCGTCGTCGCGTCGGCGCTGAACACGGAATAGAGCGGGATCGTCCCCTTGAGCCCGGCCTGGTCGTATTGCTTGAAGAACTGGATGCCCATGCCGCCCGGATAGAAGACGAAGACGGCCTTGGGATTGGCGGCGCGGATCTGGCTGATCTCCGCCTGATAATCCGACTGCCCGAGCTTGGTGAAGACCTCGGCGGCGATCTTGCCTTTGAAATAGCGCTTGAAGCCGGTGACCATGTCCTTGCCGGCGGCGTAGTTGGGCGCCATCACATAGACGTCGGTGATCCCCTGATCCTGCATGTACTTGCCCATGGCCTCGGGCGTCTCGTCGTTCTGCCAGGAGGTCGAGAAGAAATTGGGCGCGCACATCTTGCCGGCGACCTCATGCGGCCCGGCATTGGCGCTGATGAGGATCGTCCCCGACTTGATGACCGGCTGGTATACGGCTAAGAGCACGTTCGACCAGATGATGCCGGTGACGAAGTCGACCTTGTCCCTCTTGAGCATCTCCTCGGCGATCTGCCGGCCGACATCGGGCTTCTGCTGGTCATCGCCGTAGACGATCTGCGCATCCAGGCCGCCGACCTTCCCCCCGAGATTGGCGAGCGCCAGATCCGCCGCATCCTTCATGTGCTTGCCGATCACCCCGGCGGGGCCGGACAAGGTCGTGATGAAGCCGATCTTGACGCTCTCGGCGGCGAGCGCCGGGGTTGCAAGCAGCACCAGCGCGGACGCCGCCGCGACCAGACCCTTTCTCATTGTGAACCCTCCCACCTCTTATTGACCGCAACGTTGCCCGCCGCGGCGGTGGAGGAATAGTACAGGAGGCGGCAAGCGGGGGAAACGGCTTTCCCCCGGCGCCGCTCACGCGTTCAGGCGATCTGTCGGCGCCCGCTGCTCGCGACCGAATCGAGCGCGTCGAGATTCTCGAAGACCCGCACGAGCATCGCCTTGAGCGCCTCGACCTCGGCCGCGCTGAAGCCGGCCAAGGCGACCTCCTCGTAGCGCAGCGCCGTGGGAATGATCTTGTCGGTGATGCCGCGGCCGTAATCGGTCAGCGACACGGTGACGCTGCGCGCATCGGTCTCCGAGCGCCGTCGGCTGAGAAGCTCCTTGCGCTCCATTGCCGCGAGAAGGCGCGAGAGTGTGGAGATCTCGATCGAGGTCATGGCGGCGAGGCGGCCCACGCGCTGGCCGTCCCGGTGATCGAGGGCCGCCATCACGCGCCACATCGGCAGCGTTACGCCATAGGCCTCGAGCTCGTCGCTGAACGCTTCGGCGAGGCGCACGCCGGCGCGGTTAACGAGATACGGCAGATAGACGGCGAGGTTGAACACGGTGAGACCCCTCGAAAGCGGGCGCGACGGTCTCCATGAATTTGGCCATCTGGTCCTTGACCATGCCATGGGGCTTGTTGCCGACGTTGAAATAGAGGATCACCTCCTCGATGCCCGCCGCCTCGACCCGCTTCAGGGTCTGGACGATTTTCGCCGGCGGCCCGAGCAGGATCGACTTGTCGCTCAGCGTCTCCTTGCGCATGCCGCGCAGGATTTCCACGATCTTCATGAAATACTGCATCGTCGGCGGCGCCTTGGCCGGATCCTTGGGGAAGGCCGGCAAGACGCAATGGCGGAAATAATTCATCAGCGTCTCGCGGCCGTAATCCTCTTCTGCGTCGCTCTCGGCGATATGGATGAAATAGCTGCACATCGCCTTCCTGGGCGCATTCCCGGCCCGGAGGCAGGCGTCGCGGTAGGCCGCGACCGCCTGGGCGAGATCGCCGAAGGTCATGGCGGCGGCGAAGGGCGCGAAGATGATGTTGAGCCCCTTCTTCGCGGCGATCTCCATGCTGGAGCGCGAGAAGCAGGCGATGAAGAAGGGGATCGGCCTCTGCACCGGACGCGGGGTGATGGCCATGTCGCGGATGTCGTAGAACCGGCCCTTGTGGGACCACGGGCCCGGCTCGCTCCAGGCCTTCAGCACGATCTCGACCCCCTCGTCGAAGACCTCGATCGACTCCATGAAATTGGCGCCGAAGGGCTCGTATTCGCGGCGGTCGTAGCCGCGCCCTGCCGCAAAATCAACGCGACCGCCGCTGATGAGATCGAGGGTCGCCCATTCCTCGGCCACCCGCAACGGATGGTGCAGGGGCAGGACGGCAACGGCCGGGGCGAGGCGAACGCGCCTTGTCAACGGAACGATGCTCGCGAGCAGAGTGGAGGGGCAGGAATTCACCCCGAGGGAATCGAAATGATGCTCGCCGATCCACACCGAATGCATCCCCAGCGCATCGGCGTGGATGGCCTGGTCGCGAATGTCGAGAATAAACTGCTCGGCCGTGCGCGGATTGTCGGGGTAGTGATTGTCGCTGAGGGTAAAATACCCGAATTCCATGCGCGCCTCCCACGATTTTGTTGTCTTTGCAAATATTGTAAATGCAATTATATGAGGCGGCAAGCCTATCGCGCTCCGGGCCCCTGTGCGCTCGGCGGCGGCCCGACCGAAGCGCCTCGGGTGAACACCGGGATTTGCCCGGGCGTCCGAAATTCGCTAGGAAGCGCGCCATGACGGACTTCCCCTTCCTGGACGAGAACCGCCTGTGGTGCCAGGTCCTGCCCGGGGCGCGACGCGGCGGCGCCGGCCTCTTTCTTGATCGGGACGGGGTCGTCGCCGAGGAGGTGGGCTTCCTTCACCGCGCGGCCGATGCGGCGCTTGTCCCGGGAGCGGCGGCGGTGATCGCGGCTGCGAACAAGCGGGGGCTCCCCGTCGTCCTCGTGACCAACCAGTCCGGCATCGGGCGCGGCTATTACGGCTGGCAGGAATTCGCCGAGGTTCAGGAGGCGATCCTCGACCGGCTCGCGGCCGCCGGCGCGCGGATCGACGCCGTCTATGCCTGCGCCCATTACCCGCACGGACAGCCGCCCTATGATCACCCGAACCATCCGGCGCGCAAGCCCAATCCCGGCATGCTGCTGCGTGCAGCGGCGGCGCTCGATATTGACCTTGGGCGCTCCTGGCTGGTAGGCGACCGGAGCGTCGATGTCGAAGCGGCGCGCGCGGCCGGCCTCGCCGGCGCCCTCCATGTGCTGACCGGACATGGCGCCGCGGAGCGAGACAAGGTCGCCGCGACCTCCGCACCGGGCTTCGAGTTGCGGCTCGGCGATTCGATCGCCGATATCCTGCCGCTGCTCCCCGCGCTCGCGGAACGACGGCCCGTGAAGACGCGGGGCTGACGCGGCTCAGGAGGCCGTGCGCGCTCCGCGCCCGGCGAAGGCCGCCGCGCAACGGGCTTCAACCTGCTGACAGATGTAATGGTAGAGGCAGATATGGGCCTCTTGGATGCGCGGCGTCGAGCGCGAGGGCACATCGATCAGAAGCTCGACGCAGGCGGCGAGCTTGCCGCCTCCCTCGCCCGTCAGCGCGATCGTGGACATGCCGAGCCGCCGCGCCGCCGCGCAGGCGGCGATCACGCTCTTCGAATTGCCGCTGGTGCTGATCGCCAGAAGCACGCCGCCGCGCTCCCCATAGGCCTCGACTTGCCGGGCGAAGGCGGAGTCGTAGCCATAATCGTTGCTCCACGCGGTCAAGGCCGCCGTATCCGCGCCGAGGGCGATCGCCTTGAGACCCGGCCGCTCGAGCAGGAAGCGCCCGACCAGCTCGCCCGCGATATGCATGGCATCCGCCGCCGATCCGCCATTGCCGCAGACGAGGAGCGGCAGATGCGCGGCGAGCGCGGTCGCGATGCGATCGATGGCCTCTTCGACGCGACGATCGAGATCGCTTCCCTTCATGCGTGCGAGAAGCGCGATCCCCTCGTCGAGATAGGCGGAAATGCCACTAGGCATCGGCTCTTCCTCGGCAGGCATGCCGACGCGGTCGAAGCGCGCCGGCGCTGGGCGTTTCACGCCTAGAGCTCCCAGCGAATCATGGTGGCGGGCAATTCCGCCTTGCGCCACATCCCCTTCACGTCGGCGACGAGGCCGTCGGCCTTGACGATGCGCGCGAAATCCCGCGCGCTGAGGGCGCGGTACTCGTCATGGGCAACGGCACCCACCACGCAGTCATAGCCGGCGAGGCCGGCGAGCTCCGGCTGCAGATCGATGCGGTAGAAGGCCTTCGCTTCCGCGGGATCGGCATGGGGATCGTGCACCTCGACCACATGCCCCGCGGCCCGCAGCCCCTTGATCAGGTCGACGACCTTGCTGTTGCGCAGGTCGGGGATGTTCTCCTTGAAGGTGAGCCCGAGGACCAGGATCCGCGCATTGTCGTGATTGCCGCGGCGCTCCGCCAGGATCTTGGCGATCGCATTCGCGACATAGCCGCCCATGCCGTCATTGATCCGCCGCCCGGCCAGGATGATCTCCGGATGGTGGCCGAGCGTATGGGCGAGATGGGCGAGATAGAAGGGATCGACCCCGATGCAATGGCCGCCGACGAAGCCCGGCGCGAAGGGAAGGAAATTCCATTTCGTCGCCGAGGCCGCCAGCACGTCGTGGACCGAGAGGCCCATCTTGTTGAAGATCATCGTGACTTCGTTGATGAAGGCGATGTTGATATCGCGCTGGGCGTTCTCGATGACCTTGGCCGCCTCGGCCGTCTTGATGTCGCGGGCAATGAAGATCTTGCCGCCATTGACGGCGCCATAAACCTCGGCGAGCTTCGCGGCCACCGCCGGGGTCTGTCCCGAGACCACCTTGGTGATGCGGTCGACTGTATGCTGGCGGTCGCCGGGGTTGATGCGCTCGGGCGAATAGCCGAGGAAGAAATCGACGCCGCAGCGCAAGCCCGAGGCCGCCTCGATCTCGGGACCGCAGATATCCTCGGTCACGCCGGGATAGACCGTGCTCTCGAGCACGACGATGCCGCCTTTGGCGATGACGCGGCCGGCCGTTCGGCACGCCGCGCGCACACTCGCCAGATCGGGGAGATTGTTGTCGTTGACGGGTGTCGGGACGGTGACGATGAAGACATCCGCCCCGCGCATCGCCTCGGGATCGCTCACGAGCCGCAAGCTGCTCTCCTGCAGGCGCTCGTCGGGAACCTCGCCGGTGCGGTCGTAGCCCCGTCCAAGCTCCTCGAGCCGCTGCGCGCTGGCGTCGAAGCCCACCACCTCGAAGGAGCGCGCGAGCGCCACCGCCAGGGGCAAACCGACATAGCCGAGGCCGATAACGGCGATGCGAAGACGTGTTGTCATGAATCCCTGCGCTGGTTAAGTGTCGAGGCCGAGCCGCGACCCGGCAATCCCCTATCCCCCGGGCTGCCGATTGTCAATCGCGGAACCCCGCTCAGCACCTCGGCTGCGTGCATCCGAAAAGGATTTTTAACCAATTCACTCAGGGGCTTGCGCCGCCACGGCCGTCGGGATCAGAGCTTGTGATAGCTGCGGAACCATTCGACGAAGCGCGGCACCCCCTCGTCGATCGAGGTCGTCGGCGAGAAGCCCAGGTCGCGGGTCGTCGCCTCGATATCCGCATAGGTCTCGGCCACATCGCCGGGCTGCATCGGTGCCAGCTCGATCTTCGCCGTCTTTCCCGTCGCCGCCTCGAGGAGCGAGACGAGGCGGCGCAGCTCCTCGGCGCGATGATTGCCAAGGTTATAGACGCGATGGCGCGCGCCTTCGCCATTGTCGCGCCGGGGCGGCCGATCAAGACAGGCGAGCACGCCGGCAACGATGTCGTCGATATAGGTGAAATCGCGCTTCATGTTGCCGTGGTTGAAGAGGCGGATCGGCTCGTCGCTGAAGATCGCCTTGGTGAAGATGAAGAGCGCCATGTCGGGACGCCCCCAGGGGCCGTAGACCGTGAAGAAGCGCAGGCCCGTCGCCGGCATCTCGAAGAGATGGCTATAGGCATGGCTCATCAGCTCGTCGGCGCGCTTCGTCGCCGCATAGAGCGAGATCGGGTGATCGACGCGATCCTCCACCGAGAACGGCAGCTTGGTATTGCCGCCATAGACCGAGGACGAGCTGGCATAGACGAGATGGCTGAAGCGGTCGAGACGGCGGCACAGCTCGAGGACCGCGTAATGGCCCTGGATATTGCCGTAGATATAGGCGCCCGGATTGGTGAGCGAGTATCGCACGCCCGCTTGGGCGGCGAGATGGACGACATGGGTGATATCGGGATGCCGCTTCGCCAGATTCCCGAGCCCGTCCTTCTCGGCGATATCGAGATACTCGAAGGAGAAGGCGTTGCGCTTCTCGAGCGCGGCGAGACGCGCTTTCTTCAGCTGCACATCATAATAATCGTTGAGATTGTCGACGCCGATGACGCGCTCGCCGCGAGCGAGGAGCGCATGGCTCACATGGCAGCCGATGAAGCCCGCCGCGCCCGTGACCAGAACCGCCATGCCCGCTCCCTTGCTCCAAAACGGCGTCCTTTTTAGCCGTCGCGCTCCCGGCTGTCCATGTCGGCTGCTCGTGCCGACGGCAAGGCGCAGCAGCCAATCGAGCGGCACTGGCTTGGCCGCCGGGGCGATGGTAATGCTAGGAGGGTTAACGAACCCATTCGCGGCGAGCCAAGATGCCTTTGGAGACGCAGGCCGTTCAGATCGAGACGCCGTCGGGCAAGGGTGCCGCGGACGAGAATTTCCCCGTCGGCTCCTGGCTATTGCCCGCGACACTCCGACCCCATGTCGCGCTCTTCTATGCCTTCGCCCGCGCCATCGACGACATCGCCGACAATCCCCATCTCGGTCCAAAGGAGAAGGTCGAGCGGCTGGAGGGCTTCGCCGCAGCGATCCGGGGCCAGGAGACGACGGATCCGGCTTATGGCAAAGCCCATCGCCTGCGCGCCAGCCTGGCCGAGACGGGGGTCACGCCGCAGCACTGCCTCGATCTGATCACGGCCTTCAAGCGCGACGCCACGACCTTGCGCTATCGAAGCTGGGGCGAGCTGATCCGCGACTACTGCATGCTGTCCGCGGCCCCCGTCGGCCGCTATCTCCTCGACCTGCATGGCGAGGATCGCAGCGGCTATCCGGCCTCCGATGCGCTATGCAATGCGCTGCAAGTGATCAATCACCTCCAGGATTGCCGGGACGATTTCCGCAAGCTCGACCGCGTCTATCTGCCGCTCGATTGGCTGGAGGATGCCGGCGAGAGCGTGGCGGCGATCGAGGCGCCCCGCGCCAGCATCGGCCTCCGCCGCGTCATCGACCAATGCCTCGACGGCACTGAGGCGCTCATGGCGCAAGCGCGCCTGCTGCCACGGCAATTGCGGCACCGCCGCCTCGCCTACGAATCCGGCGCCATCGTGGCGCTGGCCTTCCGCCTCATCGCGATGCTGCGGCGGCGCGATCCCATCGCCGAGCGGGTCGAGCTCGCCAAGCCATCCTTCCTGGCGGTTGCCGCCTGGGGCGTCTTCCGCACGATCGTCGAGGGTCCTCAGCATTCGGGATCGGCGCCGCGCGCCACGGCGGAGTGACGGCGCGCTCGAAAGGGCTTGGCTTCATCCACCCCTTGCGTTATCCAGCCTTGATGCTTGTTATTTTGACCATTCTCGCTGTCCTGGCGCTCGCGGCCTGGATCGTCCAGCTCACGCTGCGCGGCGGCTTCTGGCGCGCCGATGTCCGGCTCGAGCGCGATAAGCCGGGTTTCGGCCCCTGGCCGAAGGTGATCGCCGTGATCCCGGCGCGCAATGAGGCCTCCATCATCCGCCGCAGCGTCGCCTCGCTGCTGGGCCAAGACTATCCCGGCCGCTTGTCCCTCATCGTCGTCGACGATCGCAGCGACGACGACACCGCCGAGGAGGCGCGCCGCACCGCCGCGGAGCTCGGCGCCGAGGATCGCCTGGTCGTGATGGCCGGAGCGCCGCTGCCGGAGGGCTGGACCGGCAAGCTATGGGCCGTCGAGCAAGGCGTCCGCCGCGCCGCGACGAGAGCGGAGCCCACCTTTCTCCTCCTTACCGACGCCGACATCAGCCACGACGAGCGCAGCCTGCGCCGCCTTGTCGCCAAGGCGGAGAGCGACAAGGTCGACCTCGTGTCGCTGATGGTCCTACTGCGCTGCCGGAGCGGCTGGGAGCGCCTGCTCATCCCCGCCTTCGTCTTCTTCTTCCAGATGCTCTACCCCTTTCCGCTGGTCAATCGGCCGGGAAGCCGCGTCGCCGCGGCCGCCGGCGGCTGCATGCTCGTGCGCCGCGCTGCACTGGAGCGCGCCGGCGGCATTGCCGCCATCCGCAGCGCCATCATCGACGATTGCGCCTTGGCCCGGATGATCAAGAGCCAAGGCGGCCGGCTCTGGCTTGGCCTCACCGAAGAGGTCCGAAGCCTCAGACCCTATGACAGCCTCGAGACGATCTGGGGCATGGTCGCGCGCTCGGCCTATGCCCAGCTGAAATATTCCCCTCTCCTCTTGATCGGGACGGTCCTCGGAATGGTCCTGATCTTCCTCGCGCCGCCGCTGCTGGCAATCCTCGGCTGCCTCGCCGGCAAGCCGGTTTTGGCCGCTCCGGCCCTGCTGGCCTGGCTGGCGATGGCTGTGGCGTACCGCCCCACCCTCAAGCTCTATCGCCGATCCGCGCTCTTGGCGCCCTTGCTGCCCGTCGCGGCGACCCTCTACACGGCGATGACCGTCGACTCCGCCCGCCGCCATTGGCGCGGCAAGGGCGGCGCCTGGAAGGGCCGCACCTATTCGCGCGACCTGCGCCCTTCCGGGTGAGGCCGTCTTGGTAGGCCCCTCGACCCTCGACATCCCGCTTGCCGACGACGCCGCGCTCGGTCATGTGAAGCAGATCACGAGACGCTCGGGCACCTCGTTCTTCTGGGCCATGCGCCTCCTTCCCCCCGAGCGGCGCGATGCCATGTTTGCGATCTACGCCTTCTGCCGCGAGGTCGATGACGTGGCCGATGAAGAGGGCGCGCTGGAAGCCAAGCGCGTTGCCTTGGCCGCATGGCGGCAGGAGATCGAGCGCCTCTACGCGGGCAGGCCCGAATGGCCGACCACGCGCGCCTTGCGCCGCGCCGTCGCGGCTTATGGATTGCGCCGCGAGGATTTCCTTGCCGTGATCGACGGCATGGAGATGGATGCCGTGGAGGATATCCGGGCGCCGAGCCTCTCGGCGCTCGAGCTTTACTGCGCGCGGGTCGCCGGTGCCGTCGGCATGCTCTCGGTCTGCGTCTTCGGCGATCGGAGCGAGCGGGCGCGGCAGCTCGCGCGCGAGGAAGGGCGTGCCCTTCAGCTCACCAATATCCTGCGGGATCTCCGTGAGGACGCCGCACGGGGGCGGCTCTATCTGCCGCGCGAGCTTCTTGAGAAGCATGGCATCGCCACGACCGAGCCCGCGGCCGTCCTCGCCCACGCGAATCTCGGCAAGGTCTGCGACGAGGTCGCCGCGCTGGCGCGGGCCAGCTTCGCCGCCGCCGGCGCCCTGCTCGCGGAGCTCGATCGCCGCCAAATGCGTCCCGCCATCATCATGATGGAAGTGTATCGGCGCACCCTCGACGCTCTCGTCGCGCGCGGTTGGCGGCAATTGGACCGGGCCGTCGGACCGTCGAAGCTCAGCAAGCTTTGGATCGCGGTGCGCCATGGCTTCCTCTGAGCGGCAGCCGCGCGATCGGCCGACCGTGCATATCGTCGGGGCCGGGCTCGCCGGCCTCGCCGCCGCGGTCAGGCTGTCTGCGCGCGACGATCTTCGCGTGCGCCTCTACGAGGCCGCGGGGCATGCCGGCGGGCGCTGCCGCTCATTCTTCGACGACGCCATCGGCTGCACGATCGACAACGGCAATCACTTGCTCCTCTCGGGCAACCGCTCGGCGATGGAATATCTCGCCGAGATCGGGGCCGCCGATTCCCTTTACGTCGCGCCGGAGCCCGCCTTCCCCTTCGTCGACCTGAGGAGCGGGCGCTCTTGGACCGTGCGGCCGAATCGCGGACGCATCCCGTGGTGGATCTTCGTGCCTGCGCGCCGCGTGCCGGAGACGCGCCCCAGCCATTATCTCGCCGGCCTGCGCCTGGCCCTGGCGGCTCCCGGGGCGACCGTCGCCCAGTGCCTCGCCCGCCACGCCGCATTGTACGAGCGGTTCTGGGAGCCCTTGGCCGTGGCCGCCCTCAATACCGCCGCCGAGGAAGGTGCCGCGCGGCTGCTCTGGCCCGTGGTGGCCGAGACCTTCGGCCGCGGCGGGGCGGCGAGCCTGCCCTGCATCGCCAGGGATGGCCTCTCCGCGAGCTTCGTGGCACCCGCCCTCAGGCGCCTTGAGGCGCGGGGCGTGGCACCGGCCTTCAATCGGCGCTTGCGCGGACTCGCCACGACCGGAAACCGGGTCGCGGCGCTCGATTTCGAGGAGCGCATCTCGATCGGGGCGACGGATACGGTCATTCTTGCCCTGCCACCGGCGCGAATCGCCGAGCTCTTGCCCGGGACGCCGGCGCCTGAGGAGAGCCGCGCCATCGTGAACGCCCATTTCCGCCTTTCCCATATTGCCGCCTTTCCGCGGAACCTGCCGTTTCTCGGCCTCATCGGCGGCACGGCTCATTGGCTCTTCCGCCGCGGCGAGGTGGTCTCCGTCACCGTCAGCGCAGCGGATTCCCTCGGCGAGGCGCGCAACGAGGACATCGCAATCATGCTCTGGGCCGATGTCGCGCGCGCCTTGAATCTCGGCGCAGCGCCCCTCCCGCCGTTCCGGATCGTGAAGGAGAAGCGCGCCACCTTCGCTCAGACGCCGGCGGCGCTTTCCCGTCGCGCCGGGACGCGCACGGCACTCGCGAACCTCTTTCTCGCCGGCGATTGGACGGCGACCGGGCTGCCGGCGACCATCGAGGGCGCGATCCGCTCCGGCCATATGGCGGCCCGCGCGATCCCTGCGATCAGGTTATAGGCTGCGGGCTTGCGTTTGCAGGCTTGCGGATTAGAGTTCAGCTGCCCGTGGCGCTGGCGTAAAAAACAGGGGGCCGTGATGCCGATCAAATCCCGCATTCGCTCGATTCCCGATTATCCCAAGCCGGGCATCATCTTTCGCGACATCACCACGCTGCTGCAGGATGCCGACGGCTTTCGCCTCACGATCGAGCGCCTGGTGCAGCCGTTTCACGCCATGCGCGTCGACAAGGTCGCAGGGATCGAGGCGAGAGGATTCATACTCGGCGGTGCTGTGGCGCATCAGCTCGATGCCGGCTTCATCCCCGTCCGGAAGAAGGGAAAGCTGCCCTGGCAGACGATCGGCCAGGATTACGCCCTGGAATACGGGAGCGATCGCATCGAGATCCACACCGACGCCATCCACGAAAGCGAGCGCATCCTTGTCGTCGACGACCTGATCGCGACGGGAGGCACCGCAGCGGCCGCGATCGACCTCATCCGCAAGGCGGGAGGCCAGATCGTCGGCGCCACCTTCGTCATCGATCTGCCGGAGCTCGGCGGGCGCGCGCGACTCGAGAAGATGGGGGTCGAGGTCAGCGTCCTCTGCGAGTTCGAAGGCCATTGAGCCCGCCTGCGCGGCGACCTCGGCGGCGGAGCCATCCGGGCGATGCGTCGCCTGCCGTTGAAAAATCTGGCTCACGCCATTAGATTGCCGCCCGACAATGCGTTGGAGAGCCCGGCATCTCGCGGTGCCGCGGCTTTCTTGTGTTGGCCCACCCCGATGACGACAAGGGTCCCGGCGCCGTGCTGGACGATCGCTATCTCGACCTGAAGGACCGGCTGGAGCCCGTGATCGCCGAAGCGACGGCGGCGCTCAAGGCTCTCCAGCGGGCCGACGGCCATTGGGTGTTCGAGCTCGAGGCGGACGCCACCATTCCCGCCGAATACATTATGCTCGAGCACTATCTCGACGAGATCGACGAGACCGTCGAGCGGAAGCTCGCGGCCTATCTGCGCCGCATCCAGGGCGAGCATGGCGGCTGGCCGCTGTTCCATGCCGGCGACTTCAATCTCTCCGCTTCGGTGAAGGCCTATTTCGCGCTCAAGCTCGTCGGCGACAGCCCCGACGCGCCGCATATGAAAAAGGCCCGAGAAGCCATTCTCGCCCATGGCGGCGCGGCGCGCTGCAATGTGTTCACCCGCTTCGCCCTCGCCCTGTTCGGGCAAATCCCATGGCGGGGGATTCCCGTCATGCCCGTCGAGATCATGCTGCTGCCGCGCTGGTTCCCCTTTCATCTCGGCAAGGTGAGCTACTGGTCGCGCACCGTGATCGTGCCGCTCCTCGTGCTGACGGCGCTCAAGCCGAGGGCGCGCAATCCGCGGCGAATCGATATCGGCGAGCTTTTCGTCGAGCCGGCCGCGAAGGTGCGCGACTACCAGGTCAACCCGACGGGTGCGCGCATGGGCGATTTCTTCCTCGCCCTCGACAAGCTTCTCCACATCGTCGAGCCGCTCTTCCCCAAGGGGAAGCGACAGAAGGCAATCGATCGCGCCGTCTCCTGGATAACGACCCGGCTCAACGGCGAAGATGGATTGGGCGCCATCTTCCCCGCCATGACCAATACGGTGATGGCGTTCGAGGCCCTCGGCTATCCCAAGGACCATCCCGACCTGGTCGTGGCCAAGACGTCGGTGCGAAAGCTCCTCGTGCTCAAGGACGGCGTCGGCTACTGCCAGCCTTGCGTCTCGCCCGTCTGGGACACCAGCCTTGCCGCGCTCGCTCTCATGGAGGCCGAGCCGCCACGTGACGGCAGCGCCGTCGGCGAGGCGATGGAGTGGCTCGTGCGGCGCCAGATCCTGGACGTCAAGGGCGACTGGGCCGATCAGCGTCCCGGATTGCGACCCGGCGGCTGGGCCTTCCAATACGGCAACGACTATTATCCCGATGTCGACGATACCGCGGTGGTCGGCATGGCCCTCGACCGCGCCGCCGCTCCCGCCCATCGCGAAGCGATCGAGCGGGCGGCCGAATGGATCATCGGCATGCAAAGCGCGAATGGCGGCTGGGGCGCCTTCGATGCGGAGAACACGCACTACGCCCTCAACCACATCCCCTTCGCCGACCACGGCGCGCTGCTCGATCCTCCGACCGCGGATGTGAGCGCGCGCTGCCTCGGCTTCCTCGCCCAGCTCGGCTACAAGGCGGATCATCCGACCGTCGCGCGCGCCATCGAATACCTCAAGGGCGAGCAGGAGCGCGACGGCTCGTGGTTCGGTCGCTGGGGCACCAATTACGTCTATGGCACCTGGTCGGTGCTCTGCGCGCTCAACGCCATCGGCGAAGATCCCGGGCAGCCCTATATCCGCAAGGCGGTCGAATGGCTCAAATCGCGCCAGCGGGAGGACGGCGGATGGGGCGAGGACGGCGCGACCTATTGGAGCGAGCATCGCACCGCGTGCAAGGAGTCGACCGCATCGCAGACCGCCTGGGCCGTGCTCGCGCTGATGGCGGCGGGCGAGGTCGACAGCGAGGCGGTCCGTCGCGGCATCGCCTATCTCCTCGCCGCGCCGCGCGCAGGCTGCGAATGGGAGGAGCCATGGTTCACGGCGGTCGGGTTCCCGCGCGTGTTCTATCTGCGCTACCACGGTTATCGCCAGTTCTTCCCGCTCTGGGCCCTGGCGCGTTACCGCAACCTCACGCGCGGTAACGACAAGACCGTCCCTTACGGCATTTGAGCCGGGTCGGCGTCGTCACCGGCATGCGCGCCGAAGCCGACAGCGCTTCGGCTCCCGCCAAGACATTGCCGCCGGATCGGCAGCCGCTCGTCTTCGCCTCCGGGGCCAATGCGGAGCGCGCTTATGAAGGCGCCCGCGGCCTTGTCGCCAAGGGCGCGCGGGCGCTGTTGAGCTTCGGCTTGAGCGGCGCCCTCGATCCCGCCTTGTCATGCGGCGATATCGTGCTCGCCGAGACGGTGATCTTGGCGGACGGCTCGCGCGTCGCGACCGATGCCGCATGGCGCGCCGCGCTCTCTGGATCGCGCAGCGGCGGGGGGCTCATCTCCGGCGCCATCGTCGGGCGCGACCGTGTTGTCGCGACGCCGAGGGCCAAGGCCGAGCTCCGCCTCCGCACGGGCGCCGTCGCGGTCGATATGGAAAGCCACGCCGTCGCCGTCGCGGCTCAGGCGACGGGCGTGCCCTTCATGGCGCTGCGCGTGGTGCTGGACGCGGCCGACCAGGCCATCCCGTGGTCGGTGCTCGCCGGCATCGGGCCGGATGGGCGCAGCCGGGCCCTGCCCGTGGCGGCGCACCTGTTGGTCCGACCGTGGGAAATCGCCGATCTCCTCGCCCTCGCCCGCGCCAACCGGCGGGCGCTCGCAACTCTAGGCCGCCTCGCTGCCGAGCTTGGCGCGACGTTCGGCTTCCTCGTGTAGGTCCTTGAGCGCCTTCTGCACGTTGCTTTCGAACACGAACTCGGCGGGACGCTGCTTGTCCAGCGGGATCTCGGGAGCCATCGGCCCCTCGGTCCGCGGGCCGCGCAGCGCCACGGCGAAGGCCTTGAGCGGATGGCGCACGGAATCGGTGGCGGCGGTCGGCTCGTAGCCGCAATGCACCATGCAATTCGCGCATTTCTCGTAATTGCCGGTGCCGTACTTGTCCCACTCGGTCTCTTCCATCAGCTCCTTGAAGCTGCGCGCATAGCCCTCGCCGAGGAGATAGCAGGGCCGCTGCCACCCGAACACGTTCCGCGCCGGGCTGCCCCAGGGCGTGCAGTGGTACTGCTGATTGCCGGCCAGGAAATCGAGGAAGAGGCTCGACTGGGAGAGGCGCCACTTCCGTCCCTTGCCGCGCTTGAAGACCTCGCGAAAGAGCTGCTTCGTCTTCTGGCGCGAGAGGAAGTGCTGCTGATCCGGCGCGCGCTCATAGGCGTAGCCCGGCGAGACGGTGATGCCCTCCACCTTCAGCTCCTCGCTCGCGTAATCGAGGAAGGCGGCGATGCGGTCGGGGTCGAGCCCGTCGAAGAGCGTCGTGTTGACATTGACCCGAAAGCCCGTCGCCTTGGCGGCCTTGATGGCGGCAACCGCGCGCTCGAAGACGCCCTCTTGGTCGACCGCGCGATCGTGCTCTTCCTTGAGGCCGTCGAGGTGAATCGAGAAGGTAAGATAGGGCGACGGCTTGAAGAGGTGCAGCTTCTTCTCAAGGAGCAGCGCGTTCGTGCAGAGATAGACGAACTTCTTGCGCGCGACCAAGCCGGCGACGATCTCGCCGATCTCCTTGTGCAGCAGCGGCTCGCCGCCGGGGATGGAGATGATCGGCGCGCCGCATTCGTCGGCGGCGGCCAGGCATTCCTCGACGGAAAGCCGCTTGTTCAGGATCTCATCCGGATAGTCGATCTTGCCGCAGCCGGGGCATGCAAGGTTGCAGCGGAACAACGGCTCGAGCATGAGCACGAGGGGATAGCGCTCGTTGCCTCGGATGCGCTGCTTGAGGATATATGCACCGACGCGGATCTGCTGGAGGAGAGGTACGCCCACGTCCTTACCCTTTCGATTGCCCGTCTTAAGCTCGATCGCGCGCTCGGCCGCGCTCAGGCGACGGCCTCGTCACGCAACTCCACCGGCAGCTTGAACTGCACGTTTTCCTGGATGCCGTCGAGGACGCTGACCGCGACCTCGTCAAAGTCCTTCAAGCGCGCGATCAGCTCTTGAACCAGCTCTTCCGGCGCCGAGGCGCCCGCGGTGATTCCGACCGCCTCGGCACCCTTCAGCCAGCGGGGGTCGAGCTGGCCGGCATCGTCGATCAGATAGCTCGCGACACCCATCTCCGAGCCGATCTCCCGCAGCCGGTTGGAGTTCGAGCTGTTCTTGGCGCCAACGACGAGGATGACGTCGACCTCGCGCGCGAGCTCGCGCACCGCGGCCTGGCGGTTCTGGGTGGCGTAGCAGATATCCTTGACGTCGGGCCCGAGTATTTTCGGGAAGCGGCGCTTGAGCGCCTCGATCACGTCGCGCGTATCGTCGACCGAGAGCGTCGTCTGGGTGACGTAGGAGAGCTTGCTCGGGTTGGCGACATCGAGCTTCTCGACATCGCTCGCCTTGGAGACGAGATGGACCTTGCCGGGAACCCGGCCCATGGTTCCCTCGACCTCGGGATGCCCCTTGTGACCGATCAGCACGACCTCGTAGCCGTTCTCGGCGTAGCGCGCGCCTTCCTTGTGAACCTTGGCGACGAGGGGACAGGTCGCATCGATGACGGGAAGATTGCGCGCCTGCGCCTCGTCCTCGACCGTCTGGGCGACGCCATGGGCGCTGAAGACCGTGATCGCCCCCTCGGGGACCTCGTCCAGCTCCTCGACGAAGATGGCGCCCTTCGCCTTGAGATCCTCCACCACCCGCTTGTTGTGAACGATCTCGTGCCGGACATAGACCGGCGGGCCGTAGCGCTTGAGCGCCCGCTCGACGATCTCGATGGCGCGCTCAACGCCGGCGCAGAATCCCCTCGGTTGAGCAAGAACGACTCGCATGCAAACCTCGTCTTCCGCCAAGCCGCGAGAGCGTCGAAGCGACGCCCCATCGCTGCCCCAGGCAAGGAAAACCGGCCTTGCTTGGCCGGCTATCCCTATGGTCAATAACACGAAATCCGTCCAAGCGCCAGGAAAAGGCCGCGTTTGGATCGGCTCGCTATCCCTCCTTTCGGGCTCTTCCACGCTCAGGGCAGCAACGCCCTCAAATTAGCAGCCAAGCCATAAAGTCAAGGCGCGCGGCCGAGATAGCCGTTGCGGCGGAACCAATCGACCGCGTCGGCAATCGCCGCGCGCGCCGGCCGCCAGGCATAGCCCAGCTCCCGACGCGCCTTGTCGCTGCTGAAGTACATGAATTTTTTTGCCAATTTCACGCCATCGACGGTGACCATCGGGGCCCGTCCGGTGAGTCGGGCCACCGCCTCCGCCACATAGGCGATGGGAAGCACGAGCTCGTGAGGAAGGCGAAGGCGCGGCGGCGAGCGGCCGGCGAGGCGCGTCACCTCCGTCAAGATCTCCCGCAGCGTCATGTTCTCGCCGCCGAGGATATAGCGCTCTCCCGGCTTTCCGCGCTCGAAGGCGAGCAAGTGCCCCGCGGCCACATCGTCGACATGGACGACATTGAGACCGGTATCCACATAGGCGGGCATCCGGCCGCTCGCCGCGTCCACGACCATCTTGCCGGTCGGCGTCGGGCGCACGTCATAGGGACCGATCGGCGCCGACGGGTTGACGATCACGGCGCGAAGCCCCTCCTCTCGGATCATCCGCTTCACCTCGGCCTCGGCCAGGAACTTTGAGCGCTTGTAGTGGCCGATCATGTCCTCGAGCCGCGAGGGGGTCTCCTCGTCCGCCGGCGAGGCGTCCGGTGTGAGACCAAGTGTCGCAACGCTGCTGGTATAGACGATGCGCCCGACGCCCTCGGCCAGGGCGGCGCGCATGATATTGCGGGTTCCGTCGACATTGGTCCGGTAGATCTCGGCGGGCTCGGGAACCCAGAGCCGATAATCCGCAGCAACATGAAAGAGTGCGTCGCAGCCGGCCAAGGCCGCCGCGAGCGAGGCGGTATCGGCGAGGCTGCCCGTCACGCATTCGCAGGCGAGCGTATCGAGATAGCGGCGCTCGCTCGTCGGACGGAGCAGCGCGCGCACCCCGTGCCCCGCCTCGGTCAGGCGGCGCGCCACGGCAAAGCCGATGAAGCCCGAAGCCCCGGTGACGAGCGCCTTCATCGCGGCTCCTCGGGCAGCGCCTGAAGCCTGGGAAGGATGTCGCGCCGGGCGCGCTCGACATCCTCGGGGAAATCGATCTCGATCCAGGGGAGCCCGGTCACGTCCTCCCAGCCGAAGGTGCCGGGTGGGCTCGCGCGCAGAACGTCTCGAATGGCCGCCTCGTACCAGATGTCGGTACGCCCTGCCGATACATAGCCGGCCATGGCATCGACCAGGCGAATCCCCAATTCCGGCGAGAACCGGAAGAATCCCACCGATTCGCCGCAATAGTCGCACGGCGTATCGAGACGGCGCTCGAAATCCACCAGCCTGCCGTCGCATACGCCGAGCTTGACCGGCTCGTCGCCCGGCTCGAAGCCGCGATCGAGGAGAAAGCAATTGGCATGCGCGCTGCCGAGAAGCCCGGCCATCAGGCGATGATCGTAAAGCACATCCGCGTCCATCAAAAGCAGCTCGCTGCCGCTCTGGAGGTGTGACCGCAACGCCCAAAGGCTGAGCAGGCTGCCCGCGCAGTAATCGGGATTCAGCACCGTTTCGGCGAAGCCGTCGACGGCGAGCGCGCCAAGCTCCGCGTCGATCATCTCGGCGCGGTATCCCTTCGTGATGACCAGGCGCGCGACGCCGAAATGGCGCAGGATCGCGACGTGGCGGGCGAGCAGGCTCTGTCCGCCAAACCTGAGAAGAGCCTTGGGGAGATGCGGGCGATCCGGCCCCAGCCGCTCGCCCGTTCCCGCCGCCAGCATGAGGGCGAGCATGCGGCCGCGGGCTCAGGACGGGCGAAGCGGGTGCCGGCGCTGCTCGCGCCAAGTCAGCAATGCGGGAAGAACGACGAGCGTGCACACGAGCGCAAGGGTCAGGCAGATGCCGAGGAGGTAGCCCATGCTCGCCATTCCTCTGTGGCTGGAAACCATCAGGCTCGAGAACGATACCATCGTCGTCAACGCGCTGAAAAGCACGGCGCGCGGCGTGCTGGTTCGCAGGAGATCGGCGACCCGGTGCGTCTCGCGATGTCGCATCACGAGATAAATGCCGAAGGCGACACCCAGGCTGAACAGAAGTGGCAGCGCGATGATGTTGGCAAAATTGAACGAAAGCCCGCTCACCACCACGATCGCCACGGTCAGCACGGCGGCGAGGGCCAAGGGCAGCAGCACGAGCAGCGAATCCCAGAAGCTGCGCAGGACAAGGATCAGCAAGAGGCTGATCGCCACGAAGGCGATCGCGCCCGCCTCCTCGAAGGCGCCGATCACGACCTTCCCGCCATCGAGAAGGAGTACCGGCGAATCCGTCGCATTGGGCGCGACCGCCTGTACCGCCGTGACGAAGCGCCGCAGGGTCTCCTGGTTGGTGATGCGCTCCGCCGGTGAGACCTCGATGCGCGCCTTGCCGTCCGGAGTAACATAGCGCGCGCGGATATTCGCGGGAATGGTGTCGAGCGTGACGGGCTGCGCCTTCATCAAATCGATCAGGCCGTTGAGGCGGCCGGGAAGGTTGGCGACGAGCGCCTGCTCCAGGCGCGCATAGGCGGCGGGATCGCGCCCGGGCCCCGCCGCGAAGCGGGCGAGAAGGTCAGCGACGCGACGCGCGGGTGCCGCCACGTCGCCGGCCTTCGGCGAGGCGGCCAATGCCTCGAGCTTCGCGCGCAGAGCGTCCGCTGCCGCGCGACGCTCCGCGTCGGTCGGCGGCGCCTTGTGTTGCTCGCTTTGCAGCACCGGGGTCAGGAAGGTCGCCATTTGGTCGATCAGGGCCAGCTTCGAGTCCTGGTTCTGCGGGATGAAGGAGCTCAGCGTCACCGTGCTGTCGACTTCGGGCAGCTTGTCGAGGCGCTTGGCCATGGCATCGGCGTCCGCCAGGCTCGGCGCTACGATGTTGATCGAATAGGGTGACGTGCTGCTGTCCTTGGTGATGTCGAAATAGGTTTGAACCGATTCCGTCTTCGGGTCCTTGAGATGGATCGGATCGATATCGAACTGGACATAGGGCAGCGCGGCGAGCGAGGCGAGTCCGAGGACGAGCGCGCCCAGGCAGACGGCGCGGGCGCGCCGCTCGAGAAAGCCGGCCACCGGATGGCTGCTGCGCTCGTCGGCGGCCCGGCTGCTCGCGCGCAGCGGCATGATCGCCAGCAATGCGGGCAGCAGGGTCAGGGTCGCAAAGAGGCCGATGAACATTCCCACGGCGGCGATGATGCCGAGCTGCGAGAGGCCGACATAGCTCGTCGGAATAAAAGCGAAGAAGCCGATCGCCGCGCAGATCGCCGCCAGGCTCACGGCCACCCCCGTGCCCGTCGCGGCACTCCTCAGGGCGTGCGCAAGGCCCTCGCCGTGATCGACACCCTCCTTGTAGCGCAGCCCGAACTGGATGCTGAAGTCGACGGCGAGACCGATGAAGAGGACGGCGAAGGCGACGGAGATGAGATTGAGATAGCCGACGGCCACTGTCGCGAACCCCGCGGTCCAGATCAGGCTGAGCAGCAGCGTGACGATGGTGGCGAGGATGAGCTTCGGCGAGCGCAGGCCGAGGAAGGCGAGGATGGTGACGAGTACGAGCGACACAATGCTCGCCAATCCGGCGCCGTTCTGCACGCTCGCAAGCTCCTCCTGGTCCATGACGGGCCCGCCCGTCAGCCGCACGCGGACGCCATGGGCGGAATCGAGCGAAAGCGCCGCCGCCGTGGCGCGAATCGTCTTGATCGCCGCGTCGGCGGGGTCGATCGCGTTGGGATCAAGCCGCGGCTTCACCAGAATGATCTGGCGGCGATCCGAGGGGCGATCCGGCAGCCCCGTCATGAGATCGCGCCAGCTCAAGAGAGTCGGCTTGCCGCTTAGGCGCGCTTCTATGGTGTCACCGATCATGGAGAGGGGCCGAACGAGGAGGCCGGGGTCCACCTCGCCCATCTTGATCCCGTCGGCAGCCTGGCCCAGGACGCCGAAGAGTCCCCGCAAGCTGGGATCCTCGACCAAGGCGCCGAGGAGCGGCTGGGCCTGCGCCAAGCGATCCGACAGGTCCTGGAGCTCCTTCGTTTCGAGGAAGAGAAGGCCCTCCGTGCGAAAGAACGGATCGCCGTTCGGAAAGAAGATATCCTCGAAGGTCTGCTTGTCCTGATGGAGCTTGGCGACAAGCTCGTTCGCCGCGTCTTCCGCCCGGTCGGGACTGTCGGCCTCGACGACAATCACAATGTTGTCGCGCAGCTGGGGAAACTCGCGCTCATAGGCGCGATAGGTCTTCCAATATGCGAGCTGTTGCGAGATCAGCGTGCTGTTGTCGGTATTCATCCCCAGGTGGCCGGCGGTGTACCAGCCGCTCACGGCGGTCAGGAGAATCGAGCCGATAAGGACCGGCCACGCGAACCGGCGGACACGCTCCACCCACCACGCCAGCGCCGCGCCGAACCGGGACATCGCGGGCGGCTGGACGGATCCGGGCGCGGGAATGGCGTCTTCATCCCGCGATGGGGCTTCCGGACCACGGATTTTGGCGGATGGCAGACTCATCGACAGAGAAATCAGGTGATTTCGGCCCCGGGGCGGCCGCTTGCCGCCTCTCCGTCCTCGGCCATGAACCGTGCATATAGAGAAGCCGATCCTCTCGGACAAGCCCTAGATGGCGTCCGCCAGCCACGGCGCCGGGGCGCGTCGCGGGCGAGAGCCGCCGCATTCTCGGGCACAAATGAAGAACCTCGTCTCCGCCCGGGCGTCCGTGGTATAGCTGGCCCGTTCCTGTCGCCCCTCCTCGTCGGGCATCGCTCCATCCGGCCTTTGCGGTCGATATCCGCGTCACCGCCCCGTATTGAACCGGGCGAGAAGGCCGGGCTTCGTGCTTGACGTTGCCGGAGGTGCGGGGGACCCTGTTGTGTCATCGCGGCAGTGTCCCCACATAGGCCTTCTATGCCCCCATGATTCGGGAGTCTCCATGTTGCGTTGCGTAAGAATGCTCGCCGTGTTGCTCGCCCTCGGGGTGATGCCGACGGCCCTCACGGTCCTATCCGCGCCGCCGGCCGCCGCGGCCCCCGAAACGCCCAAGCAGACGATCGAGGATTATTATGCGACGCTGCTCAAGGCCATGCAGAACGGCCCCAAGCTCGGCTACAAGGGCCGGTACGACCTCCTGAAGCCCGCGGTGGAGAAGACCTTCAATCTTACGGCCATGGCGCAGGCGAGCGTCGGCGCCTATTGGGATTCCATGTCCGAGCCCCAGCGGAAAGCCCTCGTGAGCGCCTTCGAGGACTTCACGATCGCCAACTACGCCCATAATTTCGACAGCTATGACGGCGAGAAGTTCGTCACGACCTCCGCGCAAACGACGCCACGGAAGGACGTCATCGTCTATAGCGCGATCGTGCAGTCGAACGGCGACAAGGTAAGCATGAACTACCTGCTCAGAGAGAGCGACAATCAATATAAAGTGATCGATATTTACCTCGACGGCACGATCTCGCAGCTCGCGACACGCCGCTCCGAATACACCTCGCTCATCCGCCAGAGCGGCGTCGACGCCCTCATCCAGGCGATCCACAAGAAGGCCGATCAATTGGCCAACTGAGCCGCTCCGATCTGCGAACGCTCAAAATATCTTGTCGAAGGGAACGGCCACCGTCAGAAGCAGGTTGTCCGAGCCCGGATTGCAGATGCAGTGGTCATGATTGCGCGGCAATAGCTGGCCGTTCGATTCGTGGCTAAAGGTGATACCGGCGCGATAGCCATCGACGAAGACATAGAGTATCTCCAGCCCGGCCTGGAACAGCGTCAGGCTACCGAGGTCGCGGCCGCTGCCTCGCCCGTAGAGCCCGATTCCGCCGAAGGGGTTGAGCTCGAAATGCGGTCCCACCGGGATGTTCCCGTGGAGGCCGAGATATCCCATGCGGCCGCTCTTGCCCGTGACGAAGCCCCCGACATAGGGGTTGACCTGGGCATAATCCCAAAAATTGACGATGTCCCATCGCGAGACCGCGTCAAACTGGAAGAGGGGGGCCGTGTCCTTCTGGCCGTCATCGAAGAGAGAGAACGCGCCGGCGCTGAATTGAAGGGTCGCCGGTCGGGAGCCGGGCTGGAAGAACGTCAGGTCGCCGGCCCGCGACGCTCCCGCTCCCAGGCACAAGATCGCCAGCGCCATGAGTCCGGCAAGCATCCGCTCTCTCATGCAGAAGGGGCCCCAGTGTCTAACCCGCATGGATAAGCTGTGATTGGGCGCGGATCATGCCGGGTTCTTCGGCGGAAATCAAACCGCGCCGCTTCTGCCTCGGTTCCGCGCTCGGGAAGAGCGGTTGCCGGCCATTGGCCGCGATCGTCGACCCCGACTCGCGGCGGTGCCTTGGGAAGGCGATCTATTCGGGAAAACGAGAGGCGGCGGCCTGTCGCGTCGCGGATTTCTCGGTTTCGGCCGTGCTCCAATCCTCGAGCAGCTGGCAAAGCGCGCGCAAGCTTCCCTGATTGCGCAGCACGAGATCCTCGCCGAGATGCTTGAGGATGCGCATATTGCTCTGGCTCGCGTCGTCCATGTCGTCATTGCCGAGCTCGAGCCGCGTCTGAAAGCGATAATAGCGCGTTCGGCCTTTTGGATCCGGCGGAAGCAGCTGACGGAGCTGGTAATCGACGACTTCCTGCTGGCCGTCGCAGCCGATGTCGAAGACTGGCTGGGCCCAGCGCGCCGCCCCCCAATCCTTCACGTCGAGATATTCGAAGCGACGCGTCATTTGTCCGGTGCCGAGCGAGACCATGAGGAACTCGTCGGCCTCGGGATAGAGCACGCGGGCCTCCGCGAAGGCCGAGAGCGCGGGATTGAAGAGATAGACGGCACCGTCGATCAGGGCATAATCGCCGCGGCCGTCAAGCGCATGGATACGCGCCGGCTCGAAAAAGGTGGGCGCTGCCGTCGCGGCGCGCAGCACGTCCCTCGAGAGGAAGTCTTGCGCGTCCCGCTCCCGCGCGTGCCAGCTCTTGAAGAAATAGGGGCGCCGGCGCTCGATCTCGTAGGCGGCGATCATGACGTCGACGAGCGCATCGCTCAATTTCAGCTCGCCGAAATACTGCTCGAGCACGCCTTCAATCCCGGTCGTTGGATATTTGCCCTCGACCAGATTGCCGACGGCGCGGATCGCGTGCCACATCGTGCGGGAGAAGACCCGGCTGCCCTCGGTTTCGTAGAGCCGTACCAAATCATAGGCCGCGCAGCGCGATTTCCCCCCGATCCCCGGGCTCGCAAGGGCCAAGGCGATGAGGCCGCCGCTCGAGGTGCCGGCGATCAGATCGAAGAGCTCGCTGATGGGCCGGCCCGTGCGCCGCTCGATATCGGCGAGGACCATGGCCGGGATGAGGCCGCGGATGCCGCCGCCGTCGATCGACAGGATGCGAACCGGCCGGGTCGCGCGCGGTCGGAAAAAGGGCAATCGACGGATTGAGGCCACTTCGTTCATAACCACATCCTGCCGATTTTTGGCAACCTTTCCCGTATTACATATTGTGTGCGTTAAAAAAAGAAAAAGAGGCTCCCCTTGCCGCATGCGGAGAGCCCTTCCCTCGCCGCGCGGGAGGCCGTAACGTGCGCCGCTAGCGTGACAATTTTGGTCGGCGATCGCGCCCGCCCTCCGCGGCGCGGCCGCCGCCGACCCGACCGCCGTCTCGCCCTGCAATTGGAGCCCGCCTATGACCGCCCATGCGCGTCCCGATCCCAATAGCGTCGCCCAGATGACGGCGCGCATCTTGCTCGAGATCAAGGCCGTCGATTTCAGCCCCGATGCGCCCTTTACCTTCACCTCGGGGCGCAAATCACCGGTCTATATCGATTGCCGCAAGCTGATCGCCTATCCCCGGGCACGGCGGCGGCTCATGGACGCGGCAACGGCCATGATCGAGGACGCCATCGGCTCCGAGTCCCTCGACGCCATCGCCGGCGGCGAGACCGCGGGGATACCGTTTGCCGCTTGGATCGCCGAGCGCATGGGCCTGCCGATGCTCTATGTCCGCAAGCAGCCCAAGGGCTTCGGGCGGATGGCCCAGATCGAGGGCGACATGGCGGAAGGGGCGCGCGTGCTGCTGGTCGAGGATCTGGCGACGGACGGCGGCAGCAAGCTCGCCTTCGTCGAGGCGCTTCGCAAGGCGGGTGCGAAAGTCGCACACAACTTCGTCATCTTTCATTACGGCATCTTTCCGCAGAGCGTCACGAGGCTCGCCGCGGCGGGCATCAAGCTTCACGCGCTCGCGACCTGGCACGACGTGATCGACGTTGCCGCCGCCGCCGGATATTTCGACGAGGCGGCGCTCGCGAAGGTCCGCGCGTTTCTCGACGATCCCGACGGATGGCAAGCCGCCCATCTCTCGGGCGAGCGGAAGACCTCCTGAGCTTCGGTTTCGAGACGAGGGACGAGTGCAACCATGGAAACGGGCAAGATTGCCATCGTCACCGCCGCCGGACGCGGCATGGGTGCCGCCATCGCGATGGAGCTCAAGGCGCGCGGATACGCTCTCGCCCTGATGTCGCCCTCCGGCGCTGCCGAGGCGCTCGCCCATGCGCTCGGCGGGATCGGCCTCACCGGCTCGGTCACCGAGCCGAGGGACCTGCAGCGGCTGGTCGAGACGACCCTCGAGACTCACGGCCGCATCGACGCGGTCGTCAACAATACCGGGCATCCGCCCTCGGGGCCGCTCCTCGACATCGGCGATGCCGATTGGCATGCGGGCCTCGATATCGTGCTTCTCAACGTGGTGCGCATGGCGCGTCTCGTCACGCCCATCATGGAGAAGCAGGGCAAGGGCGCCTTCGTCAACATCTCGACCTATGCCGCGATCGAGCCGGAGGCAGCCTTTCCCGTCTCGTCGAGCCTGCGCGCCGGACTTTCCGCCTTCACCAAGCTTTATGCCGATCGTTACGCCAAGACGGGCATTCGGATGAACAATCTCCTTCCCGGCTTCATCGACAGCTATCCGGAAAGCCCCGAGCGGCGCGCCTCCATCCCGGCCGGTCGCTACGGCAAGGTCGCCGAGATCGCGAAAGCCGCCGCCTTCCTCCTTTCCGATGACGCCAGCTACCTGACGGGCCAGAACATCCGGGTGGATGGCGGCCTCACCCGATCGATCTAGGCGCCGGTCCCGCCTTGCGCGTGAATCGCCTTCTTGGTTTCGCGCTCGCCTGCGGGATGCTTTTTGCCCTGGCCCGTGCCGACGCGGCCGCATCCTCGCCGAAAACCGATCTCGTCATCGGCATCACCCAGTTTCCCTCGACCTTCAACCCGGGCATCGATCCCCTGCTGGCGAAAATCTATATCCTCGACATGGTGGAGCGTCCCTTCACCGCCTATGACAAGGATTGGCGCCTCGTCTGCCTGCTCTGCACCAAGCTGCCCACCCTCGAGAACGGCCTTGCCAAGCGGGAGACGACGCCGGAGGGCAAGCCGGGAGTCGCGGTCACCTATACGATCCAGGCGAAGGCGGCCTGGGGCGACGGCGTTCCGGTCACGACCAAGGACGTGCTCTTCACCTGGCGTGTCGGGCGCAACCCTCAGAGTGGCATCGTGGCGCTCGAGTTCTTTCATCGCATCTGGAAGATCGATGCCATCGACGACAAGACCTTCATCCTCCACATCGACCGGCTCGACTTCGACTACAACGCGATCAATGATTTTCTGCTGCTGCCCGAGCATATCGAGGCTCCCGCCTTCGCGGACCCGGCGCAGTATCGCACGCGCACGAGGTTCGACACCGACACGACCAATCCGGGCCTCTATCTCGGGCCCTACAAGATCACGCAGCTCTCGCCGGGCGCCTTCGTGGTGCTCGAGCCTAACCCGACATGGTATGGGGAGAAGCCGTTCTTCAAGCGCATCGTCGTGAAGGCGATCGAGAATACGGCCGCTTTGGAAGCCAACCTTCTTGCCGGCACCATCGATTATGCGGCGGGAGAGCTGGGCTTCTCGCTCGACCAGGCGCTGTCCTTCCAGAAGAAGCATCCCGACGCCTATCGCTATGTCTACAAGCCGAGCCTGATCTACTCGCATATCGATCTCAACCTCGACAATCCGATCCTGCAGGATCTCCGCGTGCGCAAGGCGCTGGCCTATGCCATCGATCGCCAGATCATCGATGATCAGCTCTTCGAAGGGCATCAGCCCCCGGCGAACAGCTTCGTGAGCCCCCTCGATTGGGTCTATGCCAAGGATCTGCCCGGCTACGGCCACGACCCCAAGCGGGCGGCGGCCTTGCTCGACGCGGCGGGCTGGAGGACGGGACCCGGCGGCATCCGTCGGAATGCGAAAGGCGAGAAGCTGATGCTCGAGCTGATGGCAGCCGCCGGCAATCGCATCGCCGAGCTGATCGAGCAGGTGCTCCAGAGCCAATGGAAGGCCGTCGGGATCGACGTCCGCATCAAGAATCAGCCGGGTCGCGTCTTCTTCGGCGACACCCTCACCCACCGCAAGTTCCCGGCGCTTGCCATGTACGCCTGGATCAGCTCGCCCGAGAATGTGCCGCGGGCGACGCTCCGCTCGACCGAGATCCCCAGCGCCGCCAATGGCTGGAGCGGCGAGAATTATCCGGGGTTCAGGAATGCGGAAATGGACCGTCTCATCGATGAGGTGGAGGTCGAGCTCGATCGCGACAAGCGCAAGGCGCTCTGGCATCGCATCCAGGAGATCTACCTCGACGAGCTGCCGGTCATCCCCCTCTTCTACCGGGCCGATCCCTTCATCATCCCGAAATGGCTCATCGGCATCGAGCCGACCGGCCACCAGGATCCGAGCAGCCTCTGGGTCGAGACCTGGCGGACGGCGCCTTAGGCGGTGGAAGCGCAGCGTGCGGGCCATGATCCGCGGCAACAAGCCCCTTCGTGCCGATCCGCATTTTTTCGCCTAAGCTGCGCCATGGCTCGCTATCTGTCGAACCGGCTCCTTCAGGCGATTCTCGTCCTGCTGATCATGTCGGCGGTGATCTATTGGCTCATCGGACTCATGCCCGGCGATCCCATCGATCTGATGCTGAGCGCCAATCCGAAGCTGACGCCGGCCGATGTCGCGCGCCTCAAGGCGCTTTACGGCCTCGATCAGCCCCTCTATCTGCGCTATTTCCACTGGCTCGTCGCGGCGCTCCACGGCGATCTCGGCTATTCGCGGAGCTTCTCGCTGCCCGTTCTCGCGGTGCTGATGCCGCGCCTCGGCAACACCGCCTGGCTCATGGGCGCGAGCTTTGTGATCGCGGTCGCCGCCGCGGTTCCCATCGGCGTGGCGGCGGCGATGCGGCCCCAAGGCCAGTTCGACACGCTGATCAATCTTCTCTGCTTCGCCGGCATCTCGATCCCGTCCTTCTGGCTCGCGCTGCTGCTGATTGCATTCTTCGCCGTCGACCTGGGCTGGCTGCCGGCTGGCGGGATCGTCACGATCGGCGACGGATCGCTGCTCGATCGGGTGCGCCATCTTATCCTTCCGGTCGCAGCGCTTGCCGTCTTGAGCATCGCCGGCTTCACGCGCTACACGCGCGCCGAGATGCTCGAGGTGATGGGCGAGGATTATGTCCGCGCGGCGCGCGCGAAAGGCCTGCCGGAGCCCGTCATCCTCTTCAAGCACGCGCTGAGGAACGCGCTCATTCCCGTGGTGACGGTCATCGGCCTCGATTTCGGCGCGCTCTTCTCCGGCGCGCTCGTCATCGAGACGATGTTCGCTTACCCCGGCATGGGTAAGCTCATCTACGACTCGATCATGGGAAACGACTTCAACCTTGCGATGATCGCCCTGCTTTTTGCCACGCTGATGACGATCCTCGCCAACCTGCTCGCCGATCTCTGCGTCGGCTGGCTGGACCCGCGGATCAGGATCGCCTGATGCGCGCGCGCTCGAGCCCGACCGCCATCATGGCCCGCCGGTTTCTCGGGCATCGGCTCGCGGCCACCAGCCTGGCCCTCCTCGTCGTCCTCGGCATCCTGGTGTTGGCTGCCCCGTGGATCGCGCGCCTCCTCGGCCAGGGTCCCGATCACGTCGATCTCCTGCAGCGGCTGGCAGCGCCCTCCTGGGCGCATCCCTTGGGAACGGACGAGCTGGGCCGCGACGAGCTGCTCCGGCTTCTCTATGGCGGCAGGATCTCGCTCTTCGCCGGGCTCGCGGCGTCGCTGGTCTCCGCATTGATCGGCACGGCGATCGGTCTCGTCGCCGGGTATCGCGGCGGCCTGGTCGACGCCTTTCTGATGCGCGTCACGGATGGCGTGATCGCCCTGCCGCTTCTCCCGCTCCTCATCGTGCTCGCGGCGGTCGACCTCACCAAGCTCGGCATTCCCGCCGACATCGCCAATGCCGAGGACATCAGCCTCTACCGCATTGTCATCATCATCTCGCTCGTCGGCTGGACGCGCGTCGCCCGCCTCGTGCGCAACTCGACCCTGAGCATGCGCGAGCGCGAATTCATCGTCGCGGCCGTGGCCCAGGGTGCCGGCTCCGTCCGCGTCATGCTGCGTCACATCCTGCCGAACGTGGTCTCGCCGATCATCATCGCAACGACGCTCTCGGTGGGTGGTGTCATCCTCTTCGAGAGTGTGCTGAGCTTTCTCGGCCTCGGGATCCAGCCGCCGGCGGCGAGCTGGGGCAACATGCTGACAGGCGGGCTCGAGCTCCTGGCCTCATCGCCCTGGCTCGTGGTCTATCCCGGACTTTGCATCTTCGTGACCGTGCTCGCCTTCAACCTGGCGGGCGACGGTCTGCAGGCCGCCTTCGATCCCCACGGCCTCCGCTGACGCGCGCTGCCTGCTCAGGCGTGCTTGGCGAGCATCGTCTCCGCGAGCCGCGCCCAGTAGCTGGCGCCGATTGGCAGGATCTCGTCGTTGAAGTCGTAGTGGGGATTGTGCAGGCCGCAGCCTCCCTTGGCCGGACCATTGCCGATCCAGACATAGGCCCCGGGCTTGGCCTGCAGCATGAAGGCGAAATCCTCGGAGCCCATGCTCGGGGTCGGATCGCGCAGGACGCGGTCCGCACCCACGACCGTCGCCGCAGCCTGGGCCGCACGCTCCGCCTCGGCGGCGCTGTTGACCGTGGGCGGGTAGCGCCGCTCGTAGCGCAGCCGCACGGTCGCCCCCAGTCCGGCGCACACGCCTTCAGCGATGCGGCGGATCGAGGGCTCGATCGCGTCGTGCACCTCGGGTCGGAAGGCCCGCGCCGTCCCGCGCAAGACGACCTGGTCGGGAATCACGTTCCAGGTATCGCCGCCATGAATTTGCGTGACGGAGACGACGACGGCGTCGAGGGGATCGGTGTTGCGGCTCGCGATCGTCTGCAACGCCGTCACGATCTGGGCCGCCGCGACGACGGGATCGACGCCGTTATGGGGCATGGCGCCATGGGCGCCGCGTCCCGCCACGACGATCTCGAAGACGTCGTAGGCGGCCATCATCGGTCCCGGGCGCACGGCGATGGTACCGCTCTCCTGGCCGGGCCAGTTATGCATGCCGAAGACGGCGTCGACGGGAAACTTCTCGAAAAGCCCCTCCTCGACCATGACGCGGCCGCCGCCCTCGTTCTCCTCCGCGGGCTGGAAGATGACATGGACGGTGCCGGCGAAATTCCGCGTCTCGGCGAGATAGCGCGCCGCCCCGAGCAGCATGGCGGTGTGGCCGTCATGGCCGCAGGCGTGCATGCGCCCATTGTTCTGCGAGCGATAAGAGAGCTCGTTCTTCTCCTCGATATGGAGCGCATCCATATCGGCGCGGAGCCCGATCGCCCGGCCCGAATCCTGCTCGCCCTTGATGGTGCCGACGACGCCCGTGCCCGCCAACCCCCGATGGACCGGGATTCCGAAGGACTCCAACGTCCGCGCCACGAAATCCGAGGTGTCGCGCTCATCGAACGCGGTCTCGGGATGGGCATGGATATGCCGGCGCCAGGCCGTCATATCCGCATGAAAATCGGCGATCCGATTGAGAACAGGCATGGCAGGCTCCGCATCATGCTGACGGGACCGCGAGTTTAGCCGCCGCCGCAGCCCACGTCGAGCCGCTCGGTCAATGGGACATCAGCACCGGGACGATCATATGCGTGAGCAGGCGGCGCGTCGCTCCGCCGAGGACCATCTCCCGCAAGCGCGCCCGGGCCGCTTACGACGGGGTTTGCGCCGGCGGCGTCTCGGGCTGCGCCGGCGCCGCTGCCGGCTCGCGCTCACCTTCGCGCGACGCCGCGGCGTTGAGCTTGGCAATGACCAGCCGCCGATAATCGGGATCCTGCACGACGAGATCCCAGTCGATCGCGTCCTTGTCCATCCTCGCTCCCCCGGCTCGAGAGGCCCCCGTCACGGCCGGCCGCCCTCAGACGATGAGGCAATTTATAGCAAGGTTAGCAAATGCAAAGAGCGCCGGCGGCGCCGAAGCCCGGGATTCCGGCGGCCGAGCTGTGGAAAACTCGACGACGGAGATTGGGATTCCAGCGTTTCCATCATGCTCGCGCGAGCAGGTTATCCACAGAAAAATTTTCGTGAGCGGAGGGGCAAGGCGACCTGCGGATGGCGCATTGTGCTGGCCAAGCCCGACGCAGTAGGTTAATGGCCTAGGCACATTCCCCCTTAGGATCCTGTGAGGCCGTCATGAGCGCCCGACTGAATTCCAGCCAAGCCCGCGATATCGCTTATTATCTTCACCCCTACACCAATCTCAGCGTGCACGAGAAGGAGGGGCCGCTCGTGATCACGCGCGGCGAAGGCATCTACATCTATGACGACGCCGGCAAGCGTTATATCGAGGGGCTTGGCGGGCTCTGGTGCACCTCCCTCGGCTTCAACGAGGAGCGCCTGATCGAGGCGGCCATCCGCCAGATGCGGAAATTGCCCTACTATCATGCCTTCGGGCACAAATCGATGGATGTCGGGATCGAGCTCGCCGAGAAGCTGATCGCGCTCGCGCCCGTGCCGATGTCGAAGGTCTTCTTCACCAATTCGGGCTCGGAGGCGAACGACACGGCTGTCAAGCTGATCTGGTATTATCACAACGCCATCGGCAAGCCCGCGAAGAAGAAGATCATCGCGCGCATCAAGGGCTATCACGGCGTCACCGTGGCGGCGGCGAGTCTCACCGGCCTTCCCCATCTCCATCGCGATTTCGACCTGCCCATCGCCGGTATCCTCCACACCGATTGCCCGCATCACTACCGCTTCGGCAAGCCCGGCGAGAGCGAGGAGGAGTTCGCGACGCGCTGCGCCGAATCCCTCGAGCAGCTCATCCTCAAGGAGGGCCCCGAGACGGTGGCGGCGTTCTTCGCCGAGCCGGTGATGGGGGCCGGTGGCGTCATCGTGCCGCCGCGGACCTATTTCGAGAAGGTCCAGGCAGTGCTCAAGAAATACGACGTGCTGTTCGTCGCCGACGAGGTGATCTGCGGCTTCGGCCGCACCGGCAACATGTTCGGCGTCGAGACCTACAAGCTGCGCCCGGATTTCATCACCATCGCCAAGCAGCTCTCCTCGGCCTATCTGCCCATCGCCGGCCTCATGATCGCGGAGAAGGTCTATCGCGCGATGGTGAAGGAGAGCGAGAAGATCGGCACCTTCGGCCACGGCTACACCTATGGCGGCCATCCGGTCTCGGCGGCGGTGGCGCTCGAGACGCTCAAGATCTACGAGGAGCGCGACATCGTCGGCCATGTGCGCCGCGTGGCGCCGCGGCTCCAAGAGGGGCTGCGGCAACTGGCGAAGCACCCGATCGTCGGCGAGGCGCGCGGCGTCGGCCTCATCGGCGGGCTCGAGCTCGTCAAGGACAAGGCGACGCGCGAGCCCTTCCAGCCTGCCGACGGCGTCGGCGCCTATGCCGCCAAGCGCGCCCAGGAGCACGGAGTGATCACGCGGGCGATGGGCGATTCCCTTGGCTTCTCGCCGCCGCTCATCATCACCGAGAGCCAGATCGACGACATGCTGGCGCGGGTGGGGAAGGCCCTCGACGAGACCCATGCCTGGCTGCGGGAGCGCCAGCTCGTCGCCGCCTGACGCCGCCGGCGGGGCCGGAAAGAGAGGGGGGCGACATTGGCATCCCCCCTCGCGCGTCGCCGGCATCGACACGCAGGCGATTTCCGGCATATCCTCAAGGCCTTAGCTTAGCGCGCGGCCTTCGGCGCGGGGGAGGCGGCGGGGGGCGACGTTGGCATCCCCCCGGTTTGTGACATTTTGACACATCCGGCCGCCCCCACCCCCTCCGCTACTCTCCTCGCCGGCGCGCTTGCCGCGCCCCGCCCGCATACGAGGCGATCATGGATTACGAGCGCCATTTCCGCGACGCCCTGGCGAAGCTCAAGGCCGAGGGCCGCTATCGCGTCTTCGCCGATCTCGAGCGCCAGGCCGGCGCCTTCCCGCGCGCGACCCATCACGGCACCGACGGCAGCCGGCAGGAGGTCGTCGTTTGGTGCAGCAATGATTACCTTGGCATGGGTCAGCACCCGGCGGTGCTCGCCGCCATGGGCGAGGCCCTCGCGCGCTCCGGCGCCGGGGCCGGCGGCACGCGCAACATCTCGGGCACCAATCATTGCCATGTGCTCCTCGAGCGGGAGCTCGCCGATCTCCACGGCAAGGAGGCAGCACTTCTCTTCACCTCGGGCTACATCTCGAACGAGGCGGCGCTCTCCACCCTGAGCCGGCTGCTCCCCGGCTGCATCGTCTTCTCCGACGCGCTCAACCACGCCTCGATGATCGAGGGCATCCGCCATGGCGGCTGCGAGAAGCGGATCTTCCGCCACAACGACCCCGCCGATCTCGAGCGCCTGCTCGCAGCAGCGCCGCCCGAGGCGCCCAAGCTCGTCGTCTTCGAATCCGTCTACTCGATGGACGGCGACATCGCGCCCATCGCCGCGCTCTGCGACGTCGCGGAGCGCCACGGCGCGCTCACCTATCTCGACGAGGTGCACGCGGTCGGGCTCTACGGCCGGCACGGCGGCGGCATCTCCGAACGCGACGGCCAGGCGCATCGCCTGGCGGTGATCGAGGGCACCCTCGGCAAGGCCTTCGGCGTGATGGGCGGCTATATCGCGGGCTCGGCGGCCCTCGTCGACGCGGTGCGCAGTCATGCCGCGGGCTTCATCTTCACGACGGCGCTGCCGCCGCTGCTCGCCGCCGGCGCGCTCGCGAGCGTGCGCCATCTCAAGGCGAGCCAGGCGGAGCGGGAGCGGCACCAGGAGCGCGCGGCGACCTTGAAGCGCCGCCTCGCCGCGGCGGGGCTTCCCGTCATGCCCTCGGCGAGCCATATCGTGCCACTTCTCATCGGCGATGCGCGCCTCTGCAAGGCCGCCGCCGACGAGCTCCTCGCCCGCCACCGCATCTACGTGCAGCCGATCAACTACCCAACGGTGCCGCGCGGGCGCGAGCGGCTGCGCCTGACGCCCACCCCCCTCCACGACGACGCCATGATCGAGGCGCTGGTGGCGGCGCTTCAGGAGGTGTGGCAGCGCCTCGGCCTCCAGCGCGCCGCCGCGTGAGGCCGGCGCCGCGGGCGCGCGCCTTCACCGATCCCTCGGGCTACTTCCTTGGTGGGTTCTTCCGCGACATCGGCGACGTCTTCGGCAACATCTTCCATTTCGTGAGGTCCGTGGTGCGCAGCTCGGTCGTGCAAGCGGGCGGGAGATCGCCGCAGCGATCGCGTGCGGGCCCAGTGGACCTGCGGCAGCAGGGTGTGCGGCTGGAGTATCAGCCATCAACACCGGCATCAATGGCGGCTCGCTCGGCGATGCCGTCAAGTCGGCGGCTATTACCTTCGCCACCGCAGAAGCTTTTAACGAGGTTGGCAATCTCACGAACGGCCATTTCATAAATGGCCATTTTGGGAACCTAACGCCGGATCAATATCTTGGGTCGACGGACTTCTTCGCCAATGTCGCCGGTCATGCCGCTGTCGGCTGCGCCGCCGCGGCGGCGTCCGGGACCTATTGCGGTCCCGCGGCCTTCTCCGCCGTACTGGGTGCCGCGGCGGGACCAAAGCTCGTGGGCCTCGGCGTCACTGGCGGCCTGGTGGCCGAATCGGTCATCGGTGGTGTCACCAGCGTCGCCGGCGGCGGCAAGTTCCAGAACGGCGCCGTCACCGCCGCATTCGGGTATCTCTTTAATGCGTGCGGACATAGAGGGTGTTGGACGACGAACGAGGAACGAGCCCTCGTCGATAAGGGAGATTTCCTGGGGTACTACACCAAGGCCTGCGAGGGCGGTGATCAATACGCATGTTTTGCCTATGGCGTGGCATCCAGTGAGAATCCTGGGCCCGGAGTTACCCTGCGGCGCGCTTTGTTCGACCATGGCTACTCCCCGGATCAGATAAGCTCGCTGGTGAAGACGACGATTCCGACCGACCTTGCGAGGGACTACGCTCCCTATCTGCCTCAGAGCGAAGACCAAGCACGCTTTCCATTGGCCACCGATATCGCGCAGTTCCACTGGAATGAGTTCGCAAAGTATGTTCTTCCCTCCAGCACCTTTGGAGGCACCCCGTTCGGTCGTAACGGCCCGCTCGTGCTGAAAGGCTTATGGTGCGGCGACACATGCAGATAGCTGACTTGTCAACGGTATCGCATGCTGAAAGCGCGAATACCTAAGCTCTTCAAAAGCATGTTTGCGTTCGCGGCGCTTACGCTGGCGAGCGACCAGCACGTCTTTGGCATCGATGGGAAATCTATTCTTTGTGTTCCCGACGCTGACCTGGACCCGTTGTTGAAGACCTACGCAGATGAGTCGACCCATCTCCAACCAGGCTCCGGTCACACCCCTGGTTTTGGCTTCCTTTTTCGTCCCGAGACAATGAAATCGGTCATCCCTGGATATGTCGTCGTACAGGGATTTGAGGGTCATCCTTACGCAAATGCGCTTTCTGGAACTGTTGGTTTCCTCGACCCGAATGATCGAGCCCGGCTTGGTCCTGCAATGCGAGCGAGAACCATCGAAGATGAGTGGTATGCGCGCGACCAATGCCCTCAACCGATTATCAGACCTCTTCCAGGCACCAAGTTGTACGAGGTCAAATGCAGCACGAAAGCGGACTACGCGACGATTTGGAATCGAGCACCTGACCCGCAGATCACCGTGCCAAATCCGAACGACTTCGTGGTCGCCACCTGCCAATATGAAAATATCCATCTAGGTCCCTATGCCGGCAAAAAGCTAAAAAATTGCGCGCGCGTCGTCATCATTGATGGGTTCCTTGTCGACTATAGGTTCCAGGAAGAGAACGTGGCCGCTGTTCCCCAAATTGACTCACTGATCCGCGAAAAGCTCGCACAATGGAAAAAGAACTGCTCCTCCCCAGCGAAGGCGACGACTGGCTTTGGTAAGTGAGCGTCGGATGATCCAATAGGATTGCGAGTGCGGGAAATTGATGGGATTGGCTGCGACCTGGGCGGGCATATCGTGCTTTAGCGTCCTGGCTGAAAGCTTCATCGGCACGCTTGTGCAGCGCTTGCCGTCCGGCGCAAATGTCGTCGTCAGCCGCTCAGTTTGCCCCGCTTGCCGACACAACCTCACAGCTATCGAGCTCGTGCCGCTTCTCAGTTGGGCTTGTCTCAGAGGGCGCTGCCGCTGGTGCCATAAGCCTATATCTCTCTTTTACCCCGCCATCGAGCTCGCGGCGCTCGGTGTCGCACTGTGGGCATCTTCCGCCGTGTCGGGTTGGATCTTATGGGCGACCTGCATCTACGGCTGGACGCTATTGGGGCTTGCCGTCGTCGATTGGAGGCACTACCTCCTCCCGGACGCACTCACCTTGTTTCTCATTCCGGCTGGCCTTGCCGTGGCGTGGGCGATCGATCCTGCCGTCCTGGCTGAACACGTCATCGGCTCGGTCAGCGGCTTCCGGGCGCGCAGCTTGTGGAATTTCCCCCGCTCCGGCACTATATCGTCCCCGGAGCATCGCCCATGTATCGCGACCGCACCCTGATCCCGACCGAGGCCATCCGCCTCTGTGCCCTCGGCATCCTGACCGAGGGGCCGCAGCGCTATGGCGAGCTGGCGGCGGCGGTGCGCCATTTCGCGAGCCGCGTCATGGGGCCCTCTCTCGACATCCTCGGCACCTCGATCGAGCTCCTGCGGCTCGAAGGGCTCGTCGAGCCCGTCGAGGGCGCCGGCATGGCCGATGACGCGCGCCTCCGCATCACGCCGGCGGGTCGCGCCGAGCTCGAGACCCTGCTCAAGAGCCGCGTGCGCTCCCCCGTCGACGACCTCAACAAGCTCGTCCTCGCCCTCAAGATGCGCTTCCTCCACCTCCTGGCGCCGGCGGACCGCCGCGACCAGATCGAGCTTCTCATCGAGGCGTCGGAGGGCGAGAGCAACCGCCTCCGCGACCTGCGCGCGGGCCTCCCCGCGGGCGTGCTCGCCGCCTGGCTGGATCACGAGATCGGCCAGCTCGAGGCGCGCCGCGCCTGGCTCGAGGATTTGAAGGGGCGGGTTTAAAGCGGGGTCCGCGATTCGATCTAAAGATCGGTGATCGTAGCTTGATTATTCGTCGTTCCCGCGCAAGCGGGAACCCAGCTATTTCCAAGAATGTCTGGATTCCGGCTCTCCTCTCCGCTTCGGCCGGAACGACGATCTTGGGTCAAGTGCTGTGCTCCAATCCACCGCATCCGACCGCGCCCCTCACCGCGGCGGCAATCCGGTCTCGAAGCAGTAATAGAGCGTCTGGAAGCCGGCGCGGAGCGCGAGCGCGTCCTTGCGCACGGCCTCCGGCGCCTCGCCGCGCACGACGACGCGCGCGATGAGTTCGGCGATCGCCGCCATCTCGGCCTCCCTCATGCCGAGGCGCGTCACCTCGATCGTGCCGATGCGGATGCCGCCGGGGAAATCCCAATCCTCGGGCTTGTCCGCGGGCACGAGATTCTTGTTCACGATGATGTTCGCCTTCTCGAGCTTCTGCGCGACCTCGAGGCCGCGGCCGAATTTGCGCACATCGCCGATCGCCTGATGGGTCGCGGTGAAGCCCTTGTGGCCCCCCAGCATGGGGATGCCGCGCTCCTGCAAAGCCCGCGCAAGCGCCTGGGCGTTGCGCACGATCTGCGCCATGAAGGCCTCGCCGAAGGCGATCGCCTCCGCCGTCGCCATGGCGAGGGCCGCGACACGGTTGACCTGGTGCGTCGCCGCCCAGACGGGAAAGACGGCCGTCGTCACCGCGCGCGCGAGCTCGGGATCGTCCCAGACGAGGATGCCCGATTGCGGACCGGCGAAGGTCTTGCCCGCCGAGCCGGTCATGATGTCGGCACCCTCTTTGAGGGGGTCCTGGAACTGGCGGCCGCCGATGAGCCCGAGCTGATGCGCCGCATCGAAGAAGAGGCGCCCGCCCCAAGGTGCGATGATCGCCTTCATCGCGGCGACGGGCTGGGGGAAGAGGGTCATCGAGAGGCCGAGGGCGACGAGGGTCGGGCGCGCCGCCTCGGCCACGGTGCGGAAGGCGTCGATATCGACGACGAGCTCGTGGGGATCGACGGGAATGTCGACGATCTTGCGCCCCATCGCACCCGCCGGGCCGTCGCTGCGGTTGGAGGAATGACCGCCCACCGGCTGCGCCGCCGACATCACCACATCGCCGGGCGCCGACAGCGCCGTGTAGACGACGGCGTTGCCGATCATGCTCGCGCAGAGGCGGTGATCGGCGTAGTTGCAGCGGAAATAGCGCTTCAGGAGCTCGACGCTGAGGGCCTCGACCTCGTCGATATGCCGGGTGCCCGCGAACCAGCGGTTGACGGGGCCGATATGCCCCTCGGCCGCGCGCGTGCCGATCTCGGCGGCGAGCAGCGCGCGCACCGAGGGGCTCGTCGGCGCCTCGGGGGCGAGGAGATTGATGCACTGCTCGCCGCGCCAGGCGGCGTTGCGCGCGACTGCCGCCTTCACCGCCTCGCCCATCGCGCGGACATCCGCGCAGGCGTCGAGAATTTCCCGCGCCCGCGCCAGGGCGCCCGCGTCATGGATCTCGACGCGGTTCGCCCGCGTTGTGACAGGAGCCGATACGATCGTCATGCCTCTCTCCCTCCGATAGTCGTCGTCATCCCGAGCCTCGCAGCATCCCCGTCATGGCGAGAACCGCGATGCCGAGCGAAGCGAGGCGAGGCGGGACGAAGCCATCCAGGCCTATTTGCAGCAGACTGGATCGCTTCGCCCCTGGCGGGGCTCGCGATGACGGCTGCTCGTAACGACGGGAGTCTTAGCAGGACTCCTACCAATCCGGATTTCCTTTTCCTGCACGTTTCTTTTCAAAATGAGGCCATACGAGGCGTCACGGCGAAATTTATGACAAGACATTTCTCCCTTTTCGTGAAAATATTATCCGCTGCCGGATAGCCTTGTTGCGATCCCAGGAGAGTCGACGGATGAAGAAAGTCACGAAGCGGCGCGCCGTTGCCGAGCCGGCGCCGGTGACACTCGACGCCATCGACCGGAAGATTCTCGACGCGCTGCAAGAGGACAACCAGGTCACCAATCTCGAGCTCGCCACGCGCGTGGGGCTGTCGCCCCCGCCCTGCCTCCGGCGCGTGCGCCGGCTGCGCGACGCCGGGGTCATCGCGCGGGACGTCTCGATCATCGATCCCGCCAAGGTCGGGCACAAGATCATCGCCTTCGTCGGCGTCGAGCTCGAGCGCCAGCGCGAGGACGCGCTCCACGCCTTCGAGCGCAAGATCGCCGAGGCGCCGGAGGTGCAGCAATGCTATTTCGTCTCGGGCGACAACGATTATCTGCTCGTCGTCACCTGCACCGACATGGACGCCTATAACGACTTCTGCCGCCGCGTGCTGGCCGACGACCACAACATCCGCCGCTTCCGCACCAGCTTCAACCTGAGCCGCGTCAAATACGACACCAGGATCCCGCTGGAGTGAGAAGGGCAAGTTTTAGGGCGAATTGCGTTTGGGTTGAATCGCGATAACCGGATCGTCATTCCCGCGAAAGCGGGAATCCAGCATTTCTGGGCCCCCGCCTGCGCGGGGGCGACGGCCAAGGTGCTTCGACCTGAACGCATCACGCTCTAGGCGGCGCCACCCCAGGCGAGGTTGACGAGCATCTCGCGGACCAATTCGGCGCCGTGCTCGCTCTGGGCGGCCGCGAGCGGCGTCATGCCGTCGAGAATCCAGAGCGGCTTGCGCAACCATGTCCGCGCCTTCTCCGCGTCCTCAAAGACCAGCTCGGCCTGGATCTGGATGCGGTGTAATTCGAAGGACATCTTACTTAATAGAGAGTCTTCCTACACAGCCCCGCCTCTCCTCACAGCAGATGCTGGCCGCCGGTCACGAAGATCTCGGTGCCGGTGACATAGCCGAAATCTCGGCTGCAGAGCTGGAAGACGATGCCCGCCACCTCCTCGGGCGTGCCCAGGCGGTGGAGCGGGATGCGCGGGATGAGGCTGTCATATTCCGGGCCCACCATCGCCGTCTCGATCTCGCCGGGTGCAACGGCGTTGACGCGCACGCCGAGCTCGGCGAACTCGACGGCCATCTCCCGCGTGAGCGCCGAGAGGGCCGCCTTCGAGGTGGAATAGGCCGAGCCGGCGAAGGGATGGATGGCGTGGCCGGCGATCGAGGTGATGTTGACGATGGTCCCCTTGCCCTTGGCGAGGGCGGGCGCGAAGCCGCGAGCGAGGGCGAGGGGCGCGAAGAAATTGAGCTCGTAGACATGGCGCCAGGCGGCGAGATCGCCGTTGAGACAGCCGAGCCGTTCCTTGAACGGCGTCTTGGGCGAGACGGCGGCGTTGTTGACGAGGGCGTGGAGGGCGGCGCCGTCGAGGATCTCCGCGGCGCGCGCGATGAAGCTCTCCACGCTCGCCGGCTCGGCGAGATCGGCGACGAGATGATGGGTCCAGTTGGGATCGCGCTTGCACTCGGGCGGCACATCCTCGCGACTGCAGGTGACGATGCGCCAGCCTTCGTCGGAGAAGCGCTTGACCGTGGCATGGCCGATGCCGCGGCTGGCGCCGGTGAGCACGACGGTGCGGGATTTGAGGGTCGACATGGCCGGGATTTAGCCAGAATTCGCCGCGGCGTGCCAGGGGCCGTCGATGCCCGGCGCGGTGCGGCGGCCGGGGCGGGAAACGGGCGGGCACGAGCATGCTCCAGAGCCCGCCGCGCTTCCCGCCTGGCCGCCCCAGCCCGTGCGGGCTGCCCCCTTGCGGAGCGGCCACCCTCCCACCCCCGCGGGAGGGCCGGACTTCGCGCGCCGCCACGGAACGCCCCAGCGCGCAAGACGAGGCGAAGGGTGCCGCGGCAGCGGCCGGACCCCGTGCCGCCGCGGCGCCGCCATTCTGTCGACCGGCGCGCTGTCTGCTCTGATCTAGATCAATCCCCGGCCTCGCCGCCTTTCAGCATGGCAAGCGCCCGCGCCGCCACGGCGTCCGGCGCCAAGGAGGCGTCGAGGCGGCGCCAGCGCAGCGCGCCGAGGGGGAGATCGAGCTGGCGGCGGAGCACGGCGACGGTGGCGTCGGAGGCGTCGCCCACCCGCGCGGCGATGCGCGCCTCGAGGGCGTCGCGCGGCGCCTCGAGCCAGAGGCCGTCGAAGGGCGCGCCGAGATCGCGCGCCACGCCCTCGATCGCCGCGCGCTCCTCGGGCCGCGCATAGACCGCGTCCACGATCACCGCGCGCCCGGCCGCAAGCGCGGCACGGCTCCGCGCGCACAGGGCCGCGTAGACGCGCGCCGTCCATTCGGCCGTGTAGTGCGCGGGCGTCAGCCGCTCCTCGGCGTCGCGCCCGGCGAGATGCTTGCGGATCACGTCGCTGCGCAGGAGGACGGCACCCGGGGCGGCGCCGAGATGGGGGGCGAGCGCGCGGGCGAGCGTCGACTTCCCGGTCCCCGAGACGCCGCCGATGGCGACGAGCCGCGGCGGCGACGGCGCCAGGTAAGCGAGGGCCTGGCCGAGGCTGCGGCGCGCCGCGGCGAGCTCGCGCGCGGCCGCCGCCTCGCTCGGCTGGCTCGCCGCCGCGGCCGCACTCACCTGGGCGCGCACGGCGGCGCGGCAGGCGAGAAAGAGCGGCAGGGCCGCGAGCCCGTCGAGGTCGCCGAGATCGCCGCCGTCCCGCGCGCCCTCGGCGAGATAGCGGTTGAGGGCGAGATTCGCGAAGGGGCGCAGGTCGACGCGATCGAAATCGGCGAGCAGGAAGGCGAGGTCGTAGAGCACGTCGATGCAGGCGATCCGCTCGTTGAACTCGATGGCGTCGAAGAGGGTGGGCTTGCCCTCGAAGAGGCAGATGTTGCGCAGATGAAGATCGCCGTGGCAGTGCCGCACCAGGCCGCGCGCGCGGCGCGCCTCGAGGAGGGCCGCGTGGCGCGCGAGCGCCGCGTCGCAGCGCCGCCGCAGGGCCGCCACGCGCTCGCGCGGGAAGACCGCCGCGCCCGCCTCCTTGAGGCCCTCGTCGTTGCCGGCGACGACCCAGGCGATCCCGCCGGCGCCGCCGTGGTCCGGCCGCCGCTCCGCCGCGGCGTGGAAGCGCAGGATGGCGTCGACGAGGTCGCGGACCAGCTCCTCGTCGAGGGCGCCCGCGGCCGCCATGCGCGCGAAATTCGCGTCGTCGGGGAAGCGGCGCATGACGACGAGCCAATCGACGATGGGCCCGCTGCCGCCGATGGCGAGCCCGCCCGACTCCGTGCGCGCGATCGGCGCGATGCCGAGATAAAGCGATGGGGCCGTGCGGCGGTTGAGGCGCAGCTCCGCCTCGCAGGCGCGCCGGCGCAAGTCGAGCGTCGAGAAATCCATATAAGGGAAGCGAACGGCGCGCTTGAGCTTATAGGCGCGCTCGCCGGCGAGCACGACGACGGCGCCGTGGGTGTCGATGCGCTCGACCGCGGCGCCCCCATGGCTGCGCGGATCGGCGAGGAAGGCGATCGCCTCGCTCTGGTCCTCGACCACGTGGCTCGGCGCGGTCATCGCCAGTCAATCAAAGCACGGCGTCATCGCGACCCCGAGCATCGCGAGGGGGAAGCGATCCAGTCTTTCGCTAGGCCCCTGGATCGCGTCGCCCCGCGCCACCCGCTCGCGCTCGGCGCCGCGGTCCTCGCGATGACGGTGGCCCTAAGGATAGAGCCGCTCGGTGCGCCAGCTCGCATTCTCGCGATGATAGACGAGGCGCTCGTGCAGCCGGAACGGCCGCTCGCGCCAGAACTCGATGCGCCGCGGTGTTACGCGAAAGCCGGACCAGAAGGGCGGGCGCGGCACCTTGCCGAGGCCGAATTTCGCGGCGTATTGGGCGACGCGCCGCTCGAGCTCGAAGAGGCCGACGAGGGGTTGCGACTGCTGGGAGGCCCAGGCGCCGATCTGGCTTTGGCGCTGGCGCGTGGCGAAATACTCGTCGGCCTCGCGGTCGGCGACCGGAGCCACCGCGCCCTCGACGCGCACCTGCCGGCGCAGCGACTTCCAGTGGAAGCAGAGGGCGGCGCGCGGATTGGCCTTGAGCTCGCCGCCCTTGCGGCTCTCGAGATTGGTGTAGAAGACGAAGCCTGCCTCGTCCGCGTGCTTGAGCAGCACCATCCGCACCGAGGGCGCGCCGTCCCCATCGGCGGTGGCAAGCGCCATCGCGGTGGGATCGCTCGGCTCGCTCGCCTCCGCCTCCTTGAGCCAGAGATGGAACAAGGCGAGCGGATTTTCGCTGGAGGCGTCGTTCATGTTCGGTTCAGCCGAGCTTCTTTATCTCATGGCCCGGTGTTATAATTCTCACGAAAGGTGGCCGCCTGCAAGGAAGGCGGGGAAGGTCGCTGTGTTCACAAGTCGGTGACGGCGTCCGGCCTGCCGCGGCGCAGGACGGGCGGCGTTGCGTCGTAATTGTGGTGATCGTCGCATCCTCGGGCCGCGCGGGAAGCCAGCCGCACGTCGCGGGATGACGGCAAAGGGAAAGGACGACAAATGAAGCTTATCAGCGTTGGCGCGGCGGCGGTCCTGGCGATGCTGCTCGCCGCCTGCACCCAGGGACCCAACGGGCAGATGGAAACGCCTCTCGGCGGGACCAAGCAGACCCTCGGCACCCTCGGCGGCGCGGGTGCGGGCGCCTTCATCGGCTCGCAGATCGGCCACGGCACCGGCAATCTGGCGGCGACGGCGATCGGCGGCCTGCTTGGCGCCTTCGTCGGCAGCCAGGTCGGCAAGTCCCTCGACCGCGCCGACGAGCTCGCCGCGCAGCAGACGACCCAGCGCACCCTCGAGACCACGCCGGACGGGCAGAGTCTGCCCTGGCGCAATGCGGAGAACGGCCATTCGGGCACGGTGACGCCGGTGCGCACCTATCAGGAATCGAACGGCCAGTATTGCCGCGAATTCCAGCAGACGGTGACGGTGGGCGGGCAGACCCAGCAGGCCTACGGCACCGCCTGCCGCCAGCCCGACGGCACCTGGAAGATCGTGCAGCAGTAAGGCTTTTGCTCTCCTTCGCATTCCGCGTCCATCCGACGCTTTCTGCCCCACCTCACCCACTTGCTCCGCTTCGCTTCCCTCTCCGCCCCAATGCGGCGGAGAGGGTCGGGAGAGGTGGGGGCGAGAGAAAGCGAGGTCCGGCGCGGCTTTGCCCTCCCCGGGCTTTTGTGTAGGATGCCCGCGACTTCTGCGACAGCGCATCGATGACCATGCCCGGAGAGGCCGCAATGACGAATGCCCCAGGACTCATGACCGGCAAGCGCGGCCTCATCATGGGGGTGGCGAATGATCGCTCCATCGCCTGGGGCATCGCCAAGACCATTGCCGGCCAGGGCGCCGAGCTGGCGATCACCTTTCAGGGCCCGCCGCTCGAGAAGCGCGTGCGGCCGCTCGCCGAATCCCTGGGCGCCAAGCTGATCCTGCCCTGCGACGCCGGCGACGCCGCGAGCCTCGATGCCGTCTTCGCGGCGATGGCGAAGGAATGGGGGGCCATCGATTTCATCGTCCATGCCATCGCCTTCTCCGACCGCAACGAGCTCACCGGCAAATATGTCGACACGACGCGGGAGAACTTCGTGCAGACGATGCTGATCTCCTGCTACTCCTTCACCGATCTCGCCCGCCGCGCCGCCAAGCTGATGCCGAACGGCGGCAGCCTCCTCACCCTCACCTATTACGGCGCCGAGAAGGTGATGCCCCATTACAACGTCATGGGCGTCGCCAAATCGGCGCTCGAGGCGAGCGTGCGCTACCTCGCCGCCGATCTCGGCAGCCAGAAGATCCGCGTCAACGCCATCTCGGCGGGGCCGATCAAGACCCTGGCGGCCTCGGGCATCGGCGACTTCCGCTATATCCTGAAATGGAACGAGCTCAACGCCCCCTTGCGCCAGAACGTGACGCTCGACCAGGTGGGCGGGGCGGCGCTCTATCTGCTGAGCGATCTCGGCAGCGGCGTCAGCGGCGAGATCCACCACGTCGATTGCGGCTATCACGTCGTCGGCATGCTCGCCGTCGACGCCGTGGCCGGGGCCGCCGAGCTGCTCAAGACGTTCCGGCCGAACCTCTGACCATGCCGGGCAACAGCTTCGGCCTGGCCTTCCGCTATACGAGCTGGGGCGAGAGCCACGGCCCCGCCATCGGCTGCGTCGTCGACGGCATGCCGCCGCGGATCCCCCTCGCCGAGGCGGACATCCAGACTTGGCTCGACCGCCGCCGCCCCGGCCAGTCCCGCTTCACCAGCCAGCGCCGCGAGCCCGACCAGGTGCGCATCCTCTCCGGCGTCTTCGAGGGGCTGACCACCGGCACGCCGGTCTCGCTCCTCATCGAGAATGTCGACCAGCGCTCGAAGGACTACAGCGAGATCAAGGACCTCTTCCGCCCCGGTCACGCCGACTACGCCTATCAGGCGAAATACGGCATCCGCGATTACCGCGGCGGCGGCCGCGCCTCGGCGCGCGAGACGGCCTGCCGCGTCGCCGCCGGCGCCCTCGCGCGCAAGGTGCTCGGCGACGGCGTCGCCATCCGGGGTGCCATGGTGCAGATGGGCCCCCACAAGATCGACCGCGCCCGCTGGGACTGGGACGCGGCCGCCGCCAACCCCTTCTTCTGCCCCGACGCGAAGGCGGCCGAGCGATGGGAAGGCGAGCTTGACGCCGCGCGCAAGCGCGGCTCCTCCCTGGGCGCCGTCGTCGAGATCGTGGCGTCGGGGGCGCCCGCCGGCCTCGGCGAACCCGTCTACGACAAGCTCGACGCCGACCTCGCCAAGGCGATGATGAGCATCAACGCGGTCAAGGCCGTCGAGATCGGCGACGGCTTCGCCGGGGTGGAGATTCCCGGCGAGGCGGCCCATGACGAGATGCGCATGGAGGGCGGCCGCCCCGTCTTCCTCAGCAACCGCGCCGGCGGCACCCTGGGCGGCATCTCGACGGGGCAGGACATCGTGGTGCGCTTCGCGGTGAAGCCGACGAGCTCGCTCCTCATCCCCCGCCGCGGCGTCACCGTCGACGGCCGCGAGGTGGACGTCGTCACCAAAGGGCGTCATGATCCCTGCGTCGGCATGCGCGCCGTGCCCGTGGGCGAGGCGATGATGGCGATCGTGCTGGCGGATCACCTGCTGCGCCACCGCGCCCAGTGCGGCTGAGCCGGCGAGGGCGCCGGCGCGCAAGGAGGACGAGGATGCCGCAACCGGATCACGTCATGGCCTTCCCCACGCCCGCCGAGGCGGAGCTCGAGGACGACCTCAAGGCCTATTACCAGAAATGCCGCGACAAGCTCGGCCTGGTGCCCAACGTGCTCCAGGCCTATGCCTACAAGCCGCGCAAGCTGCGCAACTTCATCGCCTTCTACAACGAGCTGATGCTCGGCGAGTCCGGGCTCAGCAAGCTCGAGCGCGAGATGATCGCCGTCGTCGTCTCCTCGGTGAACCGCTGCTATTACTGCCTCGTCGCCCACGGCCAGGCGGTGCGCAAGCTCTCGGGCGACCCCGAGCTCGGCGAGATGCTGGTGATGAACTACCGCGTGGCGCGCCTCTCGCCGCGCCACCGGGCGATGCTCGATTTCGCCGCCAAGCTGAGCGAGGCGCCCTACCGCATCGAGGAGGCGGATCGCGAGGCGCTGCGCGCCGCGGGCTTCGCCGATGCGGACATCTTCGACATCGCCGACGTCGCCGCCTTCTTCAACATGTCGAACCGGATGGCCTCCGGCATCGACATGATGCCCAACCGGGACTATCACAAGATGGATCGCGAGTGAGGGCCGTGCCGACGGCGAGTCGCCGTCGTCGCATCGCCGTCACGACGAGGGAAGTTCGCGTATGCGCTGGCTGAGACGGATCATCGTCGGCATCTTCGCCATCATCGGCTTTCTCGTCGTCGTGCTGGTGGCGGTCGGCGCCTATTTCGGCGCGAAGCTCGTCGCCCCCGCGCATACGGTCCCCGATGTTGCGGTGCTGCGCCTCGACCTCACCAGGCCGCTTCTCGCGGCGGGACGCCGGGATTCGCTCGCGGGCCTCTTGCAGCCGGAGCAGCTTTCCCTGCGGCAGGTCGAGGAGGCCCTCGAGCGCGCCGGCGGCGACGCGCGGGTGAAGGGCCTCGTCCTCCGCCTCGGCGCCCCCCTCGGTTTCGCCGCGAGCCAGGAGCTGCGCGACGCCGTCGCCGCCTTCCGCAAGCGCGGCAAGTTCGCCCTCGCCTTCGCCGAGAGCTATGGCGGTCCCGGCCTGGGGAGCGGCGACTACTATCTCGCCGCCGGCTGCGAGGAGATCTGGCTGCAGCCCTCGGGCGAGCTCGGGCTCGCCGGCATCGCCGTCGAGACGCCCTTCCTGCGCGGCACCCTCGACAAGCTCGGCGTCGTGCCCCGCTTCGACAAGCGCGAGGAGTACAAGACCGCCGTCGACGAGCTCACCGACACCGCCTACAGCCCGCCCTTCCGGGAATCGATGGAGAGCATCCTCGGCTCGCTCTACGGCCAGCTCGTCAAGGGCATCGCCGACGGGCGCGGCATGAGCGTGGAGGCCGTCAAGGCCCTCATCGACCGCGGCCCCTTCCTCGCCGCGGATGCGCTCAAGGACAAGCTCGTCGACCGCCTCGGCTACCGCGACGAGGCCGAGGACGCGGCCCGGCGCCACGCCGGCGCCGGGGCCGGATTCATCTCGCTCGCCGATTATCTCCGCGCTACCGAGCGCGATACCTCCGGGAGCCGCGTCATCGCCGTCATCGACGGCGACGGCCCCATCGTCTCCGGCGAGGGCGATTTCGATTCGCCCTTCGGCGTGTCGCAGATGGGGGCGGATACCATCGTCAAGGCCTTCGGCGAGGCCCAGCGCAGCGACGACGTGGCCGCCATCGTCTTCCGCATCGACAGCCCCGGCGGCTCCTCCCTGGCCTCCGACACCATCTGGCGCGCCGTCAGCCGTGCGCAGGCGGCGGGCAAGCCGGTCATCGTCGCCATGGCAATGTCGCGGCCTCGGGTGGCTATTACATCGCCGCCCCCGCCGCCAAGATCGTCGCCGAGCCGGGCACGCTCACGGGCTCGATCGGCGTCTTCGGCGGCAAGTTCGTGGTGACGGATCTCCTCGCCAAGCTCGGCGTCAGCCTGGACTCGGTCCAGTTCGGCGCCAATGCGGATATGTGGAGCGCCGGTCGCGACTTCACGCCGCAAGGCTGGCAGCATCTCGAGGCCTCGCTCGACGCGGTCTACCACGACTTCACGAGCAAGGTGGTGGCCGGCCGCCATCTCGATGCGAGCCGCATCCCCGCCATCGCCAAGGGGCGCGTCTTCACCGGCGAGCAGGCGAAGGCGCTCGGGCTGGTCGACGCCCTCGGCGGCTTCCCGACGGCGCTCGCCCTCGCCCGGCAGGCGGCGCGGATCGGCGCCCAGGAGACCATCCGGCTGCGCAGCTATCCCCGCCCCGAGCGCGGGCTCCGTCTCCTCCTGCGCTATCTCGACGACCAGCAGGCGCGAAGCGCCATCGGCGTCGGCCGCATCGCCGACCGCCTCGCCGCGCAGGCGCCGGGGCTGCGGCCGCTCCTCGCCGAGCTTCCCGCCCTCGTCACGGCCGAGGACGCCGATCTCCTGATGCCGCCGCTCGCCATCGCCTATTGAGGCGACGCCGCGCTCACGCCTTCTCGGCCCAGCGCCGATCCGACCTTAGGAAGGAATCCTCGCGGACGAAGAGGAGGTCGAGCTGGGCGAGCGCCCAGTCGAGGGGCCGCCGCACGAGGCCGAGCACGTCGAACAGCACGAAGCCGTGCCGCCGCATCAGCTCGACGACATTGTAGACCTCGGGCCCGTCCTTGAGGGTGGCGATGGCGCTGGCCTCGATGAGGAACATGTCGATGTCCTGCATGCGCCCCTCCATGCCGGCGAGGACCATCATCTCCGCCCCCTGCACGTCGATCTTGCAGAGGGCGGGGGTCTCGAAGGGCCCGATCACCTGATCGAAGCGCCGCATCGGCACCTTGTCCCGGCGCAGCACGTCGCGCGGCCCGTAATCCTCGAAGAAGGTGGAGCCGAGGAGATCGGATCTGATCTCCATCTCGATCTCGTCCTCGCGGTCGCCGAGGGCGATGTTGAGGATCTGGCAGTCGAGATGCTGGGCGATCTTCTGCATATAGGGCAGCGATTCCCGCGTCGGATCGATCAGGTAGTAGAAGGCGTGCGGAAAGGCGCGATAGAGCTCGTGGGTCCCATAGGCGACGCCGATGTCGAAGACCGTGTTGGGCGCGAAGCCGCGCCGCTTGATCAGGCTGAAGGAGCGCTGCCAGGACGGGCCCGGCGTCGGCTTGCGCAGATAGGGCGCAAGCGGGCGCAAGGCCTGCTTGAGCGTGTCGATCGCCGGATTGCTCATCTGCCGTCTTCCCCGGGCGTCATCCGGCCCGAATGGATGCCGCCGGGCATGCACACCGCCTCGAGCGTGGCACCCGCCTTGGCGGTATCGTGGCGAAGCGCGACATCGGCGAGCGAGATGATGCCGACGAGGCGCTTCTCCTCATCGACGACGGGAAGGCGGCGCACCTGCAGCTCGCCCATGCTGGCCGCGACCTCGTCGAGGGGCTCGTCGTCGAAGCAGTAGCGGATCTCCTCGGTCATGATCTGGCGCACTTTCGTCTGGCCGGGATCCCAGCCGCGCGCCGCACTCCTCACCACGATGTCGCGATCGGTGAGAAGGCCGACGACGCGCTCCCGATCCCCCACGGCGAGAATGCCGAGATCGGCCTCCGCCATCTTGGCGGCGGCTTCCTGCACCGTCGCGTCGGGATGCACGAGCTCGACGCTCGGCGTCATGACGTCGCGAACTCTCAACCCTGTCCTCCCCTGCTCCTCCCGCACCGCACGGCCGGGCGTCCGCCAACGAGCAAAACGCCGGGGCTCAGCGCAGGTTCCGTGACGGCGCGCAGGCGAAGCCGCATCACGACGACAGCGGCAATTGCGGCTCGGGGAGCCGCGGCGGGGGCGCGAACTCGGCGATCCAGGTGATCACCGCGGCGACATCGGGAAGCTGGAACGGCGCCGCCGTGGTGCCCGGGGTCCCGACATGGATCGCGATGCCGCCCACGCGGTTGACGACGGCGAAGCCGTCCTCGTCGGTGCGGTCGTCGCCGATGAAGATGGGGCGGCGGCCGAGGAAGGGCGGCTCCGAGAGGAAGGCGAGAATGGCGCTGCCCTTGTTGGCCTCGCGCGGCCGCAGCTCCACCACCATCTTGCCCTGGATCACGACGAGCCGGCTCTGCGCGCGCTTGGCGGCGTCATGGGCGATCTTGAGACAGGCGAAGGCCGCGTCCGGCCGGGCGCGAAAGTGAAGCGCGAGGGCGGCACCCTTGTCCTCGAGCCGGACGCCCGGCGTCGCGGCGGCGAAGGCCGCGAGCATCTCGCGCGCCTCCGCGACGAGGTCGCCGGTCGCGGCGCGGATGAGCCTGCCATCGGCGGTGCGGCGCTCGAGGCCGTGGATCCCTGCCGCAGCGCCGGCGAAGGGCCGCAGCATGGCGAGGAGATCGTCGAGCGCCCGGCCGCTGATGACCGCGACGGCGCCTTCCAGCCGCTGTGCCGCGCGCGCGAGGAGCTGCGGGAGCTCGCGGCCGACCATGACGCTCTCGGGCGAGGGCGCGATCTCGACGAGGGTGCCGTCGAAATCGAGGAAGAGCGCATCGCCCTCGCTGATCGCCGGAACCATCGGCCTATTTCCCCGCAGCCTCGGCCGCCGCTCGGCGGCGCAGCGCGCAGGCGGCACCGCCAAGGGGTGCGCAACGCGTTCCTGCGAGCTGGAGAACCGCCGCCGCCGCTGTCATCCGACGCATAGACAGCGCCCGGCGACACTTATTCCTTCCGCCGCTTCCACCGCGCGAAGCGGCGGGTGCCGTCTCGATTTCGCGCCAATCGCCGGCAAGTATTGGCGATCGGAAGCCAAGTAAAAAATCTGCGGATGAAATGTAGATTGGGAATTCCCCATATTTATCACAGCGAGACGGTTTTTGTCACGAGCCATGAGGTCTCGCGACGACTATGTTCAAATCCACAAGAAATTCCCCGCCAATCCGTGGTGGACGTCCTCGCGTTGGTTTGGCCATTCGAAGGAGAGGAGCCGTGACTCATCCCGGAGAAAGCGTCGAGCGCCACATTCCCGATCTGCGCCGCTATGCCCGGGCGCTGCTGCGGGACCAGAACGATGCGGACGAGCTGGTGCAGGAGTGCCTGGAGCGCGCGCTTGCGCGACGTCACTTCTGGCACGGCATCCGGGATCTGCGCGCTTATCTTTTTACGATTCTTCACAATGCCTATGTCGATTTGCTTTCGAGCCGGCGGCGCGCCGGCATCAGCGTTGATCTCGATCAGGTCGTGACACGCTTGGCGCGCCCGGCACCCCAGCCCGTATCCCTTGAGTTGCGGGACCTCTCGCGCGCCCTCGACGCACTGCCTGCGGAGCAGAAGGAGATCGTCCTCCTCATCGGCCTGGAAGGCATGAGCTATCAGCAAGCCGCCGAGGTGCTGGAGATCCCCCTGGGCACGGTGATGTCGCGCCTGTCGCGCGGCCGCGAAGCCTTGCGGCGGATGATGGAGGGCCAGCCGGGCGCCCTCGCCCGCCGCGCGCATTAGCGCGCGATCCGATCGGGCGCGAAGCACCCCCTCTCACCTCGAGAGGTGCTGCGCGCCATTCCACTCTCATCGCATCTTAAGCCACACCTCATCCCCCGACCCTCTCCGCGGCGGGCGCAAGCCCGACTCTTTGCATCATGCAGAAGGACGCGCGTTCGCGCGGGGCATCATGCAGAAGGACGCGCGCTGGCGTGCAGAAAGAGCCGGGCGCGGCTCCATTCGGAAGCCTGCGCCCATGCCCCGCCTGCCTGCGTCAGACGCTGGCCAGCCTCAGCTGCGGCTTCCTCTGCCCGAGGAGTTCGCGATAGATTTCGAGGTAGTCCTCGGCCATGCGGCGCGCCGTGAAGCGCTCCTCGAAGCGCCTGCGGATCGCAGCACGGGAGAGTTGCGCGAGGCGGGGCACCGCGGCGACCGCTTCCGCCACATTCTCCACCACGAAGCCGGTCAGGCCGTCCTCGATCACCTCGGGCACCGAGCCGCGATTGAAGGCGATCACCGGCGTCCCGCAGGCCATGGCCTCGATCATGACCAGGCCGAACGGCTCGGGCCAGTCGATGGGCACGAGCAGGCCGATCGCCCCGCCGAGGAAGGCCGCCTTCTCGCCGTCGTTGATCTCGCCGATATACTCGACGTTCTCGTGGTCGAGCAGCGGACGAATCTCGGCCTCGAAATATTCGCGATCCACGCGGTCGACCTTGGCCGCGATCTTGAGGGGGACGCCGCATTGGCAGGCGATGCGGATGGCACGGTCCACCGCCTTCTCCGGCGCGATCCTGCCGAGAAAGGCGAGATAGTCCTGCTTCCCGGCCTGGGGCATGAGAAGCGTCTCGGGGAGCCCGTGATGCACCGTTCCCACCCAGTTCGCTTGCGGCATGGGCCGCCGCTGGGCATTCGAGATCGACACCACGGGGATATGCGAGAAGGCGGTGAAGAGCGGCTGCTGCTCGGCGAGGTCGAGGCGGCCGTGAAGCGTGGTGACGAAGGGCGTCGCCTGGCGCGAAAAAAGCGAGAACGGATAGTAGTCGAGGTGAGCGTGCAGGAGGTCGAACTCCCCGGCGAGGCGATAGACGGTCTCCATTTCCAAGAAATGCAGCGCATGCGGATCCCGGATGGTCTCGTCGAGCCGAAGCGCCTTCGGCCAGATCGGATGCAATTTCGCGGAGGTGACGGAATCGCCGCTCGCGAACAGCGTGACGTCGTGGCCGAGGCCGACCAGCTCTTCGGTCAGCCAGGAGACCACGCGCTCGGTTCCGCCGTAAAGCTTGGGGGGGATGGCCTCCGTCAAGGGAGCGATCTGCGCAATACGCATTTATTCAATCTCCTGCATGAGACAAAGCGCACCAACAAGACCACAGCGCCCGAATCAAGGCGAGGGACAAAATGGACGCGGGAGCAAACCCTTTTTTGTCACAATGGGCCTGCGCCCTTTTTTGTCACGAAGAAGCATCAGTAAAGCCCCCGTAGCTGTAGGATTGTCTGGTCACCGCTAGGGAATTTGCTCGCCATACAAAGGAATATCGGTGCAGCATTTCTTCACATCGGGCCGGTTCGTCATTCGCGAAAGCGCGAGGCGGCCATGACGAACGACAACCTGCGCATGGAGCGCGGGCTTCACGCCAAGCCTGAGGACGGCGTCGACAGGCTGCAGCGCTATGCGAGCCGTCCCGTCAACTTCTTCATTCGCTACATACGCCGGCGGCCGATCTCCCATGCGGCGATCCTCGCCGCCGTCCTGGGTGCGGTCGGCTGCTCCGTCAGCACGCAATACGGCGTGAAGTTCCTCGTCGACACCTTGTCCAAGGGTGTCGCCGGCGGCGGCGACCGCATCTGGATCGCCTTCGCCCTGCTGGTCTCGCTGATCGCGGCGGACAACCTGCTGTGGCGGCTCGCGGGATGGATTGCAAGCTATGCATTCGTCGGCGTCACCGGGGATCTGAGAAGCGACCTCTTCCGCTACCTGACCGGGCACGCCCCGCGCTATTTCACCGATCGCCTGCCCGGCATGCTGACGAGCCGGATCACCGCCACGTCGAATGCGGTGTTCATCGTCGAGAACATGTTCGTCTGGAACATCCTGCCGCCCTGCGCCGCGACCATCGGCGCGATCGGCTTCCTCTCGATGGTGAGCCTGCCGATGTCGGCGGGGCTGATGGTGGTCGCCGGACTCCTCGTCATCGTTCTCTTCCGCCTCGCCGCCGCCGGGCGCCCGCTGCACCACGACTTCGCCAACAAGGCGGCGGCGGTCGACGGCGAGATGGTGGACATCATCGGCAACATGCCCATCGTTCGCGCCTTCGGCGGCATCCGCCGCGAGCATCGCCATTTCGACGAGACGGTCGGGCGCGAGATGACGGCACGCCGCCGCAGCCTGCGCTATCTCGAGAGGCTGCGCCTGTTCCATGCCGCGGTGACGATTGCCCTCACCATCGGCATCCTCGCCTGGGCCATCGTGCTGTGGCGCGACGGCGCCGCGACGACGGGCGATGTGGTGCTGGTCTCGACCCTGGGGATCACCATTCTCCAGGCGACGCGCGATTTGGCCGTCGCCCTCGTCGACGTGACCCAGCACATGGCGCGGCTCGCGGAAGCCCTCTCGACGCTTCTCGTTCCTTACGAGCTTCGCGACATTCCGAGCGCTCCGCCGCTTGCGCGCCAGCGCGGCGCGGTCGCCTTTCAGCAGGTCTGCTTCGCCTATCCGGGCGGGCGCACGGTGTTCGAGGACTTCAACCTGAGGATCGAGGCCGGCCAGCGCGTCGGCCTGGTCGGGCGCTCGGGCGGCGGCAAGTCGACGCTGTTCGCCCTCCTGCAGCGCTTCTACGACGTGCAGGGCGGGCAGATCCTGATCGACGGCCAGAACATCTCCCATATCACCCAGGAGAGCCTGCGCGAGGCCATCTCCATCGTGCCCCAGGACATCTCCCTCTTCCATCGCTCGGTCATGGAGAATATCCGCTACGGGCGGCCGGAAGCCACGGACCGGGAGGTGCTGGAGGCCGCCACCGCCGCGCGGTGCCGCGGCTTCATCGAAGCGCTCCCCGAAGGCTTCGCGACGATCGTCGGCGATCGCGGCGTCAAGCTCTCGGGCGGGCAGCGCCAGCGCATCGCGATCGCGCGCGCGCTTCTGCGCGACGCGCCGATCCTGCTCCTCGACGAGGCGACCTCCTCCCTCGATAGCGAGGCCGAGGAGGCCATCCGCGAGGCGCTCGATCGCCTGATGCGCGGCCGCACCGTCATCGCCATCGCCCATCGCCTCTCGACCTTGCGCAATTTCGACCGCATCGTCGTGCTGCAGGCCGGCCAGGTCGCGCAGGACGGCCCGCCCGACCAATTGATGCGGCGCGACGGCCCCTATCGCGAGCTCATCCAGCGCGAGGTCACCCGCCTTGCCCGACAATCCGCGTAAGCCGGAGCGCGGTCGAAAAGCGATTTGCAAGGCGTGCCGTCATTGCGACCCCGAGCCTTGCGAGAGGGAAGCAATCCGGCGCCCTCTCCTGGATCGCCACGCCCCGCGTCACCTCGCTTCTGCTCGGTGTCGCGGCGCTCGCGATGACGCTTGAGCCTTAAGCCTCCAAGCGCGGAATAAAAGCCGTGGGGCCGCGTCTACGTCTTTAAGCGGTCGGGCGGCGTTCGGGCGGGAGCAAGCGCGTGCTCTCGGTCCTTGCCAGAACACATCGGCGGTCGGAGATATACATCGTCGGTCGGAGATGGAGTCCCGCCGGCGGGCGACTGCGGAATGACCGGCGGCGGCCGCGACAGCGTCGAGCGGCGGCGCTGCGCAACCGGCTCGACGGTCGTCCCGCTCGACTCGAGATACTGACGGCGGAGGATGGGCGTCGCGATGAGCGCGCGCTGGCTGAAATTCGTCAAGGGGCATGCCGCCTGGGCCGAAGCCGCGGCCCAGCAGATCGCGCGCAGCCTGCGCGAAGCGATCGAGCGGAGGGGCAAGGCGACCCTCGTTCTCGCCGGCGGGAATACGCCGCGCGAGGCCTATCTCCGCCTCGCCGACGAGAAATTCCGGCAGGAGGTGGCGTGGGAAAAGGTCGTCTGCCTGTGGGGCGACGAGCGCTGCGTTCCGCCCGACCATCCCGACAGCAATTTTCACCTCGCCGACACGACGCTGCTCTCCAGGCTTCCCACCCCCCCGCAAATCCGCCGGATCCACGGCGAGCTCGGCGCCGAAGACGCGGCGAGCCGCTATGAGGGCGACCTCCGCAGCCTGATGCGCCAGGCCCGCCCGGCCTTCGACCTCGTCCTCCTCGGGCTCGGCGGCGACGGCCATACGGCCTCGCTCTTTCCCGATGATCCCGCGCTCGACGAGAAGGAGCGCCTGGCCGTGGCCGTGCGCGGCAGCCCGGCGCATCTCCATGATCGCGTGACGCTGACGCTCCGCGCCATCAACGCCGCCCGCAAGGTCCTCTTCCTGGTGGCGGGCGACGGCAAGGCGGAAATTCTCGCCCGCCTCTTCGAGATCGGGATCGAGGACGGGACAAGCGCCCTTCCCGCCTCCCTCGTCCGGCCGCGCTCCGGCCAGGTGCTGTGGCTCGCGGACGACCTCGCCGCCGCCAAGATCCTCGAGAGCGCCGCAAGCTCCTCGTCCTAGGAGGCCGGAGATGCTCCATCCGCGCAACTGCGCCGCAGATGCCGATGACGACGCCCTTGCTGTTGGTGTCGATCTCGGCGGCACCAAGATCGAGGTATCCCTGGTCGATCGCCAGGGCGGCGTCATCAACCGGATCCGCCGGGCCACCCGGGCGGATAAGGGGCCGGACGCGGTGATCGAGGAGGTGATCGCCTGCCTGACCGATCCGCGCCTCCTCAAGGCGGCGTCGGCGCCCATCGGCATCGGCGTCGGGGTGGCGGGACAGGTCGATCCGGAGACGGGACTGGTGCGCTATGCCCCCAATCTGCGCTGGCACAATGTTCAGCTTCGCGAGCGCCTCCAGGATCGCCTCGCCGTGCCGGTCGAGGTGCTCAACGACGTGCAGGCGGTCACCTATGGCGAATGGATCCACGGCGCCGGCAAAGGGGCGAAGGATCTCGTCTGCCTCTTCGTGGGGACGGGGGTCGGCGGCGGGGTCGTCGCCGATGGCCGGCTGATCACCGGCTGCAGCGGCAATGCGGGCGAGCTCGGGCACCTGACGATCGAGCGCAGCGGCCCGCTCTGCAGCTGCGGCAATCACGGCTGCCTCGAGGCCCTCGCCGGGGGCTGGGCGATCGCCCGCCGCGCCAAGGAGCGAATCGAGGGCGGCGGCACGGCCGGCGACGCGATCCGGCGGCTGGCCGAGGCGGAGCGGGCGGGGGAGATCACCGCCGCGACCGTCGCCAAGGCCTACCATCAGGGCGACGGCCTCGCCCGCGAGATCATGGAGGATGTCGGCCGCGCCCTCGGCGCCGGCATCGCCAGCATCGCCAATGCCTTCAATCCCGCCGTCCTCGTCCTCGGCGGCGGCGTGCTCGACGGCTTGCCCGAGCTCCTCGATCTCGCCGAGCGCGAGGCCCGCGCGCGCGCCCTCGACGCCGCCTCGCGGCCGCTCCGGATCGTGAAGGCCGAGCTGGGCCCGGATGCCGGCGCCGTGGGTGCTGCCGCCCGCATCCGCGATAGGATTCTGGCAGGCACCCACCTCACCCCGACCCTCTCCGCCGGGGCGGAGAGGGAGGGTGACGCCGGATGAATTCTCGACGAGGAGGCAAGCCATGGATTCGCTGCACGAGCTCCTTAAGCACGGACAAAGCTATTGGCTCGATAACTTGTCGCGCGCGATGATCGCCGATGGCAGCCTCGAGCGCCGCGTCCGCGACGAAGGCCTGCGCGGCATCACCTCCAATCCCGAGATCTTCGAGCGCGCCTTCTCCCATGGCAGCGACTACGATGCCGAGATCGCCGCGGTGGCGACGAAGGACGTGACCGCAACCGAGCTCTATGAGCGGGTGACCGTCGACGACGTCCAGCGCGCCTGCGACATCCTGCGGCCGGTCTATGACGAATCGCGCGGGCTCGACGGCTATGTCAGCCTCGAGGTGTCGCCGCGCCTCGCCCACAACACCGAGGGCTCGATCGCGGAGGCGCGCCGCCTCTTCAAGCATGTCGACCGGCCCAACGCCTTCATCAAGATTCCGGGGACGGTGGAGGGAATCCCGGCCATCGAGGCGCTGCTCTACGAGGGAATCAATATCAACATCACCCTGCTCTTCGCGGTCGAGCGCTATGAGGCGGTCGCCGAGGCCTATCTGAGCGCGCTGGAGCGCCGGGTTGCCGAGGACAAGCCCATCGACCGCATCGCCTCGGTCGCGAGCTTCTTCCTGAGCCGCATCGACGTGCTGGTCGATCGCCTCCTCGCCCACCGCGCGGGCGCGCGCGGCGACGGCCGTCCTGCGCCGGACTCCCTGATGGGGAAGGTCGCGGTTGCCAATGCCAAGCTCGCCTATCAGAGCTTCAAGCGGCTCTTCCGCGGCGAGCGCTGGGCGGCCCTCGAGGCGCGGGGGGCGCGGCCGCAGCGCCTGCTCTGGGCCAGCACCAGCACCAAGAACCCCGCCTATCCCGACACCATGTATGTCGAGCCGCTGATCGGCCCGCACACGGTGACGACCCTGCCGATCAAGACGATCGAGGCGTTCCGCAGCCACGGCACCGTCGCCGATACGCTGGAAAAGGACGTCGAGGCGGCGCGGGAGATCTTCCGGGATCTCGCGGCTCTCGGCATCGACTTCCACGCGGTGACCTCGCAGCTCGAGGACGAGGGCATCCAGAAGTTCATCGAGCCCTACGACGCCTCGATGCGGAACCTCGCGAAGAAATGCGAGCTTGCCCGCATCCACGCCGACGCCAGGCCCCTCGCCGAGATGGCGCGCCGGCTGCGCCGCCTCGTCATTCGCATGACGACCGAGGCGGGCTCGGGGCATCCGACCTCGTGCATGTCCTGCGCCGAGCTCGTCGCCGCCCTCTTCTTCCACGAGATGCGCTGGGACCCGCGGGATCCCGAGGCGCGCAACGTCGACACCTTCATCCTCTCAAAGGGCCACGCCGCCCCCATCCTGTGGGCCGCCCTCTCGGAAGCGGGCGCCATCAGGGACGACCCGCTCACCCTGCGCAAGCTCGGCAGCACCCTCGAGGGGCATCCCACCCCGAACAATCCCTGGGTCAGGGTCGCGACCGGCTCCCTCGGGCAGGGCCTCGCCGCGGCGAACGGCATCGCGCTCGCCAACCGGCTCGACGGCATCGAGGCGCGCATCTTCTGCCTCCTCGGCGACGGCGAATGCTCGGAAGGCTCGGTGTGGGAAGCGGCGCAGTTCGCCTCCCTCAACAAGCTCAAGAATCTCGTCGCCATCGTCGACGCCAACGGCCTCGGCCAGAGCGGCGCAGCGCCCTATGGGCACCATGCCGCGACCCTCGTCGAGCGCTTCGCCGCCTTCGGCTGGCATGCGGTCGAGATCGACGGCCATGACGTGACGGCTATCCTCGAGGCCCTGCTGGCCGCGCGCGAGACGGGACCCACGGCCATCGTCGCGCGGACGATCAAGGGCAAGGGCGTCGCCTTCCTCGAGGACAAGAACGGCTGGCACGGCAAGCCGCTCGACCGCGAGCAGATGGCCGCCGCCCTTGCCGAGATCGGCGAGCCGGGGGCCAAGATCGAGGTGACGCCGCGCCGCGTGGGAAGCTTCCACGCGCCCCAGCGCAAGCCGATGCCCCGCATCCCGCTCGCCTTCAAGAAGGGCGACGCCATCGCCACGCGCGAAGCCTATGGCGAGGCCCTTGCGCGGCTCGGCGCATGCAATGCCGAGATCGTCGCCATCGACGGCGACGTGCAGAACTCGACGGGGGCGGCGCATTTCTCCAAAGCGTTCCCCGATCGCTTCTTCGAGGGCTATATCGCCGAGCAGAACATGGTGGGCGTGGCGACGGGGCTCGCCGTGTGCCAGAAGATTCCCTATGTCGCGACCTTCGCCTGCTTCTTGACGCGCGCCTACGATTTCATCCGCATGGCCGCCTATAGCCGGCCGCCCCATCTCGTGCTGTGCGGCAGCCATGCCGGCGTTTCGATCGGCGAGGACGGGCCGTCGCAGATGGGCCTCGAGGACATCGCGATGTTCCGCGCCGTCCTCGGCAGCAAGGTGCTCTATCCCGCGGACGCCGTCAGCGCGGCACGGCTGACCGAAGAAGCGGCGCGCGCCGACGGCATCGTCTATCTGCGCACCACCCGCCCCAAGACGCCGGTCATCTATGACGACGACGAGGAGTTCCCCATCGGCGGCAGCAAGACGGTGCGCGCCTCGGCGCACGACGCCGCCACCGTCGTCGCCGCCGGGATTACGCTCCACGAGGCGCTCGCGGCCCATGAGCTCCTGAAGCAGAAGGGCATCGCGATCCGCGTCATCGACGCCTATTCGGTCAAGCCTCTCGACATCGAGACCCTCGCCAAGGCGGCGCGCGAGACCAAGCTTCTCGTCGTCGTCGAGGACCATTGGAGCGAGGGCGGGCTCGGCGAGGCCGTCGCGGCGGCGATCGGCGACCTCTCGCCGGTGCACCGCCTGGCGGTCAGCACGGCGCCGCGCTCGGGGACGGGCACCGAGCTCCTCGAGCGCCACGGCATCTCGCGCCATGCGATCGAGAAGATGGTGATGAGCCTCGCCGCCTGAGGGGTGCGCTACTTGCCGCGGATGGCGCGCTTGAGGAGGTCGAGAAGGCCGCGGCGGAGGGCGGGGCTGACCCCGAGGGAGAAGCCGAGCACGAGGGCCGCGGCGGCGCCGTAGAGCGAGGGCCATTTGCGCGCGGCGACGGCCTCGCCCAGGCGCTGGCCGAGCCAGCTCGCGAGCTCCGACTGGCCCGGAAGGGAGGGGGACGGGTTCGCCGTGGCGGGGGCCGAGCCGCCGCGCATGGCGAGGACGAGACGCGCGATGCCGGCAATGATGAGTGCCGCGGCGAGGGCGCAAAGCCCGGTCCAGAAGGCCGCGGCGGGACCGCCGGCGATCTCCCGGAAGGTGTGGTAGAGGCCGATGCAAAGGAAGACGAGGCCGATGATCGCGACGACCATCGCGATCGACAGCGCCGCGAAGACGACGGCAACCCTCGTCAGGAACCTCGTCATGAGGCCGCTTTCCCTCGCGGGAGGCTCAGCTCACGAATGATGGGAATGGGAGCGCCGGCTGCAGAGCATGCCAAGGATGAGGCCGATGCCGAGCGCTGCGAGGGCGGTCCCGACGGGGCGCTGCTCGATCTCGTGGACCACGGATTGCCGCAGCCGTCCCGCCGATTCCTGGATGCCCTCATAGGCCTCGCCCGCCCGCCTCTTGACGATGTCGACGAGGGTGTCGTTGATCTTGGCCAGGCTGGCGCGGAGGTCGTTGACTTCCGCACGCAAGGTCTGCAGGTCCGCTTGCAAATTGTCGGCCATGATCGCTCTCCGTGCTTGGTTGGGCTTCGATAGCAGCCTAATTGCCGCCCTTGCTTCCTTGCGTCCCGGCGCCGTGGCCCGGGCGCGCGCCACGTCACCGGCAGCCTTCCCCCACCCTCCTTAGACGTATCCCGGGACCGATTATTCCGGCGCCGGCGGGACGCTACTCCACGGCGGAGAGGGGGCGCGCCACCGCCTCGAGCGACTGGCGCTCGGCCTTGATGCCGAGCCGGGCCTCGGTGAGTGCCGCGCCCAGCATGAGGACGGCGCCGCCGACATAGCCCCACATGATGCTGAATCGCGAGCCGGTGTCAATCAGAGCCCCGAACAGCGTCGGCCCGGCGATGCCGCCGATCGCGGTGCCGATGGCGTAGAAGAGCGCGATCACGAGGGCGCGCACCTCGAGGGGGAAGCTCTCGCTCACCGTGAGATAGGCCGAGCTCGCCGCGGCGGAGGCGACGAAGAAGATCGCCGTCCACACCGCCGTCTGCCCGACGGCGCTCAGCGCGCCCTGGGCGAAAAGCGCCGCCGTCGCCAGCATCATGAGGCCGGAGAGCCCGTAGGTTGCCGTGATCATGATCCGGCGCCCGAGGCGGTCGAAGAGATGGCCGAGCAGCAGCGGGCCCATGAAGTTGCTGACCGCGAAGGCCAGGATGTAGCCGCCCACCTCCCCCGCCTTGATGCCGTAGAAGCGCGTAAGGACGAGCGCATAGGTGAAGAAGATGGCGTTGTAGAAGAACGCCTGCGCCGCCATGAGCACGAGGCCCAGCACGGCGCGCTGGGGATAGGTCGCGACGATCGTCCGCGCGAGCTCGAGCATGGTGAGACGGTGATCGGCGCTGAGGCGCACGCGCGAGCCCTCCGGCACCGCCGGGAGCGGCCCGGCCTGGCCTGCGACGCGCGCCTCGATCTCGCCGACCACGCGCTCCGCCTCCTCCACCCGGCCATGGGTCATGAGCCAGCGCGGGCTCTCGGGGATGTAGCGCCGGAGGGCGATCACGATGAGGCCCAGCACGCCGCCGACGCTGAAGGCGACGCGCCAGCCGACTTCCTGGGGCAGGATCGCGGGGTCGAGCACGACGAGCGAGCCGAGGGCGCCGAGGGCGGCGCCGATCCAGAAGCTGCCGTTGATCGCGAGATCCGTCCAGCCGCGGCAGCGCGCGGGGATGAGCTCCTGGATCGCGGAATTGATCGCGGAATACTCGCCGCCGATCCCGGCACCGGTCACGAAGCGGAACACGGCGAAGGACCAGAAGTCCCAGGAGGCACCCGTCGCCAGGGTCGCGACCGCGTAGACGGCGACCGTCGCGGTGAAGAGCCGCTTGCGCCCCAGCCGGTCGGTGAGGTAGCCGAAGCCGATCGCGCCGAGGATTGCCCCCGCGAGATAGCAGCTCGCCGCGACGCCGATCTCGGTGTCGCTGAGGGCGAGCGACGAGCCCCGGATCGCGCCGGCCAAGGAGCCGACCAGCGTCACCTCGAGCCCGTCGAGAATCCAGGTGACGCCGAGGGCCATGATGACGAGCCAGTGAAATCCGCTCCAGGGCAGCCGGTCGAGGCGCGCCGGCACATCCGTCTCGAAGGCTGTCCCCACCCTCATCGCCCGGCACCGCCGCCGGCGAGAACCGCGACGGGAAGCAGGGCGAAGAGCTCGCCCGCCGGAAGGGAGCCCTCCCGCGGCGCGAGGCGGCGGCCGGTGAGGATCTCGGTCGCCGCCGGCCAAGCCTCCGGCACGAGGATCGCCGTATCCCCCCAGGCCGACGGCAGCGGGAACGTCTCGCCTTCCGCCACCAGGGCGGCGAAGAGCCGGCCGACGGCAACGACGATGGACGTCTCGGCGAGGCGCCGCGCGAAGGCGACCACCTGCGCGCCGCGCGCGCCGCTCACCTCGAGGGGAACGTAATCGCCCTCGGCGAAGAGGGTTGCGTGGCGGCTCCGCAAGTCCAGCAGCTTGCGGACGAGGTAGAGCTTGATCCCGCCGTCGGGCCAGCGCGCCCGCAATCCCCGCACGAAAGCGGCGGCGTCATCGCCGTCGGCTTCCGGCGGCGCGAGCCCGGCGAGGAGCGCGGCGCGCCGGCCGAAATCCACGGGCCGCCGGTTGTCGGGGTCGACGAGGCTCAGGTCCCAGAGCTCGGCTCCCTGGTAGATGTCGGGAACGCCCGGGCAGGTGAGCTTGAGCGCCGTCTGCACGAGGCCGCTCAGCATGCCCAAGCCGGCGATGCGCGCCTGGAACGGCAGGAAATCGCCGAGGAACGGCCGCCCCGCTTTCGGATCGAGGATGCGCGCGACGAAGCTCTCAAGCGCCGCCTCGTAGTCCTGATGGGGATTGGCCCAGGAGGAGCGCTCCTTGGCCTCGCGCACGGCCTTGCGCATATAGCCGGTGATGCGGGCGACGAATTCCGCGAGCTCGGAGCCCTCGAGGGCCGCCCCCGCCGATTCCGCAGGCCAGGCGCCGAGCAGCGTCTGATACAAGAGATACTCGTCGTTCCGGCTCGGCGCCGGGCGCCCGTCCACCTCCGTCTTCTTGCGGCGATTGAGGCTCGCCCAGCGCGACGCGCGCTGCGCCCATTGCTGGGGAAGCTCCGAAAGCGCGTTGATGCGCGCCCGCGCATCCTCGCCGCGCTTGGTATCGTGGGTCGCCGTCGCCAGCATGCCGTGACGCCAGCGCCGCAGGCGCTCCTGGTTGAGGTGGTGGAAGGCGGCGGGCGAGACGCCGAACTGCCGCGGGTCGCTGCCGACCTCGCAGAGCGAAGAGAGCCGGTGGAAGCGGTAGAACACCGTATCCTCGATGCCCTTGGCCGCGACGGGCCCGGTATATTGCTGGAACTTCATCGCGAAGCGGGTGATGGCGCCGGGATCGCCGCCGCCCTCGCGCGCAAGATCCGTCGTCAGCGCCGCTTCGGCGAAGTCGAGGGCGTCGCGGCCGGGCCCCTTCCACCGCTTCCGCGCCTGGCTCACCGCCCAGGCGATGTCGCGGCGATCCTCCGCGGACGTGCCGCTCTCGGTGACATAGGTGCGATAGACCGGAAAACAGGCGACGATCTCCCGCAACGCCACGCGCAAGCCTTCCAGCGTGTAGTCCCGGCTCTGCCAGCGCCCCTCGGAGATCTGGTGGAGATCCCGCGCGAGCACACGGAGCTCACTCCCCATCATGGTCTCCATGACGAGCTGCCGCGCCTCGTAGGCGAGATCGTCATAGTCGATCTCGCGCCCGCTGAAGCGGCGATAGAGCCGGGTCAGCGCGGCCTCATGGCGAGGGTCGACGAAGAGTCCGTTGAGCTGCGCGAGGAAATCGTATCCCGTGGTTCCCGCAACACGCCATTCCTCGCGAAGGCGCTCGTGACGCGCCAGGATCTTCTCGACGACGACGTAGAGCCCCTCCGCCCCCGGCCGCAGGCGCGCGGCGAGGGCCTGGAGTCGAGCGCAGTAATCCTCGGGATGGAACAAGCCGTCGATGTGGTCGATGCGCAGGCCGTGGAGACGGCCCTCGGCGAGCAGGCGCCCGATCAGGGCGTGAGCCTCGTCGAAGAGCGCCGCGTTCTCGATGCGGATGCCCGCGAGCTCGTTGATGTTGAAGAAGCGCCGGTAATTGATCTCGTCCGCGGCGACGCCCCAATAGGCGAGGCGATAATGCTGGCGCTCGAGCAGCCGATGGAGAGCCTTGAAGCTCTCGGGCTCTCCCGGCCGCCCCGCAAGGCCGGCGGCGCTCCGGGCAAGGCATTCGGCGGCGCGCGGATCGTCGATGGCGAGCTCGGCCAGCTCCGCCTGCAGATTGCGCGTGCGGCGGCGAATCTCCTCGGACCCGCCCGCACGGTCCTCGCTCAGCGCCTCGAAGGCGGCGGCGAAGCGCGCGAGCGCATCGCGGCTTCCATTGCCGTCCGTGGCCGACGTCGCGCCCACCGCCGCGAGGGCCGAGCGGATCAGCGTCGGATAATCCCGGGGCGCGATGGGAAAACGATGCTCGTGATACCAGACGCTGTAGCGGCCGGATGACGGATCGAAGCGCGGCGTCAATTCCCCCGCCTCGAGAATCCGGCCGTAATGGTCGCCGAGCAGCGGCAGCAGGACCCTGCGCCTGAGATGGCGAGCCTCCGCATCCCAATCGATGTCGAAATAGCCGGCATAGGGCGAAGCCTCGCCCCACTCCAGCACGTCGAGCCACCAGTCGTTGTCCGCCTTGCCGATGCCCATGTGATTGGGCACGAAATCGAGGATATGCCCGATCCCGTACTCGCCGAGGGCCTCGGCGAGATGGGCGAAGGCGCGCGCGTCGCCGATCTCGGGATTGAAGCTGTTGTGGTCTGTGATGTCGTAGCCGTGCGGACTGCGCGGCCGCGCCTTGAGCCAGGGCGATGCGTAGAGATGGCTCACACCGAGGGCGGCGAGATAGGGCACGATCCGGATCCCGTCGTCGAAGGTGAAATCGGCGCTGAATTGAATGCGGTAGGTGGCGCGCGGCACCGTGGGCGGTGCGGAGGCTTGGGGCTGCGCTGCAAGAGCGGCCGCAGGAATGGCAGGTGTGGTGGCGGCAAGCAGCGGCAGCCGATCGCCGCGCAGCGCATTGAGCCGCGCCGCCACGCGCCGCACCCGCGGATCGGCGATGAGCGCGGCGAGGGCCAGCGGCAGGCGCTGGCGCCAATTGGGATATTGGTCGGTGGTGCCGGGGACGTTGCGCTGCTCGACCTGACCGATCAGATCCTCGAGCTGGACCATCAGGAGTCGGCAAGGAGTCTCCGCGAGGTGTGCGTAGACGGCTTCGACCGGCGGCGCCGTCTCGCCCGTCGTTGCGGCCGCCGGCTCCCGCTCCCGCGCAAGGCGTGCGATCTCGGCGCGATCTCTCGCACGGGCCTCGGCCTCGCGCTCGCGATGCGCCGGCGTCGGCCACAGCGCCAATCTGTCGCGCAATCCGATGTCGGCGCCCTGCCAGTAGGCGGGGAAGGTCGGCAGATCATGGGTGCTGATCGCGACGAGGGCCTTGGCCGGATAATCGGCGGGTGGGCGGAAATGCCCCGCCGCGTCCTTCTCGAAATAGAACAGGCGATAGGAGAGGATGTCGGCCTGCCACAGCGCCTCCCGCAGCCCGGCGGGCACGGTGCCCAAGTCCTCGCCGATCACGAGGCAGCGGTTGCGGTGGCTCTCCAAGGCGAGAATGCCGAGAAGCTCGCGCCAGGGGTAGGCGACATAGCAGCCGTCCGTAGGCGAGGCGCCGGCGGGGATCCAATAGAGGCGCATGAGGCCGAGGATGTGATCGATCCGCAGCGCCCCGCCCCGCCGCATGTTCGCGCGCAGCAGGGCAATGAAGGGCGCATAGGCGCGCTCCCGCAGCACGATCGGATTGAAGGGGCGGAGCCCCCAATCCTGCCCTTTCAGGTTCCACGGGTCGGGGGGTGCGCCGATATGGACCCGCGGGATGATGAGATCGCGCCAGTCCCACGCCTCCGCCCCGCTGCCATCGGCGCCCACGGCGAGGTCCTGGTAGAGCCCGACGGACATGCCGATCCGCCGGGCCACCTCGGCGGCATGGGCGAGCTGCTTCTCGGCCTGCCATTGGAGATAGGCGTAGAGCTCGATCCGCTCCGCATGGCCGGCGACGAATTCCGCGATCTCCGGCGAGTCGGGGGGCGGCAGGGTGCGCGCCCAGTCATGCCAATCCCGCGGGCCGCTCCGCGCCGCCTCCTCGGCGAGCGCCTGGAAGAGCGCGAGCCGATGCAAGGCCTGCCCGCCGCGCTCCTTGAAACGCTCGAACTCCTCGGCGCGCGCCTGGTCGAGATGGCTCTGGCGGAGCTCCCGAAACGAGCGATAGAGCAGCTCGAGCACGGCCATCTTGCAGGCCGCGACATCCTCGTAATCGACCGTCGCGGCCGCCCTGAGCGCGCGCAGCCGCGCCTGGAATTCCGGCGAGGCCACGAAGCGCCGCGCCGGCCGGCTGCCGCGGTAGTCCTCGGTCGCCTCGACATCGAGATAGAGAAGATTGGTGAAGAGCCGGCTGCTCGGCGAATAGGGGCTGGCATGGCCGGGGCGCTCGGGGAAAAGGGCGTGGAGCGGGTTGAGGCCGATCGCCGCGGCCCCGAGGCGCGCGGCGCCGCGGATGAGCTCGACGAGATCGGTGAAGTCCCCGATGCCCCAATTGCGGTCCGAGCGGAGGCCGTAGAGCTGAATCGCGAAGCCCCAGCGGCGCCCCTGATCCGCGAGGGCCGGAGGCAGATAGCAGCGCTCGGGCACGACGATGAGCCGGGTCGATGCCGTCTCCTCCTGGGCGAGAAGCCGGACGCGTATCGTCAAGCGATGATAGCCGGGCGGCAGGCTCGCGGGGATGCTCAAGATTCGCCGCTCGAGGATGCCGGCATCCGTTGCGATGGTGTCGGCGAGAGCGAGGGCGGCGATCTCGACGGCGCCGGTGCGGCTGCCCGCATTCTCGATCTCGAGCGTCCAGTGGAGCCGCGGCCGCCGCGCGCCAGCACCGGCCGCGGGTGCCCGCCGCCGCAGCACCACCGGCAGCGTGATGGTCCGCTCGCTCACGGGGAGGACCAAAACGGGCGGCAGCGTCTCACCGGACCGCATCTCCGTGAGGCTCGCGATCGCCTGCGCGATCTCGTCTTCGGTCGCGACCGGAAAGCCCATCGCTGCGAGCAGGGCCCGATGCGTGGCACGGGGAACCTCGCGGCGTTGCCCCCAGGCGTCCTCGTAGCTCGAGCCGAGCCCGGCGAGGGCGGCGAGGCGCTCCAGGCGATCGGGCTCCGTCATGAAGCGCCCATCTCGCGCTCGAGCGCGAAGCAGGCGGACCAGGGTGGCAGCCGGCGCAATTCGCGGCCGGCGGAGAAATCCTCGGGCCAGGCATAGAGGCGGCGACCGGGCAGGATCCAGGAGAGGCTCCTGACCCCGCGCGCCGTGGGATTGGCGACGAGATGGAGCAGCGCATCGTCCTTGAGCCGCCACACCACGCGGAAGGCGCCGTCCTCGCTCGCCTCGTGGCTGCTGCGGCCTTCGTCGACGCCCGCGAGGAGCGGGACGATGGCCTCGCGCCGCAAGGCGAGGAGACGGCGGACGAAGGCGAGGCACTCGCGGCCGTCCGGGCGCTCCGGCTCGGCCCAATCGAGCCGCGAGCGGTCGAAGGTCTCGGCGGCGTTCGGATCGGGTATGCGCGCCTGCATGAGATGATCGCGGAAGGCGGGCAGATGGGAGAATTCCCGTCGCCGGCCCTCCCGCACCGCCGCGGCGAGCTCGCCGGCGAAATCGCAGAAGAAGAGGAAGGGGCTCTGCGCCCCCCACTCCTCGCCCATGAAGAGCATCGGGATCTGCGGCGCCAAGAGGAGGATCGCCGTCAGCATGCGGCAGGGCGGCTTCGTCATCAGCGTCGCCAGCCGCTCGCCGAAGGCGCGATTGCCGACCTGATCGTGGTTCTGGAGAAAGGCGACGAAGGCCGTGGGCGGCAAGTGCGCGCTCGGCTCGCCGCGGCGGCGTCCCTGCCGGAAGGCGGAGGTCTCGCCCTGATAGACGAAGCCTTCGGCAAGGGCGCGCGCCAGCGCCGCCGGGGTCGATGCGACATAGTCCTGGTAATAGCCCCATTTCTCGCCGGTCGCCGCGACATGGGCCGCGTGATGGAAATCGTCGTTCCATTGCGCGGTGTAGTGCCGGATGCCGCCCGCCTTGTCGCGCGCGAGGTAGCGCGCGGCATTGTTGTCGTTCTCGAGGACGAGATGGACCCGGCGCTCGCCGCCGAGGCGGGCGCGCACCGTCGTCGCGATCTCCTCGAGAATATCGGGTCGGCTGTCGTCCCGGATGGCGTGGACGGCGTCGAGGCGCAAGCCGTCGAAGCGGAACTCCTCGAGCCAGTAGAGCGCGTTGTAGATAAAGAAATCGCGCACCGGGCGGCTGTCGGCGCCGTCGAAATTGATGGCGTCGCCCCAGGGCGTGCGGTGGCGATCGGTGAAGAAGCCCCCGGCATAGCGGCCGAGATAATTGCCGCTGGGGCCGAAGTGATTATAGACGACGTCGAGGAACATCATGAGATTCCGCCCATGAGCCTCGTCGATCAGCTGCTTGAGCTGATCGGGAGTGCCATAGGCGGCAGCAGGGGCGAAGGGCAGGACGCCGTCATAGCCCCAATTGCGGCGGCCCTCGAAGGCGGCGATCGGCATCAGCTCGAGCGCCGTGACCCCGAGGCCGACGAGATGATCGAGACGGCGGCGCGCGCCATCGAAGCTGCCTTCGGGACTGAAGCAGCCAAGATGCGCCTCGTAGAGGACCGTCTCCTCCCATGGCCGCCCGCGCCATGCGCCGTTCTGCCAGGCATAGGCCTTGGGATTCACGACCTGGCTCGCGGCGTGCACGCCTGCGGGCTGAAAGCGCGAGGCCGGGTCCGGCACGCGAAAGCCGTCGCCAAGCTGGAAGCGATAGCGCGTGCCCGGCTGCGCCTCGCGGGTCTCGAGCTCGAACCAGCCGCCGTCACGGCGCGCGAACGGCAGCACGCGATCACCCGCCGGCGTCTCCAGGGCCACGGCGATGTCGGCCGCGCCGGGGGCCCATACGCGGAAGCGGACGCCGCTCTCGGTGACCTGCGCCCCGAAGGGCAGCTCACAGACGAACCGCGCCGCCACCGCCTCATTCCCTCCGCTCGTCCGTCTCCGTCTCAAGCCGCAACAGCGCAACCGAGCGGGCCCAGAGCTGGACGGTCTCGCCGCCGCCATGGCGTTGCGGCCGGGGCGGCTCGTAGCTCGAGGTATCGTCGAGCCAGCGCCAAGGCCGATCCTTGACGGAAGGAAGCTTGAAGGTCACCGCCTCGTCCTGCGCGTTGAAAAGCAAGAGAAGGACGTCGCCTGGCCCCGCCCCCTCCTCGCCGCCGCCATCGCGCATCGAGGTGTCGTGCAGCATGAGCCCGACGCAGCGCGCGGACGGGTCGTGCCAGTGCTCGGCGACCATCTCGGCGCCGTCGGGGGCGATCCAGCTGATGTCCTTGATGCCGTCGATCTCCTCCTGGCCGTGCAGGAAGCGCCCGCAGCGGAGAATCGGATAGCGGCGCCGCAGGGACGTGAGGCGCCGCACGAAATCGATGCTTTGACGGCCTTCCGCATCGATGCCCTCCCAATCGAGCCAGCTCACCTCATTGTCCTGGCAATAGGCGTTGTTATTCCCCTGCTGGCTGCGCCCGAATTCGTCGCCGGCAAGCAGCATGGGTGTGCCCTGGGAGAAAAGGAGCGTGGCAAGGAGGTTGCGCCGCTGGCGCCGGCGCAGCTGATTGATCTCCTCATCCGTCGTCGGACCCTCAACGCCGTAATTGGCGCTGTAATTCTCGTTATGCCCGTCGCGGTTCTCCTCGCCGTTCGCCTCGTTGTGCTTCTGCGCATAGGAGACGAGGTCCCGGAGCGTGAAGCCGTCATGGGCGGTGACGTAATTGACGCCGGCCCAGGGCCGCCGCCGGCGGCGATCGAAAATATCCGCCGAGCCGGCGAGCCGGGCGGCGAAATCCGGCAGTTGACCGTCGTCGCCGCGCCAGAAGCGCCGCACCGTGTCGCGAAAGCGATCGTTCCATTCGGCCCAGCCGGGACCATGATTGCCGAGCTGATAGCCGCCCGGCCCGAGGTCCCAGGGCTCGGCGATCAGCTTGGCGCGGGCCAGGACCGGGTCCTGGCCGATGGCGTCGAAGAGGCTGGCCGAGGCATCGAAATCGCTGCCGTCGCGCCCCAGGGTCGCGCTGAGATCGAAGCGGAAGCCGTCGACATGCATCTCGACGACCCAATGGCGCAGGCAATCCATGACGAATTGGATGACGCGGGGATGGCTCAGATTCAGGGTGTTCCCGGTTCCCGTGAAATCCACGTAATGGCGGGGCGATGCGGGATCGAGGCGGTAATAGGAGGCGTTGTCGATGCCGCGGAAGCTGAGCGTCGGGCCGAGATGGTTTCCTTCGCCGGTGTGATTGAACACGATGTCGAGGATGACCTCGATCCCCGCCTCGTGGAAGCGCGACACCATCGTCTTGAACTCGACCGGCGAGCCCGTCGAGAGATAGCGCGGCTCCGGCGCAAAGAACGCGATCGTGTTGTAGCCCCAGTAATTGGCGAGGCCCCGGGCGACGAGATGCCGGTCGCTGAGGAAGGCCTGGATGGGGAGGAGCTCGACGGCCGTGACGCCCAGCGACTTGATGTACTCGATGACGCCGCGCATGCTCATCCCCGCGGCCGTCCCCCGCAAGCCCTCGGGCACGCCGGGATGAAGCTTGGTGAAGCCGCGCATGTGCAGCTCGTAGATGATCGTCTCGTCCCAGGCGCGGGCGAGCGGCCGATCGGCGCCCCAGGTGAAGGCGGGGTCGATCACCCGGCATTTCGGCACGCCGCGCGCGTTGTCGCGCCGATCGAAGGAGAGATCGCCACGCGTCGAGCCCACCCGGTAGCCGAAATGGGCGTCCGACCAGTGGAGATTGCCCTGGAGCGCCTTGGTGTAGGGATCGATCAGCAGCTTGTTGGGATTGAAGCGGTGGCCGCGATTGGGATCATAGGGGCCGTAGACGCGATAGCCGTAGAGCGTGCCGGGCCAGGCGTCCGGAACGTAGCCGTGCCAGATCTCGTCGGTGTTCTCGGGAAGCGGGATGCGGGCGACCTCGCGCGCGCCGCCGCGGTCGAAGAGGCAGAGCTCGACCTTCTCCGCATGCGCCGAGAACAGCGAGAAATTGACGCCGCGGCCGTTCCACGTCGCTCCCAAGGGATAGGGCTGGCCCGGTTGGATGCGCGCCGATGCCATGACGCCCTCAACCGGGCTGCCATTCGAAGACGAGGGTCGCGAGCGGCGGCAGGATCAGCCTCAGCGAGCGCGCATGGCCATGGGACGGCACCTCCTCGGACCAGGCGCCGCCGCCATTCCCGAGATTGCTGCCGCCATAGACGGCGGCGTCGCTGTTGAGCCGCTCGCGCCAGAAGCCGGGATTGGGCACGCCAACGCGGTAGTCGAGGCGCGGCACCGGCGTGAAATTGCAGGCGACGAGGGCGAGGCGGTGCGCCTCGCGGCCGCGCCGCAGGAAGACGACGACGCTGTTCTGATAATCATCGGCGACGAGCCACTCGAAGCCCGCCGGCTCGAAGTCCTGCTCGTGGAGAGCCGGCAGCTCCCGGTACAGGCGGTTGAGATCGCGCACCAGGTGCTGGACGCCGCGATGGAGCGGATCGGCAAGGAGATGCCAATCGAGGCTCCGGTCGTGGCTCCACTCGCGCTCCTGGGCGATCTCGCCGCCCATGAACAGCAGCTTCTTGCCCGGATGGCCGAACATGAAGCCGTAATAGGCGCGCAGATTGGCGAAGCGCTGCCAGCGGTCGCCGGGCATCTTCCCGAGCAGCGAGCCCTTCCCGTGCACCACTTCGTCATGGCTCAAGGGCAATACGAAATTCTCGGAGAAGGCGTAGAGGAGCCCGAAGGTCAGCCCGTTGTGATGCCAGCGCCGATGCACGGGATCGTGCGCCATATAGGCGAGGGTGTCGTGCATCCACCCCATGTTCCACTTGTAGCCGAAGCCGAGCCCGCCGAGATAGGTCGGCCGCGAGACGCCGGGCCAGGCCGTCGACTCCTCGGCAACGGTCATGGCGCTCGCATGAGCGCCATAGACGAGCTCGTTCATCCGCTTCAAGAAGGCGATCGCGTCCAGGTTCTCGTTGCCGCCATAGAGATTCGGGATCCATTCGCCGGGGCGGCGGCTGTAATCGAGATAGAGCATCGAGGCGACCGCATCCACGCGCAGGCCGTCGACGTGATAGCGGTCGAGCCAGAAGAGCGCGTTGCCGAAGAGATAGTTCCGCACCTCGCGCCGGCCGTAATTGTAGATGAGCGTCTGCCAATCCTGATGGAAGCCCTGGCGCGGATCGGCGTGCTCGTAGAGATGGGTGCCGTCGAAATAGCCGAGCCCATGGGGATCCGTGGGGAAATGCCCGGGAACCCAGTCGATGAGAACGCCAAGGCCCTCGCGATGGGCGCGATCGACGAAGCGCGCGAAGCCCGCCGGCTCGCCGAAGCGGCTCGTCGGCGCGTAGAGCCCGACGGGCTGATAGCCCCACGAGCCGTCGAAGGGATGCTCGGTGACCGGCAGCAGCTCGATGTGGCTGAAGCCCATCTCCTTCGCATAGGGCACGAGCCGGTCGGCGAGCTCGTCATAGGTGAGGAAGCGCCCGCCCTCCTCCGGCACGCGCCGCCACGAGCCGAGATGGACCTCGTAGATCGAGATCGGCGCGTCGCGCCCGCTCGCGCTGCCGCGACGCTGCAGCCAGGCCGCGTCGGTCCAGGCCTGGGTGCCGAGATCGTGCACGATCGAGGCGGTGCGCGGCGGACGCTCCGCATAGAAGCCGTAGGGATCGGCCTTGAGAGCCAGGAGCTCGCCGTTGAGCCCCTTGATCTCGTATTTGTAGAGGGCGCCCGCCCCGACACCGGGGACAAAGAGCTCCCAGACCCCGCATTCGTGGCGATAGCGCATGGGCAGGCGCCGGCCGTCCCAATTGCAGAAATCGCCGACCACGCTGACGCGCGAGGCGCTCGGCGCCCAGACCGCGAAGACGGCTCCGGCGACGCCCTCGATGGTGCGAAGATGAGCGCCCAGGCGCTCATAGCTCTTGAGATGGGTGCCCTCGGCCAGGAGATGCACGTCGAGCTCGCCGAGAACCGGGGGAAAGCGATAGGCGTCCTCGAATTCCGTGACGCCGGCGGCGCTCTCGCTGCGCAGGCGATAGGCGAAGGCGCTGCGCCGCCCGGGCACAAGGCCGGCCCAGAAACCCGCGGGATGCACCTTCTCCAGGCGGCAAAGCTCGGCGCCGCTCGCGCCGTCGATTACGGCCATCCCGATGGCGTCCGGCAGGAAGACGCGGATGGCGGCCGCGCCATCGGGGCCGTCGAAATGCAGGCCGAGCACGGCGAAGGGATCGCCGCAATCGCCGTGGACCACCGCCTCGATCGCCGCCTCGCGGCCGCCGACCGCCGCATGGGGGACGAGCGCCGTCCGCGCCCGTCCTTGGCCGGCGCGGCGCGCGGAGCCCGGCCGCGACTTGTCGGCGGCGCTGCTTGCGGTCTCGTTGATCTGCCGATCGTCGTCTCTCATGGGCGCGCGACGCCGTGGGCGTCCAGAATGGCGGCGGCGCCGCTGATGGGTATCGAGATCCATGCGGGCCGATTGGCCGCCTCGTAATTCAGCTCGTAGCAGGCCTTCTCGAGCATGAAGAGATCGAGGAGGCGCTGGGTCTCCGCCTCCTCCCGCGGATAGCTCGCAATCCCCGCCGCGCGACCGCGATAGGCGGAGAGGAAGGCGCCGGCGGCGGCATCACGCCAGGCAATGGCGTATTTGCTGAGCGACTCGACGGGGCTGCTCGTGATCGTCGTCACGCGGGCGACGACGGAGCGGGCGACGTAGTCGAAGGAGCGCAGCATGCCGGCCACGTCGCGCAGCGGCGAGTGCTTGCGCCGCCGCTCCTCCACCGGCTTCGCCGGCTCGCCCTCGAAATCGATGATCTGCCAATCCGTCTGGGTGAGGAGGACCTGGCCGAGATGGAGATCGCCGTGGATTCGCGTCTTCTCGGCGGAGACGGCGGACCCGACCAGCGCGTCGACGAGGGCGAGGCAATCCTTGCGGCGGCGGTAGAGCTGGATCGCCTCGCCCTTGAGATCGCCCGAGAGCTTGGGCAGCACCTGCTTGAGCGAGGCGAAGCCGCGCTCCGCCATCTTGCGCGCCGCGGCGCGCCACTCCCTGAGGTCCTTGGCCGTCACGGGTTCCGGGTCGAAGGCGGCGTCGCCGGTCCGCTTGGCGAGAACGGCGTGCATCTCCGCGACACGCTGGCCGAGCGTGGCGATGAGCTCCAGATAGGCCTGGTGCGTGGCGAGGTTGGCGCCGTTCGCCGGCTCCGCGGTCACGCCGAGACCGTGCTCCTCGAGCTTCGAGCCGAGATAGCTCAGCGCGTGGTCCCAGCCATTCCCCTGGTTCCGCACGAAGCCGTGGATAACGCCGAGAGCCGTCGGCATCCCATCGGCGGCGATATGCTCCATGGCGCCCATGAGCGGCGGCGTATTCTGATACCCGGCCTCCGTCAGGAAGCGGCACATCTCGAGCTCGGGATGAGCGCCCGCAGCTACGCGGCGATAGAGCTTGAGAACGAACTGGTCGCCGATCAGCACCGAGGAATTGCTCTGCTCCACGCCGAGGCGCCGGATCTCGGCGTCGGGCGGCAATTGTGGCGGCGGGCTCATCTGCGCGGTCGGGGTGAAGCGGATGCGGCCGGACTCCGCGTCGAGCTCGCGCCCGTCGCCGACGAGCTGGATGAGCAGGAGCGGGAATTCCCGCGAGGCCACCGCGTCGTAAAGCGATTGCATCTGCGGCCCGCGCCGCACCTGCGCGACCGTGACGGAGACGAGCGGCGTCGCGGCGGACGAGGTCTCCGCGTCCTTGGAGAGCGCAAGCGGCACGAAATAGCGCTGCGTGTCGCCGCTTGCGAGAGTAATGGCGATCTGCATCAGCAGGAAGATGCGATCGTCCTGCTTAAGCTCCGCGACGCTGTCGATGGCCGCCGCGTTGATGCGCTCGTCCTTGGCGCCGAACCAGCGCTGCCGGGCGAGGAACCCCGGCAAGGCCGCCGTCTCGAGCTGGTTGCGCATGGGCGCCTTGAGCAGATCCCGCCAGCCCTCGCGCACGACGAGGGTGACGAATTCCGGCGCCGGCTCGGGAATAGGCTGATGCCAGCTCGGCAGCTGCGCCTCGTTGGCGAGGAGGAACCAGTGAAAGCCGTAGGCGGGAAGCGTGAGCAGATAGGGCAGCTCGCCGATCGGCGGAAAGGCGCTCGGCCCGGTGAGCTCCACCGGAACGCGTCCCTTGTAGCGCGAGAGGTCGAGCTCGACGGCCTGGGGCGAGCGCCCGAGATTGAAGACGCAAAGCGCGGTGCGGTCCTCATGGGCGCGGAGGAAGGCGAGGATCTTCCGGTTCCCCGGATAGAGGAACTGCAGCGAGCCGCGCCCGAAGACGCGCTGCGTCTGGCGCGTCGCCAGCATGCGCCGCGTCCAGCTCAGGAGGCTCGAGGTGCTGCGCAGCTGCGCCTCCACGTTGATGGCGCCGTAGCCGTAGATCGGGTCCATGATCGGCGGCAGATAGAGCCGCGCCGGGTCGGCGCGCGAGAAGCCGCCATTGCGGTCCGGCGACCACTGCATCGGCGTGCGCACGCCGTCGCGGTCGCCGAGGAAGACGTTGTCGCCCATGCCGATCTCGTCGCCGTAATAGAGGACGGGAGTCCCCGGCAACGACAAAAGCAGGCCGTTCATGAGCTCGATGCGGCGCCGGTCGTTCTCCATCAGGGGCGCCAGGCGGCGGCGGATGCCGAGATTGATCCGCATCCGCCGATCCGAGGCGAAATAGTCCCAGAGATAGTCGCGCTCCCGGTCGGTCACCATTTCGAGCGTCAGCTCGTCGTGATTGCGCAGGAAGATCGCCCATTGGCAGGTCTCGGGGATGTCCGGCGTCTGGCGCATGATGTCGGTGATCGGGTGCCGGTCCTCCTGGGCGATCGCCATGTACATCCGCGGCATCAGCGGGAAGTGAAAGGCCATGTGGCACTCGTCGCCATTGCCGAAATAGGGAAGCACGTCCTCCGGCCATTGGTTGGCTTCCGCGAGCAGCATGCGATCCGGATATTTCCCGTCCAGCTCGGCGCGGATTCGCTTCAGCACCTCATGCGTCTCGGGAAGGCTCTCATTGCTCGTTCCCTCGCGCTCGATCAGATACGGGACCGCGTCAAGCCGCATCCCGTCCACGCCGATCGAGAGCCAGTGGTTGAGCACGCCCATCACCTCCCGGATCACGCGCGGATTGTCGAAATTGAGCTCGGGCTGATGGCTGTAGAAGCGGTGCCAGTAATAGGCCTTGGCCACCGGATCCCACGCCCAGTTCGACTTCTCGGTGTCGAGGAAGATGATCCGCGTACCGGCGTATTTCTGGTCCGTGTCGCTCCACACATAGTAGTTGCGATAGACGGAATTGGGCTTGGCGGCGCGGGCGCGCTGGAACCAGTGGTGCTGATCCGAGGTGTGATTGACAACGAGCTCGGTGATGACGCGCAGTCCGCGCTCGTGGCAGGCGCGGACGAAATGGCGGAAGTCCCTCATCGAGCCGTAGGACGGATGGATGCCGCGGTAATCGGAGATGTCGTAACCGTCGTCGCGCAGGGGGGACGGGTAGAATGGCAGGAGCCAAAGCGCCGTGACCCCCAGATCCCGCAGATAGTCGAGCTTCTGCGTGAGGCCGGCGAAATCGCCGATCCCGTCGCCATTGGCGTCGTAGAACGCCTTGACGTGCAGCTCGTAGATGATTGCGTCCTTGAACCACAGGCGGTCGCTGCGGTCGATCGGGTCGAGATGGGATCGCGCGGCCATCGCTCGCCCTTCCATATCAGGCGGCCGGGCCCGGAGCCCGGACGCGCCAGATCGCCGCGGGGCTGCCCTGAGGATCGAGGCGGATACGCTGGGTGCGGCCCCGCCAGTCGAAGCGCGCCCCCGCGATCAGCTCCTCGACGCCGATCTCCGCCCGCTCATCGACGCCGAGCTCGGCGAGGGGCAGCGCGATGTCGGCCTCGTGGGCATGGTGCGGATCGACGTTCACGGCGATCCAGATCACGTTCTCGCGCGAGGCGTCCGCCTTGCCATAGAACAGAATGTTGGGATCGCTCGCCGGATAGAAGCGCAGGTTCTTGTAGTCGTGGAAGGCGGGATTGTCCCTGCGGATCCGGTTGAGGCGGGCGATGAAGCCGCGGATATTGCCGGGACGGTCCCAGTCCCAGGCCTTGATCTCGTATTTCTCCGAATTGAGATACTCCTCGCGGCCCGGAATCGGCGTCGCCTCGCACAGCTCGAAGCCGCTATAGACGCCCCAGAGGCTCGACAAGGTCGCGGCGAGCGCCGCCCGGATCAGGAAGGCCGCGCGGCCGCCCGTCTGCAGGAAGGGCGGATTGATGTCGGGCGTGTTCACGAAAAGATTGGGGCGCAGATATTCCCGCGGCGTCGTCTGCGCAAGCTCGGTCATGTAGGTCTCGAGCTCCGTCTTGGTGTGGCGCCAGGTGAAATAGGTGTAGGACTGGGTGAAGCCGGCCTTGGCGAGCTTCCGCATCATCTTCGGCCGCGTGAAGGCCTCGGAGAGGAAGATCACGTCGGGATAGCGGTCCTGCACCTCGCGGATCATCCACTCCCAGAATGGCACCGGCTTCGTGTGGGGATTGTCCACACGGAAAATCCGCACCCCTCGCTCGGCCCAGAACAGCACGACGTCCCTGAGGGCCAGCCATACCGAGGGCAAGGCGCCGCGGTAGAAATGGAGGTTGACGATGTCCTCGTATTTCTTCGGCGGGTTCTCGGCGTAGCGGATGGTCCCGTCGGGGCGCCAGTCGAACCATTCCGGATGCTCCTTGATCCACGGATGGTCGGGCGAGCATTGGATCGCGAAGTCCAGGGCCAGCTCCATGCCCTGATCGCGCACCGCCTCCAGGAGCCGCGCGAAATCCTCGAAGGTTCCGAGCTCCGGATGGATGGCGGTATGCCCGCCTTCGCGCGCACCGATCGCATAGGGGCTGCCGGGATCGCCGGGCTCGGCCTTGAGGCTGTTGTTGCGCCCCTTCCGATTGGTGCGGCCGATGGGATGAATGGGCGGGAAGTAGAGGACGTCGAAGCCCATGCCGCGGATATAGGGAAGCAGGGCCACGACGTCGTCGAAGGTGCCGTGGCGCGTGGGATCGCCGCTTGCCGAGCGAGGAAACAGCTCGTACCAGGCGCCGTAGCGGGCCGCGGTGCGGTCGACGACGACCTCGAGCTCCTTGCCGTAACGGGTGAGATTCACCTTCTGGCCGATGCGATGCATGAGCGCGCGCAGCTCGTCGGAGAGCAGGATATCCGCCTCCTCGTCGGGACGGCCCTGGTGGGAGTCGAGACGCTTCAGCAATGCGTCGATCGAATCCGCATCGCGGCCGGCGGCGGCTTCCCGCGCCGCCTCGACCAGGCGTCGCCCCTCGACGAGCTCGAGGGCGATCGTCTGGCCGGCATCCCGCTTCTTCGTGACGTCGATGCGCCAGGTCGCGAAGAGATCGCGCCAGGCCTCGATCGTGTAGAGATAGCGGGCGTTGCGCGCGAGCGGCACGCGGCCGACCCAGCGATCGTTGTCGAAATGCGCAAGCGGCGCCTCCCGCCACGCCGGCGCCGCGGCCTCGCGATAGAGGATGCGGGCGGCGATCTGCTCGTGGCCGTCGCAAAAGATGTCGGCCCAGACCTCGAGGACATCGCCCACAACCCGCTTCACCGGATGGCGGCCGCCGTCGATCTCCGGCCATACCTCCTCGATGGTGAGGCGCTGCTGCGCCAGGCGCTCCAGGCGGCGCAGACTCTGCTTGCCGTCGCGGCGCGCCGCCGTCGCCCGGCCGTCGCGATGCTCGCCGCGGAAGACGCGCAGCTCGAGGGGGTCGAGGGTGATGGGGCTGCCGGGAACGAGGGCCAGGGGGCTCGTCTGGGGAGTCACGTCGCGAAATCCGGCATAGGAGCCGCCGGTCTCCGCGATCAGCGCGCCGGGATTGGCGCTGTGCGCGTGCTCCCGGTCCGGATTGAGGAGGATGAGCGCGCAATCGCCCCGACGGTCCTCCGTGCGCCGCAGCAGCGCCACGATTCGGCCCTGGGGCGCGCTGATCCGGCGCTGCGGCCCCTCCTGGCTCAAGGCGGGAAACGCGCGCTTCATCCCGTTGGCGGCGGCGATGAAATCCGAGATGTCGATGGCGGGCTCTTCCCAGTCCTCGGGGCGCGTCCTCACCACGTCGAGCCGCTTGCGAAACCCGTATTCATAGCCAATGGGCATCATGACGCCCGTGGAGAAGCAGGCGGCGAAGAGATAGCGGAACTTGGCCAGCTGCGCGATACGGTCGGGATCGTCCGTGGCGCCCTCGGCCGCCAGGCGCTCGGTGTCGTGGCTCTCCGGGAAGGAGATCGACGGGGCGATCCGCCGAAAGGCGTCATATTGGTCGAGCAGCCAATCGGCGCGAAAATCCCACCATTTGCTGCTGTTGAAGAGGTAGTCGAAGCCGGCCTCCCGCAGCTCCTGCACCTCCGATGTGCCGCAACCCAAGGTCTCCGCGAAGAAGACCACGTCCGGAGCCTCGCGGCGCGCGCCGGCGATGAGCGCGGCCCAAACCTCGGCCGGCACCTTGTAGGCGGCATCGCAGCGAAAGCCGCGGAAGCCGAGACCGATGTAATGGCGCAGGTAAGCCAGCCAATAATCGATCAGCCCCGCGCGCGCGCCAGCGCGCTCGTAGTCGAGCTCGGCGAGATCGCCCCAGACCGTGACCTTCGTCGTGTCGCCGGGGTCGATCGCGCGCGGACTGTAGAGCTCGCCCGTCGCGTCGCGCCGATACCACTCGGGATGCGCGCCGACGAGAACCGCGTCCTTGGCGGTGTGGTTGACGACGAGATCCATCATCACCCGGATCTCGCGCCGCTCCGCATCGGCGACGAAGCGTGTCAGGGCCGCCTCCCCGTCCCCGCCGGCGGCGAAGAGATCGTGCAGCCGATAGGGATCCTTGATGGCGTAGAGGCTGCCGGAGAAGCCCGGGTAATGGAACGGATTGAGGTAGATCCAGTCGAAGCCCATGCGGTCGACGCGCGGCAGCTGCGCGCTCCACGCCTCGATCGGGCCGACGAGGAGCGGAAACAGGTTGTAGATGCGCGGGCCGGCTTCGGGGGACGGCGCCCTCGATGATCCGTTCGTCATCCGCTATCGTCTTCCTGCGCGATATAGGCACCGTAACCGGGGAGGCGAATTCGGCACTCGCCGTCGATCGCGGCGAAGCCGTCGAGCGGCGTCAGCCTGGTGTTGGGGGGGATGAATTCCGCGTCATGACTGCCGATGTTGAAGACGCAGAGCAGGCACTCCGCGTCGGCGCGGCGGCGGAACGCCAGGAGCGGCGGCGGTACATCGAGCAGGTCGAGGCGGCCGTGCCGCAGCGCGGGATGCTTCCTGCGGAGCTGCAGCAGCTCCCGGGAGGTGCTGAGGACGGAATCGGGGCGGCACTCTTGCGCCGACACGGCCAGCTTCCGATGCGCTTCGGGGATCGGCAGCCACGGCGTATGGGCGTTGGAGAATCCCGCGTTCTCGCTCTCCGCACACCAGGGCATCGGCGTCCGGCAGCCGTCGCGTCCCCTGAAATCCGGCCAGTAGTGGCGCCCATAGGGGTCTTGGAGACGTTCGAACGGCACATCCGCCTCCGGCAGTCCCAACTCCTCTCCTTGATATATGAAGACGCCCCCGCGCAATGACAACAACAGCGCCATGAACATCTTGGCGGCCGCAGCACTCCCGTCCCCCCAGCGACTCGTCACGCGGGCGACGTCGTGGTTGCTGAAGGCCCAAATGAGGCCGTCCCTGGGGAAGGCGCGCTCCGCCTCGGCGATCGCGTCGCGCAGCGTCGGCGCATCGCCCTTCGATTTCATCTGGGAGAGCGAATAGGCGGCGTGCACGCCGCGATCGTCCTCGCCGACATAGCCGCCGGCGCGCGCGAGCGAGCTCGCATCCGTCGTCTCGCTGCCGACCTCCGCGATCGACACAGCGCCGGGATAGCGATCCATGAACGCGCGGATCTTCTCGATCACGGGGCGGATCCCGGGCGCGCCGAGATCGTAGAGATGCTGCTGCATGTGATACGGCTTGACCGGCTGGCGGAGCCCGCGAAAGGGAGGATTGTCGGTAAGAGCCTCGTCATGCACGAGGAAATCGACAGCGTCGAGGCGAAAGCCGTCGACGCCGCGCTCCAGCCAGAACTCGGTGACGGCGAGCAAGGCGCCGAGGACCGCCTCGTTGCGCAGATTGAGCTTCGGCTGGCTGGGAAGAAAGTGATGCAGATAGTACTGGCGCCGGCGCGGCTCCCAGGCCCAGGCGCCGCCGCCGAAGACCGAGAGCCAGTTGTTCGGCGGCGTGCCGTCGACCCGGGGATCGGCCCAGACATACCAATCCGCGCGCGCGTTGCCTCGCGAGGCGCGGCTTTCCGCGAACCAGGGATGGCGGTCGGAGGTATGCGCGCAGACGAGATCGATCACCACCTTCAATCCGAGCCGATGCGCGACGCCGACGAGCTCGTCGAAATCGGCGAGCGTGCCGAAAAGGGGGTCGACCGCGCAATAATCCGCGACGTCGTACCCGAAATCCGCCATCGGCGAGACGTAGAACGGCGAGAGCCAGATGCCGTCCACGCCGAGCGACGCGACATAGGGAAGTTTCTCGATGATGCCTCGAAGGTCGCCGATGCCGTCCTGGTTACTGTCGCGGAAACTGCGCGGATAGATTTGGTAAATCACTGCGCCACGCCACCACTCGTCGTTCAAAGCATCCCCCTTTCATCCGCATATCGCCGCTCCACGACGCGGGTCGCGAATGATCGTTTCTTGAAGGAAAGAGCTGCGATGCCCCCATTGCCGCCGCATCGGGGGCGGCGAGGTCAAGCCGAAACCGTCGTTGCAAGGGCCTTCCGCCCACCGGTCTGTGCGTCACGATCATCGCAATGGTTTTCTTAGGCCGAGCGACACATCGAATATCAGACCGGCAACGCTCCGCTATCGTCCGTTATCAGGAGCGCCCGACGAAGCATCAGCAGAGATGTAACGCGGAACGCCGAAGCTCGGCCAGCCCTGACACAGTTTTGTCACAGTGCAGCACGCGCGGCGCAGCGCGCGGCGAATCCCGCCACGCGTGATTCGCGTCCTCGGCCTATTGTATCCTCGCGCCTGATGCGACCGCGCCGCTGATGATTGAAACGGCGCGGCATTTGTCCATCTTTACGGACGACGGCGTCGCGCCCTCGGCTCGCCGCCTTGGGCCGGAGCGAGATGTCGGGCTCGGTTGAAGAATCCGCGAGGAGGAAAGCATTATGAACACCGTCGAGAATAAAGAGGAGAAAATCCGGGAGCGTGCCTATCAGATTTGGGAGCGCGAGGGGCGCCCCCATGGACGCGACGGGCTGCATTGGCAGAAGGCGGAGGAAGAGATCGCGTCTGAAGAGCGCCGTGCGAGCCAACCCTCCTCGCCGTCGATGCCGCTGAAGAGCAAGGAGCGGGTTTCGCGGACCTCATCCAGGAAGTCGGCGGGAAAGCGCAATCCGGCTTGAGGACGCCGCGCCCGCCTCATCGCCGCCGGCGGACGGGGTGAAGGGGGCCGGGACTCAGTATGCGGTCAGCGGCGTCGGCCGTCGCGCTCGCTTCACCTCCCGAAAAGGGAGGGTCGGTTTGGACAGCGCCCGCAGGAAGGCGTCCCGCCATGCTCTGATGTCGTTGCGGCGGAGCGCGCTCATCATGGCCTCATAGCGCCGCTGCCGCTCGTCGAGCGCCATGTTCAAGGCGCGGTCCAGGGCGGCGGCGACCGCCGTCGTGTCATAGGGATTGACGATGAGGGCGTCCTTGAGCTCATGCGCAGCGCCAGCGAAGCGGGAGAGCACGAGGACGCCGGGGTCGGCGGGGTCCTGGCTCGCGACGTATTCCTTTGCGACGAGATTCATGCCGTCGCGAAGCGGGGTCACCAGCCCGATCGAGCTCGCGCGGTAGAAGCCGAAAAGCGTCTCCTGGCCGAAATGCCGGTTCAGGTAGCGGACCGGCAGCAGGTCCGGCTCGGCGAAGCGCCCGTTGATATGCCCGATCTGGGCGTCGAGGGTCGAGCGGAGATGCTGGTATTCGGGCACGTCGCCGCGGGTCGGTGGCGCGATCTGCAGCACCACGAGGCGCCGGCGGTGCTCGGGATGCTCCTCGAGGAGCTGCTCCACCGCTTCGAAGCGCTTGATGAGGCCCTTCGAGTAGTCGAGGCGGTCGACCCCGATGATGAGCTCGCGCCCGGCGAGGCTCTCCCGCAGCCGGCGGGCCTGATTGCCGGCAGCGCCACGCTCCGCGCGCGCGGCGGTGGCCTCGGGATCGATGCTGATGGGATAGGCGTCCGCATAGGTGTTGCAGCCGAAGGCGGACACGATGCCCTCGCTCCCGACCGTTCCCTCCGCCTCGCGGACGATATAGTCCCGGAAGGCGTGCAGATCGTCCCGGGTCTGGAAGCCGACGACGTCGTAAGCGCAAAGCCCGCGCACGAGCTCCTCATGCACGGGGAGCGTCGTCAGGACCTCGCGTGCCGGAAAAGGCGTGTGGAGGAAGAAGCCGAGCCGATTGCCGATGCCGCGGGCGCGCAGCGCCGAAGCCAGGGGAATGAGGTGATAATCATGAATCCACACCAAATCCTCGGGCTGCAGAAAGCCTTCGAGGTGACGGGCGAACGTCTCGCTGACGCGCCGGTAGGCGATGTAATTCCGGTGATCGAACTCGACGAGATCGATGCGATAATGGAAGAGTGGCCAGAGCGTGCGGTTGGAGAAGCCGGCATAGTAGCGCCGGTAGTCCTCGCGCGAGAGATCGACGAGAATACGGGTGAGCCGCCCGTCATTGAGCACGCGGGGCGAGCTCGGCGCGTGATCGGCGATCTCGCCGGTCCAGCCGAACCATATCGCGGATTCGTAATCGAGGGCGGCGTGGACGGCGATAGCGAGACCACCGATATTCGCCGTCGAGCTCGAGGTGGGTGCCGTGCTTACCCTGTTGGAGACGACGACAATTCGTCCCACGGTTTCCTCCTGCCTCTGCGCCTGGCGCCCGCGGCCTTATCGCGATCGACGGAATCCCGATTGCTGTTCCCTGCGGCGGGATGACAGGCCTCCCCGTTCCGCCGTTCTAATTTGTCTGGGGAAACCCGGCTCCGGGGAGCTTCAGTGCGCTCTGATGTTATAGACGCGGGATTCGAGGGGTTATTCCGCGAAACGACGCGGCGCCGCCGGCGCAGGATCCCGCGGCGATGCGCCGGACCCGCCGGCGCTATTTGCCGGCGTGCTTGTGCTCTCCGTGCGCATGCGGCGATCCCGTGGCCGCCTTCATCACGCCGGCCATTTCCGTATCCTCGAGCATCTGCCGGAGCTGCAGGCGCGCCCGCGACACCCGGCTCTTCATCGTGCCGACGGCGCAGCCCGCGACCTTCGCCGCATCCTCGTAGGAGAAGCCGCTGACGCCGACAAGGGCCAGCGCCTCGCGCCGCGTCTCGGGAAGGGCGCGGAATGCGCGCGTGAAGTCCCGCATATCGAGATTCTCCTCCTGGCCGCCGCTCGTCGTCCCGACATTCGGGAACGCCTCGAGGCAGAGCTGATGCGCCCGCCCGCGGCGCCGCATCTCGTTGAAGTACGAGTTTCGCAAAATGGCCATCATCCATGCCTTGAAGTTCGTGCCGCGCTCGAACTGATCGGAGAATGTGAGCGCGCGGACGACCGTGTGCTGCACGAGATCATCGGCCAATTCTCTCTCGCGCGTGAGAAGGAAGGCAAAGGCACGCAGATGCGGCAGGCAAGCCACGATATCGCGGTGCAGCTCTCGATTCATACCAGTCCTCTTGCGCCAATCGGCAAAAACCGGCCGCGACGTATCTCCCCACCTCGAGCGATATCGGGATCGAGCTGGAAGCGCCGGTTTCAAGGGTCAGATTCAAGGACGCGGACTGGATCGATTTATTCCCCCGGGCCGCCCGACCGCCGCGGCGGCGCCAACCGACGGGGATGACGGGGCGGGTCGCGCGAAACGCCGGCTTCCGGTTGAATTACGGGCTCGATCCGCCCCAACCATTGCCGAGCTGGGAATGCCGCCGCTCGGCGGCGGCCGCGAAGAGCGGCCCCATTCTTATTTTGTCACGGCAAGGGTCACATTCTTATCACGGTGATCTTCGTAAATTTTTGCTTCCGGGGTAGCGACGCTGCCGGCCGAGAAAGGAATTGCGTCGCCGCGCGGGGCGCGCGCTCATTGCACGATGAGATCGTTCCTGACGCCGCGAACGCCCTTGACACCGCGCGCAACCTCCTCCGCGCGGGCGGAGGTCTGGGCCGAATCGACAAAGCCGCTGAGCTGCACGACGTCCTTCATCGTCTCCACATGGATCTGGCCGATCTTGTTCCTCAGGCTCGGGTCCTCGACCATGGCCGATTTCACCTTCGTGGTGATGGTGGCGTCATCGACATATTCGCCCGCGGTCTCCTGGCCGGAAACCGCGGCGCAGGAGGCAACCGACGCCGCCAAGAGGCAGACCGCCAGCAATTTCTTGAGCCCGCTCACTCTCTGCATCATCGCTTGCCTCCTCAGGGTTGCGGATCGCTCACACCTCGGGCGGGAACCTGAGATTCATGCACCCGGGGCCGCCCTTCGGGTGATCAACCCCGCAAATGACGCCCGGGTTCCCTGCGGCGGGCGGCAGGACCATGGCTCATTGGGTCGCCGGCATCATTCCAAGCGCTGCGGCGCGTCGCGGGCGGGAGATATGCCGAGGCAATCCATGGCCGCCTAATCATAGTAGCGCTATGCCTGAAAGGCCGCCATCAATTCGAGATGCGGTGACCAGAGGAACTGATCGACAGGTTGAATCCAGGCGAGCCGATAGCCGCCGCCGCAAAGGATGCGGGCGTCGCGCGCGAAGCTCGAGGGATTGCACGACACCATGGCGAGCCGCGGAACCCGGCTGGAGGCCAGGGCCTCCGCCTGGCCGCGCGCCCCGGCGCGGGGCGGATCGATCACCGCGGCGTCGAATCGCGCGAGCTCATCCGGGGCAAGCGGCCGCCGCTCCAGGTCGCGGCGCGTTACGGTGAGGCGCAGGCGGCCGGCGGCGTCGCGGGCCGCCTTCTCCAGGGCATCCGCCGCATGCGCGTCCCCTTCCACGGCCTCGACCTGCCGACCGGCGCTCGCGAGGGGCAGGCCGAACGTGCCGCAGCCGGCATAGAGATCGGCGATGCGGCGGGCGGGCCCGACGGCGGCCATGACCGCATTCCGCAGAGCAGCCTCGCCCTCGGCGCTCGCCTGAAGGAAGCCGCCCGGCGGAAAATCGACGAGGCTCTCGCCGAAGCGCGCCCGCACCGGACGCCGCATGACGAGGACCTCGCCGCCGCGCGCCTTCGGATGGCGCCGCGAGACGCGCGCGAGGTCCGCGGCCTCGGCGAAGGCCGCGATCCGCTCCCGGCCCCCGAGGCCGAGATGGGCGCCGCTGACCAGAACGAGATCGAGCCCGCTATCCGTGGCGGTGACGATGACGTCCGCCCGATCGGCCGGGCGCAGCAGCGCCTGGAGCAGCTCCCTGAGCGCGGGAATGAGAGTGACGATCTGCGGGAGCAGCACCGGACATTCCGCCAGATCGACGACCTGATGGGTGGCGCGCGCGTTGAGCCCGAAGACGAGGTCGCGCTGCCGTCGGACGGCGGTGAAGTCGGCGCGGCGGCGGCTTCCGGGCGGCGTTACCGCAAGCGGCCGGATCTCGCCGGCCTCGAGACCATGGCGCGCCAGCGCCGTCTCGAGCCGCGCCAGCTTCCAGCGGCGGTAATGGGCCTCGTCCATGTGCTGCAGCGCGCAGCCGCCGCAGAGCCCGAAATGCCGGCAGGGCGGCGTGGCGCGGCCCTCTCCTTCCGCAAGGATCTCGATGACACGCCCCGCATAGCCGTCGGGCCGCTTCTCGCCGAGCCGCGCGCGGACGCGGTCGCCGGGCACGGTATAGGGCACGAAGACGCGCTCGCCATTGGCGAGCACAGCGATGCCGTCGCCGCGCGTGCCGATCTCACGGATATCGACCTCGATCTCGAGCTTCACGGCGCGGCGCCGGTCCGCCGCGCGGCGATCAGGAACTCCCGGTTGCCGTCAGCGCCCGCGATCGGACTCTCGGTGATGCCGAGCACGGTCCAGCCCGGCTGCGCACCGAGCCAGGCCTCGATGCGGGCGCAGACCTCGCGGTGAGCCGCCGGATCGCGCACGACCCCACCCTTCCCGACCCGGGCGGGACCGGCTTCGAATTGGGGCTTGATCAGGGCGACGAGGCGGCAGTCGGGGGCCGCCAGGGCGAGCGGCGCCGGCAGCAGCGTCGCGAGGCCGATGAAGCTCGCATCGCAGACGATGAGGTCGATGGGCTCGGGAATCTCGGCAGAGGTGAGATGCCGCGCGTTGCAGCGCTCGCGCACGACCACGCGCGGATCCTGACGCAGCCTCCAGGCGAGCTGGCCCTGGCCGACATCCACCGCGTAGACGCGCCGCGCGCCGCGCGCCAGCAGCACGTCTGTGAACCCTCCCGTCGAGGCGCCGATGTCGAGGGCGGTGCAGCCGGTGGGGTCGATCGCGAAGTGATCGAGGGCATGAGTAAGCTTGACGCCGCCGCGCGAGACCCAGGGGTGATCCTCCCCGCGCAGGGAGAGCGGCAGGTCGGGCGCAACGAGCATGCCCGGCTTGTCCAGTCGCCGCTCGCCGCTATAGACGAGCCCGGCCATGAGCACCGCCTGGGCGCGGCTGCGGCTCTCGCAGAGCCCGCGCGTCACGAGCAACTGGTCCAGCCGGGTCTTGTTGCGGGTATTCGCCGACATCTGCGCCGCCTCTCCGGAGGCGTGCGAGCGCCGAGCGCCACGCTCCGGACGATTGCAGAGGCCCTTCTTCCCTGGCGCGACGGTCAGGCGCGGATCACCGCCGCGCTCTGCTCCTGCCCGAGCGCCATCAGCGCCTGGGCCGCGATATGCTTCGCGTTGAGCGCGGCCTGGTCATATTGCCGCTCGGGCTTGTCGTGATCGATGAAGCGGTCGGGCATCACCATCGGCCGGAACTTGAGCTGCCCGTGATCGAGCAGGCCGGCATGGGCGAGAAAATGCATGACGTGGCTCGCGAAGCCGCCGATGGCGTTCTCCTCGACCGTGATCAGCACCTCGTGACCCCGCGCCAGGCGCCGCACCAGCTCCTCGTCGAGGGGCTTGCAGAAGCGCGCATCGGCGACCGTCGTCGACAGGCCGCGCGCCTGGAGCTCGTCCGCGGCCTTGAGCGCCTCGTGAAGTCGCGTGCCGTAGGAGAGGATCGCGACGGTCGAGCCCTCGCGGATGATGCGGCCCTTGCCCAGGGGCAGCGGCACGCCCGCTTCCGGCAGCTCGACGCCAACGCCCTCGCCGCGCGGATAGCGCAAGGCGCTCGGCCGGTCGTCGATCTGCACCTGGGTCGCCACCATGTGCACGAGCTCGGCCTCGTCCGCCGGCGCCATCAGGACGAAGCCCGGCAGGCAGCCGAGATAGCTGAGATCGAAAGCGCCGTGGTGAGTCTGCCCGTCGGCCCCGACATAGCCGGCGCGGTCGAGCACAAAGCGGACGGGAAGCTGCTGGATCGCCACGTCGTGGACGACCTGGTCATAGCCGCGCTGCAGGAAGGTCGAGTAGATCGCGGCGAACGGACGCATCCCCTCGCAGGCGAGGCCGGCGGCGAAGGTGACGCCATGCTGCTCGGCGATGCCGACGTCGAAGGTGCGCTCGGGGAAGCGCTCGGCGAAGATGTTGACCCCGGTTCCCGAGGGCATGGCCGCGGTGATGGCGACGATGCGGTCGTCCTTCTCGCCCTCCCTCGCGAGCGCCGTCCCGAACACCTTCGTGTAGGCGGGCGCGTTCGTCTGCGGCTTCGCCTGCTTGCCCGTCACCACGTCGAACTTGGTGACGCCGTGATACTTGTCCGCCGAGCTCTCGGCCGGCGCGTAACCCTTGCCCTTCTGGGTGACGACGTGGATGAGGATGGGGCCCTCATCCTCGGCGTCGCGGGCGTTGCGCAGCACGGGTAGGAGGTGATCGAGGTTATGGCCGTCGATGGGGCCGATATAGAAGAATCCGAGCTCCTCGAAGAGCGTGCCGCCGGTCACCAGGCCGCGCGCATATTCCTCGGCGCGCCGCGCCGCCTTCTCGAGGGAGCGCGGGAAGCGCTTGGTGATCTCCTTCCCGAGGTTGCGCAGCGAGCGATAGGATTTCGACGAGACGAGGCGCGCGAGATAGGCGCTCATGGCGCCGACGGGCGGCGCGATCGACATATCGTTGTCGTTGAGGATGACAATGAGGCGGCTCGACATCGCCCCGGCGTTGTTCATCGCCTCATAGGCCATCCCGGCGCTCATGGCGCCGTCGCCGATCACGCAGATCACGTTGTTCTTGCCGCCGCGGAGATCCCGCGCCACCGCCATCCCAAGGCCGGCGGAGATCGAGGTCGAGCTGTGCGCCGTCCCGAAGGCGTCGTAACGGCTCTCGATCCGGCGCGTGAAGCCGGAGAGCCCGCCGCCCTGACGCAGCGTCCGGATGCGGTCGCGGCGCCCGGTCAGGATCTTGTGGGGATAGGCCTGGTGGCCGACATCCCAGATCAGCCGGTCGTCGGGCGTGTTGAAGACATGATGGATGGCGACCGTGAGCTCGACGACGCCGAGCCCGGCGCCCAGATGGCCGCCGGTGACCGAGACGGCATCGATCATCTCATAGCGCAGCTCGTCGGCGAGCTGCTTGAGTTGATCGGTGGTGAAATGCCGCATGTCATGCGGCTCCTTCACCTGGTCCAAGAGCGGCGTATTACTTTGATCGGCCAAGTCGCCCTCCTCTAAGCCCGTCTCTCTACTACGAAACGCGCCAGATTTGTTAAAGATTCAGCCTTTCTGCCGAAAATATCAAGCCGAGAGATCGCCCGCTCCGCTAAGATTTGAGCCTCTTTTCGCGCGTTTTCAATGCCAAGCACAGAGACGAACGTCGCTTTTCCCAAGGCGGCGTCCTTGCCCACCTTCTTGCCGACCTCCGCCTCGTCGCCTTCGGCGTCGAGCAAATCGTCAGCGATCTGAAAGGCGAGGCCGAGATCCTCTGCATAGGCGAGGAGCGCCTGGCGGGCCTTCTCGGGGGCGCGCCCGAGGAGCGCCCCCGCCTCGCATGCGAAGGAGAAGAGCGCCCCGGTCTTGAGGCGCTGCAGCCGCTTGATCTCGTCGAGCCCCAGCGACAGCGTCTCGGCGGCGAGATCGAACATCTGTCCGCCCACCATGCCGAGAGCACCCGCGGCCTTTGCGAGGGCCGCGACCAGCGCGATCCTGACCGCCGGGTCCGGATGGGTCTCCGGGGCCGAGAGCACGGCGAAGGCGAGGGTAAGGAGGGCGTCGCCGGCCAGGATCGCCGTCGCCTCGTCGAACTGGACATGGCAGGTCGGCCGCCCGCGACGCAGCTCGTCGTCATCCATGGCCGGCAGATCGTCATGGACCAGCGAATAGCAGTGGATCAGCTCGACGGCGGCGCCGGTGCGCGCGGCCTGGGCCGGCTCCACGTCGAACAGCTTGGCGCCTTGCATGACGAGGAACGGCCTGAGCCGCTTGCCGCCGCCCAAGGTGGCATAGCGCATGGCCTCGAAGAGCCTCGCCTCGGGCCCGTCGCCATGCGGCAAGACAGTGTCCAGGGTCGCCTCGACCGCGCTGGCCGCAGCCGCCAAGGCGGCGTCAAACGTCTCCAAATGGAATCCTCAATCGATCTTGGCCGGCTCGAGGCCGGTGGGCCCTTCCGGGCTCAGCACGATCTTCTCCACCCGGGCGCGCGCCTCGCTGAGCTTGGCATCGCAATGGCGCTTGAGCATCGCGCCGCGCGCATAGGCCTTGATGGAGTCGTCGAGCTTCCCCTTCCCCTCTTCAAGCTGCCGGACGATGGCCTCGAGCTCGGCGAGCGCGTCCTCGAAGCTAAGCTTCGCGATATCGGCCGGAATCGGGCTATCGCCCATGCAAAACCCCTCCAATCAAGGCGGCGACTATAGTCAGCCTGTCTGGAGAGGGCAAGAACGCTCCGGCAACGCCCGGTGGCCGCTCAGCCGGACATCAGCACATCGACATGGGCGGCGACACTCGCCGCAAGGGCCTGGAGGTCGTAGCCCCCCTCGAGCGCCGAGACGATCCGGCCTTTGGCGTGCCGCTCGGCGATCTCGCAGAGCTTGCGCGTGATCCAGGCGTAATCATCCTCGACGAGGTTGAGTGCCGCGAGGGGATCGCGCCGATGGGCGTCGAAGCCCGCCGAGATCAGCACGAGCTCCGGCGCGAAGGCGTCGAGGGCCGGAAGGACGATCGCCTCCATCGCGCGGCGGAACTCGGCGGAGCCGGCGGCGGGCGGCAGCGGCGCGTTCACGACGTTATTGGCGATACCATGCTCGTGGGGATGGCCGGTCCCGGGATAGAGCGGCGATTGATGGGTGGAGGCGTAGAAGAGATCGGCATCGCGCTCGAACGCCGCCTGCGTGCCGTTGCCGTGATGCACGTCGAAATCGATCACGGCGATGCGCGTCAAGCCATGGGCCGCGCGCGCATGCTGGGCGGCGATCGCCACATTGTTGAAGAGGCAGAAGCCCATCGCCTGCTCCGGCTCGGCGTGATGGCCGGGCGGGCGCACGGCGCAGAAGGCGTTGCGCGCCTCGCCCCCGACCACCGCATCGACCGCCGCGCAGACCGCCCCCGCCGCCCGCAGCGCCGCCTCGCCCGAGCCCGGCGAGACGACGGTATCCGCATCGATTCCGGCAAGCCCATCCTTTGGAATCTGCGAGAGCAGCCAATCGACGTACCACTCCGGATGCACGCGCAGGAGCTGCGCCTTCTCGGCGCGCGGCGCCTCGCGGCGCTGGAGCAGGGCGAAGGATTCCGTCTCGAGCACGGCGAGGATGGCGCGCAGCCGGTCCGGGCGCTCGGGATGATGCGGCCCGGTGTCGTGGCGAAGGCAGGCCGGATGGGAATAGAGGAGTGTCGGCATTCGGCTCTCGTCGGGAAGCGTTGTCACGATGATTGGGCAGGGGCGCCGCTTTGTCATCAAGATTCGAGGCCGGGCGAGGCGATGGCGGCGCCACGTGACGGGACTCTGGCGCGACACGGCGATGGGACGCTATAAAGCGCCATGGAATGCGACGTCCTCATCATCGGCGCCGGCATGGCGGGAGCCTCCGCCGGCTATGAGCTGGCGCGGCACGGCCGCGTCGTCCTGCTCGAGCGGGAAAGCCAGCCCGGCTATCATTCGACCGGCCGCTCCGCCGCGATGTTCATCGAGAGCTACGGCAATGCCCCGGTGCGCGCGATCACCGCGGCGAGCCGCGCCTTCTATGATGCGCCGCCGCCGGGCTTCGCCGCCTCGCCGCTTCTCTCGCCGCGCGCCGTGGTGAACATCGCGCGCAAGGACCAGGCCGAGCGGCTCGATGCGCATTTTGCCGAGCTCAGCAAGGATTCCCGCGGCATCAAGCGCCTCGGGCGCGAGCGCGCGCTCGCCCTCTTCCCCCTCCTCAACCCCGATTATGTCGACGACGCCGTCATCGACGAGGCGGCGATGGACATGGACGTCCACGCCATACACCAAGGCTTCCTTCGGGGCTTGCGCAGCCGCGGCGGCCAGATCGTCACCGACGCCGAGGTGACGAGCGCGGGGCGCGCCAACGGGCATTGGGAGGTAGAGACCCGCGCCGGGCGCTTCACCGCACCGGTGCTGGTCAATGCGGCGGGGGCCTGGGCCGACGAGATCGCGCGGCTGGCCGGCGCTCGCCCCATCGGCCTCGTGCCCAAGCGCCGCTCGGCCTTCATCTTCGATGCGCCTGCGGGTGCCAAGGTCGATCCCTGGCCCCTCATCGCCGATGTCAGCGAGCAATTCTACTTCAAGCCCGAAGCGGGAAAGCTCCTCGGCTCGCCCGCCGACGAGACGCCGGTCGCACCCCAGGACGTGCAGCCGGAGGAGATCGACATCGCGACCGCCGCCGATCGCATCGAGGCCTGCATCACCTTCAAGATCGCGCGCGTCCAGCGGCGCTGGGCGGGGTTGCGCAGCTTCGTCAAGGACAAGACCCTGGTCGCCGGCTATGCGCCGGATGCGGAGGGCTTCTTCTGGCTGGCGGGGCAAGGCGGCTACGGCATCCAGACGGCGCCCGCCATGGGCCGGATCGCGGCGGCGCTGGTGCGAGGGGAGCCGCTTCCCGCCGACGTCGCCGACCGCGGCGTCACCGCCGCCCAGCTCGCCCCGGCGCGCCTCTGGAACTAATCTTCCGCGCCATCAGCCGGCCTTTCGGATGAGAAAGATATAGACCTCGCCGTCCTGGCGGCTGGAGAGGAGGCTGTCGCCCGTGGTCTCGCAGAAAGCGGCGAAATCCTTGACCGCACCCGGGTCGGTCGCGATCACCTCGAGCACCTCGCCGGGGCCGAGCTCCTTCATGGCGCGGCGCGCCTTGAGCACGGGGAGCGGGCATTTGAGTCCCTTGGCGTCGAGGGTCTTGGCCGGTGCCGTCATTTGCGCGTCCTTGGTCATTTCCGCTTGTAGAGATAGAGGGGCTCGACCGCCGTTTCGCCCTGGGTGTGCTGGGCGAGACGCGCCTCGCTGAGCTCGCTGAGGGCCTCGACCGGGACAAGGCTGGCCAGGCAGCGGCGGGTGAGCTCCTGATACTCCCGCGTGCCCTCGATCTTCCATTTCCGCTCCGCTTCGGTCACGGCGCGAAGGACCTTCGCAGGAATGCCGGCCACGAGGGTGCCCGCCGGCACCTCGAAGCCAGCCTTGACGAAGGAGAGGGCGGCGACGATGGCATCCGCCCCCACCTTGGCTCCGTCCATGACGACGGCGCTCATGCCGATGAGGGCGTTGCGCCCGATCCGGCAGCCATGGAGCACGGCGCCGTGGCCGATATGGCCGTCCTCCTCGATCACCGTCTCCATGCCGGGGAAGCCGTGGACGACGCAGTTGTCCTGGAGGTTGCTGCCCCGCCGCATGACGAGGCGGCCGAAATCGCCGCGCAGGCTGGCGCCCGGCCCGACATAGCAGCCGGCCTCGACCAGCACGTCGCCGATGAGCGAGGCGGCGGGATGCACATAGGCCTCGGGATGGACATAGGGGATCACCCCGTCGATGGCGTAGACGTGAACCATGGCCCTCCTTTCCGCGCCAGCCGCACCGTGATGAGCGGGGCCGGGCTCACAGCAGGGTGACCCACTCCCGCGCCCAGTCAAGCGCCTCCTCGTCGGGCAAGGGCTGGGTGCAGGCGTCGATCTCGAGGCGCTCGCCGACGCGCGCGGCGCCGAGCTCCGCAAGGAGCGCGTCCATCGTCTTGCCGCCGCGGCAGAAAGTGTCGTGATAGGTCTGGTCGCCGAGGGCGATGACGCCGTAGCGCAGATGGGAGAGATCCGGCCGCGCCTGCGCCAGGGCCGCGTGGAGCGGCCGGATATTCTCGGGCAGCTCCCCATCCCCATGGGTCGAGCAGCAGACGAGAGCGATCTTGCGGGCGGGAAGATTGGCCGCCTCGGCCCCGCCGCCGCTCACCACCTCGATCTCATGGCCTTCCCGGGCGAGCTCCTCCTGCAGCACATCGGCGACCATCTGGGCGTTTCCGGACTCGGTGCCGACGAGGATCACGATCTCGGCCATGGCGGCAGTTGATACTGGGGTAACGGCGCTGTGTCCACGCGCGTAGCAATTCCCGACGGCCTCGGAAGCGTGGGCGGTGCCGTGGTTCAAACCCGGCGCCGGCCGCGCTAGAGTAGGCGGCCGGCGCAGGGCTGCCAAGTACGCCGCAGCCTAAAAAGCGTCGCGAGGGGCAACGGAGCCGCCATCATGGAGGAAGCAACCCTCATCGCCCGCGTGGCGCGCGGAGAGAGCCTCGGCGCCGAGGACGAGCTTCCCGCGGGCTATCGCGGCGAGCTGATGCGCCTCATGGTCGTCTTCGTCGATTCCGAGCTCGCCGGCGCCGCCGGCTTCGCCGATCACATCAACCGCGCGCCGGGGCTGGCCGAGCGCTGCGCCGCGGCGCGCATCGTCAGCGAGAAGTTCCAGCACGCCGAGATGGTGCTAACCCTCTTGGCGCGCTTCGGCGTCAACCCGCGCCTCTATGTGCGCTCCCATCCCTGGTCGGCGCGGCTCGACCGCGCCCTCGATCTCGGCAATCGCCGCGTCGGCGGCGACAAGCGCCTCAACGTCTTCCATTATCCCCTCGAGGGCTGGGTCGACGCCGTCGCCATGAACATGCTGATGGGGACGGCGAGCGCGATCCAGCTTGAGGAGCTGTGCCACTGCTCCTATGCGCCCTTCGCCGCGGCGATGTCGCGGATCGTGCCCCGCGAGGCCGAGCACGCGGCGCGCGGCGAGATCGGCCTCGCCCAGGCGATCGCGCGCGACGGCGCCCTGGCGGCGGCCCAGGCGGCGGTGCCCTATTGGTATCCCCGCGTCGCCGCCACCTTCGGCCGCCTCGATTCCGCACGCTTCGAGCTCTATCGCCGCTACGGGCTGCGCAAGAGCTCGAATGCCGAGCTGCTCGCGCGCTGGGAGAGCGAGATCGGCACCCGCTTGGAGCGCCTCGGCCTTAAGGCGCCGGCGCAAGCGCGGGCGCCAGCGGATTGACGCTCCGAGCGGTGGCCACGACGAATGTGAGACGATCTGCTTCTAATGGCGCCGGCTCTTGTATCAATGTAGATTGGGCACATGGCGCTCAAACGGATGGATAACGTCGGAATCGTCGTCGATGACCTCGGAGGGACGATTGATTTCTTTCGCGAGCTCGGCCTTGAGCTCGAAGGGCGGGCCACGATCGAGGGAGAATGGGCCGGACGTGTCACGGGACTAGGCGATCAGCGCGTCGAGATTGCCATGATGCGCACGCCGGACGGCCACGGCCGGCTCGAGCTCTCCCGCTTCCTCGCGCCGCCTGCCGTCGCGGATCACCGCAACGCCCCGGTGAACGCTCTGGGCTATCTCCGCGTCATGTTCGCCGTGGACGACATCGACGAGACGCTTGAACGGCTCCGCAAGCGCGGCGCGCAGCTCGTCGGCGAAGTCGTCCAGTATAAAGACGCGTATCGACTCTGCTACATCCGCGGGCCTGAAGGGCTTCTCATCGGACTCGCCCAAGAGCTCGGCTGAGCGCAATGGGACGACAATGACGGAGGGCGACCAATGTCAGCGAGCGCGTCTCACAAAGGGTCCGGTGTTAGACGAGCCAACGACCCGCTTGTGGCTCCGCGGATATTCCCGCTCGGACTGCGACGCTCAGAATTTGTGAAACTGAGACACGACCTGATGCTTGTCTTTGCCAAATCGTCTTGGTAGATACCGTGGTATCTACTCTTGTCGACTGAGATCCAAACGGGATCATCCCGAGGGGAATTGATCAAGTCAAAGGGCACAAGCGAGCCGAACAAAATGCATAAGGCGGGTGTGTAAGTGCTAATTCATGGTGAAATTGCAAACACCGCAATTTCATCGGGACTTGATGGAGGGCGTCGTGGCCGAGGTGAAAACGGCGAAGCTATTCCGGCATGGTCGCAGCCAAGCCGTGCGCCTGCCCAAAGAATATCGCCTCCCCGGTACGGAAGTGCGCGTGCGCCGGCTCGGTCTGGGCGTGCTGCTGGAGCCGATGGAGTCCGACACGGCTAATATCCGAGCGATCCTCGCCAAGCTCGATCGCTACCGTAAGATTCCCTTCATGGAGGACGGGCGGCAGCAGCCCTCAATGCCGCCAATCGGCGACGTGTCGTTCGAGAAATGATCTGTCTCGATACCAACGTCGTCATTGCCTTCCTCAAGGGCAGGCCACCGCACCTGGTCGCACGGTTCGAAGAGGAGCTTCCGTTCGGCGCACTCGCACTCTCGGTGGTGACGCTTTTCGAGCTCCACTATGGCATCGCCAAGAGCGCCAGGCGCAAAGAGAATGCGGAGCGGCTGGCGATCTTTCTGCAGCTGCCGATCGCCGTGCTTTCATTCGAGCCGGAAGATGCCGAGGAGGCCGGCGATATTCGCGCTGCGCTCGAACGTGCGGGCACATCCATCGGCCCCTATGATGTCCTGATTGCGGGACAGGCGCGTCGACGGAACGCCCTTCTCGTGACGGCCAACGCGGACGAGTTTGCACGGGTGCCGGGCCTTAAAACGGAAAACTGGGCGGCCGATTGAAGATAGAGAGGAGCTAAGGCATGGCGGCGCCGACCATTCTCGACGAGGTGCAGGACGGCTACGCGACGATCACCCTCAACCGTCCCGACAAGCTCAACGCCTTCACCGCGGCGATGCATGGCGAGCTGCGCGACGCCCTCGCCAAGATCGCCGATGACGACGCCATTCGCGCCGTCCTCCTGACGGGGGCCGGGCGTGGCTTCTGCGCCGGGCAGGACCTGGGCGATCGCGTCATGGCTCCCGGCGCCGCCCCGCCCGATCTCGGCGGCACCCTCGACAGTCTCTACAACCCGCTCGTGCGCAGCCTGCGCAAGCTGCCGAAGCCCGTCGTCTGCGCGGTCAACGGCGTGGCGGCGGGCGCCGGCGCCAATATCGCGCTCGCCTGCGATATCGTGCTCGCGGCGCGCTCGGCCAAGTTCATCCAGTCCTTCGCCAAGCTCGGCCTCGTGCCCGATTCAGGGGGGACCTTCTTCCTGCCGCGTCTCGTGGGCGAGGCGCGCGCCCTCGCCCTCGCCCTTCTTGCCGAGCCTTTGCCGGCGGAGCGCGCCGAGGCGATCGGCCTCATCTGGAAGGTCGTCGACGACGACAAGCTGATGAGCGAGGCGCGGGCGCTTGCCGCCAACCTGGCGCAGCAGCCGACCAAAGGCCTCGCGCTCATCAAGCAGGCGATCCATGCCTCGGCAAGCAACGATCTCGATCGCCAGCTCGACCTCGAGCGCGACCTCCAGCGCAGCGCCGGGCGCAGCGCCGATTACCAGGAGGGCGTGCGCGCCTTCCTCGAGAAGCGCGCGCCCCAGTTCAAGGGACGCTGAGCGCGGCGACGATGAACGATCGGCGGCATGGCAGCGACGAGGCGCAGCGCGTCGCCGACGAGGTCGGCCGCGCCATGTATGCGCGCGACTACGCGGCGCAGGCCCTCGGCATAACCCTCCTCGCGATCGGGCCCGGCCGCGCGCGCATGGCGATGACCGTGCGGCCCGACATGGTCAACGGCCACGACATCTGCCATGGCGGCCTGATCTTCACCCTCGCCGACACCGCCTTCGCCTATGCCTGCAACGCCTATAACCGCAATGCCGTGGCGCAGCACTGCACTATCACCTTCCTCGCCCCCGGCCATTCGGGCGACCGCCTGACGGCCGAGGCCGTCGAGCAATCCCTTTCCGGCCGCAACGGCGTCTACGACATCCGCGTCGTCAACCAGAAGGGCGAGACCGTCGCCCTCTTCCGCGGCAACTCGCGCCAGGTCACGGGCGAGGTCGTGGCCGGCGGCAAGCCCTTCCACCCGAGGCCCGAGGAGCCGTCATGAGCGAAGCCTATATCTGCGATGCCGTCCGCACCCCCATCGGCCGCTTCGGCGGGGCCCTAGCGGGCGTGCGCGCCGACGATCTCGCCGCCATTCCCATCAAGGCGCTGATGGCGCGCAACCCCAAGGTGGATTGGGCCAAGGTGGACGACGTCGCCTATGGCTGCGCCAACCAGGCGGGCGAGGACAATCGCAACGTCGCGCGCATGGCGGCCCTTCTCGCCGGGCTCCCCGTCGAGGTGGCCGGTGTCACGATCAACCGCCTCTGCGGCTCGGGCATGGAGGCGGTGGCGCAATGCGCCCGCGCGATCAAGACCGGCGAGGCCGAGCTGATGATCGCCGGCGGAGTCGAAAGCATGAGCCGCGCGCCCTTCGTCATGCCCAAGGCGGAGACCGCGTTCAGCCGCCATGCCGAGATCCACGACACCACCATCGGCTGGCGCTTCGTCAATCCGCTGATGAGGGCGCAATACGGCATCGATTCCATGCCCGAGACGGGGGAGAACGTCGCCGAGGCGTTCCAGGTGACGCGTGCGGACCAGGACGCCTTCGCCTGCCGCAGCCAGCGGCGCGCCGGGGCGGCGATCGAGCGCGGCGTCTTCAAGGAGGAGATCGTTCCCGTGCCGGTTCCCCAGCGCAAGGGCGAGCCCAAGCTCGTCGCCGCGGACGAGCATCCGCGCCCGGACACGACGCTCGAGGCGCTCGCCAAGCTGCCGACCCCTTTCCGCAAGGGCGGCACCGTCACCGCCGGCAACGCCTCCGGCGTGAATGATGGCGCCGCCGCCCTCCTCATCGCCTCGGAGCGCGCGGCGAAAGATTTCGGCCTCACACCCAAGGCGCGCATCGTCGGCGCCGGGGTCGCCGGCGTGCCGCCGCGCATCATGGGGATCGGCCCCGCTCCGGCGACGCGGAAATTGCTGAGCCGGCTCGGCATCGCACTCGGCAAGCTCGACGTGATCGAGCTCAACGAGGCCTTCGCCGCCCAGGCCCTCGCAGTGACGCGTCAGCTCGGCCTCCCCGACGATGCCGAGCACGTTAATCCGAACGGCGGCGCCATCGCCCTCGGCCATCCCCTCGGGATGAGCGGCGCGCGCCTCGTCACCACCGCGAGCTACGAGCTTGCGCGCCGTCAGGGCCGCTACGCGCTTGCCACCATGTGCATCGGCGTCGGCCAGGGCATCGCCATGGTGATCGAGCGGGTGTGAGGCCTCGGCCGATCCGCGCTTACGCCGGGATGTCCCTCAGCATTCTGCGCCTCACGGCCGCTCGTCGCCGGGCAGAGGCGGCACGTTCGGCGCCCTGCGGAGAAATCGCTTCAGGTCTTCCGGCTTCGCGCTCCCGGCGCGCCGCTTGAAGAATTCGGCAGCCGTCTCGACGGCACCCACTTTCTGGGCGACCGCAGCGGCAATCCACTGATTGAGCGATACGCCATCTTCCTTGGCGAGGCGCTGTGCCGCCTTCTTGATGGAGGCCGGCAACTTCAAAGGATAAGTGGACTTGCTCATCGCCGCACCTTCCTCAGTAAATCGGCGGGTCGCAGCACCGGCACCGCAAATCGCTCGGCGGCGGCGGTAAAATCGGCCACGTTGTATGTCACAAGCGCGTCGGCGCGACCGTTGATCGCGGCCTCGAGCACCATCTCATCACCCGGATCGCGCACCTGCGGACGCCATTGGAAATGAACCTCAACCGGCTCCACCGCGCTTGCGAGCGCCGCCAATACGCGATCGAGTTCCTCAATCGCGAGACCATGCGCCAACCGCTGATCCGGTCGCTTCAGGACATCCTCATATTCGAGAAATAGCGGCTGAGTCGCCAGCGGCACAAGAGATCGATCGGCAACGAGCTCCAACAAAGCGTTGCTGGCGCCGTTCCGACTTCGCAGCCCCGCCACGAGCACCGCCGTATCAATCACGATCCTCTTCATATCCCATATGATGTCATATCATATAGGATATCATTTCTGCAATGCTGCCTTTCGCGATCGGCTGCCTTTCGCGATCGAGCGCCGCGCTGCTCGGCGAGGCCGCCGCTACATCAGGCGGATCTCGATCCACCCGTCACGCCGGCTCAATGATGGTGGTGGAAACCCCCGTGATGCTCATGATGCTCGCCGCGATCATGATCGTGATCATGGAAGCGATGGTGATGGAACCCGCCACCAAAGAAGAGGAAGGCGCCGCCGCCACTGGCCCACCACCACGGCGGATAGCCGACGTAATCGGGGTAGGGCGCGGCGTAATAGGGATAGGGGTAGCCATAGGCATAGCTCGGCGCCATCTCCGGCGGCGGCGGAGGTGGCGGGGCGGCGGACAGGGGTGCGGGCGGCACGACATAGCTCTCGCCCGGCATATGGCCGGGCACGCTCTGAGTCACGCGCCAGCTGCCATCCGGCTGCAGGCAGGCCCGGCCATAGCCCTGCGCGGTCTTGCCTTCGATGATGATCGGCATGGTGAACTCGCGGCAATCGCCCGCGGTGCCGCGCAGCACGACGACATTGCCGGGTGATGCGGACCCGGCGGGCGCCTCCGCGAGCGCCATCGGCATGCCGGTGAGCAAGGCGGCAACCGCGGCGGTAAAAAGCAGGTGACGGCGGGATCGCGACATGCGGCACCTCGGCTTTCCTTCGGGGGATTCATCCGGCGCTCCACGCCGGAAAGCCGGCCGACCTCAATGGTGCCGAGGCCCGCCGCGTGCTTTGCGCTCCGCTAGCGGCGCATCTCGCTCATCGCTCTCGAAAGGAGCGGAGTCTTCGTCTTTTGGATAGGATGATGATAGCGAGGCGCGGCGCAGCTTGTCCAAACACAAGGTTGTGACAAGATTGCGTTGCCCGCCGGCGCGATGCGGCAAAGATAGCGCCGGGCGACGACGCAACGACACAAATGCAACCGCGGCACCGGCGCGGCAAGTGCGACGGGATTTGCGGAGGCGAGACGAAGGGAGGACGGCGCGATGACGACGAAATCCGGCGATGCGCGGGGGCTGGAGCCGATCGAGACGGCGAGTCGCGACGAGATCGCGGCGCTGCAGACGAAGCGGCTCAAGCATGTGCTCGCCGAGGCCTATACCAAAGTTCCTCACTACAAGCGGGCCTTCGATGCGGCCGGCGTGCATCCCGACGATTTCAAGCATCTCGAGGACCTCGCCAAGTTTCCCTTCACCACCAAGGAGGACCTGCGGCGCAATTATCCCTTCGGCATGTTCGCGGTGCCGCGCGAGCGCGTTGTGCGCATCCATGCCTCCTCGGGCACCACGGGAAAGCCGACGGTCGTCGGCTATACGCAGAAGGACGTCGAGATTTGGGCCGATCTCATGGCCCGCTCGATCCGCGCCTCGGGCGGGCGGCCCGGCGATATCGTGCACGTCTCCTATGGCTACGGCCTCTTTACCGGCGGGCTCGGCGCCCATTACGGCGCCGAGCGCCTCGGCTGCACCGTCGTTCCGATGTCGGGTGGCATGACCGAGCGGCAGGTGCAGCTCATCCGCGACTTCCATCCCGACATCATCATGGTGACGCCGAGCTATATGCTCGCCATCGCCGACGAGTTCGCGCGCCAGGGGCTCGACGCGCGCAACTGCTCGCTCCGCATCGGCATCCACGGCGCGGAGCCGTGGACCGAGGCGATGCGCCGCGAGATCGAGGCGCGCTTCGATATGGATGCCGTCGACATCTACGGCCTCTCGGAGGTGATGGGGCCGGGTGTTGCCAATGAATGCGTGGAGAGCAAGGACGGCCCCACCATCTGGGAGGATCACTTCTATCCCGAGATCGTCGATCCGGACACCGGCCGGCCGCTCCCCGACGGCGAGTTCGGCGAGCTCGTCTTCACCACGCTGACGAAGGAGGCGCTGCCCGTCATCCGCTACCGCACCCGCGACCTGACGCGCTTGGCGCCGCCGACGGCGCGCAGCTTCCGCCGCTTCACCCGCATCACCGGGCGCTCCGACGACATGCTGATCATTCGCGGCGTCAACCTCTTCCCGACGCAGATCGAGGAGCTCATCCTGAAGGATGACCGCCTCTCGCCCCATTACGTCCTCGAGGTCCGCCGCGAGGGCCGGCTCGACAGCCTGACCGTCGTCGTCGAGGGTGCGATGGGCCTGCCGCCGGCGCAGGGCGAGGCCGCCGCGCGCGCCCTCGAGCGCAAGATCAAGGCCTATGCCGGGGTCACGGCCGCCGTGAAGGTGGTTCCCGTCAACACCGTCGAGCGCTCCCTGGGCAAGGCCAAGCGCATCATCGACCTTCGGCCGAAGGGCTGAGCGAGGCCGCCATGCTCCGCCGCGCCTGGCAATCGAGCATGATCGCGCTGGCCCGCTCGGCGAGCGCCAAGCGCGTGATGCAGAGCGCTCGCGGCGCCGTGGCGTGAGCGAGCGCCCGGGCCCGCGGCGACGCGCAAGCATGACCGCCGGCGGCGACCATCCGAGCGGCACCGCGCTGCGGCTCCTCGGCAGCCTTGCCCTTCTCGCTCTGCTCGGATTGGGGATCGCCTATCTCGCCCTCAAGCTCGCCTGGCTCGGCGATCTCTCCGTGGCCGCCGTCGAAGCGCGGGTGAGAGCCCTCGGCGCCTGGGGGGTCCTCGTCTCGATCGGCCTGATGGTGGCGCATTCCTTCCTCCCCTTCCCCGCCGAGGTCGTGGCCCTCGCCAACGGCATGCTCTACGGGCCGCTCTGGGGCAGTGCCGTCACCTGGACCGGCGCCATGCTGGGCGCCCTCGTCGCCTTCGGGCTCACGCGCCTGCTCGGGCGACCCTTCGTCGCCCTCATGCTCCCGGCGACGCAACGGCAGAGGCTCGACGAATGGACGCGCCACTACGGCGCCGGGCTGATCTTCGTCGCCCGGCTCGTCCCCGTCATCGCCTTCAACCTGATCAATTACGCCGCCGGGCTTACCCGCGTGTCGTGGTGGGCCTTCATCTGGTCGACGGGCCTCGGCATCCTGCCCCTCACCATCCTGATGGCCGTGCTCGGCGACCGCATCGAGACGATCGGCTGGCCGCTCTGGCTCGCCCTCCTCGCCGCCGGGATTGTCACCTGGCTGCTTGCGCGCCGCTGGTGGCGCCGGCATCGGTGAGCGATGCAAGCCTCGGGCGGCGGGAGGCCCAGCCCGTCGCCTTCTCGTAACTGTGGCCGGCGCGAAGGACGAGCGCGTCCGTGAAGGGACGGCCGGCGATCTGCATGCCGAGGGGCAGCCCGGTCGCCGTGAAGCCGCAGCGCAGGGCCAGGGCTGGCATGCCGGTGACGTTGAAGGGATAGGTGAAGGAGGGCTGCTCGAAGGAGGCGAACTTGCCGACGCTCTCGATCAAGGGGGCGGCCGTCGGCATCACCGCGGCGACGAGGAGATCGACCTCGCCCATCGCCGCGGCGACTTGGGCGCAGAGCTCGCGACGGCGACGCTGGGCCTGGATGTAATCGGCGGCGCTGATCAGGGCGGAAAGATAGAGGCGACCGCGCACCGCAGCACCGTAATCCTGCGGCCGCGTCTTGAGCCACGGCTCGTGCGCCGCATAGGCCTCGGCCATCAGGATCAGCATGCCGCAGGCATGAAAATCCGCAAGCGGCGGGAGCACCACATCGCGCGTCTCGGCGCCGAGCTCGGCGAAGACGGCCATCGCCGCCTCGAGAGCGCCTGCGACCTCGGCGCTCACCGGGTTGTCGCGCTCGTGGAAGTGACGCACGAGGCCGATGCGCAGCCCCTTGAGCCCGCCTTGGAGCCCGGCGTGGAAATCGGGGATTGGCACCGCGGCGCTCGCCGGGTCCGCCGGATCGTGCCCCGCCATCGCCTGGAGCAGGATCGCGCAATCCTCGACCGTCCAGGCCAGCGGCCCGGCATGATCGAGGGAATAGGCGAGCGGCAGGATGCCCGTGCGCGGCACCAGGCCATAAGTCGGCTTGTGGCCGGCGATGCCGCAATAATGCGCGGGACCGCGAATGGAGCCGCCGGTGTCGGAGCCCGGACCGCCGAGGATGAAGCCGGCAGCGACGGCGGCCGCGGTGCCGCTCGACGAGCCGCCGGTGAAGCGCGCCGGGTCCCAGGGATTGCGCGCCGGCGGCCAGGGCAGATCGAACGACGGGCTGCCCCAGGCGAACTCATGGGTCGCGAGCTTGCCCAGCATCACCGTGCCGGCCTCGGCGAGGCGACGCACCACGGTGGCGTCCGCGGTGGGCACGTGATCGATCAGCACCTTGGAATGGGCCGTGGTGGCGAGGCCCGCGGTGCAATAGATGTCCTTATGGGCGACGGGGATGCCGTGGAGGCGCCCCCGCGTCTTGCCGGCCATGATCGCGGCCTCGGCGGCCTTGGCCTCGGCGCGGGCGCGCTCGGCGGTCAGGCGAATGAAGGCGTTGATCGTGCCGTCATGGCGCGCGACGCGTGCGAGGCAGGCCTCGGTGAGCTCGACGGGAGAGAGCTTGCGTGCGGCGATGAGGGCCGCCGCCTCGGCGATGCTGGGGATCGCATCCATGGCCGCCTCAGCGCGCCGCTTGCGGCGTCGTGGGCGCAAAGATCAGGGCCGGCTCGAGCGCAGGCGCGCGCGGCCTCTCGCCCCGCACTTGCGCCCGCATCGCCTCGAGATGGGCGTAGAGCGGATAGATCTCGTCCGCCTGCTCGGGCGTGAGCGCGAGGCCGGCCTCGCGCGTCAGCGCTGCGAAGGCCTCTCGGGTGATGCTGGGCTCCCGCATGACTCCCTCCTCCATTCGCGATGATTATCGCGGTAATCGCCGGAGCGCCTCAACAGCTTTCGCCGCCTCTGCTACTCTCGCGCCGGCAGCAAGGGAGGGGTGCATGCTCTTCATGGTGATCGAGCGCTTCAAGAACCGTGACGCCAAGGCGGTCTATCGCCGCTTCCGCGAAGCGGGCCGCGGCGCGCCCGCGGGGCTCAACTACGTCGACAGTTGGATCGAGGCGAATTTCGATCGCTGCTTCCAGCTCATGGAATGCGAGGACGCGCGGCTCCTCCAGCAATGGGTCGCGTTCTGGGGCGATCTCGTCGAGTTCGAGATCGTCCCCGTCGTGCCCTCGGCGGCGACCCGCGAGACGATCGCGCCGTTGCTCTGATCGGAGAGGCCTTATCCGCCCGACGGCCAATAGAAGGATTGGGCGGCGCGACCGCTCGCCGGCACCTCGATGGTGCGGGTCATCGCCGTGCCGTTGCTCGTCGCCACGACCTTGTAGCGGCCCGGCTTCAGCTTGGCGAGGAAATAGGGGCCCTGAGAGACCGTGTCGACGAGGGTGGTGCCCTTGGCGTCGATGATCTGCACCTTCACGTCCGAGAGATAGAAGCCGGAGCCCTGGACCGCGAAGAGGAGCCGCAGATTATAGTCGTGCTCGGCGGCGCGGATCGAATCGAGCCCTTCCTCGCCGATGCCGCCGCTCATGAAGGTGACGCCATTCTGCGTTTGCGCCTCGGGCGCCAGCGACTGCGCCAAAGCGGGCGCGCTCAAGAGCGCGACCGACAGCGATAGCAGGGCAATTTTCTTCAGGGTCATGAATCGCCTCCAGCATTCCATGAGCGTCCGGACGACACCCCCTTCAGATATCGGCGCTCTCTATGGCGATTTCAGGGCGGCGGCGTTTGGATCCCGCTTGATCCCGGTCAAGAGGCCCGGATTGCGGCTTCCCGAGGACGTGCCGTTTGACAGGCGCGAGGCGGCGCTCTAACGTCCCGCGCCACGGCTCGATCCACCGCAACGGATCCGCGGGAATTTGAAGGGCAGCTTGCGCCGCGTCACCCCTCGCTAAAGCGCCACGGAGCGATCTCCGTGGGCCCCTAAGGCCAGGAGATTGCCATGGGCGAAAGCGCCCCCCTCTCGCCAGTTCCGGAGTCATCTGCTGCGCCGAGGACGACCTCGGTCGCAGTCAGGATCGCTTTGCCCGAGACGCGCTCCACCCCGATCCCGGCGGCCGGCCCGCCCCTCCATGTGGTGACCGAGGGCTTGGTTGAATCCTATCGCCGGTGCGCGGCGCGGCTGGCGACGCCCCTCGCCGCGATCGAGGTGCGGCTGACCGCAGAGGCCGAGACCGCCACGGCGCCCGTCGAGGCCGCGTGCATCAGCGGCACCATCTGCCTGGTGGGGAGGGATTGCGCGAGCCTCGCGGCCCTTCAGGCGGAGGTGGAGCGCGAGATTGATATCGCGCTGCTGCGCCGGGTCACCATCGTCTATCGCGCGGCCTGATTGCGCGCCGATGCCCTTCAAGCCGCGGATCGCGGAGCGAGAGGGAGCGCGATCAGGGTCTCCTCAACCCAGCATATATCGCTTGCGAATGACGAAATCCTGCACGTCGCGAAGCGCTACGAGATAGCCGTAATGCCAATAGGCGCGCTCGAGGCTTCCAGCGCTCAGATGCGCTTGCTCCCGCTGGCAATGGGGTGCCGTCCTGGTGAGCCACTTCGACAGCCCGTCGATGCGATCGCCGAGAACGCTTTCCATCGACCCGAGCATCTCGTCGAGCATCCGCCCATCATCGCGGTCGTGATGCGGTATATGTCGGCGCGGCAAGGGAAATTTCTCAACCGTCATGGCACCATAACGGAACCCGATAAAAGAGGTTCCGCCGGCGCAGCCATCGCTCGGCCGACAACGGCTCCCAACCGCAGCGAGCAAAAATTCTTACGGCTGACTTACGAGTCCCTCCGTTGACGCCTTTCGGCGCACCGGCTCCTGCCGCAAGATCGGATCGAGCGCAAGCTCGCCGGGGCAGGCGACGCTTCGCCGCCCCGGCGTTGGACTCAGCTTGCTGAATCGGCCTTCAGCGAGCGCGCATGGCCGGCCTCGCTCGGCGCGCCATCCCGGTAGATGAAGCCGTAGACCGGATAGGCCTTGCTGCCGAAATCGTGGATCGGCGGATACCAGACCCGCACTTCGCTCCAATCGTTATTGGGCGAGACGTCGATCACCCGGGCGTTGCGCTGCACCCACCCCTTAGGCCCGTGCTTCGGCGCCCAATTGGCGTGATCCACCGCGATCTCCCGCGGCCCATAGACCTTGGTGACGATCGCCACATGGCCGTCGGGCATGTGCTTCTGCTTCTTGAAGACGAGCGCCGAGCCGACCACCGGGCGGTGCCCCCGTCCATATTGGCCGTCGGCGGCGTACCACCAGGTCCAGGCGTTGCCGTAGAGATCGATACCGGAAATGTGCCGCGCGTAAGGAACGCATTGGATGGCCCAGGCCGGGCCGGAGATCAGGAGCATGAAGGCAAAAAACGAAACGACAAGCTTGGCGTGTTGCCACCACGTCATGCTACCCCCACAAGCTGCGATGTTTAAAGCTGTCCGGCTTGGGGCCGGTTATGGTTAAAGTAACCATGGCCGATTCGGCTGCCTTAATCAAGCCACAATTGCAACAAAACGAAACAATCCGTGAGAGCCTAGAATTGCTTCGTTAAAACAATGCTTACGCCGCCAACGCGTCGGATGGCCGCGTCGGAAGCCACCGCGCCGGAAGGCAATTGTGGCGGCTTTGTGCAGGACGTGACGGGAACGAAACCGCCGAGAGCGGCTCAGGTTCCGATGGCGTGGGCGAAGGAATCCGCGAGAGCGCGGGCGAGCAAGGCGGCGAGGCGGCTGCGATAGCCTTGGGTGCGCAGCAAGGCCTCGTCCTGGGGATTGGAGAGGAAGCCCGTCTCGATCAGCACGGCCGGCACCTCGGGGGAGCGCAGCACCACGAAATTGGCCGCGCGTGCCGGATTTTCGAGAAGGCGGGTCTTGCCCTCGAGATCGTCGACGAGGCGATGCTGCACCGTGAGCGACTGGTTGCGCGTCTCGCGGCGCGCCAAGTCGACGAGGATGGAGGCGACGTTGTGGTCCATATGGGCGAGGTTGAGGCCGTAGATCTCGTCGACCCGGTTCTCGCGGGTCGCCAGCGCCGCCGCAAGGCGATCCGACGCCACGGTGGAGAGCGTATAGACCGAAAGCCCGCGCGCTGTCGGCTCGGGGGCGGAATCGGCGTGAATCGAGACGAAGAGATCCGCCTTCAGCGACTGCGCGATCGCCACCCGGTCCTCGAGAGGCAGGAAGATGTCCTTGTCGCGCGTCAGCCGCACATTCGCCCCGCTCAGGCGCCGAAGCTCGCCGCGCAGCTCCTCGGCGATCGCCAGCACGACATGCTTCTCCTCGGTCCCGGAAACGCCGATGGCGCCGGGATCGACGCCGCCATGGCCGGGATCGATGACGATGGTATGCCGCGCCCCGAGCCGGGGCGGCGGCGGCAGGGGCAACGGAATCGCCTGCTGCGCCAAGGCCCGCCGCGACGCCATCGTCAGCGGCAGGGACGATGCTAAGACGGCGCTCGAAAAATGCCGGATAAACGACCGCCGATTCATGGAGAATCGGGCTACTCCTTACCCGGCCACTTGTCAATGATCTTCTGTCGCGGCGGAGCGCCGATGTCGGCTCACGGCCAATTGACCGCGCGGGAGCCACCGCGGATTCGCCCGCCGGCGCCGTCCCTGCTAAATTAGCACGACAAGGATCGGCGCCCGGCGAGCACGCGCGACCGAGGCTTCAAGCGGCGCTTCCGGGCGGCAACGAGGGAGGGGAGGCCCGCATCATGGCTCGTAGCCACAAGCTCATGTCTTTCGGCGCAGTTGTCGTCCTCTGGCTCGCGGCGGGGATGGCGGTTCCGGCCGCCGCTCAGCACATCATCGTCGGCAATGACGAGAAGCTGCTCTGGGACGACGCCGGCAAGGGGGTGCTCAGCCCCGCGGGCAAGGACACCCTCTCGATCATCGACATTCGCTCGCCTCTGGCGCCGCGCATCGTCGCCAACTTGAAGCTCGAGAACTCGGTGGTGGGGCCGCCCGTCAATCTGCAGATCACTCCGGACGGCAAGCTGGCGCTCCTCGCCAACTCCCTCGACGTCGAGAGCGAGAACGGCGCGCTCAAATCCGTGCCGGCGACCGACCTCTTCGTGATCGATCTGACAACCAAACCGCCGGCCCTCATCGCGACGGTCAAGGTCGGCCGGCAGCCCTCCGGCCTGGCGATCAGTCCGAAGGGCGATCTCGCCCTGGTGACGAACCGCGCCGACAATTCCATTAGCGTGCTGACGATCTCGGGCAAGGAGGTCAAGGTCGTCGACACGGTCGCGATGGGCGATTCGGTTTCCGCCGTCTCGATCAGCCCCGACGGCAAGAGGGCCCTTGCCGCTAAATATGCCGTCAACAAGATCGCCGTGCTCGATATCGACGGCAGCAAGGTCACCTACGGCAAATATGATTTCACCGTCGGCGTATGGCCCTACAACGTGCAGATCTCGCCCAGGGGCGACATCGCGCTTGCCGGCAACCAGGGCAATGGCGGCGCCTCCGACGGCGGCGCCGATTCCGTGGCGGTCATCGACATGAAGGCGAATCCGCCCCGCGTCATCGACTACGTTGCCGTAGGCGACGCCCCCGAGGGCCTCGTCTTCAGCCCGAATGGCCGGCTCGCCGTGACGGTCAACCTCAACGGCAGCGGCGCCGGGCCCAAGAACGCCTGGTACCACCACCGCAACGCGACGGTGAGCGTGCTTCGGGTCGATGGGCGCAAGGTTCGCCGCATCGGGGATGTCGCCGTGCGCGGCCTCGCCGAGGGCGCCGCCTTCAGCCCGGACGGCAAGGTCCTTTATGTCGGCAATTACCTTGATCAGAACTTGTCGATCCTGAAGGTGGACGGGCTCAAGGTGACGAATACGGGCAAGACACTCAAGCTGCCGGGCCATCCGGCCTCGGTGCGCGGCAACCGTCAATAGCGCCCCGGAAGCAAACGGCCGGCGCGCGGAGGCGCCGGCCGTCGCCGTGATCTTGCGGGAACGAGCGCTACAGCGTGTGCTCGTACTCCTTGTCGATGTCCTTATTGGTGTAGTCCCGCATCATCAGGGTGGCGATCACGCTGATGATGGCGCAGACCGCCATATAGCCAGCGATCGCGTAGCCCGACTTGTATGAGGCGAAGAGAGCGGCCGCGATCATCGGCGCCGGCCCGCCGGCGATGACCGACGCAAGTTGATACCCAAGAGAGGCGCCGCTATAGCGCAACCGCCCGGTGAAGCTCTCGGCGATGAGGGCCGCCTGCGGGCCGTACATCATGTCGTGGGGCACGAGCGAGAGCACGATCGCGAGGAAGATGACCGCGGGCGAGCCGGTGTTGAGCATGGCGAAATAGATGAAGCCGAAGATGCCGAGGGTCACCGCGCCGAGGAGGTACATCTTCTTGCGGCCGATGCGGTCGGAGAGATAGCCCGAGAACGGCACCGTGAAGAAGGAGAGCACCGAGGCCGTGAGCACGGCGATGAGCAGGAAATCCCGCGACATCTTGAGGGTATTCACGCCATAGGCGAAGACAAAGGCCGTGAAGATGTAGAAAGGCGCCTGCTCGGCCATGCGCAGGAAGGCGGAGAGCAGGACTTCCTTGGGCTGCTTCTTCAGCACCTCCAGCGTCGGCGCGCTCTCGATCTTGTTCTCGGCGACGAGGCGCGTGAAGATCGGCGTCTCGAGGATGCCGAGGCGGATATAGAGGCCGATGCCGACCAGGATGATGCTGAGGAGGAAGGGGATGCGCCAGCCCCAGGTGATGAACTGGTCGCCCGAGATGGCGCTGAAGGCGAGGATCGCGAGATTGGCGATGAAGAGCCCGCAAGGCACGCCGAATTGCGGCCAGGAGGCGATGAAGCCCCGCTGCCCGCTGTGCTTGCTCCATTCCATCGAGAGCAGCACCGAGCCGCCCCATTCGCCGCCCACGCCGACGCCCTGGATGAAGCGCAGGATCGTGAGGATGATGGCCCCCCAGATGCCGATCGAGTTGTAGGTGGGAACGAGGGCGACGAGGAAGGTGGCGATCCCCATGGTGAGGAGCGAGGCGATCAGCATCGACTTGCGGCCGAGGCGGTCGCCGTAATGGCCGAAGATGGCCGCCCCCACCGGCCGCGCCACGAAGCCGATGGCATAGACCAGGAACGCCTCCAGCGTTCCCACCAGCGGATCGGATTTGGGGAAATAGAGCTTGGCAAAAACGAGCCCGGTCACCGTGCCGTAAATGAAGAAATCATACCATTCGATGGTGGTGCCGATCGTGCTTGCGACCACCGCGCGCCGCAGCTGCCGGCTCTTCTCGACATCGCTCAGCGCTGCCGCCGTCATCGTCGTCGTGGCTGCCATTAGCGTCCTCCGTCCCTGTGTTTCTTTGCGGCCCGGTCGGGCCGGTTGTTCGTTCGACGCACGTCCCGTCCAGCATGCCATCGAAACCGGGTGCGAACAAGCGGCGGGCCGCCCTTGCCGCGGGCCGTCGCGCGCCGATTGCAATGGTTAAGATGACGACGGCGCGGCCTCGGGCGTCAGGACGACCCCGGCGCCGCCCGGTATCGCCCGGGATGGGCGAGGACCAGAGGCTCGGGCACTCCCTTCACCCCGGGCACCGTTATCCGCTTCCAATCGGCGCCGGGGAAGCCGGCGGCCTCCGCGGCTTCGAGCGCCGCGGCGGAGACGAGGAGCGGAATCCCCAGCTCTCGCGTCAGGCCCTCGATGCGCGAGGCGAGGTTCACCGTGTCGCCGAGCACGGTGTACTCGAGGCGGCTCTCATCGCCGAGGGCTCCGGCGACGACCTCGCCGTAATGCACGCCGATGCTGATCTCGACCTCGAACTCGCCGCGCGCGACCCGGCTCGCATTCCAGGCGGCGAGGCCGCTCAAGAGCGCGAGCCCGCAGCCGAGCGCGCGGGCGGCGTCGCTCGGCGTCGGCTTGGGGACACCAAAGACGACCAGCATGCCGTCGCCGATGAACTTGTCGACGACGCCGCCATGGACCGCCACGATATCGGCGACGACATGGCGGAAGCTGCGCAAGAAATCGAACACCAGCTCGGGATTGAGGTCATGGGTGCGGGCGGTGAAGCCGCGGATGTCGATGAACATCGCCACGGCGGGATGCCGCCCCGGCCGCACCGCGCGCAGGCCCTCCTGGGCAAGGAGATCCGCCACCTTCGCTGGCAGATAGCGCGAGAGATTGGCCTTCTGCATGCGGGCCTCCTCGAGCCGCAGGCGCATCTGGTCGGTGGCGATGACGCAGAAGGCAAAGACAAGGGCATTGCCGAAGATATCGATGGCGTAGAAGGCGAAATTGCGGAGGGTGTGCGCCTCGGGGACATTGGCGGCGGCGATGATGACGAGCTCGATGGCGGAGAAGGCCAGGCCCCAGCTGCGGCGGCTCGCCCAGGTCGCAAGGCTCACGATGGCGACATAGACGACCGTAAGCTGCAGCTCATCGGTGGCGAGGTCGATATAGCCGACGAGCAGCGACATGAGGAGCCCGGCGATCAGCACGAGCAGGCGCTCGGGGCTCGCCATGAGCGGCGGGCGCGGCGCCATCGGCGAAGCCGCGTCGGGCACGGACCATCCGCCGGCGGATTCCAAGATGCTCATGGGCGACACCCTCCCTCGCTCAACCTTCGGCAAAGCCGCCTTCCTTGCGCCGATTCTAGCATGAAAGCCGCGGCGCCGCCGGGCGAGCCCGCTCGCAGCCCGTCCTGCGCAAAGGCGACCACTCGGTATATAATCGCGGGAAAAGACGAGAGGAGACATGCCCGCCCGCGAGACCACGCCCAGCTACGATTATCCGGTCTATCCCTATCGCCCGGCCCGGGAGCGGCCGGGCCGGCGCCATAAGGTGGCGATCGTCGGGGCCGGGCCGGTCGGGCTCGCCGCGGCCATCGACCTCGCCCAGCGCGGCGTTCCCGTGGTGGTGCTCGACGACGACGACACGGTGAGCGTCGGCAGCCGCGCCATCTGCTGGGCGAAGCGCACCCTCGAGATCTTCGACCGTCTCGGCTGCGCCGCGCCGCTGATGGCGAAGGGCATCACCTGGAACCGCGGCCGCGTCTTCCATAAGGACAAGGCCGTCTACAGCTTCAACCTGCTGCCCGAGCCCGATCACAAATACCCGGCCTTCATCAACCTGCAGCAATACTATGTCGAGGCGGCGCTGGTCGCGCGCTGCGCCGAGCTTCCCCTCGTCGAGATCCGCTGGAAGCACGCAGTTGGCGGCGTCGAGCAGCGCGATGATTGCGTCGTGCTCGAGGTGACGACGCCCGACGGGCCCTATCGCCTCGCCGCCGACTACGTCATCGCCGCCGACGGCGCCCGCAGCACCATCCGCCATTGCCTCGGCCTCGGCTTCGAGGGCCGCACCTTCGAGGACCGCTTCCTCATCTCGGATGTGCGGATGAAGGCCGATTTCCCGACCGAGCGCTGGTTCTGGTTCGCCCCGCCCTTCCACAGCGGCCCCTCGGCCTTGCTGCATCGCCAGGCCGACGACATCTGGCGCATTGATCTCCAGCTCGGCCCCGACGTCGACCCGGACGAGGAGAAGAAGCCCGAGCGGGTCATCCCGCGCCTTGCCGCCATGCTCGGCCCCGAGCGGCCCTTCGAGCTCGAATGGGTGAGCGTCTATCGCTTCCAGTGCCGCATGCTCGAGCGCTTCCGCCACGGCCGCATCATCTTCGTCGGCGACGCGGCGCATCAGGTCTCCCCCTTCGGCGCGCGCGGCGGCAATAGCGGCATCCAGGACGCCGACAACCTCGCCTGGAAGCTTGCGCTCGTGCTCGCCGGGGTCGCCCCCGAGACGCTCCTCGATTCCTATGACGCCGAGCGCGTCTACGCCCAGCGCGAGAACCAGCGCATCTGCGACGGCACCATCAGCTTCATGTCGGCCAAGGGCGCTGCGGCGACCGCCTTCCGCGACGCCGTGCTTGAGCTCGCCGAGACCGTGCCCTTCGCGCGCGCCTTCGTGAACAGCGGCCGCCTCTCGACGCCGACGGTGCTCCGCGACTCGCCGCTCAATACCCCCGATTGCGACGATTTCCTCGCCGCATCCGTGCCGGGCGCGGCGGCCCTCGACGCGCCGCTCCGCCGCGGGGGTGCCGAAACCTGGCTCCTCGACGAGCTCGGCGACGGCTTCACCCTCCTCGTCTTCGGCGAGGACGAGGCGGCGCGGCGGGCGCTCGCGGCCCTCGAGCGCGACGTGCCGGCGGTTCGGCTGCTGACCATCGCCGCCGCGGAGGCGCAGGCCGCCCTCGTCGATGCCAAGGGCGTCGCCTGGCGCCGCTACGATGCGCGGCCGGGCACCGCTTATCTCATCCGCCCGGATCAGCACGTCGCCGCTCGCTGGCGCGCGGTTGGCCCGGCAGCGCTCGACGCCGCCCTCCGCCGCGCCCTCGCGCTCCCCGACGCGCGCGCCCGACTCGCCCGTGTGGGAGCCTGAGATGGCGGCGCTCAAGGAGACACTCAATCTCGCGGCTCCCGATGAGCTCTATGCGCTCCTCATCGCGGCGCATGAGGGCTTGTCCGAGGCGGAATCCCTCAAGCTCAACGCCAAGCTTCTCCTCCTCCTCGCCAATCATATCGGCGACGTCGAGGTGATCCGCGCCGCGATCGCCAAGGCCAAGCAGGAGAGCGCGGAACTCGCCTAGCGCGGCGAGCAGCGCATCCGTAGACTACGGCCTCCATGGGCGATCTCCTCCAATCCCTCGTCGATGCGGTCAGGGACAACGAGCACCTGGCCTATCTTCTGGTCTGCGCGCTCGCCTTCTCGGAATCGCTCCCCGTGCTCGGCTCGATCATCCCGGGCACCACAATCATCCTCGGCATCGCCGCCTTCGTTCCGAGCGGCGCCATCGATCTCGGCTGGCTCCTCGCCTCGGCGATACTGGGCGCAATCGGCGGCGACTGGTTCTCCTATTGGCTCGGCTTCCGCTACCGGATGGCGATCAAGCGGCTCTGGCCGCTCAGCCACTATCCCCAGCTCCTCGAGAAGGGCCAGGAGTTCGTCGAGCGCCACGGCGCCAAGAGCATCTTCATCGCCCGCTTCACCCCGGCGGTGCGCGCCGTCGTTCCCCTCGTCGCCGGCATTCTTCACATGGAGCCGCGGCGCTTCTATACCGTGAACGTCGTCTCGGCCGTCGCCTGGGCCGTCGCCCATATCGTGCCCGCCGTCATTGCCGGCGCCTCCCTCGCCGTCGCGGGTGCGGTGGGCGGCCGGCTCCTCGGCCTGATCGTCGTGCTGCTGATCCTGCTGTGGCTGATCGTGGTGGTGATGCGCCTCGTCATTCGCCGCGGCCTGCCGCTCCTCGGCCGCGGCACCGTGCGCCTCTGGCTCTGGGCGCGGCATCACGACAATTGGGTGAGCCGGGAAATCCTCTCGCTCCTCGATCCCAGCCACCACGAGGCGAAAGGCCTGCTCCTACTCGTCGTCCTCCTGGTCAGCGCCGCCTGGGCCTTCGCCGCCATCTTCGGCCAGGCGGTGGCCGGCGATCCGCTGCTGCGCGCCGATCAGGCCACCTTCAACTTCCTCCAGGGCCTCCGCACCTTGTGGGGCGACCGGACCATGGTGGTGCTGACCGAGCTGGGCGACCCTGTCGTCACCGGCGCGATCGTCGTCGCCGTGGCGCTCTGGCTCGCAGCACGGCGGGCCTGGCGCGCGACATGCTATTGGCTCGGCGCCGTCGCCTTCACGCTCGCCTTCATCGCCGCCGCCCGCCTCGCCATTCCGGCAAACCAGGCCGTGCCGCTGATCGGCAGCCCGGCGGCCAGCGGCTTCCCCTTCGGCCAGACCGCCGTGACCGCCACCGTCTATGGCTTCCTCGCCCTCCTCGTCGGCCGCGAGCTCGGCATGCGCGGGCGCGGCCTCCTGACCATGGCGATCGCCCTGCTCTTCGCGCTCGTCACCGTGTCGCGTCTTTATCTCGGCGTCCATCTCGTCTCCGACGTGCTCGCCGGCCTTGCCTTCGGCATCGCCTGGATCGCCGGGCTCGGCATCGTCTATCTGAGCCACCGGCCCCAGCCCGTGCGCGCCGGCGGCATGTTCGCCTTCGCAGGGCTCGCCTTCCTCGTCGTGGGCACCTTCCACGTCACCGACCGCTACCATGCCGAGGCGCGCCGCTACGTCGCCCATCTCGAGCTGCGCCATATGCCGGCGGTCGCCTGGTGGCAGCAGGGCTGGGCGAGCTTGCCGCCGCGGCGCATCGACCTCGCCGGTCGGCTCGAGGAGCCGATCACCCTGCAATGGGCGGGCACGCTTTCCGCCCTCGAGGCGCGGCTCGCCGCCAAGGGCTGGGTCGCACCGCCGCCTTGGACCTTCACCTCGACTCTTGCCTGGCTGGCGCCCGAGGCCGACCCCGAGGATCTCCCCGTGCTGCCCCGCCTCCATGACGGGCGGCCGACGCGCCTCATCCTCATCGAGCCCGCAAGCGACGGCAAGGGACGGCCGACGCGCCTCATCCTGCGCGTCTGGCGCTCCAACGTGCTGCTCGATAATGGCGAGGGCGCGCCCTATCCGCTCTGGATCGGCGCCGTGGCGGTGCAGCGCCTCTATCACGTCGGCTCCTTCCTCACCTTCGGGATGTCGATGCGCGACGAGAACGCCGCGCGCGAGCGCCTCGAGATGGCGCTCGCGCCCGTCCGCGTCGTCGAGCGCAAGGCGGAGCCCGATCCCTGGGCGTGGAACGGCTGGGTGCTCCTCGCCCACGACCCCTCGATCTCGCTGCCCGATCCCGAGAAGCGCGTGGAGCCGTAGCGGGACGAGCGCAGGTTGAGACACCTCCATCGCCGCCCCGCTTTCGTGAAGCCAGGGCAAGCTTCGCGCGGGAATGATGGTAACGTTGCTGTGATTCGACCCGAACTGATCCGATGTCATGCTTGTCTTCCGAGGCTGGCGGCCTATCCTCGGACCCCCTCGGGCACTCAAGCGGCTGCTCCCCGTGCCGCTTTTCTCGATATCCGCGAGCCTTCCGCCCACGCCATGATCGACGCGCTCTATCTTCTGCCGCTTGCCGCCGTCGTGGCGCTGCTCGCCTCCGGGCGCGCGAAGCTGCTCACCGCCGGAATCGTTGGCCTGGCATTGACCCTGCCCGCCGTGTGGCTGGCGCGGCCGGGTGCTGGCTTCGGCGCTTTCCTCCTCGTCGAGAGCCTGAGAGGCGCCTGGATCGCCTGGCAGGCCATCGCCGTGATCCTCGCCGGGCTCGTCTTCTTCCAGGTGATCAAGGCGGCGCAGCCCGCGCTCTTCGCGCCGGCCGCCGCAACCGCCGAGCCGCGACGCATCGACTTTTCCCATCGCGAGCTCTTCGCCGCCTGCTTCCTTGCCGCCCCCTTCGCAGAATCGGCGACGGGATTCGGCGTCGGCGCCATCATCGCCGTCTCGCTGCTGAGCCGGATGGGATTGGGCGGCGTGCCCGCCGTGGTCTTCGCGCTCTTCAGCCAGATCCTGGTGCCTTGGGGCGCGCTTGCCATCAGCACCGTGGTGGGCGCCGCCCTCGCTCATATGCCCCTCGCGATGCTGGGCGAGCGCAGCGCCCTCCTCGCGGCCGCCATCCTCCTCGGTGATCTCGCCGTCTTCTGGCTCCTCTGCCGGCGCTTCCATCGCCCGCCGCGTCTGGGCGAGGCTGTCGACGACCTTGCCTGGCTCGCGGCCCTCGCGCTGCTGCTCTGGCTGATCAATCGCCACGCCTCGGTCGAGATCGCCGGCCTGGCGGCGACGGGGACGCTCCTCGTGCTTCGCTACTTGCGCGACCACCGCCCCTCGCCGCGCGAGCTGGGCTTGACCCTGCGCCGGACCGCACCCTATCTCGCCCTCACCCTTGCCCTCGTCGCAACGCGGCTGATCGCGCCCCTCGCCCATGCGCTGCGGACGGTGCTGCCGATCCAGCCGGCGCCCGACCTGCCCGCCTTCGCACCGCTTTACCACGTCGGCGCCTGGCTGCTCCTGGTCGCCCTCGTCTATGGCTGGGCCATGGGCGTGGCCCCTTCCTGGCGCGGCATCCTCACCGCCACCTGGCGCGCCGGGCGCATTCCGACCGCCGTCACCCTGGTCTTCATCGTGATGGCCCAGCTCATGGCCGCGGCCGGAATCGCGGGCGCCTTGGCGCGCGGCTGGTCGGCGCTGGCAGGGTCCCTCGCCCTCGCCGCCACGCCCGTCTTCGGTGCCGTCGCCGGCTTTCTCACCGGCAGCAATGTCGCCTCGAACGGGATCATGATGCCGCTCCAGACCGCACTGGCGGCGCAGGCCGGCGCCGACCCCTCCTGGATCGCCGCGATCCAGAACGTGGCCGGCGCCGATTTCACCCTGCTCTCGCCGGTGCGTGTCGCCATGGCGGCGGCGCTGCTCGGCCTCGGCGGCGCCGAGCGCGAGGTCTATCGCCGCGCGCTGCCGATCGGCGTCGTCATCCTGATCGTGCTGACGGCCGCCGCCTTCATCTTGCGCTGAGCACCGGCACCGTCACGCGGCGTCGCCGCTCCAAATCCCGTCCAGCGCCGCTGCGGCGCGGCTGACCTGCGCGACGCGCTTGGCCTGGGACGCGGCGGCGCGGCGGCGGACGGCCTCGGTGATCGCCGGCCGCGCGCGCTCCGGCGAGCCCGCGGCGAAAGGCGGCGCCGGATCGTATTCGATGGCGAGCTGGATGGCCTCGGCGGCGTCGCGCCCGGCAACCGCCGCCACGATAGCGAGGGCGAAGTCGATGCCGGCGGTCACACCTCCGCCGGTGATAAGCTCGCCGTCGATGACGACGCGCTCGGCGACAGGCTCGGCGCCGAATTCCCGCAGCAGCTCGCGCGACATCCAGTGGCAGGCCGCGCGCCGTCCGCCGAGGAGTAGGCCAGCCGCACCCAGCACCAGGGAGCCGGTGCAGACCGAGGTAACGTAGCGCGCGCCGGCGGCGATCTCGCGCAGAAAGGCGAGGGTCTCGCGATCCGTGAGCAGGGCATTGATCCCCCCACCGCCGGGAACGCAGACGAGATCGAGAGGGCGCGGGCAGCTCGCGAAGCTCGCCGTCGGCAGGATCGTGAGCCCCTTGTCGGAACGCACCGGATCGAGCGTCCTCGCGACGAGATGGACCTCGGCACCCGGCATGCGGGCGAAGACCTCGTAAGGACCGGTGAGATCGAGCTGGGTGAGATCGGGGAAGAGCAGCAGCCCGATCCGGAACGGCGACGGCGCCGCAGTTTCCGCCATTGGCGTCCTCCTCTCTTGCGCGAATCCGAGCGGGTCGATCTTAAGCGTGACGGCGGCTGGCAGATATGTCAGTATCCCCTCGTTTTCTGCCAAGCATGAAGAGACCCGATGACCCGCACCAACCCACCCGCGCGACTGGTCGTCACCGTCGCCTATGACGACGCCCTCCTCCTCGACGTGGCGGGGCCGCTCCAGGCCTTCGCCACGGCGAACGACATCCTCGCCGAGGAGACAAATTCTGCGGCCGCCTATCGCCTCGTCGTCGCCTCGCGCCGGGGCGGGCTGGTGCGCGCCGCCTCGGGGCTCTCCGTGATGACGACGCGGCTTGCCGATCTCGGCCGCAGCCGGATGCCCATCGACACGCTCATCATCGCCGGCGGCCCGGGCGTCCATGCGGCGACGGCGGACGGCCCCCTCGTCGCATGGATCGCGCGCGCAGCGCAGAAGGCGCGGCGGGCCTGCTCGGTCTGCACCGGCGCCTTCCTCCTCGCCGCGACGGGGCTTCTCGACGGCCGGCGCGTCGCCACCCACTGGCGCTCGGCCGCGCGGCTCCAGGCGCGCCATCCCGCGCTGCGCGTCGATCCCGATCCCATCTATATCCGCGAGGGCAAGCTCTGGACCTCGGCGGGTGTTACCGCCGGCATCGACCTCGCGCTGGCGCTCATCGAGGCGGATCTCGGCCGGCGTCTCGCCATGGAGGTGGCGCGGCGGCTCGTCGTCTTCCTCAAGCGGCCGGGCGGACAGGCCCAGTTCAGCGCGCCCCTCGATGCGCAGATGCGCGCCGCGGAGTCCGACGCGGAGGGCCGCTTCGCCGCCCTCCATGCCTGGATGGCCGAGAACCTCACCGGCGATCTTCGCGTCGAGCGCCTCGCCGCCCGCGCCGGCATGAGCCCGCGCAGCTTTGCCCGCGTCTATGCAGCGCGGACGGGCACCACGCCGGCGCGTCGCGTCGAGATGCTGCGCGTCGAGGCGGCCCGCCGCGCTCTCGAGGAGACCCGCGCCCCCGTCAAGCGCATCGCCCATCGCTGCGGCTTCGGCGACGAGGAGCGCATGCGCCGCGCCTTCCTCCGCCGCCTCGGCGTCAATCCCCTCGAATACCGGCGGCGGTTCGCGGCTTAGCCGTTCTGTTCGAAAATGCCTTCTCGTTGAGATTTCATTGGTATATTCTACCTGAGATTGCAGGCGAGCCGACTGATGCCCGACAAGACGCAGCCCCCTTCGAGGTCCAACCGCCCTTTGACGTGCCTCCCGGTCCCGGCTCATTCATGCTGTCGATGGTGCAGGCGTGTCACGGCGGCGTCGTGTTCAATGCCGATGTGGCGGCGAAGCTCGGCGAAGTGCTGTGCGAAGCGCAGCGCGGGAAGGACAAGCTCGAGCATTTGAAGCCGTTATCCGTCGTCGAAAAAGACGGCTATTGGCGCGTGGAAAGCAGTGGTCGTGGCGAGGTCAAGGCCAGACGGTCCAAGGGCTTCGGTGTTTTGATCGCGAGAAGCAACGGCCGCGTAACGGATAGCGGCGATATCGTTTTCGATGCCGATCTGGCGGTGAAGATCGGTGAAGTACTGTGCGAAGCACATTACGGCGAGAAGGAGATTGCACGCCAAAGGCCGCTTCTGGCCATTGACAAGGGCGGCTACTGGCGCGTGGAAGGCAGCTTCAACCGCGATCGCAAGATCGATGGACCGGCGGCTTTCTTTCTGTCGATCGAGAAGGAAGACGGTCGCGTAAGCGATATCGGCAAGTGGCTAGCCTACCACCCCCACCCTTCCGTTGTGCCGCTCATCAGAGAGCATTACCGCAAGAAGAAAGCCGAGAGCGGCGAATAAGTCGACAGCAGGCGGAGCACGTTGCGACGCCCTTCCCGCCTCACCCATCGCCCAAGATCGCGCGGCGGCGCGCGAGGCTCTCGGCCGGCCAGAGCTTGGCCATCTCGTAATAGACCTCGAAGGCCGGAACGCCAGGCGGCAGGCTGACCCAGGGCAGCTTCGAGCGGGTGAAGATGTGCACGTCCGGCGGCAGCGCCGCGGGATCGTCGAGGGTGCCCACGCGCAGGAAGAGCATCACGCGGCGGCGGCCGTAATCGCTCCAGAGCGCCGTCTTGCAGCCGGGACAGCGATAGATCTCGTGCGGGCGGCCGCTATCGGTTGCCATGGCAACGGGCTCCGGCATGCCGCGCAGGAGCGTAAGGCGATCGGCCTCGATCAGCGCGTTGATGACGAAGGCGCTGCCGGTCTGGCGCTGGCAATCCCTGCAATGGCAGCAATGGACGAACATCGGCGCCGTCTCGAGCCGATAGGCGACGGCGCCGCAGAAGCAGGCGCCGATGAGGGGGAAACCAGCCATAAAGCCTCCGGGTGTTGAGGATGCGGCGCTTGCGGCGCAGAGCGGACGGTTTCAGCCCTGCAATGCCTTCCACATTTCGAGATCGCGCTTCGCGGTCCAGATGCGCGGATCGGCGATGCCGCTCATCTCGTCATAGGCGCGGCTGACATTGAAGGGGATGCAGTGCTCGAAGATCGCCCAGTCGCCGTATTTCGGCTGCAAGGTCGCATAGGTGCGATCGAACACCGCCTTGAGCGGCTCCTGTGCCGCAGCGCCGTCGCGCACCGCGCCCACGAGGGTGCGCAGGAAGGCCTGGGTGCCGTCGATCCCGGCATTGACCTCGGCCGACGATTTGAGCGCGGGCCCGCGGCCCGGGACCGCCTTGCGCGCCCCGAGCGCCCGCACCTTCTCGAGGGTCTCGGGCCATTCGGTCAGATAGGCGTCACCGCAATAGGGGGCGGCGTGCCGCTCGATGAGGTCGCCCGAGAACAGCACCTTCTCCTTGGGCAGCCAGACGACCGTGTCGCCCTTGGTGTGACCGCGGCCGAGATGCATGACGCGAATCTCGCGCTTGCCGAGATGGACGGTCATCCCCGTGTCGAAGGTGATCGTGGGCCAGGTCAGGCCGGGGACCGTGTCGATCTTCTGGAAGAGCCGCGGGAAGCGCTGAGCCTCGGACTTGAAGTCCTGGGCGCCGCGCTCCTTGATGAGCTCATAGGTGCCGCGGCTCGCGATGATCTCCTTCGCCTTGTAGGCGGAAGCGCCGAGCACGCGCACGGCATGATAGTGGCTGAGCACCAGGTACTTGACCGGCTTCGCCGTGACGCCGCGGATACAGCGCAACAATCGCTTGGCCTGGAACGGCGTGGCGAGAGCCTCGATCACCATGACGCCGTCCTCGCCCACCACCACGCCGGCATTGGGATCGCCCTCGGCGGTATAGGCGTAGACGCCCTCGGCGAGCTTGTCGAAGCGGACCTTCTGCTCCTTGAGGTCGCCCTGGGAGGCGAAAGTCTTGGCCATGGTCGAACTCCTTTCCCTTCCGTTCCTCGGCGGCGCATCGATGCTCGCATCGCCGGCGCCGCTCACAGCCCGAGATAGGCCGTCTTCACCCGCTCATTGGCGAGCAGCGCCGCCCCCGTATCGGCGAGCACGAGGGTGCCCGTCTCCATCACATAGCCGCGGTCGGCGATCGCAAGCGCGCCATAGGCGTTCTGCTCGACGAGAAGGACCGTCGTTCCCGTCTCCTTGAGCCTCCGAATGGTGGTGAAAATCTCCTCCACGATCAATGGGGCAAGCCCCATGCTCGGCTCGTCGAGGAGAAGGCAGCGCGGCCGTGCCATCAGCGCGCGGCCGATCGCCAGCATCTGCTGCTGCCCACCCGAGAGATGGCCCGCGGGCTGGCCGCGCCGCTCGGCCAGGACCGGGAAGCGCCTATAGACCTCGGCGAGCAGCGCCTCCGCCTCTGCCCGCTCCCGCCGATAGGCGCCGAGGCGCAGATTGTCCTCGATCGAGAGAGGTGCAAAGACCTGGCGGCCCTCGGGGACCTGGACGATGCCGAGCCCGACCCGCGCATGGGGTGGTGCCTGCGTGATGTCGCGCCCGTCGAAGCGGACGGAGCCGGCGCTCGCCGGCTGCACGCCCGAGAGCACGCGCAGCAGCGTCGTCTTGCCGGCACCGTTCGCGCCGACGAGCGCCACCAGCTCGCCTTCCGCAACCGCAAGCGAGACGCCGCGCAGTGCCTGGATGCGACCGTAATGGCTGGCGAGATCCTCGACCTCGAGCAGCATCAGGCACGCCCTCCGGGGGCAGCGCTCGCAGCACCGGCGCCGAGATAGGCGGCGATCACCGCGGGATCAGCGCGCACCATCGCGACGGGCCCCTCGGCGAGCTTGCGGCCGTAATTGAGGACGAGGACGTGATCGGAGACGCCCATCACCAGCTTCATGTCGTGCTCGACGAGGAGGACGGTGATGCCCTCTGCGGCGATGCGGAGGATGAGCGCGTCGACCGCTTTGGTCTCGACCGCATTGAGCCCCGCCGCCGGCTCGTCGAGGAGGAGGAGCTTCGGCCGCGATGCGAGTGCCCTGGCGATCTCCAGGCGCTTGAGGGCGCCATAGGGAAGCCCTTCCGCCGGCGCATCGGCGAGGGCGGCGAGGCCGACGAAATCGAGGAGCTCCGCCGCCGCCCGGCGCGCCGCCCGGTCGCCGCGCGCGATCTTCGGGAAGCGCAGCAGCGCCGGCAGCACGCGCCCGTCGAGATGGCGGTGCGCGCCGACCATCACATTCTCGCGCGCCGTCATGTTGAAGAAGACCTGGAGGTTCTGGAAGGTGCGCGCCATGCCGCGTCGCGCCCGCGCCGCGGGCGACAGTCCCGTCACCTCCTCGCCGTCGAAGAAGATGCGCCCGCGCGTCGGGCGGTAGATGCCGGTGATGAGGTTGAAGAGGGTCGTCTTGCCCGCGCCGTTCGGCCCGATCACCGAATGGATGCGGCCGGGCTCGACCGCAAAACTGAGATCGTCGACGGCGCGTAAGCCACCGAAGCTGCGGCTGAGCCCCTCGACGTGGAGCAGGCTCATTCCCGCCTCCGCCGCAGCAGCGCCGCCAGGCTCGGCACCAGGCCCTTCGGCATGAAGATCATGGTGAGCATGAGGATGAGGCCGAGCACCATCTGCTCGTAATCGTGAAAGATCGTGAGCGCCTGGGGCAGCAGGGTGAGAATGGCCGCACCCACGACGGCGCCATAGGTCGAGGCCATGCCGCCGAGCACGACCATGGTGACGAACTGGATCGAGCGCAGGAACTGCCCCTCGGCCGGCGTGAGAAAGCCGCTGTAATAGGCATAGAGGCTGCCGGCGACGCTGGCGAAGAGGGCCGAGATGACGAAGGCGAGGGTCTTGGCACGTGCCGTATCGACGGCCATCGCCGCGGCCGCCACCTCCGAGCCGTGCAGGCCGCGCAGCGCGCGCCCGAAGGGCGAATCGACGAGATTGAGCGCGAGCCAGACGGCGAGAACGAGAAATGCCGCGACGATGCCGTACCAGATTTTTCCGCTATAGATATCGGCGCCGAAGAGACGCAGGGGCGGCACATCCATCCCGTCCGGCCCGCCGGTGAGCTTCACCTCCTGCACCAGCACGATCGCGATGATGATACCCATGCCGAGGGTCGCCATGGCGAGGTAATGCCCCTTGAGGCGAAGGATCGGGCGCGCGACCAGGAAAGCGAGCAGCCCGACAAGCACGGCGCCGATCGGCGTCGCGACGAGGGGCGACCAGCCGAGGCGCGCGGTGAGAATAGCCGAGGCATAGGCGCCGAGGCCGAAGAAGCCGGCATGGCCGAGGCTGATCTGACCGGCATAGCCGACGAGAATGTTGAGTCCGACGCAGACGATGGCGTTGATGCCGATGAGGATCGTCACGTTGAAGAAGAAGTCGTTGGGGAGCAGCCAGGGCAGCACCACAACGACGATGACGAGGAGTGCCAAGCCGCGATAGCGCGCGAAGGCGGGGGCAGCGCCCTCACGGCCGTGTCGTGCCGGCGACATCGTCGGCGCGTCCTTCGCCTGCCCGCTCATACGCGCTCGATGCCGCCGCGGCCGAGGAGCCCCTGGGGCCGCAGGACGAGCACGAGGAGGAGGAGGATGAAGGCGATGGCGTCCTTGTAGGCGGAAGAGACATAGCCGGCGCCGAGGGCCTCGATGACGCCGAGGAGGAGTCCGCCGAGCACGGCGCCAAAGCTGCTTCCCATGCCGCCGAGGATGGCGGCGGCGAAGCCCTTGAGCCCGAGCATCACGCCCGAATCATAGGAGGTGAGCGAGATCGGCGTGATGAGGATGCCGCCGAGGGCGCCAAGCGCGGCCGAGAGGCCGAAGCTCAGCAGCAAGGTCGCGCGTGTGTCGATGCCGACGAGCTGGGCCGCGAGGCGGTTGTAGGAGGTCGCCAGCACCGCCTTCCCCATGAGCGTGCGGCCGAAGAACCACCAGAGCGCCAGCACGATGACAAGGGTCGAGCCGAGCACCCAGAGCGTCTGGGGCACGATGGTGGCGCCCGCAATATTGATCGGCTGATCGCCGGAGAAGGCACGCAGCGGATGGTAGTTCCGCCCGAACACCACCTGCGCCAGCCCACGCAGGAAGATCGAGGCGCCGATGGTGATGATGATGAGCGTCACGACGGAGGCGCCGCGCGCCTGCTCGACCGCGAGCTTCTCGAGTGCCAGCCCGGCGAGGATGGCGGCGGCGACCGCGACGGCGGCGGAGGCCGGCAGCGGCACGCCCTGGGCCGTCAGAACCGCCGTGGTGAGCCCGCCGATCATGACGAACTCGCCCTGGGCGAAATTGATCACCTGACTGGCATTGTAGATGATCGCGAAGCCGAGCCCGACGAGGGCGTAGATCGCGCCGACAGTGACGCCGGAGAAGACGAATTGCAGAAACTCGGCCACGATCCCCTCTCCTGAGGCGCTGCCTCGATCGGCCCCGACGGCCGCGAGATTGCGCCCTCAGATGGCGAGGGCCCTCCCGCCCGAACGGAAGAGCCCTTGAGCCGTCCTCCCATTCCGATGGGTCAGAACACGCTTCGCGAAAGTCAAAACGCTCCGCTCGTCACCCCTGCGCAAAGCGGGGGTCCAGGCCCGCTGGATTCCCGCATTCGCGGGAATGACGATGTAGCGATTGCGATTCAATCTAAACGCAAGCTGCTCGGCATGTTCAGTAGAGGTATTTCCAATTGCCGTTCTCGACCTCGATCATCTTGAGTGAGGCAAGATCGAGGCCGCAATGGTCCTGGGGCGTCATATTGTAGATGCCGTCGACCCCGATATAGTTCTTGGTGCTCTCGATCGCATCGCGCACCTTGGCGCGGTCGGTCGAGCCCGCGCGCTTGATCGCGTTGACCAGGATGGTGAGCGCGTCATAGGCATGGCCGCCGAAGGTGGCGATCGGCTCGTGATAGCGCTCGGTGTAGGCCTTGGTATAGGCGAGGCCGGGCGCCTTCTGGGGATCGCTGTCGGGGAGTTGCGCCGCGACGAGGAGGGCCGCCGCCGGCAGCTTCACGCCGTTGGCGGCATCCCCAGCCCCCTCGATGAACTGCTTCGAGCCCGAGCCGTGATTGTGATAGAGCTGCGCCTTGATGCCGAGCTGGCGATAGTTCTTGGTCACGATCACCGAGGCCGCGCCGAAGCCGCAGAACAGCACCGCCTGCAATCCCGGCGCGTTCTTGATCTTGGTGAGCTGGGGCGTCATGTCCTTGTCGCCCTCGCTATAGGTTTCGCTCGCCACAATGGTGAGGCCGTATTGGGCGAGCAGCTTCGGGTCGCTCGCATTGGCCATGCAGGACTTGTCGAAGCCGCCATTGCCGGCGATGAGCCCCACCTTGGCAAGGCCGTTCTTCTTCATGTCGGCATAGACTTTCTCGACGGCGACGCGGTCGGGATGGGGTGTCTTGAACACCCATTTCTTCACCGGCTCGACGATGACCGAGGCGCCGCCCATGGAGATGAAGGGAATGCCGACGCGCTCGACGAGGGGTACAGCCGCCATGGTGTCCCCCGTCGTGCTGCCGCCGATGAGGAAATCGACCTTGTCCTCCTCGATCAGCCGGCGCGCGAAGGTCGCCGCCTGCTTGGCGTCGCCGCCGGTATCATAGATGACGAGCTGGAGCTGACGGCCGAGGACGCCGCCTTCCTTGTTGATCTTCTCCGCATAGAGCTCGAGGGTCTTCTTCTCCGGATCGCCCAAGAAGGACGCCGGGCCCGTCACCGCGAGGAACGAGCCGATCTTGATCGGCTCCGCCGCCGAGACGGCGTTGCCGCCGAAGGCGAGCAGGCCCGCGACGAGCAGGCCGCCGCCGAGCCGCGCCATCAGTCGCACCCATGGCTGGATCATTCCGCATACCTCCCTGTTTCCCGGCGCATTCTTGTGTCTTGCGCGCATCGCCGCCCGCCGCACGGCGGCCGGCAATCCAGGCTAACCGATGCTTGCGCGCCGCGGAAGTCTCTCGCGCACGCCGCTGCGCCGGGTCGCGCAGCCCCGAGTCCAGATTCAGGGCGTGTTCCCGGGCTGGATGTCCGGCACCTCGTCGGGGGGCAGGATCACGTCGACGCGGCCGCCATGGTGCTGATCCGGGTTTTTGCCCTCCTCGACGAGCGCCTCGCGGCGCTGGCGATACAGGCTGCGCAGTGTGGCGTAGTAGTCGACGGAGGTCGATTCAATCGCGTCGAGGGTGTCGATATTGGCGGCGCGCTGATCGATGGCGTTGCCCCCGCCGACGCCGATCGAGGCATAGGTCAGGGGCGCGCCGCCGGCGAGGAAGAAGGGATCGACGACGAAGCTGATGCCGGTGCCGACGGCGTCGCGCACATCCGAGGGGCCGAAGACCGGCAGCTCGACGAACGGCCCCTGGGGGATGCCCCAGACGCCAAGGGTCTGGCCGAAATCGGAATCGTGATGGGGCAGCTTCGACGGGGTCGCGACATCGAAGAGCCCGACCCCGCCGAAGACGGTGTTCATCACGAAGCGCAGCCAAGCCGTCTGGGCGCGACCCATGTTGCCCTGAAGCGCATCGTTGAGCCCGATGACCGGCTCGCTCAGATTGCTGAGGAAATTGTGGACGCCGTGCTGCACGCCTTCGGGGACGTTGTCGCGATAGGCGACGGCGACCGGCCGCATGACGTTGTCGTCGAGAGCCTTGTTGACGGCGAAGATCGTGCGGTTCGCCGGCTCGGCGGGGTCGTTGGTCTCGTCGACCTGCTTGCGATCGTCCGGGTCCTTGGGCGTCGCCGCGCACGCCGCGAGCGCAAGCAGCAAGGAGAGGATCAACGCGGTCTTACCGGCTCTCGTCATGACTTGCCCCTGGCCTGGCCCCTTTGTCCCTCAACACGCCGCCTCGCGCACCCAAGGCCGAGAGACGAGTCGCTCCGCGCCCCGTGCGTGTAGCCCATCGCCACGATTTTTTCCAGTGGGAAGGGGCGGCGGCCCGAGGAGACCGCGGCAGTCTCGGATAGTTTCCTTTAAAAAGAGGAAATTATCCGGGCCAAGGCGGCGGGCCCGGCCGAGCCGGAGACCGGCTGACGATCGGCCGACCCAAGGGCCGGCGGCCCCTGCATGAGGGGATGATACCGTCTTGTGTCCGAGTCCCCTGCGAATAAAATGAATGCGTCCATGAGGATGCGCTCGGAAGGGAGTGGATGTCCAAGGGGAAACGCCTCGACGAGATCGCCCGCGAGCTGCTCAGCCAAACGACGCCGAAAGCGAAGTCCCTGATCGTGACCGTTTTCGGGGATGCAATCGCACCCCATGGCGGCACCGTCTGGCTCGGCAGCCTGATCGCGCTGATGGCGCCCTTCGGCGTCAACGAGCGCCTGGTGCGCACCGCCGTGCTGCGCCTCTCCCGCGAGGATTGGCTCGTCTCGCGCCAGCTCGGGCGGCGCAGCTATTACAGCTTCACGGAAAACGGCCGGCGCCGCTTCGAGGATGCGCATCGCCGCATCTACGCCGCCCACCGCAGCCCATGGACGGGAGAGTGGCTTCTGGTCTCGACGGCGGCCGATACGCTCACGCCGGCCGAGCGCGAGCGGCTCAGGACCGAATTGGCATGGCTCGGCTTCGGCGCGCTCGCTTCGGGACTGTTCGCCCATCCGAGCGTCGATCCCGAGGCCTTGCGTCACGTGCTGCAGGATTTGGCGCTCGTCGATCGCGTCGTGGCCATGCGCGCGCGGCGTGACGCCATCACGAGCGAAGCCGCCTTGCGCAATCTCGTGCGCCGCGCCTGGGACCTGGAGGCGCTGTCGCGCGATTACGGCGACTTCCTCGACCGCTTCCGTCCGGCCTGGCACGCCCTCGAGGCGACACCGGCGGAAACGCTCGATCCCGCCGCCTGCTTCCTCATCCGCGTGCTGCTGATCCACGAGTATCGCCGGGTGCTGCTGCGCGATCCGCAACTTCCGGAGGAGCTGCTGCCGGGCGACTGGGCGGGTCGGGCGGCGCGCCTTCTCTGCCGCAACATCTATCGCCGCGCCGCTCTGCCCGCCGAGCGCCACCTGATGGCGATACCCGAAGCGGCGGAGGGTCCCTTTCCGGAGGCAGCGTCCTATTTCAACGATCGCTTCGGCGGGCTCGCGCCCGGCGACGCGCTACGAGAGACGGCCGCAGAGTGACTGCTGCGATCGCCATCATTGGCAGCGGCCCTTCGGGGTTCTACGCGGCGGACGCGCTGCTGCGCCGGCTGCCGGGCTGCCGCATCGACATCATCGACCGCCTGCCGACACCCTATGGGCTGGTGCGCGGCGGCGTCGCTCCCGATCATCAGAGCACCAAGGCGGTGCAGCGCGTCTTCGAGCGCATTGCCGGCCGCGAGGGCGTCCGCTTCCTCGGCCATGTGGAGATCGGGCGCGACGTCGCCTATGACGAGCTCAAGAGGATTTATGATGCCGTGATCGTCGCGATCGGCTGCCCGATCGACCGCCGCCTCGGAATCCCCGGCGAGGAGCTTTCCGGCGTCTACGGCTCCTGGGCCTTCGTCGGCTGGTATAACGGCCACCCCGGCTTCCACGCCCTCGCCCCCGCCCTTTCAGGCAAGGCGGTCGCCGTGATCGGCAACGGCAATGTCGCCATCGATTGCGTGCGCGTCCTCGCCAAGACGCCCGAGGAGATGGCGAAATCGGATCTCTGCCGCCATGCCGCGGAGGTGATCGCCAAGGCGCCGCTCGAGGACATCTATCTCATCGGCCGCCGCGGACCGGTGCAGGCGAGCTTCACGCCCGTCGAGCTCGCGGAGCTCGGCCAGCTCGCGCGCTGCGTGCCCCTCGTCGATGGCGACGCGTTGGAGCGGGACATCGCGGCGGCGCCGCCCGAGACTGTCAAGGCCAAGGAGAAGATCCTCGAGATCCTGCGCCGCTTTGCCGCCAACAAGCCAGGCGACAAGCCTCTGCGCCTTCACTTTCTCTTCTGGTCGGCGCCGCAGGCGGTGCTCGGCACGCGCCATGTGGACGGTCTGCGCCTTGCACGCACGAACGGGCCCGGCGACGCGAGCTCGCATGGCGCGAGCTTCGAGCTTCCCGTCGCCACCGTGATCACGGCGATCGGCTATGCCGGCCAGGCCTTCGCCGGCCTGCCCATGGACGAGCGCCGTGGCATCGTTCGCAATGTCGAGGGGCGCGTCGAGCCGGGGGTCTACGCGGTGGGCTGGAGCAAGCGCGGGCCCTCGGGCACGATTCCCACCAACCGCGCCGATTCGGCGGCGGTGGTCGAGCTCATCGCCACCGATCTCGCCAGCGCCGAGACGACCGGCAAGCCGGGCCCTGCCACCCTCGACCGTCTGCTCGCCGCGCGCGGCTGTCACCCGGTGAGCTTCGCCGAGTGGCAATGCATCAACGCCGCGGAGGTGAAGCGCGCAACGGCGGGGCGGCCGCGGGAGAAGTTCATCCGCATCGAGGACATGCTCGCCGCCTGCCGGGAGCGGCGATGACAAAAGACGCGCCGCAGGTCACGCTACGGCGCCTCGCCGCCGCCCTGTCGCCGCCCTTGTGACCTGGCGACGGATACCGTAACGTTTGGCAGCTATTCTTTCAGCGGCAGGAGCACGCCATGCCGAGCGTTTGCCATCCGATCGCACCCCACAAAAAGCTGACGCTGCCGGAATGGTACGTCTCGAGTCTGATGCTCGATCGCGCCCTCGATGCGATCCTGCGTCGCGTGCGGAAGCTGGACCGCGCCCACGACATTCCCTATCTCGCCGGCTACAGCCTCGACGGCAAGACGATCTATATCGATCGTCACCTTCCCAAGGTCTTCGCCTTTCACGGCCGCGAGATCGAGGTCGATCGCTATCTCATTCTACACGAGGAGGTGGAGAAGACGCTCATCGATCAGCTCGGCCTGCATTATCTCCATGCCCATCAGATCGCCACGCGCGCCGAGCAGGCCGCCATCCGTGCCGACCGCATCAATTGGCACGATTACGACCGCTTCATGCAGAAATATGTGAAGCGGATCGGCGACGAGCGGCTGACCAAGGTGCCCGCCGATCTCGACCTCAAGCCCTATCGCGACGAGCACGATCTCGACGTGCTGCGCCGGATCGAGACCGCCCTCGACAAGGGGCGCATGCCCTACGCCATCCGCGAGAAGGGGGTGCGGGCCTCGGTCCATGCGCTCGAGCGCGAGACCCGCGCGAAACCGGCCGCCACGGTGCGCAAGGGAAAGCTGGTCAAGGCCGCGCGGCCGAAGCGCAAGGCGGCGGTGCGCCGCGCGCGTCGCGGCAAGAGCCTAAAGGGCGCGAGGTCGGCCGGATGAAGCCCGTCGCCCTCGGCCAGAGCCATACTTATCGCGTCGAGACCACGCATGCCCATACCGCCGACGCGCTCGGCAACAAGGGTATGACCGTCATCGCGACGCCAATTCTCATCGGCTTTCTCGAGCTGGCGGCCCATGGCTGCATCGAGCCGCAATTCGAGCCGGGCGAAGGCTCCGTCGGCACCTTCGTCAACGTCCGGCATCTCGCCGCGGCACCGGCGGGTGCAGTCGTCGAGGCGACGGCCACGGTCACCGAGGTCGCGGGCCGCCAGGTCACCTTCGCGGTCACGGCCAAGTGGAACGATACCCTCCTCATGGAGGGCACCCACGGCCGCGCCGTCGTCAATCTCGCACGCTTCTTCGCGCGGCTCGGAATGACGCCACCGCCGACTTAGGCGCCGCGGGTCCTATCCTCCTTACCCACGCTTGCCTGTTTCATATCGGAACCAGCCGCGGCCGGCTTTGCGGCCGTCGAAGCCGGCGCGCACCATTTGCTTCATGAGCGGGCGCGGACGAAAGCGCTCGCCGTAGGCGTCCTGGAGAATCTCCTGCACCTGGAGCGAGAGCCCGTTGGTCACCTGGTCCATGAGCTGGAACGGGCCGACGGGATGGCCGAGGCCGAGCCGGCACGCCGTGTCGATGTCCTCGGGTGTCGCGACCCCCTCCTCGACGAGGCGCACCGCCTCGATGAAGACGGCGTGGAGCAGGCGATTGACGGCGAAACCGGGCACGTCCTTGATGCGCACCGGCACCTTGCCGATCTCACGGCAGAGCGCCGTCACCCGCTCAACGACCGCCGCGTCGGTGTCGAAAGCGGGCATCACCTCGACGAGCTTCATGCGCGAGACCGGCGAGAAGAAATGGGTGCCGAGAAAGCGCCCGCGCCGCGCCGGCGCGACATTGGCGGCCAAGGTCGAAATGGAGATCGTCGAGGTGTTGCTCGCGAAGACACAGCTCGGCTGGCAGATCTCGTCGAGCTCCCGGAACAGCGCACCTTTGACCGCGGCGTCCTCGAAGACCGCCTCGATCACCAAGTCGCGATCATCATAGGCGGCGAGGGACGTGGCAGGCTTGAGATTCCGGCGCGCCGCGGCGGCGGCATCCGCGGTCCAGAAGCGACGCTCGACACCCTTGTCGAGGACGCCGGCGAGCCTGGCAAGCGCCGCCTCGACCACGGCGGAGCCGGTATCCGCAAGCAGCACGTCGTGCCCCGCCATGGCGAAGACGAGCGCGATCTCGGCTCCCATCATCCCGGCGCCGACGACGCCGACCTTCTCCTGCGGCATGCGCGCACCTCCTCGGCGGCAGGCGTCCCGTGACACCCCTGTGATCTCGGACACGCCGCCATCCCCCGCATGGTGCTAGGCTCGCAGGCGGTGTCAAAGATTTTCGCACCCGTCTTCCTTCCCGCGCAAGGCAAGCCGGATGACGCGCGTAGGAAAGTTAAGGAAGCGGTGCGACAAGGAGGAGGGCGCTATGCTCCCCCGCGGTCCTCATGATCTGATTCCCGACGAGGTCTTGGCGGCGTCCAGCGACGAGAAGCGGTGGCCGGTTGGACTCGCCATTGTGATCTTCTATGCGCTCCTCATCTTCCTCGGCTGGGCGATGCTTCACCCGGCGGATCTTCCCGCCGGCCCCCATCATTGGCTGCTGACGCTCAAGAGCGAGGTCGCCGGGACGATGTCCGCGCCTCAGTATTCGAAGGCGGCGAGGAGCTGTTGAAGCCGCCGCCTGTCGAGAGGCTCGTCGAGCAGCAGGCGGCAAAGGAAGCGCCGGCGCGTCTCGCCGCCCTGATGACCGCGGCGCGCACGCGCGGGCCCGACTTCGCCACGGCCACCCTGCCTTAGGCGCCGGGCTTAGCCTCGCCGACCCTGTGAGCTTATACCGTCTCCGCCGCGAAAATCCGCTTCTTGAGGCTGGCGTGAACGCCCCAATTGCCGTCCACGACCTGCGTCACGCCGAAATCGGCGGCCACGGAGATCAGCGCGATCGCCTCATCTTCGCTCAGGCGATGGGATTCCATGAGAAACTGCCGCAGCTTGCGGAAGGCGTCGCGCATCGCAAGGTCGACCGAGGATTTCTTGAAGATCTCGTCCTGGGCGCTCGCTCCCAGCTCGGTAAGGTAGTCGGGATAGCTGAAGCCGTGGATGACCCATTCGTCAGCCGTCTCGAGCAGCGGCCAGCGCACATGCTGGAGAATTGTCCGCTCGAGCTGGTTCTGTTTATGAAGAACGATCTGAAATACCCCGGTCCATGAGGATTCGATGGCGGTGCCGCAAAGCTCGGAGTCGCCTTGGGCCGCATGGGTGTCCCCGGCGGAGAGCAGTGCCCCCTCGACGGAAACCGGGTAGTACATGATCGCGCCCTTGCCGACCCGCCAATCATCCATGTTGCCGCCCGTATAGCTCGGCGGGATCGAGTTGACGATGTCGGCCTCTTTGGGCGCGAGGCCGATCACGCCGAAATGCGGCCGGATCGGAATCCGCACGTCCTTGAGAATGCCATGGTTCTCGTGGACATTCTTATGATCGACGACCATTCCTGGATAATCGTAGATTTTGTGCGCGACCCCGCTGGGATCGGTCATCGGCATCCAGCGGTAATTGTAGATGGGCCGCGCCCAGTCCCGCTTGCCGCTGGCGTCGAGCTCGAAGATCGTCACCACCTCGCGCGGCTTCGGGTCTTCGAGAAGGTCGTGGTACTGGTAACCCCACCAGGCGGCGATGTTCGTTCCGAACGCCTTGCCCCGGAATTTGGGGTTGGCGCATGGGCGCGGATACATGTCGAGAATGCGCACCTCGAGGACGTCGCCGGGCGCAGCATTGCGCACGAAGATCGGGCCGGTGAGGATATGGACGCCGGCACCCCCGCCCGCGCCAACCGGCGCGTCGAGCGGGCCGGCGCCGCGGCGATCGACGTTCTTCTTGTCCTTGGTCCAGTGATAGACGCTCTCGGCGCCTGGATCGCCCTGGATCATGCGCTCGTAATCATCCGAGGCCTGATGGGTCAGGCACTCGACCGTGACGAAATCCCCGGAGTCGATTTCGATCAGGGGCTTGAGTCCCTTGCTGAAATAGCCCCAATGCACCGTCTGGTCGGAGGCCGGGATATACCAGTGATTGGCCTTCCCCGGTACATGGCGATCGCGTTTGGCGGGAATCTTCCGGGGCCGGAGCTCATCCTGCTGGGCCGTGGCGATGCCAGGCATAGCGAAGCTTCCCAAGGCCGCCGCGGCACCACCGGCCGCGCCTTTGAGGAACTCCCGACGATTACTATCCGGGGCGGTGCTTACAGCCTGCTTGCTGTCACGACGATCGTCATCGTGCCTCATGTCACGCCTCCTCTGCTCCCGCCGCGGCGCGCCGCGCGGGATGTTACCGAGATCGCCAAATGCCCCATCAGAGGCAATTCCCGGAACGCGAGAGAAGACGGGCTGTGCCCCGTCACGGGGCTGCTGAAAGATTAGTCGACGAAAGCAGGCAAGGCCACTTCTGAATGCGCTTCGGTGCGCAAAAGGCCCTCACATTTCGGTCAGATGATGAGCGGCGGCTTGGACGCGACGAGCGCGCCCACGGTGGGGGCGGCTATCTATCCTTTGACGATCTCGCGGAGCCGGTATTTGAGCACTTTCCCCATCGCGTTGCGCGGAAGCTCCGCGACGAAGAGGACGTCGTGGGGGTGCTTGAAGCGGGCAAGGCGCCCCTCGAAGAGGGCAAGCACGGCGTCGCGGGTGAGCTCGGCGCCGGGACGCGGCACCACGACGGCGACGGGCACCTCGCCCCAGCGCTCATGGGGGCGCGCCACCACGGCGGCATCGGCGATTGCCGCACTTTCCTGCAGCACCGCCTCGATCTCGGCGGGATAGATGTTCTCGCTGCCCGAGATGATGAGGTCCTTCTTGCGCTCATCGACATAGAAATTGCCCCGCTCATCGCGATGCCCCACATCGCCGGTGTGGAACCAGCCGTCGCGCAGCGCCTCCGCCGTCGCGGCGGGATCGCCCCAATACTCGAACATCACGTTCGGCCCGCGCACCAGGATCTCGCCGCGCTCGCCGGGCCCGGCCTCGCGCCCTTCGCGGGTCACGATCCGCGCTTCGCAATGGAGCGCCGGCTTCCCTGTCGAGCCTGCAGTGGCGCGGGCATCCTCGATGCGCTGGTGCACGGCCACGGGCGCCGTCTCGGTCGAGCCATAGACCTGGATGATGGGCACGCCGCGCGCATGCCAGGCTTCGATCAGGGGAAGCGGGACGATGGTCGAGCCGGTGGTGACGGCGCGCAGGCTGCCGAGATCGAGCCTCACCCAGCCGGGATGCTCGATGAGGGCCTTGAGCTGCGCCGGCACCAGCACGGTGAGGCTTGGCCGATCCTCCGCGATGGCGCGCATCGCAAGCTCGAGCTCGAAGCGGCGGTGTAGGATGACGGCGGCGCCGGCGTGGAGCGCCGGCAGGGTCTGGATGTTGAGCCCGCCGACGTGGAACAGGGGAAGCGTCGTGAGGACCGCGTCGCGGCTCGTCAGGTCGTGCATCGCCGTAGCGTTCACCGCATTCCAGGTGAGGGCGCTCTGGGTCAGCACGGCGCCCTTGGGCCGCCCCGTCGTGCCCGCGGTGTAGACGATGAGGAGCGGCGTCTCGAGACCGACATGGGGATTGCGGCCATCGCCGCCGGCTTCGCCGATCAGCGCGTCATAGGCAAGCCAGTCCGCCTTCGCCGTGCCCAATCCGACGAAGCGGCAATCGGGCAGGGCCGCGCGCAGCTGCTCGGCGTGGTCGACGAGCTCGGGCTCGACGAAGAGGGCGGCCGCAGCGGCATCGCTCAGGATATAGCGATGCTCGGGTGCGGCGAGGCGCCAGTTGAGCGGCACCAGCATGGCGCCGAGCCGCGCGCAGGCAAAGAGGAGGGCGAGAAACTCGGGGCTGTTATAGCCGAGGAAGGCGATGCGATCGCCGCGGCCGATGCCGAGCTCGCTTTTGAGCATGCGCGCGACCGCCGCGATACGGTCGGCGAAGGCGGCGTAGCCGAGCGCGCTTCCCTCGAAGCGGAGCGCGAATTTCTCCGGCTGGAAGGCGGCCCAGCGCTCGATCCAGTTCGCGATATCCATGGGCCCTCCCCGCCCGCCTCGCTCACTCGTCGCGCTCGCCCGGCTCGTAGAGCGCCTCGCGGCCGATGCGATCGAGGCAGAGCTCCGCCGTCCAGGGCAGCATCAGCGCGCCGCAGCGGCTGTCGCGATAGAGGCGCTCGAGGGGCAGGGATTTCAGCATGGATTGGCCGCCGCAGGTGCGGATGGCGAGCCGGCAGATATCGTTGGCGTTCTCCATGATCGTGTATTGGGCGGCATAGGCGCGCAGACGCTCGGCCTTGCCGGGATCCACCTTCGCTTCGCCGATCGCCTGGCGGAACAGGGCCCAGGTCTGCTGCAGCTTGATGAACATCTCGGCGACCGCGATCTGCTTGGTCGGATACATGCGCCGCTTCACGCCGACGCCCTCGATCTCGCCGCGCAGATAGGCGATGGTGAAATCGTAGGCTGCCTGGGCGATGCCCATGTAGCTGGGCGCCAGGGTCATGAACATGTGCGGCCAGCGCGTCGCCGCCTGGTAATAGACGCCGCGCGGCAGAAGGGCCGCCTCGTTGGGCACGAAGACATCCTTGAGGAGAAGCGTGCGCGAGACGGTGGCGCGCATGCCGAGGGGGTCCCAGGGACCGACGATGGAGACGCCTTCCGCCGTCGCCGGCACGGCGAGATAGAGGGTATCGCGCATGCTGAGGGCCGGCTTGTCCTCGGTGCAGAGCACGCCGTAATAGTCGGCAGCCCCCGAGAGCGAGGCGAAGATCTTCTTGCCGTTGAGGCGCCAGCCGCCGTCGACGGCCGTGGCGAGGGTGCCGAAGGGCGCCTTGCCGGCCGCCGCGGCGGAGCCTTCGGAGAACGGCTGGGCGTACACAGCACCATCGGCCACGATGCGCCGATAATGAAGCCGGCGGTGCCGCTCGTGCTCGGCGCGCTCCTCGGCCGTCATGTCGAGATCGTCGGCGAGATGGCCGGTCCACAGGGCCGAGCAGGCATGCATGTTGAAGGTGAGCGCCGTGGCGCCGCAATAGCGGCCCATTTCCGCCGCAACCAGGCAATAGGTCTCGAAATCGGCGCCGAGGCCGCCATAGGCCTCGGGCACGCAGAGGCCGAGGAGCCCCGCTGCGCGCATATCCGCGTAATTCTCGAAGGGAAAGGAGGCTTCGCGATCATAGCGCTCGGCGCGCGCCGCGAACGTCGGGCCAAGCGCACGCACCCGCGCGAGAAGCTCGGCTTGCTTCGCGGTCACGCGGCCCATTACGCGGGGAATGGCGTCATCCGCCATGGCGAGATCTCCTGAGCTTGCCGTCATGCAAGCGGCGGCTGCAGCACGCCGCGCGCGACCACCGGCCTGCCGTCGAGCGCCACGGTGCAATTCCGCATGGGCAGATCGAAATGCCCGAGCGTGTGCCGTCCGGCGGTCTCGTTGGCGCCGGTCGAGTATAAGAAATTGCCGGCGAAGGCGCGCAGCTCCGTGCCATTGGTGTCGCGCTTGTCGTAGAAGGCGAGCGCCTCCCAGCGCGCCCGCGGATTCATGCCCCAGCCGAGATGGGAGACGGCGTAGGCGTCGCGGTCACCCCAGGCGGCGATATAGCTGCGCATGAGCTCGGCATCGAGACCGTCGCCCTCGATCGCCGTCACATAGTCCTTCTCAATGGTCAGCCGCACTGGCGTTTCGAGATAGCGCTTGAAGGTGAGATTGGCGTCGCCGCGATCAAGCACGAGGGTGCCGTTGACGGCGGCGGCGCGAGGAAAGCAGAGCACGAGCCCGCCGGGCCAATGAGCCACCTGCCCCGGCTTCTCGCAATAGCCCCAGACGGCGCCAACCGTGGCACCCTCGGTCTCGACCGTGAGATCGGTGCCGGCCGCGGATGTTACGGTCATGCGGCGGGCGGCCTTGAGGAGCCTCAGCCCCTCCTTCACCTTCGCCGTCTCGGACGGGTCGGGGACGAGACGCTCGAGGGCATCGGGATGCTCGTTCGAGATCATGAGGAGCCGCGCGCCGCCGGCGAGAATCGCCGGCAACTCGGGAGCGTGCAGCATGCCTTCGACCGTGAGGTCGACGACAAGGACGGAGGCCGCCAGGGCCGTGATCGCGGGCCTCAGCCCCTGCAAGGCATCGGAGGCGCCCGTCGAGCGCACCGGCACCGGCGCCCTCTGGACGGGCGTGGGCAGGACTACGTGGAAGGGTCGTGCGCCCACGCGCAAGAGCGCCAGCTCGGCGAGGCGGACGTTCAAGGCGCGGGATTGGCTCTCGGAAAGAATGGCGACGACGTCGCCAGCTGCGAGCTTGCAGAGCGCGAAGACCGCCGCGAAGCTCTCGATCCACTTCCCTTCAACGCGGTCCGCGAGCACCCGCTCCTCCATTGCTCCGGAAACGCAACGACCCGATCCTAACACCCCGAATTTTATATGAAAAGGAATAGATTTAGCGATAGACTGGCACGGAGAGGGGCTGCAGCCATCCATGAACGAAAGCAAGCCAAGCTTCGACAGGCGCGCCTTTCGCAACGCGCTCGGGCGCTTCCCGACCGGTGTTACTGTGGTGACGACGCGCACCCCCGATGGGCATCGCATCGGGCTGACGGCCAATTCGTTCAACTCGGTCTCTCTCGATCCGCCCCTCGTGCTGTGGAGCCTCGCCCGCTCGGCCGGCGCGCTCTCGACCTTCCTCGCGGCGCCCCATTACGCGATCAACGTGTTGGCCGCAGACCAGATCGCGCTTTCGCGACGCTTTGCGAGCCCCTGCGAGGATCGCTTCGCCGGCGTCGCCTGGAGGGAGGGGCTCGGCGGCGTGCCGCTGATCGAGGGCTGCACCGCCTGGTTCGAATGCCATAACGTCCACCAGTATGACGGCGGCGATCATGTGATCCTCGTGGGCCAGGTCGAGCGCTTCACCGATGCGGAGCGGCCGGCGCTCGCCTTCCACGCCGGATACTACAAGGTGACCTCCCATCATCCCGAGGGCCACGCCGACGACCTGCCCGCCCCCGAGAGCCGCTTTATCGACGACTATCTGCTTTATCTCCTGGCACGGGCCAGCCACCAGGCGAGCGGCCAATTCCACGCCCAGCTCCGTCCCCTCGGCGTGCCGGTGCCTCATTGGCGGGTACTCGCCGCCCTTTGCGACAGCGACGGCATGACGATCTCGACCCTGGCGCGCATCGTCCTCTTCAAGCAGCCGACCTTGACCAAGGTGATCGACCGCATGGCGGCCCTCGCCCTTGTCGAGCGGCGGCCAAGCGCCGCCGACCGCCGCCAGGTGCTCGTCCATATTACCCCCAGGGGGCGGCGCATCGTACGCGACCTGCTGAGGCGTGCCCGGGCCCACGAGAAGGCCGTGCTCGCCGGCTATAACCCAGCCGAGGCCGCCCAGCTCAAGGCGTCCCTCCGCACCCTCATCGAGCGATTGGAAGCGGGCGGTGGCGCCCGACGCTGAGAAGGAATGGGCCCGGCCGACCGGGGTCTTTGGGGCCCGGGATCGGCCTGCCCCCACAGCGCACACATAAATTGCTTGCTTTCCGCCGCCGAAGGCTTACCTACTTATCAAATGTTTCCCGAGTTTCTGGGGAATCCCGCCTCGCTCTTTCCGGCGCGAGGTCATTTCTCGTGAAAATCGTGAGGCAGATCTGCCGTGATGGTCGCGGCAGGCTTATTACTTCGTAAGGAACTCGTAATGGCTACAGGAACCGTCAAGTGGTTCAACCCCACCAAGGGATATGGCTTCATCGCGCCGAAGGACGGCTCGAAGGATGTCTTCGTTCACATCTCGGCGGTCGAGCGCGCCGGGCTGCCGGGCCTCTCCGAGGGTCAGCAGGTGGAGTATGAATTGGAGCAGGGCCGCAACGGCAAGACATCGGCGACCAATCTTTCCGTGCGCTAACGAATAGCGGTCACAACGACCGATGGTGGGCTCGTTCCCTTGGGGACGGGCCCTCTTCGTTTTGGGCAGTATCTTCCCTGATCGGAGTCTTGGCAGGATCGCGCATGCTCCGATAAAACCCTGTCCGAGCGTTTGGAGCGAAGGGGCGCGACGTGGCGCAGGTATATGACGTGGTGATCGTGGGCGGCGGCGGGGTCGGCAGCGCGATCGCTTATTTCCTGACGGCTCATCCCGAATTCCGCGGCACCGTCGCCGTCGTCGAGCGCGACCCCACTTACGCCAATTGCTCGACCACGCGCTCGGCGGGCTCGGTGCGTCAGCAATTCTCCACGCCGGCGAATATCGAGCTCTCGAAATTCGGCGCCCATTTCCTCAAGCATATCGGCGATTACCTTGCCGTCGATGGCGAGGTGCCGCAGATCAGCTTCCGGGAGAACGGCTATCTTTTCCTGGCGAGTGAGTCCGGGCGCGCGGTGCTGGAGCAGAATCACGCCGTGCAGAAGGCCCACGGCGCCGACAACGTGCTGCTGCCGCCGTCCTCCCTTGCGGAGCGCTTTCCTTGGCTCAACACCGAAGGCCTGGCGCTCGGCTCCCTCGGCCTCAGCAACGAGGGCTGGTTCGACCCCTATGCCCTGCTGCAAGGTTACAAGCGCAAGGCGCGGGCCCAGGGTGCGATTTATCTCAGCGACGAGGTCGTCGCGGTCGCGCGCCGCGGCGGGCGCATCCTCGGCGTCACGCTGAAATCGGCCGGCGGGGTCGCCTGCGGCCATATGGTGGACGCTGCCGGGCCCTTCGGCGGCGCCGTCGCAGCCCTGGCCGGTGTCGCCCTTCCCGTCCGCCCGCGTAAGCGCTTCGTCTATGTCTTCGATTGCCGCGCGCCGGTGGAAGGTTGCCCGCTGCTCATCGATCCGACCGGCGTCTGGGTGCGGCCCGAAGGACGCCAGTTCATTTGCGGCGTATCGCCCGACGAGAGCGACGATCCCGATTGCGAGGATCTCGAGCTCGATTACCGGCAATGGGAAGAGATCGTATGGCCGACCCTGGCCGCGCGCATTCCCGCCTTTGAGGCGGTCAAGCTCACCAATGCCTGGGCGGGGCACTACGACTACAATACGGTCGATCAGAATGCGATCCTGGGGCCGCATCCCGAGATCGGCAATCTTCTCTTCGCCAACGGCTTCAGCGGCCACGGCATCCAGCAATCGCCCGCCGTGGGACGCGCCATCACCGAACTCATTCTCTACGGTGGTTACCGCAGTATCGAGCTTTCGGTCTTCGCCTATTCGGAAGAGCGCCTCAGCGGCCGTCGACCGGTGCGGGAGCTCAACGTGGTGTAGTCGTCAGGCGCCTGCGGCGCCGTGCAGCCGGATCACTTCGGATCGACGACCGAGACGTAGGCGCCGCCATTGCCGATTTCGGTGAAGAAGACGTAATAGGCCAAGGGCGTGCCGCAGCGGTCGAGCGTCCATTGCTCAAGCCATTTGCGCTCGGTGACGCCCTTTGAGCCCACCACTTTCACCGAAGGCTGATTGATGACGTCGGCCTTGACGAAGTGCTTGTCCGAGCAAGCCGGCGCAGCGCGATCGTCGTCGCTGAGGATGCGCATCTGGGTCTGGCTCTGGAGAAACTCGGAGGCGAGCGAGCCGATATTGTAGACGCTGTTCGGCGCCTTTGCCTCCGCGACCGACGTGGCCTTGGCCGACTTCTTGGCGCCGGCCCAAGCCGCATGCATGACTCCCGTGACCCCCAACGCGACGACGACGGCCGTCGCAATGCGCAGATACCGGGCCCCCATTCCCGTCATGAGATCCCCTTTCTTTGCCGATGCGGCCGATTTGTTTTCGTTAGTTTTTTAACGTTTACGGAATTCATGCTTGGCTTGCAACCGTTTTTCCGGTTGCGCGCACGCTTTCATCATCAGGCGGGCTGATTAACAAAAAAGAAACGACCGGCGCGGCGTTGGTGGAAAGAAAGACGGCGCCGGGTGGGCCGGCGCCGTCCGTGATGGCCGCCTTCGGGCGGATCGGGCTATTGCAGCTCGATATGCACGTTGCGGTTCTCCTGCTCC